>Ga0078972_1000316_pt1 | contig 200917 bp, 154 predicted proteins | sample YelNatPaOPGAMG01_FD_67568 | JGI IMG/M metagenome (GOLD analysis project Ga0078972, IMG submission 67568) | Hot spring thermophilic microbial communities from Obsidian Pool, Yellowstone National Park, USA - OP-RAMG-01 (SPADES assembly) (version 2) | ecosystem: Environmental > Aquatic > Thermal...
TTCGGTCCTTGGGAATCCTCGCTCTTGCCTCGTGCACGAAGCGTCCCTCTTCCACCCCGGCGCACCAATAGGCCCCTATCACGTTCACTCGCCTCCCCTGTGACGCCTCATACTCCACCTCCATGGGCTTTCCTACCTCCGACCAGCTGTATCTGGTTGGCAGCGTCATCTGGAAGCCTGCCTCGTCCAGGTGGTAGAGGTCTATCAGCTCGGCATTGGCCCCCTTTTGTGCGTCTCGTGCTCGACCGCCACCATGAGGACCTCCTCGCGGTCACGCTTGTCCTTGACGTGGGTCCTGGTGCGCTTGTAGCTAAGCCCTGCCCTCCTCAGATGCACCCTGAGCCGGCAGGCACTTATCGTGATGCCCCGCTCCTCCCTCAGCCATGCCGCCAACTGAGGAGCGCTCCAGCCGCGATTCCCTTCCGCTACCATTGCACGCAGGGCATGAAGGTGCTCTGGCGTCAGTTCGGAGCGCCTGCCCGGATGAGGCTTATCTTCCAGAGCACCGTAGCCCCCGGCGAGGTACGCTTTGACCCATTTGCGCACGCACCGTGGAGTGACCCCAAAGGCGGCCCCGATCTGCACCATGCTGTGGCCCATCGCGCGCAGCCGCACCATCTCGAGCCGCTGCCTGGTCCTTGGCTTCGTAGCCGGGTCGCGGGCCAACCTGTTCAGCTCATTGAGCTGTTCCTTCTCCAACTGAACGCTGTACATCGTTTCACCTCAGCGTTCGTTATGGCCTTCTTACTCCAGTTGCTTACTTAGGATGGTGAATGTGTAGACGTCGTAGGCGTGCACCTCGTCAAGCATCACCACCCAGGTCAACATCGGGATGCAGCCACACCCACCGGCCGGCCGCCCAGTTCACACGCGCTTGACCGCTACCAGCGCCACGGCTACAATGGTGCTGCTAGGGAAAACCCGTTCTCAGAGGCGATGGAGCAACCAGTTGAAAGCCCTGATTCTGTCCGGCGGCAAGGCAACCCGCCTGCGCCCACTCTCCTACACGTCCGCCAAGCAGCTTCTGCCCGTGGCCAACAAGCCAATCCTCTTCTATGCGCTGGAGGCAGTTCGCAACGCCGGGATCACGGACGTTGGCATCATCGTCGGCGACACACGACACGAGGTGATGGCCGCAGTGGGCGACGGCTCTCGATGGGGCGTATCCGTCACCTACATCCACCAAGAGAAGCCCCTGGGCTTGGCTCACGCGGTCACTTGCGCCCGCACCTTCCTCGCCGAAGAGCCGTTCGTGATGTACCTCGGCGATAACCTCATCCAGGGGGGCGTAACCAGCTTCGTTCAGCAGTTCAGCGCCGCCCATCCAGATGCGCTCATACTGCTCAAGGAGGTGCCGGACCCGCGCGAGTTCGGCGTGGCCGAGCTGGACCAATCCGGGCGCGTCGTTAGGCTGGTCGAAAAGCCCAAGGAGCCAAGGTCAAACCTGGCCCTCGTGGGCGTGTACCTGTTCGGGCCGGCCATTCACCGCATCATACCAACGATTGCCCCGTCCAGCCGTGGGGAATACGAGATCACCGATGCCATCCAGCGGCTCATCGAGCAGGGCGGTTGCGTCCTCGCCCACAAGCTCGCTGGCTGGTGGCTCGATACGGGCAAGAAGGACGACATCTTGGAGGCGAACAGGGCGGTTCTCGACGAGCTGTCCGGCTGCGTGCGCGGACTCGTCGGCGCGGGCTCGAAGGTGATCGGCCGCGTCTCCATAGGGGAAGACACCGTGTTGGAGCGCGCAACCGTCCGCGGGCCAGCCGTGATAGGGCGGGGCTGCACGCTACGGGACGCGTTTGTGGGGCCCTACACCAGCGTCGGCGACGGGGTCTTCATCGAGCGGGCGGAGGTGGAGCACAGCGTCCTCTTGGAGGGTTGCCGCGTGGTGGATCCGGGTGCGCGCATTGAGGATTCGTTGTTGGGCCGCAATGCCGAGGTGACCAGAGGCGACGGCCTCCCCAAAGCGGTGCGCCTAATGCTGGGCGACGACAGCAAGGTGCAGCTATAGACCTGTCCGCGTCTGCTTGCACTCGCCGCCCTCTGTGGGCTTGATGCGGGCCCCAAAGCGCGGCTCCGTGCCCGCCACCAGCCTGCCGATGTTCGCCCTGTGGCGGATCAGCACGAACACCGCGATCAGCCCGCCGAACACGCGGTACGGCACCGGCTGGCCCAACAGCACCGCATACACCCCGGCCATGCACGCCGCCACGATGGACGCGAGCGACACATACCGGCACACCGCCACCACCACTATCCAGGTGACCAGCGAGAGGAGGGCCACCAGCGGCATCGCGGCGGCAGCCGCACCCAGGCTCACGCCCACGCCCTTCCCGCCCTTGAACCCAAGGTACACCGACCAGTTGGATCCCACGATGGCCGATAGCGCACAGGCGAGCACCGCCCACGGCCCGCCCCCCGCCAGCGCCGCCCCCAGCTTGACCGCCGCGAACCCCTTGCCCGCGTCCAGCGCCAGCACCACCACGAACCCCATGGGGCCCAGTAGCCGGTAGACGTTGGTGGCCCCTATGTTCCCGCTTCCGTACTGCCGTGGGTCATACCCAGACCACGCGCGGCAGACCCACAGGCCAAACGGCAGCCCGCCCACAAGGTACGCCGCCGCCATCCCCAGCACCCACATCGCCGCCGCGTACGGCATTCACGGTCTCCTTGGTCTCCTTGGCATTGCCGCACCCTTCGCTGAGCTACCTACCATTTGCCCCGTCTTGATCCTCCCGCCGCCTGAAGTGCAATCGGATGGGGGTTCCCACAAAGCCAAACGCGCTGCGGAGGCTGTTGAGCAGGTACCGCTCGTAGGAGAAGTGCACCAGCTGCGGGTTGTTCACGAACAGAACGATGGTTGGCGGCTTCACCTTTACCATCGTCGCGTAGTATATCTTCAGTTCGCGGCCCTTCTGCGAGTATGGATGCGCATCGACCGCCTCGGCGATGGTCCTATTCAGCTCGCCGGTGGGTATGCGGAGCGCGTGGTTCTGGGCGACGGTGGCAGCCGTATCCAGCACAGCATCCACTCCGCGCCCGGTAAGGGCAGAGCAGAATGCGATGGGCGCGTAGTCCAGAAACGGCAGTGCGGCTTTGACGTCCTGGGCGTACTTATGCATCTGCACGCCCTTCACCTGGTCCCACTTGTTCACCACGATGACGCACCCCTTGCCGGCGTCCTGGGTCAGCCCACCCACGCGCGCGTCGCCGTCCACCACGCCCTCGGAGGCGTCCACCACCAGCAATGCTACGTCGCACCGGTCGATGGCTCTGTGGGCGCGCAGCATGGTGTAATACTCGATCGTGCCCTGCACCTTGCCCGTACGCCTGATACCAGCGGTGTCCACCAGCACGTACTTCACGTTGCCGCGCTCAAACGTGGTGTCCACTGCGTCTCTGGTGGTGCCGGGAGTAGGGCTTACGATCACGCGCTCCTGGCCGAGAATCGCGTTCAGGAGGGATGATTTTCCCACGTTTGGCCGGCCAACAATGGCCACCCGCACCGCCTCATCCCCGGGCTCCTCCTCCCAATCGCAGGCGGGCAAGCTCTGGTGGATCACGTCGAGGATGTCTGCCACGCCGGTCCCATGCGTGGCGGACATGGGGTGCACCTCGCCCAAGCCCAGGGCGTAGAACTCGGCGGCGCTGAACTGGCGCTGTTCGCTCTCGGCCTTGTTGGCAACCAAGATCACGGGCTTGGGCGACTTACGCAGCAGCTCGGCTATCTGCTCATCAAGCGGCGACAGCCCCTCGCGCGCATCGGTGAGGAATAGGATGATGTCCGCCTCATCCATGGCGAGCTCGGCCTGGGCACGCGCCTGGCGAACTAGCGGATCATCCGCGTCCGGCACGATCCCGCCCGTGTCAATGACCACGTAGTCGCGGCCGCGCCAGTCGAAGGTGCCGTACAGGCGATCCCGGGTGATGCCAGGGGTGTCTTCCACAATGGCGTGCCGCTGGCCGATGAGCCGGTTGAACAGCGTGGACTTACCCACGTTAGGCCGCCCAACTATAGCCACAACAGGTCTGCCCATGCCGTCCTCCGTGGAACCGATGGTAACACAAAGGATCTCGGGGTGTCAAACTTTGCACAGGCGGCGCTGGGCCGCCTGGTGGGCGCACCGTGATGGCAGGAGTGGATGCCGCCTTGGTTGAAACGCTACCGGAAGGAGGCGAAACCGTTGGCCGTGCCATCGTGGCGCAAGTGGCTCGCGGTTGGGGCAACTGCGGCCCTGGTGGCGTTTGTCGCCCTGCAGCGAACCGAAGCGGCGCATCTGCTGCGGCTGCTCGGGCGCACCGACTGGCGATGGCTCCCAGCACCAGTCCTGTGCGAAGCCCTGTTCCAAAGCAACGAGGCGACCATATACTGGCTTATGTACCGCGTGATGGGGCACCGCACGAGCCTGCCCCGCGTGATACGCCTCACATTGGCAGCGGCGTTCGTGAACAGAATCGCGCCCTCCGCAGGCGTGTCTGGCACGGCGCTCTTCACGGAGCGGATGGCGCGGGTGGGTGTGCCACCAAGCGCCACCGTCACCGTCAACCTGGCGCGCTATGTGCTCGACTATGGGGCCTTCGCACTCATACTTGGCTGCGGGATGATCTATCTCTCCCTCCACCACGAGCTGACCCCTGTGGAGATCAGGGCGGCCGCCACCCTTGGCGCGCTGATCCTGGCCCTTCTCGTCGTTGCGGCGGTGCTGGTCTCCATGCGATCTGCGCTGGTGGCCGTCGTTACGGCGCTGGCGCGTGCGCTGAACAGGGGTGTCGCGCGGCTGGGCGTTGGCAATGCCGTCTCCGTGGACGCTGCCGCCGCTGGCGTGGACGAGGCGCTCCAGGCCGTCGCGGTGCTCGCCCACTCCGGCAGATCCACCGCAGCTCTCGTGTGCATGGGATTCTTCATCCACCTGTTCGACCTAGCGGGCCTATGGAGCGTCTTCATGGCGGTTGGGCATCCGGTGCACTTGGGCGTGCTGGTGGCGGGCTATGGGCTCGCGTACTTGGCGGGTTTCGTGTCGCTCGTGCCGTCGGGGCTCGGCGTGTTTGAGGCGTCCATGGCCGTGGTGTACGCCTCTTTGGGCGTCCACCTGGCACAGGCCGTGCTTGTTACCTTGCTGTACCGGCTCTTCTCGCTGTGGATGCCGGTGCTTGCCGGGTACGCGGCGCTGCAGATAACCCTGAAAGAAGACAGACCAAATGCGCAGGCGCTCTAGGGCGGGGGTTCACACCCTCGCCGCCATGGTGTGGGGTCTGGCGCTGCTGAACCTGTGGTCCGCGCTGTTTGTGCACGCCCACAGCCGCTTGCTGCTGCTGCGCCAATACCTGCCACTGGAAGTCATCCACGGCAGCCGCCTCCTCACCGTGGTTGTGGGCTTTCTGCTCCTGTTCCTCGGGCATGGGCTGTGGCGGCACAAACGGCGGGCGTGGCAGTTCAGCGTTTCGGCGCTCGGCATATCGGCTTTGCTGCACCTGGCAAAGGGGCTCGACTGGGAGGAGGCCGTCACCAGCCTCTTGGTGCTGGCCGCCCTGGTGGCGCTCAGGCGGCAGTACCGAGCCGCCAGCGACCCGCCCTCCCTCCGCCGCGGCCTGGCCGTGCTTGCCCTCTCCATCTTGTTCGCGTGCGTCTACGGGACGGTGGGCTTCTACTACCTAGATCGCCAGTTCCACGCATCATTCGACGTTCTCGACTCGATCCGGATGACCTTGGGAATCCTGTTCGCGTTTGCAGAACCGCCGATGGCCCACGGCGGCCGCGCGCGGTGGTTCCTCGGCTCCCTTTACACCGTCGGCGCTTTCACCCTCCTGTACGGCGCGCAGGCCGCCCTTAAGCCGGTGCTGTACCGGAGCCGCGCGTGGGAGCAGGAGCGAGACCGGGCCGAGAAGATCGCGGTGCGCCACGGCCGCTCATCTCTCGTGCGCATAACCCTCCTCCCAGATAAGGCGTTCTACTTCCCGCCCGGCCTGGATGCGTACATCTCCTTTCGCGTGGTGGGAAACGTGGCCGTCGTGCTGGGCGACCCGATCGGCCCCGACGAGCAGGTACCAGACGCCATCGCCGACTTCGATGACCATTGCGCGGAGATGGATTGGACGCCGTGCTACTTCCAGGTGCTTCCCGACTACCTGCCAGCCTACCACGCCGTCGGCTACCAGTCCATCAAGATCGGCGAAGAGGCCGTCATCGACCTCAACTCCTTCGATATGCAGGGCGGGGAGTGGAAGGACCTCAGGCACATAGTAAGCAAACTGTCCAGGCTCAACTGGGCGGTTCGCTTCTACTCACCTCCCATCGAGGCCCCGCTCATTCAGCAGCTGCGCCAGGTCTCCGATGACTGGTTGCGCGCCATGGGTGGCAAGGAGAAGCGGTTCTCCCTCGGGTGGTTCGATCCAGCGTACCTCTCCGAATGCGACATAGCTGTGGTGGAGAGTCCCGAAGGCCGCATCGAGGCGTTTGCCAACTTCGTCACGCAGTACCGCAGCCCAGTGATCACTCCGGACCTTATGCGGCGAAGGCGCACGGCTGAACGGGGAGTTATGGACCTGCTCATCGTGAAGGCGGCACAGCACTACAGGGAGCTCGGCTTCCAGGGGCTCAACCTCGGCTTGGCGCCGTTGGCCGGCGTCGGCACCGAAAGCGATGCTGGCGTGCCAGAGCGCGTGCTTCACATTCTGTACTCCCACTTCAACCGCCTCTACAGCTTCACGGGGGTGCGGGCGTTCAAAGCCAAGTACAGGCCCAGGTGGGAGCCGCGTTACCTGATCTACACATCAGCCGCCGGCCTGCCAAAGGCCCAGATCGCCGTCGTGCGCGCCAACAACCCTGGCATCCTGTGGTTGATATGACCAAGCCCCCTCGCCATCCCTGGCCGCTGCGCCCGAGACGGCCGTCTCGGCGTGCTATCGGCGTGGCGCTCGCCGTCGCCGCTAGCGCCCTCCTCATCTATCTGTACATGCCTGGCGATCTTCTGTACCCGCCGTGGCTCATCCACCACTCAGACGGCGTCGGCGCAGACGCCAACCGCGGCAGTGTCGAGCGCCACTTCATCACGTCAGCGCTGCTGAGCCGGCAGACCAGGGATTACTACGTGTACCTCCCTCCGTCTTACTACCGGCCCGGCTTCTCCGCCAGGCGGTATCCGGTGCTGTACCTCCTCCATGGCGCCCCCGGTGTGTCGTCCGATTGGCTGAGGCTGGGCCACGTGAATGCCACCCTCGACTATATGATCGCTCACCACCAACTCCGAGAGCTGATCGCCGTGATGCCGGACGGCAACGGCGGTTGGGAGAAAGACTCCGAGTACGTGAACCGATGGGACGGACGGCAAAACGTGGAGGACTACATAGTGTACGACCTGGTGCACGAGGTTGACAGCCGCTTCCGAACGATTCCAGACCGCAGCGCCCGTGCGATAGGCGGCATCTCCGAAGGCGGCTACGGCGCCACCAACCTCGGCCTTAAGCACAGAGATGTTTTCGCCACCGTCATCGCCTTCAGCGGCTACTTCACCGCCCTCAGATCGTGGCCGGAGCGGTGGCCCTTCGGACGTGACGAGGACCTGAGGCGACGCAACAGTCCCCTCACCTACCTTCCCACCCTAGGCAACCTGAGCGATGTAGCCCTTTACCTGTGCGCGGAGGGGAATAGCCGCTTCTATCGCACCCAGGCGCTTCGCTTCACCGCGCTGCTCAGGCGCACCGGCGCTCGCTTCGAAAGCCACCTTCCCGCGGGAAGGCACTCTTGGACCTTCTGGCGGCGGGAACTCCCCAGCGCCCTCGGATTTCTTGAGAATCGGTGGTCACAGGAGCACCTGCCCCCCACCGCGAATCGCACCGGTGGATGCGTGGCCGGCTGATCTGACGCCGCCCATCCAATGGTTCCACCGCCAAGCTATGAGAGCGATCGTCACCGCATGCCTGTCTGGTTTGGCCCTCTTTTGGGCCCACCTGGTTACGCCAGGCCACGCACACGCCAGTGTGCCCACGCTACCTCCCACAGCCGTAGTCTACCGCGTGCCAGTAGCCGCCAAGGTGGCCGCCCTAACGTTCGATGACGGCCCAAACCCAAGCTTCACGCCGGAGATCCTGAGAATCCTTGACAGGTACCAAGCCAAGGCTACATTCTTCATGATCGGCTCCCAAGTGGATCGATACCCGGCCTTAGCGCGCGAAGTGGCCCTCCACGGCCATGCAATCGGCAACCACACCTACACACATTCGCCTACCCTTTCGCGCGATGACATCCAACAGGTGGCATCCGAGATCGCCAGGTGCGAGCAGTCGATCGAACGCGTCACTGGGGTCCGCCCTAAGCTGTTCAGGCCGCCGCGCGGGTTGCTTGACCCGGCAGTGCTCAGGGCCGTCTCTGAGGGAGGATACCGTACGGTGATGTGGAGCATCTCCGCGGACCACCACGACGCCCCCACCCCTGCGTTGATGGCCCAGCGCGTCCTGCGGGTGGCCCGGCCCGGCATGATCATCCTCCTCCACGATGGCTACCTGCCCAGCCGGTGGAAGGACGTTATCGCCACCGAGATCATCGTGAGGGCGCTCCGCCGAGAGGGCTACAGGTTTGTCACTATACCGGAGCTACTGGAGATGGAGTCGCGCGCACGCCCGTAGAAGAGGAGCGCTCAGTTTACAATGCGCATAACTGCCGCCGCATACAGCGTCGTCGCGTTGGCCGCGCTCTCCGTCGCGCACGCGCAGACCCTCCAGCCGTTCATGGCGAGCCTGCACGCCCACACGGACTACTCCGACAGCGTCCACCAGTGGCTTCCGCTCATAGCCCCGGAGAGCGCCTCGCCGGCCAAAGCGTTCGCGTACGCGCTGTGGCCGGGCGGCCTGCAGATCATGGCTACCACGGATCACGCTGAGACCCTGTCGCCATATGCGCTTGACAATCAGCTTGTGGGTCACATCCTGGGCCAAGACCTGGTGGCCCGGCACAAAACCCCCAACGAGTGGGCCGATACTTTGGCGCAGGCCGCTGCCGTCACCAGGCCCGGTACGTTCGTGGCCCTCCGCGGCTTTGAGTGGACCGGCGACGCCATCCCCGGCCAGGGCCACATCAACGTCATCGGCAGCCAGGAGTATACCGGAGCCCACTCCTTCACGCCGGATGCGGCCGACATGCTCTCGCCCACCCTCGCCTCGTTCTACGCGTGGCTGGCGGACCACGCCACGGCCATCGACGGAGGCACGCCCGTATGCCAGTTCAATCATCCCGATCGGTACGCCACCCCCGCCCCTCCCTTCGCGGATTTCGCCTACAACCCCCTCGTTGACCCGTACTTCGCTCTGCTCGAGATCGGCAACGGCTACGACCCGGATCTCCCCTTCTCCATCCCAGACGTTGGGTACCAGGGGCCCAGCCACAACGAGCGCTGGTTCATCCGTGCCCTCGACCAGGGCTGGCACGTAGCCCCCACAAACAACCAAGACAACCACACCGGCCACTACGGCAACCAAAACCCACACCGCACCGGCGTATGGGCCACCGAGCTGACGGCCACCGCTGTGATGGATGCCCTTCGGCAGCGCCGCGTCTTCGCCACCGAGGATGCCAACCTGGTATGCGCGCTCTGGGCTGGACCGGATGGCCCAAGCCCCAGCCTGTCTTACTTCATGGGGGCGCGAGATGTGCCGGCATCTGCCGAGCTTGGCCTGCGCATCCAACTCAGCGCGCCAACGCTCGATCTGGCCTCCGTGGAGGTGCTTACCGTGGGCGGGAACGTGGCGTGGCAGGCGTCCCCAGCCTCGATGCCGCCGAAGGGAGCCAGGGTCGCCGAGTGGAGGGTCACGCTCCCATACGCCCAGCCCCAAGTGCACCTTGCAGTGACGCCAGCTGCGAGCCTGGCGGTTACGCTAGATGCATCCGCAACCATCGCTACTGGCCCCATTCGCGAGACCTACTACTTCGTTCGCGTGCGCGAGAGCCGCGGCGCCAGCCTGTATACCGCCCCGGTATGGGTCCAGCCGGCATCTGCGTGGCGGCCCACCAGCTACACCTGGAGCTTCGGCGATGGGTCGCCCACGTACACGGAGAGCGCCAACAACGCCCCGGACGGCAGCTTCGATGGCAAGACGACGCATGTCTACCCGGCGTCGGGCACGTACAACGGCACCCTCACGGTGGATGGACCGGGAGGAGTGGACACATCGGCGTCGTGGCAGGTTCACGTTGGCGCCACCATGCCGGGCGACGTGAACGGCGACGGCCTGGTTGGAATTGGTGACGCGGTGCTTGCGCTGAGGGCCGTTCTGAAGCTGGTTGACCTCTCACCGAGCCAGATTGCCGCTGCAGATGTGGCTCCCGCAGGGGGAGACGGGCACGTGTCGCTGGCCGACGTAGTGCGATTGCTTCAGATGGCGATCGGCATCTGAGCTTGCCGAGCGCGGATGCCGCTCTCAGTGCGTTCTCGCGCAGGCTATCCCCCGTTTCTCGCGGCGCACGTCTGCCGGTTCCACCAGGACAAACCACCGGCGATGCGAATCTAGTGATTGGGAGGCGGAGCACCGCACTACGGCTCCGCACACCGCTGCTATGAAGCCTCTGAAACTGAGCATGCTGGGTATCCGGGGCGTCGTCGGGCAGGCGCTAACCCCCGCGCTGGCGGTCGACTTCGCCCGGGCTTTCGGGACTTACGTGGAGGGCGGCACCGTCCTGGTGAGCCGAGATACTCGCCCATCGGGGGAGATGTTGCGCTCGGCCGTCCTCTCCGGCCTAATCGCGACCGGTTGCCAGGTGGTAGACCTGGGCGTGTGCCCCACGCCGAGCCTCCAGCTGGCAGTGGCGGAGGACGACAACGCGGTTGGCGGCATCGCAATCTCCGCGGGGCATAACGCGGCGGAATGGAACGCCCTGAAGTTCGTGTCCGGACAAGGTCTGCTCCTCAACTCGTACCAGGGCGAGGAGCTGCTAGACGTGTTCCACTTGGGCCATTTCGTCGGCGCGCCGTGGAACCAGCTGCGCCCGGCTCGCGAGGACAGGGCCGCGGTCCGCAGGCACATTGAGCGCGTGCTTGGGCTGCTGGACGTGGATAAGATCCGTTCGCAGAGGTACCGTGTGGCGGTGGATTGCTGCAACGGCGCCTGCTGCACCTTCACTCCCGACTTCCTACAGGCGCTTGGCTGCGAGGTCATCACCATCAACGACGAGCCGGACCAGCCGTTCCCCCACGATCCGGAGCCGAACCCGCGCAACATGAGCCAGCTCAGGGCGCTGGTGAAGGCGAGCGGCGCGGACATCGGCTTTGCACACGATGCGGACGGCGAGCGGCTGGCGCTGGTAACCGAGGATTGCCAGGCGCTCTCCGAGGAGTATACGCTGGCGATTGTGGCCGACCAGGTGCTGGCCAGATCGCCCGGCACGGTTGTGTGCAACGTCTCCACCACCCTCGCCATCGATGAGATCGCCGAGCGTCACGGCAGCCGGTGCGTGCGAACCCGCGTTGGCCAGGCGCACGTGGTTGGAGAGATGCTGAACACGGGCGCGGTGGTGGGCGGCGAGGGTAGCGGCGGCGTCATCTTCCCAAAGCTGAACCACGCCCACGACAGCATGGCAACGGCGGGGCACATATTGGGCTTTATGGCCGAGTTGGGCCTGCCGATATCGGCGCTGGCGGGCCGCGTGCCGGCCTACCACGCCGTGAAGCGAAAGATCGGTTGCCCTCCGGAGCGCGTCTATTCCGTGCTCAACCGCATCCGTGAGGCCGTCGAGGAGGAGCCCGATGGGTACGAGGTAGACCTGACGGAGGGCATTCGCCTCCTGCGGCCAGGCGAGGCGCTGCACGTGCGGGCGTCCATCACCGAGCCAATCATCCGCGTGATTGCGGAGGCGCGTACGGAGGAGCGTGCTGAGGAGTTGGCGGAGCAGCTCACCGCCCGCACCCTGGCCGCCCTCTGATGCCGATCCCGCTGGTGCGCGCATAAAGGAGCGTAGTTGTCTCGTGAAAGGCGTTCAGACCCTCAAAATAAGCATCTCCGGCGTGCGCGGCGTGGTGGGCGATTCGCTCACACCCACCCTGCTGGTGGAGTTCGCCCAAAGCTTTGGAACCTACACCAACGGCGGCACCGTTGTATTGGGCACCGATACCCGCACCTCGCGAGAAATGGCCAAGCATGCGGTGCTGGCCGGCCTGGCCGCAACTGGATGCCAGGTGGTGGACATCGGCATCTGCCCCGTGCCAACCGTGCAGCTGGCCGTGGAGCGCCTTCACGCAGCTGGCGGCATCTGCATCACCGCTAGCCACAACCCCGTGGAATGGAACGCACTCAAGTTCATCCGTTCGGACGGCGTCTTCCTCAGCACCTACCAAGCCGAGGAGCTGCTCGATATCTACCACCAGGGCGAGTTTCGGCTTGTGGACAGCGCCTCCATCCCAAGGGTGCGCTTCTACGCAGGCGCCCTGGAGGACCACATGCGGGCGGTGATCTCCTGCGTGGATGCCGACCTCGTCCGACAGCGGCGCTTCCGCGTGGTGGCCGATTGCTGCAACGGCGCCGGGTCCGTGGTCACGCCGGAGTTCCTCAGCCGCCTTGGCTGCGACGTGATCCCCATCAACGCGGAGCCAAACGGGCTGTTCCCCCACCCGCCGGAGCCCCTCAAGGAGAACCTTGGCCAGCTGTGCGCCGCCGTTAAGGAGTACGATGCCGACCTAGGCGTGGTGCAGGACGCCGACGCGGACCGCCTCGCGCTTGTGTCGGACCAGGGCGAGCCGCTCACCGAGGAGCTGACGGTCTCCTTGGCAACCTGGCTGGTGCTCCGAAGGCGCCAGAGGAGCGGACTCCCGCCCGCCCCCGTGGTTGTGAACCTCTCAACCACCTCGCTTATCGAAGACATCGCGGGCCGGTACGGCTATGCGGTAATCCGCTCGCTGGTGGGCGAGGCAAACGTGGTGGAGGCAATGAAGCGCAGCGGCGCCGTGATCGGCGGAGAGGGCAATGGTGGCGTCATCTGGCCGGACGTCCATTACGGCCGCGATAGTTTGGCGGGAATCGCCGCCGTGCTTCAGCTCCTGGCCGAAGAGCGCAAGCCGATCAGCGCGCTAGTAGGCTCACTCCCGCACTACCACATGGAGAAGCTCAAGGAGCCGTGCACTTCCGAGCGCGCCCAGCAGGTGCTCAAGGCGCTGAAGGAGCAGTACGCCGGCGTGCGCATGGATACCCGCGATGGCGTGAAGCTCATGTTCGACGACGGCGCCTGGGTGCACGCAAGGGCCTCTCGGACGGAACCCGTGCTGCGGCTCATCGTGGAGGCTCGCTCTCCCGCCCGCATGGCTGAGCTTCGCGACCGCATCAGATCCCATATCTACGGCGGCTGATCCCGCCAACCCACCAAGAGGGAGGCCTAGCCCGTTGCCGCTTCCGATGCTTCGGCCGTACGCAAAGTCGCTTCTAGTCACCTTGCTGCTGGTTGCGCTCTCCACGCCAGCGTATGCCGCCAGCTTGGTGCCAGACCCGGCACATACGGCGGAGCCTGGAAGCCCGCCATCCATCGGCTGGGCGCAGTCCGATGCTGGCGGCAATCCCGTGAACGCTCAGTGGCTGGTGGGCGACGTTGCCGGCAAGCGAAGCGTCGTGGCTACCACCCGCCTCAGTGGCGATGCCTACCTCCACCACTCATTCACCGCTACCGGGGCGTTCGCGGTTGATCTGGTAGTTCGGTCCGGCCCGTCCCTCTCGCAGAGGGGGGTGGGCTTTGGCCTATCTCACGGCGAGCCGGGTCCCACTGGAAACCGCGCGCTCTACCTCGCCTTCCTCGGCAACGGGCAGATCGGCGTCAACGACGGCACCCAATGGCGACTCCTAACGCCGTATCGCCCCAACACCTGGCACCAGCTGCGGTTGGTCGTTGACCCAAGCGCAGAGGGCCCCGAGCCGCGCGGCCTTGGAGGCGCCTGGCTCTACATTGATGGCAAGCTCACATCGGAGACGGCGATCCCGCTCGCCAGCAGCGCCGGCCGTCCGGACACGGTGTACGTCAACAACGGAGGCGGGTCTGGGCAGCAGCTGGTGGTGGCCGACATCCGCGTAACGCCCCTGGATACGCTCTCCGCCCCACAGAGCCTGTTTGCCCAGGTGGAGCGCCCCGCGGGCTCTCTACCCGCTCGGGTGGCGCTCACGTGGACGCCCGTGGAGGGGGCGCGGCGCACCAACGGCTATCGTGTGTTTCGCTGCGGCGACCCAATTGGCTATGCATCCTCCACCTCCTTCATTGATGCCGAGGTCAAGCCGGGCATGGCGTACTCATACACCGTGCGCGCGGTTGCGGAAGGCGGCAGCGAAGGGCTGCCCTCCTGGCCGGCCGCGGCGGTGGTGCCTGTAGCAGCCATCTCCGAAGGCGCTACGGGAGGCGCGTTCGACCTGGTGGTGTACGGGGGAACGCCCGGAGGCGTGGCCGCAGCACTGGCGGCGGCGCGCCGCGGCTCTCGGGTTGCCCTGATCAGCGCAAACCACGAGCTGGGTGGGATGATGAGCGGAGGCCTCGGCGTCACGGATGAGCGTCGCCGCCAGGCCGCAAGCGGGCTGTTCAAGGAGTTCGTCGGGCGAGTGCTGGCCGCCTACCAGCAGGCATACGGCGCGGATTCGCGACAGGTGCGCGAGTGCAGCTCCGGATACTGGTTCGAGCCGGGCATCGCGGAGGCCATCTTCTCCAACATGGTGGCGAGCACCCCCGGCATCACCGTTTACTGGAACCAGACGATCGATGCGGTTGAGACGGCCCCGCTCTGGCGCGTCCCGGAGGCGCAAAAGCGGGTCACCGCCCTCGTTACCAGGCCAACATCCGGAGGCCCAGAACGCCTTCGCTTCACCGCCAGGACCTTCGTGGACGCCACCTACGAGGGCGACCTAGCGTCGGCCGCAGGCGCTTCCTTCAGGGTGGGCCGCGAGGCGCGCTCCGAGTTCGGCGAGCAGTACGCGGGCGTCGTCTACTGGAGCTGGGACACCATGGAGCTACTGCCAGGCAGCACTGGCGACGGCGACAAGCGGATCCAGGCGTACAACTACCGGTTTACCCTCACCAACCGCGTCGGCAACCGCGCCCAGATCCCGAAGCCCCCACATTACGAGCGATTCCTCCGCATATACAGGAGCATCGCCAACGACGTGCAAGATGGCAAGATCGCCCACATATCGCAGGTGATCTCGTTCGGTGCGCTCCCCAACGACAAGTACGACATCAACAACATGGGCCGTTACTGGCCATCAACCGACTACATCGAGCACAACTACGACTACCCCACCGCAACCCCACAGCGCCGAAGCGAGATAGCCGCCGAGCACCGCGAATACATCCTGGGCATGCTATGGTATCTGCAGCACGACCCCGACCTGCCCGAGGGGTTTCGTCGCGAGGCGCTGCAGTGGGGCTTCCCGCTCGACCAGTACCAGGACAACAACCACTTCCCCCAGCAGCTGTACGTCCGCGAGGGGATCCGCATCGAGGGGCGGTACCTCTTTACGGAGCACGACGCAGAGTCCACCCAAACCACGCCACGCGCGCCCGTCCACCAGGACAGCGTGGCCGTGGCCGAGTACCCGATGGACTCCCACGCCACGCGGAACCGAGAGCCAGACCACCCAGACGCACTGGAGGGCTTCTTCTACCTTCCCCGTACCACCATGCCATCCCAGGTGCCCCTTGGCGTCCTCCAGCCAAAAGGGCTCGATGCGCTGATGGTCTGCTGCGCGGTCTCCGCCACACACGTTGGCTACGGCACCCTTAGGCTGGAACCGCTCTACATGGCCATGGGCGAGGCGTGCGGCGTGGTGGCCGACCTCGCGCGGCGACGCTGGATCCCCACCTCCCGCATGCCTGTGCTGCCGGTCCAGCAGGACCTAACCACCCACGGCGCGCTGCTCACCTATTTCGACGACATCGCCGAAACCGCGGGCGTGTTCCAGGCCATGCAGACGCTGGGCACCCGCGGCCTATTCGAGGATTACGCTGCCAAGCCCAACGCCACGCTGGACCGCGGCACTGCGGCTCAGTGGCTTGTGCGCGCCGTTGGCGTGCCCGCTACCCCCGAAGCGTTGCTGGCCCTCAGCCCCGGCGCCTCGGCGTCCGCTCCCCTCACGCGCTCGGAGCTCACCGCCTGGCTCCGCTACGTGAAGCAGACGTACCTGCGCCTCGTCTCCACAGGTAGCTGGGTACCTTCGTTGCCGGAGCCAGCCAGCGACGTCGTCACCAGGGGCGAGTTCTGCTCCGCCGTCTGGCGCTTCTTGCCCTGATCCATCGCCCATCCCAACCCAGCACGAGGCAACCCGGCCGGCAGGAGTCCACGCAAGCGCACAATGCCCTATTGCCCCGCGCCTGCTTTGACGATAACTATCCTAGGCCTGCCAGTTTGGCGGCCGTTCACGCAGTTCACGGCCATATGAGAAGAACGCAAACCGTGGCACTACCTACCATCGTGGGAACATTGTTTGAGGGCCAGGTAGTCTATTCAGCTGGCAGGCGTGGGACTGTTGTGCGGCGGATGCTGAGTGGCGGCTACTGGTGGTATCTGGTCAGGTGGGACGGCGACGATAGGGACGCAGGTCCATATATGCCCTGCTCGCTCCATGTGCCGGTAGGTGGAGCGCATATGAAGGATGAGATTCGCAACGGAGACCGCCGGTAGCTGGCAATGCGGGGATAGATACCATGCGCGCTATGGAGCAGTGCGTCGATACCCGGCCGAGCGACGTGAGGGCCATCCTAAGGGCCTACCGCAAGCACGCGTTTGGGCTGTGTAGTTGGCCCGGCTGCAGGCACAGCTACGAGGGTAACGGCAGTTTCTTCTGCCGCGCTCACGCCGACGAGGCCATTCAGGCAGTCACCAAGGCCAAAGAGCGCACCGCAAGATAGGCCCAAGCGTCGGCGCTCGGAGCCGGCACGGACGTGCTCAATCCGGCTACAATACCGGTGAGATGCACGCGCAGAACCCAATTCCAACGTTCACCGGCGCGCCACTGCCTTGGCTTGACTGGGCGATCGGCGCAGCGGCCGCTGTGGGGCTGGCAAACGCAGCCTGCTTCATCGCCGCCCAATGCGCCGGCAACACCCCAGACCAGCGCACGACCTGTGCCACGTTGGCTACTCGCCCAGAGGCAAGGCTTCTGGGGGTGCCCAACAGCATCGTCGGCATTGCGTACTACGCGGCGGTCATTGCTGCATCCGGCGATAGCCGCACCATGGCATGGGCCGCTTGGCTCTCGGTGGCGGCGTTCGCGACAAGCGCCTACCTCGCCCATGCCCTGCTGTTCAGGTTGAGGGCGCGCTGCACGTCCTGTTTCACCGCACACGTCATCAACGGCACCCTCCTGCTCCTCTTCGCCGTCCGCGCGGCGGTTCGGTGACCTCTCACTTCACCCATGGAATCGGCCCCGCCATTCACCAGTCCTTCTTCCTGCAGACAGTCTACATTGGTGTCACCGAAAGCGCGGCCTAAGCAATGAGGCTCGAAGGAGAGCGCTATGTTGCCGTACGGACTCTTGGCCATGTGGGCCGTCCTCTGCGTAGTTGCGTTGGTGGCCCAGTCTCTCTGGAACCAAAGTAAGCAATTGGTAAGAAGGCCATAATGAACGCTGAGGTGAAACGATGTACAGCGTTCAGTTGGAGAAGGAACGGCTCAATGAGCTGAGCAGGTTGGCCCGCAACCCGGCTACGAAGCCAAGGACCAGGCAGCGGCTCGAGATGGTGCGGCTGCGCGCGATGGGCCACAGCATGGTGCAGATTGGGGTCGCCTTTGGGGTCACTCCACGGTGCGTGCGCATAGGCCGGAAGCCGCGTGCTACGAGGGGATTGGGAGTCCGCAGAATCACGACCCGCGGCTGGCCGCCGCAACCACTAGCGCCGCCGCCCTGCTGCATTTTGACGCCGGGTTGCCGGGCGAGGCATCATGGTCGTCCACCGCCGCGTCGTTCCAGCTCACCACCATGTCCAGGCTCGGGATCACCAACAGCATTCGGATGCCGCCGTGACCGCTCGCCACGTAGGCGTCTGGTGGCGCCCCCACAAACAGCCGTCGCCCCTGCCGGTCCAGCCCGTTGAGCCACCATGTAAAGCTGTAGTAGCCAGGCCCAACTGGCGTGATGCTCTTGCCGCCACCTATCGTGCGCTGCCCGGGGAGCATCTCCGCGTCTCTGCCGGACGTTTGGGGCGTGCTGGCCGGCACCGGGCTGGATAGCGCCAACCGCACCAGCGCAGGCGAAAGCACCTGCCTGCCGCGCCACTTCCCGCCCCTAAGATACAGCAGCCCAAACCGCGCAAAGTCTCGCACCGAGAGCGCAAGTCGGCCAGGTCGGTCCGCCGGACCAAACGCCTCGAAGGTGTATGCGTCCTCGAACCCAAGGGGCTCCGCGAGCCGCGTCTTCAGCACCTCCGTCCCCGGCTGGCGGTACACCTTGCCCATCAGAACGTCATAGTACAGGGCAAGTGCGTAGTCGTTGTACGACCAAGCGGCGCCGGGAGCCTCAGCCAAACCGTAGCCCGACGTCTGCGACGCCAGGTGACGCCACGTTATGCGGGCATCTTTGCCTTTGTTCAGCGCGCGCAACCTGGGCTCGGCCTCGGCGACCGGGGCATCCACCCCGCGGATCTTCCCCTCTTGCACCGCCATCAGCATCAGCGTGGTGAGCACGGGTTTCATCGCCGACGCTACGTCCTCGCTCTTCGCCTGGTCGCCCCAGGTGTACGCCATGTACCCGTGGCGCACCACGCAGCCGCGCCCCCCCACAAGCCGGCTCAGTTCCGCTAGCTTCGCGGCATCGAGACCAAGCTCGGCCGGAGGCCTGGACTCCCAGTGCGCTCCGGGATACACCACCGACGTCGGTTTCTGGAGGATAAGCGGCAACAGCACCGCCAGCAGAATGACGCTCATGGCTCACGCCCCCGCGCGGGCCCTCCAAACTGAACCACGCCCTCCGCAAGCTCGCCCAGGTCCGCGCCGGCCCACCGCACCTCAAACCCCACAACGGCCCTGCCAGAGGCGTCCGGTGGCGCAACGGCCGCAAGGTGCACCGAGGCATCCCGCCCCGGCCGCACGAGCACGCTCCCCTCCCCCACCAGCACCTTCCAGCCTTCGGGCGCCCGTAGTCGAACCAGGGCCCGCTTCGCCGTGCGGGAGTGGTTGAGGAGGCGCAGGTTCCATCCAACCGCCATTCCGGGCGCCGCGCGCTGAAGGTACGGATCGCACCTGGCCCACTGCGGATCCAGCCCGTAATCCGGCTCGTCCCACGGGAGCAGCCTGCGAAGCGCCTCGCGTCGTCGCCCCAGCTCGGCACGCATCTCCGCAAGCTCAGCCTCGGTAAAGGCGAAGGCGCCATCCACGTGCTCGTTTACCAGCAGGCAGGACGGGCCCAGCTTCTCCAGCACATCCAGACACCGGTCGTAGCCGTGCCCCTTCGCCACCAAGTTGCGGTTCAGAGCACAGTAGTCGTCCATGCCGCCCGGGGTGAACGAATCGCCCAAAAAGAGCACCCTCTCGTCCCCCCGCTGCACGAGGAGCGCGGCATCGTAGAAGGTCTGGCCTGGGAAGCTGAGGGCGGTGAGCGTGAAGCCGCGCCAGCTCCAGGTCTCGCCGTCGCGCGTCACGCGATCTACCCTGATTGGCTGTGGGTCCAGGCACGGCATGAGATAGGCGTCGGGGCGCTGCAGGATATCGGCCATGGTCTCGTGGGCCACGACGGCGCACTGTTGGGCGGCCCTCAACTCGTTGACCGCACCCACGTGGTCGTCGTGGTAATGGGTGACCCAGATAGCGTCCACAGCGCCGAGCTTCCCCTGCCTCTGGAGCTCTGCCACGCGAGATGGGACGTCGCCAGCGCAGTCCACCACAATGCAGTGTCCGTCGCCCGCCACGATGGCCCGCGAGGTGCCGCCCACCTCCACCACCCACGATGGCAGCTTCCGACATCGGGGCTTCAGATACCCGATATCCACGGGCCACTCCGGCCTCGCCCCAGCGAAGTACCATCGCCCCGCGCTCGTTTTCCAGTAGCTGCGCAGGCATTCATCGAGGTTGGTGCGCAAGGCAGCCACCGCGTGCGCCGCCTCGCGGATCACGATGCCGTGCGTGGGCACCAAGACCGATGGTCGCGCTGCCAACACGCCGTCCAGAGAGCGCAACGCAACGGCGGCACGCTCCCCGAATCCGTGGTACTCGCCGTACTTACCGCCCTCGCCCCACGTCCGCTCGCCCTGCAGGCTGTACAGGTCGCGCAGCTGCCCAGGACCGTATATCAGGTCGCCCGCAAAGGCCACGGTGCGCCCGTTGGCGGTTACCGCATACGCAAGGCCGCCGTCGGTGGGGCCGCGTCCGTCCAAAGCGCGCACCTCCACGCCGCGCCACTCAAACGCGTCGCCCGGGGCCAGCGCGCGGTCAACTGGCACGGAGACGCGCAACGTCCGTGGGGACGGGTGATAGTGGTATGCATGCACCCGCCACTCATCGGAGGACCAGAACGCCTCCGCGTGCTCAAAAAGGGTGCGCTCCGCGGCGGAAACGGCGATCTTGGCACCCATCGCCGCAAGCTCTCGCGCCCCCTCCGCCTCATCTCTGAAGTGATGGGTCAACAACACCCAATCAACGTCTGACGGCCGTACGCCGCCGCGCTCTAGCACGCCGGGGGCGGCGCAGCCCACCAGCAGCACCCGACCCTCCGCGCGGATCACTCCGACGTTGATGGCCCCAGCTGACAACACGCTCACGCCTGGCGATACCTCAACTGAGCTCATGGCTCGGCCCTCGGTGTTGATCAGACTCACCCCCAACGCGATTATGGCTCCCGCAAACGTGCTAGCTCGCCATTGGCCCATCTGCCCCTCCAGCTTGGCTACGCCGGATACCTGGCGGGCTCGATCTTGGCGGGACGTTCGCCAGCAGCGACCATTCGCGCAAGCAGGCGCTCTCGCATCTCGTCGGCCACCTTCCGGTGGTCCCGCCTCCCCACCAGATTCACTTGCTCATGCGGATCCGCCCATAGGTCGTACAGGTAGCGCTCCACATAGGTGGCGCTGTCTGGGTCACGGCCAACGTTGGCGTCTGGAGCGTACACGGCGTACTTCCAGCGGGCGGTGCGCACAGCCCTGCCCACCTCCGCCTCGCTGATCTGGATGAAGACGTCGTCTTGCCAGCTGCCATCGGGCCCTTTCAGAAGGGGCAGCACGCTTCTGCCGTGAGCGTTTGGCAGTGAATCAAGGCCAGCGGCGTCCAGCAGGATAGCCGGTAGGTCCACCAAGCTGACCATCTCATCCACCACACGCGCACAGTTGAGGCCCGGACCCCACACAGCAGCCGGAATGCGTATGGAGGATTCGTGGCAGCTGCGCTTGTACTCCTCGTTTCTGGTACGGAAGTGACAGCCGTGGTCCGAAGTGAAGAGGACGATGGTGTTCTCGGCGAGGCCAGACGACTTGATGGCGTCCATCACACGGCCCAGGCACTCGTCCAGGCGGGCCACGCAGCCATAGTAGTCGGGCAGGCTCTCGTACCAATCGCCGGGGTGCCCCTGGAGGTCGGGCGGCACCCACGGGTTGGCGTAACGCTTGGCGTACCCCTCCGGCGCCACGAAGGCGTGCATGTCGTTCTGGAAGTGCGGCTCGAGGAACGACAGGAAGAGGAAGAACGGCTCCTGGCGCGGCTGCGTGATGAACGAGATGGCGCGCTCCGTGAGCGCGTCCACCCGGTAGCCCTGCATCTCAATGACGTTGCCGTTGGCATCGAAGAGGCGCGGCTGATACGGGTGAGACATGCTCTCGAGTGCGTCGGCGGCCTCCCAAAGGTCCACGTATCCGCCCCTGGCATCGGGCGGAACGGGCTGCGCATCGGTGCCGGCGAGGTGCCACTTGCCGATATAGCCCACACGGTATCCCGCCTCTTTGAAGGCGTGCGCGAGGGTGCGTTCCGTGTTGGGAAGCCGGATGCCGTTCCGCCACACGGTGTTGGCGGTGGCATACCTGCCGGTCTGCAGACAGGCCCTGGCGGGCGCGCACACCGGCTGGCACGTGAAAGCGTTGCGAAACAGCACCCCCTGCCTGGCGAAGGCGTCTAGGTTGGGCGTCAGGCCCATGGGGTTACCGTAGCAGCCGGCCGTATCCCACCGCTGCTGGTCCGTGAAGAAGACCAAAACGTTTGGCCGCGCAGGTTGGCGCCTCCGCTCGGCCTGCTGTGGCGCCGTGTGAGCCCGCGTGCTCAGCGCGGTACCCACCGCCACTCCTGCCCCCGCCGCCGACTGGGCCATCCGCAGAAAGCCGCGTCTGCTGATCTGCTCAGGTGTCATCATCGTTCGTGCCCTCTTTCCCAAGAAGGATGCGGTGGAGCCGGTCGTCGCTCACCCCATCGAGGACACGTTCGACGCTGGCGCGGGCGCGCCCTTGCGCAAGGGCGCGTGGACGTGGAGGAGTCACAACGGCGGTGAGGGGGCGGGACCCCTGCTAGCGTCGGTCTTTAGCGCGTCGGGCGTACTCCAGGTCCTCGTCCGTGAAGTACTGCACGCGCACCTTCTTGTACTCCTTGGTGCTGAACAGAAGCTCGTACTCGCTCACGCCGGTCTCCTCGGCGATCTGCGCAGCGATCCGATGGCACGCCTCCGAGGATCTCGCGTGGATCATCGTGTAGAGCGAGTACGGCCAGTCGTCGAAGGTGGGGCGCTGGTAACAGTGACTCACCGCGGCAAACGACGCCATGATCTGCCCCACCTCCTCAGAGCGCTCCTCCGGCACCTTCCAAACCGCCATGGCGTTGGCGGTGAAGCCGGCCGCCCGGTGCCGCAACACCGCCGCGAACCGACGCATAACGCCCCGGCCTTGCAGATCCGCAGCGATGCCCAGAAGCTGCTCTTCGCTCATACCGGCGTCCGCGGCCGCGGCCGCGAAGGGGCGCTCTATGATCGGGGTATCTCGCTGCAGAACGCGCACCGCCTCTATCTCGCGCTCCGAAAGCCGCTCGGCCGATGCGGAGCTGCGCGACCCAGCCCCGTGCTCCCTCTTGCTATCGTCCGCGTCCGCGCTCATGTCCAGGTTCACGCCGATCTTGAACACGCGCAGGGCCGGCAACACCCGTGCGCGCCGAGCCCCGGCACCGGACACGAGCTGGGCCACCTCTTCCTCGAGGGAGCGCGCGGGATGAACTGTGAGCGTGAACCACAAGTTGTACCTGTGCTGGCGAAGGTAGTTGTGGCTCACCCCTGGGTTGCGGTTCACAACGGCGGCCGCGTCATCAACCCGCTCCGGCGGCACCTCGAACGCCACCAGCGAACTCCGATAGCCCAGCGCACGGGAGTCGAAAATGGCGCTTATCTGGCGGATGGTCCCGCTGGACTTCAGCCTGCTCGCCCTGGCCAGCACCTCTTCTGGGGGTGCGTCCAGCTGATGGGCAATCTGGGAGAAGGGCTGCGGAACCAAGGGGAACTCGCGCTGGAGTGCGTTCAGCAGCGAGCGATCTAGGGAATCAAGCAGATGTGGGTCCATAGGGGTTCACACGGTCACGGTTTGGGGATGCCAGAGCCCGCGAAGGCCTGATATGCCTGGTTGACAACGCAAGCGTCGGTGTGGCGAATGCCGCACCGCTGGCACACCTCCAGCGCGTCCTCCTCGCTCTGCAGCGCGGCCCGGATGAACGCCTTTAGGTCCTCCATGAGGCGGCGACGTTCGCCCGCGGAAAGCCGCGAAAGCGCCCGGCCCACCAGGGCGGTGCGCTCCTCGCGTACGCGCCGCAGAAGCCCCGCGCCCTCCGCCGTGAGCGAGACGTCGGCGAGCCGGCGATCGTGGGGGTTCTCTCGCCTGGAGACCAGGCACTTGCGGACCAGGCGGTCCACCAGGCGAGTTGCGGCGGGGAAGCTGATGCGGAGGCCTTCGCCTATCGCCCTCACCGAGCATGTGCCATGGTCACCAAGGAACGCCAGGGCCTGCAGCTGAACAGGGGTAACGTCGGCCACGGAATCCGCCTCCAGCAGGCGCTCAGTCATGTTTCGCTGGAAGATCCGCGTGAAGACGTCCGCCAGCTGCTCCGCCTCGCGCGCTTCGGTGGGGTCGATGGGCTCGTTCATCTCGTGCTACGGGTTCGGCAACGACGTCTGGGCCATGCCCGCCAGACATCAAACAACCAACGCCCCGCTGGTGGGGCCGAGATAACTAACATGGCTAACGGTATTATAGCCCCGCCGCTCCCGTGCGTCAACGCCCACAGGCACCCAGCGCCCGCCTAGCACTCGAAATGGCACCTTGCGATTCCCATTTGCAACATGCATAATAATACCTGGACTTACGGGGAAGGCGCTGCCATCGGTTGCCGCCCCTTGCTCTACATACCGAGCTTATCATCATCGATATCCCCTCCAAATGGAGTATGCACTAAGTGAAGCTAACTCGTCGTAGCTCCGAGCCGCTTCTTACCCCAAGGCCATGCCTCGCTTGGGAGAAAGCCGCCGTGTTCAACTGCGGCGTGTTTCAGACCGACGGCCTCACCCACTTGCTATACAGGGCCGCCGACCACCCTTTTGGCGATCTCTCCCGACAAACCATATCGACGCTGGGCTATGCCGTGAGCACAGACGGCATCAGCTTCCTGCGATTCGATAAGCCCGTCTTCTGGGGAGAGGGCCCGCAAGAGGCCGCTGGCGTCGAGGACCCGCGTATCACCTTCATAGACGGCAAGTACCACGTCCTCTACACCGCTTTCGGAGCCCGCCATCCGTACGATTTCCGCATCTCAATGGCCACCACCAAAGACTTCCTCCAATGGGAGCGCCACGGCGTGCTGCTTGATGAACCGAACAAAGATGCCGCCCTCTTCCCTCAGAAGATCGGCGGCCGCTATGTGCTTCTGCATCGCCGCGTGCCTGCCATCTGGATGGCCGTCTCCGACGACCTCAAGACCTGGACCGACCATACCGTCGTCCTGGACGTGCGGCCCTGCTCGTGGGACTCCTGGCGCATAGGCATCGCCGGCCCGCCCATCTACACCAAAGACGGCTGGCTGCTCATCTACCACGGCGTGGATCAGAACCGGGTCTACCGCCTGGGCATCGCCTTGCTGGACCTCAAGGATCCCAGCCGCGTCTTGGCTAGGCACAAAGACCCGATTCTGGAGCCCGAGCTTGAATGGGAGATCCACGGGCTCGTGCCAAACGTCGTCTTCAGCTGCGGCCAGGCCGAGACGGAAACCGAGTACCGTGTGTATTACGGCGGCGCAGACACCGTCATCGGCATGGCCTCAATCGCCAAGAGCGATGTGGTGTTCTGATGGCGCACGCTAGCCACTAACTCGCTTTCTGCGCACCGCAACGGCCTGAGCCCCACATTCAGGCCGTCGCTGCTTCAGGGCACGCTCACAAACACCCAGATTCCGGGTAGCATACACGAGGAGCAGACAGCAGAGCACTTGTGGAGGTTGCCCCATGACCCAACCCAGTCGCCTGGCACCTATCGTCGCGCGCAGCAAGCGGATTCTGAGGCAAACGGCACTGCTCGCGGCCCTCTGCGCCGTGCTGAGCGCGGGTGCACCAGCCCGAGCCCAAACGGTCCCGTTGGTGGGCGACGTAGACGGAGACCTGCGCATCACCGTGAAGGACGCCGTGCTCACGCTTCGCATCGCCCTCGGGCTTGTGCGCGCAACCGCGGCCCAGCTCCAGGCCGCCGACGTATCGCCGGCGCCAGGCACCCAGGGCCGTCCCTTCGGCGATGGCAGGGTCACCACAGCGGATGCACAGGAGATACTGAGGCGCGCCATCGGGCTGGGCGGCGCGATGTGGCCCGGAGGCCCCGCCCTTACGCTCGTGCCGCTCCTCCGCCGCACCTTCGTACAGGGCACCCTCACCGCTACGCTGGGAACCGGCTTCGTTGTCAAGGGGCGCGTTACGGATACGTCTGGCAGGCCGGCAGCCGGCACCATCAGGCTGTACTCGGACCTTCCTCCTCTGGCGGGCGAGGCCACGATCGCATCCGACGGCAGCTATGCCATCGCCGCCCCCTTCGGAGCGTACGAGGTCCAGCTCATCACCCCCATATCCGGCACCGGCTACACCGGCCAGGTCGTTCAGCGCAACGTCGCCCACTTGCAGGTGAACGCGGATACCGCCCTGAACCTGGTGCGTCCCAACCTGCCAACCCTCCCGCTCGTCACCGGCACCATCACCTCCCCAGATGGCCTGTTCGCCGCCACCAGCGTTACTTTCCGCGATATCGACCTGCCGAACGATACTCGACGCCGCAGAAGCGAGAGCACTGCAACCGTCACAAACGGAAGCTACTCGCTGCGGGTCCCCGTCGGCCAGTACAAAGTGCAGGTAACCGGCACGGTTGCGTTGGGCGGGGGGCAGCGCTCGGCCCCCATCACTATGCTGCACCCCGAGCTCGTCTCCGTTGGCGCCGACCGCCCATGGCCCATCACCATGCCCCTGGTCCTCACCGTCACCGGCCGCGTCTTCGACAGTGCCGGCAACCCGTTCAAAGGGGCCGGAGTTGACGCCATCAGCCCGTTCCCCTGGGGACGCCAAGTGGATTCCGCCGGCATAACGGACAACAGCGGCACGTACCGGCTCTTCGTCACGCGCGACACGCTGTCGCTTCAGGTTAGGCCCAACCCACCTGCGTCGCCTGGCGGGCCATTGTTGACCTACCTAGGCCCCCAAGCCAACATCACCACAAGCCGCACGGTGGACCTCCAGCTGCCCCCGCTGCCCACCCAAACCACAGTCTCCGGCAGCGTAACCGACCCGCTGGGCCGGCCAGTTGCGGGCGCAACCGTGCTGGTGCAGTCCGTATCACTCGCCGGCGTCTCGCCCAACTACCGATTCACCGCCGCTGCCACCACCGGCAACGACGGGTTCTTCTCTTTCCAGATGCCGCAGGGCGAGTACTTCGTGGCGATTGTGCCGGGCGCGGGCAGCCTTCCCGGCGTCATCTCGCTGGAGAACCAGTGACGGCTACACCCTAGCCCAGCCGCGGAGCCCCAAGTTGGGCGCGCAGCGGTTCGACCGTCGGCCATGCCCAGAAGGCACACGCACCAAGAGATTGGTGCTGAGGGTTTGCCAGGCAGCTGCCCTCGCCGACTGCGCCCCCTTGCGCGGTGCTGGGATGACCAGAGGGTGAGCCGAACGGCGGGCGGCACGCCTGGCTTATCTTGGTGCGCGTGAGCTGACACGGAAGCTCACCGCGGGCGCGCCACCCACAGCCACCATGCCCCAGGGCAAGTCGCCCGCCCCTCAGTTCGACGCACACGGCAGCGCCGTGTGATGCGCTCGGCCGGCGTAGCGTGCTGGCGCGCATCATTTGACCGGGCCGCTAATATATGGTACAATACATGCGTTCCAAGCGGTGCCGCAATCAAGTCCCCAGCCCTGGCACCCCCAGGGCAACCCCTCTCTAACGAGGCCACGTGCCGCCGCACGGCTGATATGATACACACATGTCTGATGGTGTTGGTCGCCACACGATTCCCACGCCCTCAGGAGGTGAGTTAGTGAGTCAGGAGCTGACACCCCAATCCATTGAGCAAGCAGCCGAGTCGTATGATGCCGACTCGCTTCAGATACTGAAAGGCCTGGAGGCGGTGCGTCGCCGGCCTGCCATGTACATCGGCACCACCGGCTGGAGGGGAATGCACCACCTGTTCGTGGAGATTGTGGACAACTCCATCGACGAGGCGCTGGGTGGGTTCTGCCGCAATATCCAGGTCATCATCAACCCCGACAACAGCATGACCGTTGTGGACGACGGCCGCGGCTTTCCTGTAGACACCAACTCCGAAACCGGGCTGCCCGGCGTGGAGGTGGCCCTCACGATGCTGCACGCTGGCGGCAAGTTCAACCAGGAGCACAGCGCCTACAAGGTCTCTGGAGGCCTGCACGGCGTGGGCGCGTCGTGCGTAAACGCCCTCTCCGAGTGGCTTGAGGTGGAGGTCCGACGCAACGGCAAAATATACCACCAGCGCTTCGAACGCGGTGAGAAGGTCAAAGAGCTGGAGGTCATCGGCAAGACCAAGTCGCATGGCACCACCATCACCTTCCTCCCAGATGCCGAGATCTTCGACACCACCGAGTGGCACCTGGACTTCATCACGGAACGGCTGAGGGAGCTGGCGTTCCTCAACCCACAAGTGAAGATCACGTTCCACGATCGCAGGTCGCCCAACGAGCCGGTCGTCTTCGACAACAAAGGCGGCTTAGTTGCCTTCGTGGAGTATCTGAACCGGAACAAGGACCCCGAGCACAAACCGATCTACTTCTCCCGTGAGAGGGACGGCGTTCAGGTTGAGGTGGCCATCCAGTACAACCAGGGCTACCAAGAGAACATCGTCTCGTATGCCAACAACATCAACACGGCGGACGGCGGCACCCACGTATCCGGGTTCAAGACCGCTCTGACCCGCGTGGTGAACCAGTACGCCCGCAAGATGGGCCTGCTCAAAGAGAAAGATCCCAACTTCCAGGGCGAAGACACGCGCGAGGGCCTCACCGCCGTGATCTCCGTGCGCTTGCCCCATCCCCAGTTCGAGGCGCAAACCAAGGGAAAGCTCGGCAACTCCGAGATCGAGGGCTTGATGAACTCCGTAACGGGAGAGGCGCTGGCGGAGTTCATGGAGGAGAACCCAACCATCGCGCGCCGAATCGTGGACAAGGCGCTCACATCCGCCAAGGCAAGAGAGGCGGCGCGGCGTGCATCCGAACTGGTGAAGCGGCAAAGCGCCTTGGAGAACGCATCGCTGCCCGGGAAGCTGGCGGACTGCACCGAGCGAGACCCCTCGAAGTGCGAGCTGTTCCTGGTGGAGGGCGACTCGGCAGGAGGAAGCGCGAAGAACGGCCGCGACCGCAAGCACCAGGCCGTGCTGCCGCTTAGGGGCAAGGTCATCAACGTGGAGAAGGTGCGCCTCCACCGCGCCCTCGAGAACGAGGAGATCAGGGCCCTCATCACCGCCCTGGGCACCGGCATCGTAACCGAGGAGCTGGATCCGGATTCCAACGGCTCAAACGGCAACGGTTACAACGGCAACGCAAACGGCAACGATAAGTCATCCAGGTTCGACATCAACAAGCTGCGCTACCACCGCATCATCATCATGACCGATGCTGATATCGATGGCGCGCACATCAGAATCTTGCTGCTCACCTTCTTCTTCCGCTATATGCGGCCCCTCATCGAGGCGGGCCACGTGTACATAGCCCAGCCGCCCTTGTACGAGATCCGCTCCGGCCGGCAGGTCCGCTACGCCTTCGACGATAAGGAGCGAGACCGCATCCTCAAGGAGATCAGCTCGCGCAACGTCAGCATCCGCCGGTTCAAGGGCCTGGGCGAAATGAACGCCGAGCAGCTGGCGGATACCACCATGGATGTCAACCAGAGGGTGGTGCTCAGGGTCTCCTTCGAAGACGCCGTGATGGCCGACTCCATCTTCTCCGCGCTCATGGGCGACAAGGTGCCCCCGCGTAAGGAGTTCATCGAGGCGCACGCTCGGGAGGCAAAGGACCTGGATATCTAGCATCCAGTGCGCACGCTCGCGACAGAGCACAAAGAAGCAGGCAAGCCAGGAGCAGTTCGGGCCCACCGTTCCTGGCTTTCGTGCTGTTTGCTTCCCTTCAGCGCCCAGAGCGATGCGTCACGCCCTTCCATACGTCAAGGGGATATCCAGCCTGGCAGCAGGATTCTCCGGCCAGACGGCCAACTGCTCTGCGTAGGGCTCACCGCAGGCCGCCCTCCGCAACCGCGCAATGGCGGCTGCCCTGCATATGGCCAAACGCTCCGGAGGGGGAAGATGAGAAACAGCCTTCTGTTTGTGAAGCTGCTATTGTGGATTGGGGGGCTTCTGATACTTGCGGCCATCGCCGCCAAGATGGGACCCCTCTACCGCACGGCGGCCTACTTCGGCGCCAAGCCCAGCTCCTTCCTTATGCTGGCAAACAGCGTTCTTCTGCTAGCCATTGGGATAGGCGTGCTCCAAAGGCACATGGAGGGCTGACGCGAAAGAGCCTCGGACCGCCAGAAAGGAGGCAACACGGTCCGAGGCCCCGCGAAACGGTGGGACGGCCCGGTCCGCTGCCCACCGATCCATCGCTCGTTTATACCACAATCAACCGGCAGCTGTCTACCAGCTGCACAGTGCTGCAAGCAAACAGACTACTCCGTGCGCTCGCCCATGCTGCGGTCTGTGCTTGTTGCGTCGGCTTCCGGCGGCTCCGCGGCGGACGGCGGGGATGCCTTGCCCATCTCCGCCTTCAGCTGGGCCAACCGATCGTCCACCGCTTGGCTCTGCCGCTTCTGCGCAGCCACGTCGGCAGGGCTTTGGGCCATCTCCCTGCGCACCTGGGCCTCCAGCTCCTTGGCGTCCACATCCCGCCGCAGCGCGTCTAGGTAGCCCACCCCTTCGGTGGTGAGGTTCTGGCGGCTGCGCTCAATGTCGGTCTCGGCCTCCGCGTACCGCCCTGCGCTGGCCAAACGCGCCGCCTCCGCACGAAGGCCCTCAACCGTGGCCCTAAGCTCAGCCGTGCGCTGCCTGCGCTGGGCCAGGTCCTTCTCCGCGGCGGTTGCCAGCTGCTCCGCCTTCTCCGCCGCCGCGCGAGCCTCCTCCGCCCGCTCAAGGCACTCCCGGGCGGCCTGGTCGTCTCCACGGCGCACGCAGTCGCGGGCGTCTTCCTCCCACTGGCTTTGCCTGCGGCGCTGCTCATCCGCCTCGCGCCTGGCACGCGACGCCTCGCTGGCAAGCTGCTGCTCCGCCGAAGCAAGCGTAACGATGTCCGCCTCAAGCGCGGCTATCTGCTCTCGCACCTCATCCTCAGGCCGCCTGCTTCCACCAAGCGCTCGCTTCAACCTGGACCAAAGCTCCATCAGTGGCCCTCCTCCAAGAGGTCAGCCGCCTCCGCAGCCAACCCGCTCGCGTGGTTATACAGTCGGATGGCCTCATCCCAGTTGGGCTGAGGCTGAGCGGCCTCCCTTCGGGCCTCCTCCAATGTGCGCTGGGCTTCGTAGAACACCTCTGGCAGCTCGAGGCGCTGTCTCCTGTACTCCTCCTCGAGGCGATCGAGGAAAGCCCGGCCCTCCATCACCTTCTCCTGCGGATCTCGATAGAACGCCACGGCCTCCTCCGCGCTGTTGATAACCGCCTCGGCTGCCTCGCCAAGCCGCTGCGCCGCGTCTTGCACCTCGGCATACACGCGACGTTGTTTGGCCGCCTGAAGCTCCTGATACAGCTCCTCCATGGAGGCAGCGGCGTCTTCGCTGTAGGCCAGCGAGACCTGGGGGTGCTCGCTCCCGATCTGCTTGAGGAGATCCAATGCCTCCTGACGCCGCTGCTCCGCCTGCGCCACTATGTCGTCCGTAGAGGCGGCGGCGTCCCGCACGGTGCCCAGCGCCTCCTCAAGCCACGGCACCTGCGTGTCCCTAACATACCGCCCGAACTCCAGAGCGCGCCCGCCAACCCAGCGCACCACCTCCGGCGCCGTGTCGAAGAACACATCCCTCGCGTCTTCGTCCTCGTGGAGCAGCAGCGGCTTCAGACTGCTGAACTCCGTGGGCTCAACGTCGCCAGACCGCTCGTACTCCTCCAACATAGCCAGTGCACGCCTGCACGCATCTAGGTTATCTTCGGCCGCGCGAAGGACCCGCTGCACCTCCTGCACATCGCCCTCCGCCAGGCGGCCTCCAAGCGCCTTATCTGCTCGAAAGCGGGCGTCTTCCACAGCGGCCGTGCACTGCTCAAGCACGTCCACCAGCTCTGCGCGGACCTGACGGGCGAACTCACGGGCCTCACGGGCTTGGCGATTCCAAAACAGCATAGCAGATCCTCCATCACCAGAACCAGGCGCGAACACACCGGTGGGTGGAACACTTGCTCAGATCACCGAGTGGCGCCGGTAGAAGCGCGTTTTCACAGACTGAACCACGCCTAGGTAGGTCAGCGTCAGTACGCCTATGGCCAGCAGCAGAAGGCCTGGCACCGGCACGAAGCCCAGATACGCCCCCAGGCGCGTATAGGGTATCAGAACGGCGGCTGCCACGCACGCCAGCACCGCACCCGTCAGCTGGCGGCTCGGGCGGCTAAGCAACGGGTTCCCGGACGTGCGTATAACGAACACCACCAGCGTCTGCGTCGCCAGCGACTCCACAAACCAACCCGTGTGGAAAAGCACCTCATTTGCTCGGAACGGCCCCAGCAGAACCCCAAACGTCATGAAGTCATACAGCGAGCTGATGGGTCCGATGATGACCATGAACTGGCGGATGAACGCGACGTTCCACCGTTTGGGGCGCTGCAGAAGCCCCGGGTCCACCCTATCAGCCGGAATGCTCAGCTGCGAGGTGTCGTACAACAGGTTGTTCAGCAGTATCTGGGTGGGAAGCATGGGCAGAAACGGCAGGAACAGAGACGCCGCCGCCATGCTGAACATGTTCCCGAAGTTGGAGCTGGTGCCCATAATGAGGTACTTCATTATGTTCGAGAAGCTGCGGCGCCCCTCCACGATTCCGTCGTGAAGTACTTGCAGGCTCTTCTCCAGCAGGATGATGTTGGCAGCATCCTTCGCAACATCCACCGCGTTGGCCACGGAAACGCCCACGTCTGCCGCATGAAGCGACGGCGCGTCGTTGATTCCGTCGCCAACGAAGCCCACCACCCTCCCGCTGGCCCTCAGCGCTCGGATCACGCGGTTCTTCTGCTCCGGCGACACCTGCGCGAAGGCCGCGTTGTGCTCAGCATGATACGCCAGCGCCGCATCGTCCATCCGGTCCATCTCCGCGCCCACGATGATACGCGCCACCTCTAGGCCCACGTCGCGCGCCACCTTCTGCGTAACATACTGGTTGTCGCCCGTCATAATGACCACGCGGACTCCGTCTTGCGCCAGCCCCTCAAGCGCCTCACTTACACCCTCCTTGGGCGGGTCGAGGAACGCCGCAAACCCAACCAAGGTCATCTCTCGTTCGTCCGCCGCCGCATAGGTCGCCTGTTCGCCAACCAACCTAACCGCCACACCCAACAGTCGGTAGCCGTCGCTGCTGAGCTGCTTATAGGTGGCTTCCGCGGCCTCACGCTGCGGCCCGTCAAACGGCACAACCGCGCCTCCGGCCTCCACCTGCGTGCACACCCCAAACACGCTTTCCACAGCGCCCTTGGTGATGAGAATGCGGTCACCTTGCGGGGGCTTCGCCACAACAGAGAGGCGCTTGCGCGTGAAATCGAACGGGATCTCATCCACCTTCTGGTAGCTCCCGATCGAGGGGTGCTGGTGGCGCAAGATGGCATCATCCAGCGGGCTCTTGATCCCAGCCTCGAGGCTGCTGTTCACCGTGATGAGCTCCAGAACGCGCTCTTCGGACTGGCCGTGAATGTCCACGTACCGGTCCAGCACGATCTCTCCTTCGGTAAGCGTGCCCGTTTTGTCACTGCATAGGATCTCCATACTCCCGAAGTTCTCGATGGCGGCCAGCTGCTTGACGATCACCTTCTTCTCACTCATGCGCCTGGCGCCCTGGGCGAGCGTGACGGAGGCGATGACCGGCAGAAGCTCCGGCGTTAGCCCCACCGCCAGCGCGACCGCGAAAAGGAACGACTGGAACGGCGATCGGTGGAAAACAATGTTCACCAGGAACACGAACAGCACGAGAAGCATGATCACGCGGGAGATCATCAACCCAAAGCGCCGAATCCCCTGGTCGAACTCGGTCTCCGGCGCCTTTTCAGCCAGCCGCGCGGCGATGGCGCCAAACGCCGTGGCCCTCCCCGTGCGAACCACCACGGCCTTGGCGATGCCCGTCTCGATTGAGGTGCCCATGAAGACGGCGTTTGCTGCTTCGGTGATGGCATGGGGGCCCTGCGTCAGGTCGCCAGCGGACTTATCGGTTGGGAGCGATTCGCCGGTAAGCGCCGCCTCCCGCACGTGGAGGTCCTTCGCCTCCAGCAGCCGCGCATCCGCTGGCACCAGGTCGCCAGCGTTCAGAACGACGACGTCGCCCGGAACCAGCGCGGCCATTGGGAGTTCCACCTCTTTCCCGTCTCGAAACACCGCGGCCGTGGATGCCACCTGCGCCCGGAGTCTCTCAACCGCATGCCTGGCTTGAAACTCCTGGTGGAAGTTGAGCAGCACGCTGATCAGCACAATGACCACGATGATTGTGGCCTCCACCCTGCCGCCGGTAGCCAGTGAAACCCCACTGGCGAAGAGCAGGATGAGCACCAGAGGGTTGCTGAACAGCCTCAGTAACTGCAGCACGGCCCCGTAGCGCGACTCGCGTTCGAGCGAGTTGGGCCCGAACTGACGCAAGCGTGCCTGAGCGTCGGCGGTGGTTAGGCCTTGGGGCGTTGCCTCAAGCGCCGCCAACAGCTCATCCTGCGGGAGGTCCCAAAACGCCTCGGCAATCGGCTTCTGCATCACGTCGCTACCTCCGGCTTTGCTTGGGCGAAACGATGAAGGCAGGAATCAGGGAAACCAGGCAAAGAACGTTGCGGTTGGGCCTATCGTCGCGCAAAGCCCTCACTCCACGCGTTGGTGGCTTCCTTTCCCCGCGTTTCCCTGCCGCGGGCTGGGAGAGCAGCCGCCCACCAACCCCATTCCCACGCCCCAGCGCCAGTGCGTCAGTCCGTCCAAACCCAGTCGCGGACCTCCGGCATGTCCTCCAAATGCTCCCGCGTATACGCATGGTGCTTGGCCAGCATCTCCTGGCACCACCCGATGAACGGGCCCGCCTGGGCGTAGCCGGAGCGCCGCAACGCCTCCATGCACAGGTGGAAGCGGCTCATCTGGTTCAGTACTACCATGTCGAATGGGGTAGTGGTTGTGCCCTCCTCCCTGTACCCACGCACGTGGAACCGCTCCGCATTGGTGCGCCCGTGCAGAATGGCGTGGACCGCCCGCTCGTATCCGTGGAAGGCGAACACCACAGGCTTGTTGGCGGTGAACAGCTCGATGAACCTGCTCTCCTGAAGGCCGTGTGGATGGATCACCCGTGGGGCGAGGCACATCAGGTCCACCACGTTCACAACCCTAACCTTCAGGCTTGGCGCATGCTGCCGAAGCAACCATGCCGCCGCGACGGTCTCCAGGGTTGGCACGTCTCCCGCCGCCGCAAGCACCACGTCGGGCTCCTCACCGCGGCAGTTGCCCGCCCAGCTCCACTCCGAGGCGCCCGCCGCGCAATGCTCCACCGCAGCATCCATGTCAAGCCATTGCAGCTGAGGTTGCTTGTCTATCACAATGAGGTTCACGTAGTTGCGGCTGCGCAGGCAGTGATCCGCAACCGAGAGCAGGCAGTTGGCGTCCGGCGGGAGGTAGATGCGGCCCACGGTCCCCTTCATGTTGAGGACCGTATCGATGAGGCCAGGGCCCTGGTGGCTGAAGCCGTTATGGTCGTTGCGCCAACACGTGGAGGTCAGCAGTATGTTCAGCGAGGGTATCGGCTTGCGCCACGGCAGCTTGATGCCGGCCTCCAACCACTTGGTGTGCTGGATAACCATGGACGCCACCACCATCGCGAACGCCTCGTAGGTGACGAAGAGGCCGTGGCGACCCGTGAGGACATACCCCTCCAGCCAGCCTTCGCACAGGTGCTCGCTGAGGACCTCCATCACACGCCCGTCCGGCGACACGTGGTCGTCCGTTGGAAGGATCTGCCCAACGAAGCAACGGTTCTCCACCGAGAAGACGTCCCCCAGCCGGTTGGAGTTCGTCTCGTCGGGGCAGAAGAGGCGGAAGCTCTTGGACGACGGCCCGGTGAAGATATCTCGAAGCATCTGCCCCAGCTGGCGGGTGGATTCGCGCCGCTCCACCGCGGGCTTCTCAACGGGAACGGCGTATGCCTTGAAGTCGGGCAGATGAAGCTCCATCATGAGCCTGCCGCCGTTGGCATGAGGGTTGGCCCCCATACGCCGATCGCCCTTTGGGGCCAGGCTGGCCAGCTCTGGCAGCAGCCGTCCATCGCCGTCAAACAGCTCCTCGGGGTGGTAGCTGCGCATCCATTGCTCCAGCAGCTCAAGGTGGGCAGGGTTGCTTGCCACGTTGGCCAGCGGCACCTGATGCGCCCTGAAAGTCCCCTCGACGGGCACGCCATCAACCACCTTGGGGCCGGTCCACCCCTTGGGGCTGCGCAGCACTATGGCTGGCCAGAGCGGCCGCCCCGACAGGCCCTTTGTGCGAGCCTCGGTCTGGTTGTGCCTGATCTTCGCGTAGCAGGCATCTAGCACCGCGGCGAACTGCCGGTGCATGGCCATCGGGTCGTCGCCCTCCACGAAGTGCACCTCGTAGCCGTGGCCCTCAAGAAGCCGCCAGACGTCCTCGTCGCTGTCGCGCCCCATCACGGTGGGGCCGGAGATCTTGTAGCCGTTCAGGTGGAGGATGGGCAACACGGCGCCATCCCGCACCGGGTTCAGGAACTTGACGCTTTTCCACGACCCCTCAAGCGGTCCGGTCTCCGCCTCGCCATCTCCGACGATGGCCACCGCTATGAGGTCGGGGTTGTCGAAAACGGCGCCGAATGCGTGCACGAGGACGTACCCCAGCTCGCCGCCCTCGTGGATGGAGCCGGGGGTGGTGACGCTGACGTGGCTTGGCACACCGCCCGGCGTGGAGAACTGGCAGAAGAGGCGGCGCATGCCCTCCTCGTCCTGCGAGACGGCTGGATAGATCTCCGAGTAGGTGCCCTCGAGGTAGACGTTGGCGATGATCGCCGGCCCCCCGTGCCCCGGGCCAGCCAGGTAGATCACGCTGGCGTCGGTATCCTGGATCAGGCGGTTGAGGTGAGCGTAGATGAAGCTAAGGCCAGGCGAGGTACCCCAGTGACCCAGCAACCGGGGCTTGATGTGCTCAGGGCGCAAAGGCTCGCGCAGCAGCGGGTTCGCTCGCAGGTAGATCTGCCCCACCGTGAGGTAGTTGGCGGCGCACCAATACCGGTGCAACAGCTCCAAGCGGGTGGCGTCGAGATCGGCCATCTTCGTCTCCTTCGGGGCCCACCGGACGGACTGGACGGATACGGGATGTCACATGCCACAAGGCACAAGCGGCAGGCGCCAGGGCGCAGGAAAGCCCGCCTAGCAGCACCGCGGCCACTGACACAACGGTGACCAGCGCCAGGATAGGAAGGCTTGGGGGTCACAAAAGCAGGCTAAGCCGCCAAGGCCGCCTGAACGCCGCAGCGTCTCACCCCCTCGCGATCAGGATTCGAGCCGACTAGCCAGCGGACCTGCGGCCTACCATCGGTGCTCTGCCATCCACTTCCGTCCAGGCGGGCCAGCGGCTCAGAAACCTCGCCGCAGCGAGGCAGCATCCCCATGGCCGCGGCCATCTCGAACGTCGCGCTGCTCACCCGGTGCATGGATGCACTTAGGCGTGGCGAGGCTGGCCCAGCGGCGTGAGCAAGGCGCTTGCCGCGGGAGCGCGAGCTTTGCGAGCCGCGGCGAGCGTCCGCAGCCGCCCTCCGCAGAAGCCTCGCCAAGGCGTGCAACCAAACGCCGATGCTTGGCAAGCAGGTACTCCGCGTCGGCCAGCGTAACTATGAGCGGTAAGGCTTCCGGAACCTGTTTGGGCCGGCTGTACATGGCACTGTAGCGCCAGTCAGCACCAACAAGCAGCGGCTTATGTGTATGACGCCGCTCCCATCGCCGGTACGCGCGGATGGTCCGCCTTCCCTGGCGGCCGCATCCCAATGCAATGATTCCCATCTCGACGATATCCGCCACACCGCTGGCGCCATCCATATCACGAAAGGGCTGTGTTCGTGCGCATAGTTACCAGACACCTAGTGGCTGTTCTCACCATCTTGTCGGTCTCAACCGGGCCCGCATTGTGCCAGAGGGGCACGGTGTACGTGAAGGACCTTCTGGCGTCGCCGGGCCAGATCGCCAACGTGCAGATATGGCTGGATAGCAACGTGCGTGGCGTGGCCGCCGCGCAGCTGCGCATCGATTTCAGCACCGCCCAGCCGCCAACCGCCCCCATTCCGCGCGCCATCCCCGCAGACCCAAGCAATCCGGGCAACGGCGAGGCCGACTTCCAGCTCGGCCCCATCGTCCCAACCGGGATGTTCAGCATGGCATCCGCACTCGGCCCCGGCAACGTGGAGCTCGGCTTCGCTGGCACCCGCGACTTCGACGGCCCCGGTTGTATGGCGGTCATCCCACTGCAGATTCCGGCCGACGTGCCGGGTCGCACAACCTATCAGATCGGCCTCAGTGTAATCACGCTGAACGACCGGTACATACGGCACATAGACGCCGACGTGAAGGGAGGCACCCTCACCGTGGTGCCCACGCGCACCGTGAGGGTGGGCAGCACCACCGTGTCCCCATCCGGGGGAGACGTGCGGGTGGCGCTTCTCTACAAGGCGGACGACGATTCACCGATGGGTGGCCTCGCCGGCGAGATATCGATCTCGCCTAAGCAGCCCAGTAACCCACCCGCCGCTGCAGTAGTCACGGTGTCCGCCAACCCCGCCATCCCCCATCCCTCCCTTTTCATAACGCCGCTTGGGCCTTCGCGAGCGCGGTTCCTGTTCCTCTCGTCCATCCCCATCCCATCGGGCCTCTGGCTCGCCAAAGTCACATTGCGCGTGCCCCCGGGCGCAAAGGACGGCTCCACCTACTCCGTCTCCCTCGAGTCGCCCCTGCTGTACGACCCCACCGGCAGAATGATCCCCGTGGACGCGGTGCCGGGCGAGATACAGGTGCAGGCCGCTCCGGGCGACCTCGATGCCGATGGGCGCATCACCGTGCTGGACGCCGGGCTGTGTCTCCGCATTGCCCTCAACCTTGCTGGCAACACAGATGCCGCCACCCTGAAGCGTGCGGACGTGGCTCCCGCTAATCCAGGCGGCACGGCCGGAGATGGCCGTGTGAACATAAGCGACGTGCTGCGCGTGCTTCGCCGTGCGCTCGGCCTTGAGCCGGACCCATGGCCTTGAGGCCGACTGCCAGTCGCTCTGCAGGTTGATATGGCGCCTATCAACCGAGAGGGAGGGTTCTGTGCGCACACGGTTTGCCATACTCATCGTTGCCGTGGCTCTCGCACCTTGCGCACGCCCGCGCGCAGAGCCAGGCGTCATGAGCGTGCTGTCCGCAACCGCCGAGCCCGGCGAGGTAGTGTGGATCCAGGTGCAGGTGGACCCCGACATCAGAGGTGTTGCGGCGTTCCAGGCATCGCTCACGTTCGACGGCCGGGGAGACGCGAGCACCCCTCCGCTCAAGCCCGTGCCCGCCAACCCAGCCAAGCCGAACAACGGCGAGGTGAGCGTGTTGCTGGGGAGCATCGTGCCGGAGGGAATGCTGAGCCTGGCATCGTCAACTGCGCCGGGCAAGGTCGAGATCGGGATCGTGGGCACGCGCACCTTCAACGGTCCCGGCACCGTGGTTAGCGTGCCGTTCCAGGTTTCGCCGAACGCTGCACCAGGGACGGTGTACGGCATCGGCCTGGGGCTAACCGCCCTGAACGACGCCGCGATGCGCCACATAAGCGCTCAGGTTAGGGGAGGCACACTCACCGTTGTTCCGGTGCGAAGGCTGTACGCATCTGCGCCATCAGGCCCACCGGGCGCCGTGGTACCAGTGGAGATCCGGTACCGCGGCGGTCCAACCGACGAGCTGCACGGCATCACGGTGGTGGTGGCGCCGGGCGGCAGCGAAGCGAGCACCCAGGACGAGCCGTCGGTAGTGGGTGTGGAGGCCGGCGCTGGGGCGGTCGGCGCGCTCATCACGTTGACGCCCCGCCCCCAAGGCCGGGCGCTGCTGACGGTCCTTTCCGCCAGGCCGCTGAGCCCTGCTGAGGCGCTTGCGAACGTGTATATTCGCCTGCCGCTTCCCGCCGACGATGCAGCTCCCTATCCGGTTGCGCTCACCGATGCGGTGGTGTACTTCGCCGGCGGGAAGCCGATGGCAGTGCGCACTGAACCCGGCGGGCTGAGCGTGGTGCTGCCAATGGGGGACCTGAACGGCGACGGGCGCGTGGGCATCTCCGACGCCGGGATCTGCCTGCGCATAGTGCTTGGCCTCATCCAGCCCAGCGACAGCGTGCGGCGCCGCGCGGATGTGGCGCCGGCCCACTCCAGCGGCGTTGCGGGCGACGGCCGGGTTGATCTGAGGGACGTGATCCGCATAGTGCGGAGCGCCGTTGGCCTGGAGCCGCTGCCCTGACCACAGGCCAGTCTGGCAGTTCTCCCCCAGAACGAAGAAGGACCGGGGGCGGTCCCCCAGCCCTTCTCGTTTCTCGGCGCGCGGCTCAACCGGCCCTTAGCCGATCTTCTTCCCCTCACGCTTGCTGAACGTAACCGCGATGGCCAGGATGACGAACGCCACCAAGGTCACCACAAGGCGCGTAGTGGAGTTGCCGGTCGCAGCCACGGCCGCGGGCGCAATGAGGATGCCAACCAGGTTCATCACCTTGATCATCGGGTTCAGGGCCGGGCCGGCGGTGTCTTTGAACGGGTCTCCCACCGTGTCGCAGATCACGCCCGCCTTGTGGTTCTCGGTGCCTTTGCCGCCGAACAGCCCGTCCTCGATCTTCTTCTTGGCGTTATCCCACGCGCCGCCGGAGTTGGCCAGCAGCACCGCCATCAGCTGGCCCACCAGGATGGCGCCAGCAAGGTAGCCGCCAAGGGCCGCTGGGCCAAGGGCAAACGCAACCAGAATGGGCGTGAACGTGGCGAGAATGCCTGGCCCCAAGAGCTCCTTCTGTGCGGCCCGCGTGCTAATGGCGACGCACCGGCTGTAGTCCGGCCTGTTCTTGCCCTCCATGATGCCAGGGATCTCGCGGAACTGGCGGCGCACCTCCTCGACCAACAGGCCCGCCGCGCGGCTGACCGCGTTTATGGCGAACGAGCTGAACAAGAACACCACCGCGCCGCCAATCAACAGGCCGATGAACACCATTGGGTCTACCACCGTGAGGGCGGCGGCGCTCAGCTTGGTTGTGTCCAAGAAGGAGCGGAAGAGGGCAACGGCCGCTATTACTGCCGTGGCTATTGCGAAGCCCTTGGTGAGGGCCTTGGTGGTGTTGCCCACCATGTCCAGCCTTGCCACGATCTTGCCGGGCCTCTCGTCGCCGGCCTTCTCCCTCTCCGCCAGCGCGCCGGACATCTCAAAGATGCCGTTGGCGTTGTCCGAGATCGGTCCGTACGTGTCCATCGCCAGGATGTAGCCGGTTGTTGTCAGCAGGCCAAGTCCGGCCAACGCCACGCCGTAGGCGGCCATGGCCGGGTTGCCGTGGAAGATCACCGCCGCGCCGAATATGGTGGCGGAGATGACCACAACGCTCCACACGCTGCTCTCCAGACCAGCGGAAAACCCGGAAAGGATCATTGTGGCTGGGCCAGTCTGGGAGGCGTTGGCGATCTCGGTTACCGGCGGCTTTTCGGTGGAGGTGAAATACTCCGTCAGCCAGCCGATAACAAGGGCCAACAGTATGCCCATGAGCGTAGAGAAGAAGAAGCTGTACCAAGGCAGCGGGGTGCCGTCTTTGAGGCTGATGCCGGTCATGTAGAGGTAGCTCACGCCGCCAAAGCCAAGGGTGGCAACCAGCGCCGATACCCTGAACCCCACGTTGATGGGCTGCATCGGGTCCAGATCGTCGCGGTCGGCGCCACGCACGCTCCACGTGCCGATGATGGACGCAAAGACGCCAACGGCACGCACTAACAGCGCGTACATGATGAGCTTCATCACGTACGGACCGGCAACCACGCTGGCCGCCGCCGCACCCAAGATGATGGCGGCCACCAGAGTAACCTCGTACGACTCGAAGACGTCGGCGGCCATACCTGCGCAGTCACCAACGTTGTCGCCCACGTTATCTGCGATGGTAGCCGCGTTGCGGGGGTCGTCCTCCGGAATGCCGGCCTCAACCTTGCCCACCAGGTCCGCACCAACGTCCGCCGCCTTGGTGAAGATTCCTCCACCAACGCGCATGAAGAGCGCCGCCAGGCTGCCTCCAAAACCGAAGCCCACCAACACCTTCATGGCGTCCGCCTTGAACCCAAGGAAGATGAGGCTGGCTCCCAGCAGCCCAAGCCCAACGGTGAACATGCCGGAGACCGTTCCGGCCCGGAACGCCGTCTCCAGGGCCCCCTTGAAAGTGCTTAGTGCCTGATTCGCCACCCTCACGTTGCCCTTAACGGCCAGCGACATGCCCACGTAGCCAGCGGCGTAAGATGCGGCCACGCCCATGAGGAAAGCCAGGGCGATCCCCCAAGCCAGGATCGGGTTATCCGGATGCTCGGAGCGCCCAAGGAAGTAGAGGGCGATGAACAGGGCAAGCACCAGCCAGACCATGGTTTTGACCTGCCGTGCGAGGTACGCCATGGCGCCCTCCTGAATGGCAGAGGCCACGTTCTGCATCGACTTGGTGCCGGGATCCAGGCTGATGATGCGCTTGACGAGGTAAGCACCATACGCAAGCGCAATCACGGCGGATGCCAGAACGAAGTAGATGATCTGGATGTCTTGGTGGCTCATGTTGAGGGTGATGTTCCCCTCCTGAGCCGAGCAGACGCCCATACCTCCAATGAAGAGCGTCAGAACCACCAGTAATCGTAGAAGTATCACGCAGCTCCTTCCTTTCGGAAATGACTCTTGGCATTAGCGCGGCGCAGCACCCAACTCGCGGGCCGGCGCGCCGCTTACTCACACCTCGCTTAGCGTATGAGCGTCAACAGCCCCCACGCGCCGTAGCTAGCGTTCGTCGCCGCACCGGCACCGTCCTGCCGAGCAATGCAACATAGTGAAGAGTTTCTCAATGTGCCGTCCGTTGGCGGCAACGCGCGCCTCTGCGTCCGCCGTCGCCATAGCTGGCAATGATCCGGCGGACGCCCAAGCATCCACCCCTCGCCTCAACCTCGGTGCTGTTTCGCCGCCTTCAACACGCCTCCCTTCACCTCCACACATAGCCCGCCTTCCACATCGAACCGCGGAACCCGCTCCTGAAACGAGGCGTCCACCAGCCGCTCCACCGTGCCGAAGTGCGGCACGTGGTCCGGATCTAGGTGCAGCAGAACCCGCCTCATCACCCTTCTTCGCAGCGCAATGGCGGGGTTCAGCGCCGACAGCCTCAGCGTAACTGAATCCCCGCCCGCATGAATGAGCGCGGCTGACCACGCCTCATCGGCCAGGACTTGCACCAGATCGCTCTCTTCGCGGAGTACGTCCGCCAGGTTGGCCAGCGCGTGATCCAGATTGGGGTTGTAGCTCTCTCGTAACAGCGGCATCAGCTGGAGCCGAACCCGGTTGCGCAGGTAGGCCGGATTCAGGTTGGACGGGTCCGTGCGGTACGCCAAGCCGCGCAGCTCGCAGTAGCGCACGATCTCCTCTCTGGAGGTGCGGATGAGCGGCCGTATAACGCGAACCGCCGGGCCACCCTCTGGATCCGGCGCGATCCCGACCGGTGGTATGCCAGCCAACCCGTCCACGCCGGTGCCTCGCAGCACCCTCATCAGCACGGTCTCGGCCTGGTCGTTCAGGTTGTGGCCGGTGGCGATGGCTCCAGCGCCGACCTCTCTGGCAAGGGAGCAGAGAAAAGCGTAGCGCGCCCCACGGCCGGCGATCTCCTCCGAGACGCGGCTGCGAGCCATATCGCCGGGCACATCCGCGCGGTGGGCCGTGAACGGCACACCCCAGTCGGCCGCGATGCGCTGCACCAGATGCAGGTCGGCATCCGCGTCGTCGCCGCGCAGGCCGTGGTGAAGATGGCCCACATGCAGGCGAAGGCTCAGCTCCCCGCGCAGCTCAACCAGGGCGGAGAGCAGCGCCAGGGAGTCGGGGCCTCCCGATACCCCCACCACCAGCGCCTCGCCGGACGTGACCATCCGGTGGCGCCGCATCGTCTCGCGAACGCCAAGCGCGAACTCCGTGGGACACATTCGGGTGGGTTACGAACCGACAGCGCTTACAGGTCGAGGCTGCGCATAACGAGGCCGCTGCGTAGCTTGGGGTAGAAGTAGGTGGACTTCTCCGGCATGCGCTTGCCGCGAAGCGCCGTCCTGAACACATCTGCCACCGGCACAGGATTCACCAGCAGCGCCGCCACTGCCGCCCCCGCATCCACCTTCGCAACCGCGGCGGCGGCCGACTGCGTATACGAAACGTCCAGCGACGGGTACCCGAGCAGATCGGGCAGCCTATCGAGTATATCCTCCCTGAGCACGTCCATATCCTCGGCTGGATCCGTTGGGGCGCTGCTGCGGGTCCTCACCAGAAGGCAGGAGCGTGGGCCGAGGTAGACGCCGAACGCGCGCTGTTGCTGTTCGGCGGCCTCGCGCAATGCCTCCAACAGGTGGGAGGCGGACGCACACTCGTCCACATGGTAGCAAAACGCCAAACTGCTAACCAGAGCTGCACACGGCTCCGTGATGATGGGCGGCAACGGCATCCCAGCCGGCGCGCTCACCACCCGGTGGGTGGGCAGCGCCAGCACACCGGGGTCGCGCACGCTTGAGAGGGTCATCATCACGTAGTCCAGGGCCACCGACCGAACGCCGGTCTTCATGAACTGATCGACGCGGTAGGCGAGGGCAGTTTCGTAGCGGTGGTGGCCGTCAGCAATGACGATGGGCTCGTGGGCCAGGGCGTCGGTCAGCTCGTTGATGAGGGCTGCGTCCTCCACGCGCCACACGGTGTTTCGCTCGTCCCCGTTGCGGGAAGCTGCCACCGGCCCACTGCGGCACCCCTCCGCCAGCAGGTCCGAGATGGAGTGCCGCTCCTCGTCGTAAAGCCCGAAGACGGAATCCAGGTTAGCGCGCGTGGCCTCCATCAGGCGGTACCTATCGCGCTTATGCTTGGGGAAGGTGCGCTCGTGGGGCAAAATGACCCCATCGGCGTAGTCGTGCAGCTTTACCAGGCAGACCAACCCGCGCCGCTTGTGCGCTCTGCCGTCCCAGTGGAACTCCTGCTGGATGAGGTAGAGGCACGGCCGCTCATCCGCGATCAGCACGCCCTGCTCCTGCCAAGTTCGCCACAGGCGGCCAGCCTCCAGGTACGGCTGTGGGTTCCCCTCGTCGTCGCCGGACGGCCCCAGTATGAGGCGGATCACGTTGTAAGGGCTGAGCTGGCGCAACGCCTCGCACTCTTCAGGGGTCAGTACATCGTAGGGCGGAGAGGTGACTGCAGACAGGTCGCCAACGACCTCCGGGTTGTACCGTATCCCGCGGAAAGGCTGGATCTCCGCCATGCTACGCGCCACGCTCCTCCCCGCGCAGGAAAGCCCCCATCACTCGATGCGCCTCGTCTATCCTGAGCTTGCTCTCCTCCAGCGCGCGCTCATCAAACGGCACCAATGGGCCAGAGCGCTCGTTTGTGGAATCGTATATCAGGAAGGGGACCGGCTCCGCCACGTGCGTACGGACGTCGACTGGAGTGGGATGGTCCGGCATAACCAGCATTCGGAAGCCACCCTCAAGCTGGCTCAGGCCATCCAGCAGTGTGCCGATCACCTGGCCGTCGATCCTCTCTATCGCGTCTATCTTAGCCTCGAAATCGCCCCTATGGCCGGCCTCGTCCGGGGCCTCCACGTGCACCACGACGAGGTCCACCTGATTCAGAGCCTGCACCGCGGCCTGGCCTTTGCCAAGGTAGTTCGTATCGAGGTAGCCCGTGGCGCCTGGAACGTCCACTACATGCAAGCCAGCCAGCCTGCCTATGCCGCGAACGAGGTCCACTGCCGCCACCACGGCGCCGGTAAGCCCGTACTGCACCGAGAACGGCGGCAAGCTAAGTGCGAACCCCTGGCCCCACAGCCAGATCATGTTGGCGGGTGGAAGGCCCGCGTCGCGACGCCTCCTGTTGATCTCGTGCCCATCCAGAAGCTCAAGTGAGTCCCACATGAGCGACCTAAGTTTCTCCTCGCCCTCGCCAGTGGGGAGTTTGCCGCGGATGGGCTGGCCCTGGATATCGTGCGGGGGCACGCAGCGCTGGTTCGGGTCGCCCTCTCGCCACACCACGAGGTGCCGGTAGCTAACGCCGGGGTAGAAGTTGAACCGCTTGCCGCCCAGCTTGGAATCTAGGTACTGGATGAGGGTCCGCGCATCCTCGGTGCTTATGTGGCCGGCGCTGTAGTCCAGCAGCCGCTCCCCGTCGGTGCTCACGAGGTTGCAGCGGTACACAACGTCCCGGCTGTTCAGGGGGATCCCCATACTGGCGGCCTCGATTGGACCGCGGCCGGTGTAATGCTGGGCGGGGTTATAGCCAAAAACCGAGAGGTTTCCCACGTCGCTGCCTGGCGGCATCCCCTCGGGAATAGTGTGGGTCACCCCCACCACGCCCTTGGCGGCCAGGGAGTGCAGGTTGGGCGTTTTGGCTGCCTGCAAGGGCGTTAGGCCGCCCAACTCGCCAACTGGATGGTCCGTCGCGCCATCTGGAATAACCACAACGTGTTTCATGGGCTGGTATTCGCGTTTGTGACTCTGGCCCTCTATGATTCAGAAACCGCCGGGCATGGGCGCGGCGGTTCCGAAGCGAACTGGAGGAGCTGGCGGCAGGGCCTCAGCCCTTGTGTATCGGCTGGCCCATGGCGTCTAGGGCGGCTTCCATCAGTGCTTCCGAAAGGGTTGGGTGGGGATGCACAGCTCGGCCGATCTCCTCAACGGTAGCTTCGGAATGCATTGCCACCACAGCCTCCGAGATCAGGTCCGTAACGTGCGGACCCACCATATGGATACCCAGAATCTCGCCGTACTTAGCGTCGGACACCACCTTCACCATGCCCTCGCGGGCGCCGATGGCGAGCGCCTTGCCCAGCGGCCTGAACGGGAACCGGCCCACGCGTACGTCGTAGCCGGCCTCCCTGGCGGCCGCCTCGGTTAGGCCAACGGTGGCCACCTCTGGATCGGTGTAGACGGCCCCGGGGATTGTGCGGTAATCCATCTTGCTATCCAGCCCGCAGCAGTTCTCGGCGGCTACCTTGCCCTCTTCGGAGGCTTTGTGCGCCAGGAGAAGGCCGCCCACCACGTCGCCGATGGCGTACACTCCGGGCACCGAGGTGCGCATGTGCTCGTCCACCACGATGGCGCCTCTGTTCAGCTTTATGCCCAGCTCCTCGAGGCCGGCGCCCTGCGTGGCTGGCCTCCGCCCAACGGCCATCAGCACCTTCTGGGCGGTTACCTTCTGAACCCCCTTCTCCGTAGCCACATCCAGCTCCCAGCCGCCGTCCACGCGCCTGGCCTCCTGCGCCCTCGCCGACGTGTGGATGCGTATGCCGTCTTTGCGGAGTGCGCGGTCCAGCTGGCCCGCAATCTCCTCGTCCACGCCGGGCAGTATCTGGGGCATCAGCTCGATGATGGTGACCTTGGTGCCGAGCCTATGGTACATGTAGGCGAACTCGAGGCCGACGGCTCCTGCGCCGATCACCGCCATGCTCTCCGGAATCTCCGTCAGGGCGATGGCGTCGTCGCTAACGAGGTACTCGTCTAGTCCAGGAACGGGGATGCGAGCGACCACGGAGCCCAGCGCCAGAATGACGTTGCCAGCTCTGATCTGACGATCGCCAGCCTGCACCACGCGGTCCGGCAGCAACCGCCCTTCGGCCTGGATGACCTCCACGTTGTTCTTCTTCATGAGGAAGCCAACGCCGGTAACCAGCTGCCTGACGACGTCGTCCTTGCGCTTCATCATGCGGGCAATGTCCGGCCGCACTCCGTCGACGACAACGCCAAACGGCTCAGCCTCCTTGGCTTCGCGGAGTACCTCTACGCTGTGAAGGAGCGCCTTGGTGGGAATGCACCCCACGTTGAGGCAGGTACCTCCGAGCTTATCGCGCTCAACTAGGATGGTGCGCGCGCCCAGCTGGGCAGCTCGAATGGCGGCCACGTAGCCGCCGGGGCCGGCACCGATGATGACAACGTCGGCGTCTTTATCTGTGGAGTGACGGAGCAATTCTTGCACCTCGTGCTCGATGGCGGTATCGGAAGCGGGTTCCTGGGGCGGCACCTGCAACGACGAGGGCCGCTCCAAGGTGGCGGTGGTGCCAGAAGCCTGGGTGTTGATGGTGAGCCCCTCCTGTGCTGGCTCCGTTGGAGCAGCGGAGATCGGCGCAGCAGCCAACCGGGGCAAACACAACCGGTGGTGGGCGGGGAGGGATTCGAACCCTCACGGGTTTCCCCGGCGGATTTTAAGTCCGCTGCGTCTGCCATTCCGCCAACCGCCCTCGGCCCGATGGGACGAAGGGGCCATAGCCGGTGCCCGCGCCTCTGTATTCTAGCATGGCGCATACCGAGCGTCAAGCGAGCGAAAACCCCGCAAGAGCCCGTGAACACCACGCAGCTTCCCGGCTGGTCTGACCCTCCGCTGCCAGCACAACCGGCCGGCACAAGAGCACCCTTTGCGGCGTGGCGTTGGCGGAAATGCCGAAGATCCCGGCGACAAAGCTGCGCCGCTCCTGGCCCTTCCGCTCCCTCCTTCGGCTCTTACAGCCCCGCGAGAGCAGGACAGTTCGTCGCGCCCCCCGTCGCCATCGGTCTGCGGTGTACGCACGGTGTCTCCCTGGGTAGTATCCATGAGGTGTCTGGATCTGCAGTGCCCAAAGCGCAGCTTCGGAGCCTGCATTCCAACCAGGAGGCTACCATGTGCAGAAGAGCATGCTTGGTGGGCTTATTCTTCGCAGCCCTCTCGATGATGCCAGCTAGCGCACGCGTCATGCCACCACGCGCCGCTAACACTCGCCTTCGGGTGCGTGCAGTCGGCCAAGTGACGCGAGTCTATACGTTGCCGGCAAGGCGCAACGCCAACCGCATTACATTCCTCACGGTGCGAACCCGCTCGGGCGCCATGCAGGTCGAGCTCGGCCCTTCGTCTTACGTAACCAGCAGACACGCCCAGTACAGGGTGGGCGACCAGGTGGCCGTCGTGGGCTTGCGCGCCTTCCGCGGCGGACGCCGGGTGCTGGTGGCCCGAACGGTGACTAAGGACCGGCGCACCGTCGTCTACCGGAACGCACAGGGCATTCCGCTCTGGCTGACTGCATCGGCGCCACGCAGGGGTATGCCGCGCATGGGCGCCGCCGCGCGCCGACGGGGAGGGGCCAGCATCCCAAACCGCAGGCTGTACGCTACCGTCACCGGTGACGTCGTGTCGGTCCAGACCGTCCCCGTGGTGGGCGACCAGGTTGGCGTGGTGGTGCTATCGGTGCGGACCAACCGAGGCACAACCATCCCGGTTGAGCTTGGTCCTCCGGCGTACCTTGAGCAGCAGCAGTTCAGCTTCAACCCCGGCGACCACGTCGTGGCGATCGGCATGCACGCGTACCGCCGCGATACGCAAGAGCTCGTGGCCCGCGAGGTGAGATTGGGCGACCGCACCCTGAGGCTCAGAGACAGCGAAGGCGTCCCGCTGTGGGCGCCCGCGGGCGGCAACCCTCCGATAGCCCCACCCAGCAACCAATCAGGCTCGATGGGGAGTCGGGCTAACGTGGCGTGGGGTGGCAGCGCAGTGCCCATCATCCTGGCGGCCGACCACCCCGCCGCCACCTCCCAAGCATCCACGCTGATTTTGGCGCGCGTTGGCCACGGCAAGAGCGCCAAACCCGCGTCCCCCCAGAGCAATGGCGGCACTAAGGCCGCTCAAGCGGCTACGGCTCCCCGTGTGCCTGCCCCAATGGGCGGCTGGGGGCCAATGACCGAGTTCTGGCTTATGTACGACCCCGGCCGCGTGGCTGCGTACACCGGCGTGGTGCAGCGGTATGACGCCTCCGCCCCGCTCGTCGGCATGAGCCCCGGCGTGGTGATGTGGACGCTGATCAACGACCGGTCGATGCCGGTTTACTTGGGCCCGGAGTGGTACATTGGCCCACAGGGCCCGCTCTTTCAGAACGGCGACCAAGTGACCATCAAAGGTGTGAGAACCACTATAGGGGGACGGCCGGCCATCCTCGCCGGAGAGGTGTCAGACGGCAACCTCACGCTGCGCCTCCGCGACGACCTGGGGATACCGCGCTGGTCCGCCGTGATGGTGCCGGCCAAGTAGCGAAGGCATTGAGCAAAGCGACGCGCGCCCGGCGCCGAAGTGTGGCTCGGCGCCGGGCGCAGACGGCTTGCCCTCCCCACACAAATCCACCACAAGCCCGCAAGCGCTCACAAGTCTGTACCCGTAGGCGCAACGCATCACTGGTCCCCGCGCCCTGCCAGGCAGGCGAGGGCTATGAGGGCACGCAAAGCATGCACAAGAGCCCACAAATGCGTCTGCTATCGAGCGGTTGCTCTGGCCGTCCTCACGTTCAGCGTACTAGTGGGCCAGAGAGCAGCGCCCCCGCGGCCCTGCTTCCCGCAAGGTCCCGCAAGCGCAGACCCGACGCACTTTCGGCTTCCCTCTCTTCACCTTCCTCGCCGTGCCTCTGCGCACTCCCAGAAAGCCTCCCGCCTAGCGGCCTCGCGGTTTGCAGGTGCCCGCCCCATCGGTGCAGAAACTTGATGGAGCGGGCCCGGCGAGCACATGGCGAACGCCATCCGGCGGGCTGCGCCGATGATTTCGATCGCATTCGTGAGGCTGTACGATGGGTTTAGGGAGGAGAAGTGAGGGGATCAGGTTGACCCGCAGACAGGCATGTGGGCTTGGGATGGGCGCTTTGCTGCTCTTGGCCCATCGCGCCGAAGCCGCCCCTTGGAGGCAGCGTGAGTTCGTCATCAGCTTTTGGAGCCCCCCTCCTCCAACCGAGACCACCGACGCCAGGTACGCCGAGATAGCCGAAGCCGGGTTCAACGTGGTGATGGGCGGCAACGGCGTGGCCAACAAACAGGCATCCCTCGCCATGCTGGACAGGGCCAAAGCCCACGGCCTCAAAGCCATCGTGCTTGACGACCGCGTGTACGGAGGCAAGCCCGACGGCGTGTCGCCGGTCCTGGCCGACTACGGCAAGCACCCCGCCCTGTACGGCTTCCTCATCCAGGACGAGCCCGGGAAAGCAGCCTTCCCGGCGCTCGCAAGCACCGTCGCTGAGTTCGGCAAGAGGGCGCCGCAGCTCCTGCCGTACATCAACCTCTTCCCAAACTACGCCACCCCGGCGCAAACGGGATTCGCATCGTACGACGAATACGTCTCAACATTCGCAGACCAGGTCCGCCCGCCCCTCCTCAGCTTCGACCACTATGCTTTCCTGCGCTCAGGCGAGCGGCCGGATCTGTTCGCCAACATGGAGACGATCCGCAGAGAGGCCGCTCGCATTCGCGTCCCCTTCTGGGCGATTCTCCAAGCAGAGGGCATCGAGGGAGCATACCGCAGCCCATCGGACGTTGAGCTGGAGTGGCAGGTGTGGCTCGCTCTCGCCCACGGCGCAAGCGGAATCCTGTACTTCACGTATTGGACCCCCCCTCCCTCCGGCGGCGAGAACCACTTCGATGGAATCGTCTCTCCGGACGGCAAGCTCCGCGCCCACTACCAGTGGGTGAAGCGCGTCAACGCCGAGCTCGGCGCAGTGGGGCGAAAGCTGTTCGGACTGCCACAACGAGGGGTCTACTACTCTGAGCCAGTTCCCACCGGCTGCTCCCCCGTGGTCAAGAACACCGTCATTCAAAGCCTTCAGGGCGATTCCGTGGTGGTGGGCCTGTTCGAGCTCGCCAGCAACCGAACATACATCGTCCTCGTAAACCGAAGCCTCAAATCCAGCGTGGAAGTGAAACTGAACCTCCACGATGACTTCACTAGCCTCATAGACGCCACCACGGACGACGAAAAGCCGCAAAACCTCCTACGCCGCGACCTCAACTTCCCCGCGCGCATCACCACCGCCCTGCCAGCGGGCGGAGGCAAGCTGTTCCTGGCAGAGCGTCCGCGGTACAAGTTCAGAGGCTGAGCGCGCAGGGCGGGCTGGAGCGGCGGCGGGCGACGCGAGGCGAGAGACCAGAGGTGCCACATGGTCGAGTACGTGTTGCCACTAGCCCCGCTCGTCTTGGGCCTGCTTGTCGCTGCGCTGGGGTTATTGCTGTGGCGCGGGCGTGGCTTGCCGCTGGTTGGGGAGGGTCTGGCCGTTGCCTCCGCAGCCGCCATCTCCCTCGTGGCCAGCCCCAAGGCCGTTCCGCTCGCCATGGTTTGGCTGATGGCAGCGGTCTGGCTTCTGCAGACAGCCTCGTTCGCGTTGGGCGTTGGGGCGGCGCAGCTCACCGCGGCCTCCGTGTGGGTCATTCCGATCGCCGCCAGCTGCGCTCTGGGCGTCCTCCACTCCGAGCACAACGCCCTCCTGGCCGGTCTGCCGCTGGCCATCGCCGCGGTGGCGCTGGTTGGCGCGGCAGCAGCAGCAGCCGTCGCGAGGGGACGCAGGCCGCTGGTAGCGGGCTTGGTCGCCTTGGTGGTGGCGATCGCGTTCGCCCGGCCGCTGTCTCACCAGCTCGCTGTCGGCATGGGGCCAGCGCTCTGCATCCAGGCAGGGGCGCTCACCGCCGTCCTGGTTCGCATTGCTGGTGTCGGCCTCACTGCGCGTCACGGCAGAGATGCCGCGGTGCTAACCACGGTGCTCCTGGTGGCTGGCGGGATAGCCGCATCGTTCAGGTGGGCCGCCGGATACGGAGTGGCGCTGTGGGCCGTCGGCGTGGCGATTCCAGCTCCTATGCTCGACTCGGGCATGGCGATGCGCGCAACGTCCACGGCTGCCTTGGCAGGCGCAGCCGTCAGCCTTGTGCGCCTGCTCCACGAGGCGCTGGTTGGCGGAGCGGATGTGGTGGACCCGTACACGATGGCGGGCTGGATGCTGGGCGTTGGCATCGGCATGTTGGCGGCAACCCGTGGGGGCGCTTTGAGGGCCGCCGCCATCGCCGTGCTCGTGGTGGTTGCCACTGCGGCCGCCGGCGCCTTCTGGCGAGACGCCGGCATCATAGGCGTGGCGCTGGGCGGAGCGGCGGCCACGCTTGCCGCGCTCCTATTCGCCGCCATGGCAACGCCAGCAGATGCCGCCTCGTGGCCGCAGGTGAACGCGGTAGCCCCCGTTGCCCTCCCAATCGTCGCTTACCTCGTCGGCCGCCCCGCGATGCTCGCAACCGCCCAGTGGACCCGCGCACAGAAGGCGCTGGCGGTGGAGGTCGTGATAGGAGCGCTCGTGGTGCTGCTGCTGGCGGCGTGGGTGGCAAGGTTGGTTTCGGCCAGGCGTGCGGCTGCCTAGTGACCCGGACTCCCTGCGCTCTCGTCGTCGCTTACCAAAGGCACGAAGACGCACCGCTCGATCGTCTGGGTTACCAGCATGCCCCCGCTCTTCCGGGCCAGCAGCAGATCCTGGTACCCAGACGTCCCCACGGGAATCACCATCCTACCGCCCTCCGCCAGCTGGCCGCGAAGGCTCGTGGGGATGGCGCGCGCCGCCGCCGTCACAACGATGGCGTCGAAAGGGGCCGCCTCCGGGTAGCCGTGTGCACCGTCGCCAACCGCCAGCGTAAAGTTGCCGATCCCCAGCTCCGCCAGCACCCGCCCCGCCCTAGCCGCCAAAGCCGGCCGCCGCTCCACCGTGAAGACCTCCGCACACAGCATGCTGAGTATGGCCGCCTGGTAGCCGGATCCGGTGCCCACCTCCAGCACTCGTTCGGTGCCGGTGAGCGCAACCGCCTCCGTCATTAGCGCCACCATGTATGGCTGGGAGATGGTCTGCTGCTCCCCGATCGGAACCGCGCGGTCCTCGTATGCCTCTTCGCGGTACTCCGGCGGCACGAAGAGGTGGCGCGGCACCCTGAGAAACGCCTGGAGCACGCGGCTGTCGCGTATCCCCCTGCGGCGGATCTGATGCTCCACCATTAGCGCCCGGAGGCTTCCCCAATCCCTCTCCATCCGCGCCTCCGACCGGCTATCGGCCCTCTTGGGGCCCAACAGCTGGCGTTATCTTGCACGCAACGTCTCGAGCAAACGCTGGCGCTGTGAACACAAGCTTGGCTTCCTTGCACTGCGCCTCAGAGGTCGATAGCGGCGTGCCCTTGTACGTGTCCCACCACTCCACGCGGTACCGACCGTCTGCCATGCCCGTAACCTCAAGCTCCATGGACGGCACGCTGCTGGGCTCAACCCCACGCTGAACGGCGCGCCAACTGCTTTCGGCGTTCCTCAACCACAGAACGGCTCGGCTCGCATTCTGCAGCCCGACGGCCACTGCGGCGGGCGGGCACGTTACCTGCGCTGGCTTCCACTGGCTGGCCGCCCATGGCCAGCCGCGCACGAACGCCGCCAGCGCCTTATAGTGGCCGTACAGGTTGGCCGGCTCCACGTAGCTGTCCCACCACCAGGTCATCGCAGTTCCCAGCCCGCCAGACATCACGCCCGCCCACAGGCCGTTGTGGAGGTGCACGCCGGTTGGGTCTTCGCGCTGCAGTCGACCCGATGCATCCACCCCGTACTCGCCGAACAGGCTCGGCTTGCCGTACCTCTCCGTTAGGCCCCTCGTTGCATCAACCACCGCTCGCTCCGGGTCGCCCCCATAGTAGTGTGCCTGGGTGAAGCTCATCTCCGGAAGCTGCCATAGGTTGGGGTCGCCCTGCGTGTTGGCAAAGCTGCTGGTTACCGGGTGGCCGTACTGGTCCATGGAACGTACCGCCTGAGCCATCTCGCGGTGCCACGCCGCAACGTAGGCGGATTCGTACCGCTCTATGATGTCCACCTCGTTCCACAGCTCCCAGGCCAACACGCTGGTGAAAGCACCCCATCGGGCGGTGATGTACCGAAGCCGCTGCTTGAACAGGCTGCGCGCCTTTGGGTTGGTGAAAAACGACTGTGGAGTTGGACAGGGGCCGCCGCGCTCCGCCGAGTATGGGTTGCCTGGCCACATCGCTTGGCGTGGGTCGTTGCTGTGGATGCGGTTCTCGCCGTGGCACAGGAGGCAGAGCATCACGTAGATGCCGTCGCGGGATGCTTGCTCCAGGATGTAGTCCAACCGCCACGCGTTCTCGAGGCTGTACCTGCCCAGGCCGAGGTAGGTGGTGGGAGGGCCGTAGTACGGGGCGCTTGGGTCCCACTCCAGTCCAACGCTCCACGGGCTCATCCAGATGCGGGTGTAGTTCATCCCGTTCTCCCGGAAGCGTTGGAGATAACGATCGTAGTCGTACGTGCCCCGGCTGGTGTACCAGCACACGTTCTCCCCAATGGCGATGTACGGCTCGCCGTCTGAGAAGGTGAGGTATTGAGCGCCCTTGCGAAGGCCCAAGAAGCCGCGCGACCTACCGTTCACCGCCCGAAAGCTGCCAGATGGCCCCCGGACGCTGCCGGTGCGATCTCGGGCGCCGACCGTGTAGGTGTACGTGCCTGTTTCGGTGGGGCAGAACCGCACGCGCCATCTGGGCGGCCCCGCGGGAGCGAGCACCTCGCGGTCGCCATCCAGCTTGCGATCAAACGCCTGGTATAAGAAGCCACCCACCTCCGTCGCTTTGCCAGACGGAGATCGAAACGTAGCCCAGAGCGACACGTCACCCGGGTCGAACGGATTATCATAGGTGGCAGCCAGAGCCACGTCCAGCTCCATCAAGCCATACCGAGCAACCTGGCTGTGAACGGGCTTGGCAGACCTGATGGCGAGTGGCTGGCGTGACGTCATGGGGCCGACCTCGGTTGCGGCGCGAGCGGCGGAACAGCTCAGCACCAGCGTGCTGATGGAGAGTATGACAACGTTGAGACGCATGGGACCCGTATGGGTTGGTGCAGACGCCGGAGTTGGACGGCGAGAGCTGGAGCAGGCAGAAGCGCCTACGTCACCCTTCGGCAGAGGCACATGCAGTCCTTTTACACAGCTGGGTGAGGCCCCCTTCGCCGACCCTTCGCGCGCGTCAAAGCAAGCCAACCGCGCCGGTGTTCCCTTCACCCGGGGTTCGCCACCTCCATCGCACTTTGGGAGAAGCACTTGGTAGCATGCCATTGGCTGCGCGCAGCGCCCGGCCGCCCACTCTTCCCCTCAGAGCTAGAGCGCGGAAAGACCGGCGGCAGGCGCGGGCAGACAGCTGACCGCCGCACGACAACGGTGTCTCAGCGCGCAGAAGGCTTGGGCTACGGGGGCGTAGCTTCGCGGAGCGCCGGGCACGGGGGCTATGCCCAGGGCGTCATCGGCCCACCTCGGCTCCGGCAGCACCTTGCCAGCGCTACCCAACCACCACATTCACCAGTTTCCCCGGGACCACAATCACCTTCCGCACCTGCCTGCCGTTCATCTGCGCTTGCACCTTCTCACTGGCAAGAGCGAGGCGCTCCAGCGACTCGGAATCGGTGCCGGCCGCGACCATCAAGCGGTCGCGCACCTTGCCGTTCACCTGCACCACGATCTCCACCTCTTCGGCGCGAGCGACGTCCGCATCCCATTCAGGCCAGCTCTGGAACGCGGCTTCGCCCTCCCGGCCAAGGCGCTGCCACAGCTCCTCCGCCAGGTGCGGCGCGAAGGGCGAGAGCAGCAGGGCGAACAGCTCCATCGCCTCGCTCACCGCCACGTCCGACGCGCGCTGGCGGTCGTACATCTCGTTGATCATCTCCATCAGCGCGCTCACCGCCGTGTTGAAGTGGAACCGCTCGATATCATCGGTGACGCGGGCGATCGTCTGGTGCGTACGCCGCCTCAGCGCGCGATCCTCGTCCGAGGTGGCCGTATGTAGCTCGTCCCGCCAGCCTGGGCGAAAGCGGGGCAGACTGGTGGCGTAGAACCGGAAGGCGCGCGAGAGGAACCTCGAAACCCCCTCTATGCCGCGCTCTACCCATTCGGCTTGCTCATCCGCCGGCGCTATGAACAGGATGAAGCAGCGGGCCGCATCGGCGCCGTACCGCTCGATGAGCGCATCCGGCGGCACCACGTTGCCTCGCGACTTGCTCATCTTCTTGCCCTGGAGGTAAATGATGCCCTGGTTGAACAAGCTTGTAAACGGCTCGTCGAACTCCAAGAGACCGAGGTCATGCAGCGCCATTGTTACAAAGCGCGCGTAGATCAGGTGCATGGTGGCGTGCTCGCGCCCACCTACGTACTGGTCCACGGGCATCCAACGGCGCGCCTCCTCCGGGTCCCACGGCACGTCGTCGCGGCGCGGGCTGAGGTAGCGGAGGAAGTACCACGATGAGTCCACAAACGTGTCCATCGTGTCCACGTCCCTGCGGGCTGGCCCTCCGCATTTGGGGCAGCTGGTGTTCACGAAGCTGGCGCTGTACGCCAGCGGGGATTCGCCCTTGCCTGTGAACTCCACATCGGTGGGAAGCAGCACCGGCAGATGATCCTCGGGCACGGGCAGCTCCCCACAGGCGTCGCAGTACACGATGGGGATCGGTGCGCCCCAATACCTCTGGCGGGAGATAAGCCAGTCCCGAAGGCGGTAGTTCACCTTGCGTCTGCCGACGCCCCTCTGCTCAAGCCAATCGGCGATGGCCTCCTTGGCCTGCTCCGACGGCATGCCGTCGAACTGGCCGGAGTTGATCTGGGTGCCGGGCTCGACGTACGCCTCCTCGAGGCTGAACAAGTCTGGGTCCGCGCCCGGAGGCAGGATGACGGGGCGGATCTCCAGCCCCTTTTCCTTGGCGAACGCGAAGTCCCTGGTATCGTGCGCTGGGACGCCCATTACGGCGCCAGTGCCGTACTCCATCAGCACGTAGTTGGCGATCCAGATGGGCACCGGCTCGTCGTTTGCTGGGTTGATGGCGTACGCGCCGATCGGGATTCCCTCCTTGGGTGCACCCTCAGCCGTGCGCTCGATCTCGCTGATGCGCGCCACCCTTTCGGCGAACTCCCTCACCTCCGGCTCCATCGGCGTGCCGCGCGTCAGCTCGTCAACAAGCGGATGCTCAGGCGCCAAAACCATGTACGTGACGCCGAACACGGTGTCTGGACGGGTGGTGAAGACGGGAATCGGCTGGCCAGAGCCCTGTACTGTGAACGTGATCTCCGTTCCAGTGCTGCGGCCTATCCAGTTGCGCTGCATCGTCTTCACGTCCTCTGGCCATTGCAGCTTCGCGTGGTTCTCCAACAGGCGATCGGCGTAATCCGTGATCCGGAGGAACCACTGGGACATCTGCTTCTTGGTGACCTGGGAGTCGCAGCGCTCGCAGAGGCCGTTGATCACCTGCTCGTTGGCCAGGGCAGTGGCGCAAGACGGGCACCAGTTAACCGGCGCAAGTTTCTTGTACGCCAGCCCCGCCTTGTACAGTTGCAGGAAGATCCACTGCGTCCACTTATAGTAGTCCGGGTGTGAGGTTATGACCTCGCGGCTCCAGTCGTAGGAGAAGCCCATCCGCCTGAGCTGCTCTTCCATCCGGGCGATGTTGCGTTCGGTCCACTCCGCGGGGTGTATCTTGCGCTTGATTGCTGCGTTTTCGGCGTTCAGGCCGAAGGCGTCGAACCCGGGGGGATGCAGCACGTGGAATCCGCGCATGATGCGGTATCTGGCAGCGGCGTCGCCCACGCTGTAGCACCGAACATGGCCCCAATGGAGGTCGCCAGACGGGTACGCGAACATCTCTAGGTGGTAATGCTTGGGGCGCCCTTCGGTGCGAGAGGTGGCATACGAGTCGTTCTCCCTCCAGAACCGCTGCCACTTCTCCTCAATGGCCTTGTGGTCGTAGCGCTCTTCCTTGGCGGTGGTTTGATCCATGCTCTACCTCTGTTGGGCCCGGAATGGGAGCAAGCTTCAGATGGAGCCGTGATGCCCGGCCCATCGTCCGCGGGCGGACTGGCATTGGGCCAACGGTTTGGGCCGCCAACGTGCGCGGCAGCCCTCGCCATTGTACCACAGGGCCATACATGCGGGCAAAGGGGCATCGGCGCGGGCGACGGCTGACGAACGCCCTCCGGGACCATAGTTTCGGAACGGAGCGGGAAGGCGGCGAATGGACGGTAAGGACGTACAGGTGTGGATGATGCATTCCGGGGCGGGGCTATCTACCGAACCCCCATCCCCGGCCCTTCTTCTCCCAAGAGCTTTGGGCGATGGGATGCCATCCCCGTCTGCTGGCTGTGCTGACAGAAGAAGGGCGAGTTAGCCGCCAACTCCCGGGCGCTTGCGGGCTCGCACACGAAGGCGGCGGTGGGGGCGGCATGGCCACGCCGCTCGCGCTGTCGGGCTCGGCCCAACGCCCCACAAACGAAAGAGGGGCCGGCGGCGAACCGGCCCCATCGGGCGATGCAGGTTGGGACGCTTTCTCGCTGAGGCGTTCCCACCTAACTTGTTCCACACATCCGACCCGCCTTCAACCATCTCCGCGTACATTCATGCGTAATCCTGACGAATCACCTTAGCGCTGTGCTAGCAATGCATCATAACCTGCACGCATGCCATCGCCCGTTGGGGGCGCGGCCGGCTCCCATCACCGCAGGCCACGCCCCTCAGCTCGCCGGCGCTATCTGCCGTGGTGCGATGGATCCACTGGCACCGTTTGGAACCTCACCTCGTCTCTGGCTGGTGGGTTCAGCGGCGTACCGTCGTTCGCCAGCAGCTCTATCGACAACACGTGCGACCCAAACGGCACCGATCTGAACGTGACCATCTGGCTCGTGAATGCCACTACGGTGACGGGCGGGGCCGGTGGGTCGCTGACCAGCGTGAGAACCACATGCCCCTCCCCAGGCACGTTCCGATCCCTCGTTGCCGGGTTCACCAGGTTGACGTTGGACGCGGCGAACACCACGTTGACAGCGTCCCCCTCGATCACCTCGCCCGTGATGGGCGCGATCGAGCGGATGGATGCGGGCGCGGGCGGCGAGAATGCGTTCAGCAGCACCGCCACTTGCGACGTTGCACTTAGCAGCACGGCGATGTCCGGAACGCCGTCCCCGTTCAGGTCTCGCACCACGACGGCAGTTGGGGGACCGCCTACGGAGACCTCCGTGCCGGCATCGAACGTGTGGCGGAAATGACCGTTGGCATCCTCCGTCTTGCCGGGCAGGATCGTCACCGTATTGGAGTTCTCGTTGGCCACCACCAGGTCGGGCCTGCCGTCGCCATCGAGGTCGCCAAGCGCCACGGCACGCGGCAGCCGCCCGGTGGGGTAGTAGGCCGGCTGCGCGAAGGTGCCGTCGCCGTTGTTCAGCAGCACTGCCACCTGGTCGCCTGCGGAATCCACCACTTCGATATCCGGCTTCCCGTCGCCATCGGCGTCGCCAGCGGCAACGGAGTACGCCGATCGGCCTATGGTGTACTGCAACGTGCGGAACGGCGTCGCCGCGCCCGGCGTCCGGTCGCTCATCAGCACCGTTAGCCTGCCCGCGTACAGCGACCCGATCGCGAGGTCCGCAACGCCGTCGCCGTTGAAGTCGGCGGTGGCCACAGACACCGGCAGCTTGGACGCGGGCACGGTCTGCACGTCGAAGGTGCCGTCCGGCCTCCTCAGGAACAGCCGGGCTCGGTCTCCGAATAACAGGTCCACCACCGCCAGATCCTGCAGGCCGTCGCCGTTGTAGTCGCCGGTGGTGATGTCGTACGTGCCTCCCAGAACCTTGGCAACGCCCTCCGGTAGGCTCTTGAGCAGGGAGACGCCGCCCCCACCGGATGGCTTCAGCAGATCGACTGTGCTGCTGGCGAAGTCGGCCACCGCCACCTCGCGGTCGCTGGCGCTCGCGTCGTACTCCGTAAGGGCCACAGGCTCGCCTCCGATGTCTGAGGGCACGGGCGTGCCGAACGCCCCGCCGGGCATGCCAGGCAACACTATGAGCTCGCCCTTACTGCGGCTCGTGGTTAGCGCATCCAGCCTGCCGTCGCCGGTCACGTCCATCAACAGCAGGCCGCGGGGCTGCGTATCGTCGCCGGTTGGGTACAGCGCTGGCGGCGCAAACACGAACCGTGGCGGCCCCTCAATCGGCTTGGGCGTTATGGTAACCTGGGCCGTAGCGGTGAGCCCCACGTACGAGGCCGTCACCGTCATCAGGCCCGCCTTGGTGGCGCTGAAGGTGCCGCTGGGATCCACACTGCCCTCTCCCCCCACCTGGGGAACAGGTTGGGCGCTCCAGCTGGCGGCGATTCCTGGCACGTCGCTCCCGTCCGCCGTCTTGCCTACGGCAGTGAACAGCTGGCTCGCCCCCTCCATAACCTCCGCCGAGCTGGGCGTAATGGCTATGGCAGTGATTGCAGTGAACTGAACCGCCTGCGTGCTGCTCAGCGTGCCCACCGTCACCACCACGGGGCCGGACCCGGCGCCTTGGGGCACAGTGGCGACGATCGCCTGGTCGCTCCACGACTTCACGCTGGCCGCCGCCCCCGCGATCGTAATGACGGAGCTCCCCTGCGCCAAGCCGAAGAACTGGCCCGTAACCCTAACCTCTGCGCCAACTGGAGCCACGCTCGGCGTTACGCTGGAAACCACGGGCGCCTGCAGTATGGTAACCGTGGTGGTGCCGTACCGCCCCTCCGCCTCCCGGCCGAGGATGCCGGCCCTCACGACTACCTTGCCGGGCGCCGCGGGATTCAGCAGACCATCTTGGCTGATCACCGCTGCGCCTGGCTGGGTTGGGTCGGGCGTCACGGTCCATACAATCGTCTCACCGGTCACCGGGTTGCCGTTCTCGTCCGTAACGGCCGCGGAGAAGCGCACGGTGTCGTAAATCGATATGGTGGGGTTAGCTGGCGTGATCGTGATCCCCGCCAGGCCGCTCACGATGTGGAAGCTAACGTCTGTGTTGCTGGCGGCCCCATCCACCACCACCTGAATGGGACCGCTGAGGTTGCCGGGCTGCACGGCCACGATGGCGCTATCCGACCAACTGCTCACAGCAATCCCGTCGCTCTTGCCGCCGATGGTGAGCGTGCCACCCGCTCCGAAATTGGTGCCGTCGATCTGGATGGCCCCTTGGCCAGTGGCCTCCGCAGGAGAAACCGAGGCCACGCGCGGCGCGGGCTTCACGGTAACGGTTGCCACCCCAACCCACGCGGCGTTCTCCTGGCTCTCAGCCGATACCGTCACCGTTCCACCTGACGGCACGGTGGCCGGCGGGGTATACACACCAGATTGGCTTACGGTGCCCGTTGCCGCGGTGCCGCCCTGCACGCCGTTCACCTTCCACACCAACGGCGGGTCTCCGGGCTCTTGGTTGGCGGCGCTGGCCACGAACGTGACTGGGTTGCCCGTTGCCCTGGCGGTTGCAGTGGCCGGCGTCAGGCTGATCGCAACCGCGGGCCTTATGGTGAGCGTCACCTCTCCATAGTAAGACGGGTGTGCAGGATCTGGGTCCTGGCTGCTTACCGCGCGCACCGTCACCTGGCCGCCAGCAGGCGGTGTTGAGGGCGCCGTGTACGTCGCACCCGCCCCCGAGGTCGTAACCACCCCAACAGACGCGTTGCCGTTGGCCACACCGTTGACGTACCACAGCACGCTGGTGTCCGAAAGGCCAACCACCGTGGCCGTGAGCGTTGTGCTCTTCGTCACCCTAACGCGGTTCGAGGCGGCGCTAACGGTAACCGACACGGGCACAACTGTGAACGAGAACTGATGCTGGCTGGGCAGAGCGTTGCCGGCCATATCTTGAACAGCGCCGGCCGGTACGGTAACCGTGTAGCTGGCCGCTGGGGCGAGATGCGCAGACGGCGCAAGTGTGAGCGTGCTCCCGCTGATGGACGGCGTGAACGCCACTGCGCCGCTTGGTCCGCTGATCGACACAGCCCCGAACGCCGGGCCTTGCTGCACATCCTCGCTGAAGCTCACGGTGATAGCCGCGGTCGGCAGAACGCCCGTGGCCCCGTTGGCCGGGCTGGTGCCGGTAACACCGGGCGGCACCGTGTCGATGGTGTACGTCTCGCTTATGGGTGCGCTCTGGTTGCCGGCAGCATCCACGGCCATGAACGCAAGCGTGGTAGTGTCTGAGATGTGTACCGGACCACCGTAGGTGGGGCTCGCAGCGGTTGGCGTGCTGCCGTCCGTCGTGTAGTGGATCGTCGCGCCGCTATCCACGCTCTTCCGCGAGGAATCCGTATAGGCTACCAGGGTCACATCAACAGGGGCTTTGAACAGCCCGCCAGCAGGGGTTGCGCTCACAACCGGGGCGGTCATGTCGATCTGGTACGCCTCGGACACAACGGACGATTGATTGCCAGCGGCGTCCACGGCGATGAACTTCAGCGTCACGGTGCCCGCTATGTTGATTGGCCCAGTGTAGCGAGTGCTGGCGGTGGTGGGATCCGTCCCGCCAAGTGTGTAGTAGATGGCGGCGCTGGTGTCCACGGTTTGCCGCGTGGCGTCCGTGTAGGCGGTGAGGACGACGCTTTGGGGCGCGTTGTACAGACCTCCCGCCGGGCTCGCCGAGACGGACGGGGCCACCGTATCGATGGTGTACGTGGCGCTCCCCACCGCCGATGCGTGCCCCAGCGCATCCACCGCCACGTACTTGAGCGTGAGGCTACTTGCCACGGCGACGGTGGCCTGGTACGGCTCGGAAGAGACCGTCGCCGACACCCTCGCTGGATTGCCGGGGTCGCCGGGGTCGCTGCCGTCGGTGGTGTAGTAGATAGTGCCCGCCTTGGACGACGTGATCACCACCGTCTGCGCCGAGTTGTATGCGCCGGCGCCCGGGCTCACGCTCACGGACGGGCTCGTGGTATCCACAACGTAGGTCTGAACGCCCACATCCGAAACATTGCCGGCCAGGTCCACCGCGGCGTACTTCAGCGTGGTAGTGCCCGCCCCAATGGATACGCTGGTTTGGAACGGGGCGGTGGGCACCTGAACCACCGTCCGGTTTGAGGTGGGCAGCGTTGGGTCATCACCGTTCGTTGTGTACTGGATGGCGCCGGCTTCCGAGCTGGCGATGGTTACGCTCAGAGCGGCGCCATAGGTCCCCCCCATGGGCGTCACATTCACCGTTGGCTTGACGGTATCTATGGTGTACGTCTGGCTCCCCACCGCCGACTGGTGGCCCAACGCATCGACGGCAACGTAGCGCAGTGTTGTGGTGGACGCGATGTTGACGGCCGTCTGATAGGGAGCGCTGGTGACGGAGGCAGACTTCCTCGCTGCGTTGTTGGGATCGCTTGGGTCGCTCCCGTCAGTGGTGTAGTATATGGTGCCCGCCGCGGACGAGGTGAGCGTCACCATTTGGGCCGTGTTGTACGTGCCTCCAGCAGGCGCGGCGGTGATCGTCGGCGCCGACGTGGTGATGACGTAGGTCTGCGAGGCAACCTGCGAGGCGTTGTTGGAAGCATCCACCGCGTAGTACTTGAGCGTTGTCGTCCCAGCGCCGATGGACACCGTGGTCTGATACGGCGCGCTCGCCACCGGACGGGACACCCGGGTAGCGCTGGTGGTTGGGTCGCTGCCGTCGGTGGTGTAGTATATGGTGCCCGCCTCGGAGGATTCAAGCGTCACGGTCTGCGGCGCGCCATACGAGCCGCCTGTGGGAGTTGCGGTCACCGTTGGCGGGGTCGTGTCCAGTATGGTGATCGTGCCCGAGGGCGTTTCGGGCGCAGTTGGGTAATCGCCGGTTTCAGCATGGATGGCCGCCGTCAGCGACACGCGATATGTGTCGCCAGGCATCGCGCCCGACGTGTCCACGGTGAGGGTCATGAGCCGCCCGGACGAGATGCTGGGTGGCCCTTCTTGCCCGTAGCTGTAGAAGAAGCCCACCGTGCCCGCACCGGGGTTGGCGAGGAAGGCCAGACCGGTGTTAGGCAGGGCAGCGCCAGCAGTGGCTCCAGAGAACGATGCGTTGCCCACGCCGCTAAGGCGCTCAACCGTCACCGTGAAGTCCCCGCTCGTGACGGGAATTCCGCCGGATACGGCTAGGTCCACCGGAATCGTGACAGATGCGGTTTGAGCCGTGCTGACCGATCCAACCGTGAGGCTCACCGTTGGCAGAGCGAAGGCCGCGCCGGCCAAGCTGCACAGCACCATAACGCACAACGAGACCCATAACCCCATATGTGCCATCGCACGTCGAGATGGAGATACGCTCAACGTCTCACCCTCCTACCCCTGAAGCAGGTTACCCGTCAGCCCCATACACGCACCAAAGCTCCTCCTGGGGCTAAGGAACCTGAGCCAGCCTCAGTCCAATCCTGAAAGCAGTTACCGCGTCGTTGCTGAGTATCTGGCCGTTGCCGAACGGACGCTGCGGCGTGTAGGTCTGCCCGGGAACCGGCACCTGGCTTCCGCCCTGAACGTCACACAATATCAGCTGCAGGTCCGACGGCGCATCTCGGAGCCTGCGGGCGCCGTCCAGCCCAAGCGACCATCGGAATATCCTGACGGCGTCCGCCGAGTTCACCGTGCCGTTCATGTCGGCGTCGCCGTAGGGAAGGATCTTCACGCGCACAAACGCCTGGTCCGGGTCGGCGTTTGCCGAGCACTTGATGGTTACCAATTGCGCGTACTTGCGGTCCTGCGTTGCAGACGGCGCCGCATACGTAACGGAGGTGCCGCTGGGGCTCGGTGTCAACACCCCTGCGTCGGAAGCGCTGCTAGCCAGGGACCATGCAACGCCCGTGCCCAGGTTGTGGGGAATCGACAGCGTGCCAAGCGGCGGCAACACCAGATCGGCGTCGGTGAGAGCCAGGCTGCTTGGCATTCCTGGCTGTGGCGTAACCACCGAGATCATACCGGCTGCGGCTGTTGCGGTCACCGCCGTCGTATTTGCATCGGCGAAACTAAGGTCCACCAACGAAACCGTGTAAACCGTGCCGCTGGGAGCCGTGGCGGGGACCTGCACGGTAAGCTCCGCTACCGGACCACTTCCCGACAGGCCTGCGGGCGGGGGAATGATCGAGATCCTTGCCTGCTGACCAGCGGGAAGCGATGGCCCCAGGTTGTACACCAAGATGGGAGGGCGAGGCGACTGGAGCACAACAGAGGCTAAGGTGGCGGCGTCGTTGATGTTAACAGCCACGCCGTTGGGTTGCATCAGCCCAACCGGAGCCGCGGACAACACGGTCGGCAGGTCCACTCCCGGCGGTCCCGATATGGAAATACCGATTCCTCCCAAACCAATGTTCACCGCGTTTCGCAGACTCACGCGGAACTGGCTCGTTCGGCCTGCCCCCGCGCCCACGACGGAGCCCGCCACAACAAGGGACCCCTGTGCGCGCGATGGCGACGCTGCAGCGAAAGCAGTCACTCCGGCAGCGACCAATGCAACGGCCGTTCTGATGGCTTCCCGTGTTCGCATACGTGCCTCTCCTTGCACATCAGCAGAAGGCTAGACGAATCGCATAGCGGCCGTCGCGCGCGGCTGCCACCCATCGGCAATACGTAGGCTTCTATGGGGCCACCGTCCCCACCTTCCGCATACCGCTCCAACCAGCAACCAACGGCGACATCCACAGCATACGAAGGTCGGCCGTATTTGTCAATAGCTTGACTGCTTCGCTTGCGCTGTTGCCTGCCACTGCCGCGACAATGCCTGGATGCGGCCACCCTACGGTATGCTGGGTAGTACCAAACAATCGCTAAAGAATGGATCTGGAGCTCCCGACCTATTTGGAGGATGGCGGCCAGTTTGAGCCGCACCTACACTACCACCTGGAGGTTGTGCTGTCTTTTGAGGATACTCGCTCTTAGCATCGCCGTGGCGCTCGGCCTCACGGCGACTGCCGCCTCCGCAGCCACGTCCAAGCACAAGGCAACTGGACCACGGAGAGCTAAATCTGCTCAGAAGCGCCCTGCCCTCCCCGGCCCGCTTCCATACGTCGGGCCGCGAGGCGACGTGGTCTCCCGCGGGTGGGCACCCCGCCTGCTCAGACGCCCCAACCCCAATCTCGATATCCGCGCTCTACTCCTCCAAGCCCCGCCGAGCCACGCCGCTCTGCCTCAGGAGCTCCACCCGCTTCCCAACGCAGAGCGGATCATCGAGATCAGCAAGAGCCGCCACACGCTCGCTCTAGTCCAGAACGGGGAGACCATCGGCGTCTTCCTCCTAAGCGCGCAGGGCGGAACTGCGGGCAATGCGCTCTCGAACCTCGCCAGCCTGCCCGTGGGAACGTTTTCCGTGGCCGCCGTGAACCAGGATGGCGCCGGCCACAAGGCGCTGGTGCTTGTCGCCGCCAACCCACAGACCGTGGCCGCTCCAGCGCCGCATCCGGCCTCCTCCGCCGCGCAGACCACCGTGGCCCCGGCAAGCGGCGACGCGGCGCAGGGCAATGAGACCGACCGGCCATCAGGTAGCTACGTTGGATTGCCAGCCCCAGGCCTCGACCTTGTGTGCTCTTTCGCCAGGGTGGGCACGCCTGTGGTCATTGAGCCGTAGTCGCAATCTACGGCTGTGGTGTCAGTGTTTGGCGGAAAGCGGCGGGCTTCGGTTGCGCTGGCGGAGGCTCAGCGCGCCACCAGTGAATCATCCACAGGTCTGCGTGGTGTGGGGCGCGGCCCGAACCGCTCCACACAGGCCCGGGGCCGGCCGCGCGCGTCACATCGGCGAACTGGCTTGCTCCAGCCACTCCGGGGTGGGCACCCCGCACTCCGGACATTCGGTGTCCTTCAGCCGAAGCGCTTCCACCACCTGCTCCGTCGGCAGCTCATCCCCGTGCTGCACACACCAAGCTGCCGCCGCCTCTCCCCAACGGTCTAGTACCATCACGCACGCGGGATACGGCAGCGCCTCCGCGCCCAAGCAGCTGGCGGTAGCGCGCCCACCCAGGTCCACTAGCGTTGGGAACGGCTGCTGGACCGACTGTTCCGGCCGCTCGCGTGCCACTACCAGCACCGTGGCGGTCCAGTCACGGATGGCGCTCTCTGCCCTCTTCAGTCCCTCCAGCAGCCGCTGGCAGTCGGAACACGCCAAGCTGTGGACGAATGCAACCACTAGATTCCGCTTGCCGTGAAAGTCCCGACGGCGCACCAGCCGGCCATCCAAGTTCGGCAGCGCAAACTCAACTATCGCGGTTCTTCGCGGGTGAAACTCCTGAATCATGGCAGCCTCCTGACGATATGGCAACCTGCCGTGGCGTGGGCAGCGCCACATCTGGTTCTACCCCACCCGTCACGCCAACGCCGACCCGACGGTGGGGCGGAGGTGCTTCGGGTCAGGATGCCGCAGCGGCGCCTACGAAAGCGGCTTCGGGGATGATGTGCCAGCTGGATGGAGGCCATGTGGTGTGAGGCGGCAGAACCACGAAGTCGGCCAACGCACCCGGTGTGATTGCGCCAAGAACCCCCTCCGAAAAGCCAAGCCAAGCCGCGCCTTCGGTGAAGAGGCGAATGGCTTCCGCCAACGTGAGGCTCTCCTCAGGGGCGAGCTGCACTCTGTCGATGGCTGCGGCGAACGCCGCCCACGGATCGGGACGCTCCACCGGGCAGTCAGTGCCCCCGCCGAGGCGCACGCCTGCGCGAACCATGCTCCTGAACGGGTACGCCCAGCCGATGCGGTGTGGGCCCAAGCGCTGAGCCGTCCAGAAGTCGGACGCCACGAACTGGGGCTGCACGCACGCGGCCACGCCTAGCCGCGCCATCCTCTCGATCTGGTCCGGACGGGCCACAGAGGCATGCTCTATCCGGTGGCGGGCGTCGGGGCGCGGACGCGCCGCTTGGGCCGCCTCCAGTGCATCAAGGGCTCGATCCAGCGCCAGGTCACCTATGGCGTGTATGGCCGCCTGACATTCCGCCTCGTGGATGCGCCGAACCATCTGCTCCAGCTCGGATCGGGAGTGCAGCAACATGCCAGCATTGGCCGGTTCGTCCGCGTACGGAGACGTGAGCGCCGCCGTCCGTGCCCCCAGCGAACCGTCCGCAAACAGCTTCACCGCCCCGATGCTGAAGCGTGTATCCCCTACTCCCGTCGCGAGGCCCATCTCGCTCAAGCGGGGCAGCAGATCGTACGGGATGTTCACCCGAACCCTAATCGGCATCCGCCCTGCCAGGGATAGCCTCCGCAGGGCCGCCAGCTCCTCTGCAGACGAGGCCAGGCAGTGGGCAGCCGTAAACCCCTTCGCCCGAAACTCAGCGGCCGCCAACAGCAGCGCGGCCTCGAGCTCATCCCGACCTGGCGGCGGGACCGCAGAAAGCAGCTTCGCGGCGTCGTCCTCGGTAACCAGGCCAGAGTCGGACCAAATGCCAGCCATCTTCAGCGCGGCCGTGTTGCCCACCGCGGCGTGGAAGCAGACGCGCACTATAACAACCGGCCTGCCGGGCGCCACGTCATCCAGCTCCTGCCGGGTGGGAAAGCGGCGCTCGGCCAAGAGCTCTTGGTCGAAGCGAGTGCCCAGTATCCAGCCCGCAGCCACTTCCCCGCGCGCATTTGCATGCTGGCGAAGCCGCTCGGTTATCTCCTCCACCGACCCCGAGCCGCTCAGGTCCGCATTGCGCAGCAGCGACAGGCCGAACTCGCCGAGGTGCACGTGCGCATCGATCATGCCCGGAAGCGCCGTTCTGCCTGTGAGCTGAACCTCGACAGCGCCCACCTCCTGTGCGATCCGCTCGGCGCTTGGCCCCACCGCGACGATCCGCTCGCCGCATGCCAGCAGCGAGGCAGCCGTTGGCGATTCACAGTTGGGGGTTACCCACCCCAGGCCGGTGAACAGGCGATATTCGGGGTTCATAGATGGCTTGTGCGCACGGCGACGCGAAGGTGCTGCTCTGGCCTACTTGATGCAGCCGGCCTGCCGAAGGAGTTGGCGCAGCTCCGTGGGGTTGGGCGAGTGGAGCGTCGCCTCCTCGATCGTCACCGTCTCGCTGGAGACCAGCCGCACGAGAGACTGGTTCATGGATATCATCCCGTAGTGGCTGCCGTCCCGAATCACCATGGGCAGATCCCCGGTGTTGCCCTCCTCAATGAGCTTGCAGACGGAGGGCGAGCCCGTCATCACTTCGACGGCGGCCACGCGGCCGGTGCCATCGGCGCGGTTCACAAGCCGCAGCGCGATCACGCCCACCAGGCTGGTGGCGAGCTGAGTTATCACCTGCGGCTTGTTGTGCGGCGGAAACGCGTTGATGATGCGGTCCACGGCGGCAGCGGCGGAGGTGGTGTGCAGGGTAGACATCACAAGGTGCCCCACTTCGGCGGCCGTGAGGGTCGCCTCCATGGCGTCCAAGCCGCGCATCTCGCCTACCATGATGACATCTGGCGTTTGCCGCACAACGGCTGCCAGGGACGCGGTGAAGCTCCTGGTGTCCGTACCAACCTCCCGCTGCTGGATGACGCTCTGCTTGTCCTGAAACACGTACTCGATCGGGTCCTCTATGGTGATGATGTTGGCCCTCCTGGTGCAGTTGATGTGCTCAATGAGGGCAGCCAGAGTTGTGGACTTGCCGCTGCCGGTGGGGCCAGTCACCAAGATGAGCCCACCGCGCCTCTCCGTCAGGTCCCTAAGCGACGAAGGCAGCCCACACTCGTCCAGAGTGGGAGGATGGAGGGGGATGATGCGGAGGGAGCACGCCACTGTGCCCTGCTGGAGGTAAACGCTGCCGCGAACCCGCACCAGATCTGGGATGGTGAAGACAAGATCCATCTCATCCAAGAGCTCGTGCGCCTCAAGGGCGGCGGGGGCCTCTAGGATGGAGAGCGCGTCGGAATCGGCGGGGCCGTGGCGAAGGATCCTATCGCGGGCGGCGGCCAGGCGCAGCTCGGCGCCCAGCTCCTCCGCGTCCCGCGGGGTGACGGGCGGGAGCTCCATGGGCTGCACAACGCCGTTCACTCGCAACACGGGCGGGCTACCGACCTTGACCACAAGGTCCGACGCCTTGGCCTGTATAGCCAACTCCAGCAGATCGTGAATGCCTTTCATCATGCGCTCTTTGCTGTACTGTTACCCGTGAGATTATACGCCGTTACTTCGAATGCGGTCAACGCTCGCAAGGCTGGCGTGCAGGGCGGCGCTCTGCATCCTGCTCGCCTACCGGCGTGAGAGCCCACAGTTGGAGATGGTGTGTTTCGAGACGCCGCTCTCCCGCAACGCCTTCGCCGGGAGCGCGCCGCCCCCGTCTGCCGGCTGTGCTGGGATGTGCCCCGCCAGTCCGTCGCCAGGCCCTTGCATGCGTGCAAGCTATTGGACGCTACTCCTGACGTTGACAGACCGCAGGCGATTCTGGTATAGTTTCGCGATGGGTGTGGGCCGGAGAGCCCTGCGCATCCACAACCACATAATCCTTTAAGTTGGCCCCGTGAGGCTAACAAGGGTGTTCAAACCGCTGGAGGACGTACCTCCCTCAGCAGCGCGAAGCCTTCTTGCCTCAACGGTGAGAGGGTTTTTTTCGTAGCTGCCCGTGGGCGGCCCAGCCAAGGTAACGTGTGGTTCAACTGCAGCTCGCGGCCGAGCCAGCCCAACACAGGCCGCGCAACGGGGGAACGCCAATGCAGCAATCCCTGGCGATGGACGAGGCGGAGGTCCGCCGGGCGATCACGAGAATCGCTCACGAGATCATCGAAAAGAACAAGGGCGCGGAGCATCTGGCCCTCATAGGCATCCGCACACGGGGGGTGCCGCTGGCAAAGCGATTGGCACAGCTCATCGCCGCCTTCGAGGCCGTGGAGGTGCCTGTTGGCGCCCTCGATATCTCGATGTACCGCGATGACGTGCGCACCAGGCAGCGCGTTGTGGGCAGCACCGACGTCCCGTTCGACGTCACGGGCCGCCGCGTCGTCTTGGTGGACGAGGTCTTCTACACCGGCAGAACCATCAGGGCCGCCATGGACGCCATCATGGACCTGGGGCGCCCATCCGTCATCCAGCTTGCCGTGCTGGTGGATAGGGGGCACAGGGAGCTGCCCATCCGCCCAGACTACGTGGGCAAGAACCTCCCCACATCCCGCTCCGAGGAGGTGGAGGTGCACCTGAAGGAGCTGGACGGCGAAGATGCGGTTCTGCTTCGAAAGCCGGAGGGGATCTGACATGCTGCTCCACAGAAGGCACATTCTGGGCCTGGAGGGCATGCCCGCCGACGAGATAATCGCCATACTGGACACCGCCGACACGCTCAAGGAGATCCTCAGCAGGCCCATCAAGAAGGTCCCCACGCTTCGCGGCCGTTCCATCTGTACGCTTTTCTACGAGCCCAGCACCCGCACCCGCACGTCGTTTGAGCTTGCCGCCAAGATCCTCTCCGCAGACGTGTCCAGCCTGGCCCCATCCACCAGCAGCGTCACCAAGGGCGAGTCGTTCCGAGACACGCTGCTCACCATACAGGCGATGGGCACAGATCTGTTCGTCATACGCCACCCATGCGCTGGCGCGCCCCTGTTCGCAAGCCGTATCGTCAACGTGCCCGTCATCAACGCCGGCGACGGCATGCACGAGCACCCAACGCAGGGATTGCTGGATATGCTCACACTGCGGAGCATCAAGGGCAAGCTTGCCGGCCTGCAGATCGCCATCGTGGGAGACATCGCACACTCCAGGGTGGCCCGCTCAAACGCGTGGGGCTTCGCAACGGTTGGGGCGGCCGTCCGTATCGCCGGGCCGCCAACTCTCATGCCCCCCGGCCTCGAGGCCACTGGCGCCCGCATCTACGACCGCCTAGAGCCCGCCATCGAAGGCGCGGACGTGGTATACGTACTCAGAATCCAGAAAGAGCGGATGGACAGCGGCTTGCTCCCGTCACTTCGCGAGTACACCCGGCTGTACGGCGTCACCGCCGAGCGGCTCAGTCGGTACGCCGCCAAAGACGCCATCGTCATGCATCCAGGCCCGGTCAACCGCGGCGTGGAGATCGCACCAGACGTGGTGGACGCTGGCTACTCCGTGATTACGGACCAGGTGGCCAACGGCGTCGCGCTGAGAATGGCCCTGCTCTACCTGCTGCTAGGAGGCTCCGATGCACCCAGAGGCTAACGTTGCACAGGGCAGATCTAGGCTGCTGCTGAGGGGCGGAAGGTTGCTGGACCCGTCGCAGGGCCTGGATGCTGTGGGCGACCTCTTGATCGAGGGCGATCGCATTGCCGACGTCAGGCCGGGCGGCGTCGGTTCCGCCACCTCCAGCGCGCGTGTGATCAACCTTTCCCCTACCCACGCGGTGATGCCAGGCCTTGTTGATCTCCACTCGCACCTCAGGGAGCCGGGCCAAGAGCACAAAGAGACCATCGCCACGGGGAGCACCAGCGCGGCGGCGGGGGGCTTCACCACCGTCCTCTGCATGCCGAACACAGATCCACCCATAGATACTGCCGCGGTGGTCTGCTTGGTGCTGCGCCGCGCCGCGGAGGCCACCGGCGCCAGGGTGCTGCCCATAGCCGCGGGCACCGTCGGCATGGCCGAAGAGCGCCTCTCTGAAATGGCGGACCTGGTGGAGGCCGGAGCCGTGGCCATAAGCGACGACGCCTTCCCGCTCCAGCAGTCTGCCACCGTGCGCAGGGCGATGGAGTACTGCCGCATGCTGGACGTGCCCTTCATCGTCCACTGCGAGGACAAGTCCCTGACCAGCGGCGGCTGCATGCACGAGGGCCCCGTCTCCACGCGGCTTGGTCTTAAGGGTATGCCAGCCGCAGCGGAGGAGATAGCCCTGGCGCGCAACCTGATGCTGGCCAGGCTAACGGGCGCCCGCGTGCACATCGCCCACGTGAGCACAGCCGGCTCCGTGGAGATGCTGCGCCGGGCCAAGGCCAGCGGCTTGCGCGTAACCGCCGAAGCCTGCCCACACCACTTCTCGCTGACCGACGAAGCCGTTGCAGAGAGCGGCTACGACACATCCACCAAGGTGAACCCGCCCCTCCGCTCCGCCGCCGACGTGGAGGCGGTGCGCCAGGGCCTCGCGGATGGCACCATAGATTGCATTGCCACGGACCACGCACCCCACGCCGCCGAGGAGAAGGACGTAGAGTACCAGTACGCCCCCTTCGGCATGGTTGGGTTCGAGACGGCGCTTGCCCTAACCATTACGCACCTGGTCGAGCCGGGTATCCTCACGCCCCTTCAGGCGGTGGAACGGCTCTCCACAATCCCGTCTCGCATCGCGCGTCTATCCGCTGGCTCGCTGAGGCCTGGCTCAACCGCGGACGTGGCTGTGGTGGACCTGGAGCGGCGCTGGACCGTGGACCGGGCGCGGCTGCTCTCGCGAAGTAAGAACACCCCGTTCCACGGCATGGAGCTTCGCGGCGCGCCCGTGCTCACCCTGGTGGCGGGCCGCGTGGCGCACAACGCGCTGACAGACCAACTACCGTTCGAGGAGTAACATGAGCGCTATCATCGCCCTGGCTGACGGCACGGTAATGAGGGGCCAGGCCATAGGCAAGCCCGGCACCGCCATCGGCGAGGTGGTGTTCAGCACCGCAATGACCGGCTACCAGGAGGCCCTAACAGATCCATCGTTCGCCGGGCAGATACTCACCTTCACCTACCCGCTCATTGGCAACTACGGCGTTACCGAAGATGACTTCGAGTCGGGAAGGGTGCAGGTGGAGGGCGTGGTCGTCCGTGAGGTCTGCTCAACCCCAAGCAACTGGAGGTCCAAAGGCTCCCTGTGGGACTTCCTTTCGGAGCACGGGGTAGTCGGCATCGCCGGCGTGGACACCCGGGCGCTCACGCGCCACATCAGGATCGCTGGCGTAATGCTCGGCGGCATCTCCACGGACCTCACCGCCGACGAGCTGATCGGCCTGGTGCGCACCTCACCCGAGTACGATTCGATCGACTTCGTGAACCGGGTTACATCTCGCTCCACGTACGTGGTCGAAGGTCAGCCTGGCGGCCCTGGCGCTGGCAAGCACGTGGCCGTGGTGGATTTCGGCGTGAAGCGTAACATCATCCGAAGGCTGACCGCGCTGGGCTGCACCGCCGCCGTGTACCCGTGCACCGCGCCGGCCGAGGAGATTCTCGAGCGCAACCCACACGGCGTGGTGCTGTCCCCGGGCCCTGGCGATCCGCGCCTCCTCGGCTACGCCCAGGAGACCGTGGGCCAGCTCATCGGCAAACTGCCCATCATGGGCATCTGCTTGGGCCACCAGCTGGTTGGCAGGGCGCTCGGCGCAGACATCTTCAAGCTCAAGTTTGGGCACCGCGGCAGCAACCACCCGGTGAAAGAGCTGGCCACCGGCCGCGTAACCATCACAAGCCAAAACCACGGCTACGCAGTCTCCGCGGATGGCCTGGGGGCATCTGGCGCGGAGGTCAGCCACGTCAACTGCAACGATGGCACCGTTGAGGGCCTCCGCCACGAGGAGTTGCGCATCATCACCATGCAGTACCACCCGGAGGCCAGCCCGGGCCCGAGAGACAGCGACGGCATGTTCGCCGAGTTCATCGCCATGATATAGCGCAAACGACTAGCCTGCGCCACGCGGCGCGCCAGAACGCCACGTCGGGCGCGGCACAGGAGAGGTATGCCCAGAAATCCTGACATTCGCAAAGTGCTCGTCATTGGTTCCGGCCCTATCGTGATTGGGCAGGCGGCCGAGTTCGACTACGCCGGTACCCAGGCGTGCAAGGCCCTCCGCGAGGAAGGCTGCCAGGTGGTGCTCATCAACTCCAACCCCGCCACCATAATGACAGATACCGAGATGGCGGACCGGGTTTACATAGAGCCGCTCACGCCGGAGTTCGTGAGCTATGTGATCGAGCAGGAGCGCCCCGACGGCTTGCTAGCTACCCTTGGCGGGCAGACTGGCCTCAACCTGGCAACCCAGGTGGCCGCCACCGGCATCCTGCAGCGGCTGAACGTGAAGCTTCTGGGCACATCCTTGGAGGCCATCCGTTGCGCGGAGGACCGCGAGGCGTTCCGCAGCCTGATGCGCCGCATCGGCGAGCCGGTGCCAGATAGCTGGATCATCGAGACCGAGGACGAACTGCGCCAGGTTGCCGAAACGGGTCTCTACCCCCTCATCGTGCGTCCCGCCTACACCCTCGGCGGCACCGGCGGCGGCGTGGCACACAACGCCCAGGAGCTGATGGAGATCGGCAAGCGCGGCCTCCAGTCCTCTATGCGCCACCAGGTGCTCGTTGAGCGCTGCCTCCTCGGTTGGAAGGAGATCGAGTATGAGGTGGTGCGCGACGCCGCCGATTCCTGCATCACCATCTGCTGCATGGAGAACTTCGACCCGATGGGCATCCACACGGGCGACTCCATAGTGGTAGCCCCAAGCCAAACCCTCTCCGATAAGGAGTACCAGCTCCTAAGGAGCGCTAGCCTCAAGATCATCCGCGCCCTGGGCATCGAGGGCGGCTGCAACGTTCAGCTGGCCCTTGACCCAAACAGCTTCAGCTATTACGTCATCGAGGTGAACCCCCGCGTCAGCCGTTCGTCCGCACTGGCGTCCAAGGCCACCGGCTACCCCATCGCTCGCGTCGCCTCCAAGATCGCCGTCGGCCTCCACCTCGACGAGATCCCCAACGCCGTCACAGGCAAGACGATGGCCTGCTTCGAGCCGGCCATCGACTACGTGGTGTGCAAGATACCACGCTGGCCGTTCGACAAGTTCGCATTCGCCGACCGCACCGTTGGCACCCAGATGAAGGCCACCGGTGAGGTGATGTCCATCGATCGCACGTTTGAGGCCGCCTTGCTGAAGGCAATCCGCTCCCTTGAGATTGGCGTGCACGGCCTCCGCCTGAAGGGCATCAACCTCTGGACCGACATGCAGATCGAGGAAGGCCTGCGCGAGCCCACCGATGAGCGCCTGTTCGTCATCGTAGAGGCCCTCCGCCGCGGCATGATGGTGAGCGAAATCTACAGCCTAACCCACATTGACCGCTGGTTCCTTGAAAAGCTGCGCGGCTTGGTAGACATGGAGGAGCGGCTGCGCAGGCTCTCCGCATTGGGACGGGGCCTCAACCTCGCCGCCCACCGCGACCTGTTGACGGCAGCCAAGAGAATGGGCCTGCCAGATCAGTACATCGCCGACGTCACCGGCCTCAGTGAGGAGAGCGTGCGCGCCGCCCGCGAGGCCGTTGGACTGCGCCCCGTGTACAAGATGGTGGATACCTGCGCCGCCGAGTTCGAGGCCACCACGCCCTACTTCTACTCCTCCTACGAGGAGGAGGACGAGGGCCCCTCCCCCGCATGCCACACGTCCCTGCCGAGCCCCACCAGCGGAGGAAGACACAGAAAGCGCGCCATCGTCTTGGGCAGCGGTCCGATTCGCATCGGCCAGGGCATCGAGTTCGACTACTGCTCCGTCCATTCGGCCTGGGCCCTCCGCGACGCCGGCTACGAGGCCATCATCATCAACAACAACCCAGAGACCGTCTCCACAGACTTCGATACATCCGATCGCCTCTATTTCGAGCCGCTCACCCTCGAGGACGTGCTCAACTGCATAAAGGAGGAAAACCCCGAGGGCGTCATCGTCCAGTTCGGTGGGCAGACCGCCATCAACCTCGCCAGGCCCCTCCACGATGCAGGAGTCCGCATCCTCGGCACCAGCGCGGATTCCATCGACCTGGCGGAGGACCGCGACCAGTTCGACACCGTGCTCCGCGACCTCGGCATCCCCAAGCCGCCCGGCCGCGCGGTCACCTCGGCAGAGGCCGCCGTTCAGGTGGCGGAGGAGATCGGCTACCCGGTGCTCGTTCGCCCGTCCTACGTCTTGGGCGGCAGGGCTATGGAGATCGTGTACGGCCGCGAAGAGCTGCTCAGCTATATGCGATACGCTGTGGATGTGTCTCCCAAAGCGCCCATCCTGGTGGACAAGTACATCCTCGGCACCGAAGCCGAGGTGGACGTCATCAGCGACGGCGTCGATTGCCTGCTGCCAGGCATTATGGAGCACATCGAGCGAGCAGGGGTCCACTCCGGCGACTCTATGGCCGTCTACCCGCCCCACCGCATGTCTGAGGACACGCAGCGCCAGATAGTGGAGTACGCCATCCGCCTCTCACGCGCGCTGAAGGTGGTTGGCCTCATGAACATCCAGTTCGTGGTGGAGGACGGCAAGGCGTACGTGCTGGAGGTGAACCCGCGCGCAAGCCGCACTGTGCCCTATCTCTCCAAGATAACCGGCATACCCATGGTGAACGTGGCTACCCACCTCATGCTGGGCAAGACGCTCAAGGAGATGGGCTACCGCTCGGGCCTGTATCCAACGCCCAAACATTACGCCGTGAAAGCCCCAGTCTTCAGCTTCGCCAAGCTGGTGGAGGTGGACATCACGCTCGGCCCAGAGATGAAGTCCACCGGTGAAATCCTGGGTGTCGACAGCGACTTCCCCGGCGCGGTCTACAAGGCCATGGTTGCGTCCGGCGTGAACGTCCCTGCAGGTGGCTCGATGATCCTAACGGTGGCGGACAGAGACAAGCCTGAGGCGCTTCCGCTGGCCAGGGAGTTCGCCGCGATGGGCTACCAGATCTACGCCACCCCCGGCACCGCGGCGTATCTGGAGAAGCACGGGGTCCCAGCAACCACCGTGAGCAAGATCGCCGAGGGCTCGCCGAACCTGCTCAACCTGGTCCGCGGCGGCAAAGTGGATCTGCTCGTGAACACCGCCTCCACGGACCGAAAGTCGGAGCGGCAGGCGTCGGTCATCAGGCGGGCTTCGGTGGAGCACGGCGTGCCGTGTCTCACCAGCCTAGACACCGTCAGGGCGCTTCTGCACGCGTTAGTTCACCGCACCAAGGGCGACCGCCCGCTGTGCATGACGATCGACGAGTATTTCCCGCAGAACGCCAAGGCTTAGCGGCCGCTTCCGCGCCGCCAGCCTGCCGCCAGAAAGGGGCCCATGTGAAGCGCCTCGCCGTTGTGCTGCTGCTACTGCTGTCGGCGCTGCCCGCCCTTGCGGCAGACACCCTTAGCCTCACCATTCTCCACACCAACGATCTGCACGGCATGGTGCTCCCGTTCGCCTACGCCAACAAGAACGTCTCCCCAACGTTCAGACACGGCCAGATGGGCGGGCTGGCTCGCCGCGCCACGCTTATCGCGCGCATGCGCAGAACCGCGCGCAACCCCGTTGTTGTGGTGGACGCGGGCGACATCTTCACGCGCGGGCCGTGGCACACCCGATTCTACGGCATCCCAGAAGTGGAGGCCATGAACGCCATGGGGTACGACGCGGCGTGCGTGGGCAACAACGAACTGAAGGCCACCGAGGACACGCGGGCCCAAGGCTATCTGCTAGCGCTCGTCCGCCGCTCCAAGTTCCCGTGGCTTGCGGCCAACCTCACCGTTGGCGATACCGGCGTGCCGGTGGACGGAATCCACCCGTTCATCGTGCGCAGGCTGGCCGGCGTTCGGGTGGGCTTCCTCGGCCTGACATCGGCGCGAGCCGCCGCCTACCCCAGCACCAAGGGCTGGACCATCAGTGACCCCATCCAAGCCGCCGGGAGATGGGTGCCCATCGCCCGCCGCGAGTGCGACATCCTGATCGCCGTCACCCACATCACCTTCCTGCTGGACATGGAGCTCGCGCGCAGGGCGCCCGGCATCGATGCCATAGTCGGCGGCGACTCGCACACCTTCCTGTGGAGCCCGCTGATGGTAAGGAACCCCGACGGGCACCTCGTCCCCATCGTGCAGGCCGGCGAGCAGGGCGTGGCACTCGGCAAACTGGATCTGCGCTTTGATAGAGCAGGCGGCTGGCACCTCGTGTCCGCACGCGGCAAGTTGATCCCGGTGGATGACTCCGTGCCCGAGGACCCCGCCGTTCACCGCCTCGTTGCCAGTTACGTGGGGCCGTATACGGTCTCCACGCCCCACAAGGCAGTTCCGCGGCGCGTGGTGAGGCAGGCCAAACGGCCGGCGCCGCTGCGCAGGTCTCGCCCCCCGGCGAAGCACCATGCGCCCGCCGCCCGCTAACTAGATCTCGGAGCCCTCAAGCGGCTTCAGGAAGACGTTGCTCACCTTCGAAACGATGTTGCGGTCCGCGTACTCCGGAATCGCCCGCAGGCGCTGCCAGTCCGCGTCGGCGCCAAACGCACGCCAAGCTCGGTCGTGTGCGGGCATATCGTCGAACACGAGCATGTAGGTGAGGTTGGGCATGCGCGGGCCCACCATCGTTTGCCCAAAGAAGACCGGGGTGAGGCCAGTGCGCCGGAAGATGGCGATCTCCTCCTTGTTGAACATCTCCACCTTCTTCATGCCCGCTTTCTCGCTGTGGCTCTCGTAGATGCGCAGCTCAAAGATGCGCGGCTTCTTGGCGGGAATCTGCAGCTTCGGCATGCCCTCAAACGCCAGAAGCAGCGACGACTCTACCCGCTGGTATGCGGGATCGTCTGGGAGCGCGCTCAGGTAGCTGGCCCCGGACCTGCCCACCTCTGGGTCGGACAATAGGCGCATGGTGCAGGTTGCAAGCACCTCTGGCGATCTGCCCGCAAGAAGCACGTACACGGATGGGGTTGGCGTGTCCGTGGCCTGGGTGAATATGCCCACCGGACCCACGCCAATCCGCCTGAGCGCCGGAGCCGCCACCTCTCGATAGTACGTTGCGATCGGCTCTACCTTTTCGGGTTTGGCAAGCTGGTATTGCAGAAGCAGGTACCATTCTCTGCCGGCGTCCCGGTCGCGCGTTGCCGCATCCGATGCCGTCTGGCCAACGATGCCCGCGGCAGCCGCCAGCCCCGCTGATGACGCCAACAGCTCTCGTCTCCTCATTCTCCGCCCTCCATGTTAGCGCAGTGTAGTTGGGCCTGGCATGCTGCCGGTTGCCCACTCTTGCGAGACACCGTTCGGCTTAGGGTGGACCTTTCCTGCACGCACCGCCGTCTCACACGTGCAGCTCGGAGTCGCCGCGGGGCAGGTCAAAGCACGCCACCAAGCCGATCTGAGTGCGGCACCAGGTGCCCGGCCTGAGCCCAAGCGGGTTCGCCGCCTCCGCGAGGGGCTTTGGCTCGCCGGACGCCACCAGCCGCGGCCGTCCGCCCTGCCGACTGGCCACGCTCAATGTGAAGCTGGGACAGGCGTATGGGGCGTGCAGCAGAATCACGCCGTCTCGCCTCTCGATCCTGGTTAGCTCCTTCGCCGCCCAGTAGCGCGAGATCTGGCTCAGGTTCATCCACACGAGGTTGCTGTAGCGCTGCTCAAGGCGGCGCACAACTTCCTTCAGGATGCCAAACCCCACCAGCCGGCCGTTGAAATAGAGGCCCGGCCAATGGCACACCATGATGGCCGGCTCCCCGCGGGCGATCACCTCCACCAAGCGGCCGCGCTGAAGGTCTGCGCTGATGAAGCGGTCTGGCGAGCCTGGCGTGAGGCCATCCCACCCGCCAAACCAGTCACCGGTGCAGCCGATGATGGAGACCACGCACCTGGGCGAGGGGCTGTCCAGTCCGGAGGCGTATTCAACACGCGGGGCCACGCTTCGCTCGTCCTCAAAGACGTGGCGGAAGTAGTGAGGGATCTCGGCGCCAAACACGTCTCGGCACGACTCCAGCGTCGCGCGGGCCAGCTCCGGCAGCACTTGGTTGCCAAACCCGCCGGGGGTGGTGACGCCCTCGCACCTGAGCCCCACCGCCTTCAGTATGCGAAGGGCGTACGCCATGTACTCCGCGATCTCATCCGCGGAGCGGCCGGCGGTCCAATCCCAGTTCTCCATGTAGCGCGCGGTCGCGTCCGGGTAAGGACGGCCCGTCTTCAGGTCGACGACGCGTGTATGGCTGACCATCTCCGGGTGGATGTCCCACGTAGGTGCGATGGTGCTCCTCACCAGCTCCAGGCTGTCCTCAAGCTCCTTGCGAGACCAACCCGGGAGCCAGCGGTCCAGCCACCCCACGCAAGCGGGATAGGGCACCATGCTGTATTTGCCCCTCACTCCATGCTCTTGGCACCACTCGGCGAACTCGCGGACGAACGAATCGGGGATCTCGCGAGGCAGCGTCTTCCACGGCTGGCGGTACTGATCTGGGAAAACCTCGGCGAATTGGGGGATGCCGAAGTGGGCCATGTTCACCAGGCAGGTGGAGTCGTCTATGATGAGGCTCACGGGGACCCGGCAGCGCGGGTTTTCGACCGCCACCCCCGGGGCTGAGCTGCGGCGCCGCTCGCCCGGCGGCTGCGCGATGCCAAGCCCAGCGCTCACAAGGCCCATTGCCCCGACCTGTACAACCGCCCTTCGGGTGCACGCAATCATGCTGGCCATCCGCCCTCTCCCTCCACCAAGAGCCGGGTCCGTGCGCAGATCCGCCCTCAGGAAAACGCACGCCTCACGGCCTCTTGGGTCTTACGGAGGCCGGTTCTGGCCACCGTAAGCGCACCTTGCTCCCAATATCCCTTGTTGAACAGCTCCAACGAGAGGCAGCCGCGAAAGCCAGCGGCGTGCAACGTGCGAAGAATGAGCCCCAACGGCGCCACGCCATCGCCCGGGTACACGCGGTCCGCGTCCGTTATCTGGGCGCGCGGCGGGCTCGCAGGGTAGTCGTTGATGTGAAACACGTGCATGGCCGCGCCCGAAAGCAGAGACACCGATGCCGGGTGGGACCCGCCCTTGTAGATGTGGTATACGTCGAGGAGAAGACATGCCTGCGGGTGCGCCGCCTCCAACGCCACAAAGGCTACCTCTCCGAGCCGGGAGAGGGTTCTTGAGAAGCCCCACAGCTCAAGCTGCGGAACGACCTCCATGCTCTCGCCAAGCTCCAACAGGGCATGGTATCGCTCCGCCACCTTCAGCAGATCCATCCCGCCCACATCGGTGGCGCCAGACGGAGGCGCGGCGATTCGCTTGCCACCGATCTGGCGGACGGCATCCATGTCGCGCTTGGCCTGCTCAAGCGCCTTGGCTCTCCGCGCGTCGTCGTCCACAATCCACTCCGCAAAGCCGATGGCGCTCTCAACGGTTAGGCCCAAGTCTGCGATGCGCTTCCCCAGGTCTTTCAGGGAGCCGCCCTCTGCTGCGTACTGCTCGATCTCGCTGACCCAAGGCTCTATGGCGGTGTAGCCGGCCTTGGATGCCACCTGGGCCTCTTCCAGCAGAGGAAGCTTGTGGCCCCTCAGCGTGCCGGTGTTGAGGCAGAAGCGAAACGGTCCGTTTGCCGCGGCCTGTGTGTCCATTTTGCGTCCTTTCTGTGCAATCGGTTGGGGGTTACCACGAGGTAGCGGGAAGCTTGTCTGGGTAGCGCACTCCGGCGCCGGACCTCCGCGCCGCCGAGCCGGGCTTCAGGCGGTAGTCGCCGGCCAGCGCATCCACGAAACCGGGATCCTCCACGCGCGACGTATCGGGGATGTGGGAAGCAGCCGTGAACTCCGCGGGTGTGCCGCACGTCTTGCTCTTCGGCCGCCAGGGCACGCCGTACAGGTAGCTCGGTCTGCCCGGCAGCGGCCACAGGACGTTCCCTCCGAACTGAACGCTCAGCGTTGCGGGGTCCTCAAATGTGGGCCGGTTGGTGTCCTCGCCGCTGGGGTGTGGGCCGAAGAAGTTCGTGTCCATCCACAGAGCTACGTTGTACGCCTGAGAGTAGGCTACGATGTTGTCACGTATCACGTGGTTCTTGTTGAGGATGCGGACGCTCTTGCTGGGCGCGTCTATGCGCGGCGTGCTCCTGTCTTGCTCCCTGAACGCGATGCCGTCTCGGTTGCCAACCAGCGTGTTGTGCTCAACCACGCAGTCCTCGGAGGAGGACAGCGTAATGCCGCCCATCCCCCAAGCTCCACCAACCCGTTCGCCGCGGTTCGCGTTGTTCACGATCAGGTTGTCGTGGGCCCTCAGCCCGTACGATATCTCGTAGAAGATTCCGGCTCCGTCGTTGTCCGCGATGTAGCAGTTGCGGACCTCCCCCTTTTCGTTGCCGATGTCGTACCAGATGCCGCACCCGCGATTATCGACGACACGGCACTGGTCAAAGGCGAAGCCGCGGGACATTGTCACCTTCAGCCCGCCGGCCTCCCAGCCTTCGGAGTACCCCTTGGTGTTGTTGCGGTATACGCCGCACTGCACCATCACTGTGTTGTGGCACCGGGACGTTCCGAAGCCGATCTGGCCGTTGTCCTGGAACACGCATCTGCGGAACAGATGGCCTTCGCCGGAGAGGGACGCCCCCGCGGCGTTGGCGCGCTCAAACACGCACTCTTCAACAACCCAACCGCGACAGTCGTTCAGAGCGAAGGCGCCGCGCTGCGCGTGGTTGGCCGCATAGCGGAACCGAATGCCGCGCAGGTGCACGTAGGATGCCTTCGGCCCGGCCACAAGCCAGGTGGAACGGGTGCACCCCTCCATCTCGCAACCGTTCGGATCGTCGCTGCCGCGAAGCCAGACGTACAGCTTCTTCGCGCCTATGTCAACGTAGAAGGTGCCGTGGGCCATCTGGTCGCGTCTTAGCACCTGGCGCAACAGGCGGTCATCGTGTATCACCTGCTCTGCGCGGCCGGTAAGCTCGTGCTCCTTGTCACCCGGGTGGGTGAGCTGCAGGGTCCCGTCCGGCCGTCGATCGATCGGGAACACATATGGCCAATCGTGCACGTAGATCGGGTCGTTGCCCGGCGCCTTGACCCAACCGGTCAGCAGATCTGCGCCAGTAACTACAACGCGAGCTCCGGGGACGGCGGAGATGGTGATGGGTGCGGAGGGGGTGCCGCCTCGCTCCATCTTGATGGCCTCGCGGTAGATCCCCGGCCCGATCAGCAGCGTATCCCCGGGCTTGAGCGTGGACACCCCGTGCTGAATGGTGCGCCACGGTTGAGAGGCGCTGCCAGGGGCGTTGTCGTTGCCGGAGACGGACACGTAGTAGGTGGCGGCGCCCGCGGCGTCTGCGAGGCACAGGGCGGCGACGCACAGCAGCAGCGCTAATCTCATTGGCGGGTGGCCTCCCCGGCTCCGTCGGCGGGCCTGCCGGTGCCGTACCGTCTGGTGTACGCCTCCGCGTGCACCTGTTTGGCCGCGGCTACCATCTCCGGATATGGGGTGTCGGTCACCGACACGAAGCCTATGTTGTAGTTCTCGCCGTCGAACCAGCGACCGGTAAGCGGCTCGTCCACGTACTGGAACCAGTGGCAACCCACAAACGCCGGGTTGTCGATCACGCTGCGCACGTAGTCGATGTACATCGAAGCGCGGGCGTTCTGATCGGGGACGGACACCAGCCCGGTGTGGAACATGCCCCTATCCAACGCGCCGAAATGAAACTCACCGATGATGCAGGGCCTATCGAGCTCCGTGACGGATGCCCACTGGGCCGGATCCACTCGGGGCGCGTAGATGTTGAAGCTGATCACGTCGCACAGTTCGGCGGCAGCGGCTACGGCCTCTGGGGTGCGCCAAGCGAACCGACACCCGAGGTACAGGTGGTTTGGATCCAGCCTTCGCAGCTCGTCGCGTATCACGCGGAAGTAGCGGCGGGCGAGGCTCTTACAGAAGGCCGACATATCGGCTTTCATGCCGACGCTCGCCTGTCCGCTGGGCTTGTATGGGGCGTCCAGGTCGCTCCAGGATGTGAAGGACGTGCCCCAGGCGCTGTTGAGCGCCGATACGTCCCTGTATTTCGCCTTCAGCTGGGCGAGAAACTCGCGCTTGGCCGGCGACGATGGCCCTTCGGCGAGCGCCCCGTACGCCAGCCCGTATCGGCCGCCGTCGTCGCCGAAGCCGCCCCAGCTAAGCTCGTTATCAACGAAGTAGCCTATGCACCACGGATCAGCCTTCACCCGCTCGGCCACCGGCTTGAGCGAATCCGCCACGTCTTGGACGAACTGCGGGTCGAACGGATCGTGCATGCGGCCCCAGTAGTCCGAGCCGCTGCTCACGCGCGCGTGGCTTCCGCCGATTCCCGCCGTGGCGACGTACGGCATCCTGCCGTTGCGATACAGCCGCTGGTCCGACCAGTTGCCGATGGTGTTGAAGCCCCAGGCCCGCAGCCGGCTCAGGGCGAGGTCGAACCAGCTTTTCTCGTAGTCCCGGCCGTACTTGCGCTCTAGGTTGGCGGACAGGAAGCTGAAGGTGTCGCCTTCTTTCACTGGGCCCGAGTGGACGCTGCTGACGTGGCCGATGTGGTTGGAGAGCGGGCCGCCCTTCTGCGGAAGCCACGTGAACATCCTCTCCCTTCCGGTGGTGATGGTGGCGTCGCCCAAGTTCACGCAGTCCATGCCGAGCGAGAGGAACAGGTGGCCCTCCGGGGTAACCAGCCACCACTTGCCGTTCGCCTTTGCGGTGCGGAAGAACCCTGTACCTTGGAGCGTGGGCCCTTTCGCCCAGCCTCCGTACTTGTCGCGGTCCGGCAGCTGCGGCGCCCTCTTGATGGCCGCATCCTCCTCCGACCGCCGGGCTGCGAACTCCGCGGTGTTGTGCAGCTTGCCCGGCCAGTCCGCCCCCGTGTACTGCCCGAACTCGTCCACAATGCGATCGAGCGAAAGGACGTACTGCACAAGGCGAATGGGCCCAACATCCAACCTCACTGGCGTCTTGGGCGCGTGCATGTACACCTGAAGCGCCACGATGTGGCCCAGGTCTATCGGCTGAGAGGCATCGCCCGCAAGCGCGTGGTACCCGGGCGCCGCTGGCAACCCGCGCATCCCCACGGCCATCGGGCTGACGCCAAGCGAGAGGGCGAACACCTCCGTCTTGCCGGGTGCTATGGAACCCGTGCCCGATCTGCAGTGCACCACGCCGTTGGCCGATGGGTCGTCGTCAACCCGCACGCCGAACTCCACCGGTCTCTCGCCGGGGTTGTGTATGGTGATCGCCAGGCCCGTGTAGCCGCGCCAATCCCAGGGCTTGGCGGGCGACATGGACACGTTGGGCCACTCCGCGGGCTGGTACTCCACTAACGCAGCCCCCTCGGAACCCTCCGCCAGAGAGATGCGGACGTTGTTGGCCTTGAGCATGCGCAGGTCGTCCGCCGTCCGGAAAGACGCCACCACGCGTTCCGGAACGGGCGCCGCCGCGAGCGCGGCCATTGCTAGCAGTATAGTCATGTCGGCGCTTCCTCCAGTACGACCGAGGCAGGCCAATTGGGCAGCGGCGAGCAAGTCTCCACGGGGTTCCGTCGTCTGAGGTCACAGCCTCCACCCCGAGCGATATCGCTTTCGGATCAGGATGTGGGCCTCGCGGCAGTTGATGGCCCTCAGGTGCTGGGCGTCCCACTCCAGCTCGCGGCCAACGCGGTAGGCCACGTTCCCGAGAAGCACTGCTTCCGTGAGCGGCCCGGAATAGCCGAAGTTGCAGGTGGTTGGCTCGCCCGTCTTGCAGGCCTGTATCCACTCGTTGTGGTGGCCAATGGAATCTGGAATGGACGGCGGCGGGGGCTGGAACCCTTCGAACTGCTTCTCCGGCAACAGGGCGTGGCGGCTGTAGTCCGCCGCCAGCATGCCCTTCTCGCCCACGAAGAGCACGGCGTTGGGCCAGGAGAGCACGTCGCCCAGGTCCGGAAGCTCCGGCTTCTTGCCGCCATGGTACCAGGAAAGAGCCACGGGTGGAAGGGCTTCCCGCGCGGGGAACTGGTAGCGCACGATGAGCCACGGCGGCGTTGTCTCTGGGTCCACCGGCGGCCCCTCAGCCGCAACCTTGGTAGGGTACCGAAGCTCCAGCGCCCAGAACGGGAGGTCCATATAATGACAGCCGAAATCACCCAAGGCGCCGTTGCCGAAGTCCCACCAGCTGCGCCAAGACCCGGGGAGATAGGCCGGGTTATAGGGCCTGTAGGGCGCTGGACCCAGCCACAGGTCGTAGTGCAGCTGAGGAGGCACGGGCGGCGTGTCGGTGGGCCGGGGCCCGCTGTACGACGAGGCTGAGCACCAGACGTGAACATCGCGGATGGGGCCGATGGCGCCTGCCCGCACCAGCTCCACCACGCGCCGGTAGTTGGAACCAGCGTGGATCTGCGTGCCGAGTTGGGTGACGCGCTTGTGCCTAGCCGCCAGCTCGGTGATGATGCGGGCCTCGGCCACGGTATGGGCAAGCGGCTTCTCGCAGTAGACGTGCAGCCCCGCCTTCAGCGCCATGGCGGCGGCAGGTGCGTGGGTGTGATCCGGCGTGCTGATGACCACCGCATCCAGGTCCCTGCGATCCAGCAGCCTGCGGAAGTCGGTGTATAGCGCGGCGTTTGGATGGCTCTTGGCTGCGTCCGCCAGGTAGCTCTCGTCCACGTCGCACAGGGCCACGATGCTCTGGCTGCTAACCTCCAGCAGGTTATCGCGGCCGCGGTGCGCAACGCCTATGACGCCGATGTTGAGCTTCTCGTTGGGGGAGACGGCACGGGCAGCTGCCCGGCGAGCGGTCAGCACGAGGCTGGCGCCGGCAAGAAGAGAGTCGCGCAAGAAGGCGCGGCGGCTAGTAGCCAAGGGCATAGGCGCTCCTCCTGGTGTACAGCGCCCCACCGTGCGGCTTGAGTGCTCACCCAGCCGCAGGGCGCTCCACTACACCTATTGGCTATTCGGCGGCCGTCTCTTGCTATATGCCGGGCAGATCGTTGCGGCAGCCCAAACACCAGGGGACCGCGGCAGGTTTCCTGCCACGGTCCCTATCTCCAACCTGCGTCGCCCAAGCGACGCCAGCGTGTCGAATCGTGTGACCTACGATGACGTTTTGGTCGTCTGCTTCTCACCAACCACGGTCAGCGGAACGGAGTTCCGTTCGTAGAGCGCCTTGTGCAGCGCGCGGTCCAGCGAGAGCATGCCGGCGCCGCTCACAATGGTGGCCAGGGCCATGCCAAAGCAAGCGAACGCAAACTCGAACCCCATCTTGGGACCTACGAAGAACCCGTTCGGCAGGTGTACCTTGAAGATGGCCACAAGCATGTCAACGGCGATGCCCGCTGCCGCCACCCGCGTAAGCAAGCCCACGAGGAGCCCAAGCCCGCCGAAGAACTCAGCGATGATCGCGAGGGCACCCAGCGGCGCGGGTATGCCAAGCTGACCAAAGAAGTGGATGGTGCCGGACCACCCGTACCCGCCGAACAGGCCCAGCGCCTTCTGGCTGCCGTGGGCGATGAAGATCACTGCAAGTGTGAGCCTCACGATCGTGGTGGCCCAAGAAGCGTTGGTTCTCAAAAGGGCTTTCATACCAGCGGCGCCTCCTTAGGTTAGGCACTCCTCGTCTTGCTTTTCCGCTTCCACCCTCGAATGACATGTGATGACGCGGGATGGTTCCATACCTGGGAAGTGGGAGGGCCGGAGGAGCAGAAGGCGCAATAGGCGTTTGGTTGCCGGCAGCCGGGGCAACCGGGAACAGTGGGGCTCATCGCCTCTTCCAATAATCAACGTGGAAGGGCGCACCGGGCCTTCCTGGGGTTCCATCCCGCCCACGGTGTCACGCATAGGGAGGCCGGGGCAGTGGCCCTTCGAGCAACAGCCTGGGAGGCGCGCATTGAGAGGCCAGCTTCTGAAGCCTGAAGGCGCTCCCGCTGCCGGGCGTCCTCCAGTGCGGTGCGGAGGGCTCTCTCCCCCACTGTGCGCTCGGGCAGAGGGAACGACTCTTATGCCGTACGGACTCCTCCCACCTCCTCTCTCCCCGAAAGTGGGAGAGAGGCAGGGGTGACCGGAAACTACTCCATTTCCCTGCCGCTGCGAGCATTGCCTAGCCGCCTCCTCCATCATGCAGTGGGACTCACTTAGCGCCCTCCCGAAGCTAACAACAGTGCACGCAGCGCCCATCCCAACGAAGCTGGATGGGCGCAAAAGAGGTGAACCGCGAAAGGTTCGTGGGCCATTGGCTCTTAGCACGCCATTGACTGAATGGCCGGCCGCGAGTATAATCAAAGCGTCGGGGTGTAGCGCAGTTTGGCTAGCGCGCCTGCTTTGGGAGCAGGAGGTCGAAGGTTCAAATCCTTTCACCCCGACCACGAACACCGGGCCTCTCGCCATGAGCCACCCGTCGGTGGTCGACTCAATAGAGGAGATCTGCGTCCTCGCCGTCGCTGCCTACTTCCTAAGCCGAGGGCCCATCTTCGGTCGCCTCCTCCTTTACCGCGCCTCCCTCCTGGATAAGGCCAAAGCGTTCCTCTTCTTCGTCCTGCTCAGCCTGGTGGATGTGGTCCTCCCCGGCGTGCGCACCCCTCACTCCGGCATCATCGCCGCCGTGACCGCTGGCCTCCTCCTGGGCCCGCCCACCGGACTGGCAGTGGGCGCCACCGTGTGGCTCACGGAACTCGCGGTTGGCCGTGGACCCGTAAACGGCGGCATCGGGGCGTCTTTGGGTGCCCTCATGGCAGGTTGGGCCTTCTACTTCCGACCGAGGCCAAGCCAACAGGCGCTCGTTGGCTTCCTGGCCGGCGTCTTCGGGCAAACCATATGGCGCACCGCCGGTCGCTGGGTCTCGGACCCAACCAGCATCGAGGCCGTAACCCCCTGGCAGAGCCTTATGACCCTCTGGTCCGACTCCATGGCGGTGGCCCTGGCCGGCGGCGTGGGAGTGCTCTTCTTTCTCATGATCCTTCGCGACCTCAAAACGCAGCAAGATCGCGTGGCCCGCGAGCAGATCGGCCGCGCCTTCGCCATCGCCAATGGCACCCTGCCCCACCTGCGCCACGGCCTCACCGAGGAGTCCGCCAAGCATATCGTGGAGATCATCCGCTCCGTCTCCGAGGTGGGTGCCGTGGGCCTAAGCGACGGCCAAAGAATGCTAGCATATACCGGCGCTGGAGCGGACCACCACTTCGCTGGCGACCCAGTGTTCCCCAAGGTGACGCTGGACGCCTCAACCACGGACCGCACTCAGGTGGTTATTCACGACCGCGCACAGCTCGGCTGCCGTCGCGAGGATTGCCCACTGTCAAGTGGCTTGGTGAGCCCCCTGTACCACGCAGGCAAGGTCATAGGCTGGGTTCACCTCTACAGCACAGACGGACGCCCCGCCACCGAAGACGTCATAGGACTTGGCGTGGGCATCGCCCAGTTCCTCAGCCGCTACCAGATGGAGCTTGCCGACCTGGAGCGCCAGACCCAGGTAGCCGCCCAGGCCGAGCTCAGGGCGCTACAGGCACAGGTGCACCCTCACTTCCTCTTCAACGTCCTGAACACCATGGCTGCCCTCTCGGAGATCGATCCTCCGTCAGCAGGCCGCCTGGCCGTCCGCCTGGGCGACTTCCTGAGGCGCGGCCTACGCGAGTCGCCGCCGCCCCTCATCACCCTGGCGGAGGAGCTGAGCAACGCCCGAAGCTACCTGGATATAGAGACCACCAGGTTCCGAGAGGCCCTGAAGGTGGACGAGGAGATAGAGCCCGGCTTGGAGGAGATGCTGGTGCCGTCATTTGGCCTGCAGATCCTCGTGGAGAACGCCGTTCTGCATGGCATCTCCCAAAAGCCAGGCGGAGGCGTCCTCTCCATCCGCGTTGCCATGCGCCGCGGCAACCTGTGGCTGAGGGTGGCGGATAACGGAGCTGGCATGCCACCGGAGAGGTGGGCAACGCTGTTCGACGCATCTGCCAGCGGGCGAGCGGGCGGTCTGGCCGTCCTTTTTGAGAGATGTCGCCGCATGTACGGCGGCAACTTCAGGATTCGAGCCTTCAGCAAGAAAGGGGTGGGGACCGTGGTGGCCCTCCGCGTACCCGCAATGAGCGTGGCCGAGCCCGACACCAACGAGGTCACCACAGCGTCCTCCCAACCAGCCGCCGAGACGACATTGCAGCTGAGCAGGTGAGAGCTCCCTGCGGGATGGGTTGGAACCATGAGAGCGCTTGTTGTGGACGATGAGCCGATTGCCAGACAGTATCTCAGCGCGATCCTGGGCAGGATCCCCGACGTCCAAGTGGTGGGCGAAGCGGCGGACGCCGAGGACGCATTGAGCAAAGTGGAACAGCTGAGGCCGGATGTGCTGTTCCTCGATATTCGCCTCCCGGGCATAAGCGGCCTTGAGGTTGCCGAGGCGGTGTCTCAGTTCGGCTGCCCGCCGTGGGTTGTGTTCTGCACCGGCTACGACGAGTACGCCCTGGCGGCCTTCGACGCGGCTGCGGTGGACTACATACTGAAGCCGTACGACGCCGAGCGCGTGGAGCGATCGATCGATAGGCTTCGGAGGTTGCGAAGAGAGGGCGACGAGGAATCGGAACGCCAGCGAGCCAGCCGCGCCGTCAGCGAGATGGTGCCCAAGCTCAGCAAGATACCGATTCGGGTGGAGGACTCCATCAAGCTCGTGGCCCCAAGCGACATACTGTACGTGCAGGCGCGCGGCAAGAAGGTGTTCGTGGTTGACGCTAAGGGGCACGAGTACTCCGTGTCGTACACCGTAACCCAGCTGGAATCCCGGCTATCCAGCGAGCAGTTCTTCAGGGCAAACGAGGGGTGCCTGGTGAACATGGACCGCGTTAAGGAGATCATCTACCTTGGCGAGCGCAGCTACGAGCTGATGCTGAACGACAAACAAGAGACGATCATCCCGCTATCGCGGTCTCGTTCGCGCGTGCTTAGGGAGATGATCAAGCAGAGCGTGTAGCTGGTGGAACGGCCCGACACCGCTGTCTCCCAAGATGGCCCGCGTGTCGGCTTGTCTGTACCGGCTATCCGCCAACGCCGCCTGGTGAGCGGGCGTGCGTTATAATAAGGTGGCGACGGACAGAGGGGTCACGCCGTCGCCACGAGGCAGGCATGGTCTCCTGTAGAACTTACCGTGGGCGGGGCCAGGGCTTCACCCTGGTGGAGATGCTAGTGGTAATGGCCATCCTTACCATCCTTGCCGCCATGCTGCTGCCCGTGCTCTGGCAGGCGCGCAACCGGGCCCGTGACACCACCTGCTTATCCAACCTCCAGCAAGTGGGCCGCGCCACGCTTCTGTACGCACAAGACTACGACGGCTACTTCCCATACTCACCGTGGGGGCCCAACGCCATCTCCGTGTTCTCCGCCCCTCCAGACCCGTCGGACCCTGTGATCACCCGCTACGGCAAAGAGCTGCAGGCTAGGCAGGGCGAGCCCGGTTCGGTGCCGCTTAGGCCAAGCTCTGCCACGTACGTGCGCCTGCTTCTGGGCCTCACCCATTACGCCCCATCCGACGCCGTATTCAGATGCCCAAACGACTCGGGCGCGCCGAGCTATGGCTACGGCAAAGACCAAACCGTGTACAGCCGCGCGCTTAGCAGCTACCTCTGGTCGCCCGGATCGGCGCCAGCCGCCGGCGAAGAAGGCATGGGCACGGAGGAGGTGAACGGGCGGCAGGAAGACATGCTGGCGGACACAAGCGCCACCCGCGTGTGGCAAGACTACGGGTCGGATTGGCACAAGGTCCTTCGAGCGTCGTCGCCCAGCACGGGCGCACGCCTCATGGTTCGCGTAAACGCTTTCTTCGCAGATAACCATGTTCAGTCTGTAGACGTTCCAGCCCCCGCTGGCTCATCGGCAACGCTGTTGTCGGCTAAGCGCACCCAGTAGCGAGGGCGGCTGGGCGCGCTGCCGGATGCACTGCGGCGCCTTTGAACGGGCGGGAGCTGGAGTGAGGGGCCATTCCGTTGGAGAGCAAGCAGTGAAGATTAGGCCAGCAGCTGAGTTCCATTGGCGCCCATTGCTCACTGTCGCCTGCCTGTTGCTGGGCATGGCGCACGCCCAATCGGCCCCTCCAATAATGGCCCTTCAGGGCGTGGTTCAGTGGCAAACGTTCCCCAGCCAGACCCTCATCGTAACCGTCACCACCGGCCCGCTATCCGGCAGCACCATCACCCTTGGGTTCGATAACGCCAGCCGCATCACGCGAGAGGGCGCGCCAGCTGCCTTCCTGAATGTCCGCGTGGGGGACGTGGTCCGCTGCACCATCAGCAGGGCGCTGCCAGACCGCTACGTGGTGCAAGAGCTGGATGCCGCCACCGTGTACGGAAGGCGTGTCTTCGGGGGGGCGCTGCAAAGTGTAGACCGCGTGAGCCTGGGGCGCCAGAAACTGGTGGTAGCCGTGGTCGTCGGCTCCACCATAATGAACATAAACGCCTTCTTCGACGATCAAACCCTTTTCCGCAAGGAAGGCCAGCCGTGTGGCCCTGGAGATCTCGCGTCAGCGTCCGAAACTACCATGAACGATGTCGTGTCCGTGGTTGGCGTCGCGAGGTCGGACGGCATACTGGCAACCCGCGTCGATGCCGCGATTCCGGCTGCCTACAAGCCCGTGGCGCTTGCGGGCGTGGTGAGTAAGGTACAGCACGGACAGTTGGTGGTGCTGGTGCCCAACGGAGCCGAGGTACCCGTTGTGGTAGGTTCCTCCACCTTTGTGCGCAAGGATCAGGGAGGAGTGGACCCCAGCAAGCTCGAAAGAGTGATCAAGCGAGGAGATCAGGCGACCTGCTTCGGCGTGCCAACCGCTGACGGCGTGCTGTCTGCAGTGTGCGTACTGGTTCGCTCACCAGACCGCGAGGCCCCCGCGGCAACCGTTACACAGGTAGACTACGCCAATCAGTCTCTGGTGATCTTCACCGGCGGCCAGCTCATCACGGTGCTGATTCCAAGCTCAGCCAGCGTGCAGATCAACGGGCAGCCCGCCTCACTGATGGACGTGGTTACATGGGCTACTGTTAGCGTGAGGGCGGTTGGGCTTGCCGATGGGAGCTGGCTCGCCACGAGTCTAGATGTGGTACAATAGGCCTGCGTGATCCGCTTCGCCCTGCAATGGTCAGCGGACTGCGGGGCGTCACAGACCAATCCACGCAAACCGCGCCACCATCTGCTGCTGTAGCTGTTGCGTGAGGGGATGCCGGCCAGATGCGAGTGCACGTGTTGTTGGCAGCAAGCTTCCTGCTGAGTAGCTGCGTCGCCAGGGCGGACGTGCTGTCTCCGGTCGGCAGCCCGTGGCCAATGTTCCGCGGCAACCTCCAGCGCACCGGCCGCTCCAGTCAGGTCGGTCCAACCGGCGTCACCGCCGCACGGTGGGTATTCCAGGGAAGCGACTCGATCGATTGCGCCCCCAGCATAGGTGGAGACGGTACAGTGTACGTCGGAGACCACTCCGGCAACCTGTACGCCATCCGCGACGGCAAACAGCTCTGGTCGTACAACGTCGGAGGCGTCATCGGCTGGTCCTCCCCTACCGTTGGCCCGGACTCGGTGGTGTACGTGGGCGATTGGTGGAAAGGCACGCTGTACGCGGTTGCCCCCGGCGGCATGTACCGCTGGTCGTTCGCCTTCCCCAGCCAGATCGATAGCCCGGCCACGTTGGGGCCGGATGGCCTCGTCTACCTCGCCGCCTTCGATGGGCAACTGTACGCCCTGAAGCCCAGCCAAGACGCCGCCTCGCTCGTCTGGTCGTTCCCAGTAAGCGACACTGGCAGCGAGATCATCTCTGCCCCCGCCTTCTCGTTGGACGGCCGCACGCTGTACATCGGGAACCGCAACTGGCAGCTGGTGGCGCTGGACGTGGCTACCCACACCGAACTCTGGGCCGCCGACCTAGATGCCGAGGTGGACGCGACGCCTGCGGTAGGCGAGAACGGGTGCATATACGTCGGCACCATGGGCGGTTCGCTGTACTGCCTAACTCCCAACGGCGACATCAAGTGGCAGTTCTCCGCCACCGCCCAAGAGGGCTGGCAGGCGCCGATCAAGGCTTCTCCAGCATTGGGCGCGGACGGAAGCGTGTACTTCGCCACCCAAACGGGCCGCCTCTATCGCCTGGCGGGCGACACCGGCAAGCTGATGTGGGTGTGGAGGTCGGAAACGGGCGAGGCCATCAACTCATCCCCACTTGTGGATGCCAACGGCGCCGCGTTTTTCGGCTCGGATGACGGCTACGTTTACGCCATAGGGCCGGACGGCAAGCTGATGTGGCAGTTCGACGCGTGCCACTCAACCGGCAACTGGGTGCGCTCCGCGCCTGCCATGGGGGCGGACGGCACGCTGTACATCGCCACAACCAACGGCAAGACGTACGCCTTCGGCGGCGTGGTTGCCCCGGCGCGCGCATACGGAGACCTGAACGGCGATGGCCGGGTCACCGTGGCGGACGTCACGCTGCTCCTGGGCTACCTATTCGCCGGCCGTACGCTGACCGCCGATCAGCTGAAGCTGGCAGACGTGGCGCCACCATCCCGGAGCGGCGCTCCCGCTGGCGATGGCGTGGTTGACATTGGCGACGCCGTGCGCATACTGCGCCGCGCCGCGGGCCTAGACGGCGATCCGTGGCCGTAAGCCCTGCCCGCTACAGCCCCGTCGGGTGGTCGATAAACGCCGTCTCCAGACCAAAGCTGCGCCTCAGGTGCTCGCCCAGCAGCCGTACTCCCACCGTCTCCGTGGCATAGTGGCCCGCCAACAGCACGTTGACGCCCAGCTCCTCCGCATCGAAGTAGGCGGAATGCGGTATCTCGCCGGTCACCAGCGCATCGAGGGCCGCATCGTGGGCGTCCTTGATGGCCCGATGCCCTCCGCCGCTCACAACCCCCAGGCGGCGGATGCGCCGCCCTCCGAGCGCCATCACGGTAACGCGCACGCCCAGCGCCGCCTCCAGCCGTTCCGCCACGTCGTGCAGGCCCGCGTCAGTTTCGGCCCACCAGCCCGTGTTGACGCCCTGGAACGGCGCGAACGAGCCGGCCGGCTCAAGCCCCAGCATACGCAGCAGGCCCACGTTGTTGCCAACTTCCGCGTGCGCATCCAGCGGCAGGTGCGCGGCGTAGACGGAGACCCCGTGCTGGAACAGCGGGGCCAGCAGCTGGTACTCGCGCCCCACAAGCGGTCGCGGGTCGTTCCACAGCAGGCCGTGGTGAGCGATGAGCATATCCAATTGCTGCCGTACGGCCTCTCGCACAGCATAAGCCGACGCATCTACGGCCAGCGCTACCTTCTGCACGTCCGCGCGACCCTCAACCTGCAGGCCGTTGTAAGCCGTCGGGTAGTCGGGCACGCCGGAGATGTTCAGATAGCCGTCTAGGTGCTCAACCAGCTCAGTAAGGTTCACGCAACACCTCGCATCGGTTAGTGGTTGTCAAAGCCAGACGGGGCTGATCGGCCGTGCATGGGCCGAAAGCCCAGAAACCGAGCCGCCAACGGGATAAGCAGCGGCACCGCCTGTCCGCTCCTGGCACCCCTCTGGCTTCCTCAGCTGCTATGTTCCCCGCTGCGCCGGTGCGTACCCCCTGCCGCCAATGGCGGGGCTGCAGGTTCACCGGCTGCACTTGCAGAAAACCGACTTGTACAGGTAGTTACGCGCGTCGAAAGGTGCATGCATGACTGACGAGCAGCGAGCCCATCTGCTGGCGGATGTGCCCGTACGCAGCCTCTTGTTGACGGACTGGTACGAGCTTGACGTGTGCGATAGGAACTACCGGCTGGGGGTGAACAGCCAGGACACTTTCGAGGCGTTCTCGCGAGCTGCCCCTTTTGGCGGCGCGTACATGGTCTGCGCTGGCACCATACGCGCCCTCACGTACCTGCTCTTCACGCTTAGCCGCGAGGAGGCGGAATGGCTTGTCAGCTGCGGCCTCAGTCGCCAGTTCGCCGAGCATCTGCTGAACGCCGGGCCGGACATCTTCCGCGGCGTCAACGTGTGGGCCGTAGACGAGGGCCGTGTGGTCTTTCCCAACGAGCCCATGCTGAGGGTGGAGGGGCCAACCATACCGGCCCAAATGCTTGAGACCTACGTGCTCAACGCCATCAACTACTCCACCCTTGTGGCTACCAAGGCGGCTCGAATGCGCTACGCAGCCGGGGAGAGCACCGTTCTCCTGGAGTTCGGCATGCGTAGGGCGCAGGACCTGGCGCACATTGTTGCCGCCAGATGCTCCGTTATCGGTGGGCTGGACGCATCCTCAAACACATACGCCTCGCGCGTGTACGGCCTGCCCCCACGCGGCAGCGTGATGCACGCCCAGGTGCAGCGCTACGACGACGAAATGGAGGCGTTTCGAGACCTGTACCGTTCCGCGGTCGACAAGAACCGCGTGACGCTGCTCCTGGATACATACGACACCATCAACGGAGCGTACCACGCGGTGCAGCTGGCGCGCGAGATGCGAGTCCAAGGCCACCAGCTGTACGCCGTACGCCTCGACAGCGGCGGCCTCCCACTCCTCTCTCGCCAGGTGCGCGCCATCCTCACCGAAGCCGGCTTCCCAAACGTCCGCATTATCCTCAGCGGAGACCTAAACGAGGAACGGATCCAGAACCTACTTCGCCAGGGCGCGGACTTCGATGTCCTCGGCCTAGGCACCAACCTGGTGACGTGCCAGGGCCAGCCCGCGCTGCCCGGCGTCTACAAGCTCACTGCCATCCGCAACCTGGATACGGGCGCGTGGGTGGGCCGAATCAAGACATCCAACGACCCCGCCAAGTCAACTAACCCAGGCTCGCACCAAGTGTACCGCTTCTACGACGAGGATGGGATGATGCGCGAGGACGTCATCGCCCTCGACCCAGAAGATACGGAGGTGGCCGCGCTTCCAGGCGCCGAGCCGCTGCTGCGCCAGGTGGTGCGGGATGGCCGTATCGTGCTGCCAGACATGACGCCGAGCGAGATGCTGCTTGCCGCGAAGAAGCGCGCCCAGGAAGACCTGCGCCGTCTGCCAGATCGCTACAAGGCACTGCAGGATGCGCCTCCGTTCCCGGTACGCCTCGGGCCCAAAGCTGAACAGCTTCGGCAAACGCTGTTGGAGATCGCCCTGCAAGACTAGGAGTTGCGGTCCTGCCCAGCCCACCATGGACCGTCGCCCGCGGCTGCGGCCCTTAAGGTACCGCTTGTGGCTCCCCTCACCTCTACCCATTGCATGGTTGTTAGGCGGGCGCTGTGGTTACCCTCACCCCGGCTTCGCCACCCCTCTCCCACTTTCGGGGGAGGAGTGCCTGGGGCGTGGTTGCTCCGGACGAGCCCCTGAGGCGCGGTAGGCTCCCCCTATCCCCAGGCTTGCGCCGCGGGAGAGGATGGCAAGCGCGCGAACGTGGCAAGCAAACCCCAGCCGCATCTCAGGGCATGTGTGGCGCTCCCACCCCGTCCCAGAGCCCTCACTTCCCGCGCGCCACCTTGAAACAACCTGCAGGCGATGCTAAACTTCCTGGTCAAGTGTCCCCGATAAGCACACTGCAAGGGACACTGGAGGCACAGCAATGACCCGCGAGCAGGTGTACGACGAGATAAGAGGCGCCTTCGGCCTGGTGCCGAGCTTCTTTCAGATATTGCCTGATGAGACCCTGGAGCTGGAGTGGAAGCTGTTCCAGCGGATTCAGATGGACGACGGACCGATACAGCAGAAGTATCGGGAGCTCATCGGGATTGCCATCTCAGGCGTGACCAAATGCAGGTACTGCGTCCTTTACCATACCGAGCTGGCGAAGCTGTTCGGTGCCACCGATCAGGAGATCGAGGCCGCCGTTCACTACGCCAAGTCCAGCGCAGGGTGGAGCACGTACCTGAACGGCCTTCAGATCGACTATGAGCAGTTCAAACGCGAGGTACAGCAGGCCTGCGAGCACGTGAGGAGGACACAGGCCGCGAAGGAGCTAGTGGGTAGCCCCAAGTAGCCCAGGCGCGGAGTGAGAGCCACGTGAATCGGGGCGCGCTTCACCACGCGCCCTGACGCCTGCTGGCCACTCCGCGCCCACTTGCACCGCTCTGGCCACCCCTCCGTTAGCCAGAACCCTCCGATGCCACACAGCGGATCGGTGGAAACCCGACATGCGTGTCACGATGGGAATCCTCACCCGTGGCCGAGGAGCCTTCCCAAGACGACGATACTGGCCGCCCCCAAGCTGGCATAGAGGAGGATGGACGTCTTCTCGTGCACCCACATCTCCTTGAGCATGGCGAACAGCACCACGTACAGGAAGCTGCCCCCAACAACGCCAAGCAGCACTCCCATCGCTCCGGGGCTGAGGCCAAGCAACAGCAGCCCGGCCAGCGCACCAATGCCGGTAGTCAGCTCCGCCAGAGCAGTGGCGCCAAGCGCAGCACCCGCGCGGAGGCCCGCCATTCGCATCACGCCCATAAGGGCAAGGCCCTCCGGCACCTTGTGGTACGACACCGCAATGAAGATCAGCAGGCCCAGCTGCGCCCCGGCATGGTGGTCCGCCTCGTAGCCGGCCGTGATGGCCAGCCCATCGGTGAGGCTGTGGAGCGTCATAGCGACGATCATCAGCCAACCAAGGCGGACGTACCCCTTCTCCTGATGCGACGCTGAACACGCCGGACACACGAAGTACACAAACCGGCCCACGGTCCAGAAGCCGATGAGGCCCGCCAGCACCGCCGCTCCCGCCCTGGCGGGACCCAGCAGCTCCGCGGTTTCCGGGATGACGTGCAGCGCCGCCACCGCCAGCAGCCCGCCAGCCGCGAAGCTCACCAAGGCGCACATGAGGCGATGGCTGGTTCGAGGCACGGGCAGGGCCAGCATCCCCCCCAGAAGCGCGGCCCCGGTGGCCCCAACAACCCTCAGGAGCAGGAGCCCTTGTGCGGACGATGTTAGGTGGTTCACGGGGTGCTCCGCCCTCCCCGACGCCCGGGCTGGTGGCTTAGCCTGGTGCCACCTCTGCATTGGGGCCGGTGAGCCGTGGATTCGGGCTTGGCCAGGCTGGCCTCCGCCGCCACTCGCCTGCCGCTTAGCAGCCGCATTCCGTTCAGTATCACCAGAAGCGCACTCCCCTCATGGCCCAGCACGCCAGCGGACAGCCTGAGTCCAGTGGTGAGCGTGGTTAGCACCAGCATCAGAACCACGGCGCAAGCGAAGGCAACGTTCTGGCGCACAATGGCCATGGCCTGCCTGCTAAGCGCAATGGCGGCTGGCAGCCGGGTGAGGTCATCCGACATCAGGGCTACGTCTGCGGTCTCAAGCGCCACACCGGTTCCGGTCGCACCCATAGCCACACCCACGGTGGCCGCCGCCAGGGCGGGCGCGTCGTTGATGCCGTCGCCAACCATCAGAACGCGGCCGTACTGCTCCTGCAGGGCGTTTACGGCGTCCACCTTCTCCGCGGGCAACAGCCTAGCGCGGTACTCATCAAGGCCGAGGGAAGCCGCCACCGAAGCCGCCGTCGCATCCTCGTCGCCGGTCAGCATCACTATGCGCCGAATGCCAACGGCCCGCAGCTGCTGAATTGCGCGAGGGGCGTTGGGGCGCACTGTGTCTTGCACTGCCAGCGCGCCGATCAACCAGCGGCCAGACGCCACCAACACCACCGTTTGCCCCTTTCGCTGCCATTCCTCGATGATGCCCTTGGCCGGCGACAGGTCCACGCCGCTCCCCGCAAGCGATGAGACGCTGCCAACCCAGTAGGGAGTGCCCTCCACAACCGCAAAGGCGCCGCGCCCAGGTTCTGCCGTGAAGCCCTTCGCCTCCTGAAGCACCAACCCCCGCTCTCTGCTGGCGGCAACCACGGCGGCTGCGATCGGGTGCTCCGAGAGCGCTTCCACCGACGCCGCGGCCCGCAGAACCTCCCTGGCGCTGCTCTCACCGAAAGCCACAACTTCTGCAACAGACGGCTTGCCGGTGGTCAGGGTACCGGTCTTGTCGAACGCCGCCACGCGCAGGCCACCCATCTGCTCGAGATACGCCCCGCCTTTGATGAGGACCCCCATCCTGGCGGCCCTTGCGATCGCGGCCGCAATCGCCACCGGCGTTGAGATGACAAGTGCACATGGACACGCCACCACCAGCAGAGTGAGCGATCGCGGGAACCAGGCGTGGAAGTTGCCGGCCACAAGTGGCACCACGAGGCCCAACACCAGCGCAACCCCGATCACGGTGGGCGTGTAGATGCGGCCGAACTGCTCCGTGAAGCGCTGAGAGGGGGCTTTGAGCGCCTGCGCCTCCTCCACCAGGTGCACGATGCGCGCCAGGGCCGTGTCCTCATAGGCCTTTGTGGCCCTCACGTGCAATGCACCCGTCTGGTTGATGCTGCCCGCATACACCTCGTCGCCTTCGCCCTTCTCAATGGGCATCGACTCGCCGGTGATGGGGCTCTCGTCCACCGCCGACGAGCCGGCAACCACCACGCCGTCCACCGGCAAGCGGGACCCGGGGCGCACCAGCACTACGTCCCCCACGGCGATCTCCCGCACGGGCACGTCTTCTCTTACCCCGTTGGCCACCAGCGTGGCCTTCTCCGGCGCCAGCTGCATTAGCCTGCGGATTGCGGACCGCGTGCGCTCCGTGGTATACGACTCCAGCGTGCTGCCCAGGGAGAAGAGGAAGATGACCAGCGCCCCCTCCGCCCATTGGCCGATGCCCACCGCACCGATGGCCGCCAGGAGCATCAGGAAGTTGGTGTCGAAGGCGGCGGCCATAACCGATGCCACCGCGCCGCGAGCCATGTAGTAAGCGCCAGCCAGCATCGCGGCTGCGTAGCACGCGTCCACGGCAGCCTGTGGCGCGCCCAGGTGCTGCGCCGCCACGCCAACCGTCAGCGCCAAACCAGAAACGCCGGTGGAGATGGCCAGTTTGTGCCGCTGCCATACCGAGGGGGTCTCTTCGGGCTCCCCGCGCTCCGCAGCCCCGTACCCCAGAGAGCGCACGCGCCCAACGATCTGATCAAGGGAAACCCGATCGGCCTGGTACTCCACCACCATCCGAGACGCCGTGAAGCTCACCTGTGCGGAGAGGACCCCGGGAAGCTTCAGGACCGCCTTCTCCACCTTGGCGGCGCAGTCTGGGCAGTCCATGCCGGCCAGTGGAACGATCCGGTGGGCGATGGTGGCGCCCAGCTCGGCGCCTATCTCCTCCGCCCTGCGCTCAACGGTCTCCAGCGCCACGAGGCTTGGATCGTAGACGAGCGTGAGCGTTGACGACGCCAAGTCCACGTCGGCAGACTGTACGCCGTTCACCTCCAGCAGGGAGTCGCGCAACCTGCCCACACACCGCTCGCAGTCTCTACCCTCCTTGAGCGTGAGCGGCACGTCTAGGATCCTAGTCTGTACCATCAGCCCATTATAGCACGGACGTCAAGGCGAGCTGGTGGGCTGGTGCTACTCGTGCAGATCGTCGTCCGTGGCGTTGGCGGGTGATACTGCCTGCATGGCAGCATCAAGTGCCCGCTCGAGCCTGAGCTGCCTGAGGGCGTTGGTTACGTCGCCCCTTGTGCGCTCAAGAACGCCGCGCATGGCATCCACCGTGCGGCGAAGCCCACCAGTTAGCGCTTCGGGGTAATCGAACACCACCAGGTTGTAGTACACGTCGTCAGCAATCTGCAGCTCGCGTTCCGCCTCCAGAATCTCGCCCGCGCGTATGCGATCTAGTATGTGCCTCCGGAGCTCGCCAACGGCCTCCCCAAGCCCGTTGAGGTAGGCTCGAGGCTCCACGCCAAGATCCTCCGGTTCAGGCAGGAGGTCGCCCTCGATGAGTGCTATGGTGCATGCCGCCTCTGCGAACTCCTTCTGCGCGTCGTGAACGTAACCTGCATACAGCACGTCGCCGTACGCGGCGGCCGACTCGCGCATCTCACGGACGGCGCGGCCGGCATCCGCCAGCAGGGCGCGAGCGGCGTCGCCTTCGCCTCGGTGCTCGTGGCGGATGGCGTTCGCCGAAGTCCGCACCACCTCGCGCGACAGCGTAAGTACTCGCTCGCGTGCTTCGTTCCTCAGCTCGAAGTCGCCGCGCAAACGTTGACAGATCGCCTCAAGGGTGTTCACATTAGGCCTCGCTGTTTCATGGAAAGGTAGCGGCCCCCGCCGACTATCACGTGATCCAGCACCTCTATACCCAGTATGGCCCCAGCCTCGGAAAGCTGCTTGGTAACCGCCAGGTCCTCGCGGCTCGGCGTTGGGTCGCCGGACGGATGGTTATGGGCGAGGATAACCGAGTTGCAGGCGCTGGTGATGGCCTGACGGAACACCTCGCGTGGGTGCACGAGGCTGGCGTTGAGCGTGCCGATGGTGGCGGTTACCACCTTTCGCACCTGGTTCTTTGAATCGAGCAGAACCACCTTGAAATGCTCCTGCACCTCCTGGCTCAGCTCTCCGCCCAACAAGCGCATTACATCCGCGGGGTCGCGTACGACCGGTAGATCGTCCGAGCTGAGGCTGAGCAGCCTCCGCCCCAACTCGAGGGCGGCCTTTATCTCGATGGCCTTGGCGGGGCCGATCCCCCTAACGCGGCTAAGCTGGTCCACGCCCGCAGTCACGATCTCGCGCACGGTGCCCAAGTCGCCCAGCAGCCGCTGCGCCACATGTATGGCGGACTCCTGCCGCGTGCCCGTGCGCAGGATGATGGCAAGCAGCTCTGCGGTAGAGAGCATGCCAGGCCCGTACCGTGCCAACCGCTCGCGTGGCCGCTCATCGGCCGGTAGGTCCTTGATGGCGATGTGATACCGCTGGGTCATCGGGTTGGTTCCTCTCGTTAGGGCATGCGCGCGGGCGTGAGCCGGCGCACGGCGCCTCAGGAGACAGCGCGGCGTGGATCGGCTACACGAAGGTGACGCCAGCGCGCTCCGCCATCGACCGCACGTAAGCCGTGGCCTCCGCGTACTCCTCCGGAGACGATAGGTGCTCCAGCATGAGCGGCACGTCGGCTGGGAGGCCATCAAGGCCGCGGATGTAGGTGACGTAGTCCAGGTTGCCGAGGCCGGGGCGCACCTCGTCCAAATGCGTGGTGAGGCGGTTGGACAGCAGGATGTCTTTGCCGTGGGCGCTCACTATCCAGGGGCCCAGCTTGCTGATGCACTCCTGAATGAGGGCTCCGTTGGCGAAGTAGCGCGGCGGCGAGTGGACCAGGTTGACCGGGTCGAGGTGAACGGCAAAGGCGGGGCGGTCCACAGCTCTGAGGAGGGCGAGGAAGCTGTCCGGGCTATCGGGCAGGCCCCAGGGCATCATCTCAAGCGCGAACTTGGCACGCCTGGGGCGCACCGTGTCCAGCACGTGGCGGACGTTCTGAACGGTGAGGTCAAACCCCTGTTGACTGGTGTTCTCTGGATGCGGGCCGTCCCACTGCTCCGGGTTGAACGAGCCAGATATGTTCACGCAGCAGAGGGCGCCAACCTCGTCGGCCAAGGCCATGCGCTGGCAAACGTACTCCAAGTTGCGCTTGCGCTCGCTCTCACCCGGCGCCATCATGTTGCACCAGGCGCCTACCTCCGCAATGGCGACTCCCTCCCGTTCAAACGCCTCGCGAACGGCGCGAACGCGCGGAAGGTCGTCCAGGGAGAGGTCCGGGCAATAGGCGGCGCCGTACCCGAGGGCAACGTGCGCGCGAGCCATCTCCTCTGGGTCGTCGGAAGAGTACCACACGGGCGCTCCAAGTCTCACGGGCATGCGTTTCCTCCTGCCACGGCAGATCCAGGCGGTGGCATCGGTGCGTCAGGCCGCCGTGCGCTCGGAACTCCGTTCGCTCATGGGGGCACCCCTCCCTTCCAACAGCAAACGCCACTAAGCAGCCTGGAGCCCTAGATCAGCACGAGGCAACGCGTCGATCGGTAGCATCGTGCAGCGCAAGAGCTCACAGACGTGCAGAAGACCGGCGGCTTGCTCCCTGTCAGTCCGCCAACACGGCCAGCAGACGGGGGCAAAGATGGGGTGCGAAGAAACATCACCTTCCCGAAGCGCCCCATGCCCGCCCGCGGCCTCGTATCAAGCGCCAGAAAGCTTGACTCGCCGATGGTTTGGCCCTATAATCTGTGCGGCGTGGCCCCATGGTCTAGCGGTTAGGATACCACTCTTTCAAGGTGGGGGTACGGGTTCGACTCCCGTTGGGGCTACCAGTTGCCTTGCACCAAAGCACCGTTTCCCAGATGAATGCGGCCGACGCTCGAGGCGTCGGCCCCTCTTGCCTTCTCTGGGTGTGCGTCTCCTCGAGCTCCCGTTACGCCGCTGTCCGCTCAGGACGTCCGGCGCGGAGGGCATAGGCGCTGACCATCCTGCGTCTCAAGCGAGCCGATCAGGTCTTCGTAGCGCCGTATCCGCCCTGCATCCACCTCTGCGGCAACGAACTGCGTCATCCCAGCGGCCACCTGCTGGCACACCAGCGGATTGTAGAACAGCGCCGTGCCGATCCCCACCGCAGTGGCTCCCGCGATTACGTACTCGATCGCGTCCTCCCACGTGGAGACGCCCCCCATGCCGACGATGGGCACGTCTAGGCCGGCCGCGTACAGCGCCCGGTACGCCTGGTTCACGCGGTGAAGCCCCACTGGCTTGATCGCCGGCCCGGATAGCCCGCCATACAGCCCCCCAATCATCGACCGCCGCGACCGATAGTCCAGCACCAGCGCCGACACCGTGTTGATGAGGCATAGCCCGCTGGCCCCCGACTCGACGGCGGCAATGGCTATCTCTCCGATGTTGGGCACGTTGGGCGTCAGCTTGGCGATCACCGGCTTGGTCCGAATGTGCCTGGCAGCGGCGCGAACGACCGCAGCGGTCCCCTCGCACGTTCCGCCGAACTCTATCCCGCCCTCCTTCACGTTAGGGCAGGAGATGTTCAGCTCAACCGCGTCGAAATCGTCAGGGCGGCTCTCGAGATCTCGAGCCAGCACCTCCGCCACCTGCTCGTACTCGTCCACCGTGCTGCCCGCAATGCTCACGATGATCCTAACGTCAAGCTCCCGCAGGGCAGGCAGATACTCCTCCACCAGGCGCTCAACCCCCACGTTCTGGATGCCGATCGAGTTGACCAACCCCGCGTACGTCTCAACGGTCCTGTCTGGCGGGTTCCCCTCCCGCGGCCGAAGCGTGACGCTCTTAAGCGTGATAGCACCCAGGCTCGCGAGCCAGGCGTTGCGGTCCTCGTTCGGTGGCGTGAGTTTGTCGATGTACTCACGGCCGTAGCCGAAGGTACCAGAGGCGGTCACCAGGGGCGTCCTAAGCCGCATCCCGGCGAACTGCACCTCCAGTGCGCTGTGCTGTTCAGTGATCATGCTCATTCGCGGTCTCGGTAGGCTCACTCCCATACCAGCGCCTCGGCGTCGAACACGGGACCGTCAACGCAGGCGCGGGCGTAGCTCCAGCCCCCATCGGTCTTGCCGGCCGCGCGCGTCTTGCACACGCACGAGCCGCAAGCCCCGATACCACACGCCATCCGCGGCGCCATGAAAACGCGACACGGCACCCCATGCTGCCTGCAGGAAAGCGCGACCGCCTTAAGCATGGGGTCGGGCCCACAGGCGAAAACAGCCAGCGCGGCGCCGCCACGCTCGGCCAGCCGATCCGCCAGCAAGTCGGTCACCAGCCTGGCATCTACGTCCTCGGAGCACCTTGCCACGGAGCAGCCCATCTCCGAGAACTCGCGCAGAAGGAAGCCGTCTCCAACGTCAAGGTCCTCCGCTCGGCGCGTGCCCGCGAGGAGTTGGGCCGCAATGCCGTGCCACCGCAGCGTTTCGGCCACCGGGTAGAGCGGCGCGATGCCCATGCCGCCCCCCACCAGAAGCGCCGCGCCAACCGCCTCCACGTCCATCGTACCCGGCAATCGCTCCCCGCCAACCGAGGCGAAAAGCGGCTTGCCAAGTGGGCCGATGATCTGAACACCCTGGCCGCGCTCAAGTCGGCTCAGCCTCTCGGTGCCCGCGCCCACCACCTCGAACACCAAGTCGATGATGCGGCGTGCGCCACCCCGGCGGATCGCGCGGATGGCGGGCGGCAGCGAGTGCGGGCGCGCCAGCGAGCGCGGGTCGAACCCCTCGTGGTAGATGCGGTGGATGCTAAGCGGAATGTCGATCAGGTGCCGCTCGCCGAGAGATGGAAGGCGGCGTCCCCTTAGCTCCCACGGTGAGACCGGCGACGACAAGCCACCCGTAGACGGCCGGTCGGCGCAAGCAACCTGAATGAACTGGCCGGCGCTGACCCGGCTGGCTACGGCCGGAGCCTCGAGAACCAGGCGACAGAAGCGTCCGTACAGCAGGTTCTCCCTTACAACGGCCGTCTCCACAACAGCTTGAGCAGGAGGAGGCAGGTTCACCTCAACTGCCGGCCTACCAAGAAGCCTGTCCACCTCTGCCAGGGAGATCCAGTCCATGTGCCTGCCGTACGCACGCTCTATGGAGGCCGCCACATCGATGAAAGTGCCCGTGGCGAGGTCCGTGGCGACAAGGCGCTCCATGTGCGGCTCGAGGCGGGCGGCATCCGAAAGGGCGCGGCCAACCCCAAGCGCGCGCTGGTTATGCCCGTTGCATTCGGCCGCAAGAAGGACGTCAAGGTGGGCGATCGGGCGGTTGTTCTTGGCCCAAACCACGCCGAGCTGGGCGACGTTGGCGATGCGGCCGAGGTGGCCCGGCGGCGAGTTCGGGGGAAGTGAGCACTCCGCTAGCAGGGCGGCGACCTCGGCGGCTTGCTGCTGCGGCAGCGACGCACACCCCGAGCTCGCCCATACGTCCAAGCCCTGCTGCCTGCCGAGCCTGGCGAGATCGGCCAAGCGTGCCAGTCGAACCACTTCCACGTCCGGCCTATCCGACCGGCATGGCAGCGTTGGAGTCCCTTGCCCCACCATCGTTCGCGCGCCCTCGTCCGCCATTCGCCTGCAGCTCTCCCACCAAGATGTCCACTCCAGTATACTTGTCGCGTTCCCCCGTGTAAACCGAACCGTCGCTGGACGCTGCAACCGAGCACTCTCGCTTGCCCCAGGGCATACGCCAAGTGGCAGATGGAAACATGAAAGCGGGAAACAAGGAAGCCGGGAATCAGCCGGGCGTACCATCTCTGGCTTTGCTGATCCCTGCTCTCCTTATGAGCCCTGGAATGACGCGTCGGCACCCTGCGCAAGACATCCTCGCCGGCCCGCCCCGGAAGGTTTGGGTGTGCGCAAGCGCGAACACCTCCCTACATGGATTTGCAGCCTGAGGGCGCCCGCGGGATTCCTCCGCCGGGTGCGCACGATCAACGCTGATGGGAGGTATGCTCCATGCAGCTCAACCGCCGCAGGTTCCTGGCGGCCACAATCGCTGGCGCTGGGGGCATCGTCCTCGAGGGCCAGGCCCTCGGCGCCAGGCGTTCGGCCCCATCCACAGACCCGTTCCAGCTTGTCCCCCTCGGCAAAACCGGCCTCAAGGTCTCGCTCATCGGCTTCGGCACCGGTATGCGAGGCAGCAACCGCGAGTCGAACCAAACCCGGCTGGGCAAGGACAAGTTCGAGGCGCTTTTGCGCTACGCCTACGACCGCGGATGCCGCTTCTTCGACTGCGCGGACCTGTATGGCACTCACCCATATGTCGCAGACGCACTCAAGCGCATTCCCCGCGAACGATACGTCGTGAACACCAAGATATGGGTGCTGCCTGGAGGGATACCAGAACGCGACCGCCCGGACGCCAATGTGGTTGTGGATCGCTTCCGCAAAGAGCTGAACACCGATTACATAGATATGGTCCTCATCCACTGCATGTTCAGCGACACCTGGTGCGACGAACAGAAGCGCCAGATGGATCTCCTGGCCGACCTCAAATCCAAGGGCGTCATCAAAGCGCACGGCGTGTCGATTCACTCCGTCGGAGCCCTGAAGGCCTGCGTGCAGACCAAGTGGGTCGATTCCGTGCACTCCCGCATCAACGCCTACGGGGATTCGATGGACAGCCGCGACCCATCGGTGGTGGCCGCCGTGCTGAAGCAGATCCACGACGCTGGCAAAGGCGTAGTTGGGATGAAACTCATTGGCGAGGGGCGGTACCGCAACGACCCGGAGAAGCGCGATCGATCCATACGCTACGTCCTCGGCTTGGGATGTGTGGACACCATGATCGTGGGGTTTGAGAAGCCGGAGGAGATCGACGACTTCGCCACGAGGGTGAAAAGCGCCTTGGTGGAACGTGCCAGCCAACAGAAGGCCGCTGCCTAGCCTATCCCGCCAGCAGGCCACTCCATCTGCCGGCGCTGTACTTTGGCAGGTGCAGCGCCGGTCCACTTTCGGTTGCCCCACAGCCTCCGAATGCGAACCGGCAAGTGCCGCTGTAGCTTCCATCGGCCCGGCGATGGGAAACACCACCAGCCGGCCAAGCCATGGGAACACGTGGCAGAGCCCTCTACAGGCGCGTCGGTGCCGTCCGCAGCACCGGATCCGCAGCTTCCCTCAAGGCCGGGGTCGCGGGTGAATAGTACCATAGTCCCAAGCAACTCGGTACCTATTTCCTATTGCTCGTTTGCGCACTAGGTTCCTAGAATGGTTATGGCACCCATAAGCAGACTACCCTGCCTAGCGTGCCCATGCAGCGTGGATATGCGCATATGTGCCCGGCCGCGCTCGTGCGGAGAACACTGTGCGGAGCAGCCCATGACCAACGCGGCAGAGCTGTTTAGGGCGCTGGGAGACCCAACCCGGCTCCGAATTGTGAAGCTTCTTCTGCACCGAGAGCTGGCGGTTGGAGAGCTGGCTCAGGCCTTGGGCGTGCCGCAGTACAATGTGTCCAGGCACCTGGCCGTCCTCAAGCGCGTGGGCCTGCTTAGCGGGCGCCGAGTCGGGGCGTGCGTGTATTACCAGCCGAACCCCGATCTGGGAGATCTCGGGCGCTACCTATTCATGGCGGTGGACGCCACCGCCGAGGCCGGCCAGCAAGGCCGCTAACGGCGTACAGCGCATGGCTAGGTGGAAGGCGATGAGCAGCTCCCGGCGAAATCGATGGCTCGTGGGGCGGGTGTAGGCAGGCTCGCCTCTTCGGGTGGCCTCTCAGCCGACGTAGGTTGGGAGATTCGACACAAAGGACCTTCCGCGCCTGGCGCGGTCCACTTGTACCGCGGATGGGCATGCGGAAGGACTCCCACTGGAGGAGAGAGAAACAGGTCGGCGGACGGCGGCACACACGTGCTTGCGGTCCCCTGTATGTCAGGAGGCTGAACCAAGTATGACCGGACGATCAGCAGCCAAGTACGTGAAGTGGATTGCGCTTGCGGCAATGGTCTCCGCGGCTGTTGCTGGATGCGGAGGCGCGCGCGTAGGCAGTGGCCCGGGAGGGCCCGGTGGCGTTAGCGCCACCATTCAGGTGCCATCAGGCGCCAGCACTACATTGGTGCCCGGCGCCACCCTTCAGTTAGCGGCCATCAGCACCTCGGGGCTGCCCATCAGTGGCCCTCTGGCGTGGCGGTCTTCCAACACTGCCGTGGCCACGGTTGATGCCCAATCGGGCCTTGTGACGGCAGTGGCGCCCGGCACCACACAGATCTCGGTATCTGGCGCCAACGTGCTCGCCTCGCCGATCACCATCACCGTCACCAGCGCGCCTGCGGGCCAGGTTGCCGCCGTAGTCGTTACACCGCCAGCATCCACCAACCTCAACGTTGGCGATACGCTGCAGCTTCAGGCAACAGCCAAAGACGCCAGCGGAGCCGTGGTGCCCAACGCCACCATCACGTGGTCTTCCTCTAACCCTTCGGTGGCCACCGTTAGCTCCACCGGCCTGGTGACGGCGGTTGCGGCGGGCACGGTGAGCATTACGGCCGCGGTGGGCTCCGTAACCAGCCAACCTGTCAACCTAACTGTTGCCCAGCCCGCGGCGGCGCTCAGCTTCGCCACGGACATCAAGCCGCTCACCTCCCGCTGCGATGCCTGCCATCCGGCGATAGTGCCCTCCACCGGCGCTATGAGCGACTACAACAGCATCATCGCCAAGGGCTATGTGAAGCCCGGCGATCCGCAGGACAGCCCGTTCTACACCAAGCCAGCTCCGCAGACCTCCGTGAGCCACGGCGGTGGCAAGATCTGGGGTTCGGACGCCCAGACCGTGTTCAACTGGATTCAGCAGGGCGCTAAGCCCTAGCTATGGCCCTTCCCGGTCGGGGCGGGATGCTGCATGCCCGTCCCGACCGCCCTGATATACACTGTTCGCCTAATCGTTTGTCGGATGCGGCTGGCCTCGCACAGCACACCAACGGCTGCGCGGATGACGCCGCCCCTAACCTGAGACCTATATGGATTGTCCCCACCACTGGCGAAGGTCCGCAGCAGCCATCGGCGCAGGGATGCTCTTGCTCGCCTGCGCGGGATGTGGCGGATGGAGCCGCCCCTCCACCCAAACCGGACCGCCAACACCACCCCCCTCTACACTGGCGTTTGACCCAGATATTCGCCCCCTGGCAGGGCGCTGTGGGGCGTGCCATCCAGCCCTGGTGCCCAACGCGGGCCGCATGGACGACTACGCTAACATCACTTCCCAGGGCTTCGTGAAGCCCGGTGATCCCGACAATAGCCCCTATTACACCAAACCGTCCGGCAAAGCTCCCCACGGAGGGGGGCCAGTTTGGGGCACAGACGCCCAGACGGTGCACGACTGGATTCAGCAGGGGGCCAAGGAGCGCTAGTTGCAGCATCGACAGCTCCAAGGCGTGCGCCGTCGGCGGCTGCCGCACCTGCCAACGCGTGGCTGGCGCCTGGCTACGGGCGCCGGTGCGCTCGCATTGGCGATTGTGGCTTTCGGGGCATGGCGCGTCTATAGCTACACCACATCCAACCCCAGCTATTGCTTGGGTTGTCATGCTATGCAACGAGCGTGGCACACTTGGGCCACCAGCAGCCATAGCGGCGTGCCCTGCCAGAGATGCCACGCCCAAACCGCTTTTCAGAGCGCAGACCAGCTGTACAAAACGGCCGTTAGGCGGCAAACCCAAGTGCGGCACCACGGAGATGTGCCCGATGGCAAGTGTCGTCGGTGCCACCTGTCCGGCGATGCCAGGTGGGTTCAGGTGGCAAGAACCGCGGGCCACAGGGTGCACGTACAGACGGCACACCAGCCCTGCATAAGGTGTCATAACTCCGGCCTGCATCGCTTCCAGCCGCGGCCGGGCCTATGCCGCGACTGCCATGCCAACGTTGTGGTGCGTATCAAAGGCATGGGGAGCCTCCATTGCTTGGCATGCCACGACTACATGAGAAACGGCTCTGGGATCAATCCCCTCCAGCCCACCAGGCAGGCCTGCCTGGCGTGCCACCAGCAGATGGGCGTGGTAAACGTGAGCTTCGGCGGAGGCTCGCCAATGCAGTTCCCGTGCGCAGCCTGCCACCGGCCACATTCAACAGAGCGCCCGCAAGACGGCTGCACCAGCTGCCACCCAGAGGCGCTTTCGCCGAGCACCCCGGAGGCCCATCGAAACTGCACCGCCTGCCACCAGCCCCATTCTTGGCGGTTCCAAGGCCCGCAGAAATGCTTGGAGTGCCACTCGCCTCTGCCCGGCAACGTGCAGGCGCATCAGATTCCCAACCATCCCGAACGCTTCTGCGTGGGCTGCCACCAGCCGCACGGATGGCGGTTCGCCGGCCAGAGCACGTGCGCCGCCTGCCACCGCAAGATGAAGGCCGTTCCGCACCCCACGCCTTGGGTGAAGGGGCATCAGCAGCAAGGCCAGACACGGCGTCCCTACTGCCGCACCTGCCACGAGGACACGTTCTGCGCCTCGTGCCACGCCAGGATGAAGCCCGCCTCTCACAAACAGCCCGGGTGGGCCGCATCCGTTCACGGCCAACAGGCTCTGCGGAACACCACCCAGTGCGCCACCTGCCACGCGCCCACCTACTGCTCCAGCTGCCACGGAACGCAGATGCCGCATCCACAGGGCTGGCTCCGAGGGCACGCCACGCCCGCTCGCAACCGCCAGATGTGCCAGCGGTGCCACACCCAGCAGTTCTGCACACGCTGCCATGTCGGGCCGAAAATGATGCCGCCGGACCACGCAGGCAATTGGACGAAGCGACACGGGAAGCTGGCAACATCCTCACCACGGTGCCTCACTTGCCATCAGGAGCGAGAGTGCGATGCCTGCCATGGAACTCGTATGCCACATCCCGCTGGCTGGCTGCCAACAGGCCATGCCGCCCAGGCGTCGTTCAGACCTAACGCCAGCTGCTTCAGATGCCATCAAGCAAACTACTGCTATCGAGCATGCCACAAAGCATCGGCAAGCTAGATCGCGCTGTGCTTGCCCAACATGGGCTATGGAGGCCGAGGATACCAGATGAGAGTTTGGTTGCGTAATGGGAGTTCCGGTCCACGCGTCTTCAGTGCGTGGACAAAGGGGGGCGGGCTCCTGATGGCGGCGCTGCTTATGGGCGCCTTCACGTGGCGCACCGCCGCCGAGCAGGCCCCTGCAGCACCGCCGGCGTCGGCGTATATAGGCCCCGAGGTCTGCATCAAGTGCCACGGGGAGCTCGCGCGTGCCTGGCTGGAGGTCTCACATAGCAAGGCCCTCATGGCCACCGACCGGCCTCCGGAGCTCACGGGGTGCGAGGCCTGCCACGGCCCCGGCCGCGCGCACGCCACCACAAACCGCAAAGCGATGCCGTCCTGGGACTCGCTTACCAGGGCTCAGCGCAACGGCACCTGCCTGAAGGACGAGTGCCACCCTAGCGTCACCGCCGCCAACTGGGAGGGCGGTCCACACGACCGAATGCGGATGGAGTGCACCACCTGCCACGAGGTGCATAAGGTAGTGCCGCAGTCTCAGCTTCTCAAGCAGCCCGAGGATACCATGTGCTACGGCTGCCACGGCAACGTCAAGCTTCTCATCGAGAACGGCCAGCACCACGTGGTAACCGGCTTTCTTAAGTGCGGCACTTGCCACGACCCCCACGCCAAGACGGTGGACCAGCATCTGCTTAAGATAGCTCCACCGCAGCTGTGCCGCACCTGCCACGGACCCGGCGGCATCAAGCCTGCCTCCCATAAGCAGCCAGGCTGGCCCGGTAACCATGGCCAGATAGCCAAGCCAGACGTATCCAAATGCACTCAGTGCCACGACGAGCAGACCTTCTGCGATGCCTGCCACGGCCTGAGGATGCCCCACCCATCCGACTGGCTGCCGACGGGCCACGCTGCCACCGCCAGCTTCGCCGCCAACTCCGTCTGCTTCAAGTGCCACCAGATGCGCCTGTGCCAGGTGTGCCATCTGAGGGAGGAACCTAGCCAGCAATGATAGCATGGAGAAGCGTGGCCGTTGCCATCTTGGCTGTCAGCGCACTGGCAACCCATTCAGCAACCGCCAAACCGGCTCGCGCCAAGGCCGCCGCGCCGTCTCCCGATGAGTATGCGGGCGCCGAAGTCTGCATCAGGTGCCACGGTGAGATGGCAAGGCTATGGGAGAAGCAGAGGCATAGCCAATATCTGATGGCGCCGTCCCGCAAGGTAGCGGGCAAGGGCTGCGAGGAGTGCCACGGCCCTGGCAAGGCCCACGCCCAGGGTGACCGCAAGGCGATCATCCGAGTCGGCAAGCTGATGGCCGAGCGCCAGGCCGCCCTCTGCCTCAGCTGCCACGAGGGCTACGTGAAGAACGCCGAGTGGTTCTCCACCGCCCACGCTAGGCAGCGCATAGTGTGCACCGATTGCCACGCCGTTCACCGCGACCCCAAAGGCCCCTCCATGCTGAAGACGGACGTCACCGACACCTGCCTCCAGTGCCACGCCCGCATTCGCCCGCTGCTGCTGCAGAACTCCCACCACCCAGTGCTCGAGGGGCGCGTTGAATGCACCAGCTGCCACGACGTGCACCGGTCGGCCGAGCCCGCCATGCTGCGCGGAACCACCAAAACGCTGTGCCTCACCTGCCACAGAGACAAAGAGGGGCCATTCGTTTACGAGCACGACCCGATGGTGAGCGAGATGTCCGACAACTGCCTCTCGTGCCACACGCCGCATGGGTCGGGAAATGTCCAGCTGCTGAGGTTGGGGCAACGCGGCCTGTGTATGCAGTGCCATTCTGACAAGGTGAACCACTTCCCAGGGCCGCGATGCTGGACGGCGGGCTGCCATACACACCCGCATGGGTCCAACTCCAGTCCACTGCTGTTCTTCTAGGGGCGTTTGATGGTGCTAGTTATCACAAGCCGCACGATGAGGGAACGAACTAGGGGTCTAGCTGCAAGGGCGCCGCTGTTGGGCGTGCTGGCATTGGCGCTGTGCACATCACCTCCGGCAGCCGCACAGGTCCGCATCAGCCGGGAGCCGATACAGGGGCTGCACGGCACCATTGTGGCCGCTGTACAGGGCATCTCCGGCAGCGGCAACGAGCAACGATACCAGAAGTACGCCACCCGCCCAAACGGCTTCGTGCTGGATAGGGCAGACCTGGCCTACTTCCGGCACAACTACGACTACGTGCGCCTAAACTTGTGGCACTCCACTGAGGATGACCATCGCGCCCAACTGGAGCTCAGCCTCCCGTACCCCTATACCAAGCTATCCATCGGCGAGACGAGCGACCATTTCTTCCTATACCCCACCGAGGGCGAATCCCGCAGGCGCGACGTTCCGATGAGCCTCCAGTTCGAGTCGCCAGCGAGCAACTGGTTCCTCTCCATCGCCCATCCATACACCAGGGTAACCTACGGCAAGTCGGACAGGACGCCCGTCGACTTCAGCACAAGAGATGCATTGCTGCAGCTTACAGGCAGCGGCGCGTGGGGGGCCGCCGACCTGCTGTACGGCAGCCTCCGCCTCAACAACTACACACCCGAGCAGCCGAACCACAACACCAGAACCACCACGCTTAGGTACGCGCGCAGCCTGGCAGGCCTCGCGGGCATTACGGCGGAGGTGGAGGCGGACCGAGTGCGCTTCGCCAACGCCGCTGGCCAGGCAGCCGCTGGCACTGCCGCTACTAGCGGACGGTGGAGCCTCAGGGGCTATACGTCCCCCCTCAACCCGCTTTCGTTCACCGCTGCCGCCCAGGGCACGCACCAGAGCCGCAGAGTTACCCAAAACGCGTACGCCAGAAGCACCACCACCCTATCACTCACCGGTAACTACAGAGGCCTGGGCAAGCTGAATGTTCAGGCCGGCTACTACACCAAGGGCATCGCCCGTCTGAACGCCACCCATGCAGCCACCGATCACCCAAGGTGGAACACGTTCTGGACCAAGCTGAGCTACAACCCGCTGCCTCGGTGGTCCGCCCTCCTGAACATCGAGACCAGGCACCTCGATGGGGCGCCGAACGTAAGCCTTGAGGACGCGAGGCCGCTGTGGCACAACCACCAGCAGCTCACCGACCTGCGCGTGCTGGGCTCTCCCACCGACAACACCGAGCTGCACCTGTTCCTCACCTCGGACCGGAGGCGCAACACAACGCGCGCGGTGGGCTACAACCGAACGATGGCCGACGTTGGCGGCTGGATCGGCTTCGGGCGACGACTGGGCCTCACCGGCGAACTCACATCCGAAAGCTACTCCACCAACGGCGTAGCCCTGGCCCCTTACTCGATTCGCGCCAATACGGCTCAGCTGGTGCTGGGGTGGACCGCTAGCAAGACCACCAACGTGGATCTGGGCGTCTCCACCTACCACACCAATGGCACCGAGACGCTCAGAGAGCATGCGCTGTTCCTCAGCGCTCGCCGGCGATTGCCCGGCAACCGCAACGTGGGCGTTCAGCTTAGGCGCGAGGTGTATAAGGACCGGCTGGATCCTCAGCAGAGCTACACGGCCAACTCCCTCTGGGTTACCCTGGGTCAGCAGCTATAGTGCACCGGCCTCCGCTCTGCTCCTCTCCTTCGCGGGGATACCGCCGAGCGGAGGCCTCTTGCTCCATGCCATTCCCCCAGCCTCATACCCGCTTAGGATCGGCTAGGCCTGTTGGACCGCCGCTCTACTCGCCCCGGCTTCGCCGCCCTTCCCTTGCCCTCTGGGACCGCTATCGTGGTCTCACACCGAGATCGGCAGACGCACACTTTCCCTGTCCCAAGCTTGCACGGTGGTGTGGTATGAAGGCAGGGGGTAACGGCGGTAACCCACGGACCCCGCGCTGGCCCACATGAGAGCCGGGGATCAAAGTGGAACGCCTCTGCGGACGCAGAATGAGGGCACCTTAGCTAACGTCATACGCACTCAGCCCATCCCGCCCGCTCTCACCATATCGCTATGCGGTCTGAGCGGGTCGCCTGGCGGTGTGGTCACCCGCCGGGTTCAGGCGAAGGGGCGGTACAGGCTCCACGTCGGCGCGCCAGCCGTCCGGTATGGCCAGCCCCAGCCTCATCGCCGCCAACACTGCAACGTGGGCTGCGGCGTGGCGCTGAACGGGGGCAAGCTCCGTCACACCCACGCCTGCGGGGGCGGCAGGCCACGGAAGCTCGCCGCTCAGAGCCCCGGCAACGGCCACCAGGCGCTCGTTCAGGGGCCCGTAGGCGGGAGAGACGGCCAACGCTTTGGCCTTGCTCCAGGCGAACTCCGCGTACTCCGGCCACCGCGCAAATGCGCCAAACACCGTGGCCTCCGCAGGCGCCCCCAACACCGCGCTCACGTCCGCCAGCGCCTCTGGAACGCCATTGGCGGCGGAGGCAAGCTGCAGCGCCACCGGGTCTGGTTCACCCGCGGCGGTTGGGGTGAGCTTGCCGCGGGGGTGAGCGACTCCGCCGGCCGCTGACCGAGCCATGCCGCTGATCATCAGGAGAGCCGCAGCCGCCGACCGATCGAAGGCGATCACCAGCTTCTTGATCCGAGGTATCTCGCCGCTCAGCCCCCTACGCAGTAGAAATGGCAGGTGATCGGGCACCGCATACACGGCCCTCAGGCAATCCGCGGCCTTGCGCCGCATGGCCTCAACGGCATCACGAAACTCCGCCGTCTTTGCGATAGGCTGAGCTTGGCTCCACCACTGCGGGGCTACATTCGGGAGCCCCAGCGCTGCGGCAACCCACGTGTGTTCCGGGTGCGCCGAGGACGATTGACTCTGCCCGCCGGATTGGCCGTTGGAGGGTGGTTGCTGGCTTTGCATTGCTTGTTCCAAGCGCGAAAACTGAGTTGAGAGGTAGAGCAGTGCGCCTGGGCTGCGTTACGACTGCGCTGGCGACGGCGGAGATGGCGACTCCTCTGGCTGATCGGCGCCACTGAGAGACACCTTGTGCTTGGCCTCGAACTCCTCCTCGCTTAGCATCAGATCCTGCTGAAGCCTCCGGCAGATCGATAGCATATCCTTCTCACTTCGGGCGGCGCCCACCGGGGTCCGCGCGCCGGTGCGGCGCTCCTCCAGGTAGATCTGGTACCCCTCGCACGGCGACCTGCCGTCAACAACGACCTCCCAGTAGTAGGCAGCATTGTACAGATAGCGGCTCAAGCACGTTCTCCGCGGCCCGATGCGGCCTGTGGGCGGCGGGTGGGGAAGCAGCTCAGGCGCCGGGCCGATCTAAACTATAGCCCCTAAGTGCATCTTTGTCAAGCCAGCCTACTATACGCTCGCTGTAGCCGCGCTCCATCAGCTCGGATGGTCGCCGTGGCACGCGGGCCGCCAGGTATTGCGCCCATCCTCGGCGAAAACCATTGGCGGAGGTGACCTGTTGCTTTCCCACATCGTTGTGCTCAGCCTGGCCGGCTTCATCATCGGCCTGTCAAAGGCGGGCTTCGGTGGCTTTGCCGGCATCGTGGTTGGGCCCATGCTCGCCTTGTGGTTGCCCCCCAGGGAAGCCCTCGGCCTAATGCTCCCCCTCCTCATAGCTGGCGATCTCTTCTCGGTCCCCTACTATTGGGGGAAGTGGGACTCCCGCAACCTGCTGCTTCTGGCCATTCCATCGCTGATCGGCATCGCGGTTGGCGGGCGAATACTCGCGGGGATACCTGATGAGCTGCTGAAGCGGCTCATCGGCGGCATCGCGCTGGTGTTCAGCATCGGCCAGCTGGCCCGCGAAAGGCTCGGCGATCGTGCGGCAGCTTGGCATCTGAAGCCGATACACGGTGTCATTGCAGGCTTCGCCACCGGCATCTTCTCCACCATGGCCCACCTGGGCGGTCTGCCGGTGGTGTTCTACCTACTGCCCCAGCGCCTGCCCGCCATCACCTTCGTGGCCACCAGCGTCTGGCTCTTCTTCTTCGTCAACCTGGCCAAAGTGCCCGTGTATGTGCGCAACGGCCTCATCACCATGCACGAGGTTACAACCGTCGCCCGCCTGCTGCCCGCCACCGCCATCGGCGCGCTGTCAGGGGTGTGGCTCCGTAAGCGCGTGTCGGACCGCGTGGTCAACGTGGTTGTGCTGGTGCTCACGGTCATCACGGCGATCAAGCTGGTGGTGGCCCCTTAGCGCGGTGCCATCCCCGCTCGGCCTACCCGTCGGCGGAGAACGTGTAGGTTGTAGACCAGGATGCGGCTTCTCCAGGCTTGAGGGACAGCCTTACGAACGGCTCTGGGCAGATGGCGGTGCGCGCAGCCCAAACGTTCACCTTGAACACCGGCAGCGTGCCATTGTACGCGACAGCCGCGCCGGTGGCCAGGTTCCTGATCTCCGCCGCGTTGTCTCTCGCGGTTGCGCCCTGTCCCTTCAGCATGAGCATGGCGCTGTCGTTGTCCCCGAGCTCCGCGGTCATCGACACAGTGCGGCCGTCAATGCGGATGGGCCCCTGTGGAGGTTGTATGGGCTCGCCGCTGAACGGAAGCGTGATGGAATACGCTGGCCCAACCGGCGTCCCATCGATGTTGGTGAAGTTGTGGCAGTAGTGGTCCGTGGTGATCGGCTTGCTGCCGGTGTTCTTCAGATAGCGCGTGATCTTGAGCTGGGGTCCTGTGTTGGCCAGCGCCACCGTCTTCCGGTACAGGTAGGCGTACCCGTCTGGCCCGCTCAGCGATTGCTCGAACCGCACCCAAGTGGGCCCGCGAGATACCTTCCACGCGCCCGGCTTGAGCAGCTTGTACGGCTTCCAGAACCCGTAGCTGGGCTCGTCCTCCCGCTCGATCAGGCCGATCCCGATCTTGGCAAACGGCTGACCCGGCTTTGCCTCCGCGTACCCCACCGGCTGCTCCATCCCGAACTCCTCTGAAAGGCCGGTGACGTCGTCGTGGCCAACGGGGTTGTGCGGCAGCCGCCATTCTCCGTAGAAGGTGTGGCCCTTGTACCGCACCTGCGCCACCATGCCCGACCAATCGAAGCGCGTGCCGCGGTAGTACCCCTTTTGTGGGTCCGGCAGCAGCACCACGGCCGCAATGGTGCCGTTGCTGATGGTGACCTGCGGGTACGCCGGCCCAGGCACCGTGTACCCAGCCCTGCGCGCATCACCCGCCGCGGCAAGCAGAAGGCTGGCAGCAACCGCCAACGCCCCAGAATACGCAGCGCTCATGTGACCCTCCCTCTCACGCTCCGCGAAAGCTGGCAAACATGAAGAAGCCTGGCGTCGAATCGGCCGTCAACCAACGGACCACGATGCCCCAGTCGCCTAAGCATTGGCGGATGGGCGTCTGCGAAACAGCGCCGCCCCGGAAGGCGCCTTCCACATTCCTGAGCCGTTACGACCTACCTAGCTGCTAAGCGCGCCGGGCAGCTCCCGCGCCAGCCTCAGCAGGTCTTGGATTGGGGCGGCCTCGGGCATGGCCAACAGCCCCTTCGCCAATCCGTCGGGGTCTCGCCCAGCCAGCCAGTCGGCCAGCAGTCGCCGCTGCTCCGCAATCGCGACGGTCTGCGAGAAGAGCCAAGAGGGCGGCTCCGGCACCGACTGTGGAGCCACCCTGCCACCCTCCACCATGCATGGCACCTCCACCCAGGCATCCTCCGGCAGACACGGGTTGCTTCGACCGTTCCGCACCTGCAGCGGCACCGGTCCGGCCAACCCACCCGCCAAGCCAACTGCCAATGCGCCCAGCGTGCGGCGCGTGTCTGGGTAAGCATACGACGTCGCCTCGGGGTGCACCTTCGTGGCGCTGGGCTCTGGAATCATCCGCCCATCCTGCAGTGCGCGCTCCAGGGCGGCCTGGCGGTACTGACGTTGATCCAGTCCGGCCGGCAGACATGCCTTCGCCCAGAGGCGGTTGCGCCCTTCCAACCCGTCATCCCACCGGGCATGGAACGGCCAGTGGTGATAGGGGCTTGAGCGCATGTAGCCCAGCGCCTGGTATATCCACACGAAGAAGGTTGTGTGCGGATACCAATCGTCGTTGCTCATTCTGGGAGGCACGCGCGCCCAAAAAAGCTCGCCACCGGGCTTCCCCGCCGCAGTCCAATGGCTTACCCAGCCCACGTGGTTCACGCCTATGTGCTCGATGTGCAGCTCCTCGGGCGGAACCTCTAGGTAATACGAAAGCCAACCGACAAGCCCGGGCACCTCAACGCACACGCCAACCGACTGTACGTCGTAAGCCTTTGCCAGCGCTGCAGCCAGCACGTCGGTTGGGTTCACGAGGATGGTAAGCGTAGCTCCGGGCGCCAAGCGTTGCATCTGCTCGGCCAGCGGTGCGAGAAACCGCCAAGCTGCCACACCCTCAACCGCCACCCCGGGGCCCGTCTCCACATACGGATTGCCCATGGGTTCAAGGAAGCGCCTCCGGAGAGCACCCAGCGCATCCCACAAGCCAACGGACACGATCACCCAATCTGCCCCATCGAGCGCACGCTCGCGGTTGCCCGTGGCGAACGCAGTGATCGGCAGGCCGGTCTGACGCGCGGTGATGGCGGCGTACCTGGCCATCTCCGCAGCACGCGGCACGTCGACGTCAAGCAGATCGATCTCGATCGGGCGGCCCAGCGAGCCGAGCGCCTCTGCCTCGTGTGCCAGGCCGTGCAGCAGCGTAACAACGAACCGCGAGCCACCACCCACATATGCCACCTTGAACACGCCACCCACCGGCAAAGCCCACACCCCCTTATTCAGACTACCGATGAATTCGCAGAGCACCGGTTTCAGGAGCGATCTCCGCCTGGGAAGCCACCCCGCACAATCCTTACCCGTTTGGCCTCCGGGTTAGGGCGGCTCGGAGCGTCGCCGTGAGTTTCTCCATCCAGTAAAGGTCGGCGCGGCACCACGGCTGATCCAGCTTCGCAACCAGCTCCGTCGAAGTCGCGACTCCTCCATACGCCAACGCAGCGAACAGCGCCCGTGCAAGGTGCGGCGGCGAGATGTAGTTCTCGCCGCCTATGAGCCGCTCGCCGTATGCCTGGTACCACATCGGAAGCTGGGTGGTGAGCAGACGCAGGTTGCGCCGGAGCTCTTTGCCAGCGTACAGGTGCAGCGCCAGGCCTACCTCCGGCGTTAGCCCCACGTAGCGCGGCACCTTCGCCTGATGCAGCGCGTAGTGAGCAACCCTCGTTTCGCGCACGAAGCGGGTATCTGCCCTCTCGTGGTGAACTCGCTCGGTTACAAGCTCTGCTAGGCGAGACATGGCCACGTCCGCTTCCGCACGCTGTCCTGCCCGCATAGCGATTCGCGCATACGCTAGGGTGCCAGCTATCTCCCCATTTAGCCGCTCCGCGGCGTCTCCCACCATGTCGTCGTTGTCGAACCGCACCGGCTGGGAGGCGTACTGCTGCCACACCGCACGAATCCGCGGGAGTGCCGCAAGCACCTTGGGCCACGCATTGGCGTACTGCGCGTAGGCCCAAACGGCGTACAGATCCTCCACGCTTGCCTGGTAGCGCACCGGGGTGTTCGCGTACGCCAGCATTTCCGGCCCAAGGTCGTACGGCTCCCGGCGCCGGCCAACCCCTACCGGCCACGTCGGACGGTCAAGAGGCATGCCACCCGCCCAAAGCCGGTCCAGATATCGCTTAGCCTTGGCGCGCACACCAGGCGTGAGAAACGGGATCGCCAGGGCCACGGTCTGCATCGTCTCCGCGCTCCGCCAGAAGTGGCGTTCCTCCCCGCTTATCCCCAGTTCCACGATGAAGGGCGCCCATGGACCTTCGTCCACCAGCTCGGTCACGGCGGCGTTCAGCCTGGCGCGCACAGGTGCCAGCAAAGCGGGCGTGGGAGCCGCAGCGCTCGTGGGGGAGGCAACCATCCAGGCGAGCTGCCCAGCCGCTATGGGCACCCTCGGCACAGACGCGTCGTAGCGCCCAACGCCGCTTGTGGCAACGTTGCCAGCGGGGACCGCCGGCTTCTCCTTCCGCCGAATGGGTGGAGGCGGCGTTGTGCCTCCAGTGGCAGTCTTCGGCACGCTGGGGCCCGCTATGCACACCACCTGAGAGCCGGCCATCCAGAAGATCCGCCCTTCGGCGATGGACACAACCGCCCTATCTGGTCCGTGCCACTCGTTCGACATGAGCGCAAGGACGCCGTCTGCGTGCGCCTTTTCTGCGCCCTCAAAGCCACCCGGAAGAGCTGCGGGTCCAAAGATGCCTCCGTAGGTGTCCCTCGCTATGTACACGTGGTGCCACTTCAGCGTGCTCAGGTCCATGCCGCCGATGATGCCCTGGTGGGTGTTGAGCAGCGTGTTACGCATCAGGCTCAGGCTTTGGCTCTCATCGGCCGGCGCGGCGAAATCGAACGCCCAGCCCAGCCGGTCGCCGTTGGTGTGCCACAGGATCTCCGGCCTGCCCGATCTGCGGTCCAGCCTCCCCACGGCGATGGCACCACCGGGCACGCCGGCGGAGTAGTTGCTGAGCGCGGTCGGCACCCACGTGTACAGCTCTCCCGTGTGGGGGTTGAAGGTCGGCGGCGAAGGCGTGTTATGCAGGCCCGCGGTGTACAGCACAGGGGCGACCCACGGCTCTTTGCCATCGGCCAGGTTGAAGGCGTAGAAGGTGCGCTCTGCGGGCGTGCGCGCCAGGAACTCAAGCACCGCCCGCTGCTCCGCGTCCAGCCTGCGGGCGGTTAGGCGCATCGCGAACGAGCCCCACCGGTCGAAGATGACCTTGTCCTCCGGCAGCATGGGAAGCGCCTTCTGGGCTTGGGTAAGGACCGCGGGGTTCTCACCAGCCGCGTGGTGGAAGCTGTTGGCCGGGTTGGTGCGCACAATGGCCAGCCCCATCCAGATGGTAGGCGCGTGGTCCCGGAGGGAGAGCCCGCCCAGCTTGGGGGAACGCCAAAGAAGCTGCCCGCCCGTGCTGAGGCAATACACGTGCATGTCCTCCGATCCAAACACCACGCGCGTGCCGTCCTCCGAGAGCGAGGCGGGGGTGAGGACCATGCCGCCCGTGTGGTAGGTCCAAAGCCGCTTGCCGGTATCGGCGGCTACCGCGTGGAATGCGCCGGCGCGGTCGCCCACGTACACGCGCTTGCCATCGCAGGCAGGGGAGGCCCATATGCCGCCGTTGGCCCGGTACGCCCACAGCCTCTTCCCATCCGATGCCCTCAAGCAGTACAGCAGCCCGTCGTCCGCACCGAAGTACAGTTTGCCGCGGCTGTAGCACGGAGACGCGCCTACGGGGCCGCGGGCGCTGGAGGTCCACACGGTGCTGCCGTCTGCCACGTTGAGGGCGCGCATTCTGCCCGCAAACGTGCCGACGAAGCATTTCCCCTCCGCGACTATGGCCTCCACCCTCGTGGCGACCATCTCGTCGCTGAAGTTGCGGAACCACTTGCGCTCGTATGGGCCCTGAACCACCTCGTCGGTGTAGCCGGAGCGCTGGTTATCCCTGTGCAGCGTGGGCCATTCTCCAGCCGTCGCGGCCGGCGCGCACGCCAGAACCGCCACCAACAACGAGGCCGCGCTCAGCAGGGCCACAAGAAGGGCAACGGCGCGTGCCGCACGAAGCCGCGCTGCGGTCCCCCACCCCGCCACCGTGCACGCGTCACTAAGCGCTCTTCTGCATTGCTGTGTTTCACACCACATGTTGCTCGGCAGGCCTTACTGCATGTGCTTACCGGCATCCACCACCAGGTTCTGGCCGGTGATCGCTGCGGCGGCGGAGCTGAGCAGGAACATGGCGGCCGAGGTGATGTGCCGCTCCTCCAGCAGGAACTTGAGCGCTTGATCCCGCAACAGATCTGCCTTGTCCTGCTCGGTAACGTGCTCACGAAGCTGCTTCTCCGTCATCACCCAGCCCGGGCTGAGCATATTGGCGCGTATTCCCTCGCGCCCAAGCTCCCGTGCAAGCGACCGCGTAAAGCCCAAGATGCCGCTCTTGGTGGCGTTGTACACCGTGAATGGCTCCAGCCCCAACATGTAGTTGGTGGTGCCGATGTTGAGAACGGCCTTCCCGTGCCCGGCCCGCAGCAAGTTGAGGAACGCCCTGGTGACGAGCAGGTAGGGGCGCAGGTTGATCTGCCACATGCGGTCGCACGCGTCCAGGGTCACATGCTCGAAGGAGATGCGATCGTCCACGGCCGCGTTGTTGACCAGGTAGTCCACAGCCGACACCTGCCGGCCAACGCCCTCCGCGAACGCCCCTATCTGCCGCGGATCGGCCAGGTCCGCCCTGATGAAATGCCCCCTGCCGCCCATGGATGCCGCCGCTGCTTCGCCGCGCTGCTGGTTCCGCGCGCAGAAGAACACCTCGCAGCCAGCGCTAGCAAGTGCTCGGCACAGGTCAAGCCCGATGCCTTCGCTGCCGCCGGTTACCACTGCAACGCGCCCCGCGAACTCCGATCTGTACTCCATTCCGGCACGCCCCTAGGGATTGATGATGACCTTGTTCCGCTCGGCGCTGGCCATTACGTCCACAGCTTTCTGAATCTCGGTCAGTGGGAAGCGGTGCGAGATGGCCTGCTCTGGGTCCACCAGTCCGCGCTCAATGAGGCGAATCGCCTTCTGCATTGCCAGCGGGTTGGTGCCGAAGCTGGCGTCCATCCTCGCCTCCAGGAAGTGCATGAGGCCGCCGTCCAGCTCGAACGTCTCGTGGGTGGTGATGCCGAAGACGTTCCACCGGGTCCCGCGGCGCAGCAAGCTCACCATCAGCCTAACAGCGGCTATGGGGCCCGCCGCCTCCACAACCAGATCCGGGCCCTCCGGCAGGATGTCGTAAATGGCCCGCTTGGCATCGACCTTGGATGGATTCACCGTGTGAGTGGCACCCAGCCTCCGAGCGGTGGCCAGGGCGTAGTCGCTCACGTCCACGGCTATCAAGCGGCCGGCGCCGGCAGCCTTCGCCACCATGAGGCAGAACATGCCGATGCCGCCAGTGCCGACGATCACCACGTCGTCGCCCACCTCCATCTGAGAGAAGTGAACCACGCCCTTCCATGCCCCACTTACGGGCTCGGTTTGGCACGCCGCATCAAAGCTGATAGTGGCCGGCTTCTTGAACAACGTGATCGCGTCCGTGAGCGTATACTCCGCAAAGCTGCCGGGCCTTGTGTCCTCCGGCCCGTCGCCGCCAGTGGTGTAAGAGTGCTCGCAATAGTGGGTGAGGCCAACGCGGCAGTTCGGGCAGAACCCGCAGTACCCGCTTGGCTGGATGATGACCTCGTCGCCCTCCTTCACGTGCTTCACGTTGGCCCCCACTCCGGCAACCACGCCCGCTGGCTCGTGGCCGGGGATGAGCGGGAACCGAACGTTTCGCCTGATGCCCTTTATGGCCTTGAAGTCCGTTGCGCAGAACCCGCACGATTTGATCCGCACCAACACCTGGCCGGGACCGGGTTCAGGGGTGGGCACCTCCTCCAGAACAAGCTGGTTGAAATCCTTAAGCACGGCAGCGAGCATTCCTACCTCCCGTCAATGCGCTTCCTTGGCATGGGCCTCGAATATGCTGTTCCACCTCCGGCGGCCGCACACCTGTCGGAACGCGCCGCCGCGAAGCCAGATGCTGCCAAACATCGCCAGGCGTGCGCGCCGTTGCAGCGGCAAGCATGAAAGGCAAGAGACCAGAGGGCGTCACGACTCTGCGTTGGCCCTATCAGATGCCGTCCGCGTAGGAGGTTGTGGCACCGTTGCGGAAACAGCAAGTGTCCGGGATCTGGCGCCGGACGGACGATAGCCTGATTCACCGGCCAGATGGAGTGCACGTATGCAGCTTCGCAGAGCTTACGTTCTTCTTTGCGCCGCAGTGGCGCTGTCTTGCGCCGCCGTACAGCCCACCGCCGCCCAGGGAAAGGGTTGGACCCGCCTCTTCGATGGCGAAACGCTGAACGGCTGGACACTTGTCGGTGGCCCCGGCTACGTAGTCCGCGATGGGCTCCTGATCTGCCCCGCGGATGGCGGCGGTAACCTCTACACCAACCGTGACTACAGCGACTTCGTGTTTCGCTGCGACTTCAAGCTGGACAAGGGCGGCAACAACGGCATTGCCATCCGCGCCCCCCTCTCCGGCGATGCCGCCTACCAAGGCATGGAGTTGCAGATTCTAGACGACTACGACCCTCAGTACGCCCATCTGGAGCCCGGCCAGTACTGCTGCTCCATCTACAAGGTGGTGCCGGCAAAGCGCGGTGCCCTTAAGCCCGCCGGCGAGTGGAACCATGAGGAGGTCACCGCCATCGGCCGACACATCACCATCGTGCTCAACGGCAAGAAGGTTGTGGACGCCGATCTGAACCAGGTCACCGACCCTCAGGTCCTCATGGAGCACCCGGGCTTCCGCCGCGATACCGGCAGAATCGGCTTCTGCGGCCACGGCCCCAGCACCGTGTACTTCCGCAACATCTGGGTGAAGGACCTATCCAGGCCCCGCAGGGACAACGTCCCCCCAGACGGCTTCACCGCCCTCTTCAACGGGAAGAACCTGAACGGCTGGAAGGGCTTGGTGGCGGATCCTCCCACCCGCGCCAAGATGTCCAAACAGGAGCTCGCCGCCGCCCAGGCGAAGGCAGACGCCAGCGCGCGCGAGCACTGGCAGGTGGTTGATGGCACCATCGTGTACGACGGCAAGGACAACAACCTGTGCACGGTCCGCGACTACGGCGACTTTGAGCTGCTGGTTGATTGGAAGATCGAGCCGGGCGGCGACAGTGGCATCTACCTTAGGGGGAGCCCACAGGTGCAGATATGGGACAACCCGATCGGCTCCGGCGGGCTGTACAACAACCAGAAGAACCCAAGCAACCCGCTGGTGAAGGCAGATAACCCGCCCGGCCAGTGGAACCGCTTCCGCATCCTCATGGTGGGCGATAAGGTGACGGTTCACCTGAACGATCAGCTTGTGGTGAACAACGTTACAATGGAGAACTACTGGGAGCGCGACAAACCGATCTACCCCACCGGCCAGATTGAGCTTCAGCACCACGGCAGCAAGCTCTACTTCAAGAACATCTTCGTCCGAGAGATCCCGCGCAAGCAATCGGTGGCGCACAACACGGGCTCATAGCACGCTTTCCGCGTGCCGTTTCATCACTTGGCGCGGCAAGCAGGAATCGGGCCTAAGCTCGTGCCAATAGCGGATTTGGATGGGATGCGCGGCCAAACCAAGGGCGTCGGCGCGCCATCCGAGGAGGGCTCACATGCCAGAGCAGATCAGTCGCCGCGAGTTCCTGGCAATCACCACTGCTGTAGCCGCGGCTACGCGCGTCGCAGCCGCCGCTCCGCAAGCCCAGGCGGCCCCGCCTCGCCGCCGAGTGGCTGCCTCAGAAAAGGTCACCTTGGGCATCGTTGGCCTTGCCGGGCGCGGCTTCGGCTACCACATGCAGGTGTTCCGCCAGTTCCCAGACGCTCAGATCGGCGCGGTGTGCGACGTGTTCCAAGAGCGAGTGGACCGCGCCGTAGCCGCCACCGACGGCAAGGCCAAGGGGTACAGCGACTTCCGCAAGATGATGGAGCAGAAGGACCTGGATGCCGTCATCCTGGCCACCCCGCCGCACTGGCACGCGCTGATCTCCATCGCTGCCCTGCAGGCGGGCAAAGACGTGCTCTGCGAGAAGCCGATGTGCCGCTACCCCGCAGAGGGCAAGCTGATGGCCGACCTGGCCACCAAGTACGGGGCCGTCACGCAGGTTGGCACCCAGATACACGCAACCCCTAACTACCATAAGTGCGTTGATATCGTCCGTTCGGGCGCGCTGGGCCCCATCACCACCGTAACCAACTTCTGCACCATGAACGACGACTCAGAGGGGCTCGGCAATCCGCCCAACTCCGCGCCGCCCCCCGGCCTCGATTGGGACTTCTGGCTTGGCCCGGCGCCCAAAGTCCCCTTCAACATAGGCCGCTTCCGCGACGGTATGCACCGCTACTTCAAGGACTATGTCAACAGCTGGCTGCACGAACTGGGTCCGCACATAGTGGACCTGCCGTTCTGGGCCATGGAGTGCGGACATCCCAAGGCGGTGGCTGCATCGGGCGGCCGCTTCGCAACCACGAGCATGGCGGATGTCCCCGACACCCTGCACGTGCTGTGGGAGTTCCCCACCTTCACCATGACGTGGAACATGATGCAGGCCAATGCGTTCCACTTCGGCGTGGGCGCGCCGAGCTCCGGCAGGCATAACGGCATCATCTTCCACGGCAAGAACGCCACCCTCGCCATCGTCAACTACGGCACGCCGGTGGTGCTGGACAAGAACGGCCAGCCCATGGAGGACCGCGAATACCCTGTTGCGGCGCCGCCATCTCCGGGCCACGAGCGCGAGTGGCTGGACAACATCAAGTCCCGCAAGGAGTGCTCGTGTAGCTTCCAGGCGCACCTGCCAATGCACACCGCGCTGAACCTGGCCCACACGTCGCTGTACGTGGGCCGGAAACTCAAGTGGGACCCAGAGAAATGGCAGGTTGTGGGCGACCGCGAGGCTACGGAGGCCCTCCGCCCGCCCTACCGCGCCCCGTGGAAGCTGCCAGCTTAGCAACAACCCGCCACCTCACATGCAACACGGTGAGGTGAGCATGCCTGCCGGCGTTCACCTCACCCCGGCTCCGCCACCCCTCTCCCACTCTCGGGGAGAGGGGTGGTTGAGAGGAGCGTGTGAGGTTGTGGTTGGTTGTGTAAGCTGCCGGGAGGCCGGAGGCTCCCCCTCTCTCCAAGCTTGCGCCGTGGGAGAGGGGGAGATAGGATGAAAGGGGGAATGACTTGGCCTCACCTCGTCCATCCGCGCTGGCGGGCCTGCCGATACAGCGTGGCGAGCTGGGTGGGGGTCACGAACACCACGTCCGGGAGTCGCTGGGCGTAGATGCGCGCCAGGTCCTCCATGCCCAGCGTCCACACGTGCGCGAAGCCGTTCACGAACTCAGGGCGCTGCGAGCCAACCTGCTCCCTCACCTCGCGATAGAACCCCTCCTTGCCGTAGCGCCAGCTCGTAACCGCCCTGAACACCGGCGTGCCGTCCGGCAGCGAGTAGGTCAGGTTCGCGATTCGCTCGCGGCCCGAGTAGCGCCCCATATCGGGGAACATGGAGTGGCAGAAAGGCAGCGCCTTCGCAAACCGCGCCACTTCGGCGTCGTCGCCCTCGACGGTGCGCACAGAGCGCATACCCGTCTGCCGCATCAGCCGCGCTGTCCAACGCAGAAAGCCACTGTACACGCGGTCCCGCTGTGCATAGGCGGTGGCGTACTTGGACGGCTGCATGTAGGCCACGCCGGACACGTCCGCGATGAACTCGGTGGTTGGCGAGGCGTGCTCGAAGAACCATTGGGCCACGGCCGGCTCTAGCTCGATGATGGCCGGCCCCATGCCGAACGCGAGTGGGAAGGTGCCAAACGCCCTGTTCTCGAAGCGCGCCCTGAACAGGTTGTGCCAGAGGCAGAGGTTGTCACCGTCCGACATGACGAGGGCAACGTACACCTTGTCGCGCTCAAGGGGAGGCGCTGGCGGCTGAGTGGGCTGTCGCAGCTCGGCGATGCGCACGCCGCTCATCACACTGCAGTTGGGCAGGAAGTCGCTGGCGATGAGCGACTTGGCGTACCTGCTGATCAGGCCTACGCCGTCCACCTCCCCTATCCCAACGCCCTCGCCGGCATACGGGTAGCCGAGCACGGCCGTGTTGGAGGGCATCTGAGCCAGTATCTCCGCCATGGCGCGCGTCTCCGCAACCATGTCGGCGCCGGGCTCGGCGTCGTCCACCGGGCCAGCTATCCAGAACATGAGGGCGCGCCACTGCAGGGCGTAGGCAAACGACCCCGTCTGCAGCAGCGCGGGGTGCACGAACATCGACAGATGATGGTTCAGGCGGCCGCGATACGTTCGCCACAGCCAGCGCAGGCCCTCAGCATAGGTGGGGAAGCGGCCACGCAGGTCGCGCTTCACGGGGATGCCTAGGCGCGCTGCTAGCTCTGGCGTGGCCACGATCAGATCCTCGCACGCAGCCACGTTCGCCGCCAGAACGTCGCCCCGAAACAGCTTCGGGTCCGGCACCACGGCTCCTCGATAGACGCTGGCGTACCGCCTGAACAGCGTGCGCCAGTCCCCAACCCGCTCATACCCATCTATATAGCCCTTCTGCCTGTGCCAGTCGAGCCAGAACTGGGTGTTCGTGTCGTTGTTGAGCCAGATGACCGGCTGTTTCCGACTGGTGAGCCCCTGGAGGCACGCTACCGCGATCCGCTCATCGCGGGAGAGCGTCGCCATATCCACCACCTGGAGCCGCCTGGCGGGCGCCGGCGACCTGGGCACGAAGGTGTCACCCCAGGGGCGCGGCGAGTCCTTATACGGCAGGTTGGCGGGAAGCGGACCGGGCTTGGGCATCCGGTCAAGCTTGGCGATCCGGGCGCGGAGCCCTGCCGGCGGGAGCTGGCCCTTCTCGGCGAGGCACCACAGCACCCCGCGCGCCACAAGCTGCAGCGCAGCATACCGGTCCTGCTCTGTAATCCCGCTCGCCACCTGGCCAACCCAGACGTCCCTGGCGTTGCGGAAGGCAGCGCAGCGGTGGCGTATGAGCGCAGACGCAGGGCGGGACCCACCCGCCAGCACCACGGGAACCACTTGGTCGTCCGACGCCAGGCTGCTCACGTCTAGCCACTGCGGATTGATGGCGCGGTTGGGAAGCATCCCGGTGCGCACTCCGATTGGGTTCCCAGGAGCAGCTGTCACGCCGGCTCCCCTTCGCGCATCGGGCCCCGCAAACCCTCCAGTGCCGATGCCGCCATCCGTATGCCCCATCCGAGAGCCATCGTGACCCAAATCCACCCACCGGTCGCCGCGCTTTTCGCACGGATGGGTGAACGGAACGCCCGTAGTCACCAGGCACCCTCCCGCGGCGTGAAACGCCCTGATGCCCGAGTACGCATCGAGCGGAAAGGCGTTGCCATAAGGCACCACCAGCACCGTGAACCGTTGCGTTGTAAGCGTTCGGCCATCGGCTGCCTGCGCCGTGGTTATGGCCTCGCACGGCACCCCAATGCGCCTAAGCGCGCTCACCATCCTGTACGCCGGCAGCGCGGGAGTGCCACCGTAGGCAACCATCCCGGGCTCAACAAGCACGGCCACCCTGGCCACGCTGGCATGGGCCGCTCGCACACTGCTCGCCACCAGCACAGCCAGCGCCATCCATCCCAAACGCATCAACATAACCTCCATGAACTGCCTATTCCGCTAACGCAGTTCCCCGCGAAGCAAGGTTGTTCCCCCATAGGCGCTCGCAAACGCAGAGAGGTCTGACGGCCAAACCGCCGTTCCTCCACCAGGGCAGCCACCGAAGCGGGAGTCGCGTCCTTTCCCCCAAAGCCTTGCGCCAAAGGATTGGAGATGGGGGCGAGGAAACGGCGGCATCCCAGAACGCATCGCCCCAATCCACAAGCTCTGGCGTGTCTGGCGTGCACCAGGCAGGAGGGCATAGCCTGGGCATCGCATCTGATCTGGTGGTAACCACAAAGCGCACTGAAGCTGAGACGCGCGCTTGCGTGGCAAGGGAGGTGCCGGGTACAGTGAAGATAAGAGTGGCGGGCGCACAGATGCCCGTGACCAGGGATATCTCCGCCAACGTGGCCGCCATCCTCCGGGCGATCAGGTTCGCGGAGGCGGAGCAAGCAGACGTCCTCGTCACCCCGGAGGGTTCGCTAAGCGGCTACACCCACAGCTTCGACCGCGCGGCCGTGGAGGATGCGCTGCTGGAGGTTACAGATGCCGCCCGCACGGCACGCGTTGGGCTGGCGCTTGGCACTTGCTATGTGGAGCCAGCAGACGGCCTCTGCTATAACCAGATCCGCTTCTACGCGCCGGATGGGGCCTTCCTCGGCTTCCACGGGAAAACCCTCACCTGCGGCACACTTACCAGCCCTCCCCGCGGCGAGATCGAGCATTACGACACCGCGCCGCTCCGCACCTTCCAGCTGGCAGGCGTCACTGTCGGCGGGCTGATCTGCAACGACCTGTGGGCGAACCCCACCTGTACGCCGGCGCCAGACCCGCACCTCTCCCAAAAGCTGGCCGAAATGGGCGCGCAAGTGGTTTTCCACGCCGTCAATGGCGGCAGAGACGGCTCCGACTGGTCCGCCGTGGCCTGGCGCTATCACGAAGCCAACCTTCAGCTGCGCGCGGCGGCGGGGAGGCTCTGGATCGTGACTGTTGACAGCTGCTACCCCACGGAGATCCCTTGCTCCGCCCCATCCGGAGTGGTGGGGCCCAGCGGCCGATGGGCCGTCCGCACGGCCGAGAGGGGCGAGCAACTCTTCGCTCACACCATCAACTTGGAGTAGGCCTCCGCCAGCCCCTCACCGTGCCCGTTCGATGGACCAGAGCCTAACGGCGTACGGCTCAAGCGCGGCGCGAATCTGCGGGCGTTGCCCAGTTAGCCTGATGGCCGCTTCGTGGCGCAGCCGATCGTTCTCGTCGTTGCTGGCGGTGGTGGCATCTAGCGCTATTGGGTCCGCCACTAGGTCGCCCGGCGTAGAATCCAAGGTGAGGGTCACGTCTGCAGGACTGGCGGCGAAGTTCCAGAGCATCACGTTGTAGAGTCCCATCTCGCGGTCGTAGGTGGCGAAGCCGTGCACCGCGGCGTCGTTGGTGGCGAGCGTAAGCCTCTCGCCAGTGAGGCGGGCAAGCAGCTTCATCGCGAAGTACGTGGGCCTTATGGTGTTCTGGAAGTCGAAGAGGCCGTCGTACTGCACCATGCGGTTCCACCACCTAGCCATGAAGGCGGTTCCCCGCGGCGACATGAACTTGAGCTGCTCCGGCACCACGTGGTAGTCGCGGATGTGGTAGTAGCAAGATAGGTCCAAGCCCGCCTCGCGCATCTGCCAAGCTACCTCCGCCACGTAGCAGGGCTGGATGCGCGGGTCGGTTGGGGGGGTGCCTAGGTCCATGTTCCACTCGTCCAACACGGTCTCAACGTGGAGCGATGGATGCTTGGCAAGCAGGGCGTTCACGCCGTCGATGGTCTGGCGGATCTGCCCAGGATTGCTGCTGTAGATGTGCCACGAGACGAAGTGAAGCGGCAGGTGGTCCCTTTCGGCGGCGTCTAGCAAGGCGGGGAGGATGGGAGAGCGCCAGTTGGCCAATGCCGGCCCGCCCACCCGCGCGTTGGGATCGGCGCGGAGGATGGCCGCGGCGGTGTGGGAGTAGTACCGCACGTAGCTGTCCGGCTGAAAGCGATACGGGCAGCCGCCGTCCTCGCCGATGTCTGGCTCGTTGGCAACCTCCCAGTAGGTGATGCCGGCGCCGCGCTCTCGGTAGTGGCGCACAAGGCGATAGACCAGCTCATCCCACGCCCTCCAGTCGGTGGGTTCCACCACGTCCTGGTTCACCTCAGGGAAGAGCACCTTGGGCTTGAAAGCGATGCACATGAGCGGCTTGGCGCCCGACCTGAGGATGAGATCCACCGAGCGGTCCAGCGTGGCGAAATGATAGCGGCCGGGCGCGGGCAGCAGGTCGTAATACTCCTGGAGGAAGAGGCGGATGAGGCGGGGGCGAAGCGCGCGGACCTCGGGGGCGCGGCCCTCCCACATCGGCTCGTCCGACAGCCCGCCCTGGCCCAAGGCAAACCGATCCATCTCCATGGGCCCAATCGTCCGCGCCAGGTCAACGCGGGCCGCCACAGTCATGGCGGCTTCCGAGCCTTGCCCACCAGCGATGGCCGTCAGGACACTGGCCGCCAACAACGCCATCAATTCTTACCTCCTCGTTTGCGCCAGCCGCCGTTTCGGGCGCGGCTCATGCCGTTCCGCAACGCCATGTTCGATGCCACCGGGCAAAGGCGCCCGCTGTGCCCCCCGAACCTAGCTGCGGGGGAGCGCCCTTCCCTCGTCGCCCGCTCTGGGGCGGAAGGTGGAAAACGAAGCGGATGAGTGAGGGCAGACGGCTGGCAGACGGTGGTTGACTGCGTTTCTACGCGCTTGACGGCCAGGAAAGAGGCCGTACATTCGCATTGCCCAACACCTATGGCCCGTATGGCTCCGTCTCCCAGTTCTTGGACGGCCAGATGAACAGGTTCACAGAGCCGTCCTCGCGGAGCGCATGGTCCTTGATCTCTGGAGCTGCCCTGCGGAGCTGACCCGCCTGGTTGGCGATCTGTATGTGCCGATGCCACGGGCACGCCGCCACTATGAATCGCCCGCCCCACTTGGCGCGCTGGCTCTCCAACCAGGCCTGGCCTTGCGGGTCCAGTTGCTGCCACGGGCCCACATGGTAGGCGTAGCTCGTGTTGTCCCAGTACTCCCACCCCAGGTCAAAATCGATGTGGCCATCGGTGTAGTCGTCGGGGCAGACGAAGATGGCGGTGCTCTTCACGTATCTCTCGAGGTACTGAGTGTTGCCGCCCGGGTAGCTGGTTTTGCTGCCTGGGTTGACCAGATACAGCGGGTACTCTTCCCAATCCTGCTCGTACAGGCGCAGCGCCATGCCTATCTGCCGAAGGTTGGAGAGGCACACGGAGCGATGGGCTTTGAGACGAGCGGCCGCGAAGACGGGGAACAGAACCGCGGCCAGTATGGCGATGATTGCCACAACCACCAGGAGCTCGATTAGGGTGAAGGCACCCCGGTGGCGTACTGGGCAGGGCAGCATAGACACCTCCCGCGGAGCCAACGCCCGCCTGCCGAACCCTCGCAGCCAGGCTCCGGCCCCACCATCAGGGTGTTCGGTGTACGCCACTGAACTCCTTCGGCGTTGCGGCGGGCCCCTGGCGAGGCCTATCCATGCGGCCGCACCGTGGTGTGGAGCAGCCACTTGCAGGGCCCCGAGCGCGGCGGCCTGCACGTCCGCTGACAGGCTGGCTGGCCGCCGCGCATCCAGGCACCTAAAAGCCGGTAAACAGCTCCACGAAGAAGAGGTTGTTCTTGCGCTTGGGTATGCCCGGGAGGGGTTTTTCGTCGTTGATCTCGGCCTCGTATTGAAGCCAGAGGTTCTTACGGAGAGTCTGCACCACGGAGAGCGACACCTGCCTGGTGTCCCAGCTAAGCGGGTTTGCGGTTAGCGGCACGTCTGCGTTGTGCTTGATGTTCTGCTGTGAGTAGCGCACGTAGTAGCGCATGTTGCCTCTGGTGGGCTCAAGGCCGAACAGCACATCCCAGGCGTTGTACCGCACTAGGCTGGCCTTGGCTCCGTAGAACTCGCCCTGGGCCACAAAGCCGCACGGGCTCTTGTACTCCACGTCGAACCCCACCACGTTGCGAGTCTTGTTGGTGGTGGGGGTCTGGATGAGCGCCGTCCCTGCGCCCCCCACTGGGTTCAAGGTGTTGACGGCGGTGCTGAGCAGGTTGGCAAGGTCGCGCTTGTCGACGCGTCCCACCAGGAACGAAACGCCGCCTCTGAGGCCGTTTGGCCACACGCCGCCCACCCGGCCGGCGATCTCCAGCTTGTCTGAGGTGTCGCCAGTGGCCCCAAGGTCTCGGAACGAGAGATGGGGCACTTGGTTAGGCTCCGGCTTGACGACCCGGTTGGAGTCGCCCGAGAGCTCGCCGATGTTGCGAGTGCCGAGGCGCATACCCTCCCTGATCGCAATGCCTGCGTCAAGCGCGCCCTTCTGGTAGGTGTACTGAAGCCCCTGTACCCGATCCTGGGTGAAGGCTTCGGACACGATGCCGTAGTTGGTTGTCTTTCGGTTGGGGTACGCGGGGGTCATGCCAAAGGTGGTGCCCCTGCCTTTGCCAACCCGCAGTCGCCCGCCCGCGAACGGGGTATCGTAGTAAGCGCTCTCCAGGTACACATTGCCGCCGCTGGAACCGGGAGCCCACGGATGGTAGTACACCTCGACGTAGGCGTTGCTGGTGTCTTGCAGCGGGGCCAGCGCGGACACGGATATGCGCTCCGTGCGGAACTCGGGGCTTGCTCCCTGGGCGGCGTACATTCTGTTGAGCATGTAGCCGTGGATTTGGACGGCGGGAGATGATGCCCCGGCGTCGGCGGCGATGGCTGCGTGAGCCCCCAACAGGGCCAGCGCGGCCAGCGGCGCCGTAATCCGTTTCAGATGCCAGATCAACTTAGCGTCTCCTCTTCTTACTTCACTAACCGTACAAGACGATGTGTCCGGCGCTCCGGGGGCAGCGCCAGACGTTGTGCCCGCGACAGTTGGGCGCCATCCCTCCTTGTCATGCGCCGCGGCGGCACGCGTCTCACAGCCTGCGGCGATCTATGATGCGGTTCTGGCCTCGAGGGCTGCGGTCCAAACCCATCGGCTCAACCAGCTTCAGATGGGGGGTGAGCCCGAGCACGTACTGGAACCGTTCCCGAATCCGCTCCTCAAGCTCAACAAGCCCACCTAACCGATCGCTGAAGATGGCCTTGGAGACCTCAACCATGACAATCATCTCGTCCAGCCCGTCGTTCCGGTCAATGATCACTTGGTAGTGCGGCTCCACGCCTTCCACCTCAAGCAGAAGCCCCTCGATATCGTGGGGAAAGACGTTGACGCCGCGCACGGTTAGCATGTCGTCGCTGCGGGCCGCCACCTTGCTCATTCGCACCGTGGTGCGACCGCAGGAGCAGCGGTTGGGATCGATGGATGTGAGGGCGCCGGTGCGGTAACGGAGCAGCGGCATGCCCTCTCTGCTCAGGGTGGTGATGACCAGCTCGCCCTGCTGCCCAGCAGGCACTGGCTGCAGCGACCCCGGGTCCACCACCTCAACCAGAAAGTGGTCCTCGTTCACGTGCAAACCGCTCTTGTGTTCGCACTCGCCAGAGACGCCCGGACCAAGCACCTCTCCCAAGCCGTAGTTATCCGTGGCGGATATTCCAAGCTCGCTCTCTACGGTGCGCCTGGTGTCCTCGGAGAACGGCTCGCCGCCGAAAAGGCCAAGACGCAGGCTGGTCTCGCTCGGGTCCAGCCCCAACCGCCTCATTGCTCGCGCCAGGTGGATGGCGTGGCCGGCGGTGCACACCAGCACGGTGCTGCGGAAATCACGCAGAACCTTGATCTGCCGCTCCACGTTCTCAGCCGAGACGGGCACAACCGAGGCCCCCACGCGCTCTGCGCCCTGGCACATGCCGAAGGCGCCCGCCAGGGGGCCGTTGCCAAACGTCACCTGCACCACGTCGTGGCGGGTAACGCCAGCGGCACTGATGACCCGCGCCACGAGCTCGCTCCAAGTGCGCAGGTCGTTGCGGGTGTAGCCAACCACCGCCGACTCGTCCGCCCCGGCGGGCGTGTGGATTCGCACAATCTGGCGCAGCGGCACGCTCAGCATCTGGTACGGATAGGCGGCCGTGAGGTCGTGCCTGGTGGTGAACGGCAATCGCTCGATATCCCCAAGCGCCACAACGTCCTCTGGCTCAACCCCGGCCTCCTCCAGCCGCTGGTGGTAGAACCGCACGTTTCGGTACGCCCTGTTGACGGTGGCTTGCAGGCGCTCGAGCTGCAGCTGCTCGAGGCCCTCCCTATCCATGGTTTCGCAGCGTCGGTTCCAGATCGGCATTGGCTTCCTCAACCGTCCGGCAGGCGCTTATACCCCGACCCGAGGTACGCGCGCTGCACTTCCGGATCGCGTGCGAGCTCGTGTGCCGTCCCCTCCAGCACGATCCTGCCGGTCTCCAGCACGTATCCCCGCTGAGCCACCTTGAGGGCTGCCCTCGCGTTCTGCTCAACCATGAGTACCGTGGTGCCCTGCTTCTGCAGCGCTCCCACCACCTTCAGGATGTCCCTGGCTACCATTGGCGCCAGCCCCATGGTTGGCTCATCCAGCAACAGAAGCTTCGGCCGGGACATAAGGGCACGCCCGATGGCCAGCATCTGCTGCTCACCGCCCGACAGCGTGCCTGCCAGCTGCGCGGCGCGGCCCCTCAACTGCGGAAAGATGGCATATACTCGCTCGAACTGCTCGTCCAGGAGGGCCCTCTTCTCCGCCCGCGGCCTCCTGTATGCGCCCAGCAGGAGGTTCTCGTGCACCGTCATGTCGGGGAAAAGCATGCGACCCTCCGGCACGTGTGATATCCCAAGCCGCACCAAGCGCTCCACGGGCAGGCCCGTCACCAGCTTGCCATCGAACCGCACGGACCCCGAGCGGGGCTGCAGCAGCCCGGAGACGGCGTGCAACAGCGTGGTTTTGCCGGCCCCGTTCGCGCCGATCAGGGCCACCACCTCGCCCTCATCCACGTGGAGGGAGACGCCGTGAAGGGCGGTGATCCGGCCGTAGCACGCGGTGACGCTAGTGAGGCGAAGCATGTTTATGCCCCCTCGCCCAAGTAGGCGCGAATCACCTTCGGATCGCTGCGGACCAGGTCTGGCGAGCCCTCGGCTATCTTGCGCCCCTGGTCAAGCACCAGCACCTCGTCCGAGATGCCCATCACGAACTGCATGTCGTGGTCAACGAGGACAACGGTGACGCCTCCCGCCACGATCGCCTTCAGTAGGTCTGCAAGCCCCTCAGTCTCGTGGGAGCTTAGGCCGGACGCGGGCTCGTCCAGCAGAATGACGCGCGGCTCAGCCGCCAGGGCCCGTGCTATCTCGAGCAAGCGCTGCTGACCGAACGGAAGGGCCGCGGCGGGGAGATGGGCGCGGTGGGCGATGCCAACTCGCTCAAGCGCCTGCATTGCAGCGGCCACTGTTGCTCGCTCTTCGCGCACCTGCCGCGGAAGCCTGAGCGCCGAAGCCAGAAGTCCCTGCCTGGTGCGGAGGTGCCTTCCAACCATCACGTTCTCAAGCACGCTCATGTTCTCGAAAAGCTGAACGTTCTGGAAGGTGCGTGCCAGGCCAAGCGCCGCCACCTGGTGCGCCTGCAGCCCAGTCGTTGGCACTCCGCAGATGGCCAGCTCCCCGTCCGTTGGCCTAACAAGCCCGCTCATCACGTTGAGCATGGTGCTCTTTCCCGCGCCGTTCGGCCCGATGATGGCCTTCAGCACCCCCGCGTGCACGTCGAAGCTAACCCCGTCCAGCGCCATCAGCCCGCCGAAACGCTTCCGCACACCCCTCACCTGCACCAGCAGCTCCGGGTTGCCCATCAGGACCCGTCCTCGCTGTGGCGGCGCAAGCGGCCCGCGGCGGCGAGCGAGTCTACCACGCTGCGCACAAGCCCCGCCGGCAGGTACACCATGATCAGCACCAGTATCAGCCCGAATACCACGACGTCCAAGTCCGACAGCGGCACCGGCAGCCTTCCCACGTTCACGCGGCCAAGCGCGCGCAGTGCCTCGCCGAGCATTGTGACTGTGGCCGCGCCGAAGATGGCCCCCCAGATGCTGGCCATCCCCCCAACCACAACCATCACCACAAGCTCGATCGAGAACTTGAACCCGAACGGCTCGGGGCTGATGAACGTCACGTAGTGAGCGTACAGGCTGCCGGCCACAGATGCGAGGGCCGCGCTAAGCACAAAGACCTGCACCTTGTAATGGAACGTCTCCACTCCAACCGACGCTGCGGCAGCCTCTCTCCCGTGCACCGCCCTGAACGCACGCCCAACCCTCGAATCGACGACGTTGGACGACATCGCGATGACAACCACCACGAGCGCCCAAACCACGTAGTACATGCGAACATCCCGATCCAGCGGCAGACCGGCTATCTGCAGGCTGGGGATGCCGTATATGCCCGACGTTCCGCCCGTGACCGGCTCCCACTGCAGCAGCACGATGCTCACGATCACGCCGAACCCAAGCGTAGCCATGGCCAGGTAGTGGCCCTGCAGCCTCAAGGCCTGCGCGCCCACCAGGTAGGCTGTGAGGCACACGAACAGAACGCCCACCAGCATGGCCCACCACGGCGAAAGCGCTCCAGCGCCCGCTCCGTGGGCAAGCAGCTCCCACGTGGCGACGCCAGCGGCGCCGCCAACGCCGTAGCAAAGCCCCAGCTTCGCTGGCGGAAGCCGGTATGCCATGCTTGCCCCAACGCAGCATGCCACCGCCACCGCGTAAACGAGCCAATGCCCGGCCCCAAGCTTCAGGGCCAAGGCTGCTGCCAACACAAAGCCGCCTCCTGCCGCGGCCAGCTGCGCGCCCTCAAGCCCCAGCAGCGCCAACATGCACGCGCCGGCAACCATCGCTGCCGCCACCACCGCCGCCAGGCCCCAGGTCTCGCGCGGAACACCCGTGGTGGTGAGGATGGCGGACACGTATGCCCCAAGCCCATAGAACGCGGCATGCCCAAGCGACACCTGCCCGGCGTACCCCATCAACAGGTTCAGCCCCACCGCCAGAACGGTGTTGATGCCAACGTATATCAGCACCGTGAGGTGGTAGTTGCTGCCGGCGGCGGACGGTTTGCACACCCAGGTGGGCGCCGCCACGATCGCGGCCGCAAGCAGCGCGAACGGCCCGAGCTTGGCCAGCGTGGCACGCTTGGCGCCCTCCAAAGGCGTCTGGCCCCTCATTCGGCGTCCTTCCGGCCAAGCAAGCCCTGCGGACGCACGAACAGGATGCAGAGCAGAATCACGAAGGCGATGGCATCTTTGTACGAGCTCGAGACGAAGCCCGCCCCCATCGACTCCAAGATGCCAAGCGCCAACCCGGCCACGATGCTGCCGGTGAAGTTGCCCAACCCGCCGAGGATGGCGGCGCAGAACCCCTTCAGGCCCAGCATGGTGCCCATGTCGTACTGGGCGAGCGTGATGGGCGCCATCACAACCCCGGCCGCTGCGCCCGCGGCCGCCGCCAGGCCGAACGAAAGAAGCGTCATGCTGCTGTTGCTTATGCCAACCAGCCTGGCACCCACCGCGCACGACGCGCACGCCCTCATGGCGCGACCAATGAGCGAGTAGCGGTAGAACAGGCGGAGCAGAAGCACCAGAACCGCGGCGGATATCACCACCCACACGCTTTGCACCTGCACGGCGGCTCCCCCAAAATGGATGGCCGCGCCCCGCGAGAAGGCGGGCAGCGGCAGCGCGTCTTTGCCCCACAGCAGCATGGCGGCGCCGCGCAGCAATATCGACGCGCCCACCGTGATGATGATGAGCGTGATGGTGGACCCGGAGCGGAGTGGGCGCAGGAGCGGCAGCGCCACGCCAGCGCCAACTACGGCCGCCACCGCAATCGCCACAAGGCACGCGATCGGCAGCGACACGTGGTTGGCCGACACCAGCGCGGCCGCTCCCATCGCCCCAAGCATGACGAACTCGCCCTGCGCGAAGTTCACCACCTGCGTGCAGTTGTAGACGATGGTGAAACCCAGGGCCGTGAGCGCATATATGCTGCCCACCGTTACGCCGGACAGCAGAAACTGCAGGAACTGGCTCGCGTTGCTCAACTGCTCAACTCGCGGAAGGTGCGGAGTGCTACCTGAGCAACGTCCATTTCCCGCCCACAATCTGCACCATCACAAAGGCGTCCTTTGAGAGGCCGTTGTGGTCGGTCGGCGAGAAGTTGAACACGCCGCTTATGCCCACAAACCCCTTGGTCCGCTCCAGCTCCGCGCGGATCTTAGCCGGGTCGTCGCCAACCTTACGCATGGCGGCGAGGACGAGTTGGGCCGCATCCCAAGCGTGGCCGCCAAAGGTGTCTGGGTCCCGGCCGTACGCCTTGCGGAACTGGGCGGCGTAGCTGAGCAACACCTTCTTCTGGGGATCCGAGTTTGGTATCGCTTGGGCAACGATGAGCCTGCCTGCGGGGAACACCACGCCATTCGCTGCCGGGCCCGCCAGCTCGATGAACTTCCGGTTGGCAACGCCGTGGCTCATGATCAGGGGCATCTTCATACCCAGCTGCCTCATGTTGGCGGCGACGATGGCAGGGCCGGGGTTGGTGCCCCAGCACACCACGGCCTGCGGCTTGGCGGCGTTGATCCTGGTGAGCTGGGCGGTCATGTCCGTGTCCTTATCGCCAAAGGCCTCCTTGGCCACGATGGCGATGCCGGCCTGAGGAGCCTGCCGCTCCATCTGCTGCCGCCCGCTGGCGCCAAAGGCGTTGGACACGTTGATGAACCCGATCCGCCTGATCCTCTTGGCCTTGAGGTAATCCACGATCTTGGCCACCGCATGCAGGTCCGCCTGGGCAGTCTTGAAGATGTATGGCCTAACGGGCTGGGTGATCGCCACGCCCGCGGCGCAGGAAACGAGGGGCACCCCCGCCCTCTGGCACAGGCTTGCCACGGCCAAAGTGGTGCCGGTTTGGCTGGGGCCGATGATCGCCTTCACTTTGTCCGCATCCAGCAGGCGCTTAACGGCCATTACCGACCGCGTCTCCTCGCTGCCGTTGTCGTAGATGACGAACTTCACCGGGTGGCCGTTTATCCCACCCGCCTTGTTCACCTGGTCCGCGATCATCCTCACGGTGTCCCGCTCCGGGGTGCCGAGCGGAGAAGCCGGGCCAGTCACATCGAACACGGCGCCAATGACGTACGGCGCCTTGGCTGCCTGACACGTTCCCACACAGAACAGCAGTGCCAAGCACCCGGCAGCCATCACCAGGGCGCTCCTCTTACCTTCCACTCTCTTACCTCCACTCGCCTCACGGGTTGCCGCCGCCGCCCGATGCCAATCTGTGGGCACTCCCGACTAGGCCAACGGACGCGCAACCTGGATAGTGGGCAGACGAGCTTCTTCGCCACGCCGCGTTCCCACCGCGGCCATCTGCCGAAACGTCCGGGATGCACGCGGCGGAAAGCTGCAAGCGCCTCTTGCGGAGCGCCATGCCGCGTGTGCTTGACTGTTCGACGTACGCCAGGAACCTCCTTCCAAACGTTAGGCGTATTTCCGCCACTCGCAACTCGGGCTCCGCCCTCCCGAACCACCTTGGGGGCGGAGGACGGGGAAGCCCGAAATGGCGACGCAGGGACGCGAGGAACGGTACGCGCCGTCACCCGCCCACTTGCTTGCCTCCACGTTCCCGGCCGCCGCTCAGCGTGCGGCTTGTACGCATACCCCATAGGCAGCACCCGACGCTCTCAATCCGTCCGCAGCAGCAGGCACGCTTGCCTTCTCGTCGAACATGTGCCCAAGAAGGGCGGGCCATAAGCCCAGCCCTCGGAGGGATGCAATCATGCTCGCAACGCAGTTGGCAATCGCCGTGCTGATCGGCGCCGCGGCCGGCCAGACGGCCCAAACCCAGAGCTACACGCTGTCGGTGACCCGCGTCTCCAGCAACCCCGTCAAGCTCTCGCTCAACGCCGCCGCCGCACCCGCCGCGGAGGTGCTGCGCGCCGTTGGCAAGGAGGCCGGCCTCGCCGTGTTGGCCAGCGACGACCTTACCGTGCCCATCACCGCCCAGCTGCCGGCCCAAACGCCGGACTCGCTCATCTCCATGCTGGCCCAGTTCAGGGGCATATCCCTGCGGCCAATCCGCCTGCCCGCCAACTATGACCTGAAGAACGTCACCGCGGCGAAACTGGCTGCGCTGGCGAACGCCATGGACGACCTGAAGCTCGCCGCAGCCTTCGCCGATGCGCCCGCCCCCACCACGCCAGCAGGGGTCAAGCCGAAGCCGCTCCCCGCGGTCACCATCGTGCCGCGCCCGGAAGCGGATTCCGCCCCCACCCCGCCGTCCTCACCGCAGGAGACGAAGACCGTGTGGGTGGCCGTGCCTGATAAGGCAGTGGAGCCCGCGCCGAACCAGGGCACCGTTACAGAGCTCGCCCGCCTCAACCAGCAGGCTGTGGAGCTGATGATGAAAATGACGCCGGAGGAGCGCAAGGCCTGGTCCCAAGCCCAAGTGGACCTGTTCAGACAGCTCCCACTGCCGCTGCAGCAGCAGATGATCTCCGACGGCATGGGCATGATGCTGGGCCTCACGCCCAAGGAGCAGGGCAACCTCCTCATCGGCATGTTCAGGCAGATGACGCCGGAGCAGCGGAAGGCCTTTCTGGGCCTGGGCGCCGTCTTCATGCAGGAGGTGCAGCCCGGAGAGTTGGAAACGGGAGGCTGAACGTGCGCCAGCGGGCTGCCTTGGTTACGGGCTCCAGCAGGGGAATCGGACGCGGCGTTGCCCTTGCACTGGCAGAGGTTGGTTATAGCATACTTGTCAACTACGTGGCCAACCGCGACGCGGCGGAAGAGGTTGCCGCCAAGGTGGAGGCGAAGGGGCAGCGCGCCGTCATCTGCCAGGCCAACATCGCCAGCGCGCGCGACCGCCAGCGGCTGGTGGAGACGTCGATCGCCAGCTTCGGTCGCATCGATCTGCTGGTGAACAACGCTGGCGTCGCCCCTACCAGGCGCGTCGATCTGCTGGAGGCCACCGAGGAGAGCTTTGATAGGGTGCTGGCCGCCAACCTCAAGGGTCCGTACTTCCTGACGCAGCTCGTGGCCAGGCACATGATCGCCGAACGCCACGCGGACGACTACAGCCCCAAGATCGTCAACATCTCCTCGGTGTCCGCCTACGCTTCCTCGCCCAACCGCGGCGAGTACTGCGTCGCCAAGGCCGGCATCAGCATGATGACCAGCCTCTACGCCCACCGCCTCGCCGAATACGGCATCCTGGTGTACGAGCTGAGGCCCGGCATCATCGAGACGGACATGACGGCCCCTGTGAAGCAGACCTACAACCGCATGATAGCCCAAGGCCTCACTCCCATCCGCAGGTGGGGCACGCCGGACGACGTTGGCAAGGCCGTGGTGGCCATCGCAAGCGGCCTCCTCCCCTTCTCCACCGGCGAGGTCATCAACGTGGACGGCGGCTTCCACCTCAGGAGACTGTAGCCGCCAGCCACTTGTCAAGGAGCAGTGGATGCCGCATACCACAACGGTGCGCTTGTGTGGGCTGCGCATACCGGTGCACATCGCCAACACTCTCGTGGTGGGAAGCGGCGCGGCGTCGCTCAACTGCGCCGTGCACCTCCATCAGTTCGGCGTCACTAACCTGCTCATCGCCACGGAACGCCTTGGCGGCGGCGCGTCCAACCTGTCCGGCTCGGATAAGCAAACTTACTACAAGCTCTCCGTTGCCGGAAGCACGCCCGATAGCCCCTATCAGCTCGCGAGAGCCCTGTTCGACGGCGGAGCCATGCACGGCGACATCGCGTTGGTGGAGGCCACGCTCTCCGCCCAGGAGTTCTTCCACCTCGTCTCCCTCGGCGTGCAGTTCCCCCACGATCGGTACGGCGCCTACATAGGCTACAAGACCGACCACGATCCGAGCCAGCGCGCCACATCCGCCGGGCCGCGCACCTCAAACCAGATGGTGGAGTGCCTGGTTAGGGAGGTGAGGGCGAGGGGCATCCCCATCCTAGACCGGCACGAGGTGGTTGCGTTGCTCACAGCCCAGCTCAACGGCGAGCCCCACGTGATCGGAGCGCTGGCCATCGATAAGGCGCGGGCGGAAGACGACGCCCTGGGGCTGGTGCTGTTCAACTGCCGCAACGTGGTGTTCGGCACGGGTGGCCCCGGCGGCATGTACCGCTCCTCGGTTTACCCGGAGGGCCAGGTGGGCAGCATCGGCATTGCCCTTGAGGCGGGCGCGGTGGCCCAGAACCTCACCGAGTCGCAGTTCGGCCTCTCCTCCCTCAGACCCAGGTGGAACGTATCTGGCACGTACCAGCAGGTCATCCCTGCGTACGTCAGCACGGCGCAAGACGGCTCCGACGAGCGTGAGTTCCTGAACCCGTACTTCCCAAGCATGGGGAAGCTGGCCACGGACATCTTCCTCAAGGGCTACCAGTGGCCGTTCGACGCCCGGAAGGTGGCCGGGCACGGATCGTCGCTCATAGATCTGCTGTGCTACACCGAGGGGGTGGTGCGTGGCCGGCGGGTGTTCATGGAGTTCCGAAGGAATCCATCCGCCAAAGCCGGCTTGGGCGAGTTCCGTTTTGAGGATCTGGAGCCCGAAGCGTATCGCTATCTTGAGCGGAGCGGCGCGCTCTTCGGCACACCGATCGAGCGGCTGCGCAAGATGAACCCGCTCGCCGCCGAGCTTTACCTGCAGCACGGCATAGACCTGGCCAAAGAGCCCCTGGAGGTGACGGTGTGCGCTCAGCACAACAACGGCGGCCTCAAGGGCAGCATCTGGTGGGAATCGAACGTGCGCCACCTGTTTCCCGTGGGCGAGGTGAACGGCACGCACGGCGTCTACCGACCCGGTGGCGCATCGCTCAACTCGGGGCAGGTGGGGGGCTACAGGGCAGCGCAGTACATAGCAGCCAGGTACGCCGCCGCTCCGCCACCGATGGAGGACTGGCTCCAGATGGCTGCCCCCCAAGCCCGCAACCGAATCGAGCACTGCCTGAAGCTGGCGGCCTCGGCGTGCTCCACCGCCACCGATGGCGAGGACGTGCGCTCGGAGATACAGACCCGCATGACGCTTGCGGCCGCGCACGTTCGCGAGCCAGCCCGCGTGCGCGCCGAGCTGGCCAACGCCACGGCCCTGTGGCGCCGCGTGAGGCGGGGCGTAAGGGTGCGCAGCCGCGCCGAGGTGCTCGGTGCGCTGCAGAACGAGGCCCTCTGCCTCACGCACGCGGCATATCTGGCCGCTATCGATGCGTACCTACAACGCGGAGGCGGCAGCAGGGGCTCATACCTGGTGCTGGACCCGAGCGGCGACCTGCCGTGCCCCGGCCTGGAGGAGTGGCGGTACCGCCCCGAGAACCCTGCCCTCCGCGGCGAGATATGCGAAATATGGCTCCGAGGGAACGCCACGTTTGGCACTCGATGGGTGCAGGTGCGTCCAATCCCTGAGAATGACTCTTGGTTCGAGACGGTGTGGGCACAGTGGCGCGAGGGCCGCGTGTTTGATCGGGAGTAGGGCCTGCGGATCCGCCCCCGCGTCCTCATCCCGGCGGATGTAGACGGCAACGCCCGGGAAGGTACGCGCTAGAGCCATCCCGCGCTCCGCGCCAAGCACGCTGATGGCGGTAGAGAGGCTGTCGGTGGTGGTGCCGTTCCGGCCGACCACGGTAACAGCTATGCGGCTGGTGAGGCCCATGCCGGTGCGTGGATCCACTATGTGGGAATACCGCACCCCACCGATCTCCACGTATTGGGCCGTATCTCCGGAGGTGGAGATCGCGGCGTTGGCGAAAGAGAGTGTGGGCGGGGTGCCATGCGCCGAGGCGTTCGGCACCTCGATGCGCCAGCCGGACTGCCCCGGTGGGGGCCCGCTAACCACGATGTCGCCGCCGGCCTCCACCAGCGCGCGAGTGATGCCGTGCCGCCTGAGCACCTGCTGGGCACAGTCCGCGGCGTAGCCCTTGCCGATGCCGCCAAGGTCAAGCTTCATGCCGGGGACCAACAGCTGGGCCGTGCGGTTGCGGGCGTTGAGCTTCAGTTTGCGCCAACCCACCAAGGCCATGGCGCGCTTGAGCTCTTCAGGTCCCGGGAGCTGCTTGGTCTTGCGGGCAGTGCGCCACAGCGCCACAGCCGGGCCGACGGTAACGTCGAAGGCCCCGTCGCTGCGGCGTGCCATATCCTGGGCGCGCTCCAACACACGGAACAGGTCGGCGCTAACGCGAATCGGTGGCCCGCCGGCCTTGGCGCACAAGCGCATCAGCTCGCTGTCCGCGCGGTAGTCGCTCATAACGTCATCCAACTGCGCAAAGCGACGGTAGGCCGCGGCCCCCGCGGCAACCGCGGTCGCTTGGTTCCGGGCGTACAGCACCAGGCGCACATCAACGCCCATGTGGTATTGCTTGAACTCAAATCGCTGCAATGATCGAGGGGCAGACGCCTGGGTTGAGCCAGCAACCAGAGCCGCCGTCGCCAAGAGAATCGCTAACACAGGAAGGTGCCAAGCTAACGTGAAACGTCTCACTATCATCTCCCATTTGTGCTGGACCGCACTGCTGTTTGGCCTGCTGGTCTGCTCATTCGCAACATCGGCTCCGTGGGCGCAGGCCGCCAAGGCGTCCACTCCGGCCAAGAAGCCAGCGGCAAAGCCCGCATCCAAACCCGCGGCGCAGGCCCCCGCTCCAAAGCCCATAAGCATACTGGTGCCGGGCACCACCGTCAAACTTGACTTCGTTGGCGTGCCAGGAGGTTCCATCTCCATAAAAGACAGCAAGGGCCAACTTCGTCAAGTGACCATCAAGCCGTTTCTGATCGCCAAAACCGAAACCCCTTGGGAGGCGTTCGATCCGTTCCTCTCCAGCGGGCCTCCATCCAAAGCGTACGACCAGAGCGAGATACCGCCCGATGCTGTGGCCCGGCCAAGCACCACGTACATCCCGCCCGATATGGGCTGGGGCCACGCTGGCTACCCAGTCATCTGCGAAAGCGCGCTCACTGCAGAGATGTATTGCCGCTGGTTGTCGCAGGTCACAGGCAGGAAGCTTCGCCTCCCAACAGAAGCAGAGTGGGAGTATGCTTGCCGGGCCGGTGCCGCCAACGCCAAGCCGCTTTCCGCGGAACAATTAGACAAAGTTGCCTGGTACATCGGAAACAGCGGAGAGAAAACGCACCCGGTGGGCAAAAAGCAGCCCAATGCTTGGGGCTTATACGACATGCTGGGCAACGCGGGCGAGTGGGCCATAGACCTGGACGGCAAGCCGGTGCTCTGCGGCGGCACGTTCCAGGACAAGGCCGAAGCCATCTCGCCAAGCACCCGGGCGTACCAGACGCCGGACTGGCAGGCCACCGACCCGCAGTTCCCCAAGAGCCGTTGGTGGCTGGCCGACGGCTGGTTTGTGGGGTTCCGCATGGTGTGCGAGCCCTAGCAACGACGGTGCACATAACGCCCGTCAAGAGATTACTTTAGGAAGGGATGGTCACTATGGCAGACAGCAAGCAGACGCCGCTGGTGTCTCGTAGAGAGTTCCTGAAGACATCCGCAGCCGCAGGCGTAACGGCAGCCCTACTTGCATCCGGCAACTACGCCTTCGCGCAGGGCTCGGACCGGATCCGCGTGGGCCTCATAGGCTGCGGTGGGCGCGGCAGCGGCGCGGCAATCAACGCCGTCAGCGCCGCCCCTGGCGTCGAGCTGTACGCATTGGGCGACATGTTCAAGTTCCAGGTGGACGGCGCCAAGCAGAACCTGGGCCGCGAGATCCGCGAGAGGATGAACAAGCCCGATGCGTTCAACGTGAGCGACGACCGCTGCTTCTGGGGCCTGGACGCCTACAAGAAGGTGATCGCCAGCGGCGCCAACTACATCATCCTCGCCACTCCTCCTGGCTACCGGCCTATCCACTTCGAGGCCGCCGTCGCCGCTGGCAAGAACGTCTTCATGGAGAAGCCCGTGGCAACGGACGGACCCGGACTCCGCAAGATGCTCGCCGCCGCGGAGGCGTCCGTCCAGAAGGGCCTCGCCGTGGTGGCCGGCACCCAGCGCAGGCACCAAGCCAGCTACATCGAGACCATCAAGCGCATCAAAGACGGCGCAATCGGCGATATCGTCGGCGGCCAGTGCTACTGGAACGGCGGCGGCATCTGGTTCCGAGACCGCGACCCCAATATGACCGACCTCGAGTACCAAAGCTGGAACTGGTACCACTACGTCTGGGCCTGCGGAGACCACATCGTGGAGCAGCACGTCCACAACCTCGACGTGATGAACTGGGTCATGGGCGCCCATCCCGTCGCCTGCATCGCCGTGGGCGGCCGCACTCAGCGCGTGGATCCCCGCACCCAGATCTGGGACCACTTCGCGGTGGATCTAGAGTACCCCGGCGGCGTGCGAATCCTCAGCATGTGCCGCCACTGGTCCGGCTGTGTGGACAACGTCTCCGAGCGCGTGGTTGGCACCAAGGGCGTCTCCAACCCCGGCGGCAGCATAGATGGCCCCAACCAGTGGCGCTACTCCGGAGGCGGCAGAGACCCATACACCCAGGAGCACACCGACCTCATCGAGAGCATACGCGCCAACAAGCCGCTGAACGAGGCCAAGCAGGTTACCGAAAGCACCGCGGTGGCCATTATGGGCCGCATGGCTGCCTACACCGGCCAGCTTGTCAGGTGGGAGCAGGTCATCAACTCACAAGAGAACCTCGTCCCAGATATGAGCAAGCCGGACGCCAGCATCCCCATGGGCCCCATCGCCGTGCCCGGCAAAACCAAGCTAGTCTAGCCCAATACGTTTGGTTCCGTAGGCGGGGCGGCCCACCGGAGCCGCCCCGCTTGCCAAACGGCGCCTTATCCCCCAAGAGGACACAGATATGGCCGACGATCTCTTCAACACCGGGACTTCCGCTCCCCATGCCTCCAGTGCATCCACCGACCGCATCTCCCGCAGGCGTTTCCTCCAAACCACCGCGGCTGCCATCGCCATCCCTGCCATAGTGCCAGCATCTGCCCTCGGACGCAACGGCCAAAAGCCTCCCAGCGAGCGGATTACGGTGGGCGTCATCGGCGTTGGTTACCAAGCCCGCGGCCACCTCAACCTCCTCATCCGCCACCCCGACACCAAGGTGCTGGCCGTGTGCGATGTCGATACCAAACGCCGCGAAGACGCCAAGCAAACCGTAGAGAAGTGGTACAGCGACGAGATGTCCAAGGGTACCTACAAAGGCTGCGGCGCCTACAACGACTTCCGCGACCTGATAGCCCGCAAAGACATCGACGCCGTGCTGATCGGCACGCCGGATCACTGGCACTGCATACCCGCCATGGCCGCCATCAAGGCCGGCAAGGACGTCTACTGCGAGAAACCCCTCACCCTCACCATCGCCGAGGCCAAGGTCCTGATAGACGCCGTCCGTAAGCATAAGACGGTGTTCCAGGTTGGCAGCCAGCAGCGCTCCAGCCGCGAGTTCCGCGTGGCCTGCGAGGCCGTCCGCAACGGCCGAATCGGCAAAGTGCGCGAGGTGTACGTGGCCGTTGGAGGCCCCAGCCGCTGGTGCGACCTCCCAGAGGAGCCCATGGAGCCCGGCCTAGACTGGAATATGTGGCTGGGCCAAGCCCCCATGCGCCCATATAACTCCGTCCTGAGTCCCCGCGGCGTCCACAGCTTCTTCCCAAACTGGCGCAACTACCGCGAATACTCCGGCGGCGGCATGACCGACTGGGGCGCGCACCACTTCGACATAGCGCAGTGGGGCTTGGGCATGGATCACAGCGGCCCGACCGAGGTCATACCTCCACCGGACCCCAAAACCGGCCAGGGCGTGCGCTTCATCTACGCCAACGGAGCGGTGGTGATCCACGGAGGCCACAAGGACCCCGACGGCCAGGAGCGCGGCGGCGTGCACTTCGTCGGCGACGATGGCATCGTCTACGTCGATCGCGGTCAGCTCAAAAGCTGGCCCGAAAGCGTGGTGACCGAGCCGTTAGGCCCGAACGAGAAGCCACTGTACAAGTCGGATAACCACCACCAGAACTGGTTCGATTGCATCCGCTCACGCAAGCTGCCAATCTGCGACGTGGAGATAGGCGCGCGCTCCGTCACCGTGTGCCACCTGGGCAACCTGGCCTACTGGTACGGCCGTAGGCTGAAGTGGGATCCCCAAAAGTGGGAGTTCCCCGGCGACAAGGAGGCCAACAGCTGGCGAGACCGCGAGCGACGCGCACCGTGGAGCCTGCCCAAGGCGTAAGGCGCACGGCGGCCCACCCGGCCAACGCCGTGGCGGCCAACGCGCCTCGCTGCCAGAGATCACGGATGGGGACGATGCGCTGCACGTGACGTCGCTCACCGGCTGCCTATCCCCCTTCGGTGGTTGTGCTGGTGGCGTAACGGCCAGTTAGCCGCCTGGCCTCTTTGCATCCGCAAAGCCTTACATCCCAACGCCAGGCTTGCGCATTCCGGCTTGTTCTGCCATAATCGGGGCAGCAATACCAGAGGTTGGCCGTGCATTGCTGGGCCAGCCGCCTTAGCCACTCTCACCCAGGAGGGGACACATGCAGATCGGCATCCTTACCGGCCCGTTTGGCAAGAGCGACCTGGATACCGTCATCAAGTTCGCGCACGAGAACGGCTTCGATTGCTTGGAGGTCAGCGCCACCCCCGGCAGCAAACACATCGATCCCGCCACCCTAACGCAAGCCCAAGCGGACCAGATCAAGCAGAAGCTCCAGGGCACACGGGTCTCGATCTCAAGCCTGGCGGCCTACATGAACCTCACCGACGCCGATCCCGCCAAGCGCCAGGCCAACTGCGACCATATCCGAAAGTGCATCGATGCTGCCGCCATGCTCGGCGTGGAGGTGGTCTGCACCATGGCGGGTATGCCCGTGCCCGGCAAGACCCGTATGCAAACCATCGAGCAGGACTGCACGCAGGTGTTCCCTCCCATCCTTGAGTACGCAGCATCCAAGGGCATCAAGATCGCGTTGGAGAACTGGACCGCCACCAACATCATGCACCTGGGCCATTGGGAGCGCCTTTTCGACCTGCTGCCAAACCCCAACTTCGGCCTCAACTTCGATCCGTCGCACCTCGTGTGGCAGGGCATCGACTACCTCGCGGCGGTAGATAGGTTCGCCAACCGCATCTTCCACACCCACGCCAAGGATACCGAGATCAATGCCCACCGCCTCCGCTGGTTCGGCAACCAGGAGGGCGGCTGGTGGCGCTACGTTATCCCTGGCCTGGGCGTGATCAAGTGGGGCGAGTACTGCGGCGCGCTGAGGCGCAACGGCTATAACGGCGTCCTCTCCATCGAGCACGAGGACAGCACACGTGGCGTGGAGGAGGGCTTCATCCTCGGCAGGAATTACCTGAAGCTCTTTGCCTAGCAGCTGACCCGTTCCACCAGGAAGCCAGGAAGGTTGAGGGCTAGGACCGGAGCGCAGATCGCCCGCACTTGCCCCCACCCTCCTGGCCTCTCGCCCGTTGCCCAATGCAATGGAAGCAGCCGTGATCCTTGCTGCCGGGGCCGGCAGCAAGCTGTGGCCGTTCAACCGAGTGCGCAACAAGTGCGCGTTCCCCATCGCCAACGTGCCCGCGGTTCGCTGGCTGGCCAACGACCTGATATCCATCGGCGTAACACGGCTGGTGGTTGTCGTAGGCGAAGGCGAGGCAAGCGTTAGGCACGCGCTCCACGGACTCGCGGTACCGCCGGTGTACGTTAGGCAGCCCCAGCAGGCTGGCACCGCTCCGGCCCTGGCAGCCGCGTCTGAAGAGCTGATGGACGATGACCTGCTGGTTGTCTACGGCGACGTAGTCACCACTCGCGAGAGTCTGGCCGCCGTGGCAGCCCGCTTCGACGAGGAACGGCCCGCGGCGTGCGCACTGGTGTCACCACTTGGGCGGGAGAGCCCCAACGATTGGATCTGCGCTGAGGTGACCAGTGGCGCGCTGTCCGGCATTTGGGGCCACCCCCGCGGAGGCTCCCATAGAATAGGAGGCGCCTTCGCCTTCAGACGTGATGCCCTGGCGGCAGTGCGAGACAATCCCGGCCTCATCACGTCGGTGCCCGTGGGGGGCATGCCTCCTTGCGAGGCAGACCTAGCCGCATCCATACAGCTGCTGCTTGACGACGGCTTGCCCATGGCCGCTGTTGACGCCCAGGGCTTCCTCGTGGACCTAGATCGCCCCTGGCATATCCTTGAGGCCACGGAGGCGCTGCTTGCCCACGCCTCTGCCCGCCTGGAGGCCGACGAGATCCACCCCACCGCCCAAGTGGCCGATAGCGCGGAGATCAACGGCCGGCTAGTGCTGAGCCAGGGCGCTGTGGTTGGCGAGCGCGTGGTGCTCAACGGAGACGTGTGGCTGGGACCCGGCGCCAGCATAACCAACGGCAGCATCGTCCAAGGCCGAGCCTGCCTAGGCGCCCAGGCTAAGGTGCGAGACTACGCGTTGGTTGGCGGCGGCTCGAGCTTGGGCCCGCACAGCCTAGTTGGCCACGGCGCGGAGATGGACGGCGTGCTGCTCGACCGCGCCTACCTGTACCACTACTGCGAGATCAGCGGGGTCGTGGGGTCCGCAGTGGACATCGGGGCGGCCAGCGTGTGCGGCACCCTCCGCTTCGACGACCGCGAGCAGACGCAGCTGGTGAAGGGCCGCAAGGAGACGCCCCCGCTCGCAGCCTCCGCCGCCTACTTCGGCGACTACAGCCGCACCGGTGTGAACGCCATCATCATGCCCGGACGAAAGGTGGGCGTGCATTCCTGCGTGGGACCAGGGGTGGTGCTTACGGAGGACCTGCCCGACGGTAAGATGGTGCTCCTGAAGCAGGAGCTGACCTATCGCGATTGGGGCCCGGAGCAGTACGGCTGGTAGCGGCCGCCATCCCACGGCACACGGTCACCGGCGGGCCTCAAGCTGGCCTGGTAAGCCGGACCGCAGCAGCTTTATGATGCTCCGGTGCCGCCTGGCGATGGCGTACCTCAGCGGTGTCCAGCCCGCTTCATCCTTGGCGAAGCGGTCTGCTCCCCTTGCCAGCAACAGCCTTACCATCCGCTCGTCGCCGTTCAGCGCCGCGTAATGTAGCGGAGTCCTGCCATCCAGGTCGGTAGCGCGCGCCAACCACGGGTGTTCGCGCAACATTTGGCGAAGGGCGACGATATCCCCGCTCTTGGCGGCGGCCACTGCCCTGTTGGCCTGAGACAATGTCACGGCCACCGTGGCACTGGCGCAGAACAGCACCGCCAGCGCAGCGCAAATCAGCGCACGTCGAGCCTGCCCAGACATCGCGTAGCCTCCTCCATGCTCTATCGCGCCCCGCTCTTGTTCGCTATCCCCAGCCACACCTGCCGCCCGTACTCTTATGCCACGCCCGGGCACGCCATTGAACCGAACATGCGCTTGTAGACGCGTTGAATCGGTCCATCGCGCAGCAGGTTGCAGAGTGGGCCACCCGAAGCAAGCCGGGAGCGGGATGTCCCAAGCTGGGACGGACTGCGAGGATGCCAGCAACCCAGCATCCAAGCGGATGGGGACCGTACGTTGGGTCCGCACCAAGTTACATCGTCTCTCCATTGCCTGCCGCTGCTCCGCGCCCGCCCTGGCGACAGAGCCAATGGAGGGAAACCGCCTGCAACCGGTGAATCATCCCGCCGGAGGTGCTGGCTACGCGCCCCAAGCGGCACTCACACGCGCACCCCGCTGTCCTGGCGATTGCTAGCCATGCCCGCCGGGCGTGCGCTCAAGCGGCTCGGTGGGGCGCCGGGCCTGCTACACGGCGTCGCGGGGTGCTAGGCAGCGATGCGCCCTCCATCGGTTGGTCACCCCATCGGTGCCCAACGAGGATGTTCCCATGTTCTGCCGCCTGGTTAGAAACAGGCTGATGGACTACTACCTAGAGGAGCTGAGCGAGCGCGGCGATCGCCTGGTGGAGTGGCACCTTCGTTCGTGCGAGCGCTGCCGCGCCGAGTCCCGCGAGCTTGTCAACCTTCTGAACGCGCTGCAGCACCACATGGAGGCAGAGTGGCACTTCATGCCCATTGAGGAAAGCTGGGAGCGCGTGGCACAGCGGCAGGCCAACCGCGCCCCATCTTCGCCGCGGCTGTCTGCGCGCATGGTTGCCACCGGAGCCGCACTGGCGGTGGTGGCTGGCGCGTGGTTCGCCTTTGCCCCGGGCCGCCAAGGCCCCGGGCCGCTCGTCCGGGTTAGCGTAAGGCCACAGGCGTCATATCGGCGCGCACCAGGGCGCACCACCCCCTTGCAGGGCATCGGTGATACTGCCCCTTCGGCGGCGGGGCATGTGGTGGCTGTGGACCATGGGTCCGGCACCATCACGGTGGCAGCCGCCAACAGGTCTGCACTTGCCATCGGCCAGCGGCTTCGCACAGCCCCACCTCAGCAGGCCGAATCGGCGGACCCGACGATCTCGATCACCCTACAGGTCGCAAAGCATCGGGGTGCCGGTCGGTATCAGTGCAGGGTGGTGGGTCCAACCGCTGGCCTCTCGCGGGTTCGGCCGGGCTGGAGTGTGCACCTGCAGGACGGTGACCACCCCAAACCGAATTCACGCTAGGGGCATGGTGGCGCGCGCCTGGCACGCGGGCGTTGCGGATGCCACCCCGCAGCTATTCAGCAGGAGGTACCGACCGTGAGGGAGATGACCAAGCAGAACCTGAAGGCAGCGTTCGCTGGCGAGAGTCAGGCGCACATGAAGTACCTGGCGTTCGCCGAGCGAGCCGAGCAGGAGGGGAAGCCGAACGCCGCCCGTCTGTTTCGAGCCCTCAGCTTCGCGGAGCAGGTCCACGCGCTGAAGCATCTGCAGGTGCTGGGCGAGGTTGGCTCAACCGCAGACAACCTGGCGACTGCCAACGCAGGCGAGACCTTCGAGGTGGAGGAGATGTACGCGGCGTTCGTGGCCGTCTCGGAGCTGCAGGGCGAAGCGCCCGCCACGCGTTCCATGAGCCGCGCGCAGCAGGCGGAAAAGGTGCACGCCAACCTGTACGCCCAAGCGCGAGAGGCGGTGGTTGCTGGCCAAGACGCGGATATGCCGTCGGTGTACGTGTGCCCGTTCTGCGGCTACGCTCATGTCGGCAGTGCTCCGGACAAGTGCCCCATCTGCGGCGCTGCGAAGGATCAGTTCCGGGCCTTCTGAACGCCTGGCCGTCACCACGCTCGGGGCCTACGCCATGGCCACCTAAGCCGCCATGGGCAGGGCGGCCGCAGACAGCCAGCAGCGGTGCGGCCTCGACCGCCGTTCCGCACCGTTGCAGCAGAGGCCGCCCTGTGCTGCGCGAAGACTGCGTCCGCCCCCATCCCTGCCGCACAAGTACGAACACCCATAGGAGCGTGAATGTCCAACGATAGTCCATCTCGTCCGGACCCCACGAAGGACAGGGTCCTTTACGTCATCAGCACCGCCCACCTGGATACCCAGTGGCGCTGGACCATCCAAGACACCATCAACAACCTGGTGCCGGCCACCCTCCGCGGCAACTTCGCCCACTTCGAGAAGCACCCACACTACGTCTTCAGCTTTGAGGGCGCCTTCCGCTATCAGATAGCGAAAGAGTACTATCCGGAGCTATACGCCAAGCTCAGGGAGTACGTTGCCCAAGGCAGGTGGCGCGTTTGCGGCAGCTCCGTCGATGCGTGCGACACCCACGTCCCATCGCCGGAATCCCTGCTGCGCCACGTCCTCTACGGCAACGGCTTCTTCAGGAGGGAGTTCGGCAAAACCAGCCTCGATATCTTCCTGCCAGACTGCTTCGGCTTCGGGTATGCCCTGCCCACCGTCGCGGCCCACTGCGGCCTCAAGGCCTTCTCCACCCAGAAGCTAGGGTGGGGCTCCAGCGTCGGCATACCGTTCGACGTGGGCATCTGGGTCGGCGTTGACGGCAGCTCGCTGCTGGCCGCCCTCAACCCTGGCCCCTACATCCAACAGCTGGATCACGACCTCAGCCACGATCAGAACTGGATCGAGACGATCGAAAGGCAGGGCAAGCAGTCCGGCCTGTACGTCGGCTATAAGTACATCGGCGTGGGAGACCGCGGCGGAGCCCTGGACGACGACAGCATATCGTGGCTGGAGAGAAGCGTAACCGGCACCGGCCCCATCCGCGTGCTCAGCGCGGGCGCCGACCAACTTGCCCGCGATCTGTCGCCTGAGCAGTTGGAGCGCCTCCCCCGCTACGACGGCGAGCTGCTGCTTACGGCACACGGCGCCGGCTGCTACACGTCGCAGGCCGCCATGAAGCGCTGGAACCGCAAGAACGAACTGCTTGCCGATGCTGCCGAGCGCACATCCGTCGCCGCGGACTGGCTTGGCGGCGCGCCTTACCCCAAGGCCAAGCTCACCGAGGCGTGGACCCGCTTCCTGTGGCACCAGTTCCACGACGACCTTACCGGCACCAGCATCCCGGAGGCGTACGTCTTCTCGTGGAATGACGAGGTAGTATCCCTCAACCAGTTCGCCCAGGTGCTGTCCAGCGCCGCTGGCGCCGTCGCTCGCGGCCTGAACACCAGCGCGGACGGCGTGCCGCTCGTCGTCATCAACCCGCTGTCGATTCCCAGGCAAGACGTTGTGCGCGCGGAGGTCCGCTTCCCAAACAGCGCCCCTGCCGCCGTCCGCGTGTGGGACCACGAAGGCACGGAGGTCCCCTGCCAGCTCCTTTCCACCTCCGGCGACTCTGCCACCATCCTTTTCCTTGCCGATCTGCCATCAACCAGCTTCTCGGCGTACGACGTGCGCGCGGCTGCCGCGCCGCTTCCCGTCGATACCGGCCTCCGGATCACCCAGTCGGAGCTGGAGAACGGCCGATACCGCGTGCGCGTGGACGAGAACGGCGACATCGCCAGCATCCTCGACAAGGCCGAGGGCAAAGAGCTGCTGAGCGCCCCCATACGCCTCGAGCTCTTGGACCACCATCTGAACGACTGGCCGTCTTGGGAGATCACCTACGCGGACGTCTCTGCGGCCCCCCGAGCCTACGTGGATGGCCCCCCTGCATTCCGCATTGCGGAGAGCGGGCCCGTCCGCGTTACGCTGGAGGTCACCCGCCAGAAAGAGGGCTCCACCTTCACTCAGCGCATCAGCCTCTCCGCTGGCTCCGACCGCGTTGAGGTGGAAACAGACGTGGATTGGAAGACCCAGGCCACTGTGCTGAAGGCCGCCTTCCCGCTCTCCGTTGCCAACCCCAACGCCACGTACGACCTGGGCCTGGGCACGATTCAGCGGCCGAACAACACCGAGAGCAAGCACGAAGTACCGGCTCAGCAGTGGGCGGACATCACCGCGGCAGACGGCTCGTACGGCATGGCCATCCTCAGTGAAAGCAAGTACGGCTGGGACAAGCCAACCGATAACACACTCAGGCTCACGCTCATCCTCACGCCCAAGACCCAGCCGGGCTGGCTAGAGGACGAGGCAACCCAGGATATCGGCCGCCACCGGTTCACCTACGCCATCCAAGGCCACCGCGGCGATTGGCGCCAGGGCGAGGTCGTGTGGCAGGCCGCGCGCCTCAACCAACCGCCGATCCCGTTCCAAACGGCCAAGCACGACGGCCCGCTGGGTAAGTCGCTGTCTATGGCGCACGTTAGCACGCCCCAGGTCGCCATCCGGGCGCTGAAGAAGGCCGAAGAGTCAAACGAGGTCGTGATCCGGCTGGTGGAGCTGAACGGGCAGCCTGCCGCTGGCGTTGCGGTGACCGTAGGCGCCGGCATCGCCTCCGGGCGAGAGCTGAGGGGCGATGAGGAGCCGCTGGGTAGCGCAACCGTGCGCGACGGAAAGCTGGTGCTGGATATGAAGCCATACCAGCCTCGCACCTTCGCCCTCAAGCTTGTCGATCCGCCAGCGAGGGTTGCACCGCCGCGAACTGCTCCCGTTCAGCTTCCCTACAACCTAGACGTGGTCAGCTTCGACGCGGATAAGGCGGACGGCGACTTCGACGGCGAGGGCCACTCGCTGCCGGCAGAACTGCTTCCGGCCACGGTGGATAGCGAGGGGGTGACGTTCGCCATTGGGCCAACCAGACCAGGCGAGATGAACGCCGTGGCCTGCAAGGGCCAAACCATCTCGTTGAATGCGGCTGGCTACAACCGCCTGTACGTGCTTGCGGCGGCCGCTGGTGGAGACGCCACTGGCGTGTTCTCGGTGGACGGTGTGCCCACTGAGGTGACGGTTCAGGAGTTCACCGGCCTGGTGGCGCAGTGGCACAGCCGCGTGGTCGATGGCAAAGTGGTGAACGACATCCACTCCATCGCAGCGCCGTTCATCAAGCGAGACCCGATCGCGTGGACCGCCAGCCATCGGCACAGCGCCAAGGACGGCAACGAGGCGCATATCCTCTGCTACCTGTACCGGTACTGCATCGAGCTGCCGCAGGGCGCCAGCTTCCTCACGCTGCCGAACAACGACCGAATACGGGTAATGGCCGTGTCTCTTGCCGCCGACACGAACGACGATACGATTCCTGCGGGATTGCTGTACGACTGAGCACGCTGGCAACCACCCACAAGCGGCGAGGGCCTTCCGGTGTGCGCCGGAGGCCCTCCCGTCACTGCAAGTTGGGAAGCCAGGAGCGGGTGGTACGCCCCCGTACGCGCTGAGCCAAGCCAAGCGCGCCGTCTGTGGTTGCCCTTTGCTTCTACTCCACCTCCCAAAGCTTGCGCAGTGAAAGCAGAAACACGGGCAATGGCAACTGCTTGGAAACCGCTGTTGCCCCAACGCGTATGTGACACGCCGTTACCCGCCTCGTTGCAGGCTTCCTGGCTTCTTCCTGGCCAGTTCCGCTGCCCCCATCCTCCGTTCCTTGCCGCCTCGGGAGAGCTTGCTTGGCCCACCTTAGCACCCACGCTGCAGCAGGTTGCCGAGAGATCCACGCACAATATCGGGAATGGCTGTAATATCCCGCCTCAGATCACCGTATTGGTAGAGTGACGTGCCAGGGGGAGAATGGAAGCCACAGACGAGGCGCTGGTGGAGCGGTGCCGCTCCGGGGATTCGGCCTCCTTCGCCGAGCTGATGCGCCGGCACCAGCACGCCATTATGCGCCTGGCCTACCACCTTGTGGGCAACCGCCAAGACGCGGAGGATCTGTGTCAGGAGTGCTTCCTCAAGCTGTACGGTGCGCTCCCAGCCTATCGCCCGGGGCTTCCCTTCCGACCCTGGTTCTACAGGATAGCGACCAACGTCTGCATAGAGTTCCTTCGGCGGAACCGCGGCCGCCCGCGTTGGGTAAGCCTTTTCGCCGGGAAGGCCGGTGCTGAGGAGGGTGTGCCGCTGCCGGAGCCTCCGTCCGATGCACCAACGCCGGAGGAGCACCTGCTAACCCAGGAGCAGAGGCGTGAGGTGATGGACGCGCTCATGGGCTTGCCCGCGGAGGCGCGGCTTCTCTTGGCACTTCGGTACCTGAACGACCTCACGTACAAGGAGTTAGCATCCGCACTGGGCATACCTGAGCAGGCGGTTGGGGTGAAGCTGCTCAGGGCAAAGCAGATGCTGCGTCGCAGGCTCGAGAGGGATGCGGGAGGTCAGTCGTGAGGGCGCACCCGCGGGAGCTGCTACAGGCGTACCTGGATCGCGAGCTGGCAATGCCAGACGCCAACCGCGTTGAGCAGCACTTGCAGGCGTGCGACGAGTGCAGGCGCGAGCTGGAGGCCCTGAAGGCGGACGACCGGTTGCTTTCCGCCTATTACGCCCCCGCAATAGCTCCAGCGACGGACCTGGTTGCGCGGACCGTGGCCCGGCTCCAGTCCGCGCCGCGGCGGCCAGAGCGACGGCCCATTGGCCCGCGTCTAGCCCTGGTTGGCGCGCTGGCCGCCGCCACGTTGTTGGCTTGGGCGCTGCTGCTCCGCCCCTTCCGCAACGTACCGTCCACGCAAGTAGCCAGGGCGCCATGGGGCAGCATCGTTAGCGTTACGGGCGGCCCAAGCGTCGGCGGACCAGGCAGATGGCACAGGCTAACGCGATCTAGAGGCGTGAGACCCGGCGACTTGGTGCGCACCTCCGACGTCGATCGGCTTAGCGTCCGCTTCGGCGATGGCACGATTGTGGAGCTGGGCTTCGGCGCGCAGGCTGCGTTCATGCCTGGCCCCGCACGCCCGTCTGCCATACGGATTGACTACGGAACGGCCCGAATCAAGGCGAGACCGGGAGACGGTGCACTGGCGGTCTACTCCCCTTCCGCAACAGCTGCCGTCACGGGCACTGATTTCGTGATACGCGCGGAGCCGGATAGGTCCACGCTCCTATCCGTGCTCCGCGGGGCCGTCTCATTCCGCTCCGCTGGCGCAGCCGTGGCCGTTCCCGCTGGGTACAGCTCGGTGGCTCGTCCGGGCTTGGCGCCCTCCCCTCCGCTCCCTCGCGTGTTCCTCCAGATACGGCCGCCCGGCGGCCTCGTCACGGTTAGGTGGGTGGGAGCCGCCGCTGACCGCCGGATCTTCCTCGCTAGGCTGTTCGCCGGCCGCCTCAACTGCGGCTTTCTGTACCGCCCCCTGTTCGCTGCAGAGAGAACCGGGTTGGGCTCCCCGGGCGTGCTGGTTACCCGCGTCCGCTCCGGCTCGCCGGCAGAGCGCGGGGGCCTGCGCCAAGGCGACGTCATAACCGCCATCGGTGGCTTGCCTGTTCGCGATGCCGCCGACGCTCGCACCATCCTCTCACAGGCGGTCCCATGGTCTCCCCTTCCGGTAACTGCGCTTCGCCGTGGCGCGCCCACCCGGATCGTCCTGCCGCCGGATGATCGGTACGGGCCTCCAGAGCCGCGGCCGCCAGCTTTGGCCGATGCCAATCGGCTGGCGGTGGATGGCAAACTGGCGCAAGCGGAAGCGGTGCTCAGGCGGATCGTTTCAGAGGAGGCCAACTGCGCCGCCGCCCACAACAACCTGGGCGCCTTGCTTGAGCGCAGGGGCGACCTCCCCGCCGCCCTGAGGGAGTACCTTCAGGCGGCAGCCCTGCAGCCCGGATGTGCTCTGTACCGCTACAACAGCGCGTCTCTCCTGGCAGCTGCGGGCAACCTGGAGCAAGCCGTACGGGAATACCAGCGCGCATCTGGCCTATCGCGTTGGTGGGCATCTCCCGCCCTCGGACGGGCCCGGGCGCTCCTGTTCCTCGGGCGCCCCGCCGAAGCGGGCGCAGCCCTCACCGCGGCCGAGGCTCGAGCGGCAGCAGACCCGGAGGTGCAGATGGGCCGCGCCGAGTTCCTGCTGGCGGAGGGCCGAGCGCGCCAAGCCCTCCCGCACGCGCGCAGGGCCACAGCAAGTGGCGCACCAGAGGCGTTCCTTTTGCAGGGCATCCTCGAAGACGCCACATCCAATCCACGCGGCGCAGTTTTGGCCATCCAACGCGGCCTTGGCATCGCCCCCAACGACCCAGACCTCCTAGACGCCCTGGGCACGGCCTGGAGGCACGCTGGCGACCCAGTGCGCTCCGCCAAGGCCTACCAGGCAGCGCTGGCGGTCGCCCCCACTCGCACGGGTACCCGCGCCAACCTCGCATCCCTCCTGCTGGCCGCGGGTGACCTGGGCGGCGCACTTGCCCAAGCACGAACGGCCGCCCTCCAGGAGGCGATGAACGGCCTTTCCGATGGCCCCGGCCAGCAGGTGTATGCGTCAATTGCGCTTGCACGCGCAAACATGCCCGGCGTGGAGGATGGCCTTCGTGCGCTCAGAAGTGTAGACAGAGACAGCGTCTCAACTACAGTGGCGCTAAGCCTGCTGGCAGCTCGCCGCGGGGACCTCCGTGCATCTCGTATGCTTTGGACGGAGGCACGCCGGCTGAGCGCAACTGAGGCGGAACGGCAGCGGCGGTTGCTTACGGCCGCTGGAGACTCTCGCGGTGTGTGAACTCGTTGGCCCTCGTGGGTCGTCGTCCCGGCGCTTGCAGGGTCGGGCCGCCATGACCCTCGTGGAGCTGCTCACGGTGATAGCCATCATCGCCCTGCTGGCGGCGATCCTCCTTCCCGTCTTCTCCCGCGCGCGCGCCCAGGCGTTGCGCCAAAGATGCATATCCAACATGAGTCAGTTGGCCAAGGCCTGCCAGGCCTACACTCAGGATTGGGATGGCGTGTATCCCCCCGTGCTCGCCGCCACCGCCTCCCCCGCCCTCAAGTGCTGGACCTGGCATGACGCAGTCTTCCCGTACGTCCGCAACCGAGACGTGTTCCTGTGCCCCAGCAACCCCATCGGGTGGGATTCCCAGGAGCTCAGCATCGGCCCAGACCCCATAAGCGGGTTCGCCGCCTTCATCAGCGGGCGGTTTCCGGTCTCTTACGAGATGAGCTTCGGCTCCAAAGACGGCGAAGTGCTCATCTCCGTGCCCCGCATCGAGGCTGACATACCTGACCCCTCTTCGCTTATACTGCTTATGGAAACGCGCGGCACCCCCGGAGCTGATCCATTGGACCTGGCGGAAACGGTTGTGCTTAGGGATACCGGCCGTGCAATGTGGGCGGTGCACGGTCACGGCGACGGCGCCAACTGGGCGTTTGCAGATGGTCACGTGCGTTGGCTGCCGTTTGCACAGACGATTGAACCGCGCTGGCTGTGGGGCGACTTTGAGATATCGCCGCACTGGAAGAACGCTTTGCTGCAGAGGATCGGGGGCAGGAAGGAGGGCGAGTAATGGCGGCCAAGCACCTGCGCGCGCTGCTGCTCTGCATGGCCCTGGTCACCTCAACCCGCGCCGCGGCAGCTCCAAACCTGCTTACATTGGAGGGTCCCATAGCCGCCCGCTACGGCTCCGACGTCGTCTACGTCCTCCGCGCACCCAATGGACTGCAGAATGTGGCCTCCGTTCAGCTCCACCCCACGCTGCCGGTGCTGGGTGACCGCGAACTGGCGCCACCCGTGGACACGCCAATGTACGTGGCCGCCACGGTGCCGAGCGCCTTCACGCGCCAGTACCTCATGCCGTCACCCGATGGCCTGCCGCCGGACCCGGTAACCACATCCAAGCACGCGGTGCTGGCCTTCTGCGCGGTACACGTCTCCGCCGATGCATTCCCAGGCACAACGGTTCCGGTGGGCGTAGATTACCGGCTGCTGGATCCCGAAGGACATGCCGTTGGCGCCGGCACGGCCACCAAGGATGTGCAGGTGCTGGCGGATCTGCCGCCGCGCACGGACCTGAGCCAGGCGGAGTCCGTGGAGGCAGGAGACTACGAAGTGGGACCCGGGCAGTCGTTCGACGTGCAGGTTACCGTCGGCGAGAGCTTCGCCAGCGCCTGCTTCGCCTACGTTCGGCTCTCCTACGAGACGCCGGACCCTCCCGCGCCGCAGCTCTCCTTGGTGGCGGCGTGGGGCAGAGACCCATCTCGCGATTGGGTTAGGCAGCCCCGCGGCTTCGTCTCCAGCCAGAACACGTTCTGGGGTCCCCAGGACCCGTTTGAGGGCGCTACTTCCGTGAGGAACACGCTGGTAGCCTCGGCGCCGTTCGCGTTTGGCGGCGCGGGCACCCTGCTAACCCTTCGGATGACCAGCCCCGATACCCAGGACGTCCAGCTCTACCGGCTCAGGGTGGATGCCGCCCTCTTCGACGCCGACGGCAACCCCATGCCCGTGCGAACCGGAGATGGCAGCGTCCGTGTGGATCCCTCGCTGCCAAGAGGACAGGCGGTTCGGTTCATCTACGGAGATGTTGATGGCGACGGACGCGTGGGCGTCTCCGATACCACGCGCGTCATCAGAGCGGTGGCGGGACTGATAACCCTTACGCCTGACCAGATGAGAGCCGCCGATGTGTACCCCGTTCCCGGCATCGGCGGGAGGACCGCTGGCGACGGCGTGATTAACCTGTCGGACGCGCTGGCAATCCTTAGGCGCGCACTAGGCCTTGAGTCGGGCTCCATACTGAAAGGATAAGCATGGCTACCAAAGGCCTCCCGCTGTCACTCGCGCTGGTGTCTGTACTGCTGGCGGCCGCAAGCTCCAATCCGCTGCTGGCGGCACCCAACTCCGTTGCCGCCACCGGCCCGGCACATGTGCAGCCCGGAGACGACGCAGTGTTGGTGGTGCTGGCCCCAGACGGACTTGCTGACGCCAGGTCGTTCCGCCTGTTTCCCAACCTGCCCAGCGGGCCGGGCCTTCCGGATCCGCCACTGTGGCTCGTTACGGCCAGTGCATCTCCGCAGGCGCGCGCCATGCTCAGCACCTACATAGACGGCAACTCAACGTCCCAGTTGGGCGCACCCGTCACCGTGGACGGACCGTTTGTGCTGGCATACGTGGTGGTGCACGTCTCCGCATCGGTGCAGCCAGGCACACCGCTGGTCGTTACTATGCATTACGCCCTTCTGGATAGTCGCGCCGACGACCAGGGCTCAAGCCTGGACTGGGGGCGCGCCGGCCAGTGGCCCCTGCCGGACGGCACCGCCGGAGTGCTGAGCTCCGGAGACCTCACGGTGGCTATGGAGGCCGGACCCGACCCTGGTCCGCCACCCGGCTTGGATAGCACGGTCTCCGTGGCAAGCTTCCGCGCATCTCCAGACGCGCTTATCCCGGTGCCGGTTATGCTCGGCAGCTACATCAGGCAGCATGCATCGTACGGCTTCGTGCGCATCACCACCGTGCCAACCAGAGATGGGTTGCTGTCTTTGCCCGTCACGGGCCTCTCCAGGCCGATGCTGTCGGGCTCCATTGCCTCCATGATAACCGACGCAGTTACAGATCCGTTGCCTGGCATAGCATCGGCGACACTGGAGTTGGCGGCTGCAACGACGTTCTGGCCGCTGGACACCATAACAACAGCCGCCCTGCAGCCGCCGCCATCCTCCCCGGGTGCCACCTATCGGATCCACCTCTCCGCCGGCTTTGTTGCCCAAGACGGATCGCTTCTCAGGTGCGAAGTGAAGGACGGAACGGTGACCATCGGTCCCTCGGGTGGGCCTACGCAGGAGCCGCCGCTGGTCTACGGAGACCTCAACGGCGACGGCCGGGTAACCATGGCGGATTGCGATTTGGCGCTTCGATTCCTCCTTGGCCTGCAGATGATCACGCCGCAGCAGGCCAAGGCCGCGGATGTATGGCCGGCAACCCCTGACGGACGCGGCGATGGACGCATATCGCTAGAGGACATCAGGGAGATGCTGCTGCGGGCAGTCGGCGTTTGGCGCTAACCGCCCTTCAGCCCAAGCCACTGAACCGCCAGGAACTGGAAACGCTCGATGAAGAGCGACATCCTGGCCATCACGGTGTTGCCGAACATGGCGCCAAACGCCACCATCAGCAGCCACCTGCCAACCGTAGCTCCGTGACGGACCACGGCGTTCTTCCGCTCGAAGCTGAAGAAGAAGTAGAGCATAACGCACACCAGCGTAACAACGAACACCACGTTGTTAGGCGAGTTGAGCGGCTTGAACGAGGAGACCAGCTGCGGCATCTGCCCACCCACAAAGGCGCGGAAGCCCATTCCAGCCGTTGCCCCCATGAAGAACCCGAAGATAACCCGGCTGATCCACACATAGCGCCTGCTGTAGGTGAAATACCACATGCTGCCCAGCGGCAGCGCCAGTACCCACAGAGCGCCCCACGGATCGCCGTGGCCGGTCCTCACTGCGCTGAAGCCGGCCTTCATGGGCTCCCACCACATCGGCCTTAGCACCTGGGTCCACGTGGTGACGATGCCCCATCCGCCGGCAACGCCCATGAACACGTGCTCAAAGAAGCGGTAGAAGCGGTTCTCGCGATAGAGGAACGAGTAGATGCCCAGCGTGCAGATCGCGGCCACCCACACCTCAATGCGCTGCCAGACGTGCGGGCTCAACGGCGCGCCCTCCTCCCAACCACATAGCCGATGTTGCCCAGTATCACCAACGCGGCCACCAGCAGGTGCGCCATCGATTGTAGTGTCATGCCCTGAGTGGCCTGGCCGGGCGCGCCCAGCAGCTCCTCGTACTCAGCGCCACCGCGCATTCCCACCAGCAGCCCGGACAGCTGGCCGCTATCCAGATATGGATAGTAGGCCGGCGCCATCACGGCGGTGGCGCCAAAGGCGGCTTTGAAGCGATAGGTGGGCTGAGCCAGGCGGATCCAGCGGTCCACCTCCGGCCCTGCCGCCACATCGATCAACAAGGGCACATCGCTCATATCGTGTATGCCCGCCATCACCGGCAGCTTGGCAACGGGAGTGCCGTGGATGTCTCGCTGCACGAAGCCCGGAATATCCTTGACAAACGAAAGAAGCTGCGGGTCGCCAAAGTACCTGAAGCCGAAGCTCACCCAGTCAATGCCGTACCGCCGTCCATAGCGGGGGGCGATGCGCTCGGCCATCCCTTCGGCAAGCGTGGGGCCCACAGTATCGATTCCCATGATCATGAACGGCACGCCCCGACGAAGCATGTGGTGGATGACGCTCTCGGTTTGGGGCCAGTTCTCGCCCTTGGAGCCCGGGCCCCAATCGCACATGACCAGTACCATCTTCCTGTAACGCTTACCGGTGTTGGCGCGGGCCACGCCCTCTATCGAGCGATACACGCCCATGGTGTCATCGAAGACGTGCACGGGAATGGATATCCGCACGAAGCTGGGCAGCGCCACGGCAACCACCAGCAGCACGAACAGGTACCGCCTATCGATGGTTTGGGCCCTCTGCCAGAAGCCCTGGTTGGTGTTCTCTCTGTGCGCCATGAGGCAAACCAGCCGACTAAGGCCCTCTACTTGCCCTCGGTCGAGAAGAAAGCGCCCCGCTCAAGGTTGAGCCAGATGCGAAGCGAGATGGCCAGTGCGCCCACCGCCGCGCCAAAGCCGATGGCACGCTGCGCCGCGGAGTTGGGAACGCCTAGGAGCCACGCGCCCAGGTATGGCAGCTGAAGCCATTTCACCGGAACCCATGCGGTAAGCCAGCCGCCAACCGGAACCTGCCCCAGCATCACGATGAACGCCGCACCCATTAGCAAAGTGGCCTCCCACGTACGTATGCGGAAAGCTCTGTAAGCCGCTGATACTATGTAGAACGCAAGCAGCGAGAAAACGGTCGCCACCAACGGCATGAACACGTAGTTGAAAGTGAGGTCGAAGCCCATGTGGACCCACGCAGGCGCCTTAGCTCCCTCAAGCTCGTTTCTGAAGCCGAAGTAGAGGATGGCCGCCAATGCGCAGAAGAAGCCTATGCTGCTGCTGCGGTCCTGACCGGTTACCAGGTTGCGCCACTGGCCCCTAAGCAGGTGGAACCAGCCCATGCCGATGGCGAAAGCGCCCAACACCGCCATGAAGTTGCCAAGGCCAACGCGCCACTGGCTTAGGGGCACCGTTACGCCGGCTATTCTGGCCGGCAGCATGTACTCCAGGAAGTAGAAGAGCCCGGCCAAGAAGGTAACAGTTGCTATGATGCGTCGGGGTGTCACTGGCTGAGCAGCGGTACGAGCGGGTTGGCGGAGATGAGGCCGGCGTGGACCAGTGTGGCCAGCACCACCCCCGCCACCGCAATGCCGAGAAGAAGCATCTTACCAAGGTCCTGGCCCACCAAGCTGCCCACCATGGTAGGCTCTCTACTGAGGTAGGCGCTGGCAGCATAGAACTCCTCGCCGAAAACGGTGTAGTCGCAGGCAACCACGAAGAAGGGCGCCTGGTAAAGGTCCGGCGTACCTGCCACCTGCACTGCTCCCACCTGGTAGCCCGTCTCCGCCAGCATAAGCGACTCCGCGCCGTAATAGCCAAAGTAGAAGGCGGAGGCCACGCGCTCTCGCGTCATAAGACCCATGACCGCCATCGCCCAAGCGAACTGGCCGCCGGTAAGGTACTTCACGTCGTCGGCTCTGAAGCTTTCCGGGCGTCCTTCCGACTCCCACACCTCGCGCATAACCTCTTGGGCAAGCGGGTAGGCGGATGGGCCATCTATTGGGACGATGCAGCGCGCACCCATCCGGGCGCAGATGCGGCCCACGTGTTGCATCACCGTCATGCCGGTGAGGACGGTGATGCTATCCACGCCGCCAAGTCCCACCGAGAACAGAACGGGGCGTCCCATTTCGGTGGCACGACCGGCGGCCTCGTCAACCGCGGAGAAGCCCGGTATAGCGCGCAGGTAGAGCTGCCGCCCTCGCCTAGCCCTGGTGATGCTGGCCAAGACGGCCGCGCTGATGAGCAGCAAGACGAGGGCGTTGGCGGCGTTGGCATGATCTGCGGAGGCGTTCAGGTGGCTCCCTCTCCTTCTGGTTTGCGGTGCACCGGGGGCTACTCCCCGGCCACCGTCTTCCTCTCGATATCGTCCAGGGCGGACTTGGCCTCCTGGCACGCCACGCGCATAAGGCTGGCCCAGTACTCCTCTGTTTCCTCCGGCAGAAGCCATTCGCGCAGGTAACGCTCCCAAACCGGCACGGCTGCGCTTGGTTCGCGGCCGCGGTCCGCCTGGGCAACCACGTGGGCCAGCAGGCCGTCGTGGAACATCCGCAGCGGGCAGCACTCGGAGCGCCCGCGGAACTGCTCTCGGCAGCTGGAGCAGGTGTTGCAGCCAACCTCCGTGTAGGCATGCTTTGCGGCCACGGGGTTCACGGTGGCCAGCAGCTGCCGCCGCGCGGCCGACCGTTCCGGGCTGCTCCAATGGCACTCGGTGCAGCGTACGAACTTCACCGTTGGCCGAGCACACACCGGGCATATACTCAATCGATCTCGCTTAGGGGGATTCATCGCAGTCGATCTCTCTTGGGAAAGCTTTCCCTTTCATTAGTTCGGCTGTCACCCGGCATTCCCTTCAGCTGTCAGCCAGCGCCACATGGCTAGCCATTGGCGTCACCACATTGCCGAGCCCATCTGGATGGCCGCTGCAGCGGCCAATATGTGAGCTACACGGCACTGGATGGCGGGAACCCGGAACCAACCGGGCGTCCCGTTCGCCGCGTCCTTCCGCCGTTCGCCCCATAATTCACGGCCCCCTCATTCCCAGCTCCAACCGGGACGCCTCTCTGTCGGATTCGCTCCTTCCTGGCTTCGTCGTGAGCTCCGCGGCTGTGGTCGGCAGGCGAACTCCACGGCGGCGTGGAACTTGCCCATGGAATGGAGCTGTGCAATTGAGGGTTGTGGTGGTTGGTGGCGGTGCCGCCGGGCTGATGGCGGCCGGAAGGGCTGCTGAATTGGGCGCGCATGTGGAGCTGCTGGAGCGCAACTCTCGGCTGGCCCTTAAGCTGCGCATCACCGGCAAGGGCCGCTGCAACATCACCAGCACAGCGCCGATGGAGCGCTTTGTCGATGCGTTCGCCCCAAACGGCCGCTTCCTGTACGGCCCCCTGTCCCGCTTTTCCCCGGAGGACCTCCGCTCCCTGCTTCACTCGCTCGGCGTTGAGACCGTTGAGGAGCGGGGGCAGCGAGTGTTCCCGGCCGGCGGAAGCGCGCTGGAGGTGGCGGACGTCTTGGAGCGGTGGGCGCGGCGCAACGGCGCGCGGATCCTTCCTGGCCGCCGCGCGCTCTCATTGCTCATCGACCGCGGGATGGCGACCGGCGTGCGCACGCAGGAGCACGGCGACTATCCCGCCGATAGCGTGATCATCGCCACTGGCGGGTTGTCATACCCGCGCACCGGCTCAACCGGCGATGGCTACGAGATCGCACGCCAGGCTGGGCACACAATCATCCAGTGCCGCCCGTCGCTGGTGCCGCTGGAGACGCGCGACCAGTGGCCGAAGCAGATGCAAGGGGTGAGCCTGCGGAACGTCACGGCGACGGTGTTGCACAACGGCAGGCGCGCGGCGTCGGAGTTCGGCGAGATGCTGTTCACCCACTTCGGCATATCCGGACCCATCATCCTCACGCTCAGCCGCACCGTGGTGCCCCTGCTGGGATCGGGCCAGGTCCAGGTGTCGATCAACCTGAAGCCCGCGCTTACACAGGAGAAGCTTGAGGCACGCCTGCTCCGCGATTTCCGCACCAAGCGCCACTTCCGGCGTTACGCAGGAGAGCTGGCTCCCAGGGCCCTTGGCCCCATCCTCGCGCAGCTCAGCGGCATCTCCGAGGACCAGCCCCTGAACTCGATAACAACCCAGCAGCGGCACGCCCTCATGGCCGCCCTTACTGACCTGCGAGCAACTGTATCACGCGCAAGGCCCATTGAGGAGGCAATCGTGACCGCTGGCGGCGTGGCCCTCAAGGAGGTAGACCCGCGCCGCATGGAGTCTAGGCTGGTCACCGGGCTCTACTTTGCGGGTGAGGTGCTGGACCTGGATGCGGTTACGGGCGGGTACAACCTCCAGGCGGCGTTCTCCACGGGCTGGGTGGCCGGCGAGGCAGCTGCGCAGAGCCGTTAGGCCCACTCGCCCCAGAGCCCTTGCGTCATGCATACGCCCCCGGCGAGCGAGGAGGCCTTGCGGAAAGTCGCAGCGGTCAACCCGGGAACAAGGGCCCCACGAAACGGAGTGGCCGTGCCATTTCCCGCTCGCGGCCTCAAGCCTTGTCCGCTGGGTTCAGCAATACCTGGCAGAGCCAGACAGGACGATATAGGCACGGCGTAGAAGAGCTAAAGGGCCGGAGTTGGCGCAGGCCAGATCGAGCACGTCTGCCGCGGACGCGGGCGCCCCGCGTTCGCTCCCAATGTCGGTCAGCCGCTAGGTGGATACATTGAGACTGATACCCCGCGATGAGCGTTTCTTCGAGCTGCTGGAAAGACAGGTCTCCGTTGTGGGGCACGCCGCGGAGCTCCTCGAGCAGTTCGTCGCCGATCCTGTACGAAACGCCGAGAAGGCCGCCGAGATCCAAGCGCTGGAGCAGGAGGGCGATCGCATAACGCGGGAGGCCCTTCAGAAGATCAACCTCACCTTCGTCACCCCACTGGACCGCGAGGATATCCACGCGCTGGCCAGCGCACTAGACGACATCCTGGACGCCATCGACCAAGCTGCGGACCGGATTCGCCTGTACCGCATATCCGCCCGGAACGATAACGGCGCAAAGCTGGCAACCATCCTCCGCGAGGCGGTTGACTACGTTGGTGCCGCCATCCGCCACCTCCGCAACCTCAAGCAGAGAGACCGCATCCGCAAGCTGTGCGTGGAGATCAACCGTAAGGAGAACCAGGGCGACTACGCCAACAGAGCCGCCGTGGCAGCGTTGTTCGATATGGTCGATGCTCCCCTCGATGCCATCAAGTGGAGGGAGATATACGAGACCATAGAGCGTGCCCTAGACGAATGCGAAGACATAGCCGGCGTTATCGAACAGGTGCTTCTTAAGAACTCCTGAACGCCCGCGCCGCAGCCGCGATACGCCCGTACGGTAGGAGCTCATCAGTTATGAGGCTAATGCCAAGAGAGGAACGTTTCTTTGACCTGTTCGACCGAGCAGCTAGCAAGGTTGTTGAGGCAGCCCACGCCTTGCTGGATATGATGGAGAACTACACGGACGTCGCCTACAAGGCCGGCGAGATCCGGCGAATGGAGCACGAGGCCGACGTCATCGTCCACGAGATCGCTAATCGCCTTAATGTGAGCTTTGTAACGCCCATAGACCGTGAGGATATTCACGCCCTCGCTGGCGGCCTAGACGATGTGCTGGACTACATCGAGGCAACGTCGGATAGGATGGTGCTCTACCGCATCCCCAGCCCCACCCCAGAGGCGATTGAGCTGGCACGCATCCTCGTAGCCGCATCCGAAGAGGTGCAGGCCGGAGTTACAGCAATCGCCAACTTCCGCCAGACCGACGCCATCCTCAAGCATTGCGTCCGCATCAACGAGCTCGAAAACGACGGCGATGTGGTGCTGGCCAGGGCGCTCTCCAAGCTGTTCGAGGGCAACCCGCACCCCCTCGATGTCCTCAAATGGAAAGAGATCTACGACCATGTGGAGACGGCCACCGATAAGTGCGAGGACGTGGCCAACGTTCTTGAGTCGGTGGTTGTGAAGAATGCCTGACGCGCCCGCCCATATCGTCATCACCATCGTCGTTCTGGCCCTGGTGTTTGATTTCATCAACGGGTTCCACGACTCGGCTAACGCCATTGCCACGTCGGTGCTCACTCGCGCGCTCTCCATGCGCACAGCGGTGCTCCTGGCGGCGGTCCAGAACTTCACCGGCGCAGTTATCTGGACCGGCGTGGCCACAACCATCGGCAGGGGCATCGTCGATCCCAGATACGTGACCCAAACCGTGGTGTTGGCGGCCATCGGCAGCGCCATCATCTGGAACCTCATCACTTGGCGCGCAGGCCTGCCCAGCAGCTCGTCCCACGCCCTCATCGGCGGCGTTACCGGAGCTGTGCTGGCGTACAAAGGGCCCAGCCACCTGAACCTTCGCGGCCTCGATACCATCGTCATTGCGCTGCTCACCTCGCCGATTGCGGGTATGCTGGCCGGCGCGGCTTTCATGTTGGCCATAATGCACTTCCTGGCCAACTACCCGCCAGCGCGCCTTAACAAGCGCTTCCGCATACTCCAGGTACTCTCGGCCAACTTCGTGGCGTTTACCCACGGCAGCAACGACGCCCAGAAGTCGATGGGAATCATCACAATGGCTCTGGTCAGCGGGCATTGGATTCACCAGTTTCACATTCCGCTGTGGGTCAAAGTCTCGGCGGCCACTGCCATGGCCCTTGGGACTGCAGCTGGCGGATGGAGAATAATCAAGACGATGGGCAAGCAGGTTGCAGGCCTGCAGCCGGTGCATGGATTCGCATCCGAGACCGCCGCAGCGCTGGTGATTCTGAGCGCAACGCTTATGCGCGCGCCGGTCAGCACTACCCACGTCATATCGTCGTCCATCATGGGCGTGGGCTCCGCCAGGCGGCTCAAAACCGTGCGCTGGAATATAGTGGGCAACATCGTGCTGGCGTGGGTGATGACGCTGCCGGTCTCGTGCGGCATGGCGGCTGTGTGCTATTGGGGTCTCTCTCACCTGATCGGGAGGTAGCATGCAAGCACGCACTATCCTCACCGCCCGCGTGCTGGGCCTGCTGTCGTTCGCCGCGGGCGTTGGGCTGCTGATCACGGTGTTCATATGGGCCACGCAGTATCTAGACGCTCCGGCGCCGCCATCCCAGGCGAACCTGGCGACCGAGGCCCTCTTGATGGCCGGTCGCGTTGGCCTCCTATTCGTACTGGGCTTTGTGGCATCTGCAGTTGCCGGCCGCGGCATCCAGCTCTTCCAGTCGTCCTTCCCGCCGCCCACAGATGGTTAGGATGAGGGTTGCACAGGCGTATCTGATATTGGCGTGGCCCGACCGTCCCTGCCGGGGTCGCCCAACTGCTCATGGGCTGGGCTGGCACTGCGCACGGCGTCCAGTTCGAGAAGTCAAGCAGGCATAGACGGCGGTCGGCACCCCGTGATACAATGCCATACAGGCGTTCCTACGAGCCATCGGCGCGGCGCATGATCGATCCTCTCGATCGGCTCGCGCCGCATTGGACCACTGGCTTCCGTCCCGGCTTTCGGGGGCTGTCATCCAGCGCCACACGTTTTCGATCCACTGTACGCATGAGACGAGCCGTCGGCATCTTCGCACTGTTGCTCATCGTCGCCGCCGGGCCAGCGAAGGCCCAGAGCATCGCGGAGAGCATTCGCCTGTTCGCCACCAACGAGAGCCTTACTGCCAACGGGTACAGCAGCACCGTGGTCACAGCCGAGGTGCGAGACCGCTCCGGTTCGCCGATTGCGGACGGCACCGAGGTTCGCTTCGCCACCACGCTCGGCACCCTAGACACGCAGCTGGCCACCACACGGTCCGGACGCGCCCGGGTCACCTTCACCAGCGCGGCCGTGCCCGGGCAGGCGGTCATTACCGCCACCAGCGGGCACGCCGTCCGCGAACTCACCATCCCACTGCTGACCCCGGGCGAACAACCACCGGAGGCCCACGTGCGCGTCATCACCGTGTCTGGCAGATACGTCGCGTATAGCTCCGACTACCGCACGATGATGGCAGACGGCGACGCGGTCATCAAGCTCGGCTCAATTCAGATCACAGCTGGCTCGGCCCAGATAGACCTGGACCGCACTACCGTCCGCGCAAGCGGCGACGACGCCAACGCCGTCGTCACGATCTCATCTGGTGCAGTTACGTTCCGCGGCGCAAGGCTCTGGTACGATTGGATGCGCAGAACAGGTGCCGTCCGCCTGCTAGACAACCAACCGCCCCCGGAGGCCCCATCCACAGAGGCGAACACGCAGAGGCCCCCATCCCCCGTGATGGGCTTCTCCGGACCCCCGTTCGCGCCCTCGCCAGGCGTGGACACAACGCTGCTGCCGTTCGAGTTCCAAAACCTGGAGGATACTCAGTACTGGGTGGTGTGCCGGTGGGCAGCCATCTTCCCGGGCCAGCGCATCCATTTCCGCTCCGCCGAGATCCTTCCGCAGGGACAGCCCCTCTTGCGTCTGCCGTACCACAGCCTCTCGCTCAACCCCGGCCTAGACGACCAGTACCTCGGCATCGGCAGCATGGGCCTCACCCTCGACATACCGTACTACATGAGCCTCACCGATAGGTCCGCAACCAGCATCAGGCTCGGCATGAACCAGCCCGAGGGATCGTTCGGGGCCATCCGTGGCGGACTGGGGCTAGATCTCCGCCACCAGCTGTTCGTTGGCGACCGCGGCGAGGAGACGATCGACGTCAGCCGCTTCACATCCAAGGATTGGGGCCTCTGGTGGCGGCACTCCCGCCAGTGGAGCGACACCACCAACACCAACGCCTTCGTCGACTTCGTAGACCACCGCGACCTGTTCGCCAACGGCAGCCTCGATTGGCAGGGGCGCTCCTACGGCGGCTACCTCAACTTCTCCGCCAACCTTCCTAAGGGGTTTGGCGCTAGCTACTTCACCGACCTGACGCTCCAAACCCACCCCCAGCCGCTTGCTCACACGCCACTCACGTACTCCTTCGTAAGCGGCACCTTCTGGGCTGCCGGCAAAGCTGCCCTCCACGAGGTCCGTCAGACCGTTCAGGCTAGGCTGGCGTTGCCCGCTCTCAGCCTAACCAAGAAGACCACCTTCAACGCCTCGTTCGGTGCAGGGCAGGTTCTCACCGGCATCAACCGCGGCCCACTTGCGGACGCCACCCTCTCGCTAAGCCACCGGTTCTCGCCGCATATGTTCGCCTCAGCAAACTACAGCTTCCTAGATAGGCCGGACCTAACGTCGGGCTTCAGCCGGCAGAGGATTGGCGGTATGTTTGGGCTGTACGGCGCCCGCACCTCGTTTGCCGCCACCATTTCTCGGACGCTGGACGGCCGGTCGATGGTACTCAGCGGCGATTACTCGTATAACATAACCAGCAAGCTTCGGGCGAATGTGCGAATGACCTCGTTCCGGTACTCCAGCTTCACGTTCAGCGATCTTGAGCTGGCGCTGGCGTACCCGATCGGCGCGCGCGAGGTGATTCTGTATTGGTCCAAGACCCGCCATCGGCTCCAGTTGGAGTTGGGAGGGTTCAGCTTCTAGCGGCCCGTTTAGCAACCGGAACGGCCCCACCTATCGGGAATGTAGAGCAGAAGATCGGGCGAGGCGCACCCACGTGGGGCGATTATGAGAAGATTGAGCCTGGGAGCCTCCTCTGGGGCGCAAAGGCAAAGACACGCAGATGTGGGCAAGGGGAAGGCGCCCACGCCACGAGGAGTGCGTGCCTCGTGGGGGGAGCCGGGCCTCGTGCGAGTGTACGGGGCCCGGCTCATCACATGGGGGCGGCGGGCTCAGCGCTAATGCTTTGCGGCGGCGTGGGCAACGGCCACTGCGTGCGGCAGCACGGCCACCAGGGTGGGCATTGCGTCTGCCACCGCTTGTGGGTTCCCTGGCAGGTTGACGATGAGCGTGGAGCCGGCCATGCCCGCCACCCCTCTGGACAGCATGCTGTACGGAGTCTGCGCTAACCCCTGAGCGCGCAGCACCTCCGAGATGCCGGGCACCACGCGGTCAACCACCCGCAGGGTGGCTTCGGGCGTCACGTCTCGGGGAGACAAGCCGGTGCCACCCGTGGTGATGATCACGTCGCACTCCGGCAGCCACGCGCGGAGCGTAGCGCGGATCTCCTCCGGGTCGTCGGGCACAACGCCCCGGCACGTGATGGTGTAGTCATCTTGCGAGAGCGCCGCCTCAACGGCCGGCCCGCCCGAATCTACGCGGGTGCCTCGCGCTACGCTATCGCTCACGGTAAGGACTCCCACGCGTACCACTTCGCTCACCCCCCATCCGGATCGGCACGGCGGTAGTCGCCCTGGGTGCCGCCGGTCTTCTCCAGCAGCCTCACATCCGTGATCACCATCTCCCGGTCGATGGCCTTACACATATCGTATACGGCGAGGCAAGCGGCGGAAACAGCCACCAACGCCTCCATCTCCACGCCGGTTTGGGCCACAGTGGAAGCCGTTGCACGCACCTCAACCGCGTCTTCAGCAACAGTGCACTCCACCTCAACCTGTGAGAGAGGCACCTGATGGCACAGTGGTATCAGCTCGGCGGTGCGCTTGGCCGCCATCACGCCAGCGAGGCGGGCAACGGCAAGCACGTCGCCCTTGGGAACACCGCCAGATGTGATCGCTTGCGCCGTGGCCGGCCTCATACGCACCCGCGCGGCAGCCACAGCGTGCCTGGCGGAGTGCGGTTTGCCAGACACATCCACCATCCTCGCCCTGCCCTTTGCGTCCAGGTGCGTTAGGTCAGACATGCCGCCCTACGCATACCCCGCGAACCGGTTTCGCTCGTCCACCAGAACAACGCGCGGCTCCACCGGCTCGTCTGTCAGCACAAAAGCCACGATGATGATCTTGTCGCCAACCTTGCAGCGCCTGGCAGCGGCCCCGTTCACGCAGATGACGCCGGACCCCTCTTCGCCGGGTATCAGGTAGGTCTCAAGCCGCTCTCCGTTATCAACGTTCCAGACGTGAACCAGCTCGCCAGCAACCAAGCCGGCCTTCGTCATTAACGCGGAGTCCACGGTCAGGCTACCAGGGTATTCCAGGTTGGTTTCGGTCACTGTTGCTCTATGTATTTTCCCCTTAAGCAGATTCAGCAGACGCATACAACCATCTCCGGCAGCCGGGCCCGCTAGCCGTCCGCCAGCATCTCGGCGAGGCGTGCAAGGCCTCGCACGCCGAACCCGGTGCCTCCCTTGCACATGTATGGCACGTCCTTCTCGATGGTGGCCGGCCCGGCTACGTCTAGGTGCACCCACGGCACGCCGTCGTTCACGAACTGCTTGATGAACCACGCGCCCGTGATGGCCCCCGCCTGCCTTCCGCCCGCGTTCTTCATGTCGGCGATATCGCTCTTCATCTCCTCGCCGTGCTCGTCCTCCAACGGAAGCTGCCAAACCTTCTCGCCCTCGTCGCGCATGGCTGCAACCACGCGGTCCACCCATTCCTGCGGACCGCCCATGGCGCCGGCTGTGTCCTGACCCAGAGCCACCACGCACGCGCCGGTCAGCGTGGCGACATCAACCAAGTGTGTGGCCCCCTCGTCCTGCTGGGCGTAGCAGAGCGCGTCCGCCAGCACCAAGCGACCCTCCGCGTCCGTGTTCACGCACTCCACGGTCTTGCCGTTCATGGCGCGAACAACGTCTCCGGGCTTCATGGCGTTGGCATCCGGCAGGTTTTCGGCGCAGGCGCCCACGCCCACCACGTTCACGTGCGGTTTCAGGGCCGCTATAGCCTGCATGGCACCGATCACGGCCGCGGCGCCTGCCATGTCGGCCTTCATCTCCTGCATCCCCTCGCCCGGTTTGAGGGTGATGCCGCCGCTGTCGAAGGTGATGCCCTTCCCCACGATGCCGAGCACCGGCGCATCCTCGAATCGCCCGTACCGGATCGCGAACAGCTTGGGCTCTTGCACGCTGCCCCTGGCCACGCCTAGCAGACAGCCCATTCCCTTCGCCTCCATCTCCGCGCGGCCCAGACAGCGGAACTCCATGCCGCCAGCCTCGGCAACGAGCCGCGCCTTCTCAGCCATGGCCGTTGGAGTGACCTCGTTGGCCGGGCGCGCCACCAGCTCTCGCGCCATGTTGACGGCGTTGCCCTCGCCTTCGCCCAACGAGGCTGCCTCTCGGAGGGCAGAAAGATCGGCGCCGTCTGAAACGCAGAAGGTGACCTCCTCCAGGCGAGGCTTCGGCCTCTCCTCCTTGGGCGCGCTCTTGTACAGGTCCAGGCGGAGAGGCCCAACGACGCTAGCGGCCGCCGCCGCCCTGAGGCGCCGCTCCACGGAAGTGCCGGCAACCGGCACCAGCGGAGCCACCAACGACCGCCAGCCGGCGCCATCGGCGTGCCTGGCAGCTTGGCCGTACAGCTTAGCCATCCTACCTACAGTGGCCTCCGCGCGCTTTCCAGCGCCAATAAGCAGCAACCATCGTGCTGGCAGGCGCCCCAACGTGGAGATGATGGTGGTCTCGTGCAGTTTGCCGGAGATCTCACCGCGGGCCTCAAGATCCCCCAACACGCCTCCAAGGGCGGAATCCAGCCCAGCGGGAACGCCCTCAAGGACGAAACCATCCGAATGAACAAAGCCGACCAGACAGTCCGCTTGCAGCGTCGTCGGGTCGGCCGTTTCGACCGCAACCTTTACCACAAAACGCCTCCGTGTGTACGGTGCCGCCCTCCCGACCGGCGGCACACTGCGGTTAGCAAAGGCCAATCATGCGGCCACCACCTCACTGGCTTTCTGACGGAGCCAAGCGAGAAGACGCTCAGGCGGCGGGCGCACGGTTTGCGTTCGACCACCCGCCCCGCGCCCATTGATTATAGAGGCCGGCCTCCGTAGCTGTCAACCAACGTCCACACACAGTCTTGCCTACCTCCCGATCTGGGCGTCCCTCTGGCCTCCTGGCAGTACGGATCACGCCCACGTGCGCCACCGAGGTGGCATTGCAGCCGCCCCGGGTGCGCCTCCCCGCGCGGTTTCAGAACTGTGCGGATCCAGTGCAGGAGTCCGCCTCGTCGCGGCCTAACCTACACGCTAGACCGCAGACGCGGCGCACTGCGCACTTCTGCTCCACGGTTACCGCTCAACCTTCGGGAGGCAAGTTGCGATGAACGCTCGGGCTGTGTTGTTCTCTGGACCGGGGCTTGTGGAGATTGGCGGGGCGGAGGTGCCAGAGCCGTCCCCTGGCGAGCTGCTGGTGGAAGCGGCCTACAGCTGCATCAGCCCCGGCACCGAGCTGCGCTGCCTGGCCGGCCAACAGCCCGGACAGGTGGACTGGCCGTACGTCCCTGGCTACGCAATGGCCGGGAGGGTGGTTGCGGCCGGGGATGGCACTACCACCCCCATTGGAGCCGCGGTGCTCTGCAGGGGCACCAGCCGATCCAGCAGGCGGCGGCTGTGGGGAGGTCACATCAGCCACGCCGTGGTGCCAGAAGCCGCCGTGTTTCGCCTCCCCGCCAACCTTCCATTGCTGGATGCCCCTGTAGCCATACTGGCCGCCGTCGCATACCACGGCGTGAGGATCAGCCGGCCGCAGCCCCACGAGAAGGTGGCGGTAATCGGCTTGGGTGCCATCGGCCAGCTCTCGGCGCGCATCCACGCCCTCACCGGAGCCACCGTTGTGGCGGCTGACCTATCGCCGGAGCGCGTGGACGTGGCGCGCAAGGCGGGGATCGAGGCGCTGGTCCCCACTGGTCCCCTCGAGGACGCCTTTCGGCCACGCTTCCCAGATGGCGCGGACGTTGTAGTGGACGCCACCGGGGCGCCAGCCGTCTTCCGGCAGGCCATCTCGCTCGCAAAGGGAGTGCCATGGGGCAGCACGGCAACGCTTGGTGCGCGCGTCCTCGTTCAGGGCAGCTACCCCGCGGAGTTTCCGGTGCCGTACCAGGCCGCGTTCGAGAAGGAGCTAGCTATCTACATCCCGCGCAACGCCCCCGCGGCGGACATCCAAGCTGTGCTGGACCTGATGGCGCGGGGCAGGCTGTCGGTGGACGGCGTTGTAACCGAGGTATCCCCCCCGGAGGATGCTCCCAGCATCTACGCCGAGCTGCGCGGCGGCAAGGGGCAGATCATCACAGCCGCCTTCCGCTGGCAACCGTAGGGCGTCCATCCCGAGCACAAAGCAGGGGCAAGCTGCGCGGCGGCGAATCCGAAAGCGGCGGCCGCCGACAGGTGCAGCCGCGCTTTGGGCCGCAGAGCGGGAGGAGTTGAGGGACGGACGTGGCTACACCACTGGCGCAGACGTCAAACGACGTGCAACCATCTGCTCCAGGAGACTGAGCCACCGGATCGGTGAGGGCTTGATGCGCCAGATGCTGGGATTGTCCGGGAGAGCGAGCTTCATTAATGCCGATCATCAGTGGACCGCATGCCAATCAGCCAACCGATGAGTTCCCCGAATGGGGCCTAGTCCACTTCAAAGCGGGCCAGCGCAACGTCACTGAGCTTCATTACCACGACTGCGACGAGTTCGTCTTCATGGTGGAGGGCCGGTGCGTTATGCGCTCCGAAGGCGTGCTCTACACCCTCCAAAAGGGCGACGTACTCGTCACCCGCATGGGAGATGAGCACGAACTCCTAGAGATACTAGAGGACACCACCTACTTCTGGGCCTGCACTGAGCTAAGGGGCCAAAAGCGCCGCGGACACCTGCATCGTACTCAGCCCTCCGCCAGCCCCAACATCGGAGGCGCACCATGACCCAAAAGCTGCCCACCGTTACTCCAGCCGACCTCGGCCTGCCCACAGCCACGCCGCTGCCAAAACGCCGCGATTGGCGCATCGGCATGGTCGGCTTCGGCGGCATCGCCAGGCACGCCCACGCCCCTGCGTACACCCAGGCGGGTTGGAAGATAGCCGCCGTGGCCGACCCAGACCCGCGCGCCCGCGAGGCCGCCCAGCGCGATTTCGCGGTCCCAACGGCCTACGAGGATTACCACGACCTGATAGCCGACCCGAATGTTGAGGTGGTGGACCTCCTAACGCAGCCAACCCTCCGCCTGCCAGTGGTGGAGGCGGCCGCCGCCGCTGGCAAGCCCATCGTCACCGAGAAGCCCATTGCCGAGACCCTTGCCGAAGCCGAAGCCATGGTGGAGGCCGCCCAGCGTGGCGCAATCCCGTTCGCCGTCCACCAGAACTACCGGTGGATGCCGGCCAACTTTCTCGCACATCACATCGTCCAGGCCGGCCTCATCGGCCGGCCCTTCTTCTCCAGCATCACCATATACGGCAGCCAAGACGTGGCGCTGGCGGATCACCCCTTCTACTCCACCTGCAACGCCTTCCTCACGGTCCAGTGGGATACGCATATGCAGGACCTCCTGAGGTTCTGGACCGGCCGCGATCCCAAGCGTATCTCCGCCAACAAGGCCCGCATGCACGGCCAGAAGTTCAGAGACGACATGCTGCTCTCCGTCCTGGTGGACTATGGCGACTGCCTGACGGGCCACATCCTGCACCATGAACTCACCAGAAGCGCCCTCCAAGGGTGCGCTTGCCGCATAGACGGCGATCAGGGCACTATCGAGTTCGACTTCTGGCACGACGCCCTGACGATCGATTCGGCTGTGACCGGCGGGGGGCCGCGCCAGCTCGATATCTCCCAGTGCCGATTCCTATCCAGCTTCGCGGGCAGCATGGGGGATCTGCTCATCGCCGTCGAGGAGGGACGCGAGCCACAGGTAAGCGGCCGCCGAAACATCGCCACCCTGCGCGCCGTGCTGAACGAGGAACGGAGCGCTTCTCAGAACGGACAGTGGGTATAGCCCACAAATCTTAACACGGGAGAGCATGCCAAGATGCCCAAGATCACTTTCATCGGAGCCGGAAGCCTCGGCTTCACCAGGGGGTTGGTGCGAGACATCCTGACCTTCCCCGCGCTGGCCGACTCAACCCTCAGCTTGATGGACATCGACCCAGACCGCCTCAGCTTTGCGGAAACCGCCGTCAAGCGGATCGTCGCGGCCGGCAACTACCCCGCAAAGGTGGAAGCCACCCTGGACCGCAAGAAGGCCCTGGAGGGCGCGGACGCCGTGCTCTGTACCATCCTTGCCGCGCCCGTAAGCGTGTGGCGCCACGACATCGAGATACCCAAGAAGTACGGCGTGGATATTAACGTCGGCGATACCCGCGGTCCCTCCGGCGTCTTTCGCGCGCTCCGCACCATTCCCGTGATGCTTGATATCTGCAGGGATATGGAGGAGGTGTGCCCCGACGCCATTCTGCTGAACTACACTAACCCCATGGCAATGCTCTGCCGTGCCATGCAGGCGGAGAGCAAGATCCGCATCACGGGCCTGTGCCACAGCGTTCAGGGCACCGCCATGATGCTGGCGCATTGGATCGGCGCGCCGTTCGAGGAGGTCACATACCTCTGCGCAGGCATCAACCACCAGGCCTTCTACATCGAGTTCAAGTGGAAGAACAGGGACGCCTATCCCCTCATCCGCGAAGCCATCGAGAAGCCGGAGATATACCAGGAGGAGATCGTCCGCAACGAGATGTTCAAACACCTGGGCTACTACGTAACGGAATCCAGCGGCCACAACTCCGAGTACGTGGCGTGGTTCCGAAAGCGCCCAGACCTCATCGAGAAGTATTGCACGCACGGCACCGGCTGGAACCCCGGCGAGTACGCCTACATCCTCAATGAGTACCTGCACCGCGAAGACACCTGGAAGAAGGAAACCCAGGAGTGGCTGGCCCGGAACGAGCCAATCAACCTGAAGCGCGGCCACGAGTACGCGGCCTCCATCATCAACGCGGTGGTTGGCGATGGCACCCTCTTTGAGTTCAACGGCAATGTGCGTAACTTCGGCCTCATAGATAACCTGCCGCAAGGCTGCTGCGTGGAGGTGCCAGTGGTTGCCAGCAGGCGCGGCTTCTCTCCAGTGCACGTTGGCAGCCTGCCGCCCCAGTGCGCCGCACTGGTCAACATCAGCGCCAACAACGAGGAGATGGCCGTTCAAGGCGCCCTCACCGGAGATGCCCGCATGGTCTTCCACTCCATCTGCTACGACCCGCTCACATCGGCCGTGCTCTCGCTGGAGGAGATCCGCTCGATGGTGAAGGAGATGTTTGAGGTCAACCGCGACTACCTACCTCAGTTCAAGACCATCGATCTGTAGCCTGCGCCAACGTCAAGCGCTGACCGTGGCGCCACGAGCGCTATACCGGGAAACAGCGCACACGATTGGCTTCTCGCATAACACGGTGGAGGAACAGATGCTTCTTGATGGCAAGGTGGTGCTGGTAACGGGCGGGGCCCGCGGCTTGGGCGCAGCTACCTGCCGGGTGCTGGCAGCGCATGGCGCCGCCGTGGCGATCAACTACTCGCGAAGCCGCGAGAAGGCAGAAGCGGTGGCCGCCGAGATCGCCTCCAAGGGCGGTACCGCCCGTCCATTCCACGCCGACGTGCGCGACCCAGGCGCTGTGCAGGCCATGGTTGACGCCGTCGTTGGCACCTTCGGGCGACTTGACGGAGTGGTGAACAACGCCATCTCCGGGCGCCAGGGCGGCCGCCTAGACGAGGCGACGTGGGATGACTACGCTAACTCCTTCGACTACGGGTGCAAAGCCGTGCTCAACACCGTGAAGGCGGCTCGACCCATCATGCAGAAGCAGGGCGGCGGCAGAATCGTCAACATCGTCACAGAGCTGTGGAACATGGCACCAGCGGAGTGGTCCGTGTACCTTGCCGGCAAGGGCGCGATGGTTGGCCTGTCGCGAAGCCTGGCGTGCGAACTGGGTCCGGAGGGCATAACCGTGAACATGGTTGCCCCCGGCTGGATGGCCGACGAGAAGGTGGACACCACCAGCGAAGGCTCGCGCAGGTTCGCGGCATCCCTCCCGCTGAGGCGCCACGGCTCCGCCGATGAGATCGGAAAGGCGTGCGCCTTTTTCCTCAGCGACTTAGCCTCGTACATCACAGGGGCGTACCTGCCCGTGTGCGGCGGCAGAATCACCCAGATGGGAGCGTAGGATCCCGCAGGTGGAAGACGCCAGCCGCCGCGAGCCTTTGCTGGAGGCACGAGGGCTTGTCAAGGAGTTCGCTTCGCCCACCGGCGACGTCATCCGCGCCGTGGACGGAGTCGACTTCGCCGTCCACAGGGGTGAAACGCTTGCCCTCGTTGGCGAGAGCGGGAGCGGGAAATCGACCACCGCGCGCATGGTCCTCCGCCTGCTCCCGCCCACGCGCGGGTCCGTCACCTACCACCTGCTGGAGGAAGGCTCCGACCGGCGCCATCCGGTGGATATCCTGAAAATGCCCCCTCGGCAACTGAGACCCCTGCGGCGACACTTCCAGATGGTGTTCCAGGACCCAATGGCCTCCCTCAACCCGCGGATGAGCGTGGGGGCGGCGCTGGCCGAGCCGCTGGTCATACATGGCCTGGCGCGAACCCGCTCGGAGCGGCGCGAGCGTGTTGCCCAGCTCCTTGACATGGTTGGCCTGCCGCCGTCTGCCGCCGCCCAGTACCCACACGAGCTGTCTGGCGGGCAGAAGCAGAGGGTCGGCATCGCACGAGCGCTTGCCACCGGCCCCGAGCTCATCGTGGCGGACGAGCCAGTATCTGCGTTGGACGTGTCGATACGCGCGCAGATCATCAACCTGCTCATGGACCTGCAAGAGCGGCTTGGCCTGGCGTACCTGTTCATAGCGCACGACCTGGCGCTTGTGCGGCACATCAGCCACCGCGTGGCGGTGATGCAGACCGGGCGCGTTGTGGAAAGCGGCCCCACGCAGGAGGTGTTCGAGTCGCCGTCCCACCCGTACACACGGGCGCTGCTCGCAGCTATCCCGCGCATCAGAGGCCAATAGGGGCGCGTACACTGGGCGCTTGCCGGGTTGGCCTTTCGGCACCGCCACAGCAACCGGGCCTTCCGCACAGCTCGCCAAGATGGTACAATAATGCGTCAGGTGCCTGAACCGCAAGGCAGCGGGCAACGGCACGGCGTGGGCCCCATGGGTCCGCGGCCGCTACGCGCCCCTCATACGTGACGTGCAACCGCCTATCTGGAACGCGCGCCACAGTGCGGCGCCGCGGGGTTGAGTCAGGCAAGGAGTGTAGCGTATGTCAAGTGACTGCTCAAGGCGAGAGTTTCTGAAGAAGGGCGCCGCCATTGCCGGCGCCGCCGGGCTGTCTGGCCTTCTGAAGGGCCCCTACGTCATGGCCCAACCTGCCAAAACGGACAAGCTGCGCGTGGCGGTGGTTGGCGCCGGAGGCATGGGCGGCTACAGCGTCGATTGCGCACTACAGGAGAACCTGGTTGCGCTCTGCGACATCGACGAGAACACCATCGCCTCGGTGATGAGAGACAAGGTCAAGGACCAGGCCAAGCCCAAGATCTACTACGACTACCGCAAGATGCTCGACGAGTCCGGCAAGAACATCGATGTGGTGTTGGTTGCCACGCCGGACCACAACCACGCACCGGCTGCCATCCGCGCCATCGACGCGGGGAAGCACGTGTTCTGCCAGAAGCCGCTCGCCTACGACATCTACGAGTGCGATGCCCTAGCCAAGGCGGCGCGTCGCAAGAAGGTGCTCACCCAGATGGGCAACCAGGGCTACTGCGGTGAGTCGATCCGGAGAGTGGCCGAGTACATCCAATCGGGCGCCATCGGCGACGTGGTGGAGACGCACACCTGCCTGGGCCGCAACTTCGGTGGCAGTGGCGGGCGTCCACCCAGCAAGCCCGTGCCGCCCGGGGTGCACTGGAACGAATGGATCGGCCCCGCACCCTACCGGGAGTACCACGACAATCTGCATCCGTTCAACTGGCGCAACTGGCGAGCGTTCGGCACCGGCACCATAGGAGACATGGCGTGCCACCACGTCGCGGTTCCCTTCATGGCGCTGCGGCTCTGGGAGGTGCCTCACTTCACGGTGGAGTGCATCAACACCTCCGGCGGCAGTGAGGAGATGTACCCGCAGGACAACATCGTCTGCTACCACATCCCCGCAAGGCCCGGCATTCCGGCGTTCAAGATGTACGTGTACGACCACCAGGAGCTGACGCCGGCCATCTGGAAGGACACGGAGAAGTCCGAAGGCAGGCAGTTCGGGGAGTTCACGCTCTTCGTTGGCACCAAGGGAATGATTGGCAGCGACAGCATCCTCATCCCATCCTCCAAGCACGAGGAGTACCCCGCGCCGCCCAAGACCTTGCCGCGGGCCCACGCCCCTGGGCCCATCGAGGAGCTGTTCTGGTGCATACGCAACGGTGGCAAGCCGGTATCCAACTTCCCGGAGGCCGCCGCCCCGCTCACGATCATCGCCCTTACCGGCCACCTCGCCCAATTCGAGGGCAAAGGCAGCAAGATCGAGTGGGATATGCGCAAGCTCACCTGCACCAATAACAAGGACGCCAACCAGTACATCCGCCGCAACCAGTACCGCAAGGGCTGGGAGGTGTAGCTCCCGCCCAGAGCTCAGCGGCAACTCGCTCAAACCCCGCGTGGGGTATGGAGATCTCCATACCCCACGCACGTTCACGGGCGCCGTAGCGGCTTGGACTCGTGGCCAAGCACCAAGCGCATCAGCCCAATAGGGCGCGCCCCCTACTTAGCGCTATCCACAAACGCGAACTCGGCTAGGTTGGCGGTGGTGAACACCCACGTCGGCGAGAACGACAGCTCGTTTCCCTTCTTCACGCCAGCCATGGCTGGCCACTCAAGCCACCCCTCCTTGCTGTTTCCGCGGTCCCGGTCGTTCACGATGAACCCGAACCGCACCGGCTTCGTCCGGTCAACCTGTGGCATGAGCGACCAGGGTATGGCCACCTCGTACGTGGTGGTCTCCTTGATGTCATCGCGGACCACCGCCAGGTTGATGTCCTTGTACAACCCGAGGCCGATGTCCGGGTTAGTGGGGTAGTAAGTCTGGTAGCCGGTCTCCGGCGTGTGCAGCACGTAGAACTCCGGTCCCTTCGGTGTGAGGCTAAGGGCGCACTCGTAGTCGGTGTCGAAGACGAGCCCGCGGCGATAGCTGGGACTGGTCGGCGACTTCAGCTTGTTCGGATCCTGAGCATCCACGCCCAACGCCAGCTGGATGCTGTCGCCATCGAAAGGGAACGCATACGGGTTCTCGGCGGAGCTCTGCTGGGAGTGGAAGTTATCGGTCACCTTGGCGGCGAAGTAGACGTTCTGGTCGTCCCACATCACGTAGGCCACCGCGCTCACGTTCCCGGGGGTCCACGCCTTCTTGAACGCCTCCGGGGCGTATGGTGAGACCGCCTCTTTGGTGTTCAAAGGCAGTGGGAGCGCGTCGGTCCAATCCGACAGGTCGCCATCTATCCTGGGAGTACCCCGAACGGCGGCCGCCACGGACACGGTTTGGGTGAACCTGGTGTTCCAGCCCACCTGCCACGGCAGGTCGGTGAGCTTTTTGGCGGCCAGCACGGTCACCTCGTAGCGGTTATCGGGAGCGACAACGGCCTGGCTCACGGGGAACGAGACCACCGTGGTGGCCCCCGGCGCCAGCGGGCCGAAGTCAACGCGGTTCTTCGAGAGGGTCCACTCCTTCGGAGGCCTAACCTGCAGGTCGCCGGACACGGGCACGTTCAGCTCGTTGGTGACCTCCACGCGAATGGGCGGCGATTGGGAGATTGGGGCGAGGAACGGCTTCACGGTCATCGTCACCGGGGTGATGCCGCTGATATCGGCCATCTCAAGGTTGCGCAGGAACACGTCCTGATCGCCATTGGTGACAAGGTAAAGCACCTCATCAGACAGGGGGGCGGTGAGGACGTTCCGCTCCACCCTGCCCACCGGGTTGCCCATCATGTCGTAGGCTGAGACGCCCTGGTCGGCGCGGATGCGGATGGTGCCGCTATCCCCCACGCTCCACACAACGGCTACCTTTCGGCCCTCTTTGTTCTTGAAGACGGCGCCCCATATGCGGCGCGAGTACGGATATAGGTCCTGCACCAGCACGGTATCTTCCAACATCGAGGCGCACACGGCATAGGCGGCCGCGGCGGCGCGAGGCACATATCCAGGCTTGAACAGACCCATATCGTCGGAGGCCAGCGTAAACCAGGCCAGCGTGCGGATCCCAGCGAGCTTGGCAAGCACATAGGTGCGGGGCACGTACTTGGCCATATCCGGGGAGTCCCATAGCTGCCACCCCTGCTCGGTATCCCAGCACACGTTCTTCCCGTTGTGCTTGGAGACGAGCACAGAATGCTCTGCCTTGCCGAGGAAATCGTCCTCCGGGCCGCCAACGCCGTATGTGTGCGTGGAGGTCTCGTCCAGGCAGTCAGCCACGGAGGCGTTCTTGGCGAAAACCACATCCTGCAGGTGGCTGGCGCTGCCCCCGGACGCGATGAGGACGCAGTTGGGGTTGGCGGCCTTGGCGGCGGGATAGGTTGCCTTCAGCATGTCCCTGTAGTGCTGCGCCGTGCTGTGCCACGTCCAGCCCATGACGTACGGCTCGTTCCACAGCTCATAATACTTCACGTCCTTTGCGTAACGGGCCACCGCGGCAGCCACGAAGTCGGCATAGTCCTGCACGTTCTCCGGTGCATCGAGGTACTGGAACGGCTTCCCATCGGGGCCCTTGGCCTTGGCCCAATCGGGGGCGTAATCCATGATGGGCAGAAGCAGCAGGTCGTGGGCCTTGCACTGCTCCAGCAGCCGATCGAACGGCGCCCAGTTGAACTCGCCCTTCTTGGTGGGCTCGCAGGTCATCCAGTTGCAGCCAGCGTCCGTTCGCAGCCATCTGGCGCCTATACGCTGCATCGCCAGGAAGCCCTGGTCGTCTGGGCTAGCGGCAATGGCGAACATGGAGTCCTCGCGGGTGCCTGGTGCTGGGCGCGGAACGACAATGAACGCCGCATCCCAATCGCGGCTCTCGCCAGCGGCGGAGGTGTGAAGCACGAAGTGAAAGTACCCGTTGCCTTTCAGCTCCGGGTCCAGGTGAAACGCCACATACCACCTGTCCACGTCGGTGGGGGCGAGATTTCGGCGCTCCAGGCTGCCGGACTTGAGCGTCTTGCCGTGAAAATCCGCCAGCTGCCACCGGTACCGGACGTTCACTGGGGAGCCCGAGACGTTCGTGGCCTCGATCGACAGGGTGACGGACTTCTGGGCGGACCGAAGGTCGTCGGCGTAGAAGACGTTGATCGGGTCGTTGGACGTGATCTTGACCTGGAGCTTCTCTGGTTTCTTTTCGCTTGGGGCGGGCGTTTCGGCGACCGCAGCGTTGACGATCAGCAGCCCCAGGAGGGCGAGCCATAGGCCGCGCATGGCATCTCCTTTCCGTGCAGAGGCAGGGGCAGCCGGCCTGGCTCTAACAGGCAACGGCTCACAAGGCTTGTGATATCATAACGGCGTGGGCATGTCAACAACGGCGCTAGGCGGTGAGGGCTCACGGTTGGGGGTGGCCCGTTCTGGAACGAGACCGGTCCCGGCCCCCCGCTCCTTGCCGATCCACTGGTTGTGCTGGCAGAGGAACGGCAACACCGCCGCGAGGCTCATCCGCATTCGTGGGCTGTTACGCTAAGAGGGCTGCTGGCGCGCGTCGGCTTGGCGCCGCGAACTCGAGTAGCGTGCCAGCCAGGTGCATGGCCGCCCCTAGTTGGGGCACGGAAGCCACATCGGGGCCGTGCGGAGCGCCCCCTGGGTGTGGCTCCCGCGCAGAACCGGTGGCTACAGGGTGGCTTTCGCCCACTGATCGCGGAGGAACTTGACGGACTTGGGGATCTCAACTTCTGGGTCACCAATGCAGCCGCACTCGAAGCTGCAGAAGTCTTGGTACCCAATCCACTTGAGGCCCCTGAAGCCATCCGTGAAGTCCCTGTCGTCCTGGCCGGGCAAGTTGCGCCTGCGTGACGCCAGGTGCACGTGATGAAGGTACTGCCCGCCGGAGATGAAGGCGCCCATATCGCTGGTCTCTTCTATGGCCATGTGGTAGAAGTCGCCCATCATGCAGACGCCCGGGCTGTTGGCGTCCCTGCAGATTGCGGCGGCGTCCGCGAGCTGGCGCAGGAAGAAGGCCTCGCCGCGGTTCAGTGGCTCCAGCAGAACTCTGGTGCCAGCGTTGGCCGCGTGCTCGCCCAGGCCGGGGAGCAGATCAAGCAGGACTTTCCGCGCCTCTTGGTTGCCCAGCTTGGTTTGGCCGTTGAAGGCCGGCACCACGATCATGCCGGTTGCACCTAGCTCGCCAGCGGCCGACAGGATCTCCTTGATCGACTGGACCGCTGCCTCCCGCTGCGCCGGGTCGTCCGAAATGAGCGCACCTCGGAAGCCTGCGCAGACGGCGCCCATCTGAACGCTGGTGCCCTTCAGGGCGTCTTTCACCTCTTGAATTCGGCCAGTTAGCCCGCCGCCGCCGACCTCCAGGCCCTCTATGCCCCATTTCTCCATCTTGAGAACCTTCTCTCGGAGACTGTTGCCCGGAATGCGGCCTTCTTGGCTGCAGATGCGGAGCTTGGCTTTGCTGGCCTTAGAAGGACTGGCGGCGCCAGCCGGCCCGGTGATGGCCAAACTGGCGCCAGCGACGGCGCCACCCACTAGCAGCGCGCGACGATCGATCATCATGGTGAATCCTCCCAACCATTGGATGATTTCGAGAGCCAACGGCGGCAGCCTCATCCCACCGCCCGCTCCGATGTGCCGTAGTTGGCGGGCAGTGATGGGCTTGGAACCCTTACGCTTCTCTTCTCTGACCCAGCGGCATCTCCTGCATCTGCGCGGGCGCCTGGCAAGCAGATCGAGAGGGCCACCTCGTATGCGTATGGGCGGACCGAGCGTGCCGTCTGTCGTGCTCCTCAGCCCGGCTTCGCCAGCCGTCTCCTGCTGTGAAGAGGGGCGCCCGGGGGCGTGAGGCGAGCACGGCTATCCGGCTGCCGGCCACACTCCTCATGCACGCTTGGAGCGCCACCTCAACCTTCGCTTGGCCTCCCATCGGTCGGCGCGCAAAGCTGTGTGCCGCGCACCAGTTCCATGCACGTTGGCCTGCGCCGGCAGTTTCGGCATGGAACGTGCCCTCAAGGAAGTTGGTCACCAAGCGTTGAGGACGGACGTTGCGCTGGATATCATGGGACAGCTTGGCTTTAGCGGCCATCTGCTTGGCAGACACCGTCGTGACGACTGCGCTGTTGGCAACCGGCCGCTTTGCGGAGGCCAACCCGCTCCTGGCCTACTACCTGCGGTGGGGGCTCTGGGCGATGGTTGGCGTGAAGCTCCTCACGTTCGTCGTCCCAATAGTGGTGGCAGAGTGGTACAGGCGACGCAATCCCGGGCTGGTTGCCAAGGTTGTTAGGGTCACCATCGCTTTGTACATCGCCTTGTACGCCACGGCCATGGCCGCCGTCAACCTGCGGATAGTCCCCCTCTGAGGCCGCCAGCTCATGCGTCCGAGGGGCCACAGGCCGCCGTACGGTCTCGATCCCGCACATGGCAATGCTCTGGCCGGACCAGCCAACCTCGCGGCTATTCCTGGGCACGAGGTGGCATGGAAGTTGCGGAACACCTAGTCAGTGCGAAGGGTTGGTGCGGCAGGCTGTTCCGCGCCTTAGGCGTAGGATGGCGGTCGTCGACCGTCCACGCACAGCGCCCAACTGCCTTGGGCACCCGGGCGGAGGAGCTGCGTGTGACACAACGATAGAAGCCGATCCGCATCTGCGTGCCTGGCTTCTCCGCCCCGAGGGCTCGGTTCCCCAGCCGGGCCCTCTCCCACTTCCGGGGAGAGGTTGGGGGGCGTGCGGTTGCCCCCATGCCCTGGCCCGTAACCGAGGGCAGAGAGTTGCCCTCACTTCGGCTTCACCACCCCTCTCCCACTGTCGGGGAGAGGGGAGCTGGGAGGAGTGTGTATGGTGCGGCTGCATCGCGTAAGCCCGTGAGGCTGGGAAGACATCTCCTCGCTCTGTTCCCACCCTCCGTAGATTGAGAACAGAAACAGGCTGTCCGGCAACAGACCAGGCATGCCGCTCCCTGCCTCGCTCAGCCTCCCATCCCCGGGTTCCAACCTTTCTCATATCTCATAGCCAGCTCGCACCCGTAAGCCCTCTGCTTTCTGCCCTTCCCTGTAGGGCCCGAAAGGGGAACGGCCCTGCATACGCCCTCGGCGTGGTGGCGCCCGCAGGACCAGGCCCACTTGCCAGCGAACGATAGCCCAACGGCAGGCGAACCCAAGTCCGGTGGCGCATGTAACCCACCGGCCACTTCCCAAAGGAGGTCCATGAGCACCCTGAACAAGCTGGCGGCCGCGCTTGTGAGGCCGGTCCTTACGCGGCCGCAGAAGGACGAATATTACCTCTCCGTGGCCCTCATGGCCAGCCAGAGAGCCACCTGCATGCGCCGGCGGTTCGGTGCTGTGCTGGTGCCACGCTATGACCGCCGGGCCACCATCGCCTTCAACGGCGCGCCCGGCGGCGTCACCGACTGCCTGCAGTTGGGCTCTTGTTGGCGGCGGGAGCGCGGCATTCCGCCAGGCAGCCGCTACGAGTGTTGTCGCTCGGTGCACGCGGAGGCCAACGCCCTCCTCTTCGCAGAGCCGCACGACAGCCTGGGTTCCACGCTCTACATCGCAGGCGTGGACGCGGAGTCCGGGGCGCTTGTGGATGCGTACCCGTGCGTGTTGTGCACCAAGCTGATCATGAACGCTGGCGTCGTTCGAGTGGTCGTTGCACGAGCGGACGGCTCCTTCGAGAGCTTCTCCGTTGAGGAGTGGAAGGCAGACCCATCGATGCTAGTTGAGGGCCTCTATGGGAACAGGTGACGTCTAGGCCACGCTACAGGCCCTGAAGCATCGCCTTCTCCGTATCTGTCAGCATTCGCCCAATGTAGCACGACCACACGCCCGCGCAGTAGAACGCCAGCATCGCCTGGCCGGTGGAGTTCCCGAGCGCCTTGACGTCGAAGTACGCGTGCGGGTTGCCGTCAAAGATGCCGCGGGGCAACGTGGACGTATAGCCGCCCTCTTTCCAGAGGTTGGGGTTGTAGCTGAGCACCTGTAGGACGCTTTGGCGCTGCCTGGCGGTGGTTGGGTCCGTGATCTCGCCCGCGGCAGAGCGCACCTCCCAATCCTGGCCAAGGAACCCCTCAATCACCAGTGGCTGGTCGGTTGGTCCCCCGGGCTTGCTTCGCCCCACCGCCACCTGACGCTGTTCCTGGAGGTACAACTCCTCGGCCTCGGTCATGTTGTACCGCTTCATTAGGAACGCCTTGCCGGCCACCACCACGATCATGTAGTGCGAGGTGAGCTCCAGCATATCCTGAGGTATGGGTCCCTGGCTCATATACTGAACCGCCCTGGCCGTCACCAGAACCTCCTGGTCGGCGCGCCAGCCCTCAACGGGCCGATCGGGGTCCAAGAGCGGCACGTTTGAGATCACGTCGCCAGCGTCCACGGACGGAATGCCCAGCGACTGGAGGTTATCGAGCGCCGCCTCCCGCCAGTCCACGCTCTCCGCCACCACGCCGGATCGCCGCAGCGCGGACCTGGTGGATCTGCGCCCGGCCCCTCCCCCCGCCGATCCCGCAAACCGATCGTACAACGTCACGCCCACAAGCGCCAGAAACGCAATGCCCACCAACGCCTGCAGCAGCTCCAAGAACTCGTACATGGCTTCCCCCCGACGCGTTGAGCAGCAGGCCTCAGAAGCCTCCGCCGCCAACGCCGCCGCCGCTCGGTCCACCACTGAAGCCGCCGGATGGGCCACCACTGAAGCCCCCAGACGGCCCGCCTCCAGACCCCCCTCCGCCACCGCCGGAGAACCCGCCGCCCGACGAATGGCTTGACGTGTCTACAGCGTTGTACGCCTGCTCTGCCAGCGACCTGGCGGCGCGAAATTCCTGGACGGCCTCCAGCGGGTCCGTGGCCATCAGCAGGCCACCACGCCTGCGGGCGCCCTCCGCCTGCCCCACCAGATCATCAGCCCTGTGCTGGTTGTTGTGTCGATAGCTGTTGATCCTGGCACGCGCCCGGCTGATCTCCGCATCCGCCCCAGACGATGCCGCGCTCATCGCCGCCAGGGCAGCAACCACGGCGCGCTGCGTACCAACCGCGCGGGTGAACGCGGCTTGGGCGTTCGCCAGCGTGCGCTCGGCATCTGCCAAGACGCGCGCGGCCTCCGCAAAGCGCTGAACGGACATGGAGTTCAGCTGGCGCGCGCTGGCTGCCAACGTCTCAACGCGGCCCAAGGAGCCTGCCGCGATGCCCACTCGATCCGCGATGCCCTGGTAGGCAGGGTACCTGAACAGCAGCCCACACGCCGCGCGAGCCGCGGGCAAGGCTGTCTTAGCGCTCGCCAGCTGGCTCGGCAAGGCGGCAATACGTCGCTCGTTCTCCCTGCGCAGGGCCGGCACAGACAGCGCTGCTTGGCACGACGCCTCGGCAAGCCGGGCCGCATCCTGCGCGGTGGTGAACACAGCGAGGTAGTCCGGCAGCCCGGCATCCACCGTCTGGCCCGCAAGCGCCTTGGCCCGTTTCGCAGCCGCCTCCGCCTGGCCGCGAAGCACCTCGGCATCCGCAAGGCTGCTCGTTCGATACCCCTGCCGCTGAACGGAGGCGATGACGGCCGCCGCCCGCTCCACCGCGCCCTGAGCCGCAGAGGTTGCCGCGGCATATCCGGCCAAGGCCTCGTCCAGACGGTGAACCTGGGACCGAACGCGGGCGGCTTTGGACGCGGCGTCTGCCAACAATGCGCTGGCGTTCCGCGCTGCACCGCGGATTTCGCGCGGGTGCCTGGCCTCTTGCGCCTCCGCCAGGATCCTCTCAGCCCGCTCAAGGGAGAGCGATGCGCCGGACAAGGACAGCCGAGACGTGTACTGCCTCAGGTGTCTGCCGTTCGCCCTAACGATATCCGCCTGCACGCTCGCTAGGACTAGGCGCGTTTGGACGGCCTGCTGCCGCGCTCGTTCGGCCTCCGCGCGGGCGCCTCTCACCATTGCGGCGCGCGCACCAGCCAACAGGTAGAACAGAACCGCCAAGAATATAGCTGTCGCCCGCCGCTTCGAGCTCAACGCACGCTCCTCCTCGCCAACGACAATAGCAACGTCGTGACAGCATCGGCTTGCCAACCAGATTCTCGCTTGAGAGGAGAGCTCCTGCACAGCCCGTCAACAGCCCAGGGCAAACGCGTCTTGCCGAGCAGTCAAAAGATAGAAGATAGGCATGAGACGGCGGTCGCAAGGAGGAAGGTGAGAGGCAGCAGCCGGGGATGTGGGCAAAAGAGGAGTAGGACTGAGGGCAACGGTAGGCCACTTCCGCTCACCTCCCAGCCCCCTCTTCCACGACGCAGGCTAGGGAGAGGGGTGGCGAAGCCGGAGTAAGGGCAACCACAAGCCTTGCCCAACCGCCTCGTCCATCATACGAGGGGTAGGATGAGCGCAGCCTCTCCCTGCCATCAGCAACACAAGCCCTGCCTACTAGGCCTGCTCGCCCGACGGAATGCGGTGGCCCTGAATCAACGGCCAGGACGTACGCAGAGCCGCAGCGGGAAGCATGGAACCACAGAAGCCACGAACGGAAGGGCCAGAAGCAGACTGGACATGCATGCGTGCTGCTACCCCCGAGCCCTGCTTGCTCCAAGCGCCGGACAGCGAGCATAAGCATCAGCCGCGGGCTCTTCCGCTGCGGCGGCCCCGTGGCCTGCGGCCCTCATCTCCGCTCTTCACTCGCGGCGCCGCGAACGGCGTCAGCGCGTACGGGGCAGCCGCTGCCTTGGTGAGGTGTGCGATAATGCTGTTTCGGCCGCTGGGCCCCACAAAGCCACCCCGCCTCCCACGGAAATCGTGTGGGGCATAGGCGCCATGTGCGTCTGCGGAGCCCGTGAAATCCCACCCCAACAAGGGCTTCAACCTGTGCTCAAGCAGCGTGTCGCGGTAGCGCCGGTCGCCAGTGCAGGCAAAGAGCCAAGACAACAAGCGCTCGCTTGTGGTATATGGACTGCGCGAGGCCAGTTCGCCGCTGGCAAGGCCCACGGCACCGATCGTCACCAGCGCGCGCACCACCTCCTGGTCCCCCGTGAGCTCCGCGTACTCAACCAGAGCATCCGCGAACCCCTCGCTCAGCCACGGCCCAGACAAGCCGGTTCGCAGCTGGCCCGATGGAGAGCCCAGCGCGGACTCCCGCCATTTGGGCTTTCCGCCCTGGAGCGGCACGCGTGTCGGACGGTCCGGGAGGCTCAACCCGGCCTCCACAAGCTCCCTTTGGGCGCGGGCGGCGGCGGCCAGCGGCGGAAGGTACTGCCCGTCGCGGGTGGTCTCCCACAGCAGCAAGAGTATGTGGTAGGCGGCGCCAGCTTCTGGATCCAGCATCACCTGGTTGGGCTGACGGTACCCGGTCAGGGAGTCTGCCAAGGCGGATATGGCGTCCCAAGTGCGCAGATCGCCGGTGAGCCAGTAGTGACACAGGGCGGCTCTCGCGGGGCCGTGCTGAGGACCGCCAGCGCGCCGCCAGTGGAGCTGATCGTGCCGGCTGAATCTGCCTGGCAGCCACCCAGCGGCACCCAGGTGCTCCGCATCCACATCCATGCTGTGGCGCAGGCTGTGCTCTGCGAAATCCCAGTACCGCCTGTGCCCACCCATCAGGTAATGCAGCACAAAGGGAAGAGCGATAGCCTGCCCGTTGCACCAGCCCTCCGCGCCCTCCATCACCACCGAAAGGGGAGCATCCGCGGCTTCTGGACCGGTCCACTTCGGGGACGTCGGCAGGTCGCCGTAGTCCACAGTGCCATACAGCGCGTTGGCGGACTGCAGAAACAGGCAATAATCCAGCAGCAGCGACACGTACTCGCGAACGCCGTGGAGCCGCTTGTCTGCGTCGTAGGGGGTAACGGTCCCAACGGCGCGGGTTGAGGCCACGTACGCTGGGCTGCACCTGACCAGCAGCGGGCGGTCCAGGGCGGGGCCAAGCTCCGGATACGTCGACGCCCCTCCCTCTCGCACAAACAGCATGAGGCGATGGGTCTTGGCCAGGCCGCGGGCGCTCCCCCACGCATCTCTGCCGACGAGGCCTAGCCGGTCCCCGCACCGATAGCTTGCCGAGATGTGGCCCTCTTGGGGATAGCGCAGGTCGAGGAAGCCGCCCGGCGCCCCACCGAACAAGGCAATCCTCAGCGCCGGCCGGCCGCCGTAGCTGGCTGCGCTCATGCGCACCGGGTGGTTCTGCCATGCGTGTTGGACCGCCGCAGTTACGCCCAACCCGCCGCCGTACACGTCTATCCAGCCGTCCGTCCTGGCGCCGCATACCGCGTCTTCGCGTCCACGGACGGTTACCGCGAAGCGCTCGTAGCTGCTTTGGGTAAGCGCGGGCGCGTCGGCGGCGTCGTATTCCATACGCTTGCCGTCGCCAGAGAGCGTGGCGACCGCGTCCGTGCGGCTCGCCATCTGGAGCTCGATGCCGTATTCCCGAACGTGGTCCCGCGACGGATAGCCCGCATACGTGAGCGTGTGGGTGATCTCGATGTAGCCGGTGGCGTAGGTGCGCACATACAGGCGAACCGGCAACTCGAGATCACGGTGGGCCAACACGCCGTCAACGCGCACCGTAACCTGCACCGGGCCCCGTTCCACCACCTCCAGACCCGTCACCCGCGGCTTCATGGCGAATACCTGGTCGCTTGGCTGGGTTTGCTCCCACGGAAGCTTAGCTTCCTCCTCCTCCGTCATGCGGCCTGGCGCGCGCACCGAAGAGCGAGAGTAGCGCAGGAACCCCAGGACCCCCAAGCCCTGCGCCGTAACCAGCCGCCTTCCCACGCCGATCGCGTCCACCCAGGCGGCGCCGTCCCTCACAAAGGAGAGCCACAGGTTGCCCGCCTGCACCCGCAGGTGGCCGTCTCGGCCGGTCACGGTCACTCCGTCGTCCCCATCCCACGGCGGAACCTGAGTCCCGTACTCCAGCACGTACTGGCGCTGGGCACCCGGCCGCAGGCTGGCGGTGAACTCAAGCAGAAGCCACTTTACGTCGCCCTCCGGCCAGAAGCAGGTGGCCTTGGTCTGAAGCGGCAGGCGGGTGCCCTCGTCGTCGAACAGGGCAGCGCGGCTCGGGTCCCTCAGCTCGCCACGTGGTATCGGCACGGCAAAGCGGACCGGGCATCCCCTGCGCGCCACGCCCGACGGCTCTTCCACGGCGATCTGAAGCCGCTTCTGCCTCACCGCAGCGGCTCGCCCTATGACCGGCGGCGTGAGGACGCCCAGCGGAGGTATCCCCGAAAGCACATCGGCCAGCTTGCCGTGGTCAGCAGAGAGGCTTTCCTCAGACTGCGCACGAAAGGAACGAAGACCGGATATAGGACCAGGCAGATCCAATGGTAAGCACTCCGTTGGGACAGTGGGCCCGGCGGCCAAACTGAACGCCGCGCAGGCAGGTGTTCGTTGCGGGCGACGCCTTCCCTGCCGGCCTGCAACGGGGCGCTTGAACGTGTCACCAGGAAGGGGGAGCAGCGATGGATGTGCCGCGTGTCTTGGACTACGGGATCGCGGACGTAAGCGCCATCTACGAGGGGCCGGGCGGAGCGTTGTGGGAGCTGCTGATGGGCGAGCTGATCCACTGCGAGGGAGAGCATAGCACCAGGCTCCTCGCCGAAAGGGCTGGCCTGCGTCCCGGCCAACTCGTGCTGGATGTTTGCTCAGCCCTCGGCGGACCAGCGCGCCTGCTGGCAACAGAGTTCGGTGTCACCGTGACGGGGCTCGATGCCACGCCGCACATGGTCAACGAGGCCAACCGTCGCACCGCCCAAGCTGGCCTAAGCGACCGCGTGACGTTCCGCCACGGGAACGCCCTCGATATGCCGTTCAAGCGCGAGTCGTTCGACGTGGTGTGGGGCGAGGATGCCTGGTGTTACGTGACGGACAAGCACCGGCTTCTGCGTGAGGTGGCTCGCGTGCTTAGGCGAGGCGGCACGGTTGCGTTCACAGATTGGGTGCAGACCGCCGAGATCTCGAACGAACAGATGGACGCGCTGTACGGCTTCATG
>Ga0078972_1000318_pt1 | contig 200605 bp, 197 predicted proteins | sample YelNatPaOPGAMG01_FD_67568 | JGI IMG/M metagenome (GOLD analysis project Ga0078972, IMG submission 67568) | Hot spring thermophilic microbial communities from Obsidian Pool, Yellowstone National Park, USA - OP-RAMG-01 (SPADES assembly) (version 2) | ecosystem: Environmental > Aquatic > Thermal...
ATGAGAACCGGCCTCACAGCACGCTGGGTTTTCTTACGCCGAAGGAATTTGCACAAAAAGAAGAAAATATGCTACTGGAAAACTCTAATGCACAATGGCACGACAACCGGGAGTAGTCCACAATCTTTCAACACAGACGGCAGTCTTCTTTCTTTATTAAGCGATTTTTTATGGACTTAAGGTTACCATATTGTGAAATAATATCAAGCCATTAAATCCAAATTTACGGAGAGGAAAATATGACCGTCGTCTTGTTTAACAACGGCAGTGCGAAGGGTGTCGAATTTTAACTGATGCAAAAGAGTAAGGGATCATAAGAACCAGAAATCTATTACATAGAAAAACTCTTTTGCACTTGAAATATCAATGGTAAAAATTTGACCCAGCGCCGTGCAACATAAAGCAAGTTGCGTATTTTTACAAACAGATTTCACCAGGGTTTTATCGAAGAATCACCGCCGATCCGATCGCTTCAAGCGTCACTCAATTCATACGTGAAATAAAGATCCTGACTCCCCTGGGTTAAGCTTCTGACCATCGTTGCCTTGGATTTCTTTCCGAAAACTTTGAGTGCCTCCTTGAAATATCCCATGAGCAGTTTTTCGAAATAAACGTGCTTGATGGGAAATCCGGTGACGACAACATGCGCCACATTGTTCTCCAGCCGGGCGGATACCGCCCCGCCGTCGTAATACGTCGACCAGATTTTGGGCAAGACAACTTCGATGAACTGCCTAAGGTCCTTTGTCAGAAGATAAGCATGATACGGACCTCCCGGAGACAGGGCGTATTTGGCTCCCACCATTCCGAACATTATATATGAGGAGTCTTTGTCGCCGTTAAAGCATTCATCGATCAATTCGTCGAATAAAACGATGATTTTGTCGATCGGAATGAGCGAAACCGACATGATGATGTTATCTTTGAAATATTTGTCCTTTGCCGTCAGCCTGGCAATAAATTTATTCCAGCGTTCTTCTCCGAAAGCTTCGACAACGGTTGCTTTTGTTGTTGTGAAAACGGTGCCTTTTACATGCATATTCACACCTCCTTCCTGATGCAAATTAAAATTTTTATACCCTAGATAAGGTTAAAATTCCACAAAAACAAATTTTCGGCATATTAGAGGACTGGAATATTGATATCAGATATTAGGGACTGCGGGTTGTTCAAAAACTTCTGGTTTTGGGCTGTTCAAAGATGCTTAGATGCAAGGCGCGCAAAAAACACCAATCTCGAGGCGTATGCAGTCATACGCCGAACGGCGCGGCTTGCAGCGCAATCCTAATTTGATCGGGATATTTGGGAATATTGGCGACAGCCCCCTACAAGCGTTCGTTTTGGAGTCGCATTCTGCCTGCTTTTAAAAAAATAGAACCGTCCCCTTTGTTTCTTCCCTTTTTTGTAAAGCAACCGGTCACCCGCGCGATCCGTGCCTTGAATATTTTCTGCGTGATTTCCTTGACACATCAAGACGTCTTCTGTATTCAAACGCTCTGGAAGGAAAAAGAAAATGATGGCTTGGAATATTCCCGTTATTATCGCCGCGGGCCAGGTAACAAAAAAAGAAGCGTCTGCCGTGCAGGGCGGATCGCCTGTGGATTTGATGGCAGAGGCCGTGAAAATCGCGGCAGAAGACGGCGGCCTGACAAAGCAAGCTTTGGAAAAAGCCGATCTGCTCATTACAACATCGCTCTTTTCGGATGATGGGATTATCAACCCGCCGGGATGTGTAGCCGACAAACTTGATCTTTCCGGCGCCCGGTGCATGGTTTCCGGCTATGGAGGAACGGCGCCGCATTCCATGCTGTACCATGCCATCAAAGCCGTTGCCGAAAACAAGGCCGGCTTGGTGATTCTCACCGGAGCGGAGGCTCAGCACACCAGGCAGCAGGCAATGCGTTCCCAAACATTTACCGGCTGGAATTTATCTTCTCAAAGGCCATGCCTGGCGCCGCTTTCCCCGGTGGGACTGTTTGACGGCGCCTGCGAAACGGAACATCTTCACGGTCTTTCACTCCCCGCCACGGTCTATCCCATGTTTGAAAACGCCCTTCGCCGGCGGTATGGCCGCACGATTGTGGATCACACGCAGGCCGTGGGCAGGCTGATGAGTCGTCTATCCAGTGTGGCGGCGCAAAACCCCTATGCTTGGTTTCAGGAATCCTTCACGCCCGAGGAAATCATTACTGTTTCGGATGCCAACCGCAATACCGCGTTCCCTTATACCAAACGGATGAACGCCATGCTTTTGGTGAATCAGGCCGCCGCCTTGATTATTACTTCGGAGACACAGGCATTGAAAATGGGCGTTGACCGGTCGAAATTTATATATGTGCACGGCTATGCCGAGGCGCATGATCACTGGCATGTGCTGGAAAGAGAAGCTTATGGATTTTCCCCGGCCATCAATATCGTAGGACGGAGCGCCCTGGCGCAAGCGGGGGTGAACATCGGACAAATTGACTTCTTTGATCTGTACAGCTGTTTTCCGGTGGCCGTGCAGGTGACCCGTGACATGCTGGGTATTTCTGAAAACGACAGCCGCTCTCTGACGGTAACCGGCGGGCTTCCTTATTTCGGAGGACCGGGAAACAATTATGTCATGCACGCTATGGCACAGATGGTGGAGGTGCTGCGTCGGCATCCCGGCAAATTAGGGCTTGTAACCGGCAATTCCTTTTACATGACCAAGCACTCGGCGGCGATCTGTTCCACAAAACCTGCGGAAAACAATGCGGCGGTGATAGCTGATTTGAGTCTTTGCCAGAAAGCCGTTGACCGCGGCCCCAGATATAAGATTGAATCGGAGCCGACCGGCCGCGCAACGGTGGAAACCTACACCGTGATTTTCGACCGGAATAATATACCGGAGAAGGGCCTTGTCATCGGTCAGCAGGAGGACGGAAAACGTTTTGCGGCTTATACTCCTTCCGATCCATCTCTGTTGGCGGCAATGATCAGGGATGACTTCTGCGGCACCCAAGGCAAGGTTCTCTCCAAAAACAAAATCAACCTCTTTACGCCTGATTGAATATCGTCAACGTCCGCACGACGCCGGAAAGCGATTTATACTGAGCACAGCAGCCTATTAGCGTTCGCTTTGGAGACGCATTCTGCCTGCTTTTAAAAAAATAGAACCGTCCCCTTTATGGTGATAAAAAATAGAACCGTCCCTTTTTTTGTTCTGGTGATAAAAAATAGAACTGTCCCTTTTTTTGTTCTTTGGAACAGTGCCTTAATTTTTTTGAAGCGCCTCTGACTTGCAGCGATTAATAGGACCGCCTTTTTTTCCTCTCTTCGGCATTTAATTATTTTTCGAAAACAATAAAGTAAAGGACTACGCCGATGACAAAGGCAGCGATAAGCAGCCCGACACGCATGACCCTCCGGACTTGCGGAAAATGATTAAAAATCAACTGTTGTTCATCTATATTTATGGATTGCCCTAGTTTCAACGTTTCCGTTATTTGACTCACAGCGTGGGTGTATTTCTCCATTTCAGAAACAAATTTAGCCCCTTCAGCCCAGTCTGAATTCATGATCTTCTCTAAATATTTCTGAAATGCCTGGTTGACGTTTGAATTATTCAAAGGACCAACCACAGCCCACATCCGCTCAATGGCTGATTTGAATTGCGGTCTCGCTGAAATCACTGCGGCGACCAGGCTATTGATATCTTGTTTATCCATGCAATCTCCTTGCAAACCTTACAACCAAAAATTTGTTCCAACGCAGCGCTGAATGAGCACCAAAGAATCCGACGATATGCTTCCGCAGCTTGTTAAGCGGTGAAATTAAGATCACTGTATTTCCGTCTCTATCGGATTTTGCATATCCTTCAGCGATAGGTCATTTTCACAGAGTCTGTATGATTCTACCAACACAGCCCGCTTCTTTCTTTGTAAAGCGGCTCGAGACTTAGCATAATTTGCTTTCTGTTTCTTCTCCCAGCCAGTTCAGATATTCTCTGCTGCCTTTGATAACCGGTACAGCGACGATTTCCGGGGTTTCGTAAGGATGAAGTTTTTTAATCGCGGCTTCGACTTTCTTGAACAAGGCCAAACGGGTTTTGATGACGCAGAGCCACTCCTGCGCGTTTTCCACGTTGCCTTTCCAGCGGTAGGTGCTTTCCATGGGGCCGGTAATCTGAACGCAGGCGGCGAGTTTCTGTTCGACCAAACGCCGGGCGATTTTTTGCGCCTGCTCTTTCGTTTCGGTGGTTGTAGATATTTGGATGTAGGTTTTCATTGCTGTTCCTTTACGATCCCCCAGCCGGCGGGAAATATAAACTGTCCTCCGCTGGCGGAGGTGTCCCGATGAAATCGGGACGGAGGTGGATAAAATTCATGGCACGAGTGGTTCTTGTAACCTGCAGATGATCGGCTGTTTTTTGCGGTTTGAAAGACCTGCGCCACGTTTTTCCACCCCCTGAATCCCCCCCCCGCCGGCGGGGGCATTTATTTTTTTGCGCATTCATACATCATAATCGCCGCCGCCTGCGGCAAGCTCAGGGATTGAGCTTTGCCGCCGGGGATGCACCAGTTTTCGTCGGTCATTTTTAAAATCGTCTGCGGCAGGCCGTGACTTTCGTTGCCCAAAATGAGCGCGGCATTTTCCCGCACCGGATGCGGCGGCACGCCTTCACGAACGTCGGAACCAATCAGGTAAAAGCTTTTTTTCATTTCCGGCAGTGCTTCAGTTAACTGAACTTCCGGGATAATCGTCAAGTGAAAAATACTGCCCATCGAGGCACGAACGGCTTTCGGGTTGGTATAATCCACAGACCCGGCGCTCAATACGATGCCGGAAAAGCCGAACCAAAGCGCGCTGCGCATGAGCGCGCCGAGATTGAGCGGATTGTTGATTTCGTGAAGGATGAGCGCGCAAGCTTCATGCTTTGTCAGCCACGAAGAAAGCTTCGGCGCGGGCTTAATTTCCACCAGCGCCATGATGCCTTCCGGTTCTTTGTCTTGTCCGATTTTTTCCCACTGCGGACGCTTCAACTGATACACGGGGATATTTTCCGCCGCCGATAAAAGAATTTTCCGCCAGAATTTTATTTTTTCGGGCATCACGAGAAACGCCTTGACGGTCCAGTCGCTTTTGAGCAGTTCCTCAACGACCTTGACGCCTTCGGCGATAAAGATTCCTTCTTCGCGTCGGAACTTGCCGTCATCGAGCCTGGCCCATTTTTTGAGCTGCGCTTGGGAAGGATTCAGAAAATCGGTCTGCATGGAATCATTCATCCTTGATGGTTACATGGGGAAGATCTTTGTATTGGGTATCCGGCCAGATCATTGACGCGACGATGGATATCACCAGAACCGATGATATGACGATCAGCGAAACGCCAACCGGCACGCGGAAAAAATCTTCAATGAGCATCTTTATGCCGACAAAGCTCAAAATGGCCGCCAATCCATAGTGCAAAAGATGAAACAACTTCATCAAACCGGAAATGGCGAAAAAAAGCGAACGCAACCCTAAAATGGCAAAGACGTTCGAGGTATAAACGATGAAAGGATCCCGGGATATCGCCAGTACGGCCGGGATGGAATCAACCGCAAACAGGATGTCCGTGGTCTCCAGCGCCAGCAAGACGGCCAACAGGGGCGTGGCGAAGCGTTTTTTATTTTTAACGATGAAAAATCCGGCGTCCTGAAATTCCGTGGTGACCGGAATGAAATAGCGAAGCATTTTAATCGCGACGTTTTTGTCCGGATGAACTTCCGTCTGTTTGTTCAACGCCAGCCTGATGCCGGTGTAAATCAAAAAGGCGCCGAAAACGTACATGATCCAGTGAAATTTGTTGATAAGCGCAACTCCCGTGAAAATAAATGCCGCACGGGTAATGAGCGCCAGCAGGATGCCCCAGAAAAGCGCCTTGTGTTCGTAGGCGGCCGGCACGCCGAAGAATCTGAAGATTAACAAGAAAACGAAAAGATTGTCGATACTCAGCGAGTATTCAATTAGATAAGCGGTGAAAAACTCCAGCGCCTTGGAGTGGCCGTAAAAATAATAAACGCCCGCGCCGAACAGGCAGGCGAGCGTGACCCAGAAGCCGACCCACAGCAGCGCTTCCTTCATTTTGATGACGTGAACCTTGCGGTTGAAAACGCCCAGATCCAGCGCCAGCATGGCGAAGATGAAAACGCCGAAAATGATCCACCAGAGGGTCATGGACAAATCCTTTTCTTTTAGGTCGCCCGCCCCAGCGCTTGAGCGGCATCATGCACGATGTCCCAAGCCCAGCCGCCGTCGCCTAATGCCGTCGCGAGATTTTTTACCATGCCGCTCCTTCATGTTTTGATGATAACGTGACTTTTCTGCGCCAGAGAATCATGAGGAATCCCGCGATCATCATCAGCGAGCAAAGCGTCTGCCCGATGCTGATGGGGCCGACCATAAAATCAGGTTCGCGGAAGAACTCTATCAGAAAACGGACGGCGCCGTAGCCGACAACATACAAGCCAAGCAAAAATCCGTCGAAACGGCTCTTTTTTCTGAGCGGCCACAAAATCAGAAAGAGAAAAATACCTTCGAAAAAAGCTTCGTAGAGCTGGGAGGGATGGCGCAGGCTGTGCGTCATGTCCAGCGGAAAATACATGCCCCAAGGCACGGCGGTGACTCTTCCCCAGAGTTCGCCGTTGATGAAATTGCCTAAGCGTCCGAAGGTATAGCCCAGCGGAACCGCGGGAACAATCAAATCGGCGAACCTCCAGAAATCAATTTTTCTTTTGCGCATAAACACCCAGGAAACGATCAGCACGCCGATGACGCCGCCGTGGTAGGACATGCCGCTGATGCCGGTGAAATGAATGCCGTTGGAAAAACTGAAAGGCAAAAAAATTTCCAACGGGTGTTGCAGATAATAATTCAAGTTGTAAAATAGAACTTCGCCCAAACGCGCGCCGATGATGACGGCCAGCATGCCCCAGACCATGGCATCCTGAAGCGTCTCCACGGAATATTCGTATTTTTCATTTCGAATCCGGTAACGGGTCAGCGCATAGACAATGGCGAAGGCGACGATATACATCAAGCTGTAGTAGCGCAGTTGAAAAGAACCGACGCTGAAAAGATACGGTTTGATGTGATAGGGCAGGTGCTGCCAAATATTGATCAAAGATTCCATACGCAAATTTTATTGTCTTTCGGATATTTTTCGCTTTGGCCAAAACTTTGAAATTCATCCCGCGCCGGCCCGCGCGTGAAAGACGATTGACCTTCCCCGCGTTTTTGTCAGAGGACGCGCCTCGTCGTTCAATAGCTTTGGCCTTTGAGTTCGTCAACATACAATTCGGCGCTGTACAGGGCGTTGGCGCCGTCGCCCGCCGCAGTGACCACTTGCCGGAACCGTTTAGCCCGGCAATCCCCGGCGGCGAAAATTCCCGCGGCCGAAGCGCGCATGTTTTCATCGGTGATGATGTAACCGCCCTCGTCCATATCCACCACTCCGCGGAAAAGCCCCGTGTTGGGCGTCAGACCGACAAAAATAAAAACGCCGTCCGCCGAAAGCTCGCTGATTTTTCCGGATTCGACATCCGCCACCTTGACGCCGGTGACGAATTCCCGACCCGTAATTTCAGCCAGCTTGGCCTTCCAGGCAAATTCGATTTTTTTCTCCGCGAACGCCCTTTTTTGCAGAATCGCCGCCGCACGCAGCCGGTCACGCCGGTGAATCACGGTGACCTTGCGGGCGAAATGCGTCAAAAACAAGGCTTCCTGAATGGCCGTGTCGCCGCCGCCCACCACCACAACATCCTTGTCGCGGTAGAAGGGTCCGTCGCAGGTGGCACAATAGGATACGCCCCTGCCGGCAAATTCTTCCTCACCGGGAACGCCGAGCTTGTTCCATTGCGCGCCGGTGGCGGCAATGACGCTCAATGTCTTAAAAGTTTTACCCGCCGCCGTCACTTCCCAGACGGCAGGGTGGTCGGCGCTTTTTGCCAGAGCCGCGGCGTCCTGGGCAACAATGTCCAAACCGAAATTCAGGGCTTGCTTTTTGAAAAGCTGCATTAATTCAAATCCGTTGATGCCGTCAGGAATTCCCGGATAATTTTCGATCAGATCGGTGATGGTGATCTGACTGACCGTGGAGACGCCTTCCAGAAGCAGCGCCTTCATCCCGCTTCGGGCGGCGTAGATGCCGGCCGTGTAACCTGCGGGGCCGCCGCCGATTATCATGGCGTCATAATCATATTGTGGCAGATTGGATTCACTCAATGTAAACCTCCTTTTGTCTGTTTATTCGGTACGATACCGAACCTTATGTTTTAAAAACCGCGCTTGCGGACGCACCGAAATTCATGTCCGGATGCGAGCGCCGCGCCGGTAAGATTTCACGCAAGTTTTGCTTGTGTACTTTAATCATGATGAATGGTTTTGTAAAGCCTAAAAAACATAAGCGTTTATTATTCAATTAAATTATGGTAGTAATAACACGACATCGAGGAGCATGGATGGAAAAACTCAAAGGGTTGCAAAGAAAACATCTGCGCGCGCAGGCACACCATTTAAAACCGGTGGTGATCGTCGGCGCGAAGGGCCTGACCGAACAGCTCATCGGCTCGGTTGACACAGCGCTGACCGATCATGAGCTGATCAAGGTGAAGTTCGGCGAATTCAAAGAAGAAAAAAAGGAATTTTCCGCCCGAATCGCCCAAATGACGCAAAGCGAACTTGTCGGCCTCATCGGCAATATCGCCATTTTTTACCGTCAGAATTCCGATCCCGAAAAAAGAAAAATTCATTTAAAGGGACTGGGATAAATCGCCGCAAAACTTGTTTTTACGAGTGGGGATTGGAAACGATCTTCGTAGAAACGTGATGATGTTGTCAGCCTGTTTCCCAAAGAAGGTGTTTATGTCCGATGAACAATCCCGATATGAGATCAACAGAAAAGTGCGGCAGATTCTGATCAGCCATAACACGGATATGACCAAAATCAGTTATTCCTTCATCGGCAAAACCATCTATATTTACGGTTCGCTGGCCAAGGATCCCCAGGGAGACTTCTCTTTGTCATCCGTCAAGGCGCTGGTTTCGGATTTGATGAAACTGCCGCGCGTGCACGACATACAATTTGACTTGGAGAATTGGATTATTTCCGCGGAACCGGGTGAGATGAGCGTGATGAAAGGCAAGGGACAAACTCCCATACCCGGCGTAAAAAAACATGATGGCTGACCAACGCAACGAGGATGGGGATTTTGCGCGGCTCATGTCGGACGCATTGAGAAAAAAATCAAACATCCAACATTATGGTTGATGGAATTTTTCATCCCGGTATGATTTTTTAAATATTGATTGGGCGGCCTATCGTTTATTGGATTGCGGCCAATCGATTTTACTCAGTGTGAGGTAGCGTTCCACGGCCTGTTCAATCGTTGGGAAGAAATTCTCTTCGCCGAATCTTGTGAAAAGTCCATAGCGTTTGAGCATATCCTTGACCGACCCTTTCATTTCGGCGAAAAATAAATCCATTCCGGACTCATGCAAGGCGTGATCCATTTCGGAGAGCATCTCCGCGGCGGTCGTGTCCACATCGGTAATCGGTTCGGCCGTCACGACCACCCATTTTGTCGGCGTGGGCGCTTCAGCGATGGCGTGCAGTACATTGTCTCGAAAAGCTTCCGCGTTGGCAAAAAACAGCGGCGCGTCCCATCGGAACAGAACAAGTCCCGGAATGAGCTTCGCCTCGGGATGGCGGGAGATGTCGTGATAACTTTTCATGCCTTCGACATATCCCAGCACGGCGGCATAAGGGTGCCAGGCCCGCCAGATAAAAGAAAACAGCGCCAAGCCGATGGCGATAAACATCCCCTGGATGATTCCCAGAGAAACCACGCCCAAAAAACACACCATGGAGAAAATAAATTCTTCCCGCCGTAATTGATACAAACGCGCAAGCGCGCGAACATCCACGATGCCGATGCACGCGCAGATGACGACGGCTCCCAACACGGCTTGCGGCAGATTCCGGAGTAGATTCGGCGCGAAAATCAAAAGCAGGGTGATGCTCAAAGCGCCTACCAAACCGGTCACCTGACTTTTTGCCCCGGCCGATTCCGCCACCGGTGTGCGCGACGCGCTGCTGGTCACGGGAAATCCCTGAAAAAATCCGGCGGCCATATTGGCCGCTCCCAGCGCAAAGATTTCCTGATTGCTGTCCACTTCCTGGCCCGCGCGCAGGGCGAAGGTTCGCGAGAGCGTGCTCATATCGGCAAACGAAACAAGCGCGATGGCAAACGCGGCGGCCGATAATGCTTTGAGCTCCGCGAAGGTAACCAAAGGAATCCGGAATTCCGGCAATCCCTGCGGCATCGGTCCGACGACGGCGATGCCGTAACTCGCGGATAAATTAAACCACGCAGAGATGATCGTCGCGCCGGCCACGGCAATGAAAACGCCCGGAACGCGGGACAACCAATTCCGGCAACCCAGAATAATGATCAAAGACGAAAACCCCATGAGGAACGCCGCCTTGTTGATTTGTCCATCGGCGATGCCCTGAACCAAACCTTGTATTTCCTGCAAAAAATTATTGCCGCTGACGGAAAAGCCCAAAACTTTCGGCAACTGGCCGATCAGAACCGTAAGTGCGATTCCGTTCAGGTAGCCGACGCGAACCGGTTTGGAAAGCAGATCGGTAATAAAACCGAACTTCACAAGACCGGCCAGAATACAGAAGGCTCCCCCCCAAATAGCCAGTAGCCCGGCAAGGGCGATGGCCTTTTCGGTATTGCCCGCGGAAAGCGGCAGGATGGCGGCAGCAATCAGGCCGGCCAGCGCCGAGTCCGGTCCCAGGACCAAAATCCGGCTAGGCCCAAACACGGCGTAAACGATCAAGGGGATGATCGTAGCGTAAAGACCGAAAATGGCGGGCAACCCCGAAACGGACGCGTAGGCCATTCCCACGGGGACAAGCACGGCCGTCAGCACCAGACCGGCCACGATGTCGTGAATCAGCCATTCACGTCGATAGCCTTTTAAAGTGTTGATCATGGGAATCCATTTGGATAAACCGCCGGGACGGGATTTATGAAAAAATGGTTTCACTGCGTGAGTTTTTGTTTCTTCCAACAACTTACCTCTTGAAAGGGACTGTTTTGACAAGGTCTCCGGAACTTTTTACCGCTTGATCATTTAACCAATGTATTTTAAGAAATAAAGAAGATTTCATGAAATGTTCATCGATGCGTCACGTTATGCTTTACGGGTTGGGCCCATGCCGTTGACAGTTTTGCTGACGATTCTGATTCTGGATGCGCTTTTTATTGTTCTGGCTATTCCGCTCATATTGAAGAAGGTGCCGAGAAATCGCTTCTACGGATTTCGGGTGAAGGCGACCCTGGAAAACGATTTTGTCTGGTACGAAACCAACGCCTATTTCGGACGAGGTTTTTTCATAGCCAGCGTCCTTTCGGCGTGTCTTATCGCAGGTTTGTATTTTTTTGATCTTGTTGCAGCAACTGATTTCACAAGGGCAAGCCTGGCCGTTTTAATCGTTCCCCAGCTCCTGGTTGTTTTACTGACGTTTCGTTTCATTCGATTTCTCAAATGATTCAGCCCCGCTCCCGCTTTGACCAGCGGGGCGAAAGCATAATGGATATCCTCTGTCATCGAAGGTGGCCGACATGATGGAATCAGCCGATGAAAATAAAAAAGAAGAACGTCTGGAAATCATCCGCAAGGCCCTCAAGGAAAAAGCGCCGCTCACCTACGCCGATCTCGAAAGCTCGGGACAGCTCCGATCGTTTCTGGAAGCCCGCGAGGCGGACATGATGAAATATTTTGGCGAAGCGCAAAAGAGGGCGTGGGAGGAAACGCTGGCGGTTTTTCTGGATTTCTTCGATCCTTCCTACGATGAAACGACTTCACCGATGTAAGCGTCGGGACAAAGTTTCATCCGCCGGGCATTTCGTTGTTTTCCCGTTTCGCGTCGCCGCGGAAGAAAGAAGCGACCGACCGAATCGGCAAGGCATCCCCGCATCAAGGGTTGTCTTTGCTTCCCGCCCGGTATTCCAGAAACACGATCGCCAAGCCGATGAAAAGAATAAAGCCGATAACGATGACTTCATACTTTTTCACATCACCCAACAGAAGCTCAGCCGCCTGACCGAAAAAATAGCCCAAAGCGGTCAGCGCCGCGGCCCATGTGATCGCGCCAAGGGCGTTGAGTCCGAAAAATTTCAACGGCCTGACGTTGCTCAATCCGATGAGCACCGGCGTCACGGCGCGGATGCCGTAGATAAACCGAAACAGGAGAATCACAAGGTTTTGATGTTGGTGCAAAAGTTTGCGGATGCGTCTCGCTCTGGCCATCCATGACGGATGCTTGTCCAGCAACGCCCGGCCCTTGATTCGCCCCAGGAAAAAATACATTTGATCGGCGGCCAGAGAACCCGTGAATCCACTCAAAACAATCAGGGGAAACGTCAGATAACCGCGATGCGCCAAAAAGCCCGCCAACATCAGAAATTCCTCTCCGCCAAAAAAAGTCGTCAGCAAAATGACGAGGTATCCGTAATGAAGAATGTACGATTCAACACCCATGCCTTGTCTTCTCGATGCTATTTTCAAAACTCTTGTTTGAGGATCTCTGTGACGCGTTCATGCCGTCTTGTTGAAGGACGGTTTTTTATGAACGGCTTTTCCATAGCATATTCCCCAAATTCATCCCAGCCCTAAAACGTTCCCGCAACGAAAAATATTGTCCGGAAACAACGCCGGAGATGAAGCGAAACACTACGGATGTTTTCGTTTTCGACCGATCCGCGGAATGATGATCGGCGTTTTTTCCTTGTAGTCCGTGTAGGCTTTGCCGAAACGCATGGCCAGCTCCGGTTCTTCGATGTACCGGAATTCAAGAAGGCTCGCCGACACAAAAAGCGGCGTCATGATGAAGGTCAGCGTCACGGAGCCGAAAAAAATCCCGATGCCGGCCATGACCATAAAAAGACCCGTCATCATCGGATTACGTGAATAGGCGTAAGGCCCGTCGGTAATCAACCGCGGCGGCGGATTCACCGGAACGGGCGTGCCGCGGGTTTTCAGAAACTTCCCCGCGCACCACAACCACAGCAGGGCGCCTCCCGCCAAAAACGGCAGGGCGATAATCTCGCGCCAAGGCGGGACGATCCACGGAGACCATCCGAAAAAACCATCCAGGCAAAATGAAACCAGAATCAGCAGGGCGACGACCAAAGAAAAAACCAACCCGAAGATCGGAGTCAACAGCAGGCGCAATCGTTTCGCGCCCGTTGCCGTCTGATAGAGAAAGTCTATGATCCTTTCCCGCAGTGCTGTCATAAAAACTAAATGCCTTTGTTCATGAAAATACCGCCCAGAATGTATCCCGCCGCCAGAAGCGCCTGGGTCAGCAAAACCACCAAAACATTTTTTTGCATCGCCTCCAGAAAGACCGTTCGATTTTCAAACTGAAAGGCGCCTTTGATGGTCTGGACGGCAAGCGGCAGCGTCAGCAGGGCCAGCAGGGCGAATACGGGCATAGACCGGCGGATCACCGCCCAGACAATCCAGAGATAAACCAGCGCGGTGAAAAGCGAGAAAAAAAAGGCGGCTCCTTTTTTACCGATCACCATGGGCAGGGTTCGCCGACGCACCGTAGAGTCCGCTTCGACATCCGGAAATTCATTGAGCAGCAGAAGATTGTGCACCAGAAAAAAGGAAGGCATGGAGGCGACGAAAGCGGAAAACGTGTATGCGCCGGTGTGCACAAAATAAGCGCCCATTATAGGCAGGATGCCCAACCCCAGACCGGCCGACCACTCGGGATAACCCATTTTCAAAATAAGAGGCGTGTAAAAAATAATGAGAAACAACGCCAGCAACAAAAGCGGCAAAAGCATCCAGCCGCTTTTTAAAATAAAGAACGCGGCGAGGGGAACCAACAAGACAAGACAGGCGACGCCCAGCACCAGGCTTTGCCGAATCGTCAGCAAGCCGCCGGGCACGGCACCGCTTCCGCCGCTGAAAGGCGTCCGGTTGGTTCTATAATCCAAACCGCTGCGGGCGTCGAAATAATCGTTGAAAATATTGACCGCCGCGTGGGCGATCAGCAGGCCCACCGTCGCCAGAATCGCATAACCCATGAAAAAGGGCGAGCCGAAGCGTTGCGATTCATACCAGGCGACGGCCGCGCCGAGAACGCCCAGAATCAAGGCTAAAATCAAAAAAGGAACACGGATAACGGTTATCACGCCTTTCAAGGTCATGTTTTGTTCTCCTTCTTTTGTTTTGCCGGAGCTGTTTAACAAAACTTCTGTCTTTTTGGCAAGAGGATAATTGACGGCAATCCGAAAAGAACAATCCGGCGGGTCGGAATACCGCATTTTCCCCGCCGAACCGATTCCTGGATTGACAAACGTTTTTGCCGATGAGGCCTTTTTGAAAGAGAGCCGCGCCCAGGCGGCAAACGAAATTTTATCGCGGTGTCTTCCCGCTCTTTATCTCCGGGTGAGTTGCCGATATTTGATGCGGTGAGGTTGGCTGGCCGCCGCGCCCAGCCTTTTTTTGCGATCCTCTTCGTATTCGGAATAGTTGCCGTCGAAAAACAACACTTTGCTGTCGCCTTCGAAAGCCAGAATATGCGTGCAAATTCTGTCCAAAAACCACCGGTCGTGGCTGATGACGACCACACACCCCGCGAAACTCTCCAGCGCGTCTTCCAGCGCGCGCAGGGTGTTGACATCCAGATCGTTGGTCGGTTCATCGAGTAAAAGCACGTTGGCGCCTTCCTTCAACATCCGCGCCAAATGGACTCGGTTTCGCTCGCCGCCGGAGAGCATGCCGACTTTCTTTTGCTGGTCGGTTCCGGAAAAATTGAACCGTGACACGTACGCGCGCGAATTGATCTGGCGGTTGCCGAGGGCAATCCAATCCTGGCCGTCGGAAATCATCTCCCAGATGTTTTTGTCCGGATCGAGCGTGTCGCGGATCTGATCCACATAGGCGAGCTTGACGGTATCGCCGACGCGGATCGTCCCTGCATCCGGTTTTACCCGGCCGGTAATCATTTCGAACAGCGTGGTCTTCCCCGCGCCGTTGGGTCCGATGACGCCGACAATCCCGCCGGGCGGGAGTTTGAAACTCATGTCGTCAATCAGCAGTTTGTCGCCGAAGGCCTTGCTGACATGCTCCGCTTCAATCACCAAATCCCCCAGACGCGGACCCGGCGCGATGAAAATTTCCCTTGTGCCGGATTCCCTCTCCATCGTTTTGCCCAGCAGCTCTTCATAGGCGTTGATGCGCGCTTTGGATTTGGCGTGTCGTCCTTTCGGCGACATGCGGATCCATTCCAGCTCGCGCTCCAAGGTCTTGATTCTTTCTGTTTCCGCTTTTTCTTCATTTTTCAGACGGGCTTGTTTTTGTTCCAGCCATGAGGAGTAGTTGCCCTTCCAGGGAATGCCCTGACCGCGGTCGAGTTCCAGAATCCAGCCGGCGACATTATCCAAAAAATAGCGGTCATGCGTGACGGCGATCACCGTGCCTTCGTATTTTTGCAGATGATGTTCCAGCCAGGCGACGGATTCGGCATCCAGATGATTGGTCGGTTCATCCAAGAGGAGAATGTCTGGTTCTTTCAGCAGCAAGCGGCACAGGGCGACGCGGCGACGCTCGCCGCCGGAGAGCAGCTTGACCGGCGTGTCGCCCGGCGGGCAGCGCAAGGCGTCCATGGCCATTTCCAAGCGGGAGTCAATGTCCCAGGCATCCAGCGCGTCGAGCTTTTCCTGAACCTCGCCCTGCCTTTCGCAGAGTCCGGCCATTTCCTCATCCGTCATCGGCTCGGCGAATTTTTCATTGATGGCATTGTATTCGTCAAGCAGGTCGATGATTTTCTGCACGCCTTGCTCCACGATCTGGCGGACCGTTTTTTCTTCATCCAGGCGCGGCTCCTGCTCAAGGTACCCCACGGTATAGCCGGGCGAGAGAATGGTTTTGCCCAAAAATTCCTTATCCACGCCGGCCAGAATTTTCAGAAGCGAACTTTTCCCGGAGCCGTTGAGTCCGATAACGCCGATTTTAGCGCCGTAAAAATAGGAAAGGTAAATGTCCTTGAGCACCGGCTTTTTATCATAGACCTTGCTGACGCCGATCATGGAGTAAATGACTTTATTGCCTTCATTGGCCATAAGACTCTCTCGCCGTTTTAAAATCAAATGTAAGGGAAAATGCCTTGGATAATCAACTGGAAGTTTCTCTCGACGTCGCGTTTTCCCGCGATGATGCCCATATGCCCGGGCAAGACGAGTTCCAGATCCAATTTGGAAAGATTGAGAATGCTTTTTTTCAAAAGAGCGCCGCTGCCTCCCGGGAAATCGGTGCGACCGACGCTTTGGTCGAAAATAACGTCGCCGCAAAACAGAGCCTTTTCATCGGGCCAGTAAAGACAGATCGAACCGGGTGAGTGTCCCGGCGTCAAGATGACCTTGAAATTCCGTCCGCCCATGTTCAGGTCGCCTTCTTCCATCGGAAAATTGACACGCATCCGGGGAACGTTGATGCCGAAAAGGCTGTAGAGTTCGCCGCCGTCCCCGTTGAGAAACTCAATTTCTTTGGTGTGCAGGCCGATCTTGACTTTGTCCTGGTCGAAAGTTTCAGAACCCTGAAAATGGTCGGGATGCGAATGGGTGTTGATAACATAGCGGATATCCTTCGGCTGAATGCCGTCGCCGGCCATCTGTTCGAGAAGTCCGGGAACATAACCGGTCAAACCCGGATCGATCAGCGCCCCCACATCACCGCCGATGAAGTAGCTGTTGCAGTTGTTTTCAAAGGGACTGGTCCACTCGTAAACGTAGATGTCGTTTTTTAATCTCATCGTCGCTCCTCTATGCTTTGGCCTTGGACGGCACAAAAATCCAAAGTAGAATGTATAATAAAATTCCGGTCCCGAAGCAAATCAGAAGCGTCGCGAACAGCAGGCGCCACGCCCACGAGGGGATCGGCGAGCTTTCGCCCAAGCCGCCGCAGACGCCGCCGATCCATTTATCCGTGTCGGACCGCCTTAAAGTTTGCAGCCAGTTCTGCTCGCTCATGATGATTCTCCTTGCACGCTTGAGATTATGGGGCCACCGAGAACAGGGCTTCCACCGGCAAATCCCTGACCCGATGGGCGATACCCCTCAAAAGTCCTTTTTTATCCAACAGGATCATCGTCGGCACGCCGACGATGTTGTAATCCTGCGCGACGGCGCCGTCTGTGTCCGTCAGAACGATATAGGGAAACGAATTTTCCCGGGCGAAGCGCGCCACCCGGGAAGGCGATTCATTAATATCAATGTAGACGAATGTTAATCCTCTGGCGGAATAGTTATGATAGAGATCCTTGAAATACGGCATTTCCGCCCGACATGCCGGACACCAGGTCGTGCCGAAAAAAATCACCACGGGCTTGCCGAGGTGCTCGCTCAGCTTAAACGTCTTGCCCGAAAGATCCCGAAGGGAAAAATCCGGCGCCCGCAGACCGGCCGTGGCTGAAGATTCTTCCGACGGACGCCCTCCCAACCCCATCACCAGCAAAAATCCGGCAAGAAGCGCCGCCGCGGCCAAAAAAAACTTTTTCATCATCACCTCTTTATGAAATCGATAAAACGCCCGCAGTATACAGGAAATATTCCGCCGCGCCAATTAATATCAGGCCGAAAATGAACTTTATTTTCGTCATCCAGGCGCCCGATTTGGGCAGGGCGGCGATGACGCCGGCGAATGTGCCGACGATAATTAGCAGGGTTCCCATCCCGAAGGCGAATACAAAAAGAAGCGCGGCTCCCAAGACCAAGTTGGTTTTTAAAGACACGAACCCTAACAAAACGGCCAACGCGGGCGCTGTGCAAGGACCGATCACCACTCCCGACGCCATGCCCATCAGAAAACTTGCGACGCTCCCGCGGCGACCGCTTCCCCCGGCGAATGTCGCCAATTTTTGCGGAATCGGCAGAGTGACGCTGAAGACATCCAGCATGGCGAGCCCCATGATGAGACATAAATTGCCCATGATGAAATAGGTCCAGAAATTGGTCTGCATCTGGCCGAAGATCTTTCCCGACAGGGCGGCGGCGCCGCCCAACGCCGCGTAGGTGAACGCCATGCCGCAGACATAAAAAATTGAAAGGACAAAGCCGCGCAGTTTTGACGGCGATGTTTGCGCTCCGATAAAACCCGCGGTGACCGGAATCAACGGATAGGTACAGGGCGTAAAACTGATGAGCACGCCGCCCAAATAGGCGGCCGCAAACGCCAGAATCGCCGAGCCTTCCAGATAATGGGATAAATTGTTTACGATATGTTCAATCATACATGACCCGCATGGCAAAGAGGATAAAAAAATCGGCCTAAACCGTCAAGAAAAAAGCCTTACAAACCCCGGCGATGGATTGGATTTAAAAACATTTCAGGCTGACGAGCGGAAAAATGGTGCCGAAGCCGGGATTTGAACCCGGACAGGCGCACGCCCACTAGACCCTGAACCTAGCGCGTCTACCAATTCCGCCACTTCGGCACGCGAGACATGCACTATACCCATCCGGATATTCTTGTCAAGATAAAATGAACTTGAAATTAATGGCTGAAATGCTATGTTAGCACGCCAGCTCAGAGTGAGGAGCAAAGAGAAAGAAAATGAATATCTTTAGAGCTCTACAAGACGTAACGGCGGATTTTTGCGGATGCTTTGTAACGATCGGAAACTTTGACGGCGTGCATCTGGGGCATCAATTTATCTGCCGCAAACTGGCCGCCGAAGCCCGAGAGGCAAAAACAAAGTCGCTGGTCATCACGTTCGATCCGCATCCGAAAATGATTCTGCATCCGGATATCAGGCCCTTTTATCTCATCACGACGCTGGAAGAAAAACTAAGCCGGCTTGCGGATTGCGGTGTGGACGGCGTGCTGGTCATTCCCTTCAGTTTGGATTACGCCAAAATGACCGCCGGAGAATTTGTTCAGGAGGTTCTGGTCAACAAGCTGAAGATCAAAAAGATCATCATCGGCCATGACTACACGTTCGGTCACGGCAAAAAGGGAAACAGCGATTATCTGATGTATTGCGGACGAAGACTCCGCTTCGATGTGGCGGTCGTTGAGGCGTTCCATGTGGGCGGCGATGTCATCAGCAGCACGCTCATCAGAAAGTTCATTCTTCAAGGGGACTTCCCGAAGGTCACCGCGTTTCTGGGGAGGCGCTACAACGTGGCCGGCAAGGTGGTTTCCGGAAGAGGACGGGGCGTTGAATTGGGATTTCCAACGGCCAACATCGAGCCGGAAAAGGAATTGCTGCCGCCGGCGGGAATTTACGCGGCGTTTGTCAACACGCAGGGGAAGCGATATATGGCGGCGCTGAATATCGGGCAGAAACCGACTTTTGCCGATTATACCTTTACGTTTGAAGTTCATCTGTTGGATTTTTCCGGTGACCTTCGGGGCCAAATCCTCCAGACGGAGTTTGTGGAGAAGATGAGGGACATCATCAAATTTGATCATCCCGAAAAGTTGAAGAAGCAGATCGCCGCGGATGTAGAAAAAGCAAGGCTAATTTTGTCTAAAAATGAAAACGAGAAAACATGATCAAGAGGAGGATGGGCTATGTTGAAAATCGCAATTGTCGGGGCGACGGGCATTGTCGGCCAGCAGGCCATTGTCAGCCTGATCGGACATCCCTGGTTTAAAATCACCAAGCTGGTTGCGTCGGAGCGTTCAGCCGGCAAAAAATACATCGACGCTCTCAGAGACGCCAACGGTTCGATCCGCTGGTGGTGCCCGGAGGAACTGCCCCCTAAAATCGCCGATATGACGGTTGAAGAAGCGGCCAGTTTCGACCCCCGATCGGTGGATATCATTTTTTCGACGATGGACGCGGGGCCGGCCAAGGAACTGGAACCCCAGTACGCTAAAACGACGCCGGTGATCAGCACCGCCTCGGCGTTCCGCTATGAACCGGATACGCCCATTTTGGTCGGTGGGGTGAATATGGATCACGCGGCGTTGCTTGCCGTGCAGCAGAAAAACCGCGGTTGGAAGGGATTTATTTCTCCCAAATCCAACTGCACCATCGCCGGTCTGGTGGTTTCTTTAAAACCGATCCTGGATGAATTCGGCGTCAAGCAGGTGGTGATGACTTCCTTGCAGGCGATGTCCGGCGCCGGCAGGACGCCCGGCCTTTCGGCGATGGACATGATGGAAAATGTTGTTCCCTATATTTCCGGGGAAGAGCCGAAGGTGGAGACCGAACCGCAGAAAATTCTGGGCAGGCTGGCCGGAAATAAAATTGAAAACGCGCCGTTCGGAATCACCGCGACCTGCACCCGCGTGCCCGTTCTGGACGGACACCTGGTCTGCGCCTTCGTTCAGACCGAGAAGCCCTGTTCCCCGGAACAGGTGAAAAAAGCGATGATTCATTTCGGCAAAGAGTTTGCCGAGCTTCATTTGCCCAGCTCGCCCAAACAGCTGATTGACGTGACCGACGACCCGTTCCGTCCCCAGCCGAGAATGGATCGCGACAAGGGCGGCGGCATGACCGTGACAGTGGGACGTATTCGCAAAGATCCGATCATCGAAAACGGCATCAAGTACGTTTGTCTGGCGCACAACACCAAACTGGGCGCGGCCAAAGGCGCTCTGCAGACCGCGGAATACTTGGTAAAAAATTACCTCAAATGGGTAAAGTGAAAAAAGCGCTCCGCGGCGTAGATCCTCGGAAGAGCACGGAAAAGAAAAGTCCACCTCAAGAGGAATTTTCTTTGTTCAGCAGTTTTTCATAAACAGCCAGGTCACCCGCCGAAAAGCAACAAAAGATCACCTCGGTAAACGAGGATGGATTCTTGACAACATCGCGGACGGTATCCACGGCTATTTTCGCCGCCTGTTCGATGGGGTATCCGTAAACGCCCGTGCTGATGCAGGGGAAAGCGATGGTCTTGAAGCCGTGTTCCATGGCGATCGCCAGGGACTTGCGATAGCACGAAGCCAGCAACTCCGGCTCATCGTTTTTCCCGCCCAGCCAAATCGGTCCGACAGTGTGAATGACAAATTTCGCGGGCAGTTTATATCCTTTGGTGAGTTTTGCCTCGCCGATTTTACATCCGCCAAGCGTGCGGCATTCAGCAAGTAATTCCGGACCGGCCGCCCGATGAATAGCTCCATCAACGCCTCCACCGCCGAGAAGCGATTGATTCGCCGCGTTGACGATGGCGTCAACCTCAAGCGTCACAATGTTTGCCTGAATCGCCCTCAATGTCGTCATCGAACCGCCTCCGCAACAGGTCAAAGCGCGGCACCCCTTAACCCGCAGGGGTGCCGCCTCTGTGAAAATTTCATTTCATCGCCTGTTCGACCGCCACCGCCACGGCAACCGAGGCGCCTACCATCGGGTTGTTGCCCATGCCGATGAGGCCCATCATTTCCACGTGCGCGGGCACGGAAGAAGAACCGGCAAACTGCGCGTCGGAATGCATCCGTCCCATCGTGTCGGTCAGACCGTAGGATGCGGGACCGGCCGCCATGTTGTCCGGATGCAGCGTCCTTCCCGTGCCGCCGCCGGACGCCACGGAAAAGAATTTCTTTCCCGCGAGCAGGCATTCTTTTTTGTAAACGCCCATCACCGGGTGCTGAAAACGGGTCGGATTGGTGGAGTTGCCCGTGATGGCGACATCCACTCCCTCCAGATGCATGATGGCCACGCCTTCGCGGACATCGTCTGCCCCATAACAGCGCACGGCCGCGCGTTCGCCTTGGGAATAGGCTTTTTCCTTCACTACGCTGAGCTTTCCCGTTTTGTAATCAAAAGCCGTGGCGACATGCGTAAAGCCGTTGACGCGGGCGATGATGTGCGCCGCGTCTTTGCCCAGTCCGTTGAGAATGACGCGCAGGGGAACCTTACGCGCCTTGTTGGCGGATCTGGCCAATCCGATGGCGCCTTCCGCCGCCGCGAACGATTCATGACCAGCGCAGAAAGCAAAGCATTTCGTTTCTTCTCTCAAAAGCATCGAGGCGAGATTGCCGTGACCGATGCCGACCTTGCGGTCGTCGGCGACGGAACCGGGAATGCAGAAAGACTGCAAGCCTTCGCCCAGCGTTACGGCAATGTCGGCGGCGACTTTCTGGCCTTTCTTGATGGCCGCCGCTGCGCCCACCAAGTAGGCCCAGCCGGCGTTTTCAAAGGAAATCGGCTGAATTTCCTTGACGATTTTCCGGACATCCACGCCCTTGCCGAGGCAGATTTTTTCGGCTTCTTCCAGCGACGCGATGCCGTTTTGTTTCAGAAATGCATTGATTTGGTTGATTCTTCTTTCATATCCTTCAAACAAAGCCATGGTCCAACTCCTTATTCTTTGCGGGGATTGATTACTTTGACGGCTTCGGCAAAGCGGCCGTAGGTGCCGGTCGCCTTCGCCAGCGCGCTTGCCGGATCCATTCCTTTGGTGATGTTGTCCATCATCACGCCCAAATTGACGAATTTGTAGCCGATGATTTCGTTGTCGCTGTCCAGACCGATTTCCAGGACATAACCTTCGGCCATCTCCAGATACCGGGGCCCCTTGTCCTTGGTTCCATACATCGTGGCGATCACGCTGCGCTGGCCCTTGCCCAGATCTTCCAAGCCTGCGCCGATGGGCAGACCGCCTTCGGAAAAAGCGGTTTGCGAGCGGCCGTAGGCAATCTGAAGGAAAATTTCCCGCATCGCGGTGTTGATCGCGTCGCAGACAAGATCGGAATTCAGCGCTTCCAGAACGGTTTTATGGGGCAGAATTTCCGCCGCCATCGCCGCGGAATGCGTCATGCCGGTGCAGCCGATGCATTCAATCAACGCCTCTTCAATGATGCCGTTCTTCACGTTTAAGGTCAGTTTGCAGGCGCCCTGCTGCGGCGCACACCAGCCGACGCCGTGAGTCAGCCCCGAGATATCCTTGATTTCCTTGACTTGGGTCCATTGGCCCTCCTGCGGAATCGGGGCGGGGCCGTTTTTCGGACCCTTCGCGACGACGCACATCTGTTCGACTTCATGAGTGTATTGCATAAAACTCTCTCCTTGTTGATACCTTTTCTCTTTAAACGACCTTGACCGTTTAAAGGAATTTGCCATCAAAGACTGACGTAAACTATCTAACACCGCAGCGGTGATTTTTCAAATTAAATTGTCTTTACAAAAACAAGTATGGGATGATTTTATGTTCTGAAAGATCGGGGGTGGAAATGAAAAAGCGACGCAAAAACAAATAGATCATCGGTGTTCACGGGCATCGGATCGTTCTGTTTCGTCAATGACGAATATCCTATGCTTGGTGGGGCGTTTTATGATAATCATCTTTCAAAAAAGTCGCCGAAAATGAATGTCCTGGACAGAAAATTTTATTGCCGGCATACGCTGAAGGTGGCGCGGGATCTTTTAGGGAAAAAACTCGTGCGCCGGGTGAACGGCCTTGTGCTCTCCGGCATGATCGTGGAGACGGAAGCCTACTGCGGCCGCGAAGACAGCGCCTGCCACGCGCATCGGGGCAAGACACCGCGCAACGCCGTCATGTTCGGCGAACCGGGACTTGCCTATGTCTATTTTACCTACGGCATGCACTACCTACTCAATCTGGTAACGGAGGAACCGGGAAATCCCTGCGCCGTTCTGATCCGGGCGATAGAGCCTCTGGAAGGGATCGAGGCAATGGAATCTCGCCGAAAAAGGAAAGGCGCGGATTTGACCGACGGACCGGCCAAGCTCTGCCAAGCGCTGGCCATAGACAAAACATTAAACGGCTGGGATTTGACAATCGGCGAGGCCTTATGGGTGGAAGATTACAGACCCATCCCCGACAAATCCGTGATGACAACCCCCCGCATCGGCATCGCCTACGCACAGAAACAGCACCGCGAGGCGCCCTGGCGGTTTTTGTTGAAGCAGGACGGCCGCAAAATCAAGGAGACTTGATTTCTTTCGCTTCCTGATAAAATTCCACAAATAATTTCCAAGCCGCAAGAAAAAGGGCCGCGATAATCGGTCCGAGAACGAATCCCGACGCGCCGAATGCCGCGATACCGCCCAAGGTGGAAAGAAAAATCAAAAGAGCGTGCATGTTGGTGTCGCGCCCCAGCAGGACCGGCCGCAGCAAATTATCCACGCTGCTGATCACCAACGCGCCGAACACCAGGATGACAATGCCCTGCCAGATGTTTCCCAGAAACAGCATGATGACGCCCGCCGGCGCCCAGACCAGCGAACAGCCGATGGCGGGCACGACGGAGAGGGCAAACATCACCACGCCCCAGACCACCGCCTTTTCAATGCCCGTGATGTAAAAAATGAGTCCGCCCAGGAAACCTTGAATGCCGCCGATGATCAAGGTGAATTTCAGGGAGGCTTTGGCGGTGTTGAAAAACTGATCGACAAAATGCCTGAGGTGTTTGTCCTCCAGCGGAATGTTGGTGATGGCCGCTGAAATCAAGTGTTCGCCGTCCCGCAGAAAATAAAAAAGCGTGTAGAGCATGACCGCGAATTTCACAACCACCAGAATCGTGTTTTGCGTGAAGGCCGAGATATGATTGACAACATAGGCGGTCACGGCCTTGAGCGCGTCCTGGGATTTTTCAATCAGAAAAGCCTGATCAATATGCAGGCGGGCAAACAGGGGGTTTTTGTTCAGCGTGTTGAGAAATTCGGAAAGGGAGGCGATCCAGGACGACGTATTCGTATCGAACGCTTTGTAAAGATCAAACGCCTCGACCACCAGCAGGTCAATCAGCAAGCCGAGGGGAATCAGCAGGCAAAGCACAATGAGGCAAAGCGTCACGCCCGCGCACCAATTGGGGTTTTTGATTTTTTTGTTCAAAAATCTGTAAACGGGAAAGAAAATGCCGGCAATCAGAACCGCCCAGAAGACGGCAAAAAAGAACGGCTTGATGATGAAGAAAAAAAGAGCGGTAATAACACCCAGCAGAATATAAAAAATAACTTTTTGCAATCCGCTGACCGGTTGAATTTCCATCGGCGATGACCCCCCTTCCGGAAGCAAATCAAATTCTCCTGCCGCTGAAGTTTGGAATTTATCATAAACGACAATTCTTTGCTCTGTCAATGACTATCGCTAAAATGCAAATATCGACGAGAGAATTTGATTGACTTATCTCAAAGAATGGCTATGTTAAGAACACGACGACCCATGAGGTTCGTTGAAAAAGGAGGATATTTTGATGTTTACCGTAACAGAAAAGGCGCTGGATATCATTCAAGATTTCATCAAGCAGAAAAGGCCAGGTTCCGCCATACGGATCACGATGTCCATCGGTTGATCCGGGCCCGCTCTGGGCATGGCTCTGGACGAGCCGATGGATGGCGATGAGGTGTTTGAAGAAAAGGGAACGAAGTTTGTCATGGAGAAGTACATTTGGGACCAAGCCCAGCCGATCCACATTGATTTTGTGGAAACGCCCCAGGGGTCGGGATTCAAGATGACTTCCGCCCTGACGGCGCAGTCCGGCGGTTGCGGGTCCGGCTGCAGCTGCTAGATTTCACAGGACGAAAAAGGGGGGAGAGGGTTCTCTCTCCCTTTTTTAGTTTTATGAGCGCTAAAGACGACAAAAAACAAAAGCAGGACCGTGCCGAAAATCTGCTGGCACAGGGCCGGTTTGAAGAGGCTGTCTCCCTCCTGGAGGATCTGCGGGATCATTATCCCGAAGACCATTCGATAGAATTCATGCTTGCTTTGGCTTACTATGACGGCGGCGACGCCGAAAAAGCGGTGGACCGCTTGGAACGTTTGTTCAAACAAGAGCTGGCCGACAAGGTCTTTACGGGCTTTGCTTTTGATGAACTGGTCCGCATTTACAAGCAACAAAAAGATTTTGTTCGGCTGGTGCGCATCTGCGAAGACGCCGTCTCGGCCCAGCCCGACGACGTGGGACTTTGGGCCGAATTGGGCAAAGCCTGCCTGTTGTCCGGTGATTTTTCGCGGGCGTGTCTCGTTTTTGAAAAACTCGTCGGAATGGAAGATGACAATCCCGCGTGGTACTGTGACTGGGGGGAAGCCCTGTTCGCGGCGGGCTTAATCCGGGAAAGCGAAACGGCCTTTCATCTGGCCGGAGAAATCGATCCCGAAAATTCGGACAATTATTATTTCAAAATGGCGGTTTTGTTTCAGGAAGCAGGGCGACACCGCGACGCTGTCGCCCTGCTGAACAAATGCGTTGCCTTGAAAGAATCTAATCCGTTGTATTACTGCGCGATGGGAGACAGCTTTATCCGTCTTGGAGAATTAGAAAACGCCCGCATGTCATATCATCGGGCTATCGAGCGCGACCGGGAAAGAGCCGGAGCCTATTACAACAGAATGGGGCATGCCTTTTTTCAAAACGGCTACTATGAAGCGGCGGCGGAAGCGTTCGAACAAGCCATTGCTGCAGAGCCTTCCAACCCCTATTTATACCATTTGGCGTCTGCTTATAAAGCGATGGGCCGGCCAGACCGAGCGGATGAAATTCTGCTGGCCTTGAAGAAAAAATCCCGCTAAAGCTTTCCTTCCTCTTCTTGGATTCTCAAAAAAATATGGTAAAAGTAATCATTTTCCGTCATTTCCTGTTTGATGATCAGGCCGGCCTCAGCGATGTCCTCCTCGTGAATAATTAAATTGACGCTTTTGTTCAAGGTGTTCATGTAATCCATGGTGGCGAAAGTCGAACTGATCAGAATAATGTATATTTTACGGCGCACGGGAATCGGCAGGCTGTTTAAATATTCAATCAGGTAATTGCAGCCGTCATGCTCCCGGTCGAAATTTTCATTGACGATAATAACGTTGAAGTTATGGAACACGATATATTTGATCGCTTCCTGCACCGTGGCGGGCTCAATGACGTTAAAATCAAGAGACAACATGGCATCCCTGATTTTTTCCCTGACCTCCGGGCTGTGGTCACAAATCATGGCCGTACTGGTGCCCGCGTAATGGTAGTCAAAAGGCCTTCCGGAATAATCGATTTCGTCAGTCTCCAGCGCCGGTGATTTTCTGATGTCTCTCATGATTCTTCCCCGCTGTTCGTGTTTAAATCACTTTTTCCATGGATCAATTTTTTTCTTTCCGTAGAGTTTGTCGATTTCCAGCTTACCCAGATCGGTGGTTTGTTCGCCGCGCGCGTTCTTGATGGCGTCAATGCCGCGGTTGACGACCGACCGATTGGACGCGTAGGCAATCGCCGTGTTGTCGTTAATCAAGCCCTGGGCGTATAAATCCACAATGTAGTCGTCGAAACTGATCATCCCGAACGGCTTGCCTTGTTGAATGATGTCAAAATAGGTTTTGCCCTCGGCTTCGCCGTGCAGAATGACGTCTTTGACGCGCAAGCTGGTGCACAGAATTTCAAACGCCGCGACGCGCCCCCCTCCGATTTTCGGCAAAAGACGCTGGCACACAATCCAACGGATGGAGTCGGCCAAGCGCACCCGAATCTGATTTTCTTCTTCCAGCGGAAACATGCCGACAATGCGGTTGACCGTCTGTCCGGCGTTAATGGTGTGCAGCGTGCTCAACACCAAGTGACCGGTTTCCGCGGCGTTGAGGGCGATTTCCACCGATTCCCGGTCGCGCATTTCGCCGACCAGAATGACTTTGGGCGCCTGACGAAGCGCGGCGCGCAAACCGTTGGCAAAGGTATCGAAATCTTTTCCAAGTTCCCGCTGATTAATGGTCGCCCGCTTCTGGGGATGAACGTATTCAACGGGATCTTCCAACGTGATGATATGCACAGGAAACTTTTCATTGATTTCGTTAATAATCGCCGCCAGCGATGTTGTCTTACCGGTTCCCGTGGCGCCGGTGATCAGCACAATGCCGGTCTTTTCGTTAGCGATTTTGTAGAAGGCTTCCGGCAGCTTCAGATCGGCGCAGGACGGGACGCTGGTTTCCAACTTCCGCAAAACAATGGAATACTTGCCCAGCTGGGAAAAAATGTTCACGCGGAAACGGGCAACGCCGGGAATTTCATACGACAAATCACAGGAGCCTTCCTTGACGAGATCCTGAATCAAGCGGCGGTCCTGCTGGAGAAGATTCAAGGCGATTATTTCTGTTTGAAAAGGCGTGAGACACTCAAAAGGCGGCTTCAAAGCCACAGGCACCAGCTCGCCCGACGCATACACCTGAAGGGGCTTGCCCACCGTCAGCACAATGTCGGAAATGTCCACACCGGATTCGAGCATTTTGGTCAGAATATGGTCAATTTCCGGTTTTCTCATAGGCCCTCCGGATTACACTTCGGTAAAGTCTGTCGGGGGATGTTTCAGAAGCGGGCGGAATCTCGCTTTTTCGTTCGCTTTCATGTAGGCGTCGTCGGCGCTGATCCAACCACGGTTGTAAAGATCCATAATCGCATCATCCAGAAGCTGCATCCCATACTTTTTGCCGGTCTGCATCATCGAAGGAATCTGATACGTCTTTTGCTCGCGAATTAAATTGCGCACCGCCGGCGTCGCAATGCAGATTTCGAGGGCCACGCACCGGCTTTTGATGTCGATGCGTTTGAACAACACCTGCGATATAACGGCGCGCAATCCGTCGGCCAGCGTGGAGCGGATCTGCAGTTGCTCCGATGCGGGGAAAACCTCGATGATTCTGTCCACGGTCTTCGCGGCGCTGGTCGTATGAACGGTGGAAAAAACCAGATGTCCGGTGGAGGCCGCTTCAATGGCCAAGGAAATGGTTTCCAGATCACGCATCTCGCCCACCAGAATAATATCCGGGTCTTCGCGCAAGGCGCCTCTGAGCGCCGCGGCAAACGATTGGGTATGCACGCCGACTTCCCGCTGATTCACGATGCAGTTTTGGCTTGTATGCACAAATTCAATGGGGTCTTCAATCGTAATGATATGGTCGCGGCGCAGACGGTTGGCTTCGTCAATAATCGCCGCCAGCGTCGTGGATTTACCGCTTCCCGTGGGGCCGGTCACCAACACAAGACCCCGCGGAAGCGTCGCCAGTTTCGCGATCACCGGGGGAAGCCCCAGTTCGGCGCAGCTTTGAATCTTGCTGGGGATTTCGCGAAAAACGGCGCCGATACCGTTTTTCTGCCTGAAGAAATTTACGCGGTAACGGGCCAAATTGGGAACTTCATAGGCGAAGTCCACATCCCCCGTTTCTTCAAAGTGTTTAATTTTGTGTTCAGGCGTAATCTCATAAAGGAGGACTTTCAGCATGTCATCGGTCAACACGTCATATTTGATGCGTTCGATATCTCCCCGAATCCGGATCGCAGGCTGTTGACCGGCAACCATGTGAAGATCGGATGCGCCGTGCTCGTGCATCAAATGGAAAAAAGCATCAATTTTGGCCATGGAATCACTCCTTGCGTTGCTGAGAGTCCTTTTATCATTTTTTTCAAAAGAAAAAAATCAAATCTTGGATGTTTTTTGAATACGCCTTGCTGCCTGCAACAAGTTCTTGACACCCGGGTCATCAATAATATATGCTCCCCGCCGCGGCAACGAAATCGGATGATTGTCAAGGTTGGGGATGTAGCTCAGCTGGGAGAGCGCGACGTTCGCAATGTCGAGGCCAGGGGTTCGATCCCCCTCATCTCCACCAATTCTTTTCATCCTGTTTCAAATTCAAACAGCCGGGCCAAGCGCCTTTTTTTGCGTTTCTTCCAGTTTCCCTTGTGATACGCGTAGCTGGCCAAAAGCGGCAGGGCGATGGTCGCCTCCGAGTAGACCATCTGTTCGCAGGATGAATCCACCTTCCCCCAGGAATTGGCTTCCTTCAGGGTGGAGCTGGAACACGCCCCGTCGCGGACATCGGCCACGGTGATCTGAACGGCGTATTTGTGCATCGGCACGTCTTGGCCCAGGATTTCCGCGCAAACGACCGTGTCTTGCGCGAAGTTTTTCGGAACGCCTCCGCCGATCATCAGCAAGCCGGTCGTTCCCGCCTTGATTTTAATCTCCGTCAGTTCCTTGAAATCCTTGACCGAATCAATGGAAACCTGATTCGGGGATTTTTCACGCTGATGCAAAACCAGCCCGAAGCCGGCGGAACTGTCGGAAAAAGCCGGACAGAAGATAGGCACGTCATGTTCGTATGCCGCCTGAACCAGAGATTTTTTCTTCTTGGCGTTTTGAACGAGATATTGGCCCATCGCCCGGATGAATTCCCGCGAGGAATATGCGCCCGGCGGCAGTGAATCGGCTATTTTTTTTATCGTTCGGTCGCAGACCTGTAAATCTTCTTCGTTGATATAGGTGTCGTAAATTCGATCAATGTAGAGCTTCCGCAATAATTTGTCGTCAACAAACGGCGTGCCCTGATAGTGATGGAACCCCAGGGCTTCAAAAAAGTCCATGTCGACGATGGATGCCCCCGTGGCGACAATGACGTCAACCATGTTGTTTTCAACCAAATCAACATAGATCTGCATGCAGCCCGCTGCGGATGTGGAACCCGCCAGCGTCAGGATGATCACGCAATTCTTTTCCTTGAGCATGCGGTCGTAGATATCGGCGGCATGGGCCAAATCTCTCGCGGAAAAAGACATCTTTTTCATCGCGGCGATGATATCGATCGTATTGATTTTCTTGATGTCGATATGTTCGACTTTCTTTTTCAGCAAATCCTTTTTCTTCATAAAGTACATTCCTTGATGTTTATTGGCGGCCTCTATTTAAATCATCAACCGGCAAAAGTCAATTCAACCCGTTTTTTTCCGAAGAAGGGGAAAACCTTTTCATGCGCGACCCAAGAAGATTAAAGCCAACGGCGGAAAACGGGATGGCGTGCGGCGGCCATCCGAACGATGGCGCCGCCCAGTTGCGCGTAACCGATCCCCGCCGCCTCCGCGGCGCAGGCCATGCTGGCATCAGAACTAATATCGGCATTAGGGTTGACATCCAGCACATAGAAAACGCCGTCCCGCAGCCGGATATCCATCCGAGCGTAGTCCCGGCATCCCACCGCCCGGTAAGCGTTTATGCAGATTGCTTCCATGATTTCTTTTTCCGCCTCGGTCAGCGGCGCCGGAAGCAAGGTTTCAATTTTTTCATAATGAAGCGATCCGGGCGTGAATTTCGCCTCGTAGGTGCAGAGCCGATCCCGCGCGCTGCCGAAACGGGAAAAATCCATTTCCGCCGCGGGAAGAACCGTCGGATCGTCGTTTCCCAACACCGCGACATGGAATTCACGGCCGTCAATGAAATCCTCTACGAGCGCGGGCTGCGCGTATCGATTCAGAACGAAGGCAATTCTTCGGTCTAAGTCCGCGCGGTTCATCACCACGGATTCGGGCGTGATACCCGCCGAACAGTGTTCGTTTTGCGGCTTGACGATCGCCGGAAATATCCGCCATGAATCGGTCCGTGGAACGTCAAAAATTTTCCAAGCCGGCGTGGGGATGCCGCGCGCGTCCAGAAGGCCCTTCACCCGTTGTTTGTCCTGCGCCAGGGCAAGCGTTTGGGATGCGGCGCCGGTGTAAGTATATCCTAAATCTTCCAGTTGCCGGGCGACCAGCCATTCACTGTGGTTCAAGCCCGGAATCCCTTCGCACCAGTTGAAAATCAAATACTGGTCGGGATCATAGGGACGCAGCTTCTCCGCGATTTCATCCCCTTCGATTCGCACAAGCTCGACAACATGGCCCAGTCCTGAAAGCGCTCCGCCGAGTTCTTCGGTGAGCCGAAGCGCTTCCTCTTTTTCTTCCGGCGTCCAGTCGGGATCGATGTTGTAGAGCAAACCGACGGGAATCCGCGCGGGCGCTGTCTGTAAAAACGTCAAAGGGGCCTCCTTCAAAAAATCCGGGCGGTTGGAAAAATCCACGCTATGGCTGCGCGGGATTGTAGGAAAGCCGAGGGTTTCTGTCAAATTATTTTCTTCGGAAAAAATCCCAGTGCCGGCGCGCTTCGGGAAAATTATGGACGGCCAAAGCCGCAGCGATCATGATGAAACCGAAAGCGAGCCAGCGGGTCCATCGTTTCCCTTTAACCCAGGCCGCCGCGGCGATGATCCCCGCCAGCGCAAAGCAGACCCCATCGGCCAGCGGGTCTGTCATCATCCCCCCGAGCAGAATCAGAAACGCGGACAAACCCAACAAGACGTTCGGATTCGAAACATTTAATTTTTGCGTCGACTTCATGTTCCTCCGAACGGCGGGGTTTTTTTATTTTTGCTTTAATTTTTCTTCCAAGATTTTGAAAAGAAACTTTCTCCACGACGTATCGGCGGCAAAAGCCAGCGGTTCATAGGCGTTTGCTTCGTAAATGAGATCCGGAAGATAAACGGCCAGGCCGTGACAATGTTCCTGATACGATTGCGGGGCGATCTTTTTGGTTTGCGGATCAAAGTTGGATACGGCATAGGCAAGCAGAAGGTTCTTTTGAATGTGACTTTTCAATTTCACGCCCGTTGCGGCCGCCGGGGAATCGGCGGGAAGCCCTTGGGCGATCCGATCAATGTAATCGCATAAATCGGTCGTTTTCTGCATATTGCAGGAGGAGGTCTGTTCCGCCGCGGATACCGCCGCTTTCATCGCGGCCGGTTCGCTCATCAGGGCGGCCACCCATTGATTGAGCCGTTCCGTAAACGCCTGCATTTCGGACGTTCTGACCGCGGACGCTATGGGGTTTTCCGAAGATGCGAGCATGGTCTTGGCGAAAGTTTCCGCGCTCATGCCCGGATCATCCAAAACATCCTGAAGCATCATGTCGTAATAAAAAGCGGGATTGGAGACACGGCTCTCGACGCCGACGATGATTTGCGCATGGTCCTTCAATTCGTAGAGGACCTCGGCCATTTGCATAAAATCGGCGTCGGCGGCGACAACATCGATTTTTTTGCCAAGGATTTCCTTGGTTTTCACCAGCGTTTGCGCCAGATCCCTGACGCTCATTTTTGTTCGGCTGACGTCATCGTGGGACCACCCTTTGAATCCTTCACCTTTCCCCCAAAGAATCAGCGCGATTTTTTTCGCCGGATATTTCAAAAGATTCTGGCGGATAAATGTCATCAAACTCGACGGGGCGGCCATATTCGTTTGCGGCGACGTGTCGATAACGGGCGAGTTGATTTCCGGCCGGTGTTGATCCTTTTGAATCAGATAGGTTTTAACATCGCGCGGAAACTGCAGCTCGCTCTGACCGCCCTTGCTCAAGGCGGCGTACTTGACGACCACTGTAACCTCATCGCTGGAGCCGAACGTTTCCAATTGATTGATCATGTCTTTCCCGAAGCCTTGCAGACCGCGGTCATTGATGCCGTTGGCGTAAACCAGCACCAGCCACTGACGCTCGCCGCCCCAAGCGCTCGCAAAAGACCCGAACGTTGCGCAGGCCAGAATCGCGAAGAAAATGAAAAAAAATTTGATGAGGTTCATGACGGTGCGGTCCTCCTTTTAAGGCCGATGAAAAAATAAACGGCGGCCCGATCCCCCGATTTGAAAACAAGAGAAGTTATCATGACGCGACCGCTCGACTCCATAGAGTGGCCTGGGTGAAAACACGCGCCGGCCGGTCGGCGTCCGGACAACACCACTCCGGGCAAGCGGCTCTCTCACGGACGCCGATTTTACGGGCAAACACGCCTTGTGCAGTATCGAGGTACGTCCATGCAGACTCGTTGTCCGTCATAGCCATTCCAGCATTTGTAATCCGATCCGCACTCATATTGTTCATCATAGCATCGGGGCGTATCCCGACCGTCGGGATGCTCGGGCGGATTGTCTATTTGCGGCGACGACGGCATCGGAATATCCGAATCGTGAACATAACCGCTGTTGCCGTGTCCGTCTTCCCAGTAGCCTCCGGCGAAGGCCAACACGGCGGTCAATAATATCCCCATCACGAGCGTAAAAGAAAAAATCTTCATGGTGCTTCTCTCCTTTGCTGTTTTGAATAAATAAAAAAACATTGCCTAGAACTCCTCATTTCAGTTCATAGAGGACGTAACCTTGTTTTTCAAGAAAATTCCCCTTGTAGGCTCTCCCCTGAAATTTTATTTTGGGAGGGTCGCCCAAAATGATTTCGCCGGAAACTTTGATCAACCGGCGACCGTAGATTTCTGTCTCGCCGCGGATGAGTTGCGGGGCGTCGGGCAGGGTCGGGTATTTCAGCCACGTGTACTCATAGCTGAAGAATCTTCCGTCAAAACGCACCGGCAGCCACGTCCGCGTCTTGGGATAGCCCGTGCTTTGATTCAAACCTTGTTTCGCCCGCAAGTCGTATTCGCAATCCGCCACTTCAACGCGAGTTCCGGCGCGCCGGAACTCCGTGCAAAAAAAGTAGTCAAAACCCGCATAGTGATCCACCAAATTCCAAGTCGTCCCGGCGGAAGTCATCAGATGAATGACGTTTTGCAGGGCTTGTTCTTCCGACAAACCCGTGGCGCTTCCCGTCCCGGCAAGCGCCACGAAGATAAGCAAGCCCATGGCGGCTATGCCGTATTGGTCATGAACCTTGCGTCGCGGCCGCATCTTGAGAACTCCTTTGGAAGTTACGGTTTGAGTTTTTTCCCGCAGGTCGGACAAAACGAAAACGACGCCTCCAGCGGCCTGCCGCAATACGGACAATAATTCGAATTTCCCGACAAGTTTTTGCCGCCGCGAGAAAGATCAGGGGATCCTTCTTCGGAAGGATCGACGATGTCATACTCGGAAAAGCGTTTTTGACCGAAGGCGTTGATGTAATGATAAACAGCCATACCGATGCCCGCCAGAACAAAAACAACGCCGAACAGCGGAAAAATACCCGGCGCCCCCATGTTCGCAGCCGCCACCGTCCAGACCATGCCGCCGATAATCGCGACGATGGAGCCCACAAATTCCATCAAAGATGGGACGCGCCCCGGTTTCACCTGTTTCATTTTCCCCTCCTTACTTTGATCAGCGATCGGCTGCAGGATGTATGTACCATATTTAGGCCCTCCACGGGTATAGAAAAGAGAAGAAAAACTTGGTGCGCGGCACAACTAGGATGTTTTGATAAAAAAACTTCCAACATCCATGAGATTCACAAACACGGTCCTCATAAGCTTGGCAGCACGAAAGATCAACAAACATGACGATTACGTTTCCGGCAAGCCGAAAAGAGCGGGGGCATTTATTGGGCCGTTGACTCTGGAATTTTCGCCATTGAGCAAAAAGCGCAATACTCAAAGCCGACGAACAACAAAAGGCTTCTCGTCTAATCCTGAAAAAAGGTAAAATTCATGTTCGCGGTGTGGCTCACTCATGCCGCCTCAGGCGATCCCCGCCCCGGCCTTCTTTCGGAACGCCCATGACTCCAAGCAGGCGCAAAAGCCTCTGTGCGTGTCCGGAGCCTACATTTTTTTCGCGGCCCGCTCGATGCCTTTTCTGATGCCGTCGAGTTTTTCCTGGCTCATCTTCACGGAAATACCCATGACCAGCGTGCGACCCAGGATGTCTTCCGCGTGCGGAATGCTCTCGCGGGTGTATTCCACCTTACCCTTGTAGGCGGGGCTGGTAAATGGATATTTTTTCGAGTTGGCCGTGGACTTCGCCAGAAAATGCTCCCAGTTGGGCACGTAGTGCCACAAGTTTCTCTTGTAACAGACGGTGTCGATGCCCTCGGCCGCCAGAAGATTTTGGAACTTCTGCGCCTGCTCCTCGCTGGGCAGATTAAACGCCAGAAACGTCGCGGAATCGCCTTCGGGGTCCGGTTTTTCGCGGAAGCCCACGCCGGGGATACCGGCCAGCACGTCCATGATGAACTTCTTGTTCTTTTTCTGCTCGCCGATGAGATAATCCAGCTTGCGCAGCTGCGCCAAACCCAGCGCCCCCTGCAGCTCGTTCATCCGGTAGTTGAAGCCCAAAATGGTCCTGCCTTCCATGGCGCGGCTGACGTTGGGGTTGTGGTCATGGCCGTGATCGTGATACCACTCCGCGCGGTGATACAAATCCAAATGGTTGGTAATCACCATGCCGCCTTCGCCGGTGGTGACGGTCTTGACGTAGTCAAAGCTGAAACAACCCATGTCGCCGAAGCTCCCCAGCTTTTTGCCCTTGAAGCTTGCGCCGCAGCCCTGGGCGTTGTCTTCCAGAACCAGCAGATTGTTTTTGCGGGCGATCGCCACGATTTGGTCGATGTGCGCCGCGGAGCCGCACATATGCACGGGAATCACCGCCTTGGTATAGGGCGTTTTTTTCTTTTCAATTTCCTGCGGATCGAGATTGAGCGTGTCGTCAATATCCACCATGATCGGAATCGCGCCGACTTCCATCACGGCTTCATAGGTCGCCAGAAACGTGAAGGCGGGCACCAGCACGTCATCGCCGGGCCCCACATCCAGCGCGGTGAGCGCGACCTTGAGCGCCGCCGAACCGGACGTGACGCCGAGCGCGTATTTCACGCCGCAGTATTGGGCGAATTCTTCTTCGAATTGCCGGACTTTGTAGATGCCCTTTCTTTCTTTATCGAATCCATACCGCATCAAAATGCCCGTCTCCAGGACATCCATGACTTCTTTCATTTCTTCTTTGCCGATGAGTTCTGCACCAGCCATCTTTGTGACTCCTTTCTTATAAAGCTTGCGCGTAAATCGCGATCATATCGTCTTTGGTGATTTTGCGGGGATTGTTCTCCAGCGGTCTGGCCACCGTCTGCGCCACGTCAGCCAGGGACGCAAAATCTTTTTCCTTGATGTTGAAATGCGCCAGGGTCTCATGAACACCGCAATCTTCGATCAACGTCTCGACCGCTTCCAGCGCCAGATAGGCGGCCTCGCGTTCGGCAAGGCCTTCCACGTTCTCACCCATCGCCGCGGCGATATCCGTAAATTTGTCCAGCGCAGCGGGCAGATTGAACGCCATCACCGCCGGCAGCAGCATGGTGTTGGCCAAACCGTGGCCGATGCCGTACTTGCCGCCCAGCGGATACGACAGCGAATGCACCGCCGTGACACCGGCGTTGGCCAAACCGATGCCCGCGTACAGACTACCCAGAAGCATCTTCTCGCGCGCGGCGATGTTTTTGCCGTCATGAACGCAGGTTCGCAGATTTTCCGCGATCAGCGCGACGGCCTCCAGGGAAAACATCTCGCTCATCGGCGAGGCGTTGACGGACGTGTAGGATTCAATGGCGTGACACAGAGCGTCCAAGCCGGTATGCGCCGTGGGCGCCGGCGGAAGCGTCAGCGTCAATTCCGGGTCCAGAAGCGCCAGCTCCGGATAGAGGTAGGGGCTGTTCATGCCTTCTTTCTTTTTCAGATTCCTGCGCACGAACACGGCGGTGAAGGTCACTTCCGAACCCGTTCCGGCGGTCGTCGGGATCATGATTTTGGGCAAACCGGGTTTGGGCACTTTGTTCAATCCCAGATAATCCGCCGCGCCGCCTTTGTTGGTCGCCAAAACGGCGATCGCCTTGGCGGTGTCCATGGCGCTGCCGCCGCCGATGCCGACGACGAGGTCGCTCTTGTTTTTGACGGCGATCTTCGCCCCCTCATCCGCGAGTTCGATCGGCGGTTCCGCCTCGACCTTGTCGTAAACGGTGAACCTGATTCCCGCGGGAATGAGAATATGCGCGATCTTCTCCGACAAGTCGGTTTTCGCCAGATTTTTATCCATGACAACCAGAGGGTTCTGGGCGCCGTGTTCCTTGATGTGGCCAGCCAGCGTCATCAGCGAGCCGGTGCCGAAGATGATTTTTTTGGCTCCGGTGAAGGAAAATATTTTTCTCATAAAAATGCCCCCTTAATAAACAACTTCTATATTCCCGATGATGTTGTATCGGCTCATCCCTATGGGAACGGCCGGGCAATGTCAAGTTTTTTTGTGCTCGGCGTACCACTGCAGCTGGCGGCAGATGCCCCGGATAATCTTGACTTCCCGCGACAGGAGTCCTGACCGTGCAAAAAATCTTCGAATGTAGAGCATCCAATGTTCCGGGTTGTCGGGATTCAAAAAACCGATGTCCAACAGCATCCGCCCGATGTGCTCATACATGCCTTCCAGCTCGGACGACAAGGCCAACTTGGGCGCCGCTTCCCCTTCGGGCAAATCGGGCATGGAAGCCACAAAGATTTCATAGCACAAAATCATCACAGCCTGCGCGAGATTCAGGGAGGTGAATTCTTTCGCCGTCGGAATCGTCACAACGGCATGGCAAAGCCGGAGCTGTTCATTGGCCAGGCCCGTGTCTTCCGGACCGAACAGCAGGGCGACCTTGTTTTTCTGCGACAGATTCACGATATTTTGGGCCGCCTGGCGCGGCGACAGAAAAGGCCCCCGGAATTTCCCCAGTCGCGCGGTCGTGCCGACAATATAATTGAATTTTCCGAGCGCGTCCGCGGCCTGTTCCACGAATTGAATCTTCTCGACAACATCCGCCGCCATGTGCGTGGCCCGCTGTTTGATTTCTTCGTCGTCGTACTCGCCCGCCCCGATGATGACCAGCCGGCCGATGCCCATGTTTTTCGCGGCGCGGGCGACCGCGCCGATGTTGCCCGCGTATTTGGGTTTATACAAAACAATGCTGATATTTTTGGTTTTGGCTTTCATGGCCCTCATCTCTCAGGCAAGAATTTTTCGCAATATCCGGTAGGCCAAGTATCTGCCCAGAATGCCCAGATAGTGCGGGGTGCGCGACAGCCAGGCGCCGATAAGAAAAACAATATAGGACAGTCCGTAGGTCAGCGGCCCGCCGATGATGAAAATCAGGGGCTGGTTCATCCAAACAGCCACAACGCTCAACGCGGCCACCGCCGGCCATCCCATTAAAAAACTGAGCGCCATAATCGCCAAGCCCAAAATCAGCCGCGGCGTGGGACGCTCACGAAAGGCGCTCAAATCGGCGGGCTGTGACATAAGTCGCTGAACGGATTTTTTTCCGGCAAGATACCGGGCGAGGCTGCTGCGCATACGAACATCCAACAGACGGACGGCCTTCGGCCTGCGATAATTTTTGTTAAGACATACACGAGGCGTCCTGTTTACGCAACAGCTTTCATACGGCGCGGCTTGACAGTGGTCAGGGTTTCGGCCTATAGTTTCAACATTTGAAGGCATGGGAGCGAAGATGAGCGACATAGAGGACCGGCACGGTGTTTGGGATTTTTTCGACCGGATTTATTGTATTTCCCTGGAAGCCCGCGAAGACCGCAGAGAATCGGCCCGACGGGCTTTTGCGTCGGTCGGTCTCAACCAAAAGGTCGAGTTTGTTTTGGTGCGGCCGCACCCCACCAACATTGAACAGGGCATTTACGAATCGCACATGACTTGTCTGCGCAAGGGACTGGAAGTGGGCGCAAAGACGATTTTGGTGTTCGAGGATGATGTCGTGTTCGACCGCTTCGACGAGGACGCCTTCCGCCAAAGCCTTCAGTTTCTGAGGGCACACCCGGACTGGAAGGTTTTTCTTCTGGGGGCGCTTGTGTATTCCAGCCGCAAAACATCCAATCCGCACGTGCAGAAGGTCCGCTACAAGAGCCTCGCGCACGCTTACGCACTAAACAGGCCCTACGCGGAAACGATTGCCTACGAGCCGTGGCGGGGCATCGTGGCCGATGTTATTTTCCGTCCGTTGACTGAAGGAATTTATGCCGCTTATCCGATGTTCGCCTTTCAGGGCGATTTTTCATCGGACAACGACGCCAAATACAAACCGCTGGAAAAATTCAGAAGGCTCTGCGGGGGCCTGAAAACCATCCAAAAGGCCAATGAATTTTATAACCGGCACAAATTCGGCATCATCGCCTTCCATCTCGGCGCCTTATGCCTGCTGATCCTTTTGCTGAAGGATTGCTAAAAAGGCCGCGCCGAAAAAATCCGCCGCGAAGATTTTTTCCTGTTTGATTTCACCGAGGATTTGCTGTAATGGGGGCGCAGCCATTTCTGAAAGGACGGATGGATGATGCTTCGCAATGTTTTTCATAATCATATGTACTTTTCGGAACCGGTCGCGCGCAGAGTCCTGCGGGGGTGCGTCTGGCTCGTGTTGGGACTCGCTCTTCTTTATCCGGTTTCTTTCGTCTCGGCTGAAGACGCGCCATCCCGGGGGCTTCAAACCTTCATCAGCGCGCTGGAGAATCGAGCAAAACAATATGGATGGAACGATCTTCAGCTGCGCGAGATCCGGTGGGAATATTACCGGACATCGCAACGGGGCAATCCCTTGATGTTTGCCGTTTTCGGAAACGGGGATCGTTGCGTCTTGTTTTTCGGCGGCGTTCATGGTGATGAACTGCCCGCCGTTTACTTGACATTGCGGCTGGCCCAGTACGTTCAAGACCATCCGGATTTATTCAAAAACCATTGCATCGTCATCGCGCCGCTGGTGAATCCTGACGGGTTTTTGGCCTCCCCGCCAACCAGAGTCAACGCCAGCGGGGTGGATCTCAACCGCAATTTGCCCACCAACGACTGGAAGGCGCAAGCCATCCGCCAATGGGGAAACAAGGGTCGCAATCCCCGCTACTTCCCCGGGAAAAAACCGGCATCGGAACAGGAAACCCTTTTTCAGATGGCTCTGATCAAGCGGTTCAAGCCGCAAAAAATTTTGTCGGTCCACTCGCCTCTCACTTTCATGGATTATGACGGTCCGTCTTCAGATCTGAATTCCTTCGAAAAATGGATGGCGAAAGTCTCTCAAGAAGCCAATTATCCGCTGAAAAAATTCGGCTACTTCCCGGGCTCGCTGGGTAATTACGCCGGACACGAACGGAATATTTTCACCATTACGCTGGAGCTGCCTTCCTCAAGTCCCCGATACAGCAAAAATTATTTTGACAAATTTCAGCCGTGCCTTCTGAAATTCATCAATCTCCCGGTTGTGGGCGTGCCGCCTCATACGAAATTGGCCGGCCATTGACAAAAGCGTTCGGAAATACATTTAGCATCTGGGCTTGAGTTGTTTGAATTTCATTTTCCACGAAATGTAATCTTGCAATTTCTTGACGGCTTCAGCCGGCGTATTGACAAATTCCACGCCCGCTTCGTATGCTTCGTCTTCATAGATGATTTTTATCCATTTGACCTTGCCAATGACCGTAATCACCTGCCGCAGCGCTTTGACGGTCATTTCTATCTTCAAGAGCGTTTCCACGGGCAAAAAAAGGTGGGCTTGGATTCGAACACCGGAGATGGAAATATCTTTGGTGCGGTTGTAAATCACTTTTTCTTTGGGAGGGTTTTGACATCCGGAAAGCACGGTGATGGTGATCTCGTTTTCATCCTGCAGCCTGGGCGCTTTTCTTCTTTCTTCCATCCCAACGCTCTCCCTTAATCCCTGCTTGCCGGGTTCACGGAAACGCTGCAAACTATTTTACGGTGCCAGACAGGTTCCTTATCCCAAATCCCCCAGCAAAAAACAAGTTTTATTTTCTTTAAACCTTGCGGCTCATGCTGTTTTTTGTTAATTTAAAAAAAATGGATCCGGATATCCTTTGGCTCAAACAACAAGCGCTCAAAATGAATTTCTGCTTGGACGACGAGCAACTGGAAAAATTTGATCGCTTCAAACAAGAACTGCTTGCGTGGAATCAAAAAATCAACTTGATTTCCGAAAACTCCGCCCGGGAAATCGTCGCCCGGCATTTTCTGGATTCGCTGACCCCTCTGCCGTTTATCGAAAAATCAAACGCTAAAATCCTAGATGTCGGCTCCGGCGCGGGATTCCCCGGTCTGCCGCTAAAAATCGCCAATCCCCTGCTTGCAATTTATTTGCTGGAGTCGAATCGCAAAAAAGTTTCCTTTCTCAAGCACGTGATTCGTCAGCTGAAGCTGGATCATGTTTGGGTGGTGCATGACCGGATTGAGAATTTGATGCGGAAAAATTCTTGGTCGGAAACGTTCGATATTCTCATTTCACGGGCGGCATTTGCGCTATCCGATTTGCAGGTGTTTTGCGATTTTTTCTTAAAAGCCGACGGCACGCTTGTCGCGCTGAAAGGTCCTCGCGCTCAAGAGGAAATCCAAAAATGTCTGGCGTTAAAAAATCATCGGAAAATTCATCAATTTTTTCAATATGATATAGAGCTGGATTTTTCGGGAAAGCCCCGGAAAATTATTATCGGAAAACCGTAAAAAAACCTTTCAAAAAACAACTTTTTTATGCTAGTGCTATCCACAATTCTTGCAAAAGAATTGTGGGTTGGGCGTTTAATCAAATAATGAATAAAATTATATGTATCGCAAACCAAAAAGGTGGCGTAGGTAAAACCACCACCGCCGTAAATTTATCTGCGTCATTGGCGGCGGCGGAAAAAAAAACCTTATTGATTGACGGCGATTCCCAGGGAAATGCCTCCAGCGGCATCGGCGTTAATCATGACCGCATTCAATCGGCAAATTTATATCACGCCCTGATCGGCCAGGTCCCCCTTGAGGACATCATTCTCAAAACCATGATTCCTCATCTGGATGTTGTACCGGCGAATCAAGATCTGATCGGCGTTGAAGTAGAATTTGTCGGCCTCGATGACAGAGAAAAAAGGCTCAAGGCGCTGCTGGCCGATCTTGACGGGAGGTATGATTTTATCATCATTGATTGCCCCCCGTCGTTGGGCGTCATGACGCTCAATGCTCTGGTGGCGTCCGACGATTTGATTGTGCCTTTGCAATGTGAATATTACGCGATGGAAGGTCTGGGATACTTGCTCAATACGGTAAAACTCGTCCGGAAACAGTGGAATCCTCGTCTGAGCTTGGGGGGTATTTTACTCACCATGTTCGATCAACGGAACTTACTTTCGCACCGCGTTGCGGAAGACGTGCGTCAGCACTTCGGCAACAAGGTTTTTAAAACGGTGATTCCCCGCAACGTTCGGCTTTCCGAGTGTCCCAGCCATGGTCTGCCCGTGATTTTGTATGACATAAAATCGCGCGGCGCACAGTCGTATTTGGAACTGGCTCAAGAAATTATTCAGGGGGTGGCTTAATGGCACAAAAAAATGTGCTTGGGAAAGGGCTCGGCGCTATTTTCCCCGACTTAATCAATGACACTGACAGGAAAAAAATTTTTTCGTGCAGCATTGAGGAGCTGCGGCCGAACCGCTATCAGCCCCGGAAAAATTTTGACGACGAACAGCAGAAACAACTCATCGCGTCCATTCAGCACAACGGAATCATTCAGCCCATTGTCGTGCGCAAACTGGACAAAGGATACGAAATCATCGCCGGCGAACGGCGTTGGCGCGCCGCGCAAGCCGCGGGACTCAGGGAAGTGCCGGTCGTCATTCGCGACGCGACGGAAATGCAGGCGGCGGAACTGTCTCTCATTGAAAATATCCAGCGGGAAGAATTGAATCCGCTTGAAGAAGCCCACGCCTACACCACCCTGATGGAGACATTTAAACTGTCTCAGGAAGCAATTTCTTCCCGCGTGGGGAAAGATCGCTCCACGATCGCCAATACCATCCGGCTTTTAAAACTGCCCGAGAAAGCCAAGGCGGCACTGGTGGAGAAAAAAATTTCTTCCGGTCATGCCCGCTGTATTCTGGCGTGTTCATCGGAAGAAGAACAACTTGTTTTGCTGGAGAGGATTATCAAAAAGAACCTAAATGTCCGCGAAACGGAAAATATCTTGAAAAAATTAAAAAAACCTTCTTCTCAGGTGAAGACGCCGGCGAAAAAAGACCGTTTTTTGAAAGATCTCGAGGGATCGTTGTCAGAAAAATTAATGGCTAAAGTCGTCATCAGTGGATCTTCGATGAAAGGGTGCATCGAAATTCATTATAAATCATTAGATGAATTAAATCGATTGACAGGTCTGATTCTTGATGATGTTGGATAACAGTGATTTCCTGTATAAACAACTGTTTATAAACTTGTTGATAAAGGTTGGATAAGATGAATGCTTTTTGGGAAAAAACATCTAAAATCATTCAAGAAAAGATAAGCAAGCAAAACTATGACACATGGATCAAGCCTATCCAAATTGTTTCCCTGGAGGATCAATGTGTGCGCCTATCGGTCCCCAACCGCTTCTTTAAAGATTGGCTGATGGAAAATTACTCCGCCATCATAAAACAGTCCCTCAAAGAGGTCTCTGGTGTGGATGTCAATGTGGATTTTGTTTTGGGAAAAACCCACAACCCGACACCTGCTAAAACCCCAGAGACAAAATCATTAAAAGATTTATCATCATCTACAGGCAAAACTCAGTACAACAATTCCTCCTTGAATAAAAATTACAGTTTTGACCGTTTCGTCGTCGGATCCTGCAACCAATTTGCTCATGCCGCGTCAATTGCGGTCGCAAAACAGCCCGCAAAACAATACAATCCTTTGTTTATCTATGGCGGATCGGGTTTGGGAAAAACGCATCTTTTAAACGCCATCGGCTTGTTGGCAAGCGAGCTGCATCCTTCCATGAATATTATGTACGTCTCCGCCGAAGAATTTATGAATGAGATGATCAACTCCATCCGCTACGATAAAATGCCAAAATTCCGTGAAAAATACCGAAATATCAGTTGTTTATTAATAGACGACATTCACTTTCTAGCCGGCAAGGATAGAACGCAGGAGGAATTCTTCCATACATTTAACACATTGCACGATTCCGGGAAGCAAATCGTCGTCACTAGTGATAAATTTCCAAAAGATATTCCAAATCTTGAAAGCCGCTTGCGCTCCCGGTTTGAATGGGGATTGATCGCTGATATACAACCTCCTGATATTGAAACAAAAATAGCGATCATAGAAAGGAAAACTCAAGAAAACAATCTAGCACTTCCTTCAAATGTCATCCATTATATCGCCTCGCACGCTGAATCCAACATCAGGGAGATTGAAGGATTCCTGGTGAGAATAGAAGCCTATTCATCCTTGACCGGTAGAGAAATTGATCTGGATTTGGTCAAGGAAGTGCTCAGTAACATCATCAATCAAAGAAAAAATCATGAATTGAGTATTGAAGATATTATGAAAGCGGTCGCTGTAAAATTAAACATCAAAGTTTCAGATATCAAATCTCATAACAAAAACAAAAATTTCGTCCTCGCAAGACAAATTGCCATGTATCTTTCCAGAAAATATACAAAATACTCTTTTCCAGATATTGGACAAAAAATCGGAGGAAGGGATCACTCAACCGTCATTTATGCTAATAATAAGATAGCCAGCAATATCAAAACAGATGACAGACTAAAAAAAACTATCAAAGAAATAGAGGATGGTTTAATTCACAAATAATGAACTTTCATTCTTCATTTTTTAAACAATAAAAAAGATTTTTAAATGACGATTTTTTATATCAATTATGAGCTTCATCAACATATCAACAGGTGTTACTACTTTGTCTAATTAAATTTCTTAAGGAGGAAATATGAAATTTGAAATTAATCGGGAAATCTTTCTGGACGGCATTCAGAAAACCTTGGGCATCGTGGAAAAGAAAACAACCATGCCGATTTTGAATACTATTTTAATCAATGCCGAAAAAAATAAAATCAAAATCACTGCGACGGACCGTGAAATCAGTTTAATTTCTGATTACGAAGCAAACGTTTCTGAAGAAGGTGAAATTGCTGTACTGGCCAAGATGCTGTATGATATGGTCAGGGAGATTCCTGGAGAAGTTGTTGATTTTTATGAGAAAAGTAAAACAGTAAAAATATCTTCTCAGCGGACGTTTTATAAGATGTCCGGTTATTCAGCGGAGGAATTTCCTGTGGTTTCCCCTGATGATGAGGCACCGCTTTTCAAGATCAACGGCAGTGTGATGAAAAGCTTGATCAATAAAACGGCGTTTGCGATGTCAATGAATGAAACGCAAAAAAACATCAATGGCGTATTTTTTGAAGTTTCTATTGATGGTGTGAGTAGTATTTTAAAAATGGTGGCGACCGATGGGCACCGCTTATCTCTGGCCAAAAGTGCGCCTCTGGAATCTTCAATTAGGATTGGGCGGGGAGTGATTATTCCCAAAAAGGGGCTGATAGAAGTCAGGAAAGTTGTCGATGAATATAATGAGGTTATGATCGGCGTTGCGAAAAATACTTTTATTGTGAGAGCGGATAATGTTTTACTGAAAGTGGGTTTGGTGGATGCGGATTATCCAGATTATAAAAAAGTCATTCCCAAAGAAAAGGGCATTAATTTAGTGTTGGATCGGGAAACGTTTTTGCATGCTTTGAGAAGAATGAGTGTTGTTTCGTCGGAAAGGTATGGCGGGGTCATTCTTTCTTTTTCCAAAGGGAAGTTGGTTTTAAATTCCACGAATTTGGATAAAGGTGAAGCCATGGAAGAAATCGACGTCGATTATGACGGGGAAGCGGTGGATTGTGGTTTTAATGTCAGCTATTTGATTGACGCTATTTCGGTTATAGATACGGATCAGGTGATCTTTGATGTTGGTTTAGGATTGAAGCCGTCCGTTGTTAGAAATGTGGATGACGATAGTTATCTTTGTATTATCATGCCGCTGAAACTATAAGAGAGGCGAGGAAAAATTTTTGAATTATGGGACATAAGTACGACGCGGATAGTATTAAGGTTTTAGAAGGATTGGAAGCCGTTCGTAAACGGCCGGCGATGTATATTGGTTCCACGGGAAAGGATGGACTGCACCACTTGATTTATGAAGTGGTGGACAATAGTATTGATGAGGCGGCGGCCGGGTATTGCGACTCGATCACGGTGAAGATCAGGGTGGATAACAGCGTTGTGGTGGACGACAATGGACGCGGGATTCCGGTTGACCTTCATAAGACGGAAGGGGTTTCCGCTGCGGAAGTGGTGATGACGAAGCTGCACGCCGGCGGAAAATTTTCCAATGATTCTTATAAAATCTCCGGAGGGCTTCATGGCGTCGGTGTTTCGGTCGTCAATGCTCTCTCGAAGACCTGTGAGTTGGAAGTCCGACGTGACGGCAATGTTTACCGACAGACTTACCAACGTGGTGTCCCGGACGGACCGTTGGAAATGGTCGGAAAAACTCGCAGCCGCGGAACCAAGGTGACCTTTTTACCGGACGATGAAATTTTTGAAGAGACCGAATTTAGCTATGACACGGTCGCCAACCGTCTTCGGGAATTGGCGTTTCTGAATTCCGGGGTTCGGATTCGTCTGATCGACGAACGCACCGGGAAGGAAAATGAATTTTATTATAAGGGAGGTATTGTTTCCTTTGTTGAGTACATCAACCGGAGCAAAAAGGTCCTGCATAAAGACCCTATTTACATTTCGGGCGGCCGGGAAGATTGTTTTGTGGAAGTGGCGTTTCAGTACAATGAAACGTATTTGGAAAATATTTTTTCTTTTGCCAATAGCATCAATACCACTGAAGGCGGCACGCACTTGGTCGGCTTTCGATCCGCGCTCACGCGGGTGTTTAATAACTACGCTTTAAACAATAAAATCATCAAAGATCCCAAGGACGCCCTGCGCGGTGAAGATTTACGGGAGGGGCTTGCCTGCGTTATCAGTGTCAAGATCAAAAATCCGCAATTTGAGGGTCAGACCAAAACCAAATTGGGAAACTCGGACGTCCGCGGTTTGGTGGAAGGCATTATTTACGACAAATTGGGCAGTTATCTGGAGGAAAATCCTGGCGTTGCCAGACAGATCCTCAATAAATGCATGGAAGCGGCACGGGCGAGAGAAGCCGCGCGCCGTGCCCGCGAATTGGCTCGCAGAAAAAGCGCCTTGGATGTGGGATCGCTACCGGGTAAGCTGGCCGATTGTCAGGAAAAGGATCCTGCGCTGAGCGAACTTTTTTTGGTTGAAGGGGACTCCGCCGGCGGGTCGGCCAAACAAGGACGGGACCGGAAGAATCAAGCGATATTGCCCTTGCGCGGCAAAGTGCTCAATGTCGAGAAAGCCCGTTTCGACAAGATGCTGCAGAATGAGGAAATCAAATTGATCGTTACGGCGCTGGGGACCGGCATCGGCGATGAGGATTATGACATCAGCAAGCTCCGCTACCACAAGGTCATCATCATGACGGATGCCGACGTGGATGGGTCCCATATCCGCACGCTCCTTTTGACTTTCTTCTTCCGTCAGATGCGGGAATTGATTGAAAGGGGGTATTTGTATATCGCCCAGCCGCCGTTGTTCAAGGTCGTGGATAAAAAACAGGAATTTTATATTCATAACGAAGACCAGATGAAAAATTATATTCTGGAAAGCGGCGTGCAAAAAGTGAAACTGGTCATGGATGACGGCTCGCCTTTTCCGGTCAGCGGCAACAAACTGCTGATGTTGATTAAGAAAGTCATGCGCATCGAGGATTTGCTCGATAGATTTGACAAAGAAGGGTACCATCGCGATTTGATCCGCGTTCTCGCCGGTGACCCGGCGCTGACGGATGAAAGTTTTAAAAGCGAAAAAGCGCTGCAGGCCGTCGCCAAGCGGACCGGCGTCGCGCTCGGCGATTGTGTTGCGGGTTTTCAGATCGCGTCGGATGAAGATCACGGCGGATTCAAGATGATTTTCAATATGAACAAAAATGGTCAGGCGGCGGCCACCTGCTTCAGCCGGGAGGTTTTTCGGACGCCGCAATTTACAGATATCCGGCAGTTGCTGGACCAGATTTCCATTATGGGCGAAGCGCCCTATAAAGATGTCAGCGACTCATCAACGGCGCCGGTCGTTTTGGAGAGTTCCAAGGCTCTGGTCGAGCATATTATGTCACTGGGCAAAAAGGGCATCACGGTTCAGCGCTACAAAGGTTTGGGTGAAATGAATCCTGAACAGTTGTGGGAAACGACGATGAATCCTGAAAAGCGGACCCTGCTGCAGGTCACCGTGGACGACGCGGTGCAGGCAGATGAAATTTTTACGACGCTGATGGGCGATCAGGTCGAACCGCGGCGCGATTTTATCTACAAACACGCGCTGGATGTCAACAATTTGGATATTTAACCCCCGAGGATTTTAAACGGCTGGAGAAGCCGTTGGTGTATGGTATGACGAGAGGATGAAGGAAAAAAACATGGAACGAGATATCCATCACAAGCAGATTCCTGTAAACATAGAAGATGAAATGAAAAAGTCCTACATGGATTACGCCATGAGCGTCATTATCGGGCGGGCGATTCCCGATGTGCGCGACGGCCTCAAACCGGTTCACCGCCGGATTTTGTATTCCATGTATGAAATGGGCAACCGCTACAACAAGCCGTATAAGAAATCAGCCCGTATCGTCGGTGACATCATCGGTAAGTATCATCCGCACGGCGATGTGGCGGTTTATGATACCCTCGTGAGAATGGCGCAGGATTTTTCCCTGCGCTATCCGCTTGTGGACGGCCAGGGCAACTTCGGGTCCATTGACGGCGATCCGCCCGCGGCCATGCGTTACACGGAAATTCGTCTGGCACGTATCGCCGAAGAAATCCTCGCGGATTTGGACAAAGAAACGGTTGACTTTGTCCCCAACTATGACGAATCCCTGTTGGAGCCTTCCCTACTGGCCACCAAAGTTCCCCTGCTCCTGCTCAACGGCTCCTCCGGAATCGCCGTCGGGATGGCGACCAATATCCCGCCGCATAATCTGACCGAAGTGGTCAACGGCATCATCGCCTGCATCAAAAATCCCGACATCACCGTCGACCAGCTCTTGCGTTACATTCACGGTCCGGACTTTCCCACCGCGGGATTTATCAACGGACGGGAAGGGATTGTTGAAGCTTACAAAACCGGCCGCGGCATCATCCGGATGCGCGCGCGGGCGCTGATCGAGAAGAACGCCCGCAACGACAAGGAAACCATCGTCATCACTGAAATTCCCTATCTCGTCAACAAGGCGGCGCTGATTGAAAAGATATCGGAGCTGGTGCGCGACAAAAAAATTTCCGGCATCGCCGATTTGCGTGATGAATCCGACCGCGAAGGCATCCGCATCGTGATCGACTTAAAGCGCGATGAGAACTCAGCCATTGTTCTGAATCAGCTCTACAAGTACACCCAGATGGAAAGCACATTCGGCATCATCATGCTGGCGATTGCCGACGGCCGTCCGCAGGTGTTCAATCTCAAGGAAATGCTGGAAAGATTCATCAGCTTCCGCCAGGAAGTCGTGGTGCGCCGCACCCGGTTTGACCTGGCCCGCGCGAAAGAACGGGCGCATATTTTGGAAGGGCTGATCATCGCGCTCAACAACATTGACGCGATTATCAAAGTCATCAAGGCGTCCAAAACGCCGGCGGATGCCTCCGCGCAATTGTGCGCAAAATTCAAACTGTCGGAAATTCAGGCCAAGGCGATTCTGGAGATGCGCCTGCAGCGCCTGACCGGTTTGGAGCGCGCCAAAATCGACGAGGAATACGCGGAGGTGACCCAACTCATTGCTTATCTGCAGGGCCTTCTGGATGATCCGCAAAAGGTTCTGCAGGTGATTATCGACGAACTCAATGACATTAAGGAAAAATACGGCGACGAACGCCGCACGGAAATCGTGGCCAGTGCCGAAGACATTGACATCGAAGACATGATTGTCGAAGAGGACATGGTTGTCACGATTTCGCACGCCGGATACATCAAGCGCAACGCCGTGAGCCTCTACAAGAGCCAGCACCGCGGCGGACGCGGCAAGGTCGGCATGGGCACCAAGGAGGAGGATTTTGTCGAAAAAATCTTCATCGCGTCCACGCACAACTACCTGCTGGTCTTCACCGACGCGGGCAAGGTGCACTGGCTGAAGGTCTATCAAATCCCGCAAGCCGGGCGCGCCGCCAAGGGCAAGGCCATCGTCAACTTGATCAACTTGGCGCCGGGCGAAAAAGTCAAGGCAACCCTGCCGGTGCGCGAGTTTGTGGATGATAAATTTGTCGTCATGGTGACGAAAAAGGGCGTCATCAAGAAAACCGAGCTCACCGCCTATTCCAATCCGCGTTCGGGCGGCATTATCGCCATTTCCATTGATGAAGGGGACGAACTGGTCGACGTCCATCTGACCCAGGGCAATCAGGATATTTTCCTCGCGACCAAACAGGGCATGGCGATCCGTTTCAAGGAAGACGATGTGCGCGATATGGGACGCACGGCGCGCGGCGTCCGCGGCATCCAGCTGGAGGAAGGCGACGAGGTCATTGACGTGGAGATTCCGGGGCAGAATACCTATATGCTCACGGTGTCCGAAAACGGATTCGGCAAATGCACGCCGATTGATGAATACCGCGTCCAGTCGCGCGGCGGCAAGGGCATCATCAATCTCAAGACCGTCGAAAGGGTCGGCAAGGTTTCCGGCGTGCTGCAAGTGGTGCCCGAGGATCACGTTATGCTCATCAGCAACACCGGCAAGGTTATCCGGCTGAAGGTCGAGGAAATTCCGGTGAACCACCGTGCGACGCAGGGCGTCAAGCTGATTGACCTGGAACCCGGAGAAAAACTCGTCGGCGTCGCCCGCACGACATCTGAGACCGAAAGCGGCGGCAACGGCGATGAAGAAGACAACGGGACCGCGGAAGCGTAACGCCATTGGTTCGCCCACTTCGCTGACGCAAAATCGTATCCATCATGCAGCCGGTGAGAGACTTTGGCTCTTTTGCTAATGGTGTCCATTATGCGAGATCTCTCCATGCCCAATTTTACCTTCTTTGACCATACGGCCGATATCGGCATTGAAGTCTCGGGTCGGACGAAAAAACGGCTGTTTGTGAATGCCGCGGAGGCCATGTTCCAAATCATGTTGGAGAACAAGGCCGGCCGTCATGCAAAACGACATCACCGAAGCATCAGGGTTGAGGGAACGGATATCGCCGATTTATTGGTCAATTTTTTGCGGGAGCTTCTTTATCTTTTCAACGGCGAAAAATTCATCGCCATGCGATGCGACATCAAGACCTTTGCCGATCGGGCATTGGAGGCGTCTCTGACGGGGGAATTGTTTGACAGCAAAAAGCATTGCATTAAAATGGAAATCAAAGCGGTGACTTATTCCGGCGCGAAGGTGGAAAAAGGCAAGACGGGATGGAAGGCAAGAATCATTTTTGATGTATAACACCCTTGAGAGGATATCATACCGGATGAACGGAAATTCACCGCTATCATCACCCTTCCCAGGATCAAAGGGGCAGGGGGATGGTGACTTGAAAGCTTTTCCCCTTCCTTGAATTTCCGCTGATCAAAGACGGGGAAGTTGCTTCGGCGAACAACTTGAAGAGCATGCGTGATGTCCGAAATAAGATTAGAACCATTGGATGACAACCGCTGGCTTTTACCACAAACCGGCGCGATGCGCGTTCCGGGGATTATCTATGCCAATGAAAAAACCTATCAGCTCTTGCGGGGCGATGAAAGCGCCAGACAGGTGGCCAATGTCGCGTGTCTGCCGGGCATTGTGAAGTTTTCCCTGGCGATGCCGGATGTCCACTGGGGCTATGGTTTTCCCATCGGTGGCGTCGCGGCTTTCGATCTGGACGGCGGCATTATTTCTCCGGGCGGCGTGGGCTACGACATCAACTGCGGCTGCCGTCTGATGGCGACGAACCTTTCGTTGTCAGATATTCGAGAGCGGTTGGAGGATCTGACCAACGCACTGTATCATCACATCCCTTCCGGCGTCGGTTCAAAAGGATCGATAAAATTGTCCGCCAAGGATCAGAAGAAGGTGCTCGAGGAAGGTGCGGCCTGGGCGGTTAAGGCGGGTTTCGGCCTTCAGGAGGATTTAGACACCACGGAAGACGGAGGCGTCATCGCTGGCGCCGATCCTGAGCAGGTCTCGCCGCGGGCGCTGGAACGCGGCAAGGACCAGTTGGGCACGCTGGGTTCCGGCAATCATTTTCTGGAGATTGAGGTTGTCGAGGAGATTTTCGATGAGGAAGCGGCCCGGATCTTCGGACTGTGGAAAAACCAGATCGCGGTGATGATTCACACCGGCTCGCGCGGCTTGGGATATCAGATCTGTGATGACTATTTAGCGTTGATGGTCAAATATGCCCGCGAAACCAGTATTGAGCTGCCCGACAGACAGCTGGCGTGCGCGTATCTAGACTCGCCGCGGGCGAAAAATTATTTGGCGGCCATGGCCTGCGGCGCCAATTATGCCTGGGCGAACCGGCAGATTCTGATGCACCGCACACGGGAAGTCTTTGAAAAAGCGCTGCGGATGTCGCCGCGTGACCTCAAGATGAGGCTCGTTTACGATGTCTGCCATAATATTGCCAAGATAGAGGAATTCAATCTTGGTGGACAAATCCGGCGGCTGTGTGTTCACCGCAAGGGGGCGACGCGTGCTTTTCCGGCAGGACATCCTGCCGTGCCGGAGCGCTACCGGAACGTCGGCCAACCGGTGCTGATTCCCGGCGACATGGGAACCGGCTCTTATGTTTTAGTGGGTCAGCCCAAAGCCATGGAAGAAACGTTCGGTAGCGCTTGCCACGGCGCGGGCAGGGTGATGAGCCGTTCGCAGGCCGTCAAGGCGGGCAAGGGACGCTCGATCGCGCGGGAACTTTCGGCGCGGGGGGTTTTGGTCATGGCCGGCTCCAAGGGGACGCTCAGCGAGGAAATGCCGGAGGCGTACAAAAATCTGCAGGATGTCGTGCAGGTGATGCATGATTCGGGAATCGCGAAGAAGGTTGCAAGGCTTAGGTCTTTGTCTTGCATCAAAGGCTAACTGTTTTGTGGTAAAAATCGTTGAGCTGTTGTAAGAAGCATTGAAAAAACCGCAGAAAGAATAAGATGCGAAAAATCATTTGAACGAAAATGAAGACGGGAAAGACGGACATTGATAAACATAAACAGTAGGCCATGATTTTTCGGAAAAAAGTTTTGTGATAAAAAATGACTATTGAAAAAACAAAAACGACAGACAGAATGCTTTTTGCTTTCCGCCTGGTTCCTCTTGCTGTGCGGAAGGCGATATTCATTGCATTGTTCAAACTATTCTACCATGTAAGTCTGAAAAGCCGTCTAATCGTTTTACACAATCTATTACGCTCTTTTCCGGAAAAGGACACGGATGAAATAATCAAAATCGCCAAGGGTGTTTACCGTCATTTTGCTATCGTGGCGGCTGAATTTTTTGAATTGCCGCAGATTACCAAAGAAAATATTCATCAATGGGTTGACGTAGAAGGCATGGGAAATTATCTGGCGGCCGTAGCGCAAGGCAAAGGCGTCCTTTCCATTGTTGCCCATTTCGGCAATTGGGAGTTGATGACTATCGCTGTGCCCATGTATCTTAAACCGATGTATATCGTTTACCGGCCGCTTGATAGCCCGGTGATTGATAACATGGTTGAATACGTCCGGACCATGAATGGGAACGAATTGATTCCCAAAGGCGGATCAGGGAAACGTATTATAGAATTATTAAAAGAGAATCACATCATCGGTATTCTCAGCGATCAAAATGTTGCTGCCTATGAGGGAGTCTTTGTTGATTTCTTTGGGCGTCCCGCCTGCACGGGTGTGGGGCTAGCGGTTATGGCCATGCGCTCCGGGGCGCCAGTGGTTCCAGCTTTCATGGCCAGGCAGCCATCGGGTAAATATAAGCTTATCCTAAAACCGGCAATGGAGGCTATTTGTACGGACGATTATGAGTCGGATTTGCAGTTCAATACCCAGCGTTTCACAAAAGAGGTGGAAGATATTATACGTGAGTATCCCGATCAGTATTTCTGGTTCCACCAGCGCTGGAAAACCAAACCCTGGCAGAAATGACGCGCGAACAATCGCCTATGATGGCCCGCCGGCCAAGGACTCGAGATATTTGTCGTGCAATCGGCTCAGCAGCAGGATGGCGGTCACGGCCCCGATCAGACACCAGAACATGTCGGTTTGCGTGTCCCAGATGTATCCTTGGGTTCCCAGAAAAGCTTCCGTCATCCAAAAACCCAAAGGCACTTTCGCGTAGGCATAATGCCCGCCCACCATCAGAATCACGGCATGGACGGCAATCAGCGTATAGGATAAATCAGTCAACGGGAATTTCTTATACGTCGCAAGCAAAAGGGGCAGGGCGATCATCACCGGCACGGTTTCCAAAACCCAAGTCAGACGGGTATCCTGCGGCGCGATGCCCGACCAGGCGAATCCAATCAATACGGCAATCAACAAAATCAGACGATACATGCAATCCATGATGGACGATGACGTTTCAGGGGGGCCTAAGCGCTTTTGCTTTCCAGAGGCCTTGCGTCAGCGGTTTTTCCTGCGGAACTTTTTGATTTCTTCTTCGACTTCTTTGGCGCCGTCCTTGTAGAATTTTTCTTCATCGGGCGCCAGTTCGTGCAGAAGTCTCAAAAATTCTCCGGCGTGAACCCGTTCTTCATCGGCGATATCCTTCAGCACTTCGATGGCCAGCGCATTATCCGTGGATTCCGCGAGTTGCGTGTACATCTGAATGGCTTCGTACTCCGCGGCGACCATAAAACGGATTGCCCGGATGAGCTCTTCCTTGGTAAGCATTCTGTCGCTTGCCAATCCTGAAAAAGGCGATCCAAAATCCGGCATAAACCTCCTCCTTGTTGGCTCAAAAAAATTATGTGTTAAAGAACCCATTGCGAAAGAGCGTGTACGGGCTCGGAGGCCGTTTCGAGAAATCAAACCGAATCCGTTGGCTAAAACGCATAGAGTTTCGACCCGGGAATGACCGCAAATGAGTTTTTCTGCAGTACTTCGATGGCCTTTTCCGGGTTGTCGAAGCGGAAGATAATGACGGCGTTTTCGCCGCTTTTTTCCACGAAGGCGTAGAGGTATTCCACGTTGATGCCTTCTTTGGAAACCACTTCCATGATGCTGTGCAGCCCGCCCGGTTTGTCCGGCACTTCCACGGCGACCACCGGCGTTTTGCTGACCCGGAACCCGGCTTCCTTCAGGACTTGATTGGCTTTGTCAACGTCATTGACAATCAGGCGCAGGATGCCGAAATCCGCCGTTTCCGCCACGGACAGGGTGCGAATGTTGATGTCGGCGTCTTTCAAAACGCGTGTCGCGTGCTCCAGAGTGCCGGGTTTGTTTTCCAGAAAAACGGATATCTGTTCGACCTTCATGGCAACCCCCTTATATGAACGATTTCATCATGGGCATTCTTTCTTCAACGCCGGTTGCTTGCCGGATTTCAGCCCGCGCGGCATGGCAAGCATCCATTTAAATGCGGCGTTTGTCAATAATTTTGGCGTCGGTTTTCTTCAGCGTGTTGGGCTGAACCAGTTTCACCCGCGCGGCGACGCCGAGGTATTCGCTCATGTCTTTGATAATTCTCTGTTCGATTCGTTGCAGTTGCTTGATACTGCCGGAATCGCTGAAAATCTTTTCATTGACCTCCACCTGCAAGTCCAGCGTGTCCAGCGCATCCACTCTGTCAATGATGACTTGATAATTCGGCTCGAGACCCTCAATATCGACTAAAATGGCCTCAATCTGCGACGGGAACACGTTGACGCCGCGGATGATCAGCATGTCGTCGCTGCGTTTGAGAACTCTTTCCATTTTCACATGCGTGCGCCCGCAGCGGCAGGGTTCCGTTATCAGTCGCGATATGTCGCCGGTACGGTAACGGATCAAGGGGTTGGCTTCCTTGGTCAGGGACGTGAAGACCAGCTCCCCCTCTTCGCCTTCCGGCAATACCTCGCCGGTTTTTGGATTGATGGTTTCCACGATGAAATGATCTTCAAAAATATGCATGCCGTGCCGACCTTCCAGGCATTCCATGGCGAGCCCCGGACCGAGGACTTCCGAAAGACCGAACAAATCTAGCGTGGTAATGCCCAAAACGTCTTCGATCTTCTGCCGTGTCGATTCGCTCCAGGGTTCCGCGCCGAAAATGCCGACCCGCAATTTCAGCGATTTCATGTCCACGCCTTGCTGTTGGCCTTCTTGGGCAAGATGGAGGGCAAAAGAAGGCGTGCAACACAGCACGGTCGGTCCGAAATCCTGCAAGATCATGATCTGTCTTTTGGTGTTGCCGCCGGAGATGGGAATGACGCTGGCGCCGATTTTTTCCGCGCCATAGTGCAAGCCGAGCCCCCCGGTAAACAAACCATAGCCGAAAGCGTTATGAATGATGTCGTTTTTGGTGATGCCGGCGGCGACCAAGGATCGCGCGATGAGATCCGACCAGGTTTCGATGTCTTTTTTGGTGTATCCGAAAACCGCCGAACGGCCGCTGGTGCCGGAGGAGGCGTGCAACCGAACCACGCTGCTCATGGGAACCGCAAATAAACCAAAGGGATAATTGTCGCCCAAGTCTTCCCGCGTAGTGAAAGGAAGTTTTGCCATATCGGCGAGGGATCGAATGTCGTCCGGCTTGACTTTTGCAGCGTCGAAAGACTTTTTGTAAAAGCCCACGGAGTGGTAGACGCGCTCGAGAACCTGCTGCAGCCTCTTGAGTTGCAGGGCCTTGATGACATTGCGGGGCATGGTTTCAAATTCTTCGTTGTACATCATATTGTTATCTCCCTGAGTTTTGTAGCGGATGCCGGATTGAAAAGAACTCTAACAAAACTTCTTTTTTGTGGCAAGAACCTTCTTAACGGTTTGCGCCTCATGCGGGATTTATCTGCAGCAATTTGTCGGCCAGATAAATGCCCAGCACGGTTTTCGCGTCAATGATTTCGCCCTTGTCGATCATTCGGCGCGCGTCGTCAATCGTGACGGGGCAAGTTTCGATAAATTCATCTTCATCAGGCGTTAGGGGGGCATGGACAAGATCCAGCGCCAGAAAAAAATGCATGTACTCGTTGCAGTAGCCAGGCAGAAGATATCCTTCGTAGATTTTGATCAACGTGTTGGCCCGAAAGCCTGTTTCTTCGGCCAGTTCCCTTTGGGCGCAGAGGGCGGGCGATTCTTCTTCATTCTCCAGGGAGCCGGCGGGAATTTCCAGCAGAATTTTTTTGACTGCCGGACGGTACTGGCGGATCAGCAACAGCTCCTTTCGGTCATTGACGGCGACGACGGCCACGGTGGGGAGATGGCTGATCCAGCTTTGTCTTGCTGTTTTGCCGTTGGGAAATTCGACGTCTTCTTCCCGAACATCGAAAATCTTACATTGATACACGATGGAAGTTTTCTTTTTTTTCATGAATCCGCCTATGAAAGGTCAATTGGTCTTGATGATGGATAACAGGTGCTGTTCAATTTCCTCTTTGGGGAGGGCGCCGGTTAATCTGTGAACGATTTTACCTTCCTTAAAAAAGAGCATCGTCGGGATGCTCCGGATGCCGTATTGCGAGGCGGTCAGGGGATTTTCATCCACGTTGAGTTTGACGACCTTCACGCCGTTGGCGTAATCCATGGCCAACTCGTCGATAATCGGGGCCAACATCTTGCATGGACCGCACCAAGGCGCCCAGCAGTCCACCAAAACGGAAGCGTCGGACGTCAAAACTTCGCGGGCGAACGTCTGATCCGTCACATCCAAAGGCACGACCGTTTTTTGCGGAAGAATCAGCGGCTCGTGGCACTTGCCGCAAAGCGGCTTTTGGCCCAGACGGTTTTCGGGCATTCTGTTTTTTGTGCCGCACTTGAGGCAACTGATGATTAATTCATCCAGCGACGCGCCGCAGCGGCCGCACACAGACCTGCCCTGGATTTTTTTATGGGGTATTCTGTTTTTTGTGCCGCATTTCAGACAGCGGATAATGATATCGTCAGTCATCGTCAACAACCGTTTTTATATTAGCCTGTTTGTCAAAAAAAGGCAAATCAAATGGCAACAAGGGATACAGGAAGACCGGGGATTTTTCCAAGCGCCGGACGATCCAGGAGCTTTTGCTGTTTGCGACGGTATCGGATTTCATGGTGTTTTGCCGAATGGCTCAATAATTTTTTTTGTACAGAAGTATATTAATCACGAAAATGAAAAAGACAATATTTGCCCGGCGGATCTGGAAAGAGAAAGGCAAAAAAATAAAAGAAATTGAGCGATTCGACAAAGAGAAGGGCCTTGAGCCGAAAAAATTCGGCCGGTTGATATAAAATCCAAATTTCTTGATTTTACTTTTATTTTAAGTTATTTGTGCCGAACACCACCGGATGGGGGAATGGTCGTTGCAAGTAAATCCTACCGCCAAGCATAAACTGATACGCGATTCCGTCAGAAATTTTGCCGAAACGGAACTGGCGCCGATTGCCGCGGAAATTGACCGCAGCGCGATTTTCCCCCGGGATATCATCGAAAAAATGAGACCCCTGAATTACTTCGGCCTGCAGGTGCCGAAGGAATTCGGCGGGGCGGCGCTTGATTCCATCAGCGCGGCCATTGTGGTGGAGGAGCTTTCCCGCGTTTGCGCGGCGATTGGTTTGTGCGTCACGGTGCATAACGGCGTGGCCGTGTATCCTTTCTTGCGTTTTGCCAACGCCGAGCAAAAGAAGCGTTATCTGCCCCGACTGGCCTCCGGTGAGTTCATCGGGGCTTTCAGCCTCACAGAAGCCAACGCGGGATCCGATGCCGGAAGCGTGGAGACCACGGCGGTCAAAAATCATTCCCAGGAATACGTTCTCAACGGCACGAAAATCTTTGTCACCAACGGCGGCGTCTGCGACGTGGCTTTGATTTTCGCGCTCACCGGCTTTGAACCGGGGCGTCCGCAGAGCAGCGTGTTTATCGTGGAAAGCCGGTATCCGGGTTTTATGCGCGGCGAGCTGGAGGATCTTTGCGGCATGCGGGCCAATCCCGTGTCCTCGCTTTTTCTGGAGGACTGCCGTGTGCCGGAAAAAAATCTGCTGGGCAAAGTGGGGGATGGGATGAAAATCGGCATGGCCACGCTGGATAACGGCCGGCTCGGCGTGGCGGCTCAGGCGCTGGGGATTGCCCAGGGCGCATTTGAAGCGGCCGTGAAGTACGCCAAGGAACGCCAGCAGTTTAAAAAACCGATTGCTTCACTCCAGACCATCCAGAACTACCTTGCCGAGATGGCCACCGAAATCAAGGCTGCGCGCCTGCTTTTGTATCATGCCTGCGCGCGCAAGGATGAAGGCGCGCCGTTTAGCTGCGAGGCATCTATGGCGAAACTTTTCTGCAGTACCGTCGCTTCGAAAGTGACGTCGCTGGCCGTTCAGATTCACGGCGGCTACGGCTACAGCAAGGAATACGACGTGGAACGGTATTTCCGCGACGCCAAGGTGACGGAAATTTACGAGGGCACGAGCGAAGTGCAGCGCATGGTCATCGCACGCGCTGTCTTGTCGCAATGGACTTTTTGAAAAATGACGTTGAATCTGATTGTATGCGTTAAACAGATTCCCATGGTGGCGGAGCTGCCGTGGGATGAAAAAACTGGAACTTTGAGGCGTGATCTCGCGCCCGGCATGATGAATCCCGCCTGCAAGCACGCGCTGGAAGCCGCCCTGCAAATCAAGGACAAGTTTCCGGCGAAGATTACCGTCATTTCGATGGGGCCCCCCGCCGCGGAAGAAGTGCTGCGCGAATCCCTCGCGATGGGTGCGGATGAGGCGGTGCTGGTTTGCGACAAACTGTTCGCCGGTTCGGACACCTTTGCGACCTCGATGGTTCTGCAAAAGGCCGTCAAAAAAGCATGCCCGAAATTTGACTTGATTTTGTGCGGCGCCTATACCGCCGACAGCGAAACCGCGCAGGTCGGCCCGCAGCTGGCGGAAGAACTGAAATTGCCTTCGGTAGCCTATATTGAAAAACTGGAAATTTCCGGCCGAACCTTGCGGGTCCGGCGGCTGGTGGACAATTTCCGCGAAACGCTGGAAATGGAGTTTCCGGCGCTTTTGACCGTGTCCATGGAAAATTACAAGCCGCGCTATGCGCCGCTGGCAGGCCTGGAAACCGCCTTTAGGGACAAGAGCATCACGGTGATCACCGCTTCGGATCTGGGACTGAGTGCCGCCGCGATGGCGGCCAAGGGGTCCCGGACCAAAGTCCGCCAGGTCTTTTTGCGCAAAGCGCAAAAGGGCAATATTCTGCTGCAGGGGGCGGCGTCATCCGTGGTCAATGAATTTCTGGACAAGTACCAGAGCAAAATCGGGGCCGCCATCGGCAAGTCCATTGAAAGCAGGAAGCTTCATGACGAAACATAGGAAAAAAAGCATCTGGGTTTTCGGGGATTACCGAAATTATTATCAGAATCGCGTGACGCTTCAGCTGATTGCGCGGGCGGTGGAACTGGCGAAAGTCATCCAGGCAGAAGTATGCGCGCTGATCTTCGGTAACGACATTGATGAATGGATTATGGAATACACGGCGCATGGGGCGGACAGGATTCTGGCGATTGATGATCCGGCGCTGAAAAACTACAGCACCGAAATGTATCTGGCCATCATTGAAAGACTGGCCAAAGAAAGAGACCCGGATATCATTCTCATCGGCGCAACCGATTTCGGCCGCGAGTTTGCGCCGCGTTTGGCCAAACGTCTGAAAACGGGCTTGTCTGCGGATTGCGTGGGCTTGAGCGTCGACGAAAAAGGTTTGCTGGTTCAAATCGCGCCGTCGTTCGGCGGCAACATGCTGGCGGAAATCGTCACGGAGCGCCACCGGCCGCAGATGGCGACGGTTCGTCCCGGCACGTTCAAAGAAATCCCGCACGACTATGAAAGGAAGGCGGTTGTCGAGCGCCTTCCTTTGATGAAGGGCTTGCCCAAACCCCGCGTGCGATTGGTGGAGTACGAGCGCTCCGTGGAGAAGGAACACACCATTGAAAACGCGTCGGTGATTGTCTGCGGCGGACGCGGCATGGGCAACAAGGAGAAATTCAAAAAACTGCAAGAACTGGCCAGACTCTTGGGGGGCGATGTCGGCGCGACGCGGCCGGTCGTGTACGCCGGTTGGGCGGACCATGGCGCGCTGGTGGGCCAGGCCGGCAAGCATATCAAGCCGAAGATTCTTTTTTCTTTCGGCATCAGCGGGGCGATTCAGCACACGGCGGGCTTGGGCGAGGCTCAGTTTGTCGTCGCCGTCAATAAAAATCCTCAGGCCACGATGATGAAAATGGCGGATGTAGCGATTGTCGGAGACGCCAGCGATGTTCTTCATCACATGATTAAAGAACTGAAAAAACGAATCAGAGAATAGGAGTGTATAAAATGATTAAGTCAAGATTATGTGACCTCGTCGGCATTCAGTATCCCATCATTCAAGCGGGGATGGGGCCGTTCAGCAACAACAACCTCGGCGTGGCCGCGGCCAACGCCGGCGTTTTGGGGCTGTTTTCCACAAGCGGACTCTGCAACAAGGATTTTCTTCCGTTTGTTTACAATGACTGGATCTCAAGCGCGGAAGCCGATCCGAATGACGACATACCGACCGCGATGGAGAAACTGCTCAAGAGAGCGTACCGCCTCACCAAAGACACCGGAGGCATCTTCGGCATCAACGTGATGGTATCCGCGGAATTGCTGTTTCAGGCGGAACTCATCATCAACGCGGCCATTCAGGTGCGGGCGGCCAACCCGGGCATGGAAAAAAACTTCAAAGTGATCTTCACGTCCGCCGGCGATCCGGTTCCCTGGAAAGACAGAATCAAGGGGGCGGGCTTCACCTGGATGCATGTCGTGCCTTCGGTTAAGGGGGCGCTTCGCTGCAAGAAAGCGGGCGTTGACGTCATCGTGGCTTCCGGGCATGAAGGCGGATTCCACACATCCTGGGAGCCGGTGCATTCGATGATTCTTCTGCCCGCGGTTGTGGAAGCGGTATCTGATGAAAAGACACTGGTGTGCGGCGCCGGCGGATTCTGCGACGGCAAGACGCTGGCGGCCGCGCTGGTGTTGGGCGCTGACGGCGTGCAGATGGGCACCCGGTTCCTCGCAACGCAGGAGAGCGATTTCCCGCGGATCTGGAGGGAAGCGGTTGTGGAAACCGGCGACCGGGGTACGCTGGTCGCGCGGGGATTCGTGGGGCCGGCGCGCTGGATTAAAAATCCGCGCAGCCAAGAACACGCCAAAAATACCCTGCAGAAATCACCGGGATGTTTTTTGGGCACGCCGGATGATATGATGTCGATTGATATGAATTTGATTATGTTTGAGCTTGAATCGATGAAAGCCGCCTATGAGGGCGACAAGGAAAAGGCTCTGCTGGCGGCGGGCGAGGCCGCCCAGCGGATCAATGACATGCCCAAAGTCAGCGACATGGTGCAAAATATCATGAAGGAAGCGGAGGGTATTTTAAGAGGCGTGCAAACCAAGTTTCTGGCTTAAATGTCCCGCCGACTTGAACAAAAGCCGGGGGCGACTCCGGCTTTTGTTTTCATGAGGTGTCTTTTTATTTGTTCTGGAGACTTTTGGGGATTTCGGATTCGCAGGGAACGCCGGTTGCGCAAAGACCGCATCCGTAGATAAAGATGTGATAATGTTTGTTGCAGTGCCGAAGGGATTTGGCGACTCGTTGAGAGCAGGTTTCCTTATCGTGGGCGTTTTCGGCGGATATGGCGTTTGCGGGGCAACGTTTTGCGCATTGCAGGCAAGTCTGTCCTTGATAATGCAAACAATAGGCATGAATGTCATCCGGCCGAGGCCGGTTGGGCGCAAGTTTCAAGTTGACGACAAAGCTGCCCGTTCGGTGGGCGCATCCTTTTTCAGTGATTAAGAAATCGTGCATTCCAAAGGTCCCCAATCCGGCCGCGTAAGCCATGTGGCGGTGGGACCAGGGGGACGCCCAGCCCACCTTGGGATAACGTTTTTTATTAAACAAGGGTGTAACGTCCGGCGAGATGGCCAAAACACCTTTTTCCATCAGGGAGGTTACGATTTCACGCACAAATCTTTGGCTGAATATTTCTCCCAGCAGGCGCGTCTGCGCCCAACGTTCGGACGGCCAATCTTTCATCGCCGCATTGTCCTTCTTGGTTCGCTGGGTCAGCGGCAGGATAAAGGAGACGACGCTCAACTCTTCGGCCGGAGGAGGGGGAACGTTGTTGCGCGTCGCCTGCCATCGCATGATTTCTTCGGGGCTGAAATGGTGCGGTCCGATGATTTGTTTGAATTTCCGGAAAAGGGGGTCGTTTCCCCGGACAAATCCGATGAGCGGTTCATCAAATATTTTTTCTCCGGAAAAAGGGTATTCCATCGCGTTTTCCGGATGATGAGCGACTTTGTCTTTTATCGTCTTGATAAACCAATCCTCGTCGAAACGCGGGTCGTCGGCCGACCGTTGGTAAAGACGATTGAGCCTGGGCTGGGCCGGATGAAACAGTCCGAACATTTCACCGATGGCGTTTTTCATTCCCCGGAAGTCGGTCAGAAAAGACAACGGCCGGTATCTATTTTTTCCCATGATGAATTTTCCCCCGGGCCAGCGAGGCGAAAATGCCCCCGCAAGAGATGACGCTCAACGTGGAAAAGATCAATTGAGTGCTCTGCAAGAAAGGTTGCTGGGTGGACGTGGAAATGGGGTGATTTCCCAGAATGACCGCGAAAACCAGCATCGTGATGCCCATGCTCACCATTTGACCGGTCAAGCGCATGGTGCCGAGCGTGGCCGAGGCGACGCCGTAGTATTTTTTCTCCACCGAGCTCATCGTCGCGTTGACATTGGGCGAGGAAAACAGAGCAAAGCCCACCCCCAGCAAAAGAAGGCAGAATAAAACATACAAGATCGAGGTGCCGCCGTTGAGAAAAATAAGTTGAATCAAGCCCATGACCGTAATGCCCATGCCGATGGACGCGATGATCCGCGGCTCGAAACGGTCGGAGAGTCTGCCGGCGAAGGGCGAAATCACGGCCTGCACCACCGGTGCGGCAATCAAAACGAGTCCCGCGTCCAGCGCCGAGAGCAGGCGGATGTTTTGCAGATAGAGACTCAGCAGAAAACCAACGACAAACGTGGCGCTGTAGTTAATCAATGCGGCGAGATTGGAAAACGCAAACACCTTGTTGTCCAGGAATAATCGGATATCCACCAGAGGAAATCGGGTTTTTAACTGTTGAACGACAAATAACGCCAGGCAAAAAACGCCGATGCCGATTAACAGGCCGGCATTCCAGCCGGGCAGAAGAGAAAATCCGTACATCATGGAAAACAGCGCAATCGCGTAGAGGATCGAACCGGCAACATCAAAACGTTCTTTTTTCTTTGCCGGTGTTTCCCGTTCGACAAAAAAGTATGCGATGAAAATAATCACGCCTCCCAAAAGCACGGTGATCAGGAAAATATATCGCCATCCCCAGTAATGCGTAATCAGCCCGCCGATGGACGGGCCGATGGTCAGGCCGATGTAAACAGCCGTGACATTAATGCCGAGGAACTTCCCCCTTTCATTTTGAGGATACGCCGAAATCAGCATGGCCGTGGCGGTGCTGAAAATCATTGCGCCGCCGAGCCCTTGAACGGCGCGGGCGGTGATCAGGAAGCTCTGCGACGGGGTCAGACAGCACATGAAGGAGGCGATGGTGAAGATGGCCGCGCCGTAGAGAAAAACGAGCCGTCGGCCGTGAATGTCCGCCAGCCTGCCCATGGGAATCAGCGCGATGGCGGCCGCCAGAATAAAAGAAGAGGCCACCCAGCTCAAGCTCAATGCGTTCATGGATAATTCCCGGGCGATGGCGGGCAGGGCGACATTGATGGCCGAGCCCATAAAAGGGGTCAGAAAGGAACTCATCGTCGTGACCAGGAGAACCGTCAATTGATTTTTACTGTAGGCGTTATTCATGGGTCAAAATCGGAAACCAAAGGTCAACTGCGGGAAAAAATTTTTTTGTGCGTTTCGGCAAAACGGTCCTTACCGCAGGCCATCATCAGCGTCAGTGGCATGACTTTCTTTGCCTGCGTGAGCATTTTTTGAGTGAGATTGCGAATATCCCACTGGGCGTGCGCATCGGCCCGCAGTCGCGCCAGATGGTACATTTCGCGGGCGTTGAATTTCATCAGGACTCTTTTGCGGTGCGCGTTGGTCAGGACATAGGCGGCGGCCCGGGGGGCTTGGAGGCGGATTTGTTCGAAGGCTTTTTGCGTCCGGGTCATGAGGTTCATAAAATTTTTCAGCTCGCCGACGGCCTTGATGGACGGTGGCACCGTCACGCCAAGCCGCGGGTGGTATTCCTGTGTGATGATCGTGGCCATGCGGTGGCGTTTGAGCTGGGCGAAACAGCTGGAACTCAATACAAGCTCAAACTGCAAATCCGCGTTTTCCAGCTCGCGCAACACCGCGTCGTGCGCCTGTAGGCTGGCAAAAGCCGTTTTAAACAAGATTCTTTTCTCCTTCAGGGTCATTTGATGAGCCTGTTGCAAACACTGCGCGTAATCCAAGTCGGTCGAGGCGAACAAGAGCGTGGCGGCGACTTTTTGATCCGCGGACGGGGAGACAAAAGCCAGCTGCACCGCGGGCGGTCTGCGGGAAGGATCTTTCCGCCGGTGGTGTTGCAAAAGCTTGTCAACGGTCCGCCTTAGGTTTTCTTTTGTGAGCTTTTCGTAATCCGTCGCTTTCGTGTAACGGATGAGAGAAGGCGCGAGGTCTTTTGTCGCCGCGAATAATTTTTCGCTGTATTCTCTGGCTTCCGCAAGGGGATGGGCGGCCAGCCTTCTGAGCATCAGCTCCAGATTGCGCGCGTTGATGGTCATGCCCAGTTGCGTCTGCGTGGCCAGGGAGATGACATAGCGCGCGTCTTCCTTGGCCCAGCCCTCCAACAGGGATTTGTTGGAAGGATTGTCCGCCAGGTTTTTGTGTTTGTCAAAGACGTAGGGTCTTAATTTTTCGTAGAGCGCGTGATAATAATCGTTTTGTGTCTCTACAGTATCGGTGAACAAATCGATCAAATGGGCCTGTTTGATTTCTTCGGGAACAACGAAATCGTTGTTAAAAAGAACATAACGTTGTGATTTTTCCGTAAAAGAACACAAGCGGAACTTTTCAATTTCCTCGACCAGCAAACGGGATACGCCGATTACGTCAATATTAAAGACGGCGTGTTCGGCCACCGAACTGTGTCCCATTTCAAAGACGATATTGCGGTTGGATTGGCGCGCCTTGTCCACTTCATCGCGGGCGATTTCGCGCAATGCATCAACCGGCTTGGGACTGCGGCTGATGCGCGCGTAAGCCGCCGAAATCGTTTCGGGTGTCAAGTCCCGCTCCAATCCGCTTTTTTCCTTGAGGGCGCGGATCATGTCATAATCGAGATTATAGCCGGCCAGAAGAATTTTCATAAAACGGTCCTAAAAGCTGATTAATTCGACGCGACCGAGCGTTCTGCCCAGAAAACGCCCGCCGATGGTCTGGAACCGGTAAGGCAGATCGCTGACATAAAAAACATATTCCGGCGGCGAGCTTTTTTTGTTGGCGATGTTTTCCCGCTCAATCAAGGCCGCGGCCATGTCCGCCATCGCTTCAGCCGAGTCGATCAAGGTCACGCCTTTTCCGACAAGATCCTGCAACAGGGGCTTCAAAAGCGGGTAGTGCGTGCATCCCAACACCAGCGTATCAATGCCCTCCGCGGTCACCGGTTTTAGATATTCCTGGGCAATGAGCCTGGTCGCCGGATGATCCAACCAGCCTTCTTCCACCAGCGGGACGAACAAAGGACAGGCCTGCGAAAAAACCCGGGCGTCTCTGTCCAAAAGATGAATAGCGCGGGCGTAGGCGTTGCTGTTGACGGTGGCCGGCGTGCCGATGACGCCGATGGACTTGTTTTGGGTGTTTTGAATCGCCATGCGCGCTGAAGCGTCTATCACTTCCAGAACGGGAACAGGGGATAAATCAACAATCGTTTGATAGGCGACGGCCGACATCGTATTGCAGGCGACAATCAGTAATTTGACGTTCTTTCCAATGAGGAATTCGGTGATTTGCGCAGCGTAGCGGTTGATGGTTTCCACTGATTTGACGCCGTAGGGCACGCGCGCCGTGTCGCCGAAATAAATGATATTTTCAAAAGGCAGGCGCTCCATGAGCGATCGGACAACCGTGAGTCCCCCGATTCCGGAATCAAAAACGCCGATGGCCTGATTTGCGTTTGACGTCAAGGGTTTTTATCCATGCAATTATTTCTAATTCGCCGCTTGGGCATTGAGCCGTGGCGCGGACGATGCAATGGGCATATCACAACTCATCTTAAGATGGCAAGCAGTCTTGCAAAGACGGTTCGGCGGCAAGATTTAAAGAAGATCTTTGCTTGTTGCATTGAGAAAAATCTTTTTTTTCCGGCGGAATCTTCCCTAACAAAAGCCGGAGATCCATTTTATAAAATCAGGTTTTCTCCTTCCGGTGTTGCGGAAGAATGCGTCAAGATGAGACTGTCTTGGCGAACTCGTTAAGACATGCCCGGAAATCCGGGGCGTTCGCCGGAGGTGTGACGCCCGAAGGCGAACGCCCACCCGCCGTCAAGAAGCCGAAGACAACGTTATGATGACCTGACGGGATGCGATGGGGGCGCTTTTGGCTGGTGTTTTATACCCTGAATTTTTTCAATCCTTTGAAATCGAGTGTCGCAAAGTAGTCTTTGACCGTTTCGGCACGGCGGATCTTGACCACATCGCCGTTTTCTCTCAGAAGCAGTTCCGCTGAACGGAGCTTGCCGTTATAGTTGAAGCCCATGGCGAAGCCGTGTGCTCCGGTGTCGTGGATGACAAGGATGTCGCCGCGTTCGAGTTTGGGTAATTTGCGATCAATGGCGAATTTGTCGTTGTTTTCGCAAAGCGATCCGGTGACGTCGTATAAAACATTGTGGGGCTTGCGTTCCTTGCCCATGACGGTGATGTGATGGTAGGCGCCGTAGAGCGCCGGCCGCATCAGATTGGCCATGCACGCGTCGAGTCCGGCGAATTTCTTGTAGGTGTCTTTGATGTGCAGGACGCGGGCGACCAAGTAACCGTAAGGACCGGTAATGTAGCGGCCGCATTCAGTGAAGAGTTTAACGGGCGCCAAACCGTTGGCGACAATAATTTTGTCGTATTTTTGTTTGATGCCGCGGCTCATGGCTTTAAGGTCGATGCGCTTTTGCTCCGGACGATACGGAATGCCGATGCCGCCGCCGATATTGACGAATTCAAAACGGATTTTGAGTTTTTGGGAGATTTCAGCAATCAATTTGAAGAGAATTTCGGCGGTTTCGACAAAATAATTGGCATCCAGTTCGTTGGAGGCGACCATGGTGTGAATCCCGAAACGTTTCACCCCTTTGTCCCTGCAGATTTTATAGCCTTCAAACAGCTGTTCCCGCGTGAATCCGTATTTGGCTTCTTCGGGGTGGCCGATAATGAAATTGCCTTTTTTCAGTTTACCGGGGTTGTAACGGAAACAAATCAGGTTGGGCAAGCCGGCGCATTGTTCCAGATAGGGAATGTGGGAGATATCATCGAGATTGATAATGGCTTTGAGCTTTTTGGCCAGCAGAAACTCTTCCGCGGGCGTGTCGTTGGAGGAAAACATGATTTCTTCGCCTGTGACACCCGTCTTTTGCGCCATCATCAGTTCCGCAAGAGAGCTGCAATCGGCGCCGTAACCTTCCGCATGCAGTATTTTCAATAAATAGGGGTTGGGAGCGGCCTTGACGGCAAAGAATTCCTTGAAACCTTCACTCCAGGAAAACGCGTTTTTGAAGCGCCGCGCGTTTTCGCGGATGGCTTTTTCATCATAAATATGAAAGGGCGTCGGATATTTTTTGATGATTTCTTCGATTTGTTTTTTGGTGAAGGGCAGAGCTTTTGCCGCCATGGGTTTCTCCTGAAAAAAATAATTTCGTAAAATTTGCAAAAAGCTTTACGGCAAAAAATGAAATTTATCAATCACATTTTGAAAAGAATGAAACGCTAGATGATCCAAAGTTCAACGCAGAGGTAGATGATGGAGGAGATGATTGCCGATGCCGGAATCGTCAGGACCCACGCCCAGATGATTTTTCCGGCGACGCCCCAGCGGACGGCGGAAAGTCTCTTGGTGGCGCCGACGCCGACGATCGCGCCGGTGATGGTATGGGTGGTGCTGACGGGAATGCCGGCCACGGTGGCGCCGATAATGGAGCAGGCTGCGGCGGTTTCCGCGCTGAAGCCGCCCATCGGCTGAAGTTTAGTGATTTTGGTGCCCATCGTTTTCACGATTCGCCAGCCGCCGAACATCGTTCCCAGAGAAATCATGGAATAACAGGCGATGATGACCCAGATGGGAATATAAAAGGTATGGCCCAAAAAACCCTTGCTGAACAAGGCCATGGCGATGATGCCCATGGTTTTTTGCGCGTCGTTCATGCCGTGTCCGAGCGAATAGACGGCCGCGGAACAAAGTTGCAGCTTGCGGAAAAGTTTATCGGATTTGGCGATATTCGATTTATGGCTCAGGTTCATTGCCAGCGCCATGAAGATAAAACCCAGGATCATGCCGATAGCGGGAGAAACGAAGATGAACAAGGTTGTTTTGATAATGCCGGACCAAACCAGTGTTTTGGTTCCGGCTTTGGTGACGGCCGCGCCGATGAGTCCGCCGATGAGCGCATGCGATGAGCTGCTGGGCAAACCGTAATACCACGTGATAATGTTCCAGGCAATCGCGCCGCCCAGAGCGGACAGAATAATGAGATTGTCAACGATTGCTATGTTAATGATACCTTTGCCGACGGTATGGGCTACCGCCGTTCCCACCAAAAAAACGGCGGCGAAATTGAAAAACGCCGCCCAGACAACAGCGTATTTGGGAGAAAGCACGCGCGTGGAAACAACGGTGGATATCGAATTGGCCGAATCGTGGAACCCGTTGAGAAAATCAAAAACCAGCGCGCCGATGATGAGAAAAACAACAAAGGCCGTTGAATTAAGCATGTTTCAGGACAATTCCTTCCACGATGTTGGAGACATCTTCACAAACGTCTATGGCTTCTTCAAGGAGTTGATATATGTCTTTCCACTTAATGAGTTCAATGGCGTCTTTTTCTTTTTCAAAGAGGTTGGCCATGATGGCCCGGATGACCACATCTCCCGCGTTTTCCAAGGTATTGATTTCCACGCAGCCCGCGAGGATTTTTTCGGAATTTTTCATGTCCCGCATGTCGTGAACAATGCTTTTGATTTTGCCGATGGACTCGTTGAGGATCTTCGCCTGTTTGATGATTTCATCGGAAGGATCTTTGACTTTATAAAGATGGATGCGGACGGCCGTGGCTTCGATGACGTCCATGATGCTGTCCATTTTATTAACCAGCGCGTAAATGTCTTCCCGGTCTATGGGCGTCAGAAAAGTTTTATGCATTTTTTCGTAGGTTTTATGCGTGATGCCGTCGGCTTCATGTTCGATTTCCTTGAGTTTGGAAACCCGGACATCGGAATAATCGCGGGTTTGAGCCATCTCCAGAAAAAGCCTTCCGCCCTCTTCGATTTTGTCGGCCAGCTCTTCGAAAAGTTCAAAGAAGTTTTCTTCTTTGGGAAACAAGCGCATGAGAAATCCTCCTTATGTTCCTTCTTGAACAATCCTTAAAATGTGTTGCAGTGCTTTAACGAATTGCAGGAGAAAATGCAAGCGTTTTGAAGAATTATCGCGTAACGCGAAGGAGAATCTCTTTTGATTTTAAGGTCTTGGAATAAATAATTTTGCTGTCGCCGGGGGCGTAAAAATTTTTCAGAAAGGCCGCCCTTTTGTAGCCGCAGTTTTCATAAAAATGATGGGTCGGCTTGTATTGTTTGCGCGAGGAGGTTTCCACATAGGCTTGTTTGCCGCCGCTTTTGACAATGAGTTTTTCTGTTCGGGACATCAGCGCTTTTCCCCATCCCTGTCCTTGGTGATCTTTGGCCACAACAATCCAGTAGATATCATAGCTCGACTTTGTGGCTGGAATCCGGCCGTAACAACTGTAGCCGATGACCTTGTTTTGTTTTTCGGCAAACACAAAACGGTAGGAGCAGGCTTTTTGGTGCTTAAGTTTTTCCCGGGCGAGTTCTTTGGCGATGGCAAGCTCTTCTTTTGAAAAAAAGCCCGTGGACCGCACGATGCCGGCGATGCTTCGAACATCTGATGTTTTTATGTTTTGGCGGAAAGCGGCTTTCTTCATAGGACCAGTCAGGCGTGGGGAATCCCATCGCGGAAAATAAAATAAACCGCGCCGACAAGACAAAGCGCCGCCCAAAGGAAATCCAGTTTCAGCGGCTGTTTCATGTAGGCTACCGCAAATCCGGCAAACACAATCATGGTGATGACTTCCTGAATAATTTTCAATTGGGCCAGCGAGAAGTACTGAAAGCCGATACGGTTGGCGGGTACCTGCAGAACATACTCGAAAAAGGCGACACCCCAGCTGAACAAAATAACGAAAAACAGCGGCTTGCTGTTGAAGTTTTTAAGATGTCCGTACCAGGCGTATGTCATAAAGAGATTGGAAAAAAACAAAAAAACAATGGGTCTGAACACGTGATTCTTTACTCCTTAAAATCGATTCACCGCATCGGCGAGAATGAAACCGATGGCTTCGGTGTATGTTATTTTTGCCTGATTGAGCGCCGCGGCAAAACCGGCGTCGGGAGATAAGCACGGATTGGTATTAATTTCAAGTACCCAAGGCCTGTTTTTTTTATCCACCCGAAAATCAACCCGGGCATAGCCTTTGAGAGAGAAAAGTTTCCAGCACATCAGGGCGGTGTCTTTCAGCTTGTCAATCAGAGAACGGTCTTTCGCGCTGAAATCGAATTTTCGGATGGTGTTGTTATACTCAAAAGAATCAGCGTCCCATTTCGCTTTATAGTCCACGATCTTGAGTTTGTCCGGAGCGTAGTCGTGAAAGAGCATTTCCGCGATGGGCAATACGAAGACGCCTTCTTTGCGGGAAATCAGCGCGACATTGAATTCGCGGCCCTCAAGGTAGGCTTCCGCAAAACAGGAGCCGCCGAGCCGCTTCTCCCGGCGCTTCATTTCCTTCAAAAGGGTTTCTTTGCTTTTGTATTCAACAAGCGATTTCTCATCCAGACCGATGGATGCGTGTTCCCAGGATGATTTTATGAGATACCTTTTTAATCTTTGTCGGCGGTATTCGGTGCCGTCCTGTTCAAGCCAGTCCGGCGTCGCAATGCCGAACCTTTTCATGATTCTTTTCGCGAGGGGCTTGTTGGAGGTTTGAAATACAGCTTCCGTCGGACAGCCGGTGTAGGGAATTTTCAGCAAATCCAGAACAGCGGGAGCGAAATGAATCAGCCGGCCGGAAGAGGCAAGCGTCTCCACCAGATTAAAGACGGCAAACGGTTTCAAAGATTGCAGCTTGGCGATGGTGCCGTTTAGATCGAGGCTGAAAGGGATAAGGATGGGCTGGAAGTTGAGTTCTCTCAGGGCGGCGGCGATGGTCTGGGCCTGAATGAGACAATCCAGTTCATCCTGGGTAGCTTCCGGTGAAATGTCGCTGTGCAAGACAACAATTTTTTTCATGTGGATTTACACCGGCTTTTCAGGGACTGATTTTTTCGCCCGCTGGAGAGCCGACAGGATGATGGACGTTATGAGCTTGTGGTAGCTCATGCCGATTTTGGAGCATAAAATAGGCAAATCCGATCGGACAGGATTGAGGCCCGCCAGCGAATTGACCTCCAAAAAATGAGGGTTGCCGTCGCAGTCCGACCGCAAATCAATCCGCCCGGCGTCTTTCAAATCCAGTTCCCGCCAAGCCCTCAGGGCAATGTCCATGGCTTTTTGGGCTTCGGCGTCTTTAACAAGAACATACTCGACAAGCGTATCATAATGTTCTTTGTTTTCGTATGAATAGGCGTTTTTTTCTGCATGGGGTTTAAGGATGACTTCCAGCGCTCCAAGCGCGCGAGCTTTCCGGCCGGTGCCCAAAATGCCGACGGTAAATTCCCGTCCTGGAAGGTAGTTCTCCACTAAAACGGGCTGTCGGAAGGTTTTGAGAAGATGCCTGCAGATTTTTTTTAGATTCTTGAGCTGGGTGATTTTGGAAAAGGCGTTGATGCCCTTACCGGTTCCTTCGGCGATGGGTTTGGCGAAGACCGGGAAGGGAAGATGAATTTCGTCAATGTCCTTTTCGTCATGTACGATGAAAAAGTCCGGCGTGGGGATGCCGGCATCGCGGAGAATCCGCTTGGTGATTGCTTTATGCAGGGTAATGGCGTGACCCAGAGGATCGGAAAAGGTATAGGGAATGGTGTAGGCGTCCAGCACCGCGGGAACTTGGGATTCACGACCGAATCCGTACAAGCCTTCCGCGATATTGAATACGAGATCCCAGCGGTCGCCGCGCGCGAGCCTCCGGATCAGCGATGTGATGTTACCGACGCGGTCGGCAACCCAGCCGTTGTTTAAGATAACCTTTTCAATGGCGGCGATGGTCTCGGGAAGGTCGAATTCCGCGGTTTCTTCAAGTCCGAAACCTTCTTTCAGATAATCGTCGCGTAAATCATAGGTGAGACCGATTTTGAGTTTCCTGCCGACGCAACCCACGATGTGATGATTGCCCCCTGAAAAGATTTAATGCCGGGTTAGTGTATATCTTTGAGCTTTGCGTGATTATCGGGGTAGCGGTAGGTGTTGCCCTCGTAGTTGCGCATCAGAAGATCGCCGTTTTCCCAGCCGATAACATATTCGGGCAGTAAAGGAATTTTGCCGCCGCCGCCGGGCGCATCCACGACGTAAGTGGGCACGGCGTATCCCGTGGTGTGGCCGCGCAGTCCCTGGATAATATTCAGACCGGTGCTGATCGGCGTGCGGAAATGCGAAGAACCGGGAATGGGGTCACATTGATACAGATAATAGGGGCGGACTCTGATCTGCAATTGACCGTGCACCAACGTGGTCATTGTTTCAACGTCATCATTGATTCCGGAAAGTAAAACCGTCTGACTTCCCAATGGAATTCCGGCATCGGCGAGACGAATGCAGGCTGCGCTCATTTCGGGCGTCAGTTCCTTGGGGTGGGTGATATGAATGCTCATCCATAGCGGATGATATTTTTTGAGCATTGCCGTCAAGGCGGGGGTGATACGCTGGGGAAGCACAACCGGAACTTTGGTCCCGATGCGTAAGATTTCAATGTGGGGAATTTTGTGTAGACGCGCGAGGATCCATTCCAATTTTTCATCGGGAAGCGTTAAAGGGTCTCCGCCGGAAAGAAGAACGTCGCGGATGTTTCTGTTCCCGGTGATGTATTCAATCGCTTTGTTCCATTTTTCAAGGCTGAAAGAATGGCGGTTGCTTCTTTCGATAATGCGGGAACGGGTGCAATAGCGGCAGTAGGTTGAGCACATATCGGTTACCAAAAAGAGAACTCTATCGGGATAGCGATGAATAATGCCGGGAACGGGAGAGTCCATATCTTCGCAAAGAGGGTCTTCTTCCTCGCCTTCGGTATGAAGGCATTCATCAACCACCGGAACGACACAGCGGCGGATGGGATCGGAAGGGTCGTCCGGGTTGATCAGGCTCGCGTAATACGGCGTGATGGAGACCGGCAGGGATCCGGCGTGATGCAGCATGGCTTGCCTTTCATTTTCAGAAAGCGTAATGATTTGGGAGAGGGATTCGACGTCGCGGATCGCGTTACGTAAATGCCAGCGCCAGTCAAACCATTCAAAACGGGTAATGTCAGGGTAATGCTTTTCTCGGAAAAGACGCGCGCGGGTGGAATCTTTAAAAGGAAATAAGACTCTCTCTGACTTTTTTGGGATCGCGTGAGAAAAATCAGCATTGAACAGCAAAAAGTCACTCACGTTATTTTTTGAGTTGCCAAGACCGGTCATTGGACCAGGAGGTTCTTCCTCCTCTCGAAACAGGGCCTCGCTTTCCATTCATTCCTCCTAAATTTAATCCCCCACATGCATGTATGAAACGTAAGTGTTGATTTGAAATTTACTCATACAAATTTTTTTGTCAACAATTTTTTGCAATTTTGAAAAAATTTTTTTCATCAAACAAGTCGGCGAGGCAGGCGCCGAGTGACGAACTCAAGCAAAATCTTTGCGTGCTCGGCAATCGTGACGAAAAGAGAAGAATGCGGGAACCCGCGTAGAATCTGGGCCAGAGAAGGGTTGCGTGATTGTTTCCGGCATGCCATATTACGTCGTCAGTCGCCATAAGTCCGAAATGAGGGCAAGGGACATGAAAGGCGAGGAGAAATTCCCTGACGATCGCGGAACCATCGAAAGGATGGAATGCAAAAAAAAATTGGGCAAAAAAAATAATTCGGAGTAAACAGGGGAAAAATATGGATCGCTCACAGGAGATTGATTGATGCCGGAAATGCCCGAAGTGGAAACGCTCTGTCGCCAACTGCGAAACAAGATCTGTCAAAAGAAAATAACAGGATGCCGGATGGATGACGCGAAGCTGCCCGCGATGAAGAATTTAGAAGGAAAAGAGGTCATCGCGGTTGAACGTCGCGGCAAAACAATCTGCCTAAGTCTTGATGATGAGTCGTTCATTAAAATTCATTTGCGAATGAGCGGAAGATTGCTTTGGGTGGAAGAAGCGATCAAGCCGAAATACGTTCGTTGGACGTTGCGATTTTCGGATGGAAAGATCTTGCTGATCGATCCGCGAAGATTTGCGACGGTAAATCTTCAAAAGACAAATCGTGAAAGTTTGAAAAACGATTTGATGGCCGGCTTCGATGAGAAGAGGTTTTTGGAGAGTCAGGCGAAAAGAAAAGTCAATATTAAAACGCTTATGATGGATCCCAAAGCGATGGCGGGCATCGGAAATATTTACGCCTGCGAAATTCTCCATCGATCGAAGATTTCACCGTTTAGAAAAGCCGACGCATTGACGCCGTCGGAATGGAGGTGTCTTTTCAAAAACGCGAAGATCATCATGAAGGAAGCGATTGAAAAAAGAGGAACATCAATTTCCGATTGGCGGGATTTATATGGTCGCAAAGGAGAATATCAGGATGAGCTTCAAGTATATGGAAGAGAGGCAATGCCTTGCCGAATATGCGGAGAAAATATTGTTCGGGTCAAGCAAGGATCTCGCAGCACGTATTATTGCCCTTGTTGTCAGAAATAACAGCTTAAGAAAAGTCAGCATATCAAGTCCGACGCATTCGTAGATAAACTGGGCGACAAAATAAATTAAAATCAGCGATGATGACCAATCCAAATCCATTCCATCAATCGATTGCGCCAAAACTTTAACATATCAATGATGATGCGATTTGTTTTTGGGATTTTTTTCTTGAGGCAAAGATTTTTTTGCGAGGGATGCAGAATTTTTTGATCATCTCAAAAATCGTAAAAAATTAGCAGAAGCGCTTGATCCTTATTTTATTGCAAAAAATTTTATTACGAAAAAATGCCGTCGGAGAAACGCAATTTATTTTTTTAAAAAGTTGTTTCAAAAAAATATGACAGCCAATAGACGCTATGCAATCTTATAAGGTAAATTTGCAAAAATCATAAAAAAGTCTGCAATATCAATATCTTACAAAATAAGTAAAACAATGTTTCAAAAAGAGCTTGACTATTGAAACGTTGTTTTATATAAAAACAATCAATAGAGGACAATAAATGAATATGGATGCAGAAAAACCTATTATTCCTGAAAAAATAAAAAATCGGTTATATCCTGTTGTTTTGCGCCAATTTTCGCAAAAAGATTTTCATGCGGTTAATATCCGAGACATTTCGAAAGAAAGCGGAATCAGCACAGGCACGATCTATAAATATTTTTCTTCAAAGGAGGATTTGCTGTTTTCCATTATAGACGAGAAATTGCGGGATTTGGCGTCGTTGATGAGGCTGCACTTGTCGGGTACTGAGGATATCCGTGAAATGTTCAGAAAATTATTTTGGGTTACGATGGATTTTTTCGACAAAAATCCTGACTTGGCTGTAACCGAGTTCATAACAGTTCCAATGAAGAGTTTCATGGCCAGCAAATCTTATAAAAGGGAGTCTGAACTGGATATATTAAATGAAGTGGTGGAAAAAGCCAAAGCGAAGGGAGCGGTTATTTCTGAAATAGAAAATGTTTATTTTGCGGATCTTTATATGATGATTACACAAAGACACATCCAAAACTGGTACGCACATGGGATGAAGTGGAAACTTGCTGATACCATAAACAATTTTTTCGACTTCTTCTGGAAAGTCATTACGCCGCTTGGCGACAAATGAAAGAAATAAAAAGAATCATAAATTTTTAATTAAATTTTTATGGAGAAAGATCAATGACTGGAATGGAAATTATCGAAAAAGCAAAAGCTCAGAATAGAAACACCTTAACCGAAGCAGAATCGAAACTTTTTTTAAAAGAGTTTGGCATTCCTGTTGTGGAAGAATTTGTCGTTAAAAATATCAAAGAGGCCCAGCAAAAATCTGAAGAAATAGGCTTCCCTGTGGTTTTGAAAGGCCTTGGAGCCAAACTCACGCATAAAACGGAAAAGGGCTTGGTGAAATTAAATTTAAAAAACAAAAAGGACGTAGGTTTGGCGGCACAACACATAAAGGATGCCGCTGGCAGTGATTTGGAAGGATTTTTGATTCAACCTATGCTGGAAGGGAAAAGGGAATTTGTCGCCGGGCTTTTTCAAGATAATCAGTTTGGTCCGGCAATAATGTTTGGTTTGGGTGGTATTTTCACGGAAGCATTGGGCGATGTGGTCTTCCGACTGGCACCGTTGGACGAGAAAGAAGCGAAAAAAATGCTCGAAGAAATAAAAGCGCAAAAACTACTCGATGCATTCCGCGGGGAAAAGGCGCCGAAAAAAGAAGCAATTATAAAAGTGCTTGTTGGATTGTCAAGAATCGGAATGGAATGCCGGGACGTTCATGAAATTGATATAAATCCGCTACTTGTTTCTCCTGATGGACAAGTAAAAGCGGTTGATGCTCTTGTAGTTTTGGATAATCATAAGGGAAAAAATAACTTTCCACCCGCAGTAGAAACAAAAAGAATTGGAAAATTGTTTTATCCAAAATCCATTGCGTTTGTTGGAGCCTCAGCAAATATCAGCAAATGGGGTCATTTGATGTTCTCCGGAGTTGTCGCAGGAAAATACCAAGGCAAAATATATCTCGTCAATGCCCAGGGAGGAGAAATAGCAGGCAGAAAGGTCTATAAATCTGTGACAGAGATTTCCGATCCAATAGATTTGGCCGTTGTAACGATTCCAGCAGAAAAAGTTTTATCATTGATCCCTGAATTCAAGCAAAAAAACATTAAAAATGTGTTGCTGATATCATCCGGGTTCGGCGAAGTCGGAGAGGAAGGAAAACGTCTGGAAAAAGAATTGGTTAAAAGAGCGCAGGAAGCGGATATCTTAATCATTGGCCCAAATACGATGGGAATTTGCAATCCGCACATATCATTTTATTGTGTCGGGTCTCACGTTCGCCCACCTGCCGGAGGCACAGTACTTTTAGCTCAATCCGGTAATTTGGGCACCCAAATTTTGGCCTTTGCCGCCAAAGAAGATATCGGTATCCGCGCCTTTTGCGGCTCTGGAAATGAGGCGATGATTACCATCGAAGATTACATGGATGGTTTTGAAGTAGATGATTTGACAAAAACAGTTGTTTTGTACGTGGAAAGCGTAAAAAACGGGCGAAGATTTTTTGAATCGGCAAAAAGATTGGGAAAAAAGAAGCCGGTCATCATTTTGAAAGGCGGCCGAACTTCAGCAGGATCCAGCGCGGCGGCAAGCCACACGGGCGCGATGGCCTCTGACATGAAGGTTTTTACAGCGGCGTGCCAACAGGCAGGCATTGTTCAGGCGGACAGTCCAATGGACTTGCTTGATTTTTCAGCCGCGTTTTCTTCTTTGCCTTTGCCAAAAGGAAATCGTGTGGCCATTTTGACTTTGGGAGGAGGATGGGGAGTTGTTGCCTCGGATTTGTGCGAAGAAAACGGATTAGTGGTGCCGAAGCTATCAGAGAAAGTGATTGCGCACATCAATACTTTGTTGCCGCCTTTCTGGAGTCACGCCAATCCAATCGATGTTGTAGGAGACATGAACACCGAAACCTATATGAAAATTCTCGAGGAGCTCATTCAGTGGGATGGATGCGATTCCATAATTCACATGGGCATCATCGGCAGGAAGATAATGATTAAAGCGATCATGGAGTCTGCGGGAGCGGTCAACCCGAAGTTTGACGCCAAATTTGTCCAGGGTTCTATGCTTTATGTTGATGAGTTTGAAAAAAGATCCATTGAGCAAACCGTCAAATTAATGGAAAAGTATAACAAGCCCATCGTTGGCGTTTATCTTTTAAATGATGATTCAACGCGAACCGTTACAAACGTTTCGGATTGTCAATACAAAGGAGTTAATTTTATAACACCGGAAAGAGCCGTAAAAACTCTGGCCAAAATGTATCAATATTCGAAATGGCTGAACGGTTAATCTCCAGACAGAAAAAATGTTTCACGTGAAACAAAAAAAGGGCAGGTTTTAGATCCCTGCCCCTTTTTTGTGGTGTTTTCGGTTCGATCATTCCTCGCGGATGCTGACAAAGAAGTTTGATTTTCCGCGTTTGACCAGTAAAACGACATTCTTGTTTTTAACCGCCTTGCTCATCTCCGTCAGGTATTGTTTGAAAGAAGTAATTTTTACTTTGTTAACTTGAAGAATAATATCACGCGGCTGAATGCCTACCTCGTCCGCTGGGCTTCCAGGTTCCACGTCCGTTACAATCACCCCATAATCACTTGAAATTCCGAGCTGTTTGGCAAGGTTTTTTGTAATTTCCTGGGCTTTGATGCCAAAATTGCCTTCGGATTTTGCCAAAGCGATTTCAGGTTCGCTTTTACGCTCGGCGATGGTCACGTTAAAAATCATTTCTTTTCCATCACGCGATATTTTTATTTTAGCCCTTTCGCCGGCATGCAGTGATGCTACCGTAAGGAGTAAGTCGTGAGAATCCGAAATTTTCTTATCATTAATCTCTAAAATGACATCACCAACCTTTATCCCAGCCTTATCTGCCGGGTCACCTTGGAAGACGTCTGTTACCAAAACGCCCGTTGTTCCTTTGTAGCCCATGCTTTTCGCAATATCTTCAGTTATGTCTTGAATAGATATCCCCAGCCATCCACGGGAAACCTTGCCTTTTGTTTTTAAATCTCCAAGAATACTCTTGGCCATATTGATGGGGATGGCAAAACCTATTCCCTGTCCTTGGGCGACGATAGCTGTGTTGATTCCAACAACTTTTCCCTGCATATTAAATAATGGTCCGCCGCTGTTTCCGGGATTAATGGATGCGTCGGTCTGAATGAAATTGTCATAAGGGCCGGCTCCAATCACTCGTCCTTTGGCGCTGACGATTCCCGCTGTTACAGTTTGTGAAAGCCCGAAAGGATTACCGATGGCGATAACCCACTCCCCTACTCTTAATGAGTCAGAGTCTCCGATTTCCGCAACCGGAAGATCATGATTAGGTTTTATTTTTATCAGCGCAATATCTGTTTTTTCGTCTTGGCCGACGATTTTGGCCTCATACTCCTTCCCATCGGATATTTTTACTAATATTTTATCAGTATTTTCAACCACATGATTGTTGGTCAAAATATAGCCATCATTGCTGATAATAAATCCGGAACCCAAACTTTTCTGCTTGAAGTCACGTTGAGGAATGTCGCCGAAGAAACGGTTGAAAAAATCATCCCCGAAATAATCATCAAAAGGAGATCTGCCAAATGGATTTATAAATCGCTTACCTTTGATTATTTTTGTGGTGCTTATATTGACAACCGCCGGTTTAACGCGTTCCGCCAAGTCTGCAAAAGAAGCGGGAGCTGTTCCGTCAAAAGGAGATATCGCTGAAGCGGATTGAATTTCCGGTGCGCCGGAAGGCAGAAGCGAAGATCTCAGCACTTCCACAAAAGACACTATAAAAAAAGCCACTAAAAATGCCAGTAAAAACATGAAGAAAGTTTTTCGATTGTTGTTTTCCATAATTGATCCTCCAATAAAAAATCATGGCAGGGGCCATGTTTTAAAATTCTATTCTTCACTTTTAGATTGTATTATAATAATTAAGAAAACTTTGTCAATAAATAATAGTGGCGCAAAGTATGATTTCCGAAAAATAAAACCACTATTTTTTCTAATATTTATAAGTACTTACAATGAATATATGTCTGCTTTTGCCAATTCCCTAAAGCCGGCCTTTTTATAGACGCCGATGCCTTCGGATGTGGCCTGCAAAATTATGTTGGATATTCCCAAGCTCTGTGCTTCCCGGATCGTTGCTTTAGTCAACGCCAAGCCACAACCTTTACCTCTATATTGCGGTATTGTGGAGACATAATAAATTCCCGCGGTGTTTTTGTGCGTAAAAAAAAGAGAAGTTGTAACAGGAATATCGTTTAAGTAGGCTAGAAAAAGCTTTTGCGGAGAATTTTTTCTCAAATCAAAAGAAGAGACAAAACGATGAAACTGCTTTTTTGTCTTTGGAGGCATTTCGAAGCCGGCAAAACAAGTCTTTTCCCATAAAATCCTTTCCCGCGTGGTGGTGACTTTCATTATTTTCATGTTCTTGGCAGGAGCCAAAACATTCCCCGCGCTCGTTGATTGTGTCGCCATGCAGCTCATTTGCAGAATTTTCTTAAATCCAGCATCCTCAAGGATGCGTTTTGTTGTTGCCGATTTTCCGCATGGATAGACCCACCACCAAAAAGGCATATCAAGTTTTCGATAAAAACATTTAATTTGCTGTACAAGAGCTGACGAATTTTTATCGAGCGGTTTTTGGTTCCACGCCCAATTAACATCGGCTACGTCAATCCCAACACTCATGGCTCCAAGTGATTTCATCTGGAGAAGAGCAAGTTTCAAAATTCCCCAGTATCTGCACACGGCGAAAAAATTCTGTTCAATATTTTTTAAGTTGTTTGAATGGACCATTATTTTTTTACGTTTCCATACAAAGTCATAAGCAACATATAAAAAGAAATCTTTGCCCGTCAACATCAAGCCGTTTTCGATGAATTATCTCCAAAAAAACCGATCTTTTTTTGAGAATAGCATTGACACGTTCGGACAAGTTTCCTATAGTTTACTTCTTGGATGATACACCCGTGCGTTGAAGTAATCAATAACTGCATTTCTTAGTCATTTTCTGGCCGTCCGAAAGCATTGCACGTGGACTTTCGGTTATTTTGAAAATTTTATTTCGCATGGCCGTTTCATGAAAGAAACCAGAAAAAAAACCAACAAAACTGGAAAAGTTGAAAGATCTCATCAGCCGCAACCGAGAATTTGACATCATTGACATGTTCTCGGAGATGCATTAGGCGGACATTGCGGATTTGATCGATGAGCTGGACGAAGAAGACCGTTTGCACCTTGGTTGTTGCTGAATCTGCAGGCGTCCCTGATATTCGTGATCGTTATCGGTTTTTTTGAAGATACGATCAAAATGATGGTGGCGCTGGTGTTCTTTATGCCCGTCGTGGCCGGTTTGGGAGGCAATTCCGGAGGCCAGATTTGGCGCTGATTATTCGCGGAATGGCGCTCGGCGAAATCATGTTTGAGAACGAGAAAAAAGCCCTGTTTCGGCAGATCGCCGTGGGGATCGCCAACGACGTTGCGGTGGGCACGGTCATCGGAATCATCGCCTACTTTTGGAAGGGTATTCCGATTTTGGGTCTGATTCTGGGTTTGGCGATGATTGGCAGTATTTTTGCCGGAACGATGGCCGGCGTGCTGATTTCTTTAGCACTGAAGCGCTTGAAGCTCGACCCCGCGCTGGGTTCCAATATTCTTTTTGACCACATTTATGGACGCTTTTGGATTTTTTTCTGTTTGACACTGGCCACGATCTTTCTGAAATTGTTTACCTGAAATCCACGCGGTTTTTCAATCTTTCTTGTTGTACAAAAAACAGCACGTCAAAATGGCCTGCATGCGAGAGGCTCTAGGCGATACGGGCATGTTTCATCCAGCTTGTCGTGTTCCAGCGGCCGTTGACCGCGTCTTGGTCATCGCGGACGGACCTCAGACCGCACTTGAGGGCGAAGTAGCGGTGAAAGGCGAGACAGGGCGTGAGTTCCGGGTGGAATATCGTCACCAGAATCGTTTCATTTTCCGCCGCCGCGATATAATCATTTAATTTAAGCAGCACGCGGACGTTTGGCCCGGCGGAAAGGATTTTTGGCGCGCGGATAAATGTGAGCGGAATCGGCTGCGCAAAAAGCGCGGGGATGACCGCTTCGCTTTTGAAACTGTCCAACTGACTGCCGAAGCCGTTTCGCTGCACGGTAATGTCAATCAAATTCAAACAGGAATTTTCCCCGACGATATGATTTGCCAGCAGAATCGCTCCCGCGCACGTGCCCCAGATTTTCATGCCCTTGGCATGCGCGTCGAGGATGGCATCCTTGAGCTGAAAAATATTCAGCAGACGGGCGATGCAGGTGCTTTCGCCGCCCGGAATAATCAATCCCGCCAAATCATAAAAGTCGGCTGCCTGCTTGACCCTCTTGCCGGGAATACCGATGGCTTCGAGGTGCTCGAGATGCTCCTGCACGCCGCCTTGAAGATCCAGAACGCCGATCACGGCAGGTTGGTCGTTGACTAATCTCAAAGACATAAAGCGTTACCAACCGCGTCCGGCCAAAATTTGTTCCGGCGGGATTTGCGAGATTTCCAGACCGGGCATGGCCTCGCCCAAGTCCATGGACGCTTCCAAGACCTTTTGCGGGTCATTGAAATAAGCCGTCGCCTTGACAATCGCCCGGGCGCGCTTGACGGGATCGGCCGATTTGAATATGCCGGAGCCGACAAAAATGCCGTCACAGCCCAATTGCATCATCAGCGCCGCGTCGGCGGGCGTGGCGATGCCTCCCGCCGCGAAATTGACGACCGGCAACCGCCCCAGCTCCTTGACTTTCAGCGCCAGTTCATAGGGGATGCCGTTGGCTTTGGCGAATCCGGTGATTTCTTCCGCCGGCATCTGAACCAACTGACGTATTTCACGGTTCATGGTCCGCATGTGGCGGACAGCCTCCACGACATTGCCGGTTCCCGCTTCTCCCTTCGTGCGGATCATGGCGGCGCCCTCCGCGATTCGGCGCAGCGCCTCGCCCAGATTCCGCGCCCCGCAGACAAAGGGAATCGAAAACTTTGTCTTGTCGATGTGACACTCCTCATCCGCCGGCGTCAAAACCTCGCTCTCGTCTATATAATCAATGCGTAAGGCTTCCAGAATTTGCGCCTCGACAAAATGGCCGATTCGGGCTTTGGCCATCACGGGAATGGAAACGGCTTTTTTGATCGCCAGAATCATGGCCGGATCCGACATTCTGGCCACGCCGCCCTGTTTTCGGATATCCGCCGGAACGCGCTCCAGCGCCATGACAGCCACGGCTCCCGCGTCTTCCGCAATTTTCGCCTGCTCAACATTGGTAACATCCATAATGACGCCGCCCTTGAGCATTTGCGCCAGCTGGACATTTAATTCATATCTTTTTGTATCCACTTTGCATCGCCTCCTGTGGTGAAACTTTTATTATTATATAACCTTGCCGAAATGTTTCCTAGTGAAAAAAAACGAAAATTACCAGAACAATCTCGTTTTAATGCCCTGTTGGGCCAAATATTGTTTGATTTCGGAAATCGTGTAGGTCCGGTAATGAACCATTGAGGCGATCAACGCGGCATCGGCTTTTCCCTGTGTCAAAACTTCCGCCAGATGTTCGGGTTTTCCCGCCCCGCCGGAGGCAATCACCGGAATATCCACGTTTTCCGAAATCAAGGCCGTCAAAGTCAATTCGTAGCCCGTCTGCGTGCCGTCGGCGTCGATGGAATTCAGGCAGATTTCGCCGGCGCCGAGATTCTGGGCCTCTTGTGCCCACCAAAGCGCGTCGATTCCGGTGAATATCCTCCCTCCGTGAATCACTATTTCGTAACCGGAGGGTATTTTTTCCGAAAAGTCCACTTTTTTCACATCCATTCCCAAGACGACGCATTGACTTCCGAACGCTTTGGCTCCCTCCGCGATAATCCGCGGATTTTCCACCGCCGCCGAATTGACGCTGACTTTTTCTGCACCCGCGTCAATCACTCTGCGCATGTCATCGAGATTCCGGATGCCGCCGCCTACGGAAAAAGGAATAAAAATCGTCTCCGCCACGCGACGCACCACGTCAATCATGATATCGCGTTTGTCCGAGGATGCCGTGATATCATAGAAAACAATTTCATCCGCCCCCTGTTCGTAGTACCCGCGCGCCGCCTCGACCGGATCGCCGATGTCCACGTTGCCTTTGAATTTGATGCCTTTGGTGAGCTTTCCGCCTCGCACATCAAGACAGGGGATGATCCTTTTGCTGATCATAGCGGCCTCCACGCGCAAAAATTCCTTAAAATCTGCAAACCGGGACGTCCGCTTTTTTCAGGGTGAAATTGCATCGCCACAAGATTATCCCGGGCGATGACCGAACAAAAGCTGATGCCGTAATCCGTCGTGCCGAGGATGACTTGGCCGTCCGCCGGCGCGGGGTAGTAGGAATGCACAAAATAAAATTCCGCGTCCACCGGAACATTTTCAAACACCGGATGACTGCGCAACAGCCTGACGCTGTTCCAGCCCATTTGGGGGATTTTCAGCCTTTCGCCGCCGTATACCAATTTTTCCGGGAAGCGCTTGGTCGAGCCGGCCACCAAGCCGATGCAAGTCGTGTCATTTTCCTCGGAATATTCCAGAATAATCTGTGTGCCCAGGCAAATCCCCATGAGGGGCCGGCCCGCCGCAAACCAGTTTTTGAGCCAAACATCAAGCTTTTTTTGGCGCAGATACGCCATCGCTTCGCCCGCGGCACCCACGCCGGGGAAAATAACATGGGATGCCGCATCGAGTTTTTTTGTGTCGTTGGTGATGATAAATTCCTGCCCGATTTCCTTCAAGGCGCGCGACACGCTGGTGATGTTTCCGGCATTGTAATCAATGATTGCTATCATAAAATCCCGCCTGATGATTTCTCAAGTTTTTTGATGCCCAGCCCATGAAACAATCGCTCCAGATATTGAACCTGATCAGCCGTAAAAAATATTCCATAGTTTGACAAATCATAGATTTGGGGCAGGCTTCCTTTATTATTATATAGACCCAGGGATGGATTTTCCTGCTTTGTCGAAAAAAAGCCGCTGTTTCTCCCGGCGGTTTTCCATTGATATTCGCTGACATCTTGCCAGCGCTCCGCAAAAAGGGGTTCCATCAAAGCACCTTTTGCCGTGATAATCAATACCTTGCCCCGCACCTGACGCAATTTAAAAAGAGTAAGAATCACAACTGCAATACATGACAACGTCATTCCCATAAGCGCTATTCGCTGATTCAATGGCTTTTGGAGCAGGATTTCCACCACCTTGTTATAGAAAAAAACCAACAGCAATCCGCAGACTACAAGAAAAAGCTTCAAAATCATTCCCGAGTTGTCCTGACGGGGATTGATTCGCAACAATTCAGGCGACCGGCGGATTTCATCCGCCAATGCTTTTATCTTGTCTTTTTTTGAAAACATTTCGGCAATCCATCTTTAAGCAGGATTCGCGCCAAAAACTAGCCTTGAGTATAAAACTTCCCCTGATGGGAATGCCTTCGCTCGAGCTCTTTATTGATGGCATTCAATACATCTAATTTATTCATTGCCCAGTCCGGCGCAAGGAAAATATCGCGGTAACCGTCGGCTGTAAGCCTCTGAATCACCATATCCGGCGGCAATACCTCCAGAACATCGGCCACCAGGGAAACGTAGCGCTCCCGGGAAAGCATTTGCAGGGCTCCCTTTTTGTACATTTCCCCCAAGGCCGTTCCATCAAGCGCCAGAAGAGAGTGAATTTTAATGCCCTGAAGAGGCAAAGCCGCCACGGCTTTGGCCGTGGAAAGCACATCTTTGTCGCTTTCGCCGGGCAACCCGATGATGATGTGCGCGCAAATGTTGAGATTTTTGCCCGCCAGAGCAAACACGGCGTCCAAAAACTGCTGGAAATTATGGCCGCGGTTGATGAGCTTCAACGTTTTATCATGAATGGATTGCAGGCCTAATTCCACCCAGACATGATATTTCCCGGCGTAGCCGCTTAATAACTCGACGACATCATGACCGACGCAATCCGGCCGTGTGCCAATGGAAAGCCCGATAATATCTTCCTGGACCAATGCTTCATCATAAAGGTCGCGCAATTTTTCCACAGGCGCGTAAGTATTTGTAAAGGTTTGGAAATAGGCGATAAATTTTGAAGCATGCGGCTGGTAATATTTTTTGCCGGCGGCGATTTGTTCGGCGACAGAGGGCAGAGCCCCCTTTTGGCGCAATTTCGATCCTCTGCCGTCACAGTAAATACAGCCTCCGATCCCCACTGAACCGTCGCGGTTGGGACAGGTAAGGCCCGCGTCAATCTGGAGTTTGTGCACATTGCACCCGAAGAGATTGCGCCAGTAGCTTTTCAAATCATAATAATTTTTATTGTTTTTCCAAAAATCGGGTTTTGTCAAAGCGCCCTCTTTTTTGTATTGTATTTTTGATTCCTATGCCGTAAAAAAAGCACTGTTTAAACAGTGGGGAATCCATTATTTCCACATGCTTCCCCTGATTATAAAATTAAATGTTGTCTAACATTGATTTTGTGCAAGCGCAAGTCATCGGATAAGGAGCGAGGTTTTGAGCGATCACTACGATATTGTGGTTGTCGGCGGCGGACATGCCGGTTGCGAAGCCGCGCTGGCCTGCGCGCGCATGGGTTGTCGCACCCTGTTATTCAATATCAATCTCGATTCGATTGCGTTGATGTCTTGCAATCCGGCCGTCGGGGGGCTGGCCAAAAGTCAACTCGTCAAAGAAATTGACGCCCTCGGCGGTGAAATGGGCAAGGTCACCGATAAAACCGCCGTGCATTTCAGAGTGCTCAATGCCTCCAAAGGCCCCGCCGTGCAATCCTCCCGAATGCAGTGCGACAAACAGCTCTACCGCTTGGCCATGAAGTCGGTGGTTGAAAATCAGTCCCATCTCTATATCCGGCAGGCGATGGTCGAGCGTCTGGTGATAGAAAACGGTGAGGTGGTCGGCGTTCTCGATCAAACCGGTTATTTCTACGGCGCGAAAAAAGTCATCCTGACGACGGGGACGTTTTTAAACGGTCTTGTGCATGTCGGAACGTCGCGGACGCCGTCGGGGCGGGCGGGCGAATTGGCTTCCGTGGGATTGGCGCAACATCTCAAGGAACTGGGCTTTGACATCGGCAGAATGAAGACGGGGACGCCGCCCAGACTTCGCGCCTCCTCCATTGATTTTTCCTGTCTGGAGCGTCAGGACAGCGACCCCGACCCTCAACCGTTTTCCTTTGCCACCAAATCTTTGCGGACAGAGCGACTGCCTTCTTATTTTGCCGCCACATCGGAGACGACGCACCGCATCATCCGTGAAAACATTCAGCACTCGCCTTTGTATTCCGGCGTCATCAAAGGCGTGAGCGCCCGTTACTGCCCGTCGCTGGAGGACAAGGTGATGCGCTTCGGCCAGCGCGAAAGCCATCCGGTGGTTCTGGAACACGAAGGACTTGACACGCAGGAAATTTACGCGAAGGGCCTAGGCAACTGCATGCCGCTGGAGTTACAGTATAAAATTGTGCACAGCGTCAAAGGGCTGGAAGAGGCTGAAATCATGCGCCCGGCCTACGCCATCGAATATGATTACGTCCAGCCCACACAACTCAAACCCACGCTGGAGACAAAATTGGTCAAGGGCTTGTACCTGGCCGGACAAATCAACGGAACGTCCGGTTACGAAGAAGCCGCCGCGCAGGGCCTCTGGGCAGGCATCAACGCCGCCCGTGCTTTGCAGGGCGCGCCGGATTTTATTCTGGATCGCTCCGAAGCCTACATGGCGGTGATGGTTGACGACTTGGTCACAAAAGGCGTGGATGAGCCCTACCGGATGTTTACCTCGCGCGCCGAATACCGTCTGATCTTACGCGAAGACAACGCCGTCATCCGGCTGATGGGAAAAGGTTACGAATTGGGACTGATTGGCAAGGAAGATTACCTGGCGCTCCAAGAAAAAATTCACGCCATCGAAAAAGGAATTGCGCACCTGAAATCCGTTCCGATCACCCCCACGGTGGAAACCAATGAAAAACTCGCGCGGCTCAAATCGGCCCCGCTGAATCATCAGACCACCCTCCATGGGCTTTTGAAAAGAAACGAACTTGTCTACGACGATCTTGCCGTCTTTGACGGTTGGCGACCGCAGCCGGATGCGTTCGTCAAAAAGCAGATAGAAATCGAAACCAAATATGAAGGCTATATCAAGCGGCAGTTCGAATCCGTCAAGAAACTCAAGGAAATGGAAAAAAAGAAAATTCCGCCGGACTTCGATTACAACACCGTTCCCGGCCTTTCCAATGAACTCAAAGCCAAGCTCGCCAAAATCGCGCCGCAGACGCTTGGTCAGATGGAACGCATCCCCGGCATGACGCAAAGCGCCATATCAGCAGTGTTGATTATGCTGAAGAAGAAGGAGCTCGCGGATAGTCCCAGCCGCCCTATAGGGGAAGACAGCTAATTTGAATTGGCAGATCACAAATCCAAGATACTTTAAAGACAACCTATAACAACTTGTTGTCCCCCGTATTTTCATCAAGTCATGCGGCGAACCAATCACAAGGCAGGCCGCCCAAAGACAAAGGGAAGGGAATCATTAGCGGCCGTCCCGAATGAATTTACAAGGGACGAATTTACCATGTTTTGCCCGCCGGGCTTTTGGTCTTTATCATGAAACACCCAGTGGTCCAGGTTTCTTTAAAATGGATTTTAAAGGATATTCCCTCTTTTCAAGCTTGTCCTGATAACATGATGGTATCAAAATAATCGGAAAACATAAGGTGAAAGATAAAACGTATGTGCGAGTTGCTTGGCCTCAATTTTACCCAACCTGTTCGGTGCTCGTTCTCTTTTAGAGGGTTTCGTCATCGCGGGGACCATAATCCGCACGGATGCGGATTGGCAAGATTCGAATAACTCTTGAGTGATTTCAAATTGCTGTTCAAACTTTTATCAATCTGTCCGGGTTGTCAAAATCCGCTTTCGCCAGTCCTTTGCTGGAGAGGATCGGCGCCGTGTCTATGCCGTGCTCTTCTGCCCATTGAATGACAATGCGCAAGTGATGTGTCGCTGGTTTCAGACGTCCTCATTGAAGAACACGAAAAGAAGAACCTTCATCCTTTCCAGAAAGAGCCTGTGAGTGATCGAAACGAATTTTTCCGCGAGGTCACCCGCAGATTGTGTGGGAATCTTGATCTGAGCATCGGCGTTACCCACTGCCTGCAATACCTCAGCCGGTTTTTGCCTGCTGACGGACTTGTTGTCTTTGAGGTAGAGCCTGAAATGCTTTCAGAACGTGTGCTGGCTGAAAGCTATGGCTTCTTTCGTCCGCAGTCGGAACACCTGCTCCTTCCCTTTTCCACGGAAGAGCTGCTTTCCGAGGATGGAAGCGATCTTCTGAAAACTCGCATATTTAATCAACCCGAACTCCAGCCAATTGCGAAAACCTATACGCAACTGTTCGGAGACGATATCTCGTTTATCCTGATGCCGCTAATTCACAAAGGAACACGTCTGGGGAGTGCGATGCTAGGCCTTGAAGGAAGGGAGCGTTTTAACGAAACGCATAGGCAGCTGTTTGAAATACTCCATGACCCATTTGTTCTCGCCCTTTCAAACAATATTAAACACCGTGAAGTCCTTCAACTGAAAGACATGATTGAGGCCGAGAAGAAGGGCTTGCAGGAAGAATTACTTGAGGCCAAGAGTCAGACCATTATCGGCGCCGGATTGGGCTTGAAAGGGGTTGTGGAAAACGCTCTTCTGGTCGCCGGGCGGGACAGTCCCGTCCTTCTGATGGGGGAAACTGGCGTCGGGAAAGAAGTGATAGCCAACTTTATTCACATGAACTCTTCTCGGAAAGATGCTCCCCTGATTAAAGTTAATTGCGGAGCTATTCCAGACACGTTAGTCGATAGCGAACTGTTCGGCCATGAAAAAGGGGCCTTTACCGGCGCGGACAGCCGGAAGATCGGCCGATTTGAACGCGCCAACGGGGGCACGATTTTCCTGGATGAAGTCGGCGAGCTGCCTCTTCATGTACAGGTACGCCTGCTCCGGGTGCTTCAAAACAAAACGATTGAGCGTGTCGGCGGAACGGATACCATTCCTGTTGACATCCGTATCATTGCTGCCACGAATAGAAACATCGAGGAAATGGTTGCTTACGGTCGGTTCCGTGAAGATCTGTGGTTTCGCCTGAATGTGTTTCCCATCCGTATTCCTCCCTTGCGTGCGAGGCGATCGGACATCCCCGCCTTGGTGGATTATTTTATTAAAACGAAATCCCGTGAGTTGAATATCCGCCAGACACCGTCTCTTTTACCCGGTGCCATGAAGCGATTGACGGCTTACGACTGGCCGGGGAATGTTCGTGAGCTGGAAAATGTGATTGAACGGGAATTAATATTAAGCAAGGGGAAACCGCTTTCTTTTCAAAGCGTGATCCAACAGCCGGTGGAAGACAATGTGCCGGTGGAGGGAGAAGGCGGTGATTTCCCTGATTTAGATGAGGTGGTTATCCGGCACATTAAAAAGGCGCTTGCTCTTTCTCATGGCAAAATAAACGGTCCCGGCGGGGCTGCGGAATTACTAAAGATAAAGCCCAACACGCTTCGCAGCAGAATGAAAAAACTTAAAATACCTTATGGCTGGAAAAAATAGAAAAAGGCGAATTCCGCTGGCAAGCGAACCGGTTTATCATTGAATCGTCTAGAAGGAGAATTCGAAGTACAACAGGTCTCGGATAGTCTCCGACGGCCAGAGCATCGTACCGCTTATCGTTTTTTCCGGCGCTCCGGGTAAATCATGTTGAATTATTCTTGACTGAAGCCGGTTTTTATTTGGAATGCGCCAATAAAAACATGCGCATTCATTCTCAAATCTTGTCGTCAATCATCGCTCATCTTATTTTTAAAATTTAAGCGGGCCTTCGCCTGGGCGAGTTTTTCCTTGTCCAAATAATATTTCCCATTGCCGGCTTTTATTACGAGACCGTCGGCGATGAGCAGGTTCAGCGCCCGGGGACGGATGTTTTTCGTGCCGACGCGAAAAAAGTTTTGTCGTTCGTCCTGGATGTAAATGGCGCGCGATTCTTTGAACGCCCGGGCTTCTTCCATTTCGGCGATAATCTGGAAACAGGCGCGCCTCACGGCCAGTCCTCCCATATAGAGAAAAAAGAAGACTATCACGACAAAGATGACGAAAAGCAAAAATATTTGCAGATAAAGGGGCATAAAAAACTCCCGACACTGTTAAATTTTCTTACCGGGGATTTTACCTTTTGTCAATTGAGCTCTTTGCGGTGGTAAAAAATTTCTTGACAGGATGATTTTTGCGTTGTATTTGTCAGCCGTCATTCGGAATGATTCCAGATTAACGATGAAGAACAAAAACGATTTCATCCGCCAAGCAAAGGAAAAGGGTCTGAAGATGACGCCTCAGCGCCTGGCCATTATTGATGCGCTCATCGAAAATTACAAGGCGCATCCCGGCGCTGCTTTGATTTACGAAGCAGTCCGTAAGCGGGCCCGTCGTGTGAGCCTGTCCACCGTTTACGCGACGCTCAAGGAGTTTTCTGAAAACGGCCTGATTCGGCAGATGGAATTCGACCGGATGGAAAACCGCTATGATCTTGATTTTTTAGACCATGTAAACCTTGTCTGTGACCGCTGCGGGAAAATTATTGACTACGATCTTCCGCTATCGTCGATTGATCACAGAGAGATCGCGCGCAAAACCGGTTTTGTCGTGACGGACACCCGGCTGGAGTATCACGGATTTTGCCGGGATTGTCTGAAGCGCCCCGGCTAAAAAAGGATTATTCAACAAACTCGCGGCATAGGCACTGAACGGATTGTCAAGAAGTGAGAGGTTGGAAGTTTAATTCAGAATGATTCCGAAGTAAGGGGACTGTAAGGCAACCAGGGTAACGTTTTTTAATCCTTGCAGGAAAGGAAGGGGTTCTATGACCGAAGAAAGCAATCGTCCTGTAACGGGCAACATGAAAAAACCCTTATCCGGCGGCGCTCCGCATGGTGTTTTCACCATGCGGCCAGAAACGCTCACCAACGACTTCTTTGTGAATCTTCTGGATATGAGCACCGAGTGGAAGCCGTCCTTGCAAAACGAAGATTTGTATGAAGGATGGGATCGCAAAACCGGAACGCTCAAATGGACCGGCACGCGCGTTGACTTGATTTTTGGGGCAAACTCGCAGCTTCGGGCCATCGCGGAAGTCTATGCCTGCGCGGATGCCAAAGATAAATTCGTTAACGATTTTGTGGCGGCGTGGAACAAAGTCATGAATCTGGATCGTTTTAATCTGGCATGATTTTTAATATTGCAAACCATAAAAATAAAAATGAGGAGGAAAAGATGTCCAAAACAGAAGAAGCATTGAAGGAAGCGTTTGCGGGAGAATCCCAAGCCAACAGGAAATATCTGGCTTTTGCGGCCAAGGCCGACCAGGAAGGATTCCCTCAGGCGGCCAAACTGTTTCGGGCGGCGGCGGAGGCGGAAACCGTTCACGCTCACGCGCATTTGCGGGCGTTGAAAGGCATCCGTTCCACGAAGGAAAATCTTCAGGAAGCCATCGCCGGGGAGACGCATGAATTCAAAAGCATGTATCCGGCCATGATCGAAGCGGCCAAGGCCGATGGCCACAAGGAAGCGGAGCGCTCCTTTCATTTCGCCAACGAAGTGGAAAAGATCCATGCCGCTCTTTATCAGCGGATGCTGGACAAGCTCGACAGCATGAAAGAAACTTACAGTTACTATGTGTGCCCGGTCTGCGGTTACACGGTGGAAAAAGAAGCGCCGGAGGCCTGTCCGATCTGCGGCGCCAAAGGCAAGATGTTTAAAAAGATTGATTGATTCCATTAAAAAAAGGAGGTTAACCATGGCAAAAAGAAACGATGTTTTTAAATGCGAGATTTGCGGTCATATTATTGAAGTGCTGCACGAAGGCAAGGGGGAATTGGTCTGCTGTAATCAGCCGATGAAACTTCTGACGGAAAACACAACGGACGCCTCCAGGGAAAAACACGTTCCGGTTATTGAAAAAGCGGCGGGCGGTATCAAGGTGAAAATCGGCAGCGCGCCCCACCCGATGGAAGAAAAACACTACATCGAATGGATCGAAGTCATCGCGGACGGCAAGGCCTATCGCCAGTTTTTGGCGCCGGGACAGGCCCCCGAGGCGTTTTTCCCCGTCGAAGCGGCGAACATCACGGCGCGGGAATACTGTAATCTTCACGGGCTGTGGAAAGCCTGAACAAAGGAGAAAGTATGGCCAAATTATACCGATGCCAAATCTGCGGCGACGGCTACATCGGCGACAGCCCTCCGACCAACTGCCCGTTTTGCGGCGCCCACAGGGCGTATATCGTGGAGGCCAAAGAGGCGGTCGTGGGCTTTGACGTTTCGCTGAACGCGAAGGATCGGGCCAACGCCGAACACGCCCTGCAGGTGGAAATCAGCAACTCGGCGTTTTACATGTGCGCTGCCAACAAGACGAATGACGCCGAAGGCAAGATTTTGTTCAAAACCCTGGGCAAAATCGAAGCGGAGCACGCCTCCATCTGGAGAAAAATCCTCAAGCTGGATGCTGTTGCGCCGGGCAGTGAAACGTGCCACGTGGCGAACGTTGAAAACCTCAAAGAATCCCACGCGAGAGAAACAAAAGCCATTGATTTCTACAGAGCGGCCGCCGCCGAAGCGGAGCATCCAAGAATCAAACAAATCTTTGAAGCTCTCGTCGAAATTGAAACTGATCACCTGCATCTTTCGGAAGTCAGGCTGCGATGAAACGAAGCTGCGTGCAAATCGCGACGGATTTTCGCGGTTTGCACGCAGTGCCTTCCTGAATCATTCCTGAAAAACCGCCGGCGCCCGAAGCATTTTCCTTTGACGCGATATCACCAGCATGGAGAAGCAGCGAAGCGCATCGGCACGTTTTCTTTAATCGTTTGTCCTTGGATCTTTCAATGACACGAAGATCGCGGCTTCCTCAACCTTGATGGGCGAGCGGTTTGAAAATGCATACGCCATTCCCGCCCATAAACACGCCGAAAATCGCCAAGGCAAGGCCGGCAAAAAAACGCCAAAGGATTGGTTTTTCGATTATTTTCAATCGAATCCCAAAGCCGCCTTGAGGCCCGCCGGATTATTTTATGAAAGATGATTCATTTTTTTTCTTGACAAGGGGCGTCTTTTTTGTTTTTATAACGACCATTCAATATAAATAATATACGACCTCGTCTTCCTTCTCTTTTTCTTTCGTCTGATAAGCTTGCGCGGCGGAGGGTCGTGCCAAGGTCGGTTTTGGGAAGTTTTTTCGATGATTCCATTGCTTTGTGAAGAAAACTTTCTTGAAGGCAACATCACGCGTCATCCTCAAGGAGCGCATCATGCCCAAAATTGTTAATCACGACGCGTATCGCCGCGAGCTGTTGGAGAAGGCCTTTGATGTTTTTACCCGCAAGGGGTACAACAATGTCAACATGAAGGAAATTGCCGCCGAGATCGGCGTCTCCACGGGAACGCTTTATCATTATTTTCCTTCCAAACAAAGTATTCTTGCCGAGATGATTTCATGGGTCGGCCTTGAAAACACCGAAGAATACATTCAAAGAACCTTCGGGGTGGACCGCGTCAAAGATCGGTTCGATGCGATCGTAAAGTTCTGGAGGGAAAAAGGCGAACTTTACGAAAAAATTCTGCTTCTCGGATTCGATTTGTATCGCAACACGGACATCCAGCATTGGAAAACCGTATATGAAATTTTTGCTGAACGTTACGTGGTCGGCATGTCGGAACGGCTCAAGATTTCGCGGCAGTTCGCCAAATTCATATTCATTTATTTTCTGGGGCTTTCCTTTCACAGCATTGCCGTCGACAGTCTTGAAGCGTACGATAAAGAAATTGATTTTCTGGATGTCTTTCTCAGACCCCTCATCGTGGACGCGCACGAAGACGCGGAGAAAGCCACGCGGAAATTCAAAAAAGTGCATCAGGCTTTTCTGACCGACCAGGACATTGAAAAAACCGCGCGAAGATTTCAAGAAGTTTTCAAAACTTTACTCGCGGAGTCTTCCGCGGTTAAGCGGGACATCGCCGCGAAAAAAGCCGAACAGCAAGCGGAATCCAAAGCTTTTTCCAAGCCCAAAAACGTTGGGGCTCAACATAAAGGTAAAGCTCGCAAAGCTCAACGCAAGCCATAGCCGGGACAAGGAGGAACCATGAATAAAACATTGGATGAGTTGTTTGTTTATCCGAAAGAGCTGGTCGATGAAGAGTCCATGCGGGTGATTCATCTGGTCAGGCAATGGGCCGACAAGGAAATCATCGCCCATCGACAGGAATACAGGGAAAATTACGAAAAACTTTTCATCGACAAAAGAAAAACGCTGAACCTGACCATCGGATTGCAAAGACTCACGCTGCCGGAAGAGCACGGCGGCTTCGGCTGGAACAATCCCGCCAGCACGCCGGGCATTGTTTCCGTGCTCACGGAAATCGGACGCGCCGACGCCGCCATCGGGGTCGTGTCCGCGGTCAAATGCGTGGTCTTCGCCGCCATCAGCATGGCGCCTCATCTGGACAAGGACCTATGCGATGCGCTGGCCCCGATTTACTGCGCCGACGAATTAAAAACACCATCCCTGATTCTTCCTTCGTCCGGAAGGGTCGGCGAAGACACCCCGACGTTTTGGGGTCGGTCCATCGCGGCGAAGGTTGAGCCTGACGGCGAAGGTTACGCGATGAAGGGCAAGAATCTGAGGCCCATCAACAGCGGCGCCGTCGCCGATCTGTTTTGCGTTGTCTGCGCCGACCCGTTGGGCAGACCCTGCGTCGCGCTGGTTCCCGGAGACGATCCCCGCGTGGTCCGGGGGAAGCCTCTACTGGAAACCGGTCTCAACGCCTGCGGCAACGCGGAGGTGACGTTTGACGGCGTGAGGATTCCCCAATCCTACGTCGTCGCCCGTGAGGGCGTCGTCGAACAGGTTTACACCTGGCTGAATCTTCTTTTGGGCGGCGTGAGCGTCGGCGCGGGTATGAACTTTTTCGAGATCATAAGCGACTGGGCCGAAACCCGAACCATCAAGGGCGGAGGCGTGATGAAGGAAAATCCGCTTTGCGCGTCCGTTCTCGCCGACGTGGCCGAGGAAATCTTCACCGCCCGCCTGCTGCTTTACAATCTTGCGCACATCATGTCCAAGCCGGATGACTGGGGCTACAGCGGCAGTCAGCGAATTTACACTTACGGCCAGATTATCGGATCGCAGGTGCAAAGCAAAATCCTGCGGGCCATCAACCGGGGCATGGAACTGATGGGTTCTGCCGGCTACTCCAAAGAATGGCACGTGGAGAAACACTGGCGGGATATCAAAACCATCCAGTCGTATCTCTGCGGCGTCGGCGCCGAGGTGCCCGTTAAAATGGACGCCGCCCGATTTTTCTTCGACTGCAAAGAAATCTGAAAGGAGATTGACGATGAAGAACTTTGACGAATTTTCCAAACCGGAAGAATATATCTCCCCCATGGACAAACCCCTCCGCAGCGCCTTGAGGCAATGGGCCGCCAAGGAAGTGATGCCCTACCGGCGAAAGTATGATGAGGACTGGAAAGACCATCATCTGATTGAACCGGCCTTCGACAAACTCATGGGGAACAAGGGGCTGGGAATTCAAAAAGCGCTTTTTCCGGAAGAATTGGGCGGTTGGGGCATCGGCCATTCCGATTATGCCTTTACCGTCGCCTGCACTTTAGCCGAGGAAGTGGGACGGGCGGATACCGCCATGGCCGTGGCCTTTATGGTGACCTACTGGCCGCTGACGACTATTTTGGTCGAACCGCACGTCAACTGGCGGCTGGCCCGGGAATTCGCCCCGATGTTTTGTGAAACGGAGAAAGCGGTTTTCGCGGCCAACGCCATGACCGAACCTCAGGGCGGCTCGGATATTGAAAATTTGGAAATTACCGGAGGGAGAACGATTCGCACCGTTGCCCGTCTGGACGGCGATGAGTGGGTCATCAACGGACACAAGCTCTGGCCGACCAATACCGGCGGCGTGGCCAAACTTTTTGTGGTGCCCTGCACCACGAAGCCGGGCTCCAACGATCCCAACGACTTTGCTTTGATCTTTGTTCCCGCCGATGCCAAAGGCGTAACCCAGGGGGGCCCTTACGAAAAAGCCGGAATGGCCGCTGATAAAAACAGCGACATCTGGTTTGAGGATGTAAGGGTTCCCGTTTGGTACCGCGCTCACGGTCCGGGGATGGACGCGCAGGTTTTCCGGGAAATCATTCCCTGGGGTTTGGTGGGCAGCATGGGTTTTTTGTGCGGCGCCATGCTCAATCTCTACGAAATCCTCTACGAATTTGTTTCCACCCGAACGTACCGGAACAAGCCGCTCAAGGAAGATGACGCCGTCGCCGGCGTCATCGGTCGGATCGCCGGCGACATCGATGTTTGCCGGATTCTGGCCTATGAGGCGGCCAAAATGGGCGATCGGCGCAACAAACCCTACGGCCGCCCGATCTATTCCGATGAAGTCGTCGGCAAAATGCGCAACCTCAAGGATTTCATCTCCGACAGAGCCGTGGACATTTTCGGCAAAGCCATGGATGTTCTGGGGACGTACGGCGCTGACCGCGAATTCGATATCGAAAAGCACTGGCGCGACATCAAAATCATCCAGTTATGGATGGGCGGCAAACAGCTTTGCCAGATGGAAGCGGCCCGGTATTTCTTCAACTGCAAAACGCTATAGGAGACAAAATCATGCAGGAATCGCAAAAAGGCGTGATGGATTTAAGCGACCGCGTGCTGAAGGAGCTGCTCAAAAAGCCCGGTTTCAAGGAAAACGTACGCACCGTCCTTCAAAATATCGACCCGGATTCCGGACGCCGGCTCATCCGGACGCTGATGTGGCAGGACCCGGAATTTTTTCTGGGGCTTCTGGGGGCCGTTCCCGCCCTGGCCAATACCTTGGTGCAGTGCGTTGACGAACTGTTCATTCAGCTCAATGAGAAATTTTCTCCGCAGCTGCTGCACGATTTTCTCAAGGCGCTGGTGCTTGCCTTGGATCGGAAAACCTTGGAGAACATTGTCCGCAACGGAAAGCTGCTGGGCGGGCAATTATGGGCGGTGGCGGAGGAAACTTACAATCAAGAGTATGCCGCCAAGACCAACACGGAGGGACGAGACCATGGAAAATAATGTCGGGATGCCCGCCGCAGGGGGAGTGCTCAAGGAGGTGCTCAGCACGCCCTTTGTCAAGGAGATCATCAGAAACAGCCTGCAAAACGTCAAACCGGACAAGACGCATCCGGTGGTCAACGCCCTGATCTGGCAGGATCCGGAAGTCATCCTGTCGATCATGGGTTCGATCCCTTCCGTGGTCAATTCCTGCGCGGGGGCGTTGGCGGAAGCGGGCAGACAGCTCAACGAAAAATTTTCATCGCGGCTGCTGAGCGAATATGTCGGAAGCCTTCTTAGGGATATCGACACCGATGAACTCAAGGCGCTGGCCGGCGCCTACATCGAGTTGGGGAAAAAACTCTGGGACGCTTCGCCGGAATTCCGCGAAGCGGCGGGGAAATTGCTGCGCGAGGACGCGCCGCCGCTCATCGGGCGAAGCCTCAGCGCCGCGTGCCGCGCCGTCAATGAAATCAGCAAGGACGATCCGCGCGCGGTGAGCCGATTTGTAACCGATGTGGCAAACCACCTCGACGGCGAGGCGCTGCGCGACGCCACGCACACCCTCGTCAACGCGGTGTTGGATCAAAAGCTGCACTTGTTTTCCTGGATGTGGCAGCTGCTCAAAAAGCGATTCAGCAGGACAAAATCATCATGACGAAACGGAGGAAAAATCCATGAAAGAGGCCGAGAAAACTTCCCGTCCGGAAAGCGCCGCCGAACTCACGGGACGCGTCGTTTGGCAAACCGTCAAAACACCGGCGCTCCGGAAACTGGTGAACGCCGTCGTGCGTGAAGCGCTCAGGGACTGGGCCCAAGACAGCAAGTTCAAGGCGAGGATGACCGACCGCGTGGAAGAAGCCATCGGCAAGGTGTTGGCTGCGGAGGGCGACGGTGGGGGCAAAACCGGCGCCGAACTGGGCAAATTGATGACCGCCTTCGCCCGGGAAACGAATGAAGCGCTCAGGGGCGGCGTGAAGGCCGTTGCGGATCCGCAGAAAACCGCCATCAACGATTTTATCGTCAACACCGATTTCGGCGAACTCAAGGAAATGGTGGATCGGTCGGAAGCGCCTCTCCTTCAAAACCTGGACATCGCCATCGAATGCATTTGGAAATATCCGGCCAAGGTCGGCTCCATTCTGGCCGCGGTGGTTTCCGCGGGCAATATTTCCATCAAGGGCATCGCTATGATTTTGTCGTCCCTGCTGGACAACCTCGGTCCGGATTTGACGGCGGACATTCTGCTTTCCGTGGTGAGAGAATTGAGAGGTAAAGAAATCGGCAAACTCGTCAATACGCTGGCGGAACTGCTCCGGCGTCTCCACACGGGGAGCTATCTGCTGGCCCGGGGCGGCAAGCCGCTTTTTGAAATTTATCTGACCGATTTTCTGAAAGATGCCGCGGGCGAAATCGATCCGGCGATGTTCACCAAAGCGCGCGTCGCGCTGGCGGAAGACGCGGAGACGATCGCCCGCTCCCTCGCCGAGATGCTGGCCGAAAATGAAAAGCTTCTATGGGCTTCTCTCGAAGCGTATGCGGCCCTGACCAATCCCAAAATCAAGACGCAGGCCGTCAAGCTCCATCTTTATGAAAACGCCGACCCGGAAAAATTCATCGAAGCGGCCGCCGCGGGCATCTCCGACCTCGACACGCAGTTGATGGCGGAAAATTTCAACGCGGTTCTCCGCATCATCAACGCTCTTCACGAAGCCAAGCCCGAGCTGTTTGACACGCTCCTGCGCGGATTCGCCGATTCCGTGGATGAAGATGAATTGCAAAAGACCGTCGGATGGCTTGTTCCTGAAATGGTGCGGGCGTTCAAATCCCTCGCGCCGGCGGCGATGCCCGCGCTCATCAACGGATTTTGTGAAATGGTCAGGGCCGATGACAGCGCGGAGACCCGCGAAGCGCTCCGCAATCTGCGGTCGGTCATTCTGGATGAAGGAGGTGCCCAATGATTGGTTTTTGGAAAGACATCGCCCGCGCCCACGAGAATGCCTATGTGCGGTCATGGAAAGAAAAGGGCAAGGCGGTCATCGGTTATCCCTGCACGTACGTGCCCGAAGAGGTCATTTACGCCGCCGACATCCTGCCTTACCGCTTGAGGGGGACCGGCACGACGTCTTCCTCCATCGGGGATACGTATTTCGGGCCGGTCATCTGCAGTTTTCCCAAGTGCGTCCTGCAGCTGGTCGGCGAGGGGCAGTACCGTTTTCTGGACGGGACGATCATTGTGCCCGGCTGTGATTCCATGCGGCGACTCGACGAATGCTGGCGGAAGGCGGGAGAGGATTATCAGGGCATCGTGCCGGGATTTTTTCATTACTTCGGCGTTCCCCACAAGGTCACCGACTACAGCCTGAAGTGGTTTTACGAAGAAATACAAAAACTGAAACAAAGCCTCGAGCGGCATTTTGGCGTCCGCATCACCGATGAGGCGCTCCGGGGCGCGATCAGCCTCTATAATGAAAGCAGAAAACTGCTTATTCGGCTCGACCAAATCCGCGCCCGAGACGAGGCGGTGATGACCGGCGAGGAGGCTCTGGCGATTGTGCTGGGCGCCGCCGCCCTGCCGCGCGACGATTACAACCAGTTGCTCCGCAAGACCCTCTCGCAGCTGGAAGAAAGAAAACAACCCCTGCAGGGAAGAAAGCGCCTGATGCTGGTGGGGTCGGTCAACGACGATCTGGATTTCATGAAGGTCATTGAAGACTGCGGCGCGGTGATCGTGACCGACACGATGTGTTTCGGCGCGCGATCCTACACGGATCTTGTCGAAGAAAACGGCGATCCCCTGATGGCGTTGGCCAAACGCTACTTAAACCATGCTTATTGCCCGCGGATGTTCGGCTATTACAAGGAAAGACTGCAGTACATCAAAAACCGCGTTCGGGAAGCGAAGGTGGACGGCGTGATTTTACAAAATATCCGTTTTTGCGATCTGCACGGGTCGGAAAACGGCATTTTCGAAAGAGACTTGGAAAAGGCAGGCATCCCGTGCATGAGGATGGAGCGGGAGTACGGCCCGCTCACGGAGTCGGGGCGCGTGAAAATGAGAATTGACGCGTTTCTGGAAAGGATTTCCTAAAAGGAGGGCATGCCATGGAACAACAGGATAAAATCGCCATCGAGGTCATCAAGAAAATCGCCGTAGATTCCTCAAGGGTACTGGCCGAAAGGCAGCGTGCCATTGACGCGCTGACGCTTTTTCGGGACGCGGCACTTCCGGCGCTGAAAGAAATTGAAAAAACGGTTGACGTCAACGTACTCAAGGAAAGAGCCAGGCTCTATATTCAGAGGATCAAGGAAGGCGCGGTCTTGAGCATGAACGTGTGAGAGCGTTAGGATGAAAAAAGAAACCCGGGAATACAAGTTCGATTGGAATATCTGGACGATTCTGGAAAATGCGTCTAAAACGGCGGACGGTTTTTCGAAAGAGTATGAGACGCTGCTGACCTATGTTCCGCATTTCCGGAACGTGCTGGATGCCTTTGTCCGGCAGGGCGAGCCCGGCATTCTGTTTTTGAAGCTGCTCGCCCGGTACACCCGGGACTGCGTGCGCGCGCATGACGAGGGCAGGAAAACGGCGGGCGTGACGTTTTGTTTCGCCACGCCCATTTTATACGCCTTCAACATTCAGCCCGTCGCACTCGAACCCTGGAGCGTTCTGGGTACGGTGGTTTTAAAAAGAGGCACCGCTGAATTTCTGGATTACTGCTGTGAGCTGGGCTTTACGGAAACATCCTGTTCTTCGCAAAGGGGGTCGCTGGGCGCGTATCTTGCCGGTCAGGCGACCGGTCTTGATTTCGTCATTTACGATTCGCCGGGCATTTGTGACACCAACGCCAATTCCTTTTCCTTTGCGGCGGCCTATCTGGACATTCCCTTTTATCAGCTCAATTACCCCTACACCCTGACCGACGAGCGGGCGACGGAATATCATCGCGCCGATTTCCGGGGGCTGATCTCCTTTTTGGAGAAGCAGACAGGCAACAAAATGGACATGGCCAAATTGCATGCGGTGATGCGGGAATCGAAAAGACAGGACGAACTGACCTGCGAGTTGATGGATTTACAGCGGATCAGACCCTGCCCCATGCCGCCGATCTATGAGCTGATGCTCTACGGCGGGCGGTTCATGATGAACGGCACGCAAGAATACACGCAGCTGCTGGAGTCCATGGTTGCGCATACCAAAAAACGCGCCGCGGCGGGATTGGCGGGCACAACATCCGGAAAAGAACGGGCCCGGGGGTTGTTTTGTTACATCGACCACTACACCACGGATGCCCGGCTGTGGAATTTTCTGGACAGGCTCGAAATTTCCCACATGGGGTCCATCCTCTTTAATTTCTGGCAGAAGGATAGTGTGCATGCCGTCGGCCGGGAAGATGAAGGCTACCGGCTGCAAGACGGGAGTTTGGATGAAATCATCGATTCGCTGGCCGAACAGATGTCCCGTATGCCGATGGTGAAACAAATCCGGGGGCCCTATGACGCGCCCGGGATGTGGTTGGATGACACCTTGAACGCCGTCAATATCATGAAGCCGGATTTTGTCGTTTATATGGGAACGATGGGCTGCCGCAACACGTGGGGCATGGTCAAACCGTTCGTTCGCGATTTGGAGAGGCGCGGGATACCGGCGCTTTATTTGTACGCGGACAGTTTTGACGACCGGGTACAGTCCTGGGAAACCGTGGCGGACAAGATCAGCGAGTTTCTCACTTTGCGCGGGATTATGAAATGAGGAAAACGCGGCCGAGCGTTGACGCAGAAGGAGGAGGATCATGAAAAGAGAAACCAAAGAGTATCCTTATGATTGGAATCTGTGGACCATTCTGGAAAACGCTTCTAAAACAACTGATGGCTTCCGCAAGGAATATGAACAGCTTCTTCCATACGTTTATCACTATAAGGATGTCTTGGAGACCTTTGTCCGGCAGGGCGAGCCGGGCGTTCTTTTTCTGAAATTGCTGGCTCAATACATGAAGGATTGTGTCACGGCCAGGGAAAGAGGCAAAAAAGTCGCCATGAGCACCTTTTGTCTGGCCATCCCCGTTCTTTACGCTTTTGATGTGCAGCCGCTGGCGCTTGAGGTTTGGTCCGTGTTGGGGACCATTGTTTTGAAACGCGGGACGTCGGAATATCTGGACTACTGCTGCGAGCTGGGTTTTACGGAAACCTCCTGTTCCGCGCAGCGCGGCGCCTTGGGCGCCTATTTGTCCGGACTGGGCGTCAAACCGGATTTTATCATCTGCGACTCTCCCGGCGTTTGCGATACCAACGCCAATTCTTTCGCTTTTGCCGCGGCGTATCTGGATTTGCCCTTTTATCAGCTCAATTACCCCTCCACCCTGACGGAAGAGCGTTCGGAAAGATATCACCGCGAAGATTACCGGGGATTGATCAAATTTCTGGAGGAACAAACCGGCCGCAAACTGGACGAGGATAAATTGAGAGAGATTATCAGGGAGACCCGAAAGCAGGATGAACTGGCCTGCGAAATATTTGAAATGCTCAGGCTCAAACCCTCTCCGATTCCCGCGGTGTACGATCTGCTGCTTTACGGCGGGAAATTCATGATGGGCGGTCTTCCGCAATACACCGAGCTTCTGCGGGCGATGGTCAAAAAAGCGAAAGAGAATATGGAAAAAGGTATCGCCGGAACCACTTCAGGCCGGGAAAAAGTTCGCGGTTTGTTCTGCTACATTGACCATTACACGACCGACGCCCGCATGTGGAGTTTTTTGGAAAGCCGGGATATCAGCCATCTGGGGTCTCTGCTTTTCGGATTCTGGCAAAAAGAAATGCCCTATGCCCAAGGAAGGGAAAAAGAAGGTTACGCCATAGACGACAGTTCGCTGGATGCGATCATCGACTCGCTGGCCGCGATGAATTCCCGGATGCCCATGGTCAAGCAGATCAGGGGCCCGTATGATATGCCGGGGATGTGGCGCGATGATATCCTGGGTTGCGCCAATTTGATGAAGCCCGATTTCGTGACGTATATGGGGACCATCGGTTGCCGCAATACATGGGGCATGGTGAAGTTGCTGGCGAGGGACTTGGAAAAGGCCGGGTACCCGACGCTTGTTTTATACGGGGACGGATTTGACGACCGGGTGCAGTCCTGGGAGTCTATTACCGACAAGATTGATGAGTTTATGCATGTAAGGGGGATATTGAGATGATTGTTGCGGGATGCGATGTGGGGTCTTTGACCGCGAAGGCGGTCATCATGAACGGCTCTGTGTTGGGACACGCGGTGATCAAGGCGAAATCCAGACCGGAAGAATCCGCCGCGGAAGTGATGAACCTTGCTCTGGAACGAGCGGGTTTGAAGATGCAGGATGTCGATTTCTGCGTCGGCACCGGATACGGCCGGAATAAGATTCCTTTTGTCAATCTGACCGTGTCGGAAATCGCCTGCCACGGCAAGGGGGCTCAATGGATCATGCCCTCCGTGCGCACGGTGATTGACATCGGCGGTCAGGACTGCAAGGCCATGCGTCTGGACAAAGACGGCAATGTTCTCAAATTTGTCACCAACGACAAATGCGCCGCGGGCACCGGCCGGTTCCTGGAAGTCATGGCCAAACTGTTGGAAGTCAGCCTGGATGAATTGGGCACCCTTTCCGAAAACGCCAAAGATCCGCTGTCGTTGTCTTCCACCTGCACGGTTTGGGTTCAGGCGGAGGTGATTCATCATCTCAACTCCAAGAAACCGATTGCCGACATCGCCGCTGCCATCAACCGGGCCATGGCCATCCGGGTGGGCATTTTGGCCAATCAGGTCAAGGCGGAAAAGGACATCTGCATGTCAGGCGGGGTCGCCAAAAACAAGGGGGTGGTCGCCCATCTCGAGAAGGTTCTGGGCGTCAAGATAAAAAAATTAAAGTATGATCCGCAGATTGTCGGCGCCTTGGGCGCGGCGGTTATTGCCGGAGAAAAAGTTCGGGGAGGGAAAGCTGGATGATAGTAGCGGGGTGCGATATCGGTTCTTTGACCGCGAAGGCGGTGATCATGAAAGGAGAAGAAATTTTGGCGGCGCAGGTGATGCGCGCGAAATCCCATCCGGAAGAATCGGCGCGGGAAGTGATGGCCAAAGCGCTGGAGCAGGCGGGATTGGTGCTCCAGGAAATATCCTATTGCGTGGGTACCGGTTACGGCCGGGAAAGCATTCCCTTTGCCAACCGTGTGGAGTCGGAGATTGCCTGCCACGGCAGGGGCGCACAATGGAAGATGCCCTCGGTAAGGATGGTGATTGATATCGGCGGCCAGGACGCCAAAGCGATCCGCCTCGACGATCAAGGGCATGTCGTGCGCTATGTTTATAACGATAAGTGCGCGTCCGGAACGGGCAGGTTTCTGGAGGTGATGGCCGACGCGCTGAATATCGACCTCAACGAGATGGGAGCGGTTTCCCAATCGTCTCACAATCCCGTGAGCATATCCAACCAGTGCGTCATTTTCGCGGAAACGGAAATCGTTTCCCTGATCAATGAAGGCCGGAATATCGCCGACATCGTCAGCGGCCTGCATCAGGCGCTCGCCCACCGGGTGGCGGCGCTGGCCAAAAGCATTGACTTGGAAGACGATATCGTCATGACGGGCGGCGTGGCCAAAAACGAGGGCATGTTCGCCGCTTTGGGGAAAGCTCTGGGTAGACCGTTGAAAAAAACGCAAAGAGACCCGCAAATCAACGGCGCACTGGGCGCGGCGATTTTTGCCGCCGAGTATTTGAGAAACTAGGTCCGCTTATGGAGCTTTTCGAACGCGCCATCGGCGATATCCGCGCCTACCAGGAAAAAAGGCGGGGCATCGCTTTTGTTCACAAAGCCGGAGATCTTTTCTGGCCGAAGTCGGAAGGGCGAAATGTTGTTCTGGCCGAGGACACGGCGGTAGAACTTGGCAATCCGCAGCAGGAATCCGTTTCCTGCCTGATCTGGACGCAGCAAGCCCAGAGCGTTTCCGATGGGCGGATGACGCTGATCGGCCCCGATATCGGACAAAGCGAGGGGCAGAGTCTCCCGTTCGGCAAGGTGGTGCTGGTTCGCGTGAGCGGCTTTAATGAAGAAAACGCCTACGACCGCTATAAAGAGATGGAAGCGGTCAGATACGCCCTTGATCTGAAGGGTTACATGATCCGGGCGGTCTCGCAGTATCAGAGAGAATGGAGCCGCATCAGCAAGGACGCCGTCCGGGACGGTTTTTCCTTTGAAAGGATGGCGGCGTCGCTGCGGCGGGAATACCTCAAAAAAGATTACGTTCACGCCGTGGAGTTTCTTTTTGTGACATCCAGTCGCGAGGATGTCCGGGAATTGAGCCGGATCACCCAAAATGTCGGACGGACGATCAACGCTCTGGATAAAATGTTGAAGGAGATTGATCCCGATTGCGACGAGTGCGAATACAACGATGTCTGCAGCGAAGTCGGCGAGCTCAGGGGGATGAGAAGATCACGAAAGGAGAAAGATTCGAATGCCCATGGATAAAAAGACAAAAACCATTGCGCTTTGCGGAAAAGGCGGCGTGGGGAAAACATCCGTAGCCGCCCTGATGATGAAGGCGCTGGCCGGAAAAAAAGATTTGAAAATTCTGGCCATTGACGCGGACCCGGCCGTCGGTCTTTGCACGGCGCTGGGCATCGAAGTCAAAAAAACGGTGGATGACATCCGGAACGACCTGATCCGGTCGATTCAGAAAGGAGAGCATCAGGACAAAGCCGCCACGTTGAACATGCTCGATTACGAACTTTTCGACGCGCTCACGGAACACGGCAATGTCTGCCTGCTGGCGATCGGCCGGCCGGAATCCGAGGGATGTTTCTGCAAGGTGAATTCCCTTTTGAAAGATATTATCCAGGATTTGGCCAAAAATTTTGATCTCGTGCTCATTGACGGCGAAGCCGGCGTCGAGCAGATTAACCGGCGGGTGATGAAAACGGTTGATTATCTGATCGCGGTTTCCGACACCTCCGCCAAGGGAATCAACGTCGCCAAAACAATCCAGCATCTCGCCGAAGATAACAAAGCCGTCAATTATAAAAAAATGGGAATGATTTTAAACCGCGTTCGGGATGAGCGCGAGGTTCAAAACATCAGGGGCAACGCGCCGATGGATGTCCTGGGGTGGCTGATGGAAGACGACTTAATCCGGGAATTCGATTTTCACGGCAAATCGTTTCTTGATTTTCCCGACGCCGCCCCGGCCTGCAAGACGGTGGAGGGCATTCTTGAGGCGCTGCGGCTGTAAAAGTCCGGCAAGGATCAGGGCCGTTCACTGCGCGCGTCATGAATTTTGTAGTCGTTTTGAATGATTTTCTGCCTCAAAATCTGGCGATTCATGGATAAGAGTTCGCGGTACTTTTCGGCAACGGCATTTGCGTCCATTTTCGTTTGCTTGGCAAAATCATTCAGGAGGGATTTCTTCATATTGATGAAATTTCTCAGCTCTTCATCGCTGACGGCCCGAACGAATATTTCGATAATTTTTTTTCTCATCGGACGGGAGGAATTCGACAACAAAAAGATAATGGTATTGTTGCAGATGTCCACCACGAGGTCTTGTTGCTGGATCTCCAGTTCAATGACTTTTTCCCGGTTTCGGATGTTGGCGTATTCCTCATCCAGCAGGGTCCGGAGGGCTTTTAAATCTTTCAACGACGACAGGCGCAACGACGCGAGTTTGAGCATCTCCGGAAAAAACATCGTCCAATATTCCCAGACCTCATCGATGAGGCACTCATCAATGACGTAATCTTCGCCGTTTGCTTCATCGTGGGTGAAAAGCAGGCTCAGGAAGTCAATTCCGGCGTGTTTTACATAATCTTTCACGTATATGCCGTCGCCCTGTTTGATGTGTAAAAGATTCATTGCCTCCAATCGTTTTAAGGCAATGCGAAGAGAGCTCAAGTCGATATGTAATTGTTTTGACAATTCTTTTGCTGAAGGTAATTTTGTCCCTGGTTTCAGTTTATGAGTAAAAATATCCTTCATGATAATGCGGACAGCTTTTTCTGGAACTTGCTGATTGGGCATGTTCGTTCCACCTTTGCTTTAAACTATGTGAACGATGTGAGTATAATAGATTAATGACATCTTGTCAAATAGTTATTCAATTTTAAAAATTGATATACAAAATTCTTGACATTGTGTATATGTTTGCTATACTTTAAACCAACGTTAGCCAGAGGATGAGAAACTTTTCGCGGTTTATGTGAGTTTCCAGATTCCCGACGTTTAAAGGAAAATCATGATTGCAGCAGGATGCGATGTGGGATCGCTCACCGCAAAAGCCTATATTATGAATGAGCAAGGCACGCTGGCCGGCGAAATCATTCCCGTCAAATCCGCACCCACGGATTCCGCCCGGGCGGTGATGGAAAAAGCCCTGAAATCGGCAAGATTGAATTTTTCCGATTTGGACTGCTGCTGCTCGACGGGTTACGGCCGCTACGAGATTCCATTCGCCCAAATGAACATGAGCGAAATCTCCTGTCACGGGCTGGGCGCCTTTCACGTGGATCCGAGCATCCGCACGGTCATTGATATCGGCGGACAGGACTGCAAGATCATTTTGATTGATGCAAACGGCAATGTCCGTGACTTCATCATGAACGATAAGTGCGCCGCCGGCACAGGACGGTCGCTGGAGATTCTGGCCAAAACCATCGGCGTCAAACTCGAAGATTTAGGAAAACTCGCCGTCAAATCCAAAAAACCGATCAACATCACCAACAAATGCAGCATCTTCATGGAACTGGAGGTGCTCGGCCATCTCTATGCCCGGAAAAAACTCAAGCACATCGCCTGCGGCATCGCCGACGCGGTGGCCAAACGCGTGGCGGCCCTGGCGAAAGCCGTCGACGTCGAGGACCCGGTTTGCATCACCGGCGGCGTATCCAAAAATCCCGGCGTGGTGAGGCAATTGGCTTATCACATGAACAGAACCTTTAAAACGCTTCCCGTGGATCCGCAGATAATCGGCGCGCTGGGCGCCGCCTGTTTCGCGAAAAGAGCCCTCCAAACGGGGGTAAAATCATGATGACCGCGGGCGTTGACGTCGGAACGCGTTTCATCAAGGTCGCCGTCACGGATGGCGCGGATCTGCGTGGATTCGCCTGCGCGGAAATGGGGCCTCGTTTCGACGCCATCATCCGTTCTCTTTTAAAGGAAGCCCGCCGGCAGGCCGGCGTAGGAAGATGGGGAATAAAAAAAATCATCGCCACCGGCTTCGGCGGTCATCTGGTGAAAAAGGCGGCCTTCACACTCGGCGAAACCGCCTGCGCGTCGAAAGCCGCTTTCTTTCTTAACCGCCGTATCCGGACGGTCGTGGACTTGGGAGCCCTTTTTATCACCGTTTCCACGCTCGATCAAAACGGCTTTTTGGAAACCACCCGCGTCAACGAAAGATGCGCCGCGGGAAGTGGCAAGTTTTTGGAAATGGTGGCCGATGCGCTTGGCGTGCCCTTTGAGAGGATTTCGTCTCTGGCCTCCTCTTCCGCGAATCCGTATGCTTTCGTCAGCAATTGCGCGGTCTTCGCCGAAAGCGAAATTATCTCGCAGATCCATGCGAAAAGGAAATCAGAAGACATCCTCGCCGGGGTCGTCAACGCCGTGGCGTCCAAAGCCGCGTCCCTTCTCGACGGCGCGGGGGCGCAGGATGATATTGCTTTGATCGGCGGATTATCCAAGATTTCGGCGGTCCGTCAAAGCCTCTCCGAACTCACCGGAAGGAAAATGCTGGTTTTGCCTATCGATGCGCAGGCTGTCGCCGCTTTCGGCGCCGCTCTGCTGGCGCAGGGGAAAAAGACGCGGCGGCCGACGCCTGCCGTAGAAAATGAAAACGCGGCGTCGAAGATGCGCTGATGAATATTTTTTGGGAAAAAGGAGTGTATGAAAAATGATGCGCGATGTTTATGTGATTGCGGCTCACACTATCAAATTCGGGAAGTACCTCGAAAAGACCATAACGGATTTGTCGGCCATGACGGTCTTCCCATGCCTGAAAGAGGCGGGATTGGATAAGAAACAAATCCAGGCGCTTTGGTTTTCCAATTCGGCCTGGGGCGAGTACAAAAGGCAGGTTTGCATCCGCGGGCAGGTCGCTCTCCGACCTTTGGGAATCGACGCCATCCCGATCACCAATGTGGAAAACGCCTGCGCCGGCGGTTCGACCGCATTTCATCACGCTTGGCTGGGCGTCGCCAGCGGGCTTTATGACATCACGATGGCTCTGGGCGCGGAAAAAATTTACGACAAGAATCAGGCGCTCGTTTTCTCGGGATTTCTCACGGGATTGGATGTCGGAAATCTGGGAACCATGCTGGAGTCTTTAGGCGATGTTGCTTTGAGCGACGACGAGAAAAAAGCCATGGCGGCGCACATTGAAAAATATAAGACGGCGGGGAAAAAAGGCGGCGGCAAGAGCAAAAAAAAGACGCTCAAAGAGAAGCTCATGGCCCGGCGCGACGCCTTGGTCGTCGCGATCCGGATCGGCGAGACCATGGGATATGATATTCTGAAAAAACTGCGGAAGATGGGCAGCGGGGACCACTCGCCCTTCATGGATGTTTACGGTTACGAGGCGCGCCAGCACATGAAAAAATTCGGCAGCACGATCGAACAGCTGGCCGTCATCGCCTCCAAGAATCATTTTCATTCCACCCTCAACCCCAACGCGCAGTATCAGTTTCTCGTGTCCAAGGAAGACGTTCTGGCCGACCGCTTGGTAACCTGGCCGCTGACTCGATCCATGTGCGCGCCCATCGGCGACGGCGCCGCTTCTGCGATTCTCTGCGACGAAACCACGGTCAGACGTTTGGGGCTCACCGCTCAAGCCGTGAAAGTTCGGGCCTCCGTGCTGGGGTCGGGCATGGCCAGAGATCGCGACGGCGTGGATATCGGGGAACGGCTGAGCCGGATCGCCTACGAGAAGGCGGGGCTGGGACCTTCCGATGTTGATTTTGCGGAAGTGCATGATGCCACGGCGTACGGAGAACTTCACCAGTGCGAATCGCTGGGTTTCTGTCCTTTGGGGGAAGGAGGCCGATATGCGGAAAGCGGGGCGACAAAGCTCGGCGGCAAAAAGCCGGTCAACCCCAGCGGCGGCCTCGAATCACGAGGCCACCCCATCGGTGCTTCCGGATTGGCGCAAATCCACGAGCTGGTCACGCAGCTGCGCGGCGCCGCCGGTCCCAGACAGGTTGCGGGGGCGAGGATAGGACTTGCGGAAAACGGCGGGGGTGCCCTTGGCGTGGAGGAGGCGGCCATGTGCATCCACATTCTGGAAAAGCCTCCATTGAAATAAGCGTATGAAGGAGATGAATCTTGAATAGGACATTGAGAAAATTCGGGTTGGCGGGAAATGTCTTGAAGTCGGTTGTCATGTTTTCCGTCAACGAAATCAGAAGAGGGACGTTTTTGAAAAATATTTCCGGCGTTCCACGAACCGAAATCCGCGAGGAAATGTCTTGGGGGGAGTTGATCGAAGAAAAGGCCGCCCGGTACAAGGATCGGGTCTTTCTCATGTTCGAGGACAAAACCTTCACGTACCGCCAGATGAATGAAAACGCCAACCGCGTGGCCCATTACTTTCTTTCTCTGGGAGGCGGTCAAGGCAGCGGCGTGGCCATGCTCATGGACAACTCCCCCCGATTCTTGGACGTTTTTATCGGCATTCAGAAAATCGGCATGTACGCCGTTCCCGTCAACACCTCTCTGAAAGGGGACAGCCTTCTGTACATTCTCAACCACTGCGACGCGCAGTACCTTGTCATGGACGACACGCACTGGGACACCCTGCGGAAAGTCGCCGACCGGCTGGAGCACATCAAGACGATTATTGTCAATCCCGCGTCCGGGAAGACCGGGACCTATCCGCCGGAATATCATGTTCTTGACGAGGCCTATCGTCATTCGTCCGCGAATCCGGGAATCGGATACCGCAAGGACGATATTTGCTTCATCACCTATACGTCCGGAACGACGGGGCTACCGAAGGGCGTGGTGTACCGCTATCGGAAATCGTCCGTGAAACTGCTCTCTCTGGTCGCCGGCATGCTTTTCAGAAAAAGCGACGTGCTTTATACGGCCATGCCGTTGTTTCACGGCAACGCCCTTTTCGTCACGGTCACCAGTGCGCTTCACGTGGGCGCGAAAGTCGCTTTGGCGCGAAAGTTTTCCGCCAGCCGATTCTGGGACGACATCCGCAAGTATCATGTCACCACCTTCAATACCATCGGCGCCATGATTCCCATCTTGATGAAACAGCCCGAAAAAGAGACCGACAGACAGCACAACGTCCGCTTCATCATCTCGGCGGCTTGTCCGGCCGATCTGTGGGAAAAATTTGAAAAACGGTTCGGGGTGACCCTTTACGAAACCTACGGCGCCGTGGACGGCGGCGGCAAAACCATTCTGAACCTCGGCACGGCGCCGGTGGGATCCATCGGCAAGCCGCCCATGAAGGTCAAGTATCGAATTGTGGACGCCGAGATGAACGACGTTCCCGACGGAACACCGGGCGAACTGATCTTTCCGGTTTCCAACAAAAAAAGCACGTCGTCGGTGGAGTATTATAAAAACGAAAAAGCATCGTCGGAAAAAATGAGCAAGGGGTACATTTTCACGGGCGACTTGGTGAAGCGGGATGCCAAGGGCTATCTTTATTTCATCGGACGAAATACCGAATCCATGCGGATTAAGGGAGAAAATGTGTCGGCCTTTGAAGTCGAGCAGGCGATCCAAAAGCACCCCGATGTTTTGGAAGCGGCCGTCTATGCCGTGCCCTCCGAACTCGCCGAGGACGACATCATGGCGACCATCACGCTGGTGGAGGGCAAAAAGCTCAAAGAAAGCGATCTGATCGAATACCTGAAAGAGAATCTGCCCAAGTTCGCCGTTCCCCGTTATATCAAAATCGTTCAGGAGCTTCCCAAAACGGAAACGCATCGGATCAAAAAAAAGGAACTGGAAGCGTTGAAAGTCGTGCCCGGAACATGGGATGAAAACAAAAAAGCTTATGTGTGACGGCTTTTGACGACAGCGGCGCAAATAAAAACCGCCGCCGTTGCATAAAAAGGAGGCAACCGCTATGGACGGAATCAAAACGGAGTTCTGGAAAAAAATGTTCTTTGTGGGGTCGCTTTGGAACATCGGCATCGGGTTGAGCGGCCTGGTGCTTACGGATTTTATCCTCCTGATGTTGTTCGGCAGGGCGCCGGTTGCGGACAATCTCTCCGCGCTCGTCAACGGCACGGTGCCGGCGGTGGACAATCTTCAGGTCCTGATTTTTTTCCGTTTCTTTATGATCGCCGTCATGCTCTTCGGCATCGGCTACTATTGGGTCTCGCGCGATCTGCTGGCCAACCGCGCCGTCATCTGGCTGGGACTGGTCGCCAAGCTCATCATCTTTTTCACCTTCGTGTATTATTATGCGCTGGGGCTGTCGTCCGGTTTCTCCGTGCTGATCGTATCGGGCGATTTTGTTTTTTCACTGTTCTTTATCGCCTTCCTCTGGAAGACGAAAGACGGAATTTATTGAAACCCGTCATACCGCCAAGAAAAGAGGTGACCCATGGCCAAGAAACCGATCGATCATCTTTCTCCTCTCTATACCTACCGGGAGGGGATGGAGTGGAACCCCGTGGAAAAGGTAATCATGGAAAGACGGAGCATCCGAAACTTCAAAAAAACCCCCGTGCCCGACAATCTCATCCGCAGGGTTTTGGAAGCCGGAAGGTTCGCCCCCACGGCTGGGAACGCTCAACCCTGGAAGTTCATCGTGATTACCGATCAGGAACTGATTGCCGAAATGGAACGAGCGACGGTGAAGATGTCAAAGCTGCTCATGGGGTTCGTCGATTACAGCCGAAACGCTTTCCGAAGAATCTTTTTGACCCCTTATGTCAAGTTTCTGACCCGTCTGATGCCCAACAAGCTGCACCCCGTTCCTTTCAATCTTCTTCAGCAGATTGCGGCTGAAAAAACTCCCGTGTACCACAACGCGCCGGTGATGATTCTTCTGCTGATCGACAAGCGGGGGATCGGCAATCCGGCGCTGGATGCCGGAATCTGCGGGCAGAACATGGTGCTGGCCGCGCACAGTCTGGGGCTGGGAACCTGCTGGATCGGCATGATAACCGTTTTAATGATGAACCCCTTCTGGCGGAAAAAGCTGGGCGTGACCTCTCCGTACGAACTCACCGATTGTCTCGTCTTGGGCTGGCCCCGGGGCGACTACGAAGGCGAGGTGGCCAGAGAAGTTCAGCTGGTTGAATGGATCCGGGCCGGTGGGCAAAAAAGCATTGAAAAACAGGGGGTGTGATGATGCTGAATTTTTCATTGGGGAAAATACCGAATTATTTCAAAAAAAGCCAGATGACTTACGGCATTGTCGTTTTCGACGGCGCGCGGTGCAATGGGTGCAGCCTCTGTACTTCCATTTGTCCCGGCCGTGGCCTGACCATGTCGCAAAGAGACGATGGGTCCAAGAAAAAGATCCCCCGGCTGATTGAAACGGCGCCGGGCATATCCCTTTGCATGGCCTGCGGCGACTGCGTCGCCGCTTGTCCGGAGGGCGCCATCCGCATCCAGCGGGGTTTCAACGCGGGGTTTTTCTTCCGCAAATTATCCCAGCAGGCGGAATTGGCCCCGCCGAAAAAATACTGACGAACGGCATCAGGAGGAGCGCCTTGAAACAACCCCAACCTTTTCAATATTTGAAATGGAGCGCCAGGTTTCTGAATTTCGGATATTACCTTACCGCCTTTCCGAATCTCAGTTACTGGGCGCTTAAGCTGACCCGGCCTTTCTATGTTCAGCGCGAAACCTTTCTCAACCGCAAATTCAGATGGTCGGTCCTGATTCTAGGAGGGGGGATTCTGCCGCCTGAAGAAATCAGGGCCTATCATTACGGCGCGAAAGCTTTCGCGGACAACATGAGAAGTGCCCTGAAAGCCAACGAGCAGGGCAAACCCGTCGTTTGGGTGGAATGGATTATTTCCTCCGAGATTGTGAACGCTTTTGACGCCTTGCCCTTTAATCCGGAAACCTTAAGCGTCTTCGGGAACATGTCCGGAGAGGATGTGCCTTCGCGGTTGATGGAGGAAGCGGAAAGCAGGGGCTTTGCCGCGGAGAATTGCTCCGCCATCAAAGTGACCGCCGGCTCTTACATGCTCAAGCAAATTCCCCGGCCCACCGCCATCATCGCCGGTTCGCATCCCTGCGATACCAATGTGTCCGCCTATCAGAGCATCGCGCATCTCACGGGCGCCCCGGCGTTTTATTTTGACGCCCCCTATTGGCGCGATGAGGACGCCTTCGACTATTACGAGAAGAACATGTGGCGGCTGATTGATTTTCTGGAAAAAAGTCTGCACCAGAAACTCGACTGGGACAGGCTCCGTAAAGTCGTGGAAAACGAAAACCGGTTCAATTTTTACCTGCAGGAAATTTGCGAGATGATGCGCGCCGTCCCCTCTCCCGCGACGATGATCACGCCGGTTTTCGCCTGGGTGGTGCGGGAAATCGCCATCGGCGATCCCAACGCCACCGAAATGGCCAAGCGAATGTATGAGGTCGTCAAACATCGTTACGAAAAAGGCGTCGGCGTCGTCAAAAAAGAGAATATCCGTGTCCTGTGGTGGAATCCGCCGATTGCCTTTTTCGCTTATGTCTTCAAGTGGATGGAAGACGAATTCGGCGCCGTGGTCGTCAAGGATTTCATCGGCGACGTCCGGATGCCGCAGATTGACACCTCCTCGGAAAAGACGATGATCCGCGACATGGCGAAGAATCACCTTTATCTGGCGATGGCCAGGCAATGTCACGGACCGGTGGAATTCATCCTGTCGGAACTGGAACAAGCCATTGAAGAATATTCGCCCGATTGCCTGATTTTCGCGGGACACGCCGGCTGCAAACATGGATGGGCCGTCATCGGCCTGATCAAGGATTTTCTGAAAAAGCGCGGCCTGCCTTCGCTGTTTATGAATATGGACATCATGGATCAAAGACACGCGACGGAGAATGACATCAAGCGTTGGATCACGGAATTTTTCAGGAGCAACGGTTTCGTATGAAAACAATACTCGACCAAACCCGAGCGCTGGCCGCGACGGCCTATAACCCTTATCTCGAAGAGGCCAAAAAACAAGGCAAAAAAATCATCGGATATTTTTGTTCCTACGTGCCCGAAGAGATTATACACGCGGCCGGTTTCGTGCCCTACCGGATGCGGGCGGTGGAAAACCGGGGAACAACGCGCGCCGACGCCTATTATTCTTCGATCAATTGCAGCTTCGTCAAGTTGTGTTTCAACAAGGCCATCAACGGAGATTTTGCCTTTCTCGACGGCGTGGTCTTTGCCAACGGCTGTGACCATACCCGACGGATGTACGACAATTGGCGTTATTCAAACATCGGCACGCCGTTTGTGCACATGTTTTTTGTTCCGCACATGATCAATGAAACGGCGCTGGACTATTTTTCGCTGGAATGCGCCAAACTGAAATCAGCCCTGGAGAAGCATTTCCAAATCTCCATCACCGACGAAGCGCTTGAAAAGTCCATCAGCCTTTATAACCGGAAACGGCGCCTTCTGGCGGAAATTTACGCGACGAGAAAAAACAAGGAGGTCCCGATCAAAGCCAGCGAGCTGCTGGGTGTGATGCTGGCTGTGACGGCGGTTCCGGTGGAGGCGGCCGTTGATATCCTCACGGAAGTGAAAAAATTTATCGAAGGACGCGTGGTGTCCAAACCGGAGGATTTGCGTCTTTTTATTTCCGGAGGGTGTCTCGAGGAAATGGAGCATCTGGAACTGATTGAAAACAGCGGCTGCGTGATCGTGGCCGACAACCTCTGCCTGGGGTCGCGCCATTTTCACGACGAGGTCGAGACGCAAGGCCATCCCGTGCGGGCCATCGCGAAGCGGTCATTGGGTCATCTGTCCTGTCCCAGAATGATGGGCGATTTTCAACGCCGATTTGACTATCTGCTGAGCGTTCGGGAGACGCACGGCATCGACGGCGTCGTCATCGAAAAATTAAAGTTCTGCGATCTCTGGGGGGCGGAAATGTATCTTTTCCGTGTTGAAGCGAAAAACAGGGGGATTCCTCTGCTGGCGCTGGAGCGCGAACTTTACGGCGGCGGGGCCGGACAGATCAAAACGCGGGTGCAGGCATTCCTGGAAAAGCTCAAAAACAAACAGGCGGCGGACGAAGGCGTGGTTCGAGCGGCCGGGACCGACTATAAACCGAAATAACAAACAAGCGGGAGGACATGTTTATGAATAAGGTGGGGAAGGACTACGAGTACATCATCATCGGGACGGGGCCGGGCGGCGCTCCGGCCGCCAGGGAACTGGCCAAGGCGGGTAAGAAAGTGCTCATGATCGAGAAAGGAGATTATCACAGAAAGTTTTTGGGATTTCCCTACGGCATCCGCCTGCTGGAACGCTACATGCTTTTTGCCCGATCCATGGAAGGGGTGATCATCGAACGCGGCATCACCGTCGGCGGCTCTTCGATGGTTTATCAGTCCAACGTCATGGAGCCCCCGAAAAAGCTGCTCGACAATATGGGAATCGATTTCAGCCCGGAAGCCAAAGAGCTGAAAAAAGAAATCGGCATTGAGGTTTTGCCAAAGCGCTTTTATCGGAACAACAAAGGTCTTGCACGGATGCTGGAGACCGCCGAAAAAATGGGGATTCCCTTCCGCGAACAGGAAAAATTCATCAAAGCCGAGAAATGCAAACTGGGCTGCGACTGGTGCATGCTGGGCTGTCCCCAAAACGCCCGCTGGACAACGCGGGAACATGTGGAAGAAGCAAGGACATACGGCGCGGACCTGCTTTATCGTGCGCCCGTCAATAAAATTCTCTTCAACGCCGGGAAATCCAGGGCCACCGGCGTCCAGCTGAAAAACGGCACGGTCATCAACGGCGATAAAATCATTCTCTCCGCCGGCGGCATCGGCTCTCCCGCGATCTTGTTGCGGTCGGGCGTCAAAAAACTGGGAACGCAGGACGTCGGCACGAGATTTTTCATGGATCCCATGAACATCATGCTCGGATACAGCAAGGACCCCGACGGCGGCCTCTGGGGCATTCAGACCTTTACCCATGCCATCGAATCCATGGCCCAAAGCGAAGGATTCATGATCGGCAACTGTTCCGCCTGGGGGACATGGGTCGTTTTGTCTTTTTTCCGCATGCAGACCGCCCGGGAAAATCTGCCGAAATTTCCCCTTGTGAAAAGAGGCATGGGATTGTTTCTGAAACTCTCCGACGAGGCGCACGGCCGAATCTATCCCAACGAAAGAACCAGCAAGCCTTTCACCGCCAACGACGAAAAGAGACTGAAAAAAGGAACAGAGATCATGCGGGAAATCATCATCAAATCCGGCGGGGATCCCAAGACCATTTCTATCTTGAAGTGGGCGGGAGGCCACCCCGGCGGCACGTTGGCGATGGGGCAGGCCGTGAATCGCAATTTTTCGACCGAAATAGAAAATCTCTATGTCTGTGACGGCAGCATCATGCCCGTGTCACCCGGCGCTCCGCCTTCGCTTTCCATCTGCTCCATGTCGCTGCTTTTAGGCAAGATGCTTCTGGGCAAAGTGAAAGCCGAGGAACGGATGATCCATCAATGAAATCGGCTGATTGGTGAAGAAGTTTTGGTCAGCAGATGCGCGGGACCAGCTCGCCGATCGGCAAATCAATCATGCGTTCTCCGCCGATGGAGGTTTTCAAAACGACCTGCCCCTCCGCAGACTTGCTGACGCGTCCGATTATGGCAGCCTCCCGTCCATATTTATGTTGACGCATGGTTTTTAAAATCAAATCCGCGTCCGCCTCAGGACAGAAAAGAACCATTTTCCCCTCGTTGGCCAAAAACAGGGCGTCAAAGCCGAGAATCTCACACAGACCGCGGACATTGTCGCGGACCGGAATGTTCCTTTCGTCAAGGTCAATGCGGATACCGGCGCTTTTGGCGATTTCCACCAAAATGGATCCCAGTCCACCGCGTGTGGCGTCGCGCATGCAGTGGACGTTGGGACTGGATTTCAGGATTTCGGCGATCAACCCGTTGAGCGGCGCCGAATCCGATATCAGCTCGGAGTCAAGCGACAATTTTTTTCGCGCGTGAATGACGGCGGCGCCGTGATCGCCGATCGTTCCATTGATCATCAGCACATCTCCCGGTTGAATACTTTTTACGGACAAAATGCCGGGATATTCAACAATACCGATTCCGGAGGTATTGATGAACAATCCGTCCGCCGCGCCGCGGGCGACCACCTTGGTATCACCGGTGACGATTTTGACATCGGCTTCTGCGGCGGCTTCAGCCATCGCCCGGATGATTCGTTGCAAGGACTCAAAGGGAAATCCTTCTTCCAAAATAAATCCGCAGCTCATGTAAAGCGGTCTGCCGCCGCAGACCGAGAGATCGTTGACCGTGCCGTGCACGGCGAGCGAGCCGATATTGCCTCCGGGGAAAAAAACGGGACTGATGACGTAGGAGTCGGTCGTGAAACAGAACCTCCGATTTTCGATAGTCAGGACGGCGCTGTCTTCCAATCGCTCGATATAGGGGTTTTTAAAGTTAGGCAGAAAATATTCGGAGATGAGTTCATGGGACAAAAGTCCGCCGTTTCCGTGTTCCAGAAGGATTTTATCGTATTTCATTTCAGCATCCTTTCTTCCATGTTATTCCTAATTTGTCATGTTTTTTATGTCATTTCGACACGAAGCGGGAAATCTTTATTTTAAGATTGCCGCGGTCATGGTCGTGAACTCGCCATGACATCATGCCAATCCTTTTTGCACCATCGATGCGGCGACCACCGCCTGTCCCAGAGAAACGCCACCGTCGTTGGTAGGGACCTGACTGTGAGTGTAGACATCAAAGCCCGAATGCCTCAGTTTGTCAATCGTTCCTTCGAGCAGAATTTTATTTTGAAAGCAACCGCCGCTCAATACTACCCGGTCCAGCCCCGTCGCCCGGCGTATTTCCTCCGCCATCAAAACCGACGCCTCGATGACGGTCCGATGAAATGAAGCGGCGATGTTTGCCCGAGGCGCTCCGGCTTCCATATCTTTGACGATCGCTTTCACCACAGTGTTCATGTCGACGATAAACGGTTGAGTATCGCGGATAATATCCACGGGGTAGGGTTTATCCGAACACCCGGTGGCCAGCGCCTCCAGCGCCATAGCCGCCTGACCTTCGAAACTGACCTGCTTGCGAAGTCCGATGAGCGCGGCGACACCGTCAAAGAGCCTGCCCAGCCCCGATGACAGAGGCGAATTAATTTTATCGTCAATGATGATGTCGAATAAATCAATTTGGCTTTTTTCGACCAGATCAAACTGAAGGGCTTTTTCTTTCCATCCCCCTCCGTAGGCGGCTTTCAAAAGGCTGATCGCGATGCGCCACGGTTCACGGATGGCTTTTTCGCCGCCGGGCAAAACCATGTATCGCCAATGGGCGAAGCGTTCAAATCCGGTCTCATCGGCGATCAGAAATTCTCCGCCCCATGCGTTTGCGTCCATTCCGTAACCGGTGCCGTCCATCGCCAGTCCGATCACCTTGCCTTCAATCTGATTTTCCGCCATACAGCTGACAATATGCGCATGGTGGTGCTGGACCTTGATGATTTTTTCCGCCGGAATCTTCCGGGCCGCCTGCGTGGAATAATAGGAAGGATGATAGTCGCAGGCGATAATCTTCGGATCGGATTCGGTGATTCTTTTCATGAGAGCGATGTTCTCGTGGAAAAAGTCACGCGCCTGCGGCGTCTCCAGGTCTCCGATATGCGGACTGACGAAGACGAATTTCCCTTTCAGAATACACTGCGTGCACTTCAATTGTCCCCCCAGAGCCAGAACCGGCGACGCCGAGCGATACGAATCATTCAGTTGGAGAGGCTGCGGCACAAAACCGCGCGCGCGACGCAGCAGACGCGATTTTTCATCGACCGTGAAGGCGATGGAATCGTCGCAACGCACCACAATGTCGCGGTTGTGAACGAGAAAATAATCGGCGATGCCGCCAAGGCGCTGGAGCGCTTCGCGGTTGCCGATGCAAATGGGCTCATCCACCTGATTGGCGCTCGTCATCACCAGCGCCGCGAAGTTGTTTTCCAGAAGCAGATGATGCAGGGGCGTGTAGGGAAGCATAATGCCCAGATTGGGAACGCCCGGCGCGACCAGATCGGAAATGAGATTGTTTTTTATTTTTCTCAGAAGAACGATCGGCCGCTGGGGCGACATGAGCAGAATTTCCTCCTCCCGGCTGATTTCGGCGATTCGTTTGGCTTGAGCGATATCTCGAACCATAATGGCCAGGGGTTTTTCCTCACGGTACTTGCGCGCGCGGAGTTTTTTCAGCGCCTCATCGTTCGCGGCGTCGACGCTGAGATGAAAACCGCCCAGTCCTTTAATGGCTAGGATTTTTCCGGACAGTAGCAGATGGACGGCGGATTTGACCGGGTCTTCGGACTCCACGGGCTTGCCTTCCGTGTCGAGAAGGTTCAGATGGGGGCCGCAGACCGGACAGGCGTTTGCCTCCGCGTGAAATCGGCGATCAGCGGGATTTTCGTACTCGGCTTGGCATTGTTCGCAGAGCTTGAAGCAGGACATCGAGGTGTTGGCGCGGTCGTAGGGAATTGCGTTGATAATAGTCAGGCGCGGGCCGCAGTTGGTACAGTTGATGAAAGGATAGCGATAGCGCCGGTCGCCGGCCTCAAAGAGTTCCGCCAGACAGTCCGCGCAGGTGGCCGCATCGGGCGTGATATGGACATCCGCCTGTCCCTCATCGGTGCTGGAAAGAATGGCAAAGGCGGAATCATTCCGGAGTGCAATTTCGGATGATTCCACCCGTGAGACATGTGCCAGAGGCGGAAGTTCCTTTTCGACGCCGAGCAGAAAGGCCTTTAAAGCAGCGGGAGAACCTTCCACTTCGGCCACGGCGCCGAATGGCGTGTTTTGCACAAAACCGTTCAGACCGTTTTTCACCGCGATTCTGTAAAGGAATGGTCGAAAGCCCACCCCCTGCACAGTGCCGTAGAAAAGATGCCGGAATCTTTTTTTTTCAGCCTTTTTGTTTTTTGAATTCATCCATGCATTGCGTCAGCCAGTCAATCCAAGCTTCCAGCCCCGCTTTGGTTTTACAGGACACCTCAAAAATCTTCAATTTTTTGTTCAGCGCAAGCGCGTCTCGCCGGGCCTTTTTCAGGTCAAAGTCGACATGCGACATTAGGTCCATTTTGTTAATGACCAGCGCCCCCGATTCCTGAAACATGAGTGGATATTTGGCCGGTTTGTCTGCTCCCTCGGGAGTGCTCAGCAGCATGATTTTGATGTTTTCACCGATTTTGAACTCTGCGGGGCAAACCAGATTGCCGACATTTTCGACAATCAGCAAATCGAGCTTGCTCAAATCAAGGGCGGGCAGCGCTTCGCGGATCATATTGCCGTCAATGTGGCATGCCCCCCCCGTGTTGATTTGAACGACAGGAATTTTCAGTTTGGCGATGCGATCCGCATCGTAGGTGTCTTGAATATCGCCTTCAATAACGGCGATGCGGTATCGGTTTTTCAGCGCCTGAATGGTATGTTCAACGAGCGAAGTTTTGCCGGCTCCCGGCGAACTCATGACATTAATGACAAAGATATTGTGCCGGTCGAAAAGTTTTCTGTTTTCCTCGGCGATGCGTTCGTTGGCGTCCAGGACTTTTTTTACGACTTTGACCTTCACGGTACGACCTCCGTTAGTAATATTTATAGTAGGCCGAACATGTGCCTTCCGATGAAACCATGCAGGGTCCAATCGGATTTGTAGGCGTGCAGACCTTCTTATATAATGGGCAATCGGGTGGCTGCTTGACGCCTCGCAAAATCTCGCCGCAGGCGCAGCCGGCCGCGTCGGCAGATTGGATTTCCGGCAGGGAAAATCTTTTGAGAGCGTCGAAGGCCTCAAAATCACCGCGGGGAACGAGGCCGCTGGCAGGGATGACACCCAGACCGCGCCATTCGACGTCGGCGGTTTCAAAGACGGATTTTAGAAGATTCATCGCCTGTATGTTGCCCTCGGGCCTCAGACCCCGTCTGTACTGGATGGCGACTTCCTTTTTACCGCTCACAATTTGTTCGAGAATCATCCAGACGCCCTCGAGGATGTCCACCGGCTCAAATCCGGTAATGACGGCAGCGCGGTTGGCATCGGGAATCATTTGATAAGCGTCGGCGCCGATCATGATACTGACATGACCGGGACATAAAAAACCGTCAATGTTGAGAAGCGAATCGGCGAGCAGGGCATGAATAGCCGGAGGAACGATTTTGTGGACGGAAAATATGGAAAAGTTTTTTATTTCATTTTTTTTGCAGCGTACCATCGTGGCCGCGACCGTCGGCGCGGTGGTCTCGAAACCGATGCCCATCATGATCACTTCCTTGCGGGGATGCGCCAGGGCCAGGCCGATGCACTCGTCGGCGGAAGAAACGACCCGCACATCGGCGCCTTCGGCACGTTTTTTCTGCAGACTTTCTCCCCCGGAGCCCGGAACTTTCAACATGTCGCCGAAAGTCGCAAAAATGACGTGTTCCACGCTTGCCAAATGCATAGCGATATCTACATCGCGCGACGAGGTCACGCAGACCGGACAGCCGGGACCGGAAATCAGCCGGATATTTTCAGGAAGCAATTTGCGGATGCCGAAACGCCCGATGGCGTAAGTGTGACTGCCGCAGATTTCCATAATGGTAATGGTTTGCGATATCTTTTCCGCCGCCGCGTCGATGCGTTTCAAAAGGGCCGTAACAACAGCGGGATCGCGATATTCGTCAATAAATTTCATGGTCAATGAGCTCTTGCAAAAAGTCCAGTTTTTCCTGCGCTGCGGCTTCGTCGATTTTGTGGATGGCATAGCCCGCATGGCTGATGACGTAATCGCCCACGCCCACCGGCTCGTCAATGATATCGAGACAGACTTCCCGGCGCGTGCCGCTGATGTCAATGACGGCGTAATTGTTTTCGTCAATGGAGATGATTTTTCCAGGAAACCCTATACACATAAAATGTTCTCTAATCCACGTCCAGCTCCAGAAGCTGTAATTCCTCCGTGCCGGCCACGAGCATCACTTCAGCGCCGCCGCAGGCCGGACAGATCCCCGTGTGTGCCGGCACTTCTAAATCTTTTTCGCAGGAAAAGCAATGGATAATTGCCGGTAGGACCTGAAAATGCAGTTTTGCGCCCTCGGCCAACGTGTCTTTTGCCTGCACATCAAAGGCAAATTGCAGCGTATGCGGCTCAATGCAGGAAAGACGGCCGTATGACAAGAAAACGCCGTTTACTTTTTTGACGCCGTCGCGTCTTGCGTAATCCTTGATGATATTGACGATGGATTCGGCAAGGAATAATTCATGCATCGGGCAGTCTCTCCAGGGTTACGTTGAGTTTTTTGAGTTCGGCCAATAAAAGTTTTTCCATGTCTTCGAATTTGTCGTATAAAAACGGTGACATTTCCATCCGCAAATCCCTGTAATCCCTAGGAACAATGCAAAGAAATATCGTTTCCGGCGCCTCCCCCATCAGCTCCGCTTTGAAAAGTACGTCGGGGAAAGTTACCTCGTGGGCGGTCGTGGGGGGTGGCAGGTGCAATTCCATTTCCTCCTTGCTAAAACGGTAAATGGAGCCCGGCTCGTCCTGCACTTTCAGAACATCAATGATGATCAAATGATCGCAACTGCAAATGATATCGAGAAGTTTGTAGCCGAGCGTTCCGCCGTCCACGATTTTGACGTCATCCCCGACGCGGTACCGTTGGGAGAACCAGCGTGTGAAATGGATGCCGAAACCTTCGTCGCCCATTAGAATATTGCCGATGCCCAAAACGGTGACAAGATTTTTTTCAAACATAAGCCCTATACAATTAAAGAGGGGGGAGAATAATCCTCTCCCCCCTCTTTTTGCGCGCCGCTTGAAAATTACTCTTTGGCCTTTTTGAAAATATTGCCGCTGATCATGGATGACACGGTTCCCTTCTTCAGAATGGCGTCATACCAAAAAGCCATGTAAATGTGCACCACGATGAACAGGATGAAAAGCCAGGTGAATAAATGGTGAACATAACGAACAACAGCCAACCCGCCCATCATTTTTTCCACGGGACGCAGTATAAAATAGGCAACAGCGGTAAATCCCTCATGATACCCGGCTCCCATCAAAATGAGGCCGGTGACGCAGATAACAAAAACCATGAAGAACAACCCGATATACGCCAGGGATTGCATCGGTCCATAAAGCGTTTTATATTCCGGCCCTTCTTTTGTCAAAAGCAGATAGAATTTTATCTGGTCAACGGTCATCTTGATATCCGTCCAGGCAAAAAAATCCTTCCAGTCCGCGTGAAAACGCGAAAAGAAGGCCAGATAGACTCGCCACAGGAACAAAAAAACCAGCATTACCCCGAAGAAAATGTGAACGTATCGGATATTGCCCATCAGGAATTTATTCACCGTCTCTCCGCTGGAAACCGTAAATGGCGCGGCAATATAGAACCCCGTGACAATCAGAAAAAAGATCGAGACGGCCATGGCCCAGTGGTTGATGCGCATGGCGACGGACCACTCTTTTTCGCTGGTGAATTTCTTTTCCACAGTAACCTCCTTGTCGCTTACGCCACTTTGAATTTTTTAATTTCATTCGTTTTCGGATCGATGATGTGCACCGCGCAGGCCATACACGGATCGAAAGAATGAATGGTGCGGATAATTTCCAGAGGCTGATCGATGTTTGCCAATTTGGTGCCGATTAACGACTCCTCGTAGGGACCGCGCAAACCAGCCTTGTCACGGGGCGAACAGTTCCATGTTGAAGGAACAACCGCTTGGTAATTGGAAATCACTCCTTTTTCTATCTTGATCCAGTGGCCCAGCGCGCCACGAGGCACTTCCGTCATGCCGCGTCCCTGAGCCGGCTTTTTCGGAACATCGCAGCGGGTCCAGGTGCGCGTATCGCCCTTCTTGATGTTGGCAATCAATTCGTTGACCCATCCTTCGGTGTTGTCCGCCACCAGCTTGGTCTCCAGGGCACGGGCGGCTGTTCTACCCAGCGTGGAGAAAAGAACCGTAGCGGGCAATCCGGCGGATTTCAGCGTGGAATCGACGAGCGGCTTGATGGCTTTATCGCCCAAGGCATAGCCGACAATCATCCGGGCCAGCGGTCCGACTTCATGAGGTTTGCTGTCGTAACGAGGCGCTTTGCACCATGAGTATTTTTCATTGCCTTTGACATGCCCTTCCTTGTCGTAACCGGTATAGTCGGGTATCGTCGTCTCATTGTAAGGATGCTTGGGGGCATTGTCTTTGTACCAGGAATGCGTTGCTTCTTCCGTGATCTTCTCTTCATCGAGTTTTACCGGTTTGGCGAGGTTTCTGTCCTTCACCACGCCGCGCGGAAAAAGCAGCTTGTTCCAGTCGTCATCCAGCGGGAATCCGCCGTAAGCGAGGTAATTCTTCACGCCGCCGCCGATGCCTTTGAGGCCTTCGTCTTTGTAATAATGCGCGGCCAAAAGAACATCGGGGATGTAAGCGGTTTCGAGGAAATTCTTCATTTCCTTGAAGCGGAACAGATACTGCCCCAGACGCTCGGCATCGAAAAGATCCATGCCGGACGTTACCCCGCCGACAACCAAGGTCTGCGGATGCGGATTCTTCCCGCCCAAGATCGCCATCATCTGCGCGCCGACCTTGGAGATGGTCAAAGCGTCCAGATAATGCGACAGAATAATCAGGTTGGCTTCCGGAGGCAGCTTGTAGGAGGGATTCCCCCAGTAAGCATTAGCAAACGGTCCCAAGCGTCCGGACTGGACAAACTTGGTGATTCTCTCTTGGACGGCCTTGTAATGGGTGGCCGAGCAATTATAGGGATTAGCGCAATAAGCTTTGGCCATGTCGACAGCCTTTGCCGGATTGGCTTTGAGAGCGCTGACGACGTCCACCCAGTCCAAACCATGCAGATGGTAAAAATGCATGATGTGGTCGGTAAGATACTGCGCCGCATTGATGAGGTTGCGCGCGATTCTCGCATTGGGCGGCGGTTTCACGCCGAAGGCGTCTTCGCAGGCCAAAATGCTGGTTTCGTAATGGGAGTATGTGCATACGCCGCAGAAGCGTTGAACAATCAGGCCGGCATCACGAGGATCGCGTCCTTTAAGAATGGTTTCAATGCCGCGCCAGAGCGTAATACTGCTCCAGGCATCCTTAACAACATTGTTGCCGTCCACCTCAACTTCAATTCTTAAGTGTCCCTCAATGCGGGTAATAGGATCGATAATCATTCGTTTAGTCATTATTCTTTACCTCCCTTATGTCGGATTCCACTGGCAACCGCGTGAGCGGCCACTCCAGCCACGGCCACACCGGTCAGAGCGATGCCGATATTGTCAACGGTTTTTTCTCCGCCGCCGTAAGTCTTATCGGGAAGCGGTTTTTCATACGGCGCCATCGTGTCCCAGAAACCGGGCTCGGTGCATCCGATGCAGCCGTGTCCGGCCATAATCGGCCAGGAAACACCATCATTGAAGCGAACCTTGCCGCAATTGGCGTAAGTGTACGGCCCTTTGCAGCCCATTTTGTAGAGACACCACCCTTTGAGTGCGCCTTTGTCTCCCCATTCCTCGACGAATTCCGAAGCATCGTAATGAGGTCGTCTTTCACAATAGTCATGAATGCGTTTTCCGTAAGCCCAGAGCGGTCTTCCCAGAGAATCGACGGGAGGCAGCGCGCCGAACATGAGGTAATGCAATAGGGTTCCTGTGAAATTAACAGCGTTAGGAGGACAGCCGGCAATATTGACGGTGGAAACACCGATTGCTTTCTTGACGCTTACGGCATCCGTCGGATTGGGATTAGCGGCCTGAACACCTCCAAAGGACGAGCAGGTACCGATACAAATGACGGCCGCCGCTTTCTTGGCGACTTCCTTGGCAACTTCAATCCCGGTTTTCCCCTTAGGTCCAAGTCTGAGATATTTGCCGTCAAGCCCCATGGGAATGCCGCCCTCAATGACGCAGATGAACTTGCCGGAAAAATCTTTTACGGCTTTTTCCAGACATGCTTCCGCCTGATAGCCGGAAGCGGCCATGAGCGTTTCATGATATTCCAGCGAAATGGTTTCCAGGAGAATATCGTCAACATTGGGGTAGGATGAACGCAAGAACGCTTCTGAACATCCGGTGCATTCCGCAAAATGCAGCCACACCACGGGCAGGCGGCTGAAGTTTTCCGCCGCCTTGGCGACCATCGGCCTGAAAATGGGCGGCAGCATTAAAGCAGCGGTCATGGCCGTTGTCCATTTCACAAAGTCTCTGCGGCTGATCCCCCTGTCTTTAAGAAGCGCATGAAAATCTTCTCTCGGCTCAGGCAAATCTTTCTCAACTTGTTGCAGATGCAGCTGGCAGCGTTTCAGTAATTCCCGATATTGTTTGTCAATCATTTTTTTGTACTCGGAATTATTTCCTTTTGCCATATATCCTCCTTATTAAATTTTAAGGCCGTTTATCTGAACGAAACATGCCCAAAACTTTTTGAAAATAAATTGTCAAAAATGACTGTTAGTCAATATCAAAAAAAATCTTCTTTGTAAACAATTTTTTTATAGGTTGCTTTATATTATTGAAATGATATTCAATGCTTACAAAAAAGTTAACAACGCAAAACGGCTTGTGTTATTAATCAAAAATACGTAGCACGAAATTGCTTGACGACGCCAGCTTGCTATGCTACTAATATACAAAAAGTAACACCAACGAGGAGTGGAAAATGAAGCGGAAATGGTTTGTAAAATGGTGGATGTTTGTTGTTGTGCTCTTTATAGCTTGTCCGTCATGGGCGGCCCATCCGCTGATTACCGACGATACCGGAACGCAGGGGAAAGGTAAATTTCAACTGGAGTTAAACGGCCAGTATGATTGGGACAAAGAAGATGAAGAAGGCGTGGCTGTTAAGAGTAGTGGAGGCCAAGCGGCGGCGGCGCTATCCTACGGCGTTTCGGAAAATGTTGACCTGGTTTTGAGCCTGCCCTATTTGTGGGGGAATGCGGAAGTAAATGAAGTAACTCTATACGATGAAAAAGGCATCGGCGATGCTATCTTGGAAACCAAGATGCGTTTATTTGAAAAAAACGGTTTTAGTGTGGCGCTGAAGCCGGGAATCAGCTTTCCCACCGGTGATGAAGACAAGGGTCTCGGCGCGGGAAAATTGGGCGGGCATATTTTTCTGATTGCCTCGGAGGAAATCGGCTCCTGGGCGTTTCACGGGAATCTCGGCTACATCAGGAATGAAAACGACGTGGAGGAACACAAAGATCTCTGGCATGCGTCGTTTGCCGCCACGTGGGAAGTTGTCAAGAATCTGAAACTGGCCGCGGACATTGGTGCGGAGCGCAACCCTGATGAAGACGCAAAAGACGATCCCGCTTTTCTCATCGGCGGAATCATCTATTCCCTTAATGATGATTTGGATGTTGATATGGGTGTCAAGTTCGGCTTGACCGATCCGGAACCGGATTTTTCCCTGATGGCCGGCGTGACCTGGCGGTTTTAAGAGGATGACTTTTAAACTTTATGAATCTAAAGGAGAAGCAAAATGCATATCCCTGACGGTTATTTAGGCCCTGCCACGAGCGGGATGTTCTATGTTGTCATGGCGCCGATATGGGCCAAAGCTTCGAAGGTTGTCAAAAAAACCCTCAAAGCAAGCCAAGTGCCGTTATTGGCGATCGGTGCCGCCTTCAGTTTTGTCGTGATGATGTTTAATGTTCCGATACCCGGCGGTTCGACGGGGCATGCGGTCGGTGGAGTTTTAATCGCAATCCTTTTAGGCCCCTGGGCGGCCTGTATCGCCATTACGGTTGCTTTGGTCGTTCAGGCTTTGCTGTTTGGTGACGGCGGGATTACCGCGATCGGCGCAAATTGTTTTAACATGGCCTTCGTTCTTCCTTTTGTGGGATACTACGTTTATAAGGCAGTCAGTCATCATGCTCCTGTGGATTCGGTCAGGAGAGTCTGGGCGGCGGGAATCGGCGCTTACATCGGTATCAATGCGGCCGCTTTGCTGGCCGGCGTGGAATTCGGAATTCAGCCGTTATTGCACCACACAGCCGCCGGGCAGGCTCTGTACTGTCCTTACGGACTGAATGTCGCTGTGCCGACCATGGCGGGAGAACATCTTTTAGTATTCGGCTGGATTGAGGCCGTGGTGACGGCTCTGGTTGTAAAATACCTGCAAAAACAAGCTCCCGACATGATTCAGGAATAAGGAGGGCTAGTCATGAAAATTACCACGAAATTATGGATCGGGTTGATGGTGTTGATATTGCTGTCCCCTTTGGGGTTGATTCTGCCGGAACATTTTAAGGCGGGCTCCGCCTGGGGTGAATGGGGGGCCGATGAGATACAAAAATTGGTGGGATATGTTCCTCAGGGTTTTAAAAAACTTGCCGATTTATGGAATGCGCCGATGCCTGATTATGCCTTCAAGGGCTGGGAAGAAAAAGGCTTGTCATATTTGTCTTTTGCCTATATAGTAGCCGCCATCGTCGGAATTGCCGTCATTGTAGCGGTGGCTTATTTCATCGGTAAACTCCTGTCATCGAAAGGTGATTGACGCGTGTCTCCAAAACACCATTTCATCGAGCGCTCCATTCTGGGCGCTCTTTCTTTTTTAAGAGATTCTATTTTCGCCGATGAGTACGCCGCGCAGAAAGGATTTCTGCAATCCATTGATCCAAGAATAAAAATGATAACATTTCTACTCTTTATCCTTCAAATTCTCTTCACCAAAAGTATTATCATTTTATTGTGTCTTTATGCCTTGTGCTTCGTCTTATCCTATTTTTCAAATATCGGATGGATCTTTTTCCTGAAAAGAACCTGGATTTTTATCCCTTTGTTTGCTCTTTTCATCGCCGTTCCCGCCATGTTCGGTTTTTTTACACCGGGGGAAGTATGGGTGGCCTTTAAAATAGGCGGGCTGAACGTGACCATGACCCGACAGGGCATCCTGGGAGCGGCTTTGTTCGTTATGCGCGTGACGGTTTCCGTGTCGTTTGCCGTGCTGTTAAGTATCACGACAAAACATTTCGAACTGTTGCGGGTTTTGAGGATTTTCAAAATCCCTTCGGTCTTCGTCATGATCTTCGGCATGTGTTACCGGTATATTTTTCTGTTTGTGGAAATTATTGAAAACACGTACCTGGCCATCAAAAGCCGCATCGGGACTAGCATGCACTATCAAAAAGGACAGCGCCTTACGGCCTGGAATATCGCTCATCTGTGGCTGCGTTCGTATCAAATGAACGAAGATGTTTATAAAGCCATGCTCTCCAGAGGTTACCGCGGAGAGGCACTGGTGTGGGACGAATTTAGGACCCGGCCGAAAGATTGGCTGTGGTTATGTTTTGTTTGCATCATCTCGGTGCTACTGTTTGTGTTGAATTTAGAAGTAAAGATTTGAAAGGTCCTTATGCAAGATTTGGTTTTCGAAGCTCAGAACGTCCACTTCTCCTATCTTGGGAAATATCCCGCCCTGAACGGCGTTGACTTCCATATCGAACGCGGCCGGAAGGTATCCATTATCGGCGCCAATGGCTCCGGCAAATCCACGCTGATGCACATGCTCGACGGGCTGATTTTCGCGGAGAGGGGAATCTGTAAAGCCTTCGGCGAAGAATTGAAGGAGAACAAATTCGACGACGAAGAATTTTCCGTTAATTTCAGGAAGAAAGTGGGGCTGGTTTTTCAGAACCCGGATGTTCAGTTATTCTGTCCGACCGTCAAGGAAGATATCGTCTTCGGGCCTTTGCAGCTTGGGATTCCGAAGCATGATGTTCATCAACGTCTGGAAAAGCTTGTCTACATCCTGGGGATCGAAAATTTGCTCAACCGGTCGCCCCACCAATTGAGCATCGGGGAAAAACGGAAAGTCGCCATCGCGTCCACCCTCATGATCGATCCGGATATCCTCATTCTGGATGAACCCACGGCCGGACTGGATCCCCTGACGACAAGGCACATCATCGATTTGCTGCTGGAAGAGAATCTTTCGGGGAAAACGATCATTACGTCCACGCACGATCTGCATATTGTCGGTGAAATATCCGATAAGGTTTTTGTGTTCAGTCAGGATAAAAAAATTGTCCGTTCCGGCACTCCCGAGGAGATATTGGAAGATACGGCATTGCTTCAGGATCACAATCTGGTGCACATCCATCGTCATCGGCACAAAGACAGGGTGCACACCCATCCCCATGTCCATTTAGAACATCATGTTCACGCAGAGGATCATGGGGAAGAATAACGCCCCTCGGCGGATTGACGACGACGAAGGGCCGGGGTATGATGATCGGCCGGCGACATCGTGACGTTCCTTCCTTGTTTGTCCTCCATGCTTCCTTCGCCGGTTTCTTGCGAATGAACATGTGGACGGCTTCCAAGCGTTTTTCTTTTTTCACGCTTTTGGATGTCGCTGCGGGATTTACCGAGAAGATCGCTCTCCAGGGGAACACCGAAATGATCCGGGTTGGACATGATTGTTTTTTTATGGATATTTTTGAAAAAAGACAAAGGAAACGCAAAAGAACAACCGCAACTGAACCAATCGCGTCCTAAAAAAGAGGCGCTCTTCTTTCTTGTTTATGCTATATCATCATCTTCATGGAACTTCGGGGCAAGTTAAATAAGCTTAAGGATCATATTGAAGGACTAGGCTCTTTGGCCGTGGCTTATTCCGGCGGGGTGGACAGCACGTTTCTTTTGAAAATCGCCCGCGATGTGTTGCCCGGTCGGGTGATTGCCGTGACGGCGCGATCGGCCATCCATCCGGCGCGGGCATTCAAAGAAGCGTCGGATTTTGCCCGGCGCATCGGCGTTGCGCAGGTGACGATCCGATCGAACGAACTTGCCCTCAGAGGTTTTTCCGATAACCGGCCCGACCGATGCTATTTATGCAAACACGCGCTTTTCTCAAAAATAAAAGCCGCCGCCTGTCGGCAAGGCATCCAGCATGTTGCCGAGGGATCGAACATTGACGACCTTCGGGATTACCGGCCGGGAATGCGCGCCGTCGAAGAAATGGGAATTCTCAGTCCGCTCAAAAACGCCGGCCTCGGGAAGGCGGCCATCAGAACATTATCCAGACAAATGGGTTTGCCCACCTGGGATAAACCGGCCGATTCCTGTTTGGCGTCCCGTTTTCCCTACGGAGAGAAAATAAGCCGCGAGAAGCTGGCCAGGGTGGAGCGGGCGGAAGAATACCTCGCGCGTCTGGGTTTTACGCAAGTCAGGGTGCGTTGCCACGGTGACACGGCAAGAATTGAAGTGGAACCGGTGCGCCGCCGCGATTTCTTCAATCTGAAACTCATGGACCGCATCCATGAAAAGTTCCGGGAAATCGGTTTTACCTATTGCGCTTTGGATTTGAAAGGCTACCGCAGCGGCAGCATGAATGAAGTGTTGCCCGCCCCCATCGTGGGCGCGGAAAGAAGGCGGCGCTGATTTACTTGAGTTGGTTGATCTTGCTGGCGATACAGCCCGCGCCGAATCCATTGTCGATATTCACCACCGCCACGCCGCCGGCGCAGCTGTTGAGCATGGCCAACAGAGCCGCCACGCCCTGAAAGCTTGCGCCGTAACCGACGGAGGTCGGAACGGCGATGACAGGTTTGTCCACGAGGCCTGCCACAACGCTGGGCAAGGCGCCTTCCATTCCGGCGACGGCGATAATCACGCGCGCGCCGCGGATGATGTCCAATTTGCTAAATAAACGGTGAATGCCGGCGACGCCGACGTCCGCAATTCTTTGCACGCGGTTGCCGAAAACTTCGGCGGTGACGGCCGCTTCTTCGGCGACGGGCAGGTCGGCGGTTCCCGCTGAAACGACGGCGATGTAATGTTTCGCCGGCCGCGGCTTTTTTCTGATCAGCGTAACGACGCGCGCGAGAGGATGATAAGACGCGGCGGGGCAAATCTCCCGGAGCGCGGCATAAATCTCTTCATCCGCGCGTGTGGCGAGGAGGTTCGATTTTCCCGTCATCATTTCCCTGAAGATCGATTTGATCTGCTCTTTCGTCTTTCCCGGACAGAAGAGGACTTCCGGATAACCGGTGCGCAATTCGCGGTGCGTGTCGAGGTTGGCGCAGTCCATCTCTTTTGCGGGAAAGTGCTTGAGTTTCGACAGGCCGCTTTCCACGGTCATCTTCCCGTCGCGAATGTTCTCCAGAAGCCTTTTCAGCTCTTTTGGGGTCATTGTTTTTTCCTTATTTTCGAGGACGCGCTTTTGTAAACGTCCCGCAGGGCGACGCCCTTTTCGCGGGCCAGCTTCTTGCAGTCTTCATATTCCGGTTTGGTTTTGATGACGCGCCCGTTCAGGTAGCCGCATTTGACGCCGACGTCGCCATAGGGGGTTTTCACCGTGACGGTTTTTCGCGGCAGCATGGATTTAATGACGCGATGAAATCGCAAGCCGAAAGTCGAGGAGTGCAACCACAAGATATGTTCCAGCGCGTGCTGTCGGCCGGCATCGCACAAAACGGACACGGTCGCCGCCGGGCGGGATTTTTTCATGATGATGGGCGTGATGAAAACATCCTGGGCACCGGCGGCGAAAAGACGCTCCATCAAATAATCGTAGAATTCCGGATTCATGTCATCCAGGTTGCATTCCATCAGCACGGCCTCGGCCGTTTCCGCGCCGTGCGCCGAAGCGGCGGGGGTGGGCTGTTCTCCCACAAACACGCGCAAGACGTTGGGGACGGAAGATTCTTTGTCGCCCAAACCATAACCGATTTTCAGCGGCGTGAATTCAAGATGTTCGGTGAAGGACGAGGCGGTGGCGGTGATGATGGCCGCGCCGGTGGGCGTGGTCGCCTCGAAGGGAACCAAGCCGGTTTTGACCGGAATGCCCTTGAGAATTTCCGCCGTGGCCGGCGCCGGAACGGGCAGCACGCCATGGCAGCAGTGAACGACGCCGGAGCCGAGTTGAAGCGGCGAGGAGATGATTTTGTCAAGCTTCAAATGATCCAGGCAAATGGCGGCGCCGACGATATCGACAATCGAATCGATCGCGCCGATCTCATGAAAGCGCACGTTTGAGATTTTCTGGCCGTGGATTTTTGCTTCCGCGCGGGCCAGAAGGGTGAAAACCTCCAGGCTGATCTTTTTGGCGCGGACGGATAATTTGCTTTGATTGATCAATTTGGCAATGTCGCTGAAAGCGCGGTTGTCCGAATTTCCTTTTTGGCGGGCAGGCGCGACGACGTTGACTTTGGTTCCGGTGATGCCGCCGCGCCGGTCTTGATAGACGTTTAATTTAAAAGATCCGATGGGAAGTTTGCCCAGCTCTTTTAATAGATATTGATGATCAACGCCCAAGTCGAGCAGGGCGCCCAAGTTCATGTCGCCGCTGATGCCGGCAAAACAGTCGTAGTAAAGAATCTTCACTTTGCGTTCCCTCTGATGAATGTCACGCCGACGCAAAACACGTTGGCGCGATCATCCCGCGATTTTGGCATAAACGGCCGCGGCATTCAGGAAAGAGCATCTCCTTTGGCGGCCATCAGAAATCCCGCGTGCTTGACGCCTTTGATGGCCTTGAGTTTCAGGTATAATCCGGAAATTTCCCGGGATAAGCCCTTGGTGACGATGATTTCAAAACAATTGTGATGATCCAAATGAATATGCTGGGTGGAAAGGATGAGGGCGTGATAGTCGTGTTGGACATCCAAAATTTTGTTGACCAGTTCTCTGGTGTGATGGTCATAGACAACGGTGATCGCGCCGGTGACCTCCTTGTTTTCCGTCCATTCCTTTTTCACCAGTTCTTCGCGGATCATGTCGCGGAGAGCTTCGGAGCGGTTGGTGTACTGTTTCTGCTTGATGAGTTTGTCGAACTTCAGCAGCAAACTCTTTTCCAGCGAAACGCCGAATCGCACAAGTTCGGACATGTTTTTGCAACCTCCTCGGCGGGTTTTGGAAACAATATTCAAAGAAGCTTTTTTAGTCAAGCCGTATCCCCGGCTTGGCGTCGAAACGGGCGCGCCGCCCGGGCCTCACAAACGGCGCGGACTGTTTTCGACGGCTTAAGTATTGTTCCAGACGATTGAGCCCCTCTTTGAGGTTCTCCAATGAATTGGCATACGAGAAGCGCAGGAAACCTTCGCCGCCGCTTCCGAAATCAATGCCGGGCGTCACGCCGACTTTGGCGTCTTCGGTGATGCGGAAAGCTTCTTGATAAGAATCTTTGCAAAATCGCCGCGCGTCGGCGAAAACATAGAAAGCGCCCGTCGGTTCGACATGAATTCCGAAGCCCATGTCCCGCAAACGCGCCAGCATATACCGCCGGCGCTCGTCGTAAATCTTGACCATTTTTACCACGTCCTTTTTGGCTTTTGTCAGGGCGGCAATGCCGGCCCACTGGATGAAGGCGTTGGCGGAAATCATGAAATTCTGGTGAATGCGCTGCATGACGGCGGAAAATTCTTTCGGGAAAATGCAGTAGCCCAACCGCCAGCCGGTCATCGCGTATAATTTGGAAAATCCGTTGATGACAAAAGCCCTGTCCGTGAATTCCAAGATGGAACGGGCGCGATCCTTATAGACCAGGCCGTGATAGATTTCATCCGAGATAATGTACTGTTTGTCGAATTGCGCGATCCTCTGAAGTTGCTCCGGGGTCATCACAATGCCGGTAGGATTGGAAGGCGAGTTGATGACAATGGCCTTCGTTTTCCTCGAGAGCTTCTTTTTGATATCCTGGGGGCGGTATTGAAATCCCTCTTCCGGATGGGTTCTCACCTCCCGGACTTTTCCTCCGGCGGCCAGGATGAAATTCTGATAGCAGGGATAACGCGGATTCGAAACGATGACTTCATCGCCGGGGTCTAAAATGGCCAGCATTGCAAAAAGCAAGGCGGGCGAGGTGCCGGTGGAAACCAGCACGCGCTCCGGCGTGACGTTCACCCCGTATTCCTGACGATAATAATCGCAGATGGCCTGTCTTAACTCCAGCAATCCCAGCGCGTGGGTGTAGCGGGTCCGATGTTTTAAAAGGGCTTCCTGGGCGGCTTGAGTGATGACGCGCGGCGTGGGGAAGTCCGGTTCCCCGACTTCCATGTGGATAATATTTTCGCCGTTGCGCTCCAATTCTTCGGCTTTGGCCATTACGTCCATCACAATGAAGGACGTAAAATGCGATGCCCGTTTCGAAATCATCTCCGCTCCCGATTTTGCCATCGGCTTATATCTAGAAGGATTGACGAAATTTTTCAACAACTATTCTGCGCCGAAAATTCTCCATCGGCCGAAATCGCTTCCATGACGGCTGGGATCGTCGGAGGATTATTTTGCGAAAAAGCAGATCATCTTTTGCGTTACGATATCCGAGAGGAGGCGCAAGTCCTTGTCGCGCGTGTCATACACGAAAACAACGTTTGCGAGCCGGGAATCGTTCGGCATCAAATCCGCCAGAATATTCGGCTGTTTCTTCAGCCAGGCGGTATTGAAAACGACCCCTTTTTTGTCGGGATAAATGGCCATATAGAAAATATCCATTTCCACCATGTCCTGGAAGAAATGGGTGCCGAAAGACAAGTCGGGAATGAGCGACCCTTCCTGATAGGCGATTTCGCCGATGGCGGTCATATTGTTGATTTCAGAAAATGTCACCGGCACGCCCATGGCGGGGGTGGTGGTTCCCCATCGCCCGGGTCCCAGAAGGATCGTCGGCATTTTGTCGCGGTTGCCGATTTGTTTATTGAGTTTTCCCGTCAGCCGGGCGACTTCGTGTTTTTCGGAAATGCTTAACTTGGCATAGCCTTTGGGATCGATATAGATGATTCTCGATATGGCCTGATAAATGCTGCCGCCCATGAAGTTTGCCTCCTGCTGGATGAGAATTTTGTTTTTGCTGATTTTTTCAGGCAACTGCAGGCGGCTGTAATGTCCTTTGGTCTGAAACGGGCGGCACTGCAGGAGGTTGATCCTTAGTTTGCCGTCATTGTCGGTGTTCACCGTGAATTCGATATCCACCGGGTAACGATACACCTGCTCGAGCTTTTTGAGCATGGCGGCCATGGTTTTCGCGAAGGAAGTGCCTTGCAGGAGTTCGTCAAAGGTTAAAATCCACGCGTCTTTTGATTCGCGCCCCAACGATTTAAAATATTCAACCGCGGCGGCGTCACGGACGGCAATCAAATTCAAAAGGTCCGGGTCCATATGGGCGAGCAGGTCGTTGGCCGGGACGGTTTCGAATTCGTTTTTTTGAAGATTCAACAAATCCACTTCATTCTGCGAGAAACGTTTCATGTCTTCCGGCTTGTTGTAGGGTTTGGTCAGCGGAGCGTCGAGCGCTACAATACGGGGATAATCGTTTTCCACACGATTGACCGCTCGAGTGCCCAGACCGAACACGATGCGCAGCAGACCGGCTTTCGGATCCATGCCCTTCTGCCATACGAACGTATTGTAGGAGAGCCCCACGCCCGCCAGGTCCGGGAAATAATAATGTCCGCGATAGGAGCCGGAGACGCGCTGAACCAAAAGAGCCATCTGCTCATCGTGTTCAGCCATCCCGCGCTGCAGGCGATACGTCAAGGCGTCTTCATTCATGGTGGACGCGAAAATTTTTCGCACGGCGTTTTCAAAATTTTTGTAACGTTCTTCCGGGGTTCCCTGATTGACACAGAAATAACTTTCGTATTTGCCGGCAAACGCGTTGCCGAAAGCGTCTTCCAGCAACGAAGAAGACCGCACGATGATCGGCGCCTGGCCGAAATACTCCAGCATCAATTGGAACTGTTCTTTGACTTCGTCAGGAAAGACGCCATGGAGCATTTTGTTTTTCAACTCGCGGGCGACTTCAAAATATCCCTCCGGCGTTTTTTGCTCCATGAGCAGTTTCCACCAGCCGTTCTGCACCATGTAGGAATAATAAATGTCCGAGCCGATATAAAACGAATCATGCAGTTCCAAATCCTGCGACCAATCATGAGTCGGATCTTTGCGCAGAATGTTGCGGGCCAGCAGCATGCCGACCGATTTTCCGCCGATGAATCCCGTGCCGATGAGGCGCTTTTTGATTTCCATCAAATCCTCGAGCGAAAAATATTCCTTGACGAGCGCCAGCATTCTTCTTTCGCGCCCGATCATGACGCGGGAGAGCGTCTCCACCATGGCCTGTTTCTCGGCGTCCGTGTCCGGCTTTTCCAAAAGCGCGTTGGCTTTTAAAAAGATGCGTTCCCAGTAGTCCAGATGGCGCACCCCGCTGCCTGTGTTGGAATCAATCAGGAAAGACAGGACATTGGCCGCGTCGGCACTGTTTAAAATCGGCAGAAATTTGTCGCCCTTCATCACGTGGGGAAGATACATGGTCGGGGTGTAGCGTTTCCAAGCTTTCAGGGGATGAACATAAATTTTGCCTTTGTTGTTGTAGACATCCAGAAGCACCTGGGTGGTTTCTCTGATGCGGGCGACTGTTTTGAACGAATGCCGGTTTCGTAAAATCGCGAAATACGCGACGGTGTTGAGTTCAAACAAGTACGGGCAGGTAATGACGAAAAAATTACCGATCATCAAATCCGTCGCCCAGGCAATCAGCAAATCGGACAGCGAGTCGAACACGTAAAAAACATCGCGTCCCTCATCCCGGATAATGTTATGCACCTGCGTGGAGAACGACTCGAATCCTTTATTGGCGTTGAGCTTATAAATTTTGATTCTTTTGTTGTCTTCCAGAAGGGGCGGATGATTGGCAAAGCGCATATAGACCAGGCGGCGGTTTTGGGACAACGCCTCCCTGACAAACGGGTCAACAAATCTTTTATAGTCCGCGATGTCGTCCACCTGCAAAACCACGTTGTCGCCCATCTGCAAATAGCTGAGAATCTGATCCAAGCCTTTCATTCCGGTACTGACGCGCGTAAACGGTGTCATATTCAAACCTCAAGTGTTATTATGGCACAATTTTGTATTTTCTAAACGTAAAATTTTCCTGCCGGTGCTTCCTCTTAAGAAATGCTCCTTTTTAAAAAGGTCCTATTTAATAAGGTATTGACCAAAATAGTCATTTCAAAAACCCCTGTTGACCGGCGAGCGAAAATGTTTCGTCCACCCATGTTTGTAGATTAATCAATTTTTATGCCAAAAATAACTATCGGTTCAAGTTTGTTCGAAAAAATAGCGTTTGTCGGGAAGGAAGTACATTTTTGCGCCATGGCGTGATCTCCGGCATCGGCTAGAGCGTTTTTTCATCGGGGTCAAAGAGATGCATTTTCGGCTTCATAATTAGCAAATGATACATCATTGTCCTTTTTCAGCAAGTCCGGTTTCATTGCATTAACTTAATATTATCATAATCTTACACTCATAAAGTCACGTTGGCATCATCCTTGCGCTATATCAAGGCAGAAAAAATTTTAAAGGAGGCTCAAGATGATTAACTCGGGTGATACAGCGTGGGTATTAACAGCCAGCGCTTTAGTGTTGTTGATGACCATTCCGGGATTGGCTTTTTTCTACGGCGGGCTGGTCCGACGTAAAAACGTTCTCTCCATTTTGATGCAGTGCTTCATTATTGTTTGCGTGGTGAGCTTGCAATGGATGCTGTTTGGCTATTCGCTTGCTTTTGGTCCGGATTTTCACGGCATCATTGGCAGATTGGACTGGATGGGCTTGGCGGGAGTCGGGGGAGCTCCGAATCCCGACTATGCCGGTGGAATACCGCATTTCGCGTTTATGATTTTCCAGGCGATGTTTGCCATTATTACGCCGGCGCTGATTATCGGCGCTTACGCGGAGAGGGTTAAGTTTTCCTCCTTTTTGGTATTTACCCTGCTGTGGACAACCTTTGTTTACGACCCCTTGGCGCATTGGGTCTGGGGTGCGGGAGGATGGATGAAATCCCTCGGCGCTTTGGATTTTGCCGGCGGGATTGTTGTTCACGTAAGCTCGGGAATCTCTGCGCTGGTGCTTGCCCTGCTTTTAGGCAAGAGAATCGGCTACAACCATAAGCCCATTCGTCCGCATAATCTGCCTTTCACGGTATTAGGAGCGGCGCTTTTATGGTTTGGTTGGTTCGGCTTCAACGCCGGAAGCGCGCTGGCCGCTGACGGGTTGGCCGCCAATGCCTTTGTCACCACGCATATCGCCACGGCGGCCGCCGGTCTGACCTGGGCGCTCATTGAATGGTGGCACAACGGCACACCGACCATTTTGGGCGCGGCGACCGGCGCCGTGGCCGGATTGGTTGCCGTTACCCCGGCTTGCGGTTTTGTCAATCCGATGAACGCGATGTTTATCGGCATGATCGTGGCCGTGGTTTGCTACCTCGCGGTCGCCATCATCAAAGGGAAACTGGGCTACGATGATTCGCTGGATGCCTTTGGAGTGCACGGCGTGGGTGGCGCCGTTGGAACCCTCGCCACCGGATTGTTCGCTGAAAAAGCCGTCAACGCGGCGGGAGCCGACGGACTGCTCTTCGGCAACGCCCATCAGTTCGGCGTTCAGGCCTTGTCGCTGGTCGTTACGATCGCCTTTGCCGCGCTTATGACCTTCGTCATCTTCAAGTTGGTGGATGCGCTGATCGGCATGCGCGTGGAAGAACATCACGAAATCGTCGGCCTGGATTTAACTCAACAAAGCGAAGCCGCTTACACCGTAATTGAATAGGAGGAATAAAGCATGAAACTCGTTATTGCCATTATACAACCGCACAAACTTGATGCGGTAAAAAGAGAGTTGGAGGCCGTAGATGTCAATTTGATGACGGTCGCAAATGTTTTGGGACAAGGACGGCAAAAGGGCGTCACTGAAATTTACCGCGGCGCCAAGGAAGCCGGCGGACTGCTCAATAAAGTCCGATTGGATATCGCCGTCAATGAAGATTTCGTGGAACCGACGATTCAGGCGATCATGAAAGGAGCGCATACCGGTTCGGTCGGCGACGGAAAGATTTTCATCGTGGAGCTTGCCGAATGCATCCGCATCAGCAGCGGCGAACGCGGCGGAATTGCGATCGGCTGAAGTGAAAATCAGATTTTTGATTCCAAGGGAGAAAACAATGAAGAAAATGATGAAGAAAACAATAACAGTAATTTTGCTTGCTATATTTTTTGCCTCGCAATCATTGATGGCTTGGGCAAATGAGGAAGCAGCGGCAGAGAAAGTCACAGGCGAAGTCGCGGCCGGTGTTATGAGCGCCTATATCTGGCGCGGCCAGGAGCTGACGCGTCACAGTATGGTCATTCAGCCTTCCATGACAGTAGGCTACAAAGGTTTTACCGCCAACATTTGGGGAAATCTGGATACCGACCCTTACTCGGCTGCGGATGAAGAATATTCATCCAATTTTACCGAAACGGATGTTACCTTGTCGTATAGTCATACCTTCGGTCGGGTGACCGCGGGATTGGGTTATATCTATTATGCTCTTGCAGCCGCGGCGCCCGGCGGGACGGATCTGCCGGATTCTCAGGAGATTTTTATCTCCCTTGGGTTGGATACGATTTTGGCTCCGACGCTGACCGTTTACAGGGAAATCGATCACTATCACCAATGGTACGCGACGCTGGGTGTATCCCACACCTTTTCCTTGCATGAAAAAATCGGTTTAAAGCTGGCGGCGAGCGCAAGCTATCTGCTGTCCACCGACGCCGAAACGTATCCGGAATTTGACGGCGACCTTGAACCTACCGGAGACAAATTCAACAATTTTCACGATGGCGTTGTTTCCATCGCCGTGCCGATTTATGCAACCGGGCATTTAACCATCACGCCGACAGCCACCTACGTTTTTCCGCTATCCAATGACGCGAGGTATGAAATGAAAGCCCGGTCTCTCAAAGGCACGGTTGATCCATCTGAAAAGGACAGCGCCTTTCTTTACGGGGGGGTTGTGTTGAGTTTTTCTTTTTAGTAAAAATTTTATGCTGATGGGTCGTCTAATGGTAGGACAACAGGTTCTGGCCCTGTGAATCGAGGTTCGAGTCCTTGCCCATCAGCCATGATCAATGCTTTGGAGGTTGTCCATGCGGGCGCACTATTTTCAGCATGTTCCGTTTGAGGGGCTAGGCAGCATCGAGCCTTGGCTGAAAAAAGCCGGATACGAAATAACGTGCTCGAGATTTTTCGAGGATCCCGTTCTTCCGAATCTTAAAAATCTGGACTTTCTTGTGGTCTTAGGCGGACCGATGAGCGCCAACGATGAAGAAAAGTTCCCTTGGCTTGCCGCGGAAAAACAATTCATCTGGGATGCCGTCGCCAAAGGCAAGCCGGTCTTGGGAATTTGTCTGGGCGCGCAACTCATCGCCAACGCGCTGGGGGCCAGAGTCTATCCCAGTAAAGTGAAAGAAATCGGCTGGTTTCCGATCTATGGAATCGTAACGAGCGACAAATCCCTGTTTAAGTTTCCGGCGTCAATTGAAGTATTCCATTGGCACGGAGAAACATTTGATTTGCCGTCCGGTGCAACCCATCTGGCAAAAAGCGATGCCTGCGAAAACCAGGCGTTTCAAATAGGCAAGTCGGTTATCGGCTTGCAGTTTCACTTGGAAACCACACTCAAAGCAGCGCGAGACCTTGTCGCCCATTGCCGCGACGAGTTGGTCGAAGCGCCTTATATTCAAACCGAAGCAACAATCCTTTCGGCGCCACCTGAGAGATACCAATCCATCAATGACTTGATGGATACTCTCCTTTCTTATCTGTTAAGAAAAGAATGTTGACGCAACGTTCATCCTAGATCTTGTATGACCGAACCGGTGTCAAAATCTGAAATCAAGTTTATTTTTTTCTTCTTTCATCGATATCTCCCGGATAATTCATTGCCTGTGGTCCGCGTTCGCGCGTGCGGACACGGATGACATCTTCCACGGGAGTTACAAAGATGATGCCGTCGCCTGTTTCGCCCGTGTAGGCTGATTGAAGAATGGCTTCCAACGCAGTCTCAAGATTATGCGCACTCAAAACGATATTGATTTGTATCTTCGGAAGCATATTTACCTGATAGGTTCCGGCGCGTCCAACCAGCTGTACACCTCCTTGACGGCCGTGTCCCCGAACTTCAAACATATTCATGCCCACAATGCCGATTTCTTTAAGAGCGCACATAACATCGTTCACTTTATCTTCGCGAATGATTGCTTCGATTTTTTTCAGCATATCGATATCTCCAAATGATCAATTCATATTATGAGTACGATCTTTCCCCGTGAGAACTGATATCCAGCCCCACTTCTTCTTCCATCGGACTGACACGCAGTCCGATGCTCATATCCAACACCTTGGCCAGCGCGTACGTCATCCCAAAGGAAAAAGTCATGGTGACCATGACGGCAATCAACTGAATGCCGAGCTGACCGGGATTGCCGAAAAACAAACCGTTGGCTCCGCCGGCGTTTACCGCAACAGTGGCAAATAATCCCGTAGCCAGCGTGCCCCATGTGCTTGACATGCCGTGACAGGCCCATACATCAAGCGATTCATCAAGATTGCGCCGTTCACGAAAACGGATGGCATAATAACAAATCGGCGCCGCTATTGCGCCGATAGCCAAAGCCGCAAGCGGAGTTATGTAACCGGAAGCCGGTGTTACTGCGGCGAGACCCACGACCATGCCCGTGGCGATACCTAGGGTGCTGGGTCTTCCATCCAGCCATGAAAGAAGCATCCAGACAAGACCCGACGCCGCCGCAGAAGTATTGGTCGTAACCAAGGCATTTACCGCTACGCCATTTGCCCCGAGAGCGCTGCCCGCGTTGAATCCGAACCAACCGACCCACAGCAAACCTGTTCCCAAAACAGTAAGGGGAATATTGTTCGGCTCAATGGGCACCTTGCCGTATCCTTTACGCGGCCCGATAACCAGGGCAAACGCCAAAGCCGAAAAACCCGCGGCGATATGCACAACCGTTCCGCCTGCAAAATCGAGAACACCCATTTCCTTGAGCCATCCGCCCGCGCCCCAGACCCAGTGGCAAAGAGGGTTATAAACCAGCGTCGCCCAGAGAAGACTGAAAAGAAGAAAACTTTTAAATTTGACCCGTTCCACAAAAGCGCCTGTAATCAATGCCGGTGTGATGACAGCAAACATCATTTGAAACGCGGCAAACAGTTGGTGGGGAATCGTACCGGCGTAAGCGGCATTGGGATTGGCGCCGACGCCTTGGAAGCCCGCAAAATTCAAGCCACCGATCAATCCGCCAATATCCGAACCGAAAGAAAGTGAATATCCGAAAAGAATCCACTGGACACCGATGAGCGACATAAAAATGTAACTTAAGGTCAAAGTGGAAAGAACATTTTTTCTTCTCACCATACCGCCGTAAAAAAACGCCAGAGCCGGCGTCATTAAAAGAACAAGAGAACAACACACCAAAATCCAGGCGGTATCGCCCGCACTGATTTGAGTATCCATTTCATTCCTCACGCAAAAATATCTTTATCAACGGTTAGCAATAACCTTGCCATAATATTTATTAAAAAAATACAATCACTTACATCATGATAAATTGAATTGAAGTGTACAGATTTGTGCGTTCAGCTATTGCATGAGACATAAATGTTCTGAATGCGTTAGAGAAAGTTTGCACCACGTGATTTATTAATAGCGTGGTGTATTATGCCGATCCATATAAACAATGTTAGGCCACTAAACTTAGGGTGGGGAATATGAGTAACTTACTGTGGATGATTGTAATTGTAGCTTTCAGCAGCCTCGTCTCTGGGTGCGCGCATACCTCTCTTTACCAGAGCTGGGGAAAGCAGCTTACCGAGATGCCTCGCCACAACGCGAGAGTCGAAGACGTATCAATGCTGCTTGGTGCTGCTCCAACGCGATGCGAACCGGTTGCATCCCAACCACTCATCGGTATCTTCTTTGATTCCAAAGAACCGATAGTGATCTCAGTAACCCCAAATAGCCCAGCGCATCAGGCAGGCCTTCGGCCCGGCGATAGGATAATCAGTATAAACAACCAATCGGTTGTTGATTCAGCCCAAATTAGAACGGCTTTTCAAAACCATGCGCGGGAAGGTGAACCGCTCCACCTCGAAACCAGTCGTGGCGCACTTGTAGTTGTTCCAAAGTTGCCAAAGGCCGAGCAATGTTACTGGGAGTTGCAGGCGGGCCAAATCACGCGGGTTGGTGGTGGTGCGTACGTTAACCAATGGGGCGGGTCGGCAAGTTCGGGAGGTTCGGCTTATCAGCGATTTTTCCGAGCCTCCTGCCGGATCTATGACGGCTTTGTGGCTGGATGCCAGGGTAATTGGCAAGAGTAGATGCAAAACCCGTGATGCAGAGTGCCCTGACAACCGCGTCGAGTCGGACGCGCAAAAGCAGCGCGCCGCTCACGCGGGGCGTCCGTTAGCGTGACAGGAGAGTCGTATGTACAGGCAGGTAAAGACTGTTAGATGCAAAAGGAGATACAGATGGCCGTTCCAGATTATCAGAGCGTGATGTTGCCGCTTCTGCAGTTTGCGGCAAGGAAAGGAACTGAAATATCAACCAGCGAGGCTGTTGAAGCTCTGGCAACGGAATTGGGCCTCACAGAGGACGACCTAAAGGAGATGCTGCCGAGCGGCATACAATCAACTTTCGTTAATCGTATCGGTTGGGCTTCGACTTACATGAAGAAGGCCGGGTTGCTTGAAGCAACCCGCAGAGGATTCTACCAAATCACCGACCGTGGAAGAGATCTTCTTAAGAAACAGCCCAAGACCATCAACGTGAAACTTCTCAAGCAATACCCCGAATTTCTTGAATTTCAACAACTCAAGGGCACAAGAAGCGGTGACAAGGTAGCCGAATCTAAAGGGTCATCAGATATTTCAACAGCAACGCCATCAGAGGCATTAGAAGCTGCATATGAAAATCTCCGTGACGAACTCGCAGATGAATTGCTCGCCAGGCTAAAGAAAATATCGCCCGCCTTTTTCGAACGGGTTGTTGTGGAACTGCTGGTCAAAATGGGCTACGGCGGTTCACGGGCAGATGCAGGCAAGGCAATCGGTAGGAGCGGTGACGGTGGAATTGATGGGATCATAAAAGAGGACAAACTCGGCCTTGATGTTGTGTATATTCAGGCAAAGCGTTGGGATAACAATCCGGTAGGTCGTCCTGATGTCATGCAATTCGCAGGAGCCCTACAGGCTCAAAGAGCAAACAAGGGTATCTTTATTACTACATCCAGATTTACTGATGATGCTCGCAGTTACGTTTCGAAGATCGGCAGTAAGATCGTTTTAATTGACGGCGAACAACTAACCAATCTGATGATCGAGCATGATGTTGGCGTATCCACGGTTTCATTGTATCCGGTCAAGAAGGTTGATAGTGATTATTTTGAAGAGAGCATCTAACAACCGCATCAACTCGGACTGGCAATTCCGCTGCGCTCCATTGCCAGTAGATTGCCTGTACCACATTACTTAAAAAGTAAATTTTCAGATATATTCCCAATATCTTTAGCAACAAAGCCCCATCGTATTTTCTGTAATGATTTCCGGCAACAATTTTGCTCTTTCATGCGGTTTTTTAACAAAGTTGTTGCAAATTGGTTCGTTAATTGCAGTTAATTACATTCAGCCGGGAAAATTGTTTGCAATTAGAACAATTTTGTAACAAAATAACATTCGTGAGTCGGTTGATGATGAGCACGGCCACAAAAAAATCTAACGAGAGAGAGACGAAGTTGAGCATTCACAGCTATGAAGAACTTGCCGCTTTGCACGCGATTGCAAAAATTTTGGCTCAGCCGGGAGATTTGCGGGAACATCTCGAAAACATTCTTCAGGAAATGAGCTTGCGCTTGGGGATGCAGCGCGGCATGATTTCTTTTCTGGACCGCGAAACAAAGGAAGTCTGGCTGGACGTGGCGCATGACGTCAATATTGACGGTCTGGAGGTTAGCTACAAACCCGGCGAGGGCATCACGGGGAAGGTGGCGGAAACCGGCCGTCCGATGGCGGTGGCCAATCTCGGACAGGAAACGCATTTTCTCGACCGCACGGGAGCGAGGCGCCACCTGAACCGCGCCGAACTTTCCTTCCTTTGTGTGCCGATCATATACGACTCCAATGTCGTCGGTGTCTTGTCGGCGGATAAGGTCGCGCGCGAAGTGGAAGATCTTGACAAAGAATTGGCGCTTCTGTCGTCGGTTTCCGAATTGATTGCCAAGGCCGTGCACATCAGAGCGTTGGAAGAGGAAAACAAACGCCTGCGAAAGATTATCGGTCAGCATCGGTCTCCTTCCATGGAAATTATCGGGCATTCCAAAGCCATGCAGGAAGTTTTCGGCTTGGTGGCGCAGGTCGCCGATTCCAATACCACGGTTCTGATTACCGGTGAAACCGGCACGGGGAAGGAATTGATCGCCCGGGCGATTCATAACAATTCTCCCCGTAAAGGCGCGCCGATGGTTCAGGTCAACTGTGCCGCCATTCCGGATACTCTGATTGAAAGCGAGTTGTTCGGCCATGAGAAAGGCGCGTTTACCGGCGCGTTGACTCAGCGCCGCGGCCGCTTTGAGGAAGCAAACGGCGGCACGATTTTTCTGGATGAAGTCGGGGAACTCTCCGCCGCCGCGCAGGTCAAGCTCCTGCGCGTGTTGCAGGAAAAGCGCTTTCAGCCCCTGGGTTCGTCCCGGGTCGTCAACGTCAACGTACGGATTATCGCCGCCACGAACCGCAATCTGGAGCAGGACATTTTGGCCGACCGCTTCCGCGCGGACTTGTTTTACCGGCTCAACGTTTTTCCCATTTATTTGCCCCCTCTTCGTGAACGGGGCAGTGATGTCATTTTGCTCGCGGATTATTTTCTTCTGAAATACAGCAAGGAAATGGGAAAGGATGTCAAAAAAATATCCCCGCAGGCCATCGAAATTTTCCTTTCCCATAAATGGCCGGGGAACGTCCGTGAACTCGAAAACTGCATTGAAAGGGCGGTGTTGTTGACAAAAACGGACACGATCGATTGCGCGCACTTGCCGCCGTCCCTGCAGGCTCAGGAAAAAACATCGGGCAAAAGGGAACATGGCAAGCTGTCTTCGGTTGTGCAAGCGCAGGAAAGAGCGCTGATTATTGAAGCGCTGGAAGAGACAGGCGGCAACCAAACCAAGGCCGCCCAAAAGCTCGGAATCACCAAACGAATCATTCAGTATAAAATCGCGAAAATGGGCATCAACCCCAAGCTGTTTAAAAAAAAGAAATAGATTCTTGTTTGAAGGGAATATCATTTTATCCAGAAAAGGAATTTGAAGAATAAAGTTCAAAATTGGACCGCAAATTATAATAAAATACAAATTTGTGCTTTTTTATAAGCGGATGAAAATCCGGCGAGGAATAAAAGCTGAAAAATTAATATATACAAAATTGTGTGTTATTTTTCCGTTTGGCACGACTTTGGCATTTACAAATGTGCTTTCCCGTTTCGCAGGGAAGATAGATAGAAGGAGGAAAAAATGTGCCGCCTGTTTGCAGTAACGAGTAACGAACCGCTTTCTCCCATGACGGTGATTCACGCCATTGATGTGATGAAAGAAGGGCATGACGGCTCCGGCGTAGGCCTTTTCCTTACCGATCTCGGCGGCGAATTTGAGAAATTTAAAGACGACCCCATTCTTTCCGGGATTTTTTCCAACGAGGGGCTCAAGAATCTCGACCGGTTTATGATTGATCAGGATTTTATGGTCAAATATAAACTTTCCATCAAGCCGTCCAAAAACCCGCCCGCCGGTACGCCGAAAAGGGATAATTACGTCATCCGCGTTTACGAATACCCCCCTGATTGGGAGGGATTGACCCAAGAAGAGAAAAACTTTCGATTGATGATGATTCAATTGCAGCTGCGCCAAATGGGGGAGCAGGATGAATCCATGCTGATTTTCAGTTTTTGGCCGGACGTGATTATGATCAAGGAAGTGGGCGATCCACTCACCGTCGCCCAGTATCTTGGTCTGGACAGAAAGGATTTGACTGCGCGCATCATCTTAGGTCAGGGGCGTCAGAACACCAATTACGCCATCAATATTTACGCCTGCCATCCGTTTTTCATTCAGGGAATCGCCTCCGCGACCAATGGTGAAAATACGGCATTTGTTCCCATTCGGGAATTTTTGACTTCAAGGAAATTTCCCGGATACAGCGGCTATCAGTCTGATTCGGAGGTCTTTACGCACATTTTGCATTATATGTTAAACCATCTCGGCATGGGCATCGAAATGTACAAGCACATTATTACGCCGCTCAAGGACGGCGAGTTGCAAAATCATCCCGACGGAAAGTTCTTGAAGCAATTAAAGCAAGCCTGCCGGCCGCTGATTATCGACGGCCCCAATTGCGTGATCGGGTGTCTGCCCGATAAATCCATGTTTATGGTGCAGGACTCCAAGAAACTCCGTCCCGGCATTGTGGGCGGTCGTCCCGGCATGTTCGCGTTTTCTTCGGAGATGTGCGGATTGGATGCCGCTATTCCGGAACGCGACATCAACCTGGATTTTCAGCCGATGAAATATGAAACCGTTCTGGTCACCAAAGAAAGGCGAAAGATAGAAAAATGGAATCAATTGGAACCATTAACCCATCCACACTAAGCACGAAGGATCTGCCCTGGCAGATTCTGTGGAATAAGGAAAAGTGCACCCTGTGCGGGAATTGCACGGCGGTTTGCCCGGTCAGGGCCATCGAGCTGGGCGTTCATCGCAAGCGGTTGGTCCAGGTGCCGCTGGGATTGGAAGAAAAAGCCGGCAATGTTTTTAGTGTTTATCACGGAATCAATCAACGGACGGATCCCGCCCACGCCTGCGTCGGGTGCGGCATGTGCACAATGGTTTGCCCCAACAACGCCATTTTACCCGTGCGGTCCGATGAGATGGATAAATTGCGTTTTCACGTTAATCAGGGCGGCGAACCCAGACGCCGCGGCGGGAGACGGAATGCTTCGGATAGCGTCTTGGACAAGATCAAATTTGTCCGTATTTCCATGCTGACCGACCCCGCGCTGGACGCGGGACGTCACGAGTTTGAGCTGAGAACCCTTCTGGGCCGCGTTTTGCCGCCGGAAGAAATGCTGCGGGCGAATCGGGAAAATGGATGGACGCCTCCCGTGCGTGAAATTTACCCCTTGATCATCGGCAGCATGTCCTTCGGCGCATTGTCTCCGAATATGTGGGAAGGCCTGCAAATGGGCGTGACGTATCTGAACGAAGAACTCGGCATGCCGGTGCGCATCTGCACCGGCGAGGGCGGATGTCCGCCGCGGCTGCTGAAATCGCGCTTTTTGAAATACGTCATTTTGCAGATCGCCAGCGGCTATTTCGGCTGGGATGAAATTATCCACAATCTTCCGCACATGAAGGAAGATCCCTGTGCCATTGAAATCAAATACGGCCAAGGCGCCAAGCCCGGCGACGGCGGATTGTTGATGTGGTACAAAGTCAACAAACTGATTGCCGCGATCCGCGGCGTGCCGCAGGGCGTGAGCCTGCCCAGCCCGCCCACGCATCAAACCAAATATTCCATTGAGGAAGCTGTCGCCAAGATGATTCAATCCATGTACATGGCCTGGGGTTTCCGCGTGCCGGTTTATCCGAAAATATCGGCCACCAGCACCACGCTGGCCGTGCTGAACAACCTGACCCGCAATCCTTACGCCGCGGGTCTGGCGATTGACGGTGAAGACGGCGGAACGGGCGCGGCCTACAACGTTTCGATGAATCACATGGGACATCCCATCGCGAGCATTTTGCGCGACGCCTACTTGAACTTGGTGAAACTGGGCAAACAAAACGAGATTCCGCTTTTTGCTGGTGGCGGCATCGGTAAAAACGGCAATCTCGCGGCCAACGCCGCGGCGCTGATCATGCTGGGCGCGAGCGGCGTTCAGATCGGCAAATACATCATGCAGGCGGCGGCAGGTTGTCTGGGTTCGGAAAGCGACCGCTGCAATATCTGTAATATCGGGATTTGCCCCAAGGGCATCACATCGCAGGATCCGCGCTTGGACCGCAGGTTGGATCCGGAAAAAGTCGCCGAGCGCGTTGTGGATGTCTTTTTGAGTTTTGACACGGAATTGAAGAAAATCGTGGCTCCGTTGGGACGATCGACGTCATTGCCGATCGGTATGTCCGACGCGCTGGGTATCGCGGACGCGGATGCGGCACAGAAATTGCAAATCAAATATGTGATATAAAAAGTGACAAACTATGCAAAAAAAGGAATCCATAAAAATCTCCGGTTTAGAAAATGGCACGCGCGTTGATTCGCGGATTCTAGAAGAAAAAATCCAGTCCGCCGCCGCCGAAGGCTATACGAAAATTGAAGTCATTGCCCATGGACAGCACGGCATCGGCGGACGTCTGTGGCGCGCCGGAGATAAGTCGGTCAAGGTGGAAGTCCTTGGATCGTCCGGACAGCGCTTGGGGTCCATGGGATTTCCCAACACGGTCATCGAAGTTTTTGGACCAGCCTCAGATGATGTGGGATGGCTCAATGCCGGAGCGCACATTATTGTTCACGGAAACGCGACCAACGGTGTGGCCAATGCCATGGCTCAGGGCAAAATCTATATTGACGGGGATATCGGCGCGCGCGGAATGACCATGACCAAACACAATCCCCGTTTCGAGCCGCCGGAGCTTTGGGTCTTTGGTAAAGCCGGGGATTCTTTCGCGGAATTTATGGCCGGCGGCGTGGCGGTGATCTGCGGCGTCGGAGCGGAAGAAGAACAGGATGTTTTAGGTTACCGTCCCTGCGTTGGGATGGTCGGGGGGAAAATCTTTTTTCGCGGCCATCAAAGTTCCTACAGCGATAAGGACGCCCGGCTGATTTCAGACTTGCCCGAGTCTGAATGGAACTGGCTCAAAGCGAATTTGAGCAAATTTTTGCTGGCGATCGGCAAACAATATCTGTTTGCGGATTTGGGCGCCCGGAAAAAGGATTGGAAACTTCTAATCGCGCTCAAGCCGCACGAGAAAAAAGGCCGCGCTTCGCGTCCGATGGCTGTATTCAAAAAAGAGGTTTGGGAGCGGGAGCTCGGCGCGGGTGGTTTGATCGGCGATATCTATAGTCTGGATCGTTCCCCGATCGGCGTGATTACCACGGGAGAAATGCGCCGCTTCGTTCCCGTCTGGGCCAATGAAAAATATCTTCCGCCCTGCCAGGGATATTGCCCGACGGGCATTCCGGTGCAAAAACGGTGGGCGCTGATCCGTAAGGGAAAGATGCAGGAAGCGGTGGATCTTGCCTTGCAATACACGCCTTTTCCGGCGACGGTCTGCGGCTATTTGTGTCCGCATCTCTGCATGCAGCACTGTTCCCGCGCGATTGTCAATTTGCCTTCGGTGGATGTGTCCCTGCTGGGGAAAGCATCCCTGGAAGCCAAAGCGCCCAAACCCCTGCCCTCGACGGGCAAGAAGATAGCGGTTATTGGAGGCGGCGCGGCCGGCCTTTCCGTGGCTTGGCAGTTGTGGCTGAAAGGACATGAACCGGCGATTTTTGAACGCAGAGAGAAATTGGGCGGAAAAATCACGGAAACGATTCCCCGGAGTCGTATCCAGGACAAAATTGTGGAACATGAAATCGGCAGGCTGATGAAGCATCTCCGCCGCGTTCACTTCAATACCGTTCTGACCCGGGAGGGTTTCAAAAAACTGAAAAACGAATTTGATTTTGTTGTGATTGCATCCGGTGCGACCCGGCCCCGTCTTCTGAAAGTGCCGGGCATTGACCGGGCCGTTGCGGCGCTGGATTTCTTGCGGCAAAGCAAATGCGACGGTCTGAAGGTGGGCAAACGGGTGGTTGTGATCGGCGCCGGCAATGTGGGATGCGATGCCGCGACGGAAGCTTTCCGTTTGGGCGCAAAGAGCGTTACCTTGATTGACGTTCAACAGCCGGCATCTTTCGGCGCGGAAAGGCGCAACGCCGAAGCCGCCGGCGCGAAATTTTTGTGGCCCCGCTTCACCAAGGCCATCACGGCCAGAGGGGTGGAACTGACGGATGGCGAAGTGTTGCCGGCGGACACCGTCATTGTGGCGGTGGGCGACATGCCCGACCTTTCCTTCTTGCCGGAGGACATCCGCGTGGCCAACGGATTCATTGAGGTTGATGAAAAGTTCAGAACCAGCGACGCGCAGGTTTTCGCCATCGGCGATACGGTAAAGCCGGGGCTGTTGACCGATGCCATTGGAGCGGGACGCATCGCGGCGCAAACGATCGATCATCTTTTGAGAGGCGCGGAAGAAACATATGATAAGCTTCCGGTGATCGATTACAAGAGGATCAAGACAGAATATTTTGACGCTCGCATCAAGGTTTTCGGCGATCCCGCATCCTGCGCGGCAAACTGCGCCTCTTGCGGCGCTTGTCGGGATTGCGGAATGTGTGAAACGATTTGTCCGCAAAACGCCATTGCGCGCAGGTCCTTAGACGATGAACGTTACGAATACGTGGTCAATGAAGAGCTTTGTATCGGGTGCGGATTTTGCGCCGGCGCTTGTCCCACCGGCGTCTGGGAAATTGTGGAAAACAAACCTTTGGAATAAATAACAGAAAAGGAAAGGATATCATTATGAAAAAAACAAAACAAACGACCGCGGCTGAAAGGCAATATTCAATCGAAAAGGAAAAATTTGTTCCCGTCTCGCAGTATTTCGGGGAAGACACTTTCAATTACAAAACCATGAAAGAAAGACTTCCCAAGGAGACCTTTAAAAAATTGATGGAAGCCGTCAATGAGGACAAGAGACTGGACGCGAAAACAGCCGATGTTGTTGCCGAAGCCATGAAGAAATGGGCGCTGGAAAAAGGAGCGACGCATTTCGCGCACTGGTTCCAGCCGATGACGGGGATTACGGCGGAAAAACACGACGCTTTTATTGATCCCATCGGAAACGGCCAAGTGATAGAAAAGTTTTCCGGCAAACAGCTGGTTCAGGGAGAGCCGGATGCCTCCAGCTTCCCCTCCGGCGGAATCCGCGCCACTTTTGAAGCCCGCGGTTATACGGCTTGGGATATGTCTTCGCCCGCCTTTATCAAACGCATCGGCATTTCAACCACGCTGTGTATTCCGACGGCTTTTATTTCCTACACCGGGGAAGCGCTGGATAAAAAGACGCCGCTTTTGCGGTCCATCCGCGCCCTCAGCAAAAGCGCGGTCGACATGCTGAAACTGCTCGGCGTGAAAAACGTCAAGAAGGTTTATTCCACGCTGGGTCCCGAACAGGAATATTTTTTGATTGACATGGATTATTTTTTCAAACGCCCGGATCTGGTGATGAGCGGCAGAACGGTTGTCGGCGCCCCTCCGCCCAAAGGCCAGGAACTCGAAGACCAGTATTTCGGAAGCATCAAGGAAAGAATTTCCTCCTATATGCATGACGTGGAAGAGGAGCTTTTCAAACTGGGCATTCCTGCCAAAACCCGCCACAATGAGGTCGCGCCCAGCCAGTATGAAATCGCGCCGGTTTATGAAGAGGCCAATATCGCCGTGGACCACAACCAGATGTTGATGGATACTTTGAAAGCCGTGGCGAAAAAGCACCGACTGGCGGCGCTTTTGCATGAAAAACCCTTTGCCAAAATCAATGGCTCCGGCAAGCACCTCAACTGGTCCTTGTGTGACGACAAGGGCAACAACCTGCTCAACCCCGGAAAAACGCCTCACGAAAATATTCTGTTTCTCGTTTTTCTGATGGCCACGGTGCGCGCGGTTTACAGGCACGCCGATATTTTGAGAGCGTCGGTGGCCTCCTACGGCAACGATCATCGCCTGGGAGCCAATGAAGCGCCGCCCGCGATTATTTCGGTGTTTTTGGGTGATCAGTTGACGCAGATTCTGGAAAACATCGAAAAAGGGACGGTGGTCAAGGCGACCAATGCCGAGATTATTGACCTGGGCATTTCTTCTCTGCCGGTGGTCAGCAAAGACAATACCGACCGCAACCGGACATCACCTTTTGCGTTTACCGGCAACAAATTTGAGTTCAGAGCCGTGGGGTCTTCCCAGTCGATTTCCTTCCCCGCGACGGTCATCAATACCATCGTGGCGGAAAGCCTCGATTATCTTGCGGAGAAGATTAAGGCGAAAAACCTCTCCAACATTAATCAGGCCGTTTTTGAAGTTCTGCGGGATGAAATCACGAATATCAAGCCGGTTCTGTTCAACGGCGATAATTACAGCAAGGAATGGGAAGTGGAAGCTGGAAGAAGAGGGCTTCCCAATGAAAAAACGACGCCCAGCGCTTTGAAGGCATTGATCACGAAGAAAGCGCTGAACCTTTTTGAGAATTACCAAGTGTTGTCCGGGGTGGAGCTCAAATCCAGACACCTCATCCATTTGGAACGCTACATCAAGGACTTGGAAATAGAAGTCAAGTGCCTCAATGCCATCTGCGTAAGTCAGGTTATTCCAGCGGCAGTCACCTATCAGAAGCGGTTGGCCAAAGCCATCAATTTAACCCGCGATGCCCTGGGCTCCGCGGCTGTTTTCCCCGCGCAGACGGAACTGCTCAAAAAAGTGCTGGATTTGATCAACAGCCTCCATGGGGCGGTCAAGGATATTCAGACGAAAATGGAGGCCTCCTCCGGAATACACGACGAACAGAAAAAAGCGGAAATGTTGAGTTCCAAGGTCAAACCGAAGATGGAGGAACTGCGTGAATACGTGGATGCTCTGGAGAATCTCGTTGATGATGAGATATGGCCTTTGCCAAAATTCTGGGAAATGCTGTTTATCAGCTGACGGATTGTCGAGCGGGGAATGGGCGATCATTCCCCGCTTTTTTTTAGATTGACGAAGCAGGGGAAACATTATAGAGACAGCGCACTTTGAGGATGTAGAGACAAACGAAACGAATAGACGTTTTTGCTTCAATTTTTTGATCAATAAAAAGACAGCCCTCCGACAGGTTTCAGGGAGATAAGTTTACATGTCGCTCATCAGTCATCAAAAAAAAGCCTTGCTGGTGCTGGAGGACGGCTCTGTTTTCGAGGGCGGCGCGTTCGCGGGCGAAGGCGAAACTCTGGGGGAAGTTGTTTTCAATACCGGCATGACCGGTTATCAGGAGGTCATTACCGATCCCTCGTATAAAGGTCAAATCGTCGTGATGACCTATCCGTTGGTCGGCAATTACGGCATCAACGACGAAGATAGGGAATCGGCCGGCATTTATCTGGAGGGCTTTATCGTCAAGGAATACCAGCCCCATCCGAGCAATTGGCGGATGAAAATGAGCCTGAAAGATTTTCTGGAGCAACACGGCAAAATCGGCATGGAAGGAATCGACACCCGCGCGTTGACGAGACGCCTGCGCATTGCCGGCGCGATGAAGGGGATCATTTCCACGGAAAATCAAGACGTGGGAACGCTTCTGGAAAAAGTGCGCGCTTATCCCGGATTGGTGGGAAGGGATCTGGTCCGCGAGGTCAGCTGTAAGGCGGCCTACAGGTGGGAAAAAGGCCGGGTTGTGCAAGGGCTTCCCGCCCGAAAAACATCGCGCAAACCGCGCGTCGCCGTGCTGGATTGCGGCGTTAAGTACAACATTCTGCGTCTTTTGGAAAAAAACGGCTGTGAGGTGCTTGTTTTGCCGGCTTCTTCTTCCGCCGACGCCATTTTTGCCCTGAAGCCGGACGGCGTTTTGTTTTCCAACGGTCCCGGCGACCCGGCGGCGCTGCCTTACATTGTCGAAACGGCCCGTGCCGTCCTCGGCAAAGTGCCTGTGTTCGGAATTTGCCTGGGGCATCAGATTATCGGTCAGGCCATCGGCGGTTACACGCAAAAATTGAAATTCGGCCATCACGGCATTAATCAGCCGGTAAAGAACATGGGAACCGGACGCGTTGAAATCACCTCGCAAAATCACGGATTTGTCGTGGTGCCGGTGTCTGTGGAAAAACAGGCGAAAAACACCTATTACAATCTGAACGACCGGACATCCGAAGGCATGGAAATGCCGCGGGCCTTCAGCGTGCAGTATCATCCGGAAGCGGCCCCCGGGCCGCATGACACGGAACATTTGTTTTCGCGTTTTGTGGAAATGATGAAGCGGGAAAAGGAGGAGGAGCCATGATCCTCATCATTGATTTCGGTTCGCAGTACAATCAGCTCATCGCGCGGCGGGTTCGGGAAAACCAGGTTTATTGCCAAATCGAACCGCCGGATATTTCCATCGCGGCGATTCAAGCGCTTCGCCCGGAGGGCATCATTCTTTCCGGCGGACCGGCCAGTATCTACAGCCCCGGCGCGCCGCGTGTGGATCAACGGATCTTTGAACTGAACATTCCTGTTTTGGGTATTTGTTACGGACTGCAGTACATGGTGGACGCTTTGGGCGGGACGGTCATCGCGTCCGCCAAGCGCGAATACGGCTTTGCCGAACTGATCGTCAAGAAACCGCAAGGCCTCTTTAAAGGCGTATCCCGCAAGTCTCCCTGCTGGATGAGCCATGGCGACGCGGTGGGCAAATTGCCCGCGGGATTCACCGTGACCGCTTCCACCGCCAATACGCCGGTGGCCGCGGCCCAGGACGCCCGACGCCGATTCTACGGACTGCAATTTCATCCGGAAGTTGTTCACACGCGAGAAGGCAAAAAGATGCTGGCCAATTTTTTGTTCGGCGTTTGCCGCTGCCGGAAATCCTGGTCCATGAAGTCTTTCATTCATGACGCGGTTGACGACATCCGCCGGCAGGTGGGGGACGGCAAAGTGATTTTGGGCCTCTCCGGCGGCGTGGATTCTTCCGTGGCCGCCGTTTTGCTCCACCGGGCCGTCGGCAAGCAGCTCACCTGTGTGTTCGTGGACAACGGCTTGTTGCGCGCGGGGGAGGCCGCCCGCGTCATGTCCATGTTCCGCAAGAATCTGCGCATTCAGGTGCGGTGCGCGCGGGCGGGGAAATTATTTTTGCAGCGGCTGAAGGGCGTGACCGATCCGGAGAAAAAAAGAAAAATCATCGGCCGCACGTTCATCGAGGTTTTCGAACGGGAAGCGAAAAAGATCAAAAACGTGAAGTTCCTCGCGCAGGGGACCCTGTATCCCGATTTGATTGAATCGCGCTCCGCCTTCGGCGGTCCTTCCGCGGTGATTAAATCGCATCACAATGTGGGCGGCCTGCCTAAAAAAATGAATCTGAAATTGGTGGAGCCGCTCAAACATTTATTCAAGGATGAAGTGCGCCGACTCGGGAAGGAACTGGGGTTGTCCGACGACGTCGTTTGGCGGCAGCCGTTTCCGGGGCCGGGGCTCGCTATCCGCGTGATCGGCGAAGTCACCCCGCAGCGCCTGGCGGTTTTGCGCAAGGCGGATACCATCCTCTGGGAAGAGATCCGCGCCAAAAAACTTTATTACAAACTCTGGCAATCCTTTGTCGTGCTGCTGCCGGTGAAGAGCGTGGGCATCATGGGGGATCAACGCACTTACGAAAACATTGTCGCCGTCCGCGCCGTCACCAGTGACGATGCCATGACCGCCGACTGGGCGAAGTTGCCTTATGAACTGCTGGCCAGAGTCTCCAATCGGATGATTAACGAAGTGCGCGGCGTCAACCGCGTGGTTTACGACATCAGCTCCAAACCGCCCAGCACGATCGAATGGGAGTAGCATAGAAATAATTTCGAGCAAGCTCATAAATTTTTAAGGCGATCATTCCCGCGCGGGCGGGTATCCAAAAACAAGAAAACGGAATAGACCATCCGGCAACGCCGCCGGCATGATAAAACACATAGGAAAAGTTAATAGAAGTGCCTAAACGTAAAGACATAAAAAAAATCCTCCTGATCGGGTCCGGACCGATTATCATCAGCCAGGCCTGTGAGTTCGACTATTCCGGAACGCAGGCCTGCAAGGCTCTGCGCGAGGAAGGTTACGAGGTTGTTTTAATCAACAGCAATCCGGCAACCATCATGACGGATCCGGAAATGGCCGACCGCACCTACGTCGAGCCGATCACGCCGGAAGCGGTGGAAAAAATTATCGCCCGCGAGCGGCCGGACGCGCTGCTGCCCACGTTGGGGGGGCAAACCGGCCTCAACACCGCGGTGGCCGTTGCGGAACGAGGCGTTCTTGAGAAATACCACGTTGAAATGATCGGCGCCTCGCTTGAGGTGATCCACAAGGCGGAAGATCGCGAAAAATTCCGCGCGGCGATGGAGCGAATCGGCCTGCGCGTGCCCCGGAGCGGCTTCGCCCGTTCGCTTTCCGATGTTCTGAATATTGCCGAGTCCGTCGGCTTTCCGATGATCGTGCGTCCGTCCTTTACGCTGGGCGGCACGGGCAGCGGCGTCGCTTACAACCGCGAGGAGCTGGTGGAAATCGCGAAAGCGGGGCTGGAGGCCAGCATGATTTCGGAAGTCATGCTGGAAGAGTCGGTGCTGGGTTGGAAAGAATACGAACTCGAGGTCATGCGCGACAAGGCGGACAATGTCGTGATCATTTGCTCCATTGAAAATGTCGACGCGATGGGCGTGCACACCGGCGAATCCATCACGGTGGCGCCGGCGCAGACGCTGACGGATAAGGAATATCAAAACATGCGGGATGCGGCCATCGCCATCATGCGCGAAATCGGCGTGGAAACAGGCGGGTCGAATGTGCAGTTCGCCGTTCACCCGCAAACCGGCGAGATGGTGGTTGTGGAGATGAATCCCCGCGTTTCACGCTCCTCCGCGCTGGCGTCGAAGGCCACGGGCTTTCCGATTGCCAAAATCGCGGCGAAGCTGGCCGTCGGCTACACGCTGGATGAAATCCCCAATGACATCACCCGAGAAACCATGGCCTCTTTTGAACCGACGATTGATTACTGCGTGGTGAAGATTCCGCGCTGGACGTTTGAAAAATTTCCGCAGGCGGAAGATTTTCTGACCACGTCCATGAAATCCGTCGGCGAGACGATGGCCATCGGCCGGACATTCAAGGAGGCTTTGCAAAAAGCGGTCCGATCCCTGGAAATCGGACGGTTTTCGCTGGAACAAAACCTGCCGGAAAACGTTGCGGACAAGGAAGAATTTTTAAAAGGCAAACTTATCAGGCCCAATTCGCTGAGGCTGTTTTACGTTGCCGCCGCGCTGCGGGAAGGCGTGCCTGTTGACGCAATTTATCAATGGACGAAAATTGATCCCTGGTTTTTACACCAGATCAAAGACATCGTGGATGCCGAAAGCGAATTGAAGCGGTCCGCGCCGTCCGCGGAACTCTTGCGCGAAGCCAAGAAAATGGGCTTTTCCGACCGGGCGCTGGCGTCTTTTTGGAACCGGACGGAGGAGGAAATCCGGCAATGGCGCGAACGCGAAAAAATTGTACCGGTGTATAAACTGGTGGACACCTGCGCGGCCGAGTTCGAAGCCTACACGCCGTATTATTACTCGACCTATGAGACGGAAAACGAAACGCGGCCGTCGGAAAAACGCAAAGTGGCCATCATCGGCGGCGGTCCCAACCGCATCGGCCAAGGCATCGAATTTGATTACTGCTGCGTCCATGCCTCTTTCGCCCTGCGCGAGGAGGGCGTCGAAAGCATCATGATCAATTCCAATCCCGAAACGGTCAGCACCGATTACGACACGTCGGACAAACTGTTTTTCGAACCGGTGACGCTGGAGGATGTTCTGCATATTCTGCGGACGGAGAAGCCCGAAGGCGTGATCGCGCAGTTCGGCGGCCAGACGCCGCTGAATCTCGCCCGCGGCCTGGAGGCGGCTGGCGTGAAAATTTTGGGAACCTCTCCCGATGCAATCGACCGCGCGGAAAACCGCGACCGTTTTCAGGAGATTGTCGCCAAACTCAAGCTCCATCAGCCCGACAATGACACGGCGATGGACGTTCCCAAAGCGCTGGCAGCCGCCTCGCGCATCGGTTATCCGGTGCTGGTGCGCCCCTCCTATGTTCTGGGCGGACGGTCCATGGAAATCGTCTACGACGAGGAAACGCTCAAAACGTTCATGGAAAAGGCCCTCTTGGTCTCTCCGGGACACCCCGTCCTGATTGACAAGTTTCTGGAGGATGCCGTGGAAATCGACGTGGATGCCATCAGCGACGGGGAAACAACGGTGGTCGCGGGCATCATGGAACACATTGAAGAGGCGGGCATTCATTCGGGCGACAGCGCCTGTATCCTGCCGCCGCTGACTCTGCCGCCCGCCATGCTGGAATTGATCCGTGAGCAAACCACAATGCTGGCCAAGGAGCTCAACGTGGTCGGCCTGATGAATGTTCAGTATGCGATCCGGGACAACATCCTGTACGTGCTGGAAGTCAATCCCCGCGCGTCACGGACTATCCCATTTGTCAGCAAGGCGATCGGCGTTCCCCTGGCGAAACTGGCCGCCAAAATCATGCTGGGCAAGACTCTGCGGGAGCTGGGATTCACGCAGGCGCCCCGGCCCGATCATCTTTGCGTCAAGGAAGCGGTCTTCCCGTTCAACCGTTTTCCCGAAGTGGACATTTTACTGGGGCCGGAGATGAAATCCACCGGCGAAGTGATGGGCATTGATCAATCTTTCGGTTTAGCTTTTGCCAAATCCCAGATGGCTGCGGGATTCAGGATCCCCACGGAAGGGACCGTCTTTATCAGCGTCCATGATCGCCACAAGGATAAAATTGTTCCGGTGGCCCGCACTTTTCAGCAGATGGGTTTCAAGATCCTGGCGACCCGAGGCACGGCGCTGTATCTTCTCGAACACGGCATCAGCGCGGGCGTGGTTTTGAAGTTCAGCGAAGGGCGTCCGCATATCGTTGATTACATCAAAAACGGCGATATCCAGGTGGTCATCAATACGAGCATCGGAAGAAAATCCTCGCGGGACGCTTATCACATTAGACGCAGCGCCCTGGCGTACAATATTCTTTACACGACCACGATCGCCGGCGCGCGCGCTCTGGGGGAAGCCGTTGCGGCCGTCCAAAAAGACGCCTGGGAAGTTCGCGCCCTGCAGGAATATCAAAAATGACGATGACGGAAATATTCTTTGGCGTGAGAGGAAAAGCGTAAACCGCATCTCCCGCTTTGCGAAAGGGAGCGGAAAAGGGGCGGGATGATTTTTCAAAGCCCCTTCACCCTTCGATGCTCTCCCGCGGGGAGCGGGAAAATTTTCAGGAGAGAGGTCATGATGGATTTGTCCGAAGAACGATCGCCCCGGGAAGCCTGCGGGGTTTTCGCCATTTACGGCCACGAGGAAGCGTCCCGCATTACCTTTTACGGTCTTTTCGCGCTTCAGCACCGGGGACAGGAGTCGGCGGGGATTGTGTCTTCCGACGGTTGCCGGGTTTATGAACACAAGGGCATGGGCTTGGCGGCTGAAGTCTTCGGAGAAGAAACGCTTCGGAAACTGCCCGGCAGGCTGGCGATCGGACACGTCCGCTACTCGACCACCGGGTCTTCCACCCTGCTGAATGCCCAGCCGTTTTTAGTGCATTTCGGCGAGGAATGCTTTGCGCTGGCGCATAACGGCAACATCGTCAACGCGCAGAAATTGCGCAGGCAGATGGAAGACGGCGGTTCGATTTTCCAAACCACCATGGACAGCGAAATCGTCGTTCATCTCATGGCCCGTCATTTGAAGGAAGGCTTGGAAAACGCCCTGGCGGCCGCGCTGTCACGACTCGAGGGCGCTTACTGTTTCGTCATGCTCACCCGCGATAAAATCATCGCCACGCGCGATCCGCGCGGTTTCCGGCCGTTGGCGCTGGGAAAGCTCAACGGCAGTTGGGTGGTGGCCTCCGAAACGTGCGCTTTTGATTTGGCGGGCGCGCAGTATGTGCGGGACGTCGAACCGGGAGAAATTTTAGTGATTGATTCCAAAGGCGTTCAAAGCTTCCATCCCTTCCCCGCCCAGAAACATTGTCATTGTATTTTCGAACTGATTTATTTTGCCCGTCCCGACAGCCAGATTTTCCGCCAGAATGTTTATCTCTGCCGCAAGCGTTTGGGACACGAACTGGCTCGCGAATACCGACCGGAGGTTGATCTTGTCATGCCCTTTCCCGACTCCGGCGTTTACGCCGCGCTGGGTTACGCGGAAGAAAGCGGCGTCGGATTTGAGATGGGGATGATTCGCAATCACTATATCGGCCGCACCTTCATTCAGCCGTCTCAGGCCCTGCGGGATTTCGGCGTGCGGGTGAAATTGAATCCTGTGAGAGCCGTTCTGGAAGGCAAAAAAATTCTCATCGTGGAAGACTCCATCATTCGGGGAACGACCAGCCGCAGCCGCGTCAGGAATCTGCGCGGCATCGGGGTCAAAGAAATTCACATGGCCGTCAGCTGTCCGCCGACCGTTTATCCGTGTCCCTACGGCATCGACTTTTCATCCAAAGGCGAACTCATCGCGGCCAAACAAGCAAACGAGAAGGCCATCGCCGATTTCATCGGCCTGGATTCCATCCACTATCTTTCCGTCGAAGGGATGATCAAGGCAACCGGCCTCAACAAAGATTGTTTTTGTTTGGCCTGTTATGACGGCCGTTATCCGGTTCGCCCGCCGGAGATGCTCGATAAATTCTGTCTGGAAATCAAGTAAAAGTCCGGTCGCCGCATTGAGGGGATTGGGGTGAAGATGAATCGTCTGGATTGATTTTTTTTTCGATTATGGTATCTTATAAAAAAATCCAGCACAAAGGAGGGGAGGGTTATGAAGAGCTATGAATGGATGCAGTATAAAGGCAAAAATATACTTTACATGAAAATCGCAAGCGAAACGACAGAAGAGCTCAAAGAACGAATCGAAAATATCAAGCCCGTCGTCGCCAAGGAACTCCCGCATTCCATCCTCTGTATTTGTGATGTCACCAACGGCAAGTTCAATCCGGAAATGACCCAGATGCTCAAAGAGTTCACCAAGCATAACGAGCCGTACATGAAAATGACCGCTCTGGTGGGCGTGGAAGGGCTGAAAAAAATCATTTACAATGCGGTTCTTGCTTTTACCAAGCGCAAAAACCTCGTTCTAAAAGATTCCAAGCAGCAGGCGCTGGATTGGCTGGCCGCTCAGTAAAAATTTCAGAAAAAATTCTCGCCGGTCGGGAGGGGTCACGCAAGCCCTCCCTGCCGGCGTCGTTTTTTGAAAATCGTCAACGTCCTCCTTGGAAAATCCTTTATCTTGCTTGAGCGGATTTTATCTAGCGGATGGGAGGTTTTTTGCCCACAAACAGGCAAGTCATGCCGAAAGTCAGGGGATGGATACGCACATCGTTGACGCCGGTTTCTCTTAAGAAGGCGGCAAAGTCTTTCGGGGCGGGAAAGTTCATGATGGAGTCGGCCAGATAATAATAGGCGGCGGCGTTTTTCGAAAAAATTCCGGCCAGCAGAGGCAAAAGGCGATTCAGATAAATACGGTAAAACCATTGAAAGAAACGGTTTTGAATGAAATTCATCTCCAGAATCATGAGTTGGCCGCCGGGAACCGTGACGCGCAGCATTTCTTTTACCGCCTCCGTTTTCTGCGGAATATTTCGAATGCCGAAAGCCATGGCGGTCACATCGAAAGTGTTTTCGCCGAACGGCAGCATCAAAGCGTTGCCTTGGATGAAATTCAGTCTTTGCTTGAGCTTGTTTTTCTCCTTTTTGACCAGAGCCTTTTTAAGCATGGGATGAACAAAATCCACGCCGATGGCCCGGATGTTTCTGTGTCTGAGGCAGGCGTAGATGGATAGATCTCCGGTTCCGCAGGCGATATCCAAAAATCGGTTTGTTCGGGGGAAAACCATTTTTCGAACGGCAAATTTACGCCAGTAAACATCACGGCGGAGACTTAAGAATCGGTTCAAAAAATCATAGCGGTCGGTGACCGTCGAAAAAATCTCCTTGACCATTCCAACCCGCTGTTTGTCGCCGAGTTGCTTGACGGGCGGGTATTTGTTGACCGGAAAAATATTCATGGTTTTTCAACTCAAGACGACGTGCGCACGAGAATGGAATTCGCGTGGGCGTCCAGCCCTTCAATGCGGGCAAAATGCGCGGTGGGTCCGCTGAGAGTTCGGAACGCTTCCCGGGAAAAGGCCAAAACGCTCATTCGTTTGTAAAAATCATAAACGCCCAGAGGAGATGAAAAACGCGCCGTGCCGCCTGTCGGAAGGATGTGATTGGCGCCCGCCAGGTAATCCCCCAGCGCCTCGGGAGTGAAGGAGCCGAGAAAAACGGACCCCGCGTTTCTAATCTGCGGAAGGATTTCTTTGGGTTTTTCCACCATCAGCTCCAAGTGTTCGGGCGCGAAAAGATTGGCGATGTTCACCGCCTCGCCGACGGTTTTCGTGATGACGATCGCGGCGTGGCGGGTAAGCGATTTTTCAAGGATGGCTCTTCTCGCCAGCGCTTTCATCTGTTTGGAAATTTCCCGCGCGACGTCTTCGGCCAACGGTTTGGAGGGCGTAAGAAGCAGGGCGGCGGCCATTTCATCATGTTCCAGCTGAGCGAGCATATCCGCGGCGGCGAAAGGGGCTTTGGCCTTCCAATCGGCGATGATCACCACTTCGCTGGGTCCCGCGATCATGTCGATGTCCACGATTCCGAACACCAGTTTTTTCGCCGCGGCCACATAGGCATTGCCCGGACCCACGATTTTGTCCACCGGCGGCACGGTTTTGGTGCCGTATGCGAGCGCGGCGACGGCTTGGGCGCCGCCGATTTTGAAGATGCGGTGGACGCCGCTGATTTGGGCGGCCGCCGCGATCAGGGGATGGATCCGCCCGTCTTGGGTCGGACTCGCCAAGATGATTTCTTCCACCCCCGCGATGCGCGCCGGAATGGCCGCCATCAGGATCGTTGAGGGATAGGAAGCTTTTCCTCCCGGGGCGTAAATGCCCACGCGCCTAAGCGGATGAATGCGCTGACCGATTTCCACGCCCTTTTCGTCCTTGATCGACCAGCCCGAGGCGATTTGGCGGCGGTGATATTTTTCGATGCGCTGCGCCGCCAGCCGGAGCGTTTTGATGTCCTGCTTTTTGACGCGTGCGACGGCCTCCTTGATTTCGGCGAGAGAGGCTTCCACGGTGGCTGCCGTAGCGGGATATCCGTCAAATTTTTTTGTGTAATGAAAAAGAGCCTTGTCGCCCGCGGCCGCGACATCTTGGATGATTTTGGATACCGTCGCGATCAGGCGAGGCGAATGAAGACCTCCTCTTTGACGCAATTCACGAAAAATTTTTCTAAACGCCGGTGCAGTGGATTGAATGATTCTCATGCTTTCACCCTTTGGATGTCCGCGCCCAACGCGGAGAATTTTTTTTCGATCGATTCATAACCGCGGTCAATGTGATAAATGCGCGAAATTTCCGACGTGCCTTCCGCCACCAGCGCCGCCAGAATCAGAGAGGCCGAGGCTCTCAAATCCGTGGCCATCACCGGCGCGCCGCGCAATTTGGGCACGCCTCTCACAATCGCGTTGTTGCCTTGAATCACGATATCCGCGCCCATCCGCAGCAGTTCGCTGACGTGCATGAACCGGTTTTCAAAAACCGTTTCGGTAATGACGCTCAAGCCTCCGGCGATGGTCATGTAGGCCATCATCTGCGCTTGTAAATCCGTCGGGAATCCCGGGTAAGGCAGCGTCTTGATATCCACGCTGTTGATTTTTTTCCCGCCGGAAACCTTTAATCCATTTTTGATCGGGGTAATCTTCATCCCCGTTTCACGAAGCTTGTTGATCAGCGATTCCAGATGTTGGGGATTGCATCCCTTGACATTGATTTCTCCCTGCGTCATTCCGGCGGCGATCATAAAGGTTCCCGCTTCGATTCTGTCCGGTATAATGGAGGCTTCCGTGGCGTGCAGCGAACTGACGCCTTCGATGGTGATGACATCGGTTCCCGCGCCGCTGATTTTTGCTCCCATCCCTTGAAGCACTTCGGCGAGATTGACGACTTCCGGTTCGCAAGCCGCGTTGTTCAAAACCGTGGTCCCTTCCGCCAAGGTCGCCGCCATCATCACATTTTCCGTTCCCGTGACCGTCGGGATATCGAAATAGATGTCGGTGCCTTTGAGCTTTTTCGCCCGCGCTTCAATATAGCCGCTGTTCAATTCGACTTCCGCGCCGAGCGCTTGCAGGGCTTTAATGTGCAGGTTCACCGGCCGGGCTCCAATGGCGCAGCCGCCGGGAAGAGAAACACGGGCTCTTCCGGCTCGCGCGACCAAAGGTCCCAAAACCAAAATGGAGGCGCGCATGGTTTTGACCAACTCGTAGGGCGCGGTATGATTGGTAATGTTTTCGGTCCCTATTTTGACAGTCTGTTCTCCCTCGATCTGCGCGCCCATGCCGGCCAGCAGTTTTTTGATGGTTTTGATATCCACCAGATCGGGAATGTTATGGAAGGTGTTGACTCCTTCCGTCAACAGCGCCGCCGCCAAGATCGGCAAAGCCGCGTTTTTCGCACCGCTGATCTGGACATCGCCCTTCAGGGGTTTGCCTCCTTGAATCACTATCTTGTCCACGTTACAATCTCCTTGCTTTGATGACGCGCGGCAGGCCGGCGTAGTCGAGTCGCGTTGCCACACGGTCGTAATGTCCCATGCCGACCAGAAACCCGCGAACATGCTCTTCTTGACTAGATCCAATTTCCAGCAAAAGCCAACCATTTTTTTGCAGAAAATCCGGCGCCTGCTGAATGATTTTTTCGTGGAAGTCCAAACCGCTGGGACCGGCCAAAAGCGCTTCGGCGGGTTCGTAGTCTTTCACGCCGGCGGGCAGATGGTCGTATTCTTTTTGCGCGATATAGGGCGGATTGCTGACGATGATGTCAAAAAGACCTTGCACCGGCTCGAACAAATCGCCCCCCCGAAAAGAAATTCTTTTTTCGAAGCCCAAACGCGCGGCGTTTTTCCGCGCCGTCTTAAGCGCGGCCTCGCTGATATCCGTCGCGACGATCACCGCGTCAGGCAATTCGCTGGCCAGGGCGATCGCTATGGCGCCGCTTCCGGTGCCCACATCCAGAATCTTTAAGGCGGAGCGTTTGTTTTCTCTGCAGAGCAATAAGGTTTCTTCAACGATGATTTCCGTGTCGGGGCGCGGAATTAAGACATCCGGGTTGACGTCCAAGACAAAACTCCAAAACGCCTTGCGGCCGGTCAAGTAAGCGACCGGTTCCCACCGCAATCTTCGCTCCATCAATCGTCGGAAACCGGCAAATTGCTCTTCGCTTACCGGCCAATCCGGATTTTTGAGAAATTCAATGCGGTTGCACCGCAGGCAAAAGGCCAGTAGGATTTCCGCATCCAATCGCGCCGATGGGATGCCGATCTGTTCCAAGTCTTGAGCGGCGTCTTCGAGAATTTTACGGGCAATCATGGCCAAAAGTCCTTGAGTCATCTTTGAATCGCAAGAAATTTTATGCGGGCAGGCACGGGATTAGATGACAAAAACACTCCGCCTGAAAAATAAGTTGTTGCAAAAAAAATGTCAAGAGATTATATACCTCAGCCATCAATATCCTGCTTTGATTTAGTCAATCACGGAATAGTCGCGAATCAACAAAAGGGGTGGTGAAGTCTATGAAGCCGGGAGCAAGCTTGAGGGAACGCTTCGAGGGATGGTTTGTACGGCCGATTGAAAAGCTCAAGGAAATCCCTGAGGGAGACGGTGGTTTTTTGGCTTTGGCCTGCGCTTTGTTTCTTTGCGAAAGATATTACCGCGCCTTAACCAAAACGCATTACGGCCGGGGAGAAGACAAGCCCTTCAAGGTGGCGGCGGCAAAAGATTTCGGATTGACGCCGGAAGAATTTAATTGCTTTTGGATGGTCTACCGCAACGGTGTTCTGCATCAGGGAATACCCAGACGATACGTGGACAGCAACAAGGTGGAGTACGTGTGGCATATTGATGATACCTTCGGAGCGATTCCCGAGTTCTACAAAATCAACGCGAATAAAGTTGAAATCAGGCTCAATGTCTGGAAATTCGCCGACATGATCATTAATAAACTCCGAAGCAATCCTTCCGTGTTCCGGATGGCTATGACCCATTCCTTTGCGGAGGTTAGAGAGACCCCTCAAGAAAAGTGACAGCCGACTTTCGATTTTTGTGGGTTTCGCCGTCAGGCGGGCCGGAAGCTTTCTTGCGAAGTTTCAGCTTTGTTTTTTGAGCAGTTCCGCTTGATGATGGGCGATGAGCGCGTCAATCATTTCTCCGATATTTCCGTTTAAAAAATTATCCAGATCGTAACGGGTAAGATTGATGCGATGGTCGGTGACGCGGCCCTGGGGGAAGTTGTAAGTGCGGATGCGTTCGGAACGGTCGCCCGTACCCACTTGGCTTTTGCGCGCCTCGGCTTGCTCGGCGTTTTGCTTTTGCACCATGGCGTCAAGGAGTCTCGCCCGCAGAACCTTCATCGCCTTGGCCTTGTTCTTGATTTGGGATTTTTCATCCTGGCAGGTGACCACCAGTCCCGTCGGGATGTGGGTGATGCGGACGGCGGAGTCTGTCGTGTTGACGCTTTGCCCTCCGTGGCCGGTGGAACGGTAAACGTCAATGCGCAGATCATTGGGGTCGATATGGACTTCCACTTCTTCCGCTTCCGGCATGATGGCAACCGTTACGGTGGAGGTGTGAATGCGCCCTTGGGCTTCCGTGACGGGCACCCTCTGCACGCGGTGTACGCCGCTTTCATGCTTCAGGCGACTATACGCGCCGCGGCCTTCAATCTGAGCGATAATTTCCTTGAAGCCGCCCACGCCCGAGGGAGAGGAACTGACCACTTCCACTTTCCAGCCTTGGGATTCGGCATAGCGCGCATACATGCGGAACAGATCCGCGGCGAACAAGCCCGCCTCGTCACCGCCGGTACCGGCGCGGATTTCCAAAAAAACGTTTTTGTCATCGTTGGGGTCTTTGGGAAGAAGCAGGATTTTCAGTTTTTCTTCCAGCTCTTCTTGTTTTTGTTTCAGCAGCGGCAGTTCTTCTTTGACAATGGTTTTGAGATCATCATCGCCGTCATGAAGGATTTCCTGATGTTCCTTTATTTGCTTGCAGACCTGATTGTATTTTCGGATGGTTTCCACCAGTTCTCTCAAATCGGCATGTTCCTTGGCGTACTTTTGATAGACACCGGGCTTGGAAACAATTTTCGGATCGCTCAGCAAGCCTTCCAGCTCTCTGTGACGCAGTTCAATGGCGTTTAGTTTATCCAGAATAATATCCATAAAGATTGGTAAAGTTAGGGATTAAAAGTTGAAAATATTTTGGAAAGACTCGGAGCAGCTATAAGTGATGATTCGGATGGATGAAGGCATGCGGCACGTATCCATCCAAGACGCGATGATTGAACGACAAAATCCCGCCCCGGACCGTCGAATCGTCCGGATAGCTCTTACTTGTAGTTGAGGTGATGACTTGCATCTCGCTTGCCATAAGAAGTACTTCCCCGAAGGGGTTGAGGCGTCAAACACTTATTTTGAGGTCTTGGATGAGCTCTTTTTCCCCTGAGCAGATTGGGCCGCGGCTTCATATTTTTTCTTGAATTTTTCCACGCGACCGGCGGAGCTGACGACTCTCTGTTTCCCCGTCATAAACGGATGACAATTTGAGCAAATTTCCGTTTTGATGTCCTTTTTGGTTGATCGCGTAACGATGACATTTCCGCACACGCACGTGATGGTTGTTTCCTTGTATTCCGGGTGAATGCCTTTTTTCATAACCTTGTGTTGTCCTCCGTGGTATCTCATTTACTGCACTTTACTAAAGTGCCGTTGCCTTATAACATTCAAAACTAAAATTCAAGTAAAATTAGCCGCTTTTTCCCCAATGCAATAAATGCGCTGATTCCGCGCCGGTGAATACCGGGCGGCTATGAGTTCATCGAATCCAGAAACTCCTGATTTGTTTCAGTTTTTCTGATTTTATCCACAATGAACTCCATGGCGTCGATCGGATTCATTTCCTGAAGCAGTCTCCGCAGGATCCAGACGCGGTTGAGATTGTTTTTTGGGATCAAAAGCTCTTCTTTTCTTGTTCCCGAGCGGATAAGGTCAAAAGCAGGGAATACTCTGCGGTCGGCTATGCGACGATCCAAGTGCAGCTCCATATTGCCGGTACCTTTGAATTCTTCGAAAATCACTTCATCCATGCGGCTGCCCGTATCAATCAGAGCGGTGGAAATGATGGTCAGGCTTCCCCCGTTTTCGATATTGCGGGCGGCGCCGAAAAATCTCTTCGGCTTGTGCAAGGCGTTTGAATCAACGCCGCCGGAAAGAACTTTGCCGCTGGGAGGGACGACCGTATTGTAAGCCCGGGCCAGACGGGTAATGCTGTCCAGCAGAATCACGACATCTTTCTTGTGTTCGACAAGCCGTTTGGCCTTTTCAATCACCATTTCGGCCACTTGGACATGGCAGGACGCCGGTTCGTCAAAGGTGGAGGCGATGACTTCTCCGGATACGCTTCTTTGCATATCCGTCACTTCTTCCGGTCTTTCATCAATCAAAAGAACCATTAGAACGACCTCTTTGTGATTGGCGGCAATACTGTGGGCGATGTCCTGCAGAAGCACGGTTTTGCCGGCGCGCGGCGGCGAGACAATCAGAGCTCTTTGTCCTTTGCCGATGGGCGTGAATAAATCCATGATTCGTGTGGAGTAGTTTTTTGGATCGAATTCGAGATTTAATTTCTCCTGGGGATAAAGGGGGATCAGGTTGTCAAAGAGGATCTTATCCCTGGCCTGTTCGGGACTTTCAAAATTGACGGAATCAACCTTCAGTAAGGCGAAATATTTTTCCCCCTCTTTTGGAGGGCGGACCTCTCCGGAAATGGTGTCCCCTGTTTTTAGATTGAATCTCCTGATTTGAGACGGCGAAATGTAGATGTCGTCGGGACTGGGCAGATAATTGTAATCAGCGGCTCTCAAAAATCCGAAACCATCGGGAAGAATTTCCAAAACGCCGGAGCCGGAAATGACGCCGTTTTGTTCCGCCTGAGCCTGCAAAATGGCAAAAATCAATTCCTGCCGGCGCATGCCGCTGGCGTCCTGGACGTTGAGTTTTTTGCCCAGTTCGTTTAATTCGCTGATGGGTAGTCTTTTGATGTCCTCAATGTTCATACATAAAATCCTTGTTTCATTTTATCTTGATGAAAGGTCGATCCACCGCTATCCGTTGTTTTTTTAGACAGAAATTTGGATACAAAGGTTTCTTTAATCGCTTCGGATTAAGTTTCGGCTTGTTGCTTGAATACTTGAAACGCTCCAAAAGGTAGGGCTTATAGCCTTTCGTTCGGTTGTTTAGCTATATGAATATGCTATTCCTGTCAAGCACTATTTTGAGGGCGGACAGATTCTCAAAGGTGACGCAATGATCGTTACTCCCCCGGGTATGTTTTGGCTTCTTCGATCAGAAAAACCGGAATGCCGTCCTTGATTTCATAAAGAAGTTTGCAAGTGTCGCAAATCAACCCGTTTGACTTCTCGTCATAGCGTATTTTCCCCTTGCATTGGGGGCAGGCCAGAATTTCCAACAATTCTGTGTTGAAAGGCATGATCACTCTCCTTGTAATTTCTTTGCCACGGCAGAGAAAACCTGCTCGGGGTGAATATCCTTCATGCACGTTTTTGTCGAGCATTTTTTTAAAAAACAGGGGCTGCAGGAGATGCCTGTCCTGATGACGGTATGGCCGGTGCCGTAAGGTCCCGTTCTTTGGGGGTCGGTCGGGCCGAAAAGCGCGACGACCGGCGTTCGCACGGCCGCCGCCAGGTGCATGGGCCCGGAATCCGTCGTGATGAGCATTTTCGTTTGGGCGTAGAGACAGGCCAGTTCCGGCAGCGTGGTTTGACCGCCCAGATTGACGGCGTCTGACCGCATGAGGTTCGCGATTTTCTCCAAAACGTTTTTCTCCATTCCAGTGAAAACCACTTTCAGTCCCAGTTTTTGCCGAATCATATCCGCCAGATGGGCGAAGTTTTCGTTTTCCCAGAGTTTTGTTTCCCAGTAGGCCACGGGGCTTATGGAAATAAAGTTTTTTGGTTCCAGACGGTGCGCTCGCATCAGGGTTTTGATTTTTTCTTCGGCTCGCGGATTTTTCGGTAAAACAAATTCAACTTCGTTGATTTGCGCGCCGAGGTAACGGGGAAAATCCAAATAGCGGTCCACGGCGTGCTTGTTCATGTCTTCCGGAATTTTTTCGTTGACAAAGCATCCGCTGAATTCCTGCAGGGAATCGTATCCCAGTTTTCTTTTGCCGCGGCTCAGCCAAACCACGACGGAGCTTTTCAAAAGGCCGTGAAAGTCTATTACCAAATCGTACTGGCGCTTGCGGAGCGCCTTGATGAAGCCCGTCGCATCGGCAAAGGGCTGTCTGATTCGGCCCTTTTGCAGATCTTTGATCCAGCTTTTGCGGCGGGAAACCAAAACTTCATCCAGATACGGGTGGTTCAGCACAAGATCCGCCGCCGCTTCTTCCACCGCCCAGGTGATATGGGCTTTGGGATAGAGACGGCGGAGTGCAGCCAGCGACGGCAGCGTGTGAATGACGTCACCCACGGCGCTTAATTTGACGATCAGAATATTCACCTTCTGTCCCTTAAAATCCATTTGACGGCGTCCAGAATATCGGCCGCTATAAAGTCCGGCTCCGTCTCCGTCGAAGGAGCGTTCGGTCCGTCATCTTGAAGCAGGTCTTTGCCGTAACCGGTTGTGACAAGAATGCCCTTCGCACCCACTTTCTTCGCCGCTTCGATATCCCAGAACCGGTCTCCGATCATGTAGGACGACGTCAAGTCGATATTTAATTCATGCGCGGCCGTCAGAAGCATGCCCGGTTCCGGTTTCCGGCAGGCGCAAATTTGACGGTAGGGCTTGTGTCCCTCTTTGGGATGGTGCGGGCAAAAATAGAATTTGTCGATCACCGCCCCCTTTTGCTTGAGCAACTCATCCAAATATTGATGGGTCTCTCTGACAAAGGATTCCGTGAAAAAACCCTTGGCGACGCCGGATTGATTGGAAATCACGACGGCTTTCAAGCCGCTTTGGTTGATTAATCGAATGGCTTCATAAGCGCAGGGGATAATGACCAGCTTATCCAAAGAATCCAGATAGCCGACTTCTTCGTTAATGACCCCGTCTCTGTCTAGAAAGACCGCGGCTGTTTTTTTCATGGCAGGGATCCTTTCTTTTCGCTTAGGAGCTTTCGCGCTTCGTCAAAAACTTCATCAACGGAAATCAGTGCCATGCAGCGGAAATCCTTGGGGCAGGTTTCCTTCAGACAGGGACTGCAGGACACGGCTTTGCGGATGATGACGGATCGGTCGCCCAGCGGGCCGGTGGTGATGGGGTTTGTCGAACCGAAGATCGCGAGGGTCGGAATGTTTAAAGCGCCCGCGATATGCATGAGTCCGGAATCGTTGCTGATGAACAAGTCGCATTGGGCGATAAGATGGATGGCTTCCCTCAACGTTGTTTTCCCGGCCAGATTGATCAAAGGGGCGGATGCAGCTTGCGCGATTTCGCGCGCGGTTGCGACGTCGTTTCTGCCGCCCAAGGCAATGATTCGGGCGGGGAAATGATCGGCTAATTTATCGGCGACCTTCGCGAATCGGTCCGGAAACCATCTTTTCGCCGCTCCGTAGGTGGCTCCCGGCGCCATGCCGACCAGGAGATCTTTTTTGCCCGGAATGAATTTGCCGGCGGTTTTTCGAGCTTCCGCCGGGTCGATCCTGTCTTTCAAGCGCAGATCGCCGCTTACCGGAACGCATCCCAGGGCCTTGACCATTTCCAAATAATAAAGCGTCTGGTGAACTTGCTTGACGGCTTTGGTGCGTTTCACGCTGTGCGTCAGAAGCAGGCCGCGGGCGTCCGAATCATATCCGGCGCGCAGGGGAATGCGCGCCGCCAAAGCGATAATAGCCGCTTCAATCGCGTTTTGCAGCAGAATCGCCGCGTCGAAGTTCTCGTTTTTGAGTTTTCCGGCCAGTCGGAAAACACCGGATGGACTGTCAAACCTGCTTTCAAACAGGATGATTTCATCAATGTCGGAAAACAGACCATAGATGTCCGCGACCCATGGTTTCGCCAAAACGGCGAGGCGTGCTTCAGGGTAAGTGGCGCGGATGGAAGCGACGGCGGGCAGCGTCATGACGGCATCGCCGATCCAGTTTGTGCCGCGGATTAAGATCTTCTTGATCCCGGCTCGGGGCAGTTGTTTTTTTTCTATTGCTTTCAACCTTTTGTTCCTTTTTGCCGCACTTGGCAGCGTTTTGTTTTCCAGCGCTGATGCATCCAGAACCACTGATCGGGATATCGGCGGATGTAATCTTCGATGATTTTAGTGAAAATCTGCGTATTGGTTAACACATCTTTGTCGCGGTTTCCCGTGTTGACGATATCGACCTTCGGTCCGATTTCCATCAAGTATGTTCCGTCCGGAAGAAACCGGGTGAATGCCGGCAATACCGGCGCTTTGGTATGCGATGCCAGTAGGGCCAAACCGGATGTCGTGCAGGCGTCGCGGCCGAAAAAATCGACAAAGACGCCTTCCCGCCAATCGACGTTTTGATCAATCAGCAGGTAAAGGCTGAACCCCTTTTTCAGAAGGCGAATCATCGGACGCATGGCCCTTTCTTTGGAAAGGGACACGTTGCCGCAAGAAGCGCGGATCCGGGTGATGCCTTTTTCCACAAACGGCGAGTCAAAAACCCGATAGACGAAAATGAACGGCTTGGTCGATATCGCCAACGCGGCATTGCCGATTTCCCAATTTCCCAGATGGCCGCCGAACATCAAGACGCCCTTGCCTTCCTTGCAGGCATTCCGATAGTGTTCCATCCCTTCGATTTTGACCCAGCGATGCAGATTTTTTTTCGTCATGCCGGGGATGTCAAAGTAATCGGCGGCCAGCCGGAAGAAGCTTTCAAAGGATTTTCTGGCTAAATGTCTGATTTCCGCTTCGGACTTCTCAGGAAAGGACCGGGTTAGATTGTGCAGGGTGATCAGGCGGTGTTTCAGGGAAACATAATAAGCCGTTCTCGCCGTTAACAAAGCGAAAAATCTTCTTGCTTTTGAAGGAATCAACCTTATGATGCCGATGATGAATTTATCCAAATTCTTTATCCCTCAGGGTTGCGTCGTTGACAGTTCGTCATTTTATGCAAGATGAAACGTTTCAAGGACTCCGCGTCCGGGATGATTTCCATGTCCATCTGCAAAAGATAAATGACGTTCAAACATGTATCCGAACCGCTTAAACGGACGCCGTCTTTTTCTGTGGTCACAAGCCAATCGGCGCCGCTGCGCTGGAAACGGTCGATGATGCCCGCTATTTCTTCGGCCGTATAGCGGTGATGATCGGGGAAAACATCGCAAGTGACGCTGACCGCTCCCGCGGCCCGAAGCGCCGCCTCAAAAGAACGGGGGTTGGCAATGCCGCAAAACGCGTACACCTTTTTATTTTTCAATTCAGAAAGCGGTTTCTCGACGCGGTGATCGGCCCGCAGAAGAGCCTTGGGTTGATGAATGCTTTTGAAAACGGGGATATCGCCGCGGGAGAGATACGCCGCGAGCCCGGCGCTGTCAAACGAGGCCTCATTGGCGCGCGTCAAAATAATGGCGTCGGCTCGTTTTAATTGCGACATGGGTTCTCTGAATTTCCCCCTCGGCAGAAGGTAAGGCCTCTTGTTTAAATCCGCGGCATCCATTAAGACGAGATTGAGGTCCCGATGAATTTGCCTGTGCTGCATGGCGTCGTCGCATAGCAAAAGATCAGCTCCGAAGAGACGAACAGCGGCCTGCCCCGTCAGTTTTCGACGGGCCCCGGTCAGGACCGGAACCTCTTTGAGAGTCTGGGCGATCAAAACGGGTTCATCACCCGCCGCGTCGGAATCCAACAAGAGGTTTTGGCCGTCACAGACAATATTGACGGCTTTTTTGCTTTGCCCGCCGTAGCCGCGGCTGATGACGGCCGGTCGATAGCCGCAGTCCTTCAGAAGGCGGGCCAGCAGAATCACGCAGGGTGTTTTCCCCGTGCCGCCGACGGTGATATTGCCGACACTGATCACCGGACATGAAAAAATAAATTCTTTGAGGATTTTCCGGTCGTAGAGCCAGTTGCGCGAATTGACGGCGAGACCGTAAAAAAAGGACAAAACAGACGCGATGAAGTGAACAGGTCTGTTGAGCCGTGCATTTCCGTCATCATCATTCCACATCCTTTGCCAGCGCATTCTTTTCATCACTTCCTTCATCTTTAAATTGCAGATTGTAGAGACGGAAATATTCCCCTTTTTTCTTCAACAACTCTTCGTGGGTGCCTTCCTCGACAATCTCGCCGTGAGACAAGACGATGATTCTGTCGGCGTTGCGAATGGTGGAGAGCCTGTGCGCGATCACCAAGGTCGTCCGGCCTTTCATGAGATTGTCCAGCGCTTCCTGGACTTCGATTTCCGCTTCGGTATCCAAAGAGGAAGTGGCTTCATCGAGAATCAAAATGGGGGCGTTTTTCAGCAGCGCCCTGGCGATGGAGATGCGCTGTTTTTCGCCGCCGGAGAGTTTGGTGCCGAGTTCGCCGATATTGCTTTCGTATCCTTGAGGCAGCCGCATGATGTAATGGTGCGCGTTGGCGGCTTTGGCTGCTGCAATGATATCTTGATCCGTCCTTTGGATGTCCCCGTAAGCGATATTGTTTTTAACCGTGTCGTTAAACAGAATGGTCTGCTGCGTGACGATGGCGATTTGGCTGCGCAGGGATTTCAAGGTGACGTCCCGGATGTCGTGTCCGTCGATTAAAATGCGTCCCTCGGTGACATCGTAAAATCTCGGAATCAGGTTCACCAAGGACGTTTTCCCGCCGCCGCTCATGCCCACAAAGGCCACCACTTCGCCTGCTTTGATGGATAAATTGATGTTTTTCAGCACCGGCGTGGTTTCATAGCAGAAGGTGACGTTTTGAATGTCAATCCCCTTGGTGATGGGCGGCAAATCGACGGCATCGGGCTTGTCTTGAATATCGGGGATGCGGTCGATGATGCTGAAAATTCGTTCCGCTCCCGCAATGCCCTGATTGATCGTGTTGTTGACGTTGGTGAGCCTTTTGATGGGTTCGTACAGCATCAGCAAAGCGGCGATGAAAGAAAAGAAAGTTCCGGGCGTCGAATGGCCCTTGATCACGCTGTAGCCTCCGTAAAAAATCACAGCGGCGATTCCCAGTCCGCCCAAAAAATCCATCAACGGACCGGACATCGCGTTGACCGAAACGGCCTTCATGTTGTATTTATAAAGCTTTTCGTTTTCCGCGGCGAATCGGTCGCTTTCGTAATGCTCCATGCTGAAGGCCTTGACGATGCGCGTTCCGGAAATCGTTTCCTGAAGAAGCGAGGTCAAGTTGCCCATTGTGATTTGAGTGGACCGGGTCACGTTGCGCATTTTTTTGCCGAAGAAAGAAATCGGATAAATCGTCAGCGGGAAAACGACGACGGCGATAAGCGCCAATTTCCAATCCGTATAGAAGATGACGCCAAGCAGCGATATCAGTGTGAACGTGTCCCTGACCAGCGAGGTGATGGCTTCGGCGGAAGCGGTCTGCACGGACTGAACATCATTGGTGATGCGCGACATAAGCACGCCCGTCGGATGTTGTGTGAAAAAAGCGAGGGATTGTCTTTGGATGTGTTCATAAAGTTTGTTGCGCAGATCAGTGACGATTCTCAACCCGATGGAACTCATCAGAACGGACTGTCCGTAGTTGCACAAACCTTTAAAGAGAAAAATGAGCACCACCAGCAGAGGAATCCATCTTAAGGCGGCGGTGTTTTTGCTGATGAAGATATCGTCGATCGCCGGTTTGGAAATGAGCGGCAATGCCGCCTGAAGACCCCCCGCAACCATCATGCACAACGCCGCCAGGAGAAAGCGCATGTAATATTGCTTGGACATGTAAATTAATCTTTTGAAGCTTTCCATGGATCCGCCTATATCATATTTAACGCGATTTGCGCAGCTCTTCTTGCGGCGCCCGGTTCGCCCAGCAGGGCGCGAACCGCGGCAAGGTCCTGTTTCATCTGATTAAATTTTTCCTGGTTTGATAAAATGGACAGGGCTTCCCGCGCGATTTTGCGCCCGTCGGCGTCCGCCTGGATGAGTTCGGGCGCGATGGTTTTCCCCGCCACGATATTCACCAAACCGATGTTTTTGACGTGGATGAATAGTCTTCCGATGAGGAAAGAAAGCAAAGAAACTTTATACACAATGACCATCGGCACTTTCAAAAGAGCCGTTTCCAGTGTCGCCGTTCCCGAGGCGACCAGAGCCAAATCGGCCGATGAGATGACCTCGTAGGTGCCGCCGGAGAAGACCCGGACCGAAAGCTGTGCCTGTCGGATGTAGGCTTGAACCGTTTTTTCTTCCAGCGTTTCAGCCAGCGGCAGCACAAACTGAATGTCCGGAATTCGGCTCTTCAGGATGGCCGCGGCTTTGAGCAATTCCGGCAGGAGCTCTCTGATTTCGGCAAGGCGGCTGCCGGGCATGATGGCGACCGTCGGTTTGTGTCTGTCGATACCGATATGCTTCCTGCTTTCTTCCTGTGTGTAGGTCTCGGGGATCATATCCAGAAGCGGATGGCCGACGTAATGCACTTCGAATCCGTTTTCTTTGTAGGTGTCGACTTCGAAGGGCAAGATCACGGCCATCTGATCGACGTTTTTTTTGATTTGCTTGATCCGGCCTTTGCGCCACGCCCAGACCTGCGGACTGATGTAGTAGAAAACCTTGATGCCTTTTCTGTGGGCCGCCCGGGCGAGCGGGAGATTGAAATCCGGATAATCAATCAAAATGACAAGATCCGGCCGGCGGGTGTCGAGGGATTTTTTCATCAGACGCATGGTTTTCAAGATGTTGCCCAGCCTGGAAACCACCTCGCTGACCCCGACGACGGCCATTTGCGCGACATCCGCCAAAAGCTCCACGCCGGCTTCCCGCAGCCGCTTTCCGCCGATGCCGTAAAAACTCAGAGAGGGATTCATCAATGACATTTCCCGCACGAGATTCGCTCCGTGCATGTCCCCGGATGCTTCGCCGGCGATAATCATAATCGTTTTTTTGCGGGGGAAGTTGTTATTCATTGTGCGGCACGGTTGAGGATATCCGCGACAGCGTGGATTTCATCGCTTGACAATTCCGGGAACATCGGCAGGGAAAGCACTTCCGCCGCGCAGCTTTCGCTTTGGGGTAATCGCAGCGCGACGTGCACGGCGCGGAAGACCTCCTGCCGATGCAACGGTAGGGGATAATACACCGCGCAGGCGATTTCATGCTTTTGCAGTTCCCGCGCCACGTCGTCGCGGTTTTTTGTTTTGACGGTAAACTGATGGTAGACATGTTCACAGCCGTCGGCGACCCAAGGTAAAATCACCCCCGGATTTTTGATCGCCCGGCGGTATGTTTCGGCGTTGGCCTGCCGCATGGCATTGAACTGATCGATTTTTTTTAGCTTGACCCGGATGATGGCGGCCTGGATTTCATCCAGACGGCTGTTGTGGCCGATTTCCTCATGGTAGTAGCGCCGAAAACTGCCATGATTGCGCAACATCCGGACTTTTTGCGCGATTTCTTCGTCCCGGGTGATGATCATGCCGCCGTCGCCATAGCCGGCCAGGTTCTTGCTGGGGAAAAAACTGAAACAGCCGACGTCGCCGAATGTGCCCACTTTTTGACCGCGGTATTTGGCGCCGAAGGCCTGCGCGCAGTCCTCGATTACTTTTAACCCGTATTGGCGCGCTATCTCCAGGATGGGTTGCATGTCGGCGGGCTGGCCGAACAAGTGCACAGGCATGATGGCTTTTGTTTTAGAGGTGATCTTCTCCTCGATTTGACCGGCGTCGATGTTGAAGGTCTGCGGAGAAATATCCACGAACACCGGAGTGGCATTCAACAGGGCGATGACTTCCGCCGTGGCGATAAAGGTGAACGGCGTGGTGATCACTTCGTCTCCCGCCCGGATGCCGCAGGCGCGCAGCGCCAGCATCAGCGCGTCCGTGCCGTTGGCCACGCCCACGGCATGGTTTACGCCGTGGTAAGATGCGATTTCTTCTTCCAGGGCGCTGACGTTGGGACCGAGAATGAATTTTGTTTCCTCCAAAACGCCTTGGATGGCGGCGTCGATTTCATCCTTGAGCGACAGATATTGTCTTTTTAAATCGACCATGGGAATCATTTGCGCATATCCTCGGCGAATTTCATTTTATTGATGATTTCGACAGCCAACTGCAAGGATAGGCGGGCGTCTTCGCCCGATACCGGCGGGGCCGTGCGCTTCATCACGGCGTCGGTGAAAGAGCGGATTTCTTCCTCCAGCGGATCATGACTGCCGACGTCCACGTGGTTTTGCACAATCTGCAATTGTCCCCGGTCGTTTTTGACCGTGGCCAAGGACAGGATTTCTCTTTTCTGGCAGTCAACGGAGTGGTAGCCTTCAACGCCGAAAAAACGGATTTTCTGCATGGTTTTTGCGCTGATGCGGCTGGCGGTGATGTTGGCGATGCAGCCGGAGGCGAAGGTAATGCGCGCGTTGGCGATATCAATTTTTTCGGAAAGAATCGGCACCCCGACGGCCTCGACGCTTTTCACCGGAGCATTGACAAATTTGGTGATAATGTCCAAATCGTGAATCATCAAATCCAAAATGACATCGACGTCGGTGCCGCGCTCGAAAAAGGGATGCAGCCGGTGCGACTCGATAAACAGCGGCCGCGTGATGACTTTATCCAAGGCCATGATGGCCGGATTGAATCTTTCGACGAAGCCCACCTGGAGGATGAGATTTTTCCGGCGCGCCAGCTCAATGAGCTCGTCCGCTTCTTCCAAGGTGGAGCAGATGGGTTTTTCGATGAGCACATCAATCCCCGCGGCCAAAAAGTCACGGGCCACCCGGAAATGTTCGCTGGTCGGTACGGCAATGCTCGCGGCGTCGATCTTGTCGAACATCTTCCTGTAATCCGAGAAAGCGGCGCAGCGGTATTGCTCGGCTGCTTTTTGCGCCCGTTCCGGGACGGTGTCAGCGACAGCGGTGATCTCACAGTTTGCCAAATTTTCGTATTTCTGCAGATGATAATTGCCCAAATGACCGATGCCGACGACGCCGATTTTTATTTTCTTTTTTTTCATGGCAAACCCTGTCAGCGGCAAACGCCTCTTTCCGATTCCTTGATGAATTGGACGAAGTGGTCCACTTCCGGAATCTTGTCCACGTCTTCCTGGACTTTCTTGAGGGCGTCTTCCAGCAGAAGCTGGGAGCGGAAAACGATTTTGTAGGCGTCCTTGATCGCCCGGATGGTTTGTTCGGGAAATCCTCGTCTTTTGAGTCCGATCAGATTTAAGCCGAAGAGTTTAGCGTGATTGCCTTGGGCGATGGTGTAAGGCGGTACATCCTTGACCACTGCGGACGCTCCCCCCACCATGGAATGCGCGCCGATGCGGCAGAACTGATGAATGCCAGACAATCCACTGATGATGGCGTAGTCTTCGATATGAACATGACCGGCCAGCATGGCGGCGTTGGACATGACGATCCGATTTCCCAGTTTGCAGTTATGCGCCACGTGGCAGTAAGCCATAATCAAGTTGTGATCGCCGAGCAGGGTGACCCCGATGTCGGCGGCGGTGGCGCGGTGGATGGTGACGAATTCCCTGATGGTGTTGAAATTTCCGATGATGACGCGGGTTTTTTCGCCGCCGAATTTCAAATCCTGCGGAGGCGCGCCGATGGAGCAGAATTGAAAAATGCGGCAGCCTTCACCGATTTGCGTGAAATCATCAATCACCGTATGGGGGCCAATAACGGTGTTTTTGCCGATTTTGACCTCGGCCCCGATAATGGCGTAAGGGCCGATTTCCACTCCCTCGTCCAGTTGTGCGTCAGGGGATACGATAGCTGTCGGATGAATCATTTACTTAACCTTTTGTCGAGATTCTTTGGCTTGCAGTTCTTTGATCTGCGTTTCGAGTTGATTGATTTTCGCCCGCATTTCCGGAAGTTTGACGCGGCAGGCTTCGACTTTCAGCCATTCCTTGTAAGGCATTTGCGGCTTGCCGCCGATGATGGAGCCGGAAGGGACGTCTTTATGAATTTTTGTGTCCGCCGCGATCATCACGTTATCTCCGATCGTAATGTGCCCGACCATGCCCGTCTGGCCGCCGACCAGCACGCTTTTGCCCAGTTTCGTGCTTCCGGAAATGCCGACCTGCGCGGTGATGACACAGTTTTCCCCGATGGTGACATTGTGGGCGATTTGAACGAGATTATCAATTTTGACGTTGCGTCCAATCCAGGTCTTGCCCATCGCGGCGCGGTCCACGGTGGTGTTGGCGCCGATTTCCACGTCGTCGTCGATCTGCACGATGCCCACCTGGGGAATTTTGATGTTCTCCCGGCCCGGAGACGCGAAGCCGAAGCCGTCCGCGCCGATGACGACCCCGGAATGCAAGACGACCCGTTTGCCGATGACGCAGGAATGGTAAACCGTGACGTTGGCGTACAGCACGGAATCCTCGCCGATGCGGACATGATCCCCGACATAAACGCCCGGATAAATAACGACGCCCCGGGCGATGTCCGCTCCGTGTCCGATGTAGGCATGCGGGAAGATGGTCGCATCCGGAGAGACTGTGGCGTCCTCCTCGATGTATGCCGCTTCGCTGACGCCTTGTCGGCCGTGGTGTGGCGGGTAGTAAACCTGCATCAGTTTGCCTAATGCGGCGTAAGGGTCTTCGACGACGACGAGGTTTTTACCCTCCGCGCTGATTCCGGGAGGGGCAAGAATCGCTGAGGCTTTCGTCTCGCGGAGTTTGCCCAGATACTTCCGGTTAGCGATAAAGGTCAAATCTCCGGACGCGGCGTCTTCGAGGGCGCGGATGGCTTTGATGACCACCCCGTCATCCCCGATGACTTTACCGCCCAAAAAAGAAGCAATTTGAGTAAGGGTCATTTCCATGGAGCCAGACAGCCTGTTATTTCTTGATTTTGTTGAATTCCTCAATCACTTTTTTGCTGAAGTCACATTGTTTGTCGTAGTAAGGAATGGGCATGGTTGCCACATCGATGACCAGCGTGTATTTTTCTTTTTCAGCGATGGAACGCACAATCTTGATGATTTCCGGCATCAGCTTTTGCGTCATTTCCTGGTCGCGCTTTTTCAGTTCCTCATTGGTATCATTGACGAGCAGCTGATAGTCGCGCAGTTTCTTCTGATATGCGGTTTCTTTTTCACTGCGGGCGGTTGCCGTCATGAGCGAGCTTTGTTTGTCGAGCTCCTCTTTCATTTTTTTCAGTTCTTTTTCCATATCCTGAATTTTTTGCGATTCTTTGTCATAGTACTTTTTAAAATCATCAGCCGCCTTTTTCCCGGCGTTGGACGTCTGAATGATTTCCTGAAGATTGATAAAGCCGATTTTGTCGGCAGCTAAAGAAGCAGTGCTCCACATCAGGATTAACAAGCCAATGAGTGTAATCCAATAAAAACTTTTTTTCATAATAAATCTCCTTTTCTTTTTTTTATGGTTTTGCATCAAATCTGTTTGATTTTGTTCCTTACATCGGCATGCCGATGGTGAATTCCCAGCGACCGTGCGTGTCATCCTGCAGCCCGCGGCTGTCGATAATGTGTCCGTATTCCAATCTTAAGGGGCCGATCGGGGAATACCAACGGATTCCAGCCCCGATGGATTGTCTGAGATCGTCAATATAATATCTATTGTTCCAAGAATTTCCCGCGTCATAGAAAGTAACGAGTTTCATGCCGGATTCTTTAATGAAGGGAAAGACCAGCTCAAAATTGAAAATCAGCATCGTATTGCCGCCGATGACGTCGCTGGTGCCGCCGTTTTCAGGCCCCACATAACGGAAGCCGCGCAGGGAATTGATGCCGCCCAAAACATACCTTTCAAAAATGGGAATCTCCACGCCTCCATGTTCCTGAATGTAGCCGATCCGTCCCTTCGCCGCAAAAACAACGTCGAAAGGCAGCGGAAAGTAGGCAAACAAACTGGCGCTGTACTGGGTGTAGTTCGTGTCGCCCTGCAAGGGGCCGCCCGCCTGCGTCACGGAAACGCTTGCCTTGGTTCCTTTGGAAGGAAAAATATAGTCATTGGTCGTGTCGCGCATTAAAGACAAGGTCAGCGCGCTGGTGACGGTTTCACCTTCCTGCAGTTTGATTTGCCACGGCGCCGTGGACAATACGTCGCTGATGTCATCGGAAGTCAGCTTATATCCGACATAGCCGAAAACCTTTTCGAAAAGAGGATAACCCAAGGTCAGCCCGACGCCCTTCGTATCCAGGTTGTAGGAATCGTACTCTTTTTTATACTTCCAGATGTCCGCTTTGCACCACAGCGGAATATCGAACAACCACGGCTCCGTGAAGGAAACATCATAATTGCTCGTCGATGAGCTCAAGGCCGCCTTGAGGCTTAAAATCTGGCCGTAGCCCAGAAAATTCTGCTGGGTAATTTGCGCCATGATCGTCGCTTTGTCCACGGCGCTGTAGCCCGCGCCGATCATGAACATGCCCGTGCTTTTTTCCTTGACGCGGATATTGATATCCGTCTTGTTGTTTTCGGAAGTTTTCTCCGTCTGAAAGTCGATTTCTTCAAAGTAGCGCAAGCGGTTCAGCTTTGCGTAGCTTGATTTCAGCTTGCTGCTGGAGTACAAGTCTCCTTCGGCGATATCCAGCTCGCGACGAATGACCTTGTCGCGGGTGATCGTGTTGCCGTAAATATTAATTTTATTGATGTAAACCGGATTCCCTTTGATGATTTGAAAATCAACATCGACGAGCTGTTCGTTTTCGCGGGTGTTGATTTGCGGATTGACGTTGGCGTTGGCGTATCCTTCGTCGTTGCAGGTTTGCGTCAGAAAATCGATGTCTTTGATGATGGCCTCGCGGTTGTAATTGTCGCCCTTGGCCGTCTTGAGCGATTTTAAAAGTTCCGCTTTCGGTTTTTCCAGCGCATCTCCGGAGATGTCCACCTTGTCGATTTTAAATCTTTTGCCTTCCTTAATGGTGATTTTTATGTAAATGCCTTTTTTGTCGAACGTGATTTGCGGCTCGCCGATTTGACAATTGATGAAACCGTTGTTGAAATAATACGAAGAGAGCTTACCGATGTCCTGTTTGAGCTGGTCGCGCTTGAGCACGCCCGAATCGGTGATGAAGCGGAACAGGCCGGCTTCGGAGGTGCTCATCATGTTTTTGAGTTCTTTGGCGCTGAAGGCTTCGTTTCCTTCAAAAGTAATGGATTTAATATAAAGCTTGTCGTTTTCCTTGATATCCAGCACGACCCGGAAGTCTTTTCCCGCGTCGCTTTCGATCGTGTCCTTGATTTCGGCGTTGTAATAGCCCTTGCTGTCGTAGAGCGCCTTGATTTTCTCTATGTCGGCCTTGATTTGTTCCTGATTGAGATTCTGGCGCGATTTGGTGGCCATGACCTCCACGATTTCATCTTTGCTTAAAGCTTTATTGCCCCTGATGACGACTTCGGAGATGAGCCCCTTTTCCTGGACGACGAAGGTGATGATCTTTCCATCGGGAGTATCGGTTGTTTCGGCAGTGACATCGATAAAATAGCCCATTTTATAAATGGTTTTGATGTCGGCGGCGACATCCGCCTCTGAAAATTGATTCCCTTCCTTGCTTTTGATCTTGTTGGTAATGGCCGCTGAGCTGATTTTGCGGTTTCCCTTGATTTCTATTTTGGCGATTTTCTCCACGACGCCTATTTTCACGAGCATTGCATTTTTGAGATTGGAGACGATGGCGTTCAGATTCTCGACGCCTTTTCCCTGACTGGACGCGGTCGAAATGGGGAAACCTTTTTCAACATCGATGATTTTCGCGTCAAGACTGATCGCTTCGCCCATTTGCGTCAGGCTGCCGATGACCACCAGGTCGCTTCCCAGAGCCATTGCATTTTTGACGGCCTGTTTTTCATCGATTTTTGTGGCGCTCTTGAGGTAACGGTCAGCCGGGATCACTTCGAAAAATTTTTCTTTTTTCAATTCTTCAGAAAGACTTTTATAGAGCGTTTCCCGCAGCGCTTCTTTGTCGCCGCCGCTGAAAATGGTAAAGGGCATGACGCAAATCTTTTTGATTTCCCGAGCTTTTGCCGCGGCGGGTAAAAGCATGAGGACACAAACCAAAATCAAGACGTTACGGTAAAGATTTTTATTGATAGTCATAAATTTTCCCATCGCGCAGAATGATTCGGCTGGACATCCTTTCTGCCAGTGATTTATTGTGCGTCACGACAACCAGGGTAATATGTTTTGTTGCGTTTAAATTCAGTAAGATATCTTCTATCTTTTTTCCTGTTTCCGTGTCAAGATTTCCCGTCGGCTCATCCGCCAGCAGAATTTCCGGCTCCATCATCAAAGCGCGGGCAATCGCGACTCTTTGCTGTTCCCCGCCGGATAGTTCGCCGGGCTTGTGCCTTAAACGTTGTTCTAATCCAACTTCTTGCAGCAATTTGCAAGCTTTTTCTCGGGCTTCCCTTTTGGGCATCCCGCCGATGAGCGCGGGCATCATGATGTTTTCCAACGCGTTAAATTCCGGGAGCAAATTATTGAACTGAAAAACAAAACCGATGGTTGAATTTCTAAACTTTGCTTTTTGTCTTTCGTCCCACGCAAAGACATTCCGGCCGTTGATCGTCAAGACGCCGCCGGTCGGGTGATCCAGCAGTCCCATGATATGAATCAATGTGCTCTTCCCCGCCCCGGAAACTCCCAAGACGGCCAGCGAAGCGCCTGGGGGGATTTCCAGGTCCAGACCGCGCAGAACTTCTATTTTTATTCCATCTTTAAAGAAAGTTTTAGTCAAATTTTTTAATACAATCATCGCTTATTCATATCGGAGCGCTTCCGCAGGATCGGTTTTCGCCGCTTTCCGGGAAGGGTAAATGGTTGATAAAAAACAAATCAACAAGGTGCCGATGATAATAATCGCCACATCGCCGTAATTCACTTTTGACGGCAGTTCGCTCAAATAATAAACATCGCCGGGCAGGAATTTGAAGTGAAGCATTTTTTCCAGCCAGATGGATATTTGGTTCAAGTTCAGGGCAATCCCAATTCCCGTGACCGTTCCCAAGAAAGTGCCGATTACCCCGACAATCAAACCCTGGTAGATGAAAATCTTCATGATCCCGGATGAGGTTGCGCCCATGGATTTTAAAATGGCGATATCCTTGTTTTTCTCCATGACAATCATAATCAAGGCGCTGATGATATTGAAGGCGGCCACCAGCACAATGAGACTGAGAATGATGAACATGACTCTTTTTTCCAGTTTGAGGGCGGAGAAAAGATTTTTGTTCATTTGCATCCAGTTCTGAACCCAATAGGAAAATCCAAGTTTTTTCTGAATGTCTCGGGCAATGGCGTCCGCCTTGAAAATATCGTCCACTTTAATGTCGATGCCGGTCACCGTATCGCCCATTTGGAGAAAATCCTGACAGCTCTGGATGGATAAATAGGCCAGGGTGGAATCGTACTCGTAAAATCCCGATTCGAAGATACCGACGACGACGAACTTTTTCATGCGCGGAACCATGCCCATCGGTGTCGTGATACCGACCGGTGAAATGATGGTGACGGTATCGTGAAGAAAAATGCCCATATTTTTAGCCATTTCCCTGCCGATGACGATGCCGGGGGGCGTCTTATCGCCGAATGAATCGTTTGAGGAATTCCGTCCCGGAACTTTATTTAAGTACTCGATGCTTCCTTCTTTCATTTTTCCCAAATTGATGACGTCCAAAGCGCTTTGCGTGTCCAAACCGCGGATGACCACGCCGGAGACGCCGTTTTCATTGCGCATCATGGCTTGACTGTAAATAAAAGGAGTCGAAGCGACAACGCCTTTTACAGATTTTATCCGCTCACGAACAGCCTGATAATCCGACAGAGGGTTGTTTGTCGACGACGTCACTTCGATATGAGAGCGAATTCCCAGAATTTTGGTTCGTAAATCTTCTTCAAATCCGTTCATGACGGCTAAAACAATAATCAGCGCCGCCACGCCCAGAAAAATTCCGAAAATGGAGATAAACGTGATGACGGAAACAAAAACCTGTTTGCGTTTTGCGCTTAAATAGCGTCTGCTGATAAAAAATTCGTAGGACATGTATTTTCCTGTCAAAGAGATGTCCGCTGTGAGGTTTTTATTCCTGTTTGGTCCGCAACAAAGGAAATAAAATCACGTCTCTGATGGATGGAGAGTCGGTAAAAAGCATAACGAGGCGATCGATGCCGATGCCCTCTCCCGCGGTGGGCGGCATGGCGTATTCCAGGGCGTGGATATAATCTTCATCCATTTCGTGAGCTTCTTCGTCTCCCGCTTCCCTTTCCTTGATTTGCTGCAGAAATCTTTCCCGCTGGTCGACGGGGTCATTGAGTTCCGAAAAAGCATTGGCGATTTCCCTGCCGTAAATGTACAATTCAAAACGGTCGGTGAGATCAGGATCGTCCTTCGACCTTCTGGACAGCGGCGAGATGACGACCGGGTAATGTGTAACAAAGGTCGGCTGAATGAGTTTTTTCTCCACCGCCTCGTCGAAAATCGCCATGAGGATTTTCCCGAGATTGTCCGTCTCCTGAACGCCGCAGCCGATTTTTTTGGCAAAGGCCAGGGCCTGGGCGTGATTCTCCAGCGCGGAGGGTTCCATCTTGGCGATCTGCACAAGGGCTTCCTTTACGGAAATGCGTTTCCATGGGGGAGTGAGGTCAATCTCCGCATTCTGATAGGTGAATTTAAGCCCTCCGAAAATGTCTTTTGCAATAAAGGCAAACAATTCTTCCGTGAAAGACATCAAGTCCTCGTAGGTGGCATACGATTGATAGAATTCCATCATGGTGAATTCGGGATTGTGAAAGGTGGAAATGCCCTCATTGCGGAAATTGCGGTTGATTTCGTAAACCCTCTCCAATCCTCCGGTTACCAGACGCTTTAAATAAAGTTCCGGAGCGATTCGAAGGTAAAAATCCTGATTCAAGGCGTTGTGATGCGTTTTAAAAGGGCGCGCCGCCGCTCCGCCGGCGCGGGGCTGCATCATGGGAGTTTCCACTTCCAGAAAATCATGCTCATCCATAAAGTGGCGAATAAGTTTGATAATCCGGCTTCTACGGTAAAAGATCTCCCTTACTTTGGGGTTGACGATTAAATCCAGATACCTCTGCCGGTATCGAGTTTCGACGTCGGTAAGCCCATGCCATTTTTCCGGCAGGGGGCGGATGGACTTGGAAAGCAAGGCGAGCTTCTTGGCCTCGATGGTCAATTCATTGGTCTTGGTGCGAAATAATGTTCCAGAAATATAAATAATATCGCCGGCATCCAGTTTTTTAAAAACAAAATAATCTTCAGTGCTGAGGATGTTTTTTGCCACGTACCCCTGGATACCGCCCTTGTAATCCTGAATCTTGATAAAAGCCGCTTTGCCGAAATTGCGTACCGCCATCAGACGGCCGGCTACCGAAAAAGTCGTCTCCAATTTCGAAAGCGCGTCGTTGTCTAAATGTCCGAAATCGTCAAAAATTTTCTTGCTTGTGTGTTGCGGCTTGAGATGATTGGGATATAAATCAACGCCCGCTTCTTTTAGAGCGGCTATTTTTTCCTTGCGAATTTTTAAAAGTTCACTATCTTCCATAAAATCTCCATTTTCAGAAGTTTGAATGACTATATTGTTTTTGCCGAATAGTCAAGCAGGATGATGTATCGCATTTACGTGTAAAATTCGTTTGCTACAAATGTCGATGTTATGTATGATGGACTTCAATTTTTTGCAGGAGGTGCGAAATGGTGAATAAGGTGATATTGATCGGCAGGCTGGGCAGAGATCCGGAGGTGGCCTATACGCCTGAGGGCACCATGGTCACGAAATTTACATTGGCGACGGATGAGCAGTGGAAGGATAAAAACGGAGAAAGGGTGCAAAAAACTGAATGGCACAGGATTGTGGCTTGGGGGAAGTTGGCTGAGATTTGCGGCAATTACCTTGTCAAAGGCAAGCTTGTATATGTGGAGGGCAGAATCCAGACCCGCTCCTGGGACGATAAAGAAGGTGTCAAGCGTTTTACGACGGAGATTATCGCCAATAATATGCAAATGCTGGATACCAAAGGCCAAAACAAAACCAGCGAGACGGCTTCAGGGCCGGAACCAACCAACACGGAGGACGTCAACCCGCCGATTGATGATGATGTTCCTTTTTAAAATAACAGCCGATCATCGAGCTAGACCAAGGCCGATCATCCCGTCAGGCCTGAAAAATTGACGCAGAAGCTCGGCCGAAAGCGCTGCTTTGCGGAATTTATTTTTTCTCTTCTTTTGATGACTGATCCGTAATTTCGTTGGTCTCGTTCATTGATTTTTTGAAATTTTTGATGCCTTTCCCAAGCGCGGATCCTATTTCCGGAAGTCTGCCCACCCCGAAAATAATGACCACAATGATCAGTATGATAATCAATTCCTGCCAGCCCATTCCAAACATATTATTTACCTCTTTTTTTTAAAAAAAAGTTTTTCTCCTACCGAGGCAGTTTCAAGTGGACTACTTCACCCTTTTTCCCGATATTGTCAATATTTTTTCCTTTGAAGGTTATGGAAACACCGCCCGCGTTGCCGATATCCAGTCTAAAGGCGTCGCCTTTTTTCCGCAGTTTCTCACCAGGCTTAAGTAAAATTTCCGTCGGATTTTCTTCCCCTTCAGTCTGTGCCCTGACCCAGGTCTCTTCAAAGGCTTCTATGACAAGGTCTTTTGCCGCATGGTCAACGTTAAACGGCTTGCTTTCCCCGACTAAAGAGCTTTTTTCTTTATTCTGACTGGAATCCGTCTGCGGCGGGGCAACTTCCGTTTTCGTTTGAGTATCCGCCTGCGTTTGCAGAAGGGCCTGAGGGGTGTTCGAAGGGCCGGCCGCGACCGACGGCTGTGTCGGCGGCTCAAGGGATTGAGGGGATGTTAATTCGCTATTGCCGATAGGATGAGTTTGTTTCAACAGCAGCCAGACAGCAAAGAGAGCGATCACGGCGACAACAAGCCATCCATAAATTTTTTTATTTTTAACGGCGCGTTCGACCGATGATGATGTCTCGGGATGTTGTTTGCGCGAATTCTGATTTTCCACCTTTCGGGACTGCAGATACTCCTCATAATGTTTCAACAGCGCTTCTTCATTGACGCCTAAAAATCTCGCGTAGGTCCTGATGAAATTTTTTGCATAAATCGGTTCGGGAAGCGCGTCATAATTTCCGTTTTCGATCGCTTCGAGGTAAGATGATCTAATCCGCGTTTTGTGGAAGGCATCGTCCAGAGACAAGCCCAATGATTCCCTTTTGCTTTTCAATTCCCGGGTGTATTCACCGGGCGTGTTTTCCATAAACATACGCGGCCGTAGATAAAAGCATTTATTTTTTTGGTGTTTAGCACTAAACGGATAATTTCACAACCTTATAAAAAAGGGGAAAACATTATTTCTTTGAATTTTTAAAAATTGCGGTTAATATTTTCCCATTAAGTTTTGGAGAGTTTCTTGTCATGGAAGAATGGAAGTCTTTCGCGGCTGATTTGGCACTCAAAGCGGGAGCGCTCTTGAAGGAAATGTTCAGCCAAACGCACGAGATTGTTTACAAGGGCGATATCAACATTGTCACGGAAGCCGACAAAATGTCCGAAAAACTGATCATGGACGAAATCCGGCGAAAGTTTCCGGAACACGGCATCTTATCGGAAGAATCCGACGCCGTCGCCGGATCAGTCGCGCTGCGCTGGATTGTTGATCCGCTGGACGGGACCACCAATTACGCCCACGGTTACCCCGTTTTTTGCGTTTCCATCGCGCTCGAAAAAAATGGTCAGGTGATTGTGGGCGTCATATATGATCCGACAAGAAATGATTTGTTCGTGGCCGAGCGGGGTCGGGGCGCATATTTGAACGGAAAAAAAATTTCCGTTTCCCCCCTGTCCGATTTATCCCGGGCGCTTCTGGCGACGGGTTTCCCTTACGATATCAGAGAAAGCCGGGAAAATAATCTCGACTACTTTACTAGAATGGCCAAAAAAGCGCAGGCGATCAGACGGGCGGGTTCGGCGGCTTTGGATTTGGCATACTTGGCCGCCGGAAGGTTCGATGGTTTTTGGGAGTTGAAATTAAAACCGTGGGACGCGGCGGCAGGCTGTTTGATGGTGCAGGAGGCGGGCGGCCGGATTTCCGATCTTTTCGGCGCTCCTTGGCACGTGGAGGCTCCGCACCTGCTGGCTTCCAACGGCCTGTTGCATCAGCAAATGATCGAAGCGTTGCGCGGGGAGTAATCAGCGCGCGCCGGCGATGAACTTGACGAAAACTTTCCGGGTGCGCGGTCCGTCAAATTCACAAAAAAAGACGGCCTGCCAAGTTCCCAAAACCAAACGGCCGCCCTCGACGATCACCAGTTCTGAGGCGCCGACAAGGGAGGATTTGACGTGCGCCGCCGAATTCCCTTCCGCGTGGCGGTACGAGGCGGAAAAGGGCACGGCTTTTTCCAGGGCGAATACAATATCGCGGGGGACGTCGGGATCGGCGTTTTCATTGATGGTGATCGCGGCGGTCGTGTGCGGCGTGTAGACGAGGCAAAATCCGTCTTGAGCTTGCTGACCGGAGAGAGCCTTTTGAACGGCGGCCGTGATGTCAATCAGCTCGGTGCGTGATTTTGTTTCCAGAATGATCGTTTTCATAAAATCTTTTTTACGGACGGTTCTTCGCGGCTATCCAGAGATCGCCGATGACTTGCTCGGATATTTTTTTCATGGCCTGGCTTGCGGCCCGGCTGTAGCCGTAAGGAGACGCTTCCGGCAGCGGTTCTTCGACGCGGTATTTTTTCTGGAAAATGATTTTCCGGCCGGCGTTTCTTGCGGCCGAGTCCTTGAGGGAAATGGTCAGCGCGATAACCGCCGTGCCGCGGTCATTGTCCATGCGCAGAAAAAAATCCTCGACGTCGCCCAAGACGACGAATCTACCGTCTTCCATTGCCTGGCGCGCAAAGACCACCTCAAAAAGACGGTTTTCCCTGATGTCTCGAAGCAGCCGGTCGGCGATCATGTCTCCGGGATTCACCGCCCACCTGGAGTAATTGAAGAAGTCGAACCGGTGGGCGTCTTTGCGGAAAATCATCTGCGTGGAATTGTAGGCGGCGGCGACGGAGAACCGGCTGAATTTTAACGTTGCCGGAATGGTTTCCGCGGCGGGGGCGGCCGGCGCGGTGTAATCCAAAAAATATGTGTCGATGCTGTAAGGCGGTTTTCCGCCGACTGCGCATCCGCCCAGACCGATGCATAACGCCAGGAGAATAAAAACAACCTTTTTTGTTTTTCCCGCTAAGGGAAGAGACGGAAATGATGGGTTCATAGGCGACATCCTTTCTTTATTCCATGGGTTTGCGGGGCGGGGCCGGCGTGGAGAAAATCAACGCCGACGGATTTCTCTCCAATTTGTCGGAGAGCTTTTGCAGATTTTCTGACGTGATCCGCAGATTTTCCGCGGTGTCCTGCAATTCATCGGTGATCCCTTTGGTCTTTTTTTCGATGTCGTCCAGGAGTCTGTCCGTGCGCGCCGATTTTCTCTCGATATCCAAAGCGCTGATCTCGTCTTTTGCCTGCCGGATCAGATTGCGGGCGTTGGACAAGACATCCAACGTCTCAGAGACGGCCTGATCCACTTTCCCCTCGTTGACGATTTTGTTTATTTTCGCGATGGTTTGATTCAGATTGCCCGATGTGGCTTCCAGATTATCAACGATGGTGTTGACTTTTTTCCCCCGCAGGAAATCTTCCACGGCTTTGGTGGTGTCTTTCAATTGTTTTGAAATGCCGCTGATATCCATTTCCTTGATGCTTTGAATGATGGCCGAAGTATCCGCCATAATCCGGCTGATATTGGAACGGCGCGAGGGAATCACGGGATAGGGCGGCGCAAAGGTGATCTTGGGCGAATTTTCCAAATCCCCTTCCCGAATCTGATCCAATTCGATAAAAACAATTCCGGTAATGCCGGCGGTCTTGAGCGTGGCGACCGTATGTTTTGCCAAATCCCCTTTAAGATCAACCTTCATCACAACTTCAATCAGCCGGAAATCAGGCGCCACTTTGATGCTTTGGACCTTGCCGATTTCCACGCCGCGGTATTTGATGGCCGAATCAACCTGCAGCCCTTGAACGGATTCGTCAAAATACACGGCATAGAGCGATCCTTTCATCAAAATATCCGACGCGCCGACCCAAATGATAATCAACGCGAAAATCAGCACACCGACTATAACAAAAAGGCCGATTAAAAATTTTGAGCTTTTCTCCGACATAAATCCTCTTTTACGTAGGCGAAACTATTTTTTGTCTTCTGAAGAAACTTCTGACTCTCGGATCCGCGGCGTTGTTTTTTAATTCCTGCGGAGTGCCTTCCGCGATGATGCCTTTTGTCTCCTTGTCCAACATTAGCACTCTATGGGCTATTTTGTAAATAGATTCCAGTTCATGCGTGACAATGACCATCGTCGTTCCCAGTGCTTCGTTGGTTTTGATGATCAAATCGTCCAGCTCCACGGCGGTTACCGGATCGAGCCCCGCCGATAACTCGTCGAAAAACAGCACTTGAGGGTCCAGCGCCATCGCCCGCGCGATGCCGGCCCTTTTTTTCATGCCGCCGGAAAGTTCCGCGGGGGAGTGGTTTTCATAGCCGGACAGGTTCACCATGCCCAATTTCATTTTGATGATCGCCTCCGTCATTGTGGGGTCGAGTCCGGCGTATTCCTCCAAGGGCAGGGCGATATTTTCCTTAAGCGTCATGGAACTGAACAAGGCGCTGGACTGAAAAAGCACGCCGATATTTTGCCGATAGGACAAGAGTTCTTTTTCCGTCGCCCGCGTGATGTCCATGCCTTGATAGAGAACTTTTCCCGCAAAAGGCGGCTGCAGCCCGATCAGGATTTTCAAAAGCGTGGATTTGCCGCAACCGCTTGTGCCGACCACCACGAGAATTTCTCCTGGGTAAACCTTGAAATGAATATTTTCGAAGACGACATTGTCGCCGAACCGCGCGGTCAATCCTTCCACGATAAGAATAGGTTCCTTGTTAGCGCCGGGCACGGCATACTCCTTGAAAGTCATTTAATATAATAGAACATGATGGCAAAAATGGAGTCGGCAACCACAATCATAAAAATAGCGTTCACGACGGCTGACGTCGTGAATTTGCCCACATCCTGCGCTCCCTCTCGCACCTCAAAACCTTTTTGACAGCCAATGGCCGCAATCAGCGCGGCAAAGACGCCGGCTTTGATTAAACTGGTCACCACGTCGAACAATTTGATGGTTTTCAGGGATTGCGTGATGTAGGTCTGAACCGTGAGATCCAGGCTGGTCACGCCGATGATCATTCCTCCGATCACGCCGAAAAAATCGGCGTAAATCGTCAAAATCGGCACGACAATGACGGTCGCCAGAACTTTGGGTACGGCCAGAAAACGAACTGGATCGAAACCCATGGTTTGCAGGGCGTCCACCTCTTCGTTGACCATCATGGTGCCGATTTCCGCCGCGTAAGCCGAGCCGGAGCGGCCGGCGACCAGAATCGCCGTCATGATCGGTCCCAGTTCTTTAATCAGCGCGAAACTGACCAGGGCGGGCACGTAAATATTCGCGCCGATCATCTTCAGCTGCAGGAAGGACATGAAAGCGATGATCAATCCGACCAACGCCCCGATGAGTCCGACGATGGGCAGGCCGTCCACGCCCGCCCGCTGCACATAAAAGAGAACGTCCTGTTTCCGTAGCGTCTTGGGATTTTTAAGGGTCTGCAAAAAGGCGACCAGCAACGCTCCGGTGAAGCTGATGAAATCGGCAAAATCCCGGGCCACGGTCAAAGACGCTTGGCCGATCTTTTGGATGAAGCCTTCATCGTCGGCCAGAGATTTCAGCGGCCGCTGTTCAAGAGCGTCCGAATGGATAACGCTGAAGATTCCTTTGGCCTCGTCGCTTAAATGAATCAGTTGAACATTCACTCCCCGGCCGGCCAGATCTTTTTGCATTTGAAAAAAAGTCAGGGCGGCTATGCTGTCGAGGTAGGTGACTTCGGAAAAATCGAAAATGACGGAAGGCGCTTGGGGACTGGAAATTTCCTTTTTGATTTCCTCGTTAAAAATATTGAAATTTTTCCGGCTAAACCTTCCGGCAAGTATGACATAAAAGGAGTTTTCTTTACGCTGAAAGGTTATCCGGTGAAATTCCTGATCCATGTTTTGAGTGTGCGTTTGCATGATGTTCTTTCAGAAAAGATTTAAGAGCTGTAAATGTTGATTCTTGGGGAGCTATGTAATCTTGTTGCCGGATTTTTGTCAAATTAAATTCCCCGTCTTTTCGCATTTGATTTTTTAAATTTTTATTGAACCGGTTTGAACATTTTATTGAAAACCGGCCTTTTGGATTGCCGTTGAATTGGACTTTAGATGGGCAAGCGATGATGAATTTCTATGTATATTCAATAACATGCGTTTGGGATAGGAAATTTTTGGCAACATTGGCACGTAATTTTCATTAAATAAAGGCAAATAGATTACTCCAAAGGAGGTAACAGATCATGAGAAAGACATTACAAACCATCATCGTAGCGACGGCGGTCATTCTGCTTACGGCAACTT